>Ga0078972_1001271_pt1 | contig 96289 bp, 101 predicted proteins | sample YelNatPaOPGAMG01_FD_67568 | JGI IMG/M metagenome (GOLD analysis project Ga0078972, IMG submission 67568) | Hot spring thermophilic microbial communities from Obsidian Pool, Yellowstone National Park, USA - OP-RAMG-01 (SPADES assembly) (version 2) | ecosystem: Environmental > Aquatic > Thermal... | reverse complement strand
ACATCGACAGAGGAAATTAGCCAAGAAATTTCAACTTCAACCAATGAACAATTAAACACCGAACAATCTACAATAACTTCGCCTTCAACTTCTTCAACAGCCACAACAACTGCATCTTCAACTGAATAAAAATTTAACTTTTTGTTTTGAAAAGAATAATTCTCTGTCGACGTCAAACGTCGACAAACTAAGTTACAAAATACGACGATCGTCGCAAATTGTAACAGATAAAGAAAAACGCCCTAACTCAGACTTAGGATTATTTGACTCTTTTTTCAGAAGGAATATAATGAAATTATGGTAAAAATTGTTGAAAAAAATTCAATAAAAATTGGCAAAGAACCAGTGGTGATTTTGCCTTTGAAAGAATATAAAAAGCTTTTGAAGTATGAATTAGAAAAAGAATACATTGATGAAATTGTTAAAGAGGGTTTAAAAGAGAAAAAGGAAGGAAAGACTGAACCTTTAGAAAGTTTTCTTAAAAGAGAATATCCAAAATTATATGGAAATTACACGCATTGAAGTTTCCTCTCGTTTTAAAAAATCCTTCAGGAGACTTCCTCCAAAAATTCAAAGAAAAACTATTTCAAGAATTAAGCTTTTTAAAGAAAATCCTTTTGATTCTCAATTAAGAACTCACCCTTTATCCGGTAAAGAAAAAGAATGTTGGTCCTTTTGGATAGATTATCGTTATAGACTCAAATTCATCTTCCTCAATGGGGATGAGGTTTTATTTTTAGACATTGGCACTCACGATATTTATAAGTGATTATTTAAATTCCAAATAACCTCCTGTCGACGTCAAACGTCGACAGTCGACAGTCTAGTCGACAATCTAACATTTCAACTCTCATCAACATAAAAACAGCTTTTTAAAAGCTGTTTAAAATAGAGAGTTAGAAATTTAATATTCCAGTTGCATTCCGATTTTCTTTGCGATTTGATGAATCCACTTTTCTAAACGGTCGACTTTGTGTGCTAAAGCGACCATTTATTTAAAATAATCATCGCACCTCTTAGCGTAAGCATCTATCGCAGTTTGAAGATTCGAAAACTCTTCTTTTGTGACAAGGCGAGAAATCATTTCCTTTAGTTCTTCTCTCGTGGCAAAAACCTCAATTAATTTTTGGATATCTTTATCATCTAACATCAATTTTAGAATAACAAAACGAGAAAATGTGTCAAGTTCAAGTAAATATTCTGTCGACGTCAAACGTCGAGAATATAACGTCGACAATATAATTTGACTCTTTTTCCAAAGAGAATATAATAGAATTATGGTAAAAATTGTTGAAAAAAATTCAATAAAAATTGGTAAGGAACCAGTGGTGATTTTACCCTTAAAAGAATGGGAAGAAGTGAAAGAGTATATAGAAGAATTGGAAGAAAAAGAGAGATATTTGGAAACATTTAAAGGAGGCAAAGGCAAAAAAGGAATAACTCTAAATCAATTAAAGAAAAAATATAAACTATAAAGAGAGAATGAAATTGCTCGAATAAACAAAAATTTTTACAGGGGTCTGACCTATGTAAAGCTCAATTGGCGACGGTGAAACCGTCAGGCGTTATTGAGAAAAGCGTAACAAAATACTGCAATCGCAGCAGATTGTTACGCAACGGAAATTTAACTCATTTGATTTTTCACCTTTACATAAAATCACTGCGACCGCACCCAATTTATGCTCGATAAATTGAATGTTCGGTTTAAAATTCCTTTTAAAAAGTATTCGAAGTAAGGTTGGGACCTGTGCGATTGAGATGGACTTTTTAGTTTTAAAGTCTTATAATAATCAAATAATTTAATTTACTCACTCATTTTGAGATTTGAGTTTTGACTTTTGAGTTTTTATCATGCCAGTAGAAAAATCAGCCGGAGCAGTAATTTTTAGGAGAGAAAATAATAAAATTTATTATTTGCTTTTACATTATCCTGGAGCTTCTCATAGAGCTGAGAGGGATTATTGGGATTTTCCAAAAGGGCATATTGAAAAAGGGGAGAAAATTGAAGATACGGTAAAAAGGGAAATTTTTGAGGAAACTGGATTGAAAGAGATAAAAATTTTGCCAGGGTTTAAAGAAACGATTAAATATTTTTTTAAATTTAAAGGGAAAAACATTTTAAAATTCGTTACTTTCTTTTTGGTTGAAACAATGACTAAAGAAATTAAAATCTCATTTGAACACATTGGATATAAATGGCTGCCCTTTGAAGAAGCCATCGATCGATTGAGTTTTAATAATTCAAGAGAAATTTTGAAAAAGGCAGATAATTTTATAAAATTGACTATTAAAAAAACCAACCGATAAAATTAAATGGCAAAAATACATCCAAGTTTATTAAACAAAGAATTTTGGTACAAAGATATTATTTTGATTCCCAATCGTCTTCCTGATTTTGAGCGAGAAGAAGTTGATTTGACGACAAATTTCACAAAAAGAACAATTTTGAAAGTTCCATTAGTTTCTTCTCCCATGGACACGGTGACTGAAGCAGAAATGGCAATTTTGATGGCATTGATGGGTGGAATTGGAGTGATCCATTACAATTTTCAAACGATAGAAGAGCAAATAAGAGAGGCAGAGAAAGTTAAAAGATTTCAGGCTGGTTTTGTTTTAAACCCAATCGTTTTGTCTCCAGAAAATACCATCGGAGACCTTTGCAAAATTAACGAAAAATATGGTTTTTTTAGTACTCCGATTACCGAAGATGGCACCTTGAACACAAAGTTAGTAGGAATCGTTACTCACCGGGATGTGAGATATCGAAAGGATATGGATACAAAGTTAAAAGATGTGATGACCAAAAGAGAAAGATTGATCACTGCAAAAAAATCTGAAACGGTCGACAAAAATGATTTAAATTTTGCAGTTGAGATTTTAAGAAAAAACAATTTGGATACTTTGCCGATCGTCGATGATGAAGGAAAAGTTGTTGCATTAGTCACTGATTCTGATATCAGAAAACGAGAAAAATTTCCTTTGGCAACGATCGATGAAAACAAAAGGTTAAAGGTTTTCATTGCGGTAGAGTCGAGGTTTGAATTGGCAAAAGAAAGGATTAAAAAAGGAGTCGAAATAGAAGTTGATGGAATCGTTATCGATGCTTCAGTTGTTTTTAAAGAACAAATCAAAATCGCAAAATGGGTCAAAGATAATTTTCCCAAACTCGAAGTCGTTTTGGGTAATATCGATTCAGGAGAAATGGTAGAGAGGATATTGACTGAGGGTTCAAAATTCTGCGATGCCTTAAGGGTAGGGATAGGTCCTGGAGCAGCTTGTATCACTCAGCAACAATTGGGAACTGGCAGGGCTCAAGGATCGGCTGTTTTAGATTGCGCCCAAACAGTAAAGAGATTGGAGAAAAAGTATGGATTTTGTCCTATCATTGCTGATGGTGGGATAAAAATTCCAGACTTTGAAAATCAAGAAGTTTTTTCACCCGGAGACATTACTAAAGCTTTAGCTTTGGGAGCTCAAACTGTGATGATGGGTGCTTTATTGGCTGGATTAGAAGAATCTCCTTGCGAAAAAGAATTTAATTGGCAAGAAAACAGAATGGTAAAAAAATATCGGGGGATGGGATCTTTGGAAGCAATGGAAAGAAGGTCGGCAGTAAGGTATGCAATCGATAAAACAAAAATCAAAGTTGCCGAAGGGGTAGTAATGAAAGTCCCTTACCGAGGTTCTGGTTATGATTTCATTCCCCAAATAGTTGCCGGGATAAAGCAAAGTTTTCAAAAATTGGGATTTAGGAATATTAAAGAATTACAAGAAGAAGCTGACATTAGACCAATTAATTTTTATTAGTATTTTTACAAAAAAATAAGGAGGTGAAAAAATGTGTGGAGTGTTTGGAATAGTTAGCCTTGAAGAAGTGGTGCCAAAAATTATCTTAGGTCTCTACGATATTCAACACCGTGGCGAACAAGCTGCTGGGATTGCGGTTTACGATGGAAAGAAAATCAATTGTTACAAAGAGAGGGGGTTAGTAACCGAAGTTTTCAACAAAAAAGAGATTGAAAACTTAAAAGGAAGGTTTGGCCTTGGTCATGTTCTCTATTCTACGATTGGTGATGGAAAAGAAAACTTCCAACCAAAAATACTTCAACCTCTCCTCGGAAATTTCCGTGGGGAGCCCTTTGCTCTAGTGCACAATGGCAATTTGATTAGACTTGAAAAATTAAGAGAGGAAGCCGAGGAAGAAGGATATAAATTTCAATCTAAGGTTTCTGACACCGAAGCGATCGTTGCTCTTTTGTCAATTTCTAAAGAAAAAGATTTTTTGGAAGCTCTGAAAAAAATTCTACCACGTTTGGAAGGTTCGTTTTCTCTCCTCATTTTGTTCAGGGATAAAGTAATCGGAGTGAGAGATAAACATGGGATTAGACCACTCTGTCTTGGCCGCGATTCAAACAGTTTCATTTTAGCTTCAGAAGAATCCGCTTTTCGGACAGTGGGAGCAAACTTTATTCGAGAAATTTCGCCTGGTGAAATAGTGGTTTTAGGGGAGCAGGGAATTGAAAAAAGATTTATCTGGGCTGAAAATCCCTCTTTGCGTCTTTGCATTTTCGAATATGTATATTTTGCTAGGCCAGACAGCAGAATAGCTGGAGTGAGAGTTGCCAGTTATAGAGAAAAGGCTGGAAACCTTGTGGTTCAGGAGCATCCGACTGAGGGAGATTTTGTCTGCGCAATTCCCGAATCCGGAGAAATTTATTCTCACGGGCTCTCCGAGACATTAAAGATTCCGCTGAAAAAGGCAATTTTTAGAAATAGGTATTATGCCAAAAGAACCTTTTTAACTCCCAGAGAAACTGACCGAAAAACCCTTCAAAGGCAGAAATTTTATATCATTAAGGAAATTGTTCAGGGGAAAAAAGTGGTTTTGACTGAAGATTCAATCATTCGGGGAAATGTCTCAGGGGAAATTGTGAGAATGTTGAGAGAAGCCGGTGCCAAAGAAGTTCATTTGAGAGTTGGTTCTTCTCCGATTCGCTGGCCATGTTTCTTAGGAATCGATATGGTAACGAAAAAAGAATTAATCGCAGCTGATTTGACCGAAGAAGAAGTCGCAAAGATAATCGGTGTGGATTCTTTGGGTTATTTAAGCACCGAGGGAATGATCAAGGCAACTGGTTTACCCAAAGAAAGTTTATGTCTTGGCTGTTTTACAGGTGATTATCCAATTTCACCTGAAAATTTTTAAACTGCCCCTCTAGAGGGCAGTTTTTATATTTTTCTCTATTTAATTAAAATTAACCCTTCACTTCGCTTACCACTTTTTCAAAAACTTGGGGATGATTTTTTGCCAATTCTGCTAAAATTTTTCTATCTAATTCAATTTTCTTTTCTTTCAGTTTTGAAATGAATTTGCTGTAAGAAATTCCAAATGGTTTTAAAGCAGCCCCAATTTGAGTTTGCCACAAAGCCCTCATTCTCCTCTTTTTCTCTTTCCTTCCAACGTAAGCATGCTCTAAGGCATGGTGCAAGGCATCCTTTGCCAGCCTATACTTTGATTTTCTCTTCCACTTAAAACCCTTAACTTTTTTCAAAAGTTTCTCTCTTCTTTTATGTCTTGATTTTCCTTTTTTTACTCTAACCATTTATGGTCTGCTCAAATACTTTTTAATGATTTTTGCTTCGGCCTTAGACAAAGGAACCCACTTTCTGGCTTGCCTTTTTTTCTTTGACGACCTCTTCGATCGATAGTGATCCTGTCCACAAACTCTTCTCAAAATTTTTCCGGTTTTTGTGAATTTGAATCTTTTTAATATTGATTTTCTCGTCTTCATTTTTTTGAAATTATCATTATAAACCCTCTTGGGACTTTTTTCAAGTCCTGTTCGACTTTTATTGGAATTTTACTTTCTAAGATTTCAAGAAATTTTTTTATTTTTTCTTTGGCAAAATTTGTTAACTCCCTTTCCCTCCCTCTCAAAATCATTTCAATTTGAACCCTGTTCCCTTCTTCCAAAAATTCCTTTGCCTGATTTGCTCTGGTTTCCATATCGTGCTCTGAAATGTTAAACCCTAACCTGATACCCTTAATTTCTCCACCCTTTTCTTTCTTTTTCTCCTTTTCTTTCTTTTTCATTTGATAAAGAAATTTCCCATAATCGAAAATTTTACAAACAGGCGGATCTGCCTTATCAGTTATCTGTATTAAATCTAAATTGCGCTCTTTTGCCATCTTGAGCGCTTCTTCTAATGGAAAAATGCCCAAATTCCTTCCTTCCTCGTCAATTACTCTTACTTTATTTGCCCTTATTTGATTGTTTATTAAAAATTTCTTTTCCAAGTCTGTGTCACGCTTAGCGTGACTTCTACAACGCTTAGCGTTGTGGAGATGGGGAGAATTGCACTCCCGTCCGGAAATTCCCCTTTACCAAATCTACGGGCTTAGTCAGTTTAGGTAAACTGACAACCATAAAGAATTAAGGTACTTCCTCGCTTCTATAACACCCGACACTGCCTTAGCGAGGATCAGGCAGGCAGATGGCATTAGCAAGTTGCTAATGCAAGATTAGGTTCTAAGTTGGCAGTAATTTTTTGCTAGTTTTTGAGGAGTTCCTAGCAAACTCCGCTCCGCATGGTAAAGGAAAAATTTCCGTCGATCCTTACACATCCCCTTCCCAGAAAACCAGACAACCAGAAAACCAGACAACTAATATTCCCTCAACGCCCTCTGTATTTCCCTTTCTATTTCTCTCTTTTTAATCAGTTCTTTCTTTTCAACCTTCTTCCTTATCTTCCCCAATCCAAACTCCAATTTTATTTTTCCATCTTTAGTATAAAGCCTCAATGGCACCAAAGTCAAGCCCTTTTGCTTTGATTTTCCGATTAAATATTTTATTTCAGATTTTTTCAACAAAAGCTTTCTATCTCTTTGAGGATTATAACTTCCTCCAATGTTTTTTGGTTGCCAAGGGGGAATTTCTGCTCCGACCCAGAAAGCTTCTTCGCTTTTTATTACAACATAAGTTCCTGCTAAATTCGTTCCCCATGCCTTTAAAGATTTTACTTCTTGTCCCAAGAGAGAAATTCCTGCCTCAAATTTTTCTAAAATTTCAAAATTAAAATGTGCTTTTTTGTTTTCAGCTAAAACCCTCATTTTTAAATTTTATCAAAAATTGATTAGAATTGAATTGATGGAAGAAAAAATTAGAGAAATACTCAAAAATTCGGTCGGCCACCTTCTCCCTCAAATAAAAATTCCAGAATTTCAAGTTGAGCATCCTGAGAAAGAAGAATTTGGAGATTACTCAACAAATTTGGCTTTTTTAGTTGCTAAGGAATTAAAGAAAAAACCAAGCGAGATAGCAAATCAGATCGCAAAATCGATCGAAAAAGAAAAAATTTTTGAAAGGGTTGAGGTTAAAGAGCCTGGTTTTATAAATTTTTTTCTTTCTTTGGATTTTCTTTTTGAGGAATTGAGAAAGATTTTAAAAGAGAAAGAAAATTATGGAAAGAGCAAAAGCGGAAAGGGAAAAACGGTAATCATTGATTATTCTTCGCCAAACATTGCAAAGCCATTTGGAATTGGACATTTAAGGTCTACAATTATTGGCCAGGCACTTTATAACATTTACAAATTCTTGGGTTACAAAGTCATTGGCGACAATCATTTGGGAGATTGGGGAACTCAATACGGAAAATTGATCTTTGCAATAAAGAAATGGGGGAAAAAGAAGGTTAAAGAGTATTCGATTGAAGAATTAGAAAAGCTTTATGTAAAGTTTCATAAAGAAGCAGAGAAAAATCCTCAATTAGAAGAAGAGGGAAGAAAATGGTTCAAGAAATTAGAAGAAGGAGATAGGGAAGCGCGGAGAATTTGGAAAATTTTAGTGAAAATTTCTTTAAAGGAGTTTGAGAGAATTTATGAACTTTTGGGAGTGAAATTTGATTTTGCTTTGGGAGAAAGTTTTTATGAGCCAATGACAAAAGAGATAATTGAAGAATTAAAGGAAAAAAAGATTGCAAAAGAGAGCCAAGGAGCTTTAATAGTCGAATTTCCAAAGAATGAATTTCCACCCGTAATAGTTCAAAAATCAGATGGAACTACAACATATTTTACAAGGGATTTGGCGACAATAAAGTACAGATTAAAGAGAAGGAATCCAGATTTGATAATCTATGAAGTCGGCGCAGATCAAAAATTGCACTTTCAGCAGCTTTTTAAAACTGTAGAAATTTTGGGGTGGGCTAACCCCGCACCAGAACAAGTTCGGTACGGGGCAAGAAAAACAAAATTTGTCCATGTTGCTCATGGTTTATATAGAACAAAAACTGGAAAGTTTTCAACGAGGAAAGGAGAAACTGTACATTTAGAAGATGTTTTAAAAGAGGCAATAGAAAGGGCAAAAGAAATTATTGAAAAATCTGAAACCTCAAGGGGTTTAACAGAAAGAGAGAAAGAAAAAATCTCAAAGATTGTTGGAATTGGAGCAGTAAAGTATAACGACCTTTCTCAGCATCCATCAAAAGATATAATTTTTGACTGGGAGAAAGTTTTAAATTTAAAAGGAAATTCTGCTCCTTATTTGCAATATACTTTTGTGAGATGCCAGAGCGTTTTGAGGAAAGCTAAAAAATTGCAAATTGCAAATTTCAAATTGCAAATTGAGAAATTGAAGAAAGAGGAAATCGATATTTTGAGAGAAATTTATAAATTTCCTGAAATAGTTCAGGAGGCGGCAGAAAAATTTTCACCGAATTTAATTTGTAATTTCATTTTCGATTTGGCAAAAAAGTACAATCTATTTTATGATTTGTATCCGATTTTGAAAGCCGAAGATGAAAAAATAAAAAATTTCAGATTGATTTTAACAAAATCAGTTGCCCAAATTATAAAAAATTCCCTTTCACTTTTGGGAATTCAAACTCCAGAAAAAATGTGATATATTAAACTCATATGGAAATGAGTTTCCCAAAAATGGAAGAGAAAGTTTTAAGGTTTTGGAAAAAAAACCAAATTTTTGAAAGATCGATCAAGAAAAGAAAAAAGGATTTTGTTTTTTATGAAGGGCCACCGACTGCTAATGCGAGGCCAGGTTTGCATCATGTTTTGAGCAGGGTTTTCAAAGATATAGTTTGCCGATATAAAACAATGAGAGGGTTTAGAGTTTTGAGAAAAGCAGGATGGGATACTCATGGGCTTCCAGTTGAATTGGAAATTGAAAAGAAAATTGGGACAAAGACAAAAAAAGATATTGAAAATTTTGGAATAGAAAAATTCAACTTTTTATGCAAAAAATCTGTTTGGGAATACAAAAAGGATTGGGAGAAATTGACAGAAAGGATTGGTTTTTGGCTAGATTTGAAAAATCCATATATAACTTATGAACCAGAATATATCGAATCAGTTTGGTTTTTATTAAAGAAAATTTATGAAAAAGGGCTGTTATACGAGGATTTAAAAGTTTCTCCTTATTGTCCGAGGTGTCAAACGATTCTATCTTCCCATGAAGTTGCCCAAGGATACAAGAGAATAAAGGAACCTGCAATCTATGTAAAATTTAGAGTTTTAAACCCAGAATACAAAAATTGTTCTCTTTTGGTTTGGACGACAACCCCCTGGACACTGCCAGGAAACGTTGCAATAGCAGTAAACCCAAATTTTGATTATTCATTTTTAGAAAAAGAAGGGGAGGTTTTGATTTTGGCAAAAGAAAGGGCTAAGGCATTGAACATTGAAGGAAAAATTTTGAAAGAAGTAAAAGGCAAGGATTTAATTGGTTTGAGATACCAACCACTTTTTGATTTCTATCAACCAGATTTTGAAAAAGAAAGAATTTGGGAAGTTTTGGGCGCAGATTTTGTTTCTTTAGAAGAAGGTACAGGTTTAGTTCACATTGCTCCTGCTTTTGGGGAAGAGGATATGGAGCTAATAAAAACTCAAAACTCAAAACTCAAAACTCAAAACCAGAAAAAGTTTCCGGTGATTTTGAATGTTGATGAAGAAGGAAAATTTAAGTTGGAAGTTAAAAAATTTGCTGGGCTTTTTGTAAAAGATGCTGATCCTTTAATAATTCAGGATTTAAAAGAAAGAGGAATTTTATTTAAGGAAGAAATCTATGAACACGATTATCCTTTCTGTTGGAGATGTAAAACTCCGCTTTTGTATTACGCAAAGAAGAGTTGGTTCATAAAAATGACGGCGGTGAAAGAAGATTTAATCAAAAACAATCAAAAAATAAATTGGATTCCAGCATATTTGAAAGAGGGAAGGTTTGGGGAATGGCTGAGAGAAGTCAAAGATTGGGCGTTATCTAGAGAAAGGTATTGGGGAACTCCTTTGCCAATTTGGAAATGTCAAAATTGTAAAAATTTAGAAGTTATTGGTTCAATCAACGAATTAATTTCAAAGAAATCTTCAAAAAATGTTTATTACATTTTTAGACACGGACACTCCTTGCGACAGGTCAAAAAGATTGCTTCTTGTTGGCCAGAAAAAGAACCATTCCTTTTAACAAAAGAAGGGGAAGAAGAAGTTAAAAAAGCGGCTCTGGAATTGAAAAAAGAAAAAATTGAACTAATTTTCTCTTCCGATTTAATTAGGACTAAACAAACAGCAGAAATTTTGGCAAAAGAACTAAAAGGGAAAATTATTTTTGACAAAAGGCTGAGGGAATTTAATGTTGGAATTTTTAACGGAAGAGATCCAAATTTATTTTGGAAGTATATTGAGAAAAAGAAAAACCCTCTTTTTGCCAGGGTTCCAAAAGGAGAAAGATTATTTGACGTTAGAAAAAGAATGTATTCTTTTTTGAAGAGTTTGGAAAATAAATTTTCTGGTAAAAAAATTTTAATTGTTTCCCATGAACTTCCTTTAACAATTTTAGAGGGAACCTTGATGGGTCTTTCTTTGAAAGAAATTTTAGATAAAAGGAGAAGCGGAGAATTCAAAACTCTAAAAACTGCTCAATGGAGGAAAATAGAATTTAAAAGCCTACCCCTAAATGAAAAAGGGGAAATCGACCTCCACAGACCCTTTATCGACAAAGTTTATTTTTACTGTCCGGTTTGCCAAAGTGAAATGAAAAGAGTTCCAGAAGTTATCGATTGCTGGTTTGATTCTGGAGCAATGCCTTTCGCTCAGGGCCACTGGCCCTTCGCTCAAACTCAAAACTCAAAACTCAAAAGTCAAAAATTGAATCCGCCAAAATTATTTCCTGCAGATTACATTGCAGAGGGAATAGATCAAACAAGGGGATGGTTTTATACCCTTTTGGCAATTTCCACTTTAATGGGTTTTGGTCCCCCTTATAAAAATGTTATTTCCGTAGGCCACGTGTTAGATGAAAAAGGAGAAAAAATGTCAAAATCGAAAGGAAATGTTGTCGACCCTTTCTACATTATTGGAAAATATGGAACCGATGCCACCAGGTGGTATTTTTTCACCATTAATCAACCCGAAGATCCAAAACTTTTTTCTGAAAAAGATGTCGCTGAAGGCTTGAGAAGGTTTATCCTTACTCTTTGGAATTGTTATTCATTTTTCGATACTTATGCAAAAAAGAAAGAAATCGTTAGCCCGAAATCAAAGAACGTTTTAGATAAATGGGTTATCTCGAAGTTGGAAGGTCTTATTAAAGAAGTTGGAAAAAATTTAGATAATTACGAGATTACCGGATCAGCCAGGAAAATTGAAAAGTTTGTTATTGAAGATCTTTCGTTGTGGTACATTAGAAGGTCAAGAAAGAGATTCCAAAATCCAGAAAATCAAAGTGAATTAGAGGAGGCATCTCAAACTTTGAAATTCGTCCTTTTGAATTTATCAAAAATTTTAGCCTCGTTTTTGCCATTTTTATCTGAGTTTATCTATCAAAAACTTCAAACATCTAACTTCAAACATTTACTATCAGTTCATTTAGAAAATTGGCCAATGGTGAACGAAAAATTAATCGATAAAAAATTGGAAAGAAAAATGGAAAAAATAAGAGAAATTGTTTCTTTGGCTTTGAGAGAAAGGCAGAAGGCAAAAATCAAAGTAAGGCAACCGCTTAATGAATTACAAATTACAAATTATGAATTGAAAAAGGAGCCAGAATTGTTAGAATTAATAAAGGATGAAGTTAATGTAAAGAAAATAACCTTCGGAAAAGAGTTTAAATTAGACACAAAAATTACTCCAGAATTAAGAGAAGAAGGGATAATCAGAGAAATAATCCGTCATATTCAAGAAATGAGGAAAGAAGCAAAGCTGAAACCAAGAGACAAAATTTTGGTCGGGTATTCAGGAGATGAAAGAATTTTAAGAATTTTAGAGAAAAATAAAGAAAAAATTTTGAAAGAAGGGAAAATTTTGGATTTAAAAAAGAAGGGAGAAGAATTCGATTTAGAAAAAGAGATAAAGGTCGAAAATGAAAAAATAATTTTGGCAATCAAAAAAGTTAGTGGAAAAAAGAATTCCTCCACCAAAATCCCCAACGCCTAAAGTCCCAGAGAAACCACTTGAGAAAAAACCATCGTTTTTTGAGGGGAAAAAATGGGTTGAAACAAAAATAATTTCTAAAGAATTGAAAAAAGACGAATATTATAAAAAATTAGATTTACCCAGAGAAAAAAGAGAAAAAATCGGAAGCATTTTAGCAGACAAAAAAATTTTTGGAGATTTAATCGAGAAAAGCGGAAAGGACTATTTGAAACTTCAATCTTTAATAAAAGAATTAAAAAATCCCGGAACTTCTTTACACCCTGAGATAAAGGAAATCGCAAAAAAAGTGAGGCAAGAAATTGGCGAAGCAAAGACGAAGAAAATAGCCGATATTTTAAAAGAAAAATTCGGATTGTAAAAATGTTCGTTCGTTATCGAACCTTAGGATTTGTTTTTAAAAAAGAAGAAAGGGGGGAGGCTGACCAACTTTTTAAGATATTTTCAAAAGAATTTGGGAAAATTGAAGTTTTGGGAAAGGGAATTAGAAAAATTTCTTCAAAGCTGAGGTCCCAAATTGATATTTTTTATCTTTCTGAAATTGAATTCGTTCAGGGGAAAATTTATAAAAGATTGACCGATGCTCTTTTAATCGAAAAATACAAAAATTTGAGAAGGAGCTTTAAAAGACTTTCGATTGCCTATCAAATTTCTGAGATTTTAGATGGGTTAATAAAAGGGGAAGAAAAGGATGAAAGAATTTGGAATTTGATTTTGGAAACATTTAAAAATTTAGACGATCCCAATTTGCCATTTAAAATTTGCAATTTGCAATTTTATTATTTTTTTTGGAATTTAGTTTCATTCTTGGGACAAAAGCCAGAGCTTTATTACTGCTGCATCTGTCAAAAGAAATTGAGGCCAGAGAAAATTCATTTTAACGCAAAGGAAGGGGGGACGATTTGTTTTGGATGTTTTCGAAAAATCAAAAATGGGGTAGAAATCAGCCAAAATTTAATTAAAATTTTGAGAATGATTTTGGAAAAAGATTTCAATTTTTTAAAAAGGTTGAAAATCAAAGAAAAAGAATTGAAGGAATTGGAGGAAATTTCAAACCTTTATTTTAACTTTCTAACAGAAAATGAAGTTGAAATCGTTTAAGTTTTTAATCTTAATTTTCCTTTTAATAGCAGTTTTTTTCTATTGGAATTGGAAAAGAAATGTTTACTCAAAAGAAGTTTTAAAACTTGAGATTTTGGGACCCAGCGAAGTTACCATTGGTAAAGAAGCAGAATTTATTGTCAAATACAAAAACAACGGAAAATTTAGGTTGGAAGAACCCGAATTACTTTTCGAACCTCCGGAGAATTCTTTAAAAGATGACCGAATCGCAAAAAACGAAATTTTGAAAGAGGATCTTGGAGGAGCAATCTATCCTGGGGAAGAGAGAACCTTTACTTTTAAACTAAAACTTTTCGGGAAAGAAGGAGAAGCAAAAATTGCTAAAGCGACGATGAGCTTTAGACCGAAAAATTTAAAGGCTAAATACAAAGTAAGCACATCTTTTTCCACTCTGATCAAATCCATTCCCTTAACTTTTGAATTCGATTTACCTTCAAAGATAGAACCTGGAAAAACTTTCGCATTCAGACTCGATTATTTTTCCAACGTCGATTCAACTTTGTCTAATTTAAGAGTGAGAGTGGATTATCCTCAAGATTTTGAGTTCTTCAATTCAACGCCAAAATCAATCGAAAAGAATGAGTGGGAAATTCCAGTTTTGAATAGGGCAGAAGGAGGAAGGATTGAAATTCAAGGGAGGATTTTTGGCGAAATCGGAAAGCCAGAAATTTTTAGGGCAAAATTGGGAATGATAATCGAGGATCAATTCATCGTTTTGAAAGAGATCGAAAAGGGAGTAGAAATTATTAAACCCTCAATCTCCTTGAGGCAAGAAGTCAACGGGAATCCTGAGTACGTCGCAGCCCCTGGGGAGTGGTTGCATTATACAATCTATTTCAAAAACGTTGGGGACGAAGAAATGCAAAATTTGTTTTTGATTTCAAAATTAGAAGGGGATGCTTTCGATTTTCAAACTTTGAGGTCTGATTTGGGCGAAATTAAACCTGGAGATAATTCAGTAATTTTTGACTGGAAAAGAGTTTCAAAACTCCAGTATTTAGCCCCAACCGATGAAGGAAAAGTCGATTTCTGGATAAAGTTAAAAGATGACCTCGGGAATGTAAAAAACCCAGTTTTGAGAAATAAAGTTTTCATTTTGCAAATGAAAGAGGAATTTGTCACCAAGATTTCCTCAAGGGTCGAGATTGTCCAAAGAGGATTTTACTTTGATGAAATTTTTGGAAATTCAGGACCGATTCCTCCAAAAGTTGGTCAAACTACTACTTATACAATATCTTGGCAGGTAAAAAACTACTATTCAGACCTCCAAGATGTTAAGGTCAGGGCGAAATTACCAGATTATGTGAGCCTGACCGGGAAAATTTTTCCTGAAGAAATGGTATCGAAGTTTTCCTTTGACCCAGAGTCAAGAGAGGTTGTTTGGTCTTTGGGAGATTTAAAAAGGGAGGAGGGAATTTCAACTCCTTCACCAAACATTTCCTTTCAAATTGCCTTCACCCCAAAAGAATCCCAACTGGCTCAAACGCCAGAGATTATCGGGGAAGTTAAAATTTCTGGCGAAGATACTTGGACAGAGAAAATTTTAGAAGCGACTTCTACTCCGATCACTACTGCCTTACCAGATGACCCTCAAATCAAACCAGAAATGGGAATTGTCCAATAAGCAAAATTTATTTGGATAAATGAAAAACGGTTGAAAATTAAATAGATAAAGAACTCATCGTTTCAAGATTTTTGATTCATAAACTAAAATTTTAAACCCAACTTCTAATTCCTAAACTTTGAAGTGGTTCACTATCACGACGATCGAGAAATAATGAGCCACTCGATGTGGAAGCGGCTTTTTAAATTTGTCAATTATTGAATTTTTAAAAAAGTAGAATATAATGAAAATTATGTCAGAAGGGTTCAAGTTAGGGGAGCGAGAGCTCACCCAGTAGTAGAACGTTTCGCTTTCGCTACCGGACAAGCAATTTAAAGAATTATGCAAGATTTTATTAAAGTACGCGGGGCACGGGTACACAATCTAAAAAATATTGATTTGGATATTCCGAAAAATAAACTGGTTGTTATTACCGGAGTTTCTGGCTCTGGGAAGTCCTCTTTGGCTTTTGATACTTTGTATGCAGAAGGGCAAAGGAGATACGTTGAGTCATTGAGTGCTTATGCGAGGCAATTTTTGGGAGTAATGGATAAACCAGATGTCGATAAGATTGAGGGAATTTCACCTGCAATTTCAATAGATCAGAGAAAGGCGGCAAAAAATCCAAGGTCTACTGTTGGGACGATGACTGAAATTTACGATTACTTGAGATTGCTTTTTGCTAGAGTTGGAACTCCATATTGCCCAAAGTGCGGAAGGGAAATTACAAGACAAACGATAGATCAGATAACAGAACAAATTTTGAAGCTAAAAAAGGGAACTGAAATTTTGATTTTAGGGCCTGTGGTTAGGGGAAGAAAAGGGGAGTATCGAGGAACTTTGGAAGAAATTCAAAGGATGGGATTTTTAAGAGTGAGAATCGATGGAATAGTTTATTCGATTGAGGAAGCATTGGAGAAAAAGCTAGAAAGGTACAAAAAGCACGACATTGAGGTTGTGGTTGATAGGTTAGTGATTGACGAAGAGCTGGAAAGGATGAGGTTGGTAGATTCTTTGGAAACTGCTTTAAAAATCGGAAAGGGCGTTGTTATAGTGGCTCGTTTACATGGCGATCGTCGTTCTCACGAGCCAGTCGAAGATTTGATTTTTTCAGAATTGTTTTCTTGTCCAAATTGTGGAATTTCTTTGCCAGAGATTGAACCAAGACTTTTCTCTTTTAACTCACCTTACGGTGCCTGTAGATCCTGTCAAGGTCTCGGTTCAAAATTGGTCATTGACCCAGAATTGGTGATTCCAAATAAAAATTTATCGATAGCAGAAGGGGCAATTTTTCCCTGGGCCCATGCTTCCCACAAAGTTGGAAGGCAAAGGTTTTTCTGGTATATGCTAGAGGATTTGGCAGAAAGGGAAAGGATTGACCTTTTCAAACCGGTAAAGGAATTGCCAAAAGAAAAAATCGATTTGATTTTGTATGGAGATGGAATTTTTGAAGGAGTAATCCCTTGGCTAGAAAGAAGATACAGGGAAACTGATTCAGAATATACAAGAGAAGAGATTGAGCAATACATGGTAGAGAAAGTTTGCGAAGCTTGCAAAGGAAAAAGGTTAAGGCCAGAGGCACTTTCTGTAAAAATCGCAGGAAAATCGATAGCAGATATTTGCGAAATTGAAATTTCAAAGTTGAAAGAATTTTTCGAGAATTTAAAATTTGAAAATGAGGCAAAAGAAAAAATTGCAAGGCCAATTGTTAAAGAAATTTTAAACAGAATTCAATTTTTGATAGACGTTGGTTTGGATTATTTGACTTTAGAAAGGAGAGCAGATACTTTGGCTGGAGGGGAAGAACAAAGGATAAGGTTGGCAACTCAAATTGGCTCGAAATTAACCGGAGTTTTGTACATTTTGGATGAACCCTCAGTAGGGTTGCATGCGAGGGATCAAGGAAGGCTGATTAAAACTTTGAAAAAATTGAGAGACCTTGGAAACACAGTTATAGTTTGCGAGCACGACCCCCAAACGATTTTGGAAGCAGACTGGGTTATCGATTTGGGGCCTGGAGCAGGAAAGAAGGGAGGAAGGATTGTTTTTGAAGGAACGCCAAAGCAACTTTTAAAAAGTCATACCTTAACTGGTGATTATTTATCTGGGAGAAAAAAAGTTGAAATTCGAAATTCGAAATTCGAAATTCGAAACAAATTCCAAATTCCAAATTCCAAAATCCAAAGATATTTAATCATCAAAGGGGCAAGAGAACACAATTTGAAAAACATCGATGTTAAAATTCCTCTTGGAAAATTTGTTTGCATTACTGGAGTTTCGGGATCTGGAAAGAGCTCTTTAGTCAACGATATTTTGGCAAAGGCATTAATGAGAAAGTTTTATCATTCGAAAGAAGAACCGGGAGATCACGATGAAATTTTGGGAATTGAAAATTTGGATAAAGTAGTAATCGTCGATCAATCTCCGATTGGAAGGACTCCGAGGTCAAACCCTGCCACTTATACCGGTGCTTTCTCATTTATCAGGCAACTATTTTCTCAAACAAAGGAAGCTAAAATTAGAGGGTACAAACCTGGAAGATTTTCTTTTAACGTTAAGGGGGGGAGGTGCGAAAATTGCCAAGGACAAGGGCAAATCAAAGTTGAAATGTACTTTTTGCCAGATGTTTTCGTCCAATGCCCCGAATGCAAAGGAAAAAGGTTTAATAAAGAAACTTTGGAAGTTGAATACAAAGGAAAAAACATTGCTGAAGTTTTGGAAATGACTGTTGAAGAGGCAATGGAGTTTTTCAAAAATGTTCCACCTCTTTATAGAAAACTAAAAACTCTTTACGATGTTGGTTTAGGTTATATTGAGCTTGGCCAACCTGCTCCTTCATTATCAGGGGGGGAAGCTCAAAGAGTGAAATTAGCAGCTGAACTTTCAAAAAAGGCAACTGGAAAAACTCTATGCATTTTGGATGAACCAACTACTGGCTTACATTTGGACGACATTAAAAAATTAATCTATGTTTTAAAAAAACTTGTTGAAAAAGGAAACACTATTTTGGTCATTGAGCACAACCTTTCAGTAATTAAAAACGCAGATTGGATAATAGATTTGGGGCCAGAAGGGGGAGAAAAGGGAGGATATATTGTTGCAGAAGGAACTCCGGAAGAAATAGCAAAGAATAAAAATTCTTACACTGGAAGGTATTTAAAAAGGGTTTTGGCAGGAGAAATTTTGTAGGACTTGACAGGATTTTATCTCTTTTTAAATTAAAAATATGGAATTATCACTCAAAGGTCGAGATTGATAATTTAAAAATATGGCAAAAAAGATTAATATAAAACCCTTAGCAGATTACGTTTTGATTGAGCCGATAAAAGAAGAAGAAAAAACAAAGGCTGGAATTTTGCTTCCAGAGAGCGCTGAAAAGGAAAAGCCAGAAAAGGGAAAGGTGATTGCAGTGGGTCCTGGAAGAAGGGATGAAAAGGGAAATTTGATTCCTGTTTCTGTTAAGGTTGGGCAAACTGTTTTGTTCAAAAAATACGGACCCGATGAGATAAAGGTCGATGACAAAGAGTATCTAATTTGTAAAGAAGAGGATATTTTAGCAATCATAGAGTAGCTTAATAGCTTATTAGCTGATTAGCTTATTAGGAAGCGAACCTATTGCTAAAAAGCTAAGAAGCTACAAGCTAAAAAGCTAAAACCATGGCAACAAAACAAATTCTCTTTAAAGAATCTGGAAGGAGAAAATTGCTTTCTGGAATGAAAAAGGCATTCGATGCAGTAAAGGTTACCTTAGGACCTAAGGCAAGACATGTTGTTTTAGATAAGGGCTTTGGGACCCCAGAAATTTCAGACGATGGGGTTTCGATCGTAAAAGAAATTGAATTGAAAGATAAGGTTGAGAATTTGGGAGTTGAGATTTTAAAAGAAGTGGCTGAAAAAACTTCTGATAAAGCAGGAGATGGAACGACTACTGCAATGGTTTTGACTTTTGCCATTGCCTCCGAGGGAATTAAAAATGTCGCTGCTGGAGCCCATCCCCTGGCAATCAAAAAAGGAATTCAAAAAGGGGTGGAAAAAGTTATTGAAGAATTGAAGAGATTATCAAAACCAATTACAAAAAAGGAAGAAATTGCCCAAGTGGCAACGATTGCTGCTTTGGATTTTGAGATTGGACAAATGATTGCTGATACCATTTCTGAGGTTGGAAAGGATGGGGTAATTACTGTTGAAGAATCAAAGAAATTTGGCCTAGAAAGAGAAATTGTTAAGGGGCTTCAATTTGACCGTGGTTACATTTCCCCCTATATGATTACCGATCCCGAAAGGATGGAGGCAATTTTGGAAGACCCCTACATTTTAGTTACTGACAAGAAAATTTCTGCCCTGAACGAAATTTTGCCCGTAATGGAAAAGGTTGCTCAGACTGGAAAGAAAAATTTATTGATTATTGCAGATGAAGTAGAAGGAGACGCTTTAGCCACCCTGGTTGTCAACAAATTGAGAGGAGTTTTCAATGGATTGGCGGTAAAGGCCCCGGGTTTTGGCGACAGAAAAAAGGAAATGTTACAAGACATTGCTATTGTCACTGGAGCCCAGGTGATTTCTGAGGAATTGGGTTTGAAACTTGAAAATATAAAATTGGAACAACTTGGAAGGGCAAGAAAGGTTGTTGCGGAAAAAGAAAAGACAACAATTATTGAAGGAAAGGGAAAGAAAGAAGAGATTGAAGCAAGGATAAAACAAATCAGAGAAGAAATAAAGAAAACCGAATCTGAGTTTGACAGAGAGAAATTACAAGAGAGACTTGCGAAATTAGCAGGAGGGGTGGCGGTAATTAAAGTTGGTGCAGCAACTGAGATTGAACAAAAGGCAAAGCAAAGAAAGACAGAGAATGCTTTGAACGCCACCAGAGCAGCAATTGAAGAAGGAATTTTACCCGGGGGTGGAGTGGGATTGTTGAGAGCACAAACGGTGCTTGATAAATTGGAGAAAGAGTTACAAGATGATGAAAGAACCGGAGTTTTAATTTTGAAGAAGGCATTGGAATTTCCAATAAGACAGATTGCTGAAAATTCAGGCCTTGATGGTGGGGTGGTAGTGAACGAAGTCAAAAAGAAAGAGGGAAATTATGGGTTTAACGCTCAAACTCAAAAATTTGAAGATTTAGTTGAATCCGGAGTGATCGATGCAACCAAAGTAGTGAGGACTACTTTAGAAAATGCAGCTTCCGCTGCCTCGATGGTTTTGACTACCGAAGCAGTAGTTGTCGAAGAACCGGAAAAAGAAAAGAAAGGAACCCCAGAAATGCCAGAGGAATACTAAACTGGTTTTCTAGTTGTCTGGTTTTCTGGTTGTCTAGTTGTAAGTTGTAAAGTTGTTTAGTTAGCAAAAGCTGGTCGCTTTCCTTGTGGCGACTTTTTTTATTATAATAGGGTATTCAGCACTTGACTTGATTTTTTGAATTTTATAAAAATAAAAAATATGGAAAAAATTGAAATTTTGAACAGAATTTCAAGAGTTTCAATTTATCTTTTGGTTTTTTTAATTCCGATTTTCTTTTTACCTTTTACCCAAAACGTTTTAGATTACCAAAAACAAGCTTTGCTTTCTCTTCTGGTTTCGGTTTCTTTAATTTGCCAAATTGTTAAATCTTTAATCGAAGGAAAAGTTTCGGTTAATTTTCACCCCCTCCACTTTGTAATAATTGCCCTTGTTTTAATTTTTGGACTTTCGACTTTTTTTTCGAAATCAAAAACCGAAAGTTTTTTTGGTTTTCCATTAAACATCTCCCAATCTTTCTTGACCATTTTGTTTTTGACGATTTTATATTTTCTAATAAATTCAATTTTTGAGAAAAAAGAAATTTTCCTCCTTTTATTTTTGTTTTCCATTTCACTCTTTTTGGCAGTTTTATTTTCAACCTTTCAACTTTTTGGAAAATTTGTTTTACCTTTCGATTTTACAAAGGTGAATTCCTTTAACACGGTTGGAACTCAAAATTCTCTGGCACTTCTTTTGGTTTGTCTTTTACCCATTTTTTTAATTTTGTTCTCTACCCTAAAGCGAATTATAAAATTTTTCTTTTTAATTTTGCTTTTCTTTTCTATTTTTTTCATTATCGTTTTGAATTTTAGAATTTCGTTTTTTATTCTTTTAATCTCCTCTGTAATTTTTTTGGGTTTGTTAACTACCAAAAGAGAAGTCCTTTCGCCATCGATTTTAATTTTTTCCCTCTTCCTTTTAGCAATCTCAATTACTTTTTTACTTTTCAATTTGAGGATTTTTCCTGTCCAGATCCCTCTGGAAGTTTATTTAGGACAAAAACTTTCTTTCGAAATTGCCTGGAAATCATTGAAAGAAAGCCCAATTTTTGGTTCCGGACCCTCAACCTTTCTTTATCAGTTTTTAAAACACAAAGGAACTATTCTAAACGACACCACGTTTTGGAGCGTGAGATTTTTTGCTTCTGGCTCAAAATTCTTTGATATTTTTTCAACGACTGGAATTCTCGGAACGATTTCATTCCTTTCTTTAATTTTCCTTCCAATTTATTTTGGATTTTTAAAAGTTTTTAGAGAAAAATTTGAGAAGTTCGATTTGCTTTTATTTTTAGGGATTTTTTTGTCGATTTTGAACCTTTCCATTTCGTTCTTTCTTTATTCTCCAACCCTAACCTTCGATTTTTCTTACTTTTTAATCTTTTCTTGCTTGGCTAATGTTTTGTCAGAAAAAAAGAAAGAGTTTTCAATCAAAAAAGAAAGTTTTTTCAGTTTTATCTTTTCCTTTATTTTAATTTTTATTTTCGTTTTAGATTTTATGATTTTAATTTTAATTTCCCAAAGATATATTGGCGAAGTTTTCTATTGGAAAGGAATTTTGGCTTGGCAGGGTGGGAACGTTGACCAAACAATTTTAAACCTTCAAAAAGCAATAAACTTTAGTAGAATCGATTTGTACCTGAGGGATTTATCTCAAGCCTATTTACTAAAACTTAACGAAAAAATTCAAAAGGGTGAATCAAACATTCAGACGGAAGCCGGACAGGCAATTAACCTCTCGAGAATGGCGACCGATTTAAACCCAAGAAACGTTGCCAACTGGTCGGTGAGAGGATTTACCTATCAAAGCTTGGTGGGAATGGCTCAAGGAGCAGAAGATTGGGCGATAAAATGTTATGAAGAAGCATCAAAACTGGAACCATCGAACCCTTATTATTTAACCCAAAAAGGAATGATGATTTTGAGAAAAGGAATTTTAAGCCAGAACGAAAAGGAAAAGGAGGAGTTCTTCGGACAGGCAGAAGATCTTTTTAAAAAAGCAATTGAACTGAAATCCGACTATGCTCCCGCCCATTTTCAATTAGCGATGGTTTATTACAACAAAGGGAATTTAGACGAAGCCATTTCGAAGATGGAAGAAACAAAAAATTTCGCTCCCCTTGATGTTGGATTGGCATTTCAGCTTGGAGTTGCTTACTATCAAAAAGAAAACTATCAAAAGGCAAAAGAAGAATTAGAAAGAGCGATTTCAATTGTCCCAGATTATGCCAACGCCCTTTACTTTCTGGGTTTAACTTACGATCGGTTGGGCGAAAAAGAAAAAGCAATAGAAAAATTCAAAAAAGTTTCTGAACTTAATCCCGACAACGAAGAGGTGAAAAAGATAATTTCAAACTTGGAATCAGGAAAGAGCGCTCTTGAGGAGATTTCACCAACCGTTCCTCCCAAAACTCCAATCGAAGAGAAACCTCCAGAAATAAAAAAATAAACTCTTTAAAACTCGGTTTTTTTTCAAAATTACCACTTCTCATTTTCCTGTTTTGTTTTGCTCTTGAGTTTGACAAATTTGATGAAATTGAGTAAAAAGAAATAATGACTGAAAAAAATTATAAAAGAATCTGTAGTGAATTAATTTCTGATTTTGGAGAAAGGGGGAAAGAAATTATCGAAAGAAGGTTTGGGTTGGGGGGAAGGAAAAGGGAAACTCTTCAATCAATAGGCGATAGTTTTGGAATAACCAGAGAGAGGGTTAGGCAAATCGAAGAAAATAATTTAAAGAAAATCAAACCAAAATTAGAAAAGTATCAAAAACTCTTTAATAATTTTTTGGATTATTTTAAAAGAGTTGGCGAAGTAATCAAAGAAGAAACACTCCTCGAGGAGTTAGGCGGGGAAGAAAAAAATGAGTTGCTTTTTCTTTTGAGTTTGGATGAGAGATTTTTGAGATTTGATCAAAACAAAGACCTTCATTCTCTTTGGACTACCAACTTGGATGCACTCAAGAAGGCAAAAGATTTGATCGTTTCTCTTTGTAAAAAATTTGAAAAGGAAAAGAGACTGATGACCCTGAAAGAGATTGCTTCTGAGTTTGAAATTGAAGAAGGATTTTTAGAAAAAATTTTAGAGATTTCAAAAAGAATTGGAAAAAACAAAGACGGATTCTATGGTTTGAAAGAATGGCCAGAAATTAATCCCAGGAGATTGAAAGATAAGATATATTTGATTTTCAAAGAATTCCAAAAACCTCTTCATTTTGAAGAGATCGGTCGAATGATTGAAGGGGCCAATTTGAGAAGCGTCCACAATGAACTCATAAGAGATCGAAGGTTTGTTTTGATTGGAAGGGGAATTTATGCTTTGAGAGAATGGGGATATTTTCCAGGAGAAGTAAAAGATATAATTTTCAAATTCTTAAAGGAAGAAGGTCCTCTAACAAAGGAAGAGATTTTAGAAAGAATTAAAAAACAAAGAATGGTTAAGGAAAACACTGTTTTGATAAATTTGGCAAAGTATTTTGAGAGAGATGAAAAAGGGAGGTACAGAATAAAAACTGCTGAAATTTAATGGAATTCGATTTTGTTGAAAGGAAAACCCTCCGTCTTGTTATTGCTATTTCTTTTTTAGTTTTTCTTTTTTTCCCTTTTAATTTTGGGATTAAAATTTTGCTACTTTCTTTAGTTATTTATTTCCTTGTTCTCTTTATCCTTTGCACCTATTGGGCGAGAGAATATCATCCCGAGAGAAAGTTTATCGTTGGATTTTTAGTTAGTTTTTTGCACACATTCGTTTTCCTCTTGGGCGGGTTTTTGGGTTTAATTTTGGCTCAGATTGCTTTAAAATTCTTCCCCCTTTTGGTAGATTATTTTAGAGAGGTTTTTTAATATGGAAATAGCCTTTTTCATTTTTCAAATTTTAAAAAACTGGTGGTGGTTTTTCTTTCCTTTAATTTTCTTCCCTGTAGCGAGGTTCTTTTACTTTTGGTGGATAAGATGGGAAATTTTCTATAAAAAATCCTTTGATTGGATTTTGCTTGAGATAAAGCCACCCAAAGAGATTTTAAAACCATTCTCGGCAATGGAAACCGTTTATTCTCTTTTATTCGGTCTTTATGACGATCCCAATTGGAGAGAAAGATGGTGCAAGGGAACGTTTCCCATTAGCGGAGGTGGTTGGTTTTCTTTTGAAATTTGTTCTTTTGGTGGAGAAATCCACTTTTTTTTAAGAATTCCCTCATCTTTTAAAACCGTGGCAGAATCTGCAATCTACTCTCAATATCCCGATACCGAAATTAGTTTGGTTGAAGATTATACTCAAAAAGTACCAAAGGATATTCCAAACGAAAAATGGGATCTTTACGCTGAAGATTATACTTTTGTAAGACCACCCCATTTTCCGATTAAAACCTATTCGATGTTTTTTGAAAGACCAGAAGAAGAAAAAAGGGCTATTGAAGAAAAGAGACTCGATCCTATCAACTCTTTGTTGGAAAACCTCTCTCAGCTTCAATCGGGAGAACAAATTTGGTTTCAATTAGTTGGTAGTCCTTTTGGCGATAGTCAATTTCCTTGGATAAGTCAGGGAAAAAAGGAGGTAAACAAAATAGCAAAGAGAGAAGTTCCCTCACCACCAAAAAATTTCTTTAAAATCTTAATCGATGAGATCCTAAGTTTATTTGAGAGTATAGTCCAAATTTTATTTTCTACTGGAGGAACAAAAAAGAAAGAAAAACCATTAGAGATAGTTGCACCCGAATTAAGATTAACACCTGGAGAGAGAGAAATCATTTCTGCGATTGAAAGGAAAATTAATAAAAGCGCTTTTATTTGTTGGATGAGGGTGGTTTACGTTTGCAAAAAGGATGAACCCCATAATTTTGGTAATTATTTAATTTTCAGGAGTTATCTAGCTCATCAGTTTTCCCTTGAAAATCTAAATCGAATAGTTTTTTTTGGTGCAACCAGAACAAGGGTTCATTATTGGATAAAAAATAGGAGACTTTATTTGAGGAAAAGACAGAGGTTGAGAGAATACATTGAGAGAGTTCCTTCGTTCTTTCCTTGGAACATTGTTGGTGAACCTCCTCCCCTTTTGAAATTTCTAATCCCCTTTGGTTACCGAATTGCCCCAGGAGAAAGATCTGTTTTGATTTTAAATACTGAAGAATTGGCAACCATTTTTCATTTTCCAGTTAAAATTTACATTCCCACAGTTCCGAGAGTTGAGGTTAAAAAGGTTGGTCCTCCACCTACTTTGCCAGGAGAATAAAATATGGAAAATGAAATCACAATTATAGGGGAAACTACTTTCAGGAATCAAAGAAGGCGCTTTGGAATAAAATTAGATGACAGAAGACGCCACATTTATATCATTGGAAAAACCGGAATGGGAAAGACCGCCTTGTTAGAAAATATGGCGATCCAAGATATTTTGGCGGGAAGGGGTCTTGGTTTTATTGACCCGCATGGGGAAGCAGCCGAAGAGTTGTTAGATTATATTCCAAAGAATCGGATTAACGACGTTGTTTATTTCAATCCCGCAGATATTGATTTTCCGATTGCTTTTAACGTAATGGAAAGAGTAAACCCTGAACACCGTCATTTAGTGGCTGCTGGTTTGATGGGAGTTTTTAAAAAAATTTGGCCCGATGTCTGGTCAGCCAGGATGGAATACATTTTAAACAACACAATTTTGGCCCTTTTGGAATATCCCAACACTACTTTACTCTGTGTTAACCGGATGCTCGCCGATCCAGAATATAGGAAAAAGGTGGTTGAGAGAATTACCGATCCAGTGGTTAAATCTTTCTGGGTGAATGAATTCGCAAGATACACTCAATCTTACGAGGTTGAAGCGACTGCGGCAATCCAAAATAAAGTCGGTCAATTCATTTCAAACCCATTGATCAGAAATATAATCGGTCAAGTAAAATCAAAAATTGATATGAGAGAAATAATGGATGAGGGAAGAATTTTGATTGCCAATTTATCTAAAGGGAAAATTGGCGAAGATAATTCCAGGTTGTTAGGGGCACTTTTGATAACAAAACTTCAATTGGCAGCAATGTCTCGAGTTGAAATTCCAGAGGAAAAAAGAAGGGATTTTTTCCTTTACGTGGACGAATTCCAAAATTTTGCAACCGAAGCCTTTGTGAACATTTTATCCGAGGCACGAAAATATCGACTTTCTTTAATTTTAGCCAATCAGTACATTGCTCAACTGGAAGAAATGACACCTCTGGGAAAGAGTACCAGAGTAAGGGATGCAGTTTTTGGAAACGTTGGGACGATAATTGTATTCAGAGTCGGTGCTGAAGATGCAGAATTTTTGGAAAAAGAATTTCAGCCAGAGTTTACCATCGAAGATTTAACTAACCTCACCAAATATCACGTTTGTATAAAATTAATGATCGACGGAATAGCCGGAAGTCCTTTTTCAGCGGCTACCCTTCCCAAAAAAGAAGTCCCTCAAAAATCTTTCAAAGAGACGATTATCAGGATCTCAAGAGAAAGATACGGAACGCCCAAAGAAATAATCGAAGAAAAAATAGAAAAATGGGCGGTTACCCAACCTCAGGTTTCTTTAGTTCAAACGCAGAAGTTGTACGATGCTGTATGTTCAATTTGCGGGAAAAAAACAAAGATCCCTTTTTTACCAGACCCATCAAAGCCTGTTTATTGTAAATCTTGCTTGAAAAAATTAGAAAGAGAGAAAGAAAAAGTAATTTCTTTAGCGTCGTTGAAATCAAGAGAGAGAAAACCAAGAGATAAACCTCCCGTTGAACTTGAAAAAATTAAAAAAACTTTGGAAAATATTTTAAAAAGGAATGAAGAAAATAGATAGATTAAACCTAAAATCAAAAAGAGTTTTGTTAAGAGTTGATTTTAACGTCCCAATGGAGAAAGGGAAAATCCTTGATGATTTTCGAATTAAGATCGAAATTCCAGTAATCAAAAAGTTGATAAGAAAGAAGGCAAAGATAATTTTAATTTCTCATTTGGGAAGGCCGGAAGGAGAGTTTAAAGAAGAGTTTTCCTTAACTCCGATTAAAAAACTTTTAGAGAAATATTTAAAAAGAAAGGTCTTGGGACCCTTGAAGATAGAGAGAGCTAAAGAAGAAATTGAAAGAATGAAAGATGGCGACGTTTTATTATTAGAGAATATTAGGTTTTACAAAGGAGAAATAGAGAGCGATGAAAATTTCGCAAAAGATTTAGCAAAATTGGGAAATTTATTTGTTAACGACGCATTTTCAGTTTCTCATAGAAATCAAGCTTCAGTAACCACAATCACAAAATACCTTCCTTCATTTGGAGGTCCCAACCTGATTTCTGAAGTTGAAAATCTTTCGAAAATTCTCAAAAAACCAAAAAGACCGCTGGTGGTGATTATTGGAGGAAAAAAGGTTGAAGACAAGGCGAAGGTGGTAGAAAAATTTTCTCAATTTGCCGATTTTGTTTTAGTTGGAAATTTGGTGGCAAACGAAATAAAAAAAGGGAGGGTAAAAGTAAAAAATAGAGAAAAGGTTATCTTTCCTGTCGAGGATAAAGAAGCCTTCGATCTTGATCAAAAAACGATTGAGATCTTCAAGGAAAAAATTAAAATTGCAAAAACAGTCTTTTGGTCGGGACCTCTGGGAAAAATTGAAGAGAAAAAATACCAAAAAGGGACCCTTGAGATTGTGAAAGAAATTGGTAGGTTGAAGAGAAAATTATTTTCTGTGGTAGGAGGCGGTGACACAATCGAATTTTTAAATAGATTCTCGCTTTTGAAAAAATTTAGTTTTGTTTCGAGCGGAGGAGGGGCGATGCTTGAATTTTTGGTTGGCGAAAAAATACCAGGTTTAAAAGTTTTGGGTTATTATGGAGATTAAAAATTTAGAGAAAGCAGCAAAAAGAATTTTAGAGGCAATTGAAATGGAAGAAAAAATTTTGCTCTATGGCGACGCAGACTTGGATGGGGTCTGTTCAGTTATTATTTTGAAGGAAACAATCAGAAACTTAGGAGGGAAAATAGAGGCAATTTATTTCCCAGAGAGGGAAGCCGAAGGGTACGGTATTTCTGAAAAAGCACTGACCCATCTTAAAAAATTTTCACCCGCCCTTTTTATCTCCTTGGATTGTGGAATTTCAAATTTCAAAGAAATAGAGACGGCAAAAAATCTTGGTTTTTTCGTTATCGTTATCGACCATCATGAAGTTTTGGACGAAATTCCAAAGGCAGACATAATTGTCGATCCAAAGCAAAAGGGCGACAAATCTTCCTTTAAAGAATTGGCGACCGTTGGCATTGTTTTTAAATTGACTGAGAAATTGCTGAGGGAAAAAATGACAAATTCTTTAAGAAAGAGTTTTTTAGAATTGGTAGCCCTGGCAACTTTAGCAGATATGATGCCTCAAGTTAACGAAAACAAAATTTTGACTGAAGAAGGTTTAGAATATCTTAAAAATTCTTGGAGACCTGCTTTTCAAGCCTTTTCAAAAGTTTTCAATTTGCCAAAAGAGATCACAAAAATAATTTCAATTTTGAACGTCAGGGACGTAGAGAATAATTTACCTGCTTCTTACAGGTTGTTGACTGAATCAGATTTCAAGAAGGCCGAAGTTTTAATCGAAAGGTTAATCGAAAAAAGCAAAGAAAGAAGAAAAGAAGTTGAAACGATTTTGGGTATAATTGAAGAAAGAATTAAAAAAGAAGATAAAATAATTTTTGAAGGAAGTCGAGATTGGAGTGTTAGTATAATTTCGATCGTTGCCTCTCAACTTTGTCAAAAATATCAAAAGCCAACTTTCATTTATAAAATGGTTGAAGATGAAAGCCAAGGGACGGTACGGGTGCCTTTGGGGATAGACAGTGTTAAATTGATGAAAAAATGCAAGGACCTTTTAATTTCTTTTGGCGGGCATCCTTTAGCCTCTGGTTTCAGAATAAAGAATGAAAATTTAGAAAAATTCAAAGAGTGCCTCATTAAAAATTTATGAAAAAAATAATCATTTATGTTGATGGGGGAGCAAGGGGAAATCCAGGACCTGCAGCAATCGGGGTTTTGTTTTGTAATGAAAAAGGATTTTGCTTTAAGAAATTTTCAGAATACTTGGGAACTGCAACAAACAACGAAGCAGAATACCAGGCAGCAATTTTTGCCCTAAAAAAATTCAAAGCAATTTTTGGAAAAAAATTGGCAAAAGAGACCGAGATCGAAATAAGGTCAGATTCCGAACTTTTAGTTAATCAAATGAACGGAAAATATAAAATTTTAGAAAAAAATTTACAACCCCTCTTTTTGGAACTTTGGAACTTGAAGTTAGATTTTAAAAAGATAAAATTCAAATCAATTTCCAGAAACAAAAACAAAGAAGCAGATAAATTGGTAAACCAAAGGTTAGATTCTTTGGGAAACCCCCTTCTTTAAAACATCGCAAACTTTAGAAAAATCCGACAGATTAAAATTTGATTTCGTTTTTAAAAATAATACAATGAATTAAGTCAAAGTTATTTATAATTTAATTTTAAATCTAATTTCAGAATTTCAAAGGTCAGATCAAAAATTTAAAAACCATGACATTGGGCACAATCGTTTTAATTTTAGTAGTAATCATCGGAGGATGGATCGTTTTGGCTTATAATGGGTTGGTTTCTTTGAAAAACAGAGCGAAGGAGGCCTGGGCAGATATCGATGTTCAGTTAAAAAGGAGGTACGATTTAATTCCAAATTTAATAGAAACAGTTAAGGGTTATGCCGCTCATGAAAAGGAAGTTTTTGAGAAAGTGACCGAAGCAAGAACCAAAGCGATGGAAGCAAGAGAAAGCGGAGATTTAAAGAAAATGGCAGAGGCAGAAAATTATTTGGCCCAAACTTTAAAGACATTGTTTGCCGTAGCTGAAAATTATCCAGATTTGAAAGCCTCCCAAAATTTTCTCGAATTACAAAGAGAATTGACCGATACTGAAGACAAAATAATGTACGCAAGAAGGTTTTACAACGCGAACGTCAGAGATTTGAACATTGCGATAGAAAGCTTTCCGACAAACATCATTGCTTCGATTTTTAAATTCAAAAAGATGGATTTGTTTGAAATTTCTGCCCCAGAAGAAAGGGAAACGCCAAAAGTCAAGTTCTAACTATGGCAACTTTATATACCCAAGCTGAAAAAAATATCAGGAGAACTTGGATTTTGATGACTTCATTTTTGATTTTCATCATTTTCCTTGGCTGGATTTTCTCTCGAGCGTTTGAAAGTCCGGTAATTTTATACTTTGCAGTTTTTCTGGCTATCTTTCAGAGCTTCATCAGTTATTGGTATTCAGATAAAATTGTTTTGGCAATGACTAAGGCAAAACCGATTGAGAAAAAAGATAACCCAGAGCTTTATCGAATCGTAGAAAACCTTTGCATTGCTGCAGGTTTACCTTTACCAAAAATTTACATAATTGACGAGGACCAACCGAATGCTTTTGCTACTGGAAGAGATAAAGAGCATGCGGTGGTTGCGGTAACTCGAGGTTTGTTGGAAAGATTAGAAAAAGCAGAGCTTGAAGGAGTGATTGCTCATGAATTAGCCCACATTGGAAACAAGGATATGCTTTTGCAAACGATTAGCGTCACTTTGGTTGGCTTTGTTGCGATTTTATCAGATTTGTTTTTGAGAATGAGCAGATTCTCTTACAAGAGAGATAGAGAAAGGGGTTCAGAAATTTTGTTCATTTTTGCGATTTTGGCTTCGATTTTAGCTCCATTAGCTGCCCAATTGATCCATTTTGCAATTTCAAGAAAAAGAGAATTTTTGGCAGACGCAACTGGAGCTTTAATTACAAGATATCCTGAAGGATTGGCAAGAGCTTTAGAAAAAATCGCCTCCTACCCCCGTTCAATGAAAGTTGCCTCAAACGCCACTGCTCATTTGTTTATCGTTAATCCTTTTCGCGGTTCAAAAATTGCCAATTTATTTTCAACCCACCCACCAATAGAAGAAAGAATTAAAGCCTTAAGAGAAATGTCATTTTAAGAAAAAGAAAAAAAGAAAAAAGATTTATCCTCAATATTTTCTACTTAATAAAGCCATGGCTTTCTTAAGTAGACATGAAGTTAGTAAAGTATAAATATTATTTTAGGAAGCCAAAATCTGAAATTGTGAAGGACATCCTTTATGGGTTATTTGTTGTTGGAGTCTTTACTATCGCCAGTTCTTCTCCCAAATTTTGGTGGAAGTTGTGGGAAGCTATTTTAAAAGGAAAACTGAAAAGCAATTATCCAAAAAAGAAAGTTTACAATGCATTTCAGACGTTACTGAAAAGAGGAGATATTAAAATTAAAAGAAGAGGAAAACAAATTTATATTTATCTGACTGAAAAAGGCAAGGCGAGGGCGGGTTGGTTGCAGATTAATGATCTGAAAATAAAAAGACCTAAAAAATGGGATGGGAAATGGCGAATCGTTATTTTTGACATCAGTCAGTTGAAGAAATTTTATCGGGAAGCATTTAGGGGAAAATTGAAAGAATTGAGTTTTTATCCTCTTCAAAAGAGTGTTTGGATTTGTCCTTTTGACTGCCAAGCAGAAATAGAATTGCTCAGAGAATTTTTTGGATTTTCAGAAAAGGAATTAAGATTAATTGTTGCTGAAGACATCGGCGAAGCTAAGGAATTGAAAAAATTTTTTAAACTCAGTTAAGTCTACTTAACAAAGCCATGGCAATGTTAAGTAGAAATCTTAATGTGGGAAATTTGGAGTTGGAAATGTTGAAAATTAGAAATCGATAAGTTAAGATCAAAAATGGAAGGGTCGCATAGTGGTCGAGTGCGCGGCGCTGGAGACGCCGTGGCCCCCCACTATCTTCTTGAATTAATTGTTAACTGATTAATCTAAATTGAGAAGAGAAAATATAAATAAAAAGTAATTGATTCTTCGAGGAGATAGTGGGGGGCCTCGTGGGTTCGAATCCCACCCCTTCCGCCAATTTTTAAAATAAAGGTTTATTAATTAAAATTAAAAATATGAAAACAAAAAAATTTAAACTTTCGCTTTTGCCTCAAAAATTTGGAATTTGTCATTTTGAAGCAAAATCAAAAATTCCAGATTGGGCAATGAAAGGAGAATTTTTTTCGATAACAAGAACCGACCAGGAACTATCAATTGTCTATCCTCAAGAAAAAATTCCTCTCGGAGTTTTGTATGAACCAAACTGGAGGGCTTTTAGAGTAGAAGGGATTGTTGAAGGGATTTATGCAGTTGGAATCATCGAAGCTTTAGCAAGGCCTTTGGCCGAAAATCAAATTCCAATTTTTAACATTTCAACCTATCAAACGAATTACATTTTTGTCGAAGAGAAGAATTTAAAAAAGGCAATAAAACTCTTATCTCCGTTTTGTGAAATAAAAAAGTAAATGTTTTTAAATTACTTTCAAAGGAAATTTTTAAGGGAAAAAATTCTTTTCGACCTTAACAAACTCAAAGACAGAAAGGGATTTTTAAAAGCAGGATTGCCAAGGTTTGATAGGCTTTTCGGAAGGGATTCTTTGATTTCTGCCTGGCAGCTTTTGGATAAAAAACCAGGAATTGCAAAAGCAACCTTGGAAATTTTGTCACAGTATCAAGGAAAGGTGATTAACGATGAAAGGGAAGAAGAACCAGGAAAGATTTTGCACGAGACCGATTTTAAATTAAAATCTCATCCCGAATACCATTTTCCATTTCCTTACTATGGTTCTGTCGACTCGACGCTTCTTTTTTTGATTTTATTCTCTTTTTATTATCAAAAAACAAAGGACAGAAAATTTTTAGATTCACATTGGGAAAACATTTTGAGAGCAATTCATTGGATAGAAGAATATGGAGACAAGGACAAAGATTTATTCATTGAGTATCAGAGAAAAAGTGAAAAAGGGCTTTTCCATCAAGGATGGAAAGATGGGTTTGAAGATCACTTAAAAATTGAACCCCCTGTTGCATTAGTTGAGGTTCAGGGTTATCAGTATTTGGCTTTGAGGGAAGTTGCGAATTTGGCAGAGGAAAAGAAAGATTGGGATTTGGTCGATAAATTAGAAGAAAGGGCTTGGCAATTGAAGAAAAAATTTAATGAAAAATTTTGGATGGGAGATAAAAAATTTTTTGCTTTAGCATTGGATGGAAAAAAACAACAAAGAAAAGCAATCACCTCAAACCCAGGCCATCTTTTGTTTACAGGGATAATTAGGGAGAAAGAAAAAATAGAATTGGTTGTTAGAAGGCTTTTTGAAAAGGATATGTTTACTCCGTATGGAATTAGAACCCATTCTCAGTTAGAAGAAGATTTCGAGCCAAAATCCTATCATTTAGGTTCTGTTTGGCCTCATGACAATTGGATAATTGCCCAAGGGCTTAAAAAACTTGGATACCAAAAGGAATATCAAAAAATAAGAAAAGCAATTTTGAGAGCTTATAAAGAATTGGGATATTTACCAGAATATTATGGAGTAGTTGATGGAAAAATTACTGTGGATTTACCCCAACCTCCTTGTTATTTGCAAGCCTGGAGTTTGGGAGCACTATTTAATTTTCTCTAAAATTTTTAGTTCTAAATTTTTTGTCTTTGTATCCAAAATTGCAAAAGTTGCTTTATAAAAAAGCCCTGCTAAATTTCCAGGATTTGCTAAATAACAATTTCCCTCCTTTTTTAAAAATGGCCAATGGGTGTGGCCAAAAAAATAAAAATCAAAATTTTCCAAATTTTTGTTTTTATAATCGAATTCGTGGCAAAAACCAATTTTTAAATTTTCAATTTCGATCTTCCCCTCTTTTTCAAAAATTTTTGTCTTTTTTGTTTCTTTTAAAAGAGAATCTTTAATGTCTGCATTTCCAAAACAAAGATAAATTTCTTTGAAATTTTTTTCAATTTCTTTTAAAGTTTCTCCATTACAAACATCCCCGCAATGAATCAAAATTTCAATTTTTTTCTTTTTTGTAAAATCAAAAAATTTTTTTAAATTTTCTAAATTATCGTGGGTATCTGAAATTATCGCTATTTTCATAATTTTTTCACTTCATCAAAAGATTGGAGAGATTTTTTCAAAACATTAAAGAAAAATTTCTTTCTTTTTTCGATTGTTTTTTGATTGTACTCTTTCGGTCTTTGCATGAAGGAATGAAAACCGATAAAAAGGGAATTCAATCTAAACAAAATCTCAAATTTTTTCTTTTTATTTTTTGGTAAAAGGTTATAAAACTTTTCTAAAAATTTTCTTGCCGCATTTCTTTCTCTCCAGAGCCTTGCCCATAAAAAACAAATGTCAAAAGCAAAATTTGAAATTTTAATTCCTTCCAAATCTATTATTTTTACTTTTTTGCTGAATAAAATTATGTTCCCAATTTGAAAATCCCCATGGCAAAGATACTTATTCTCTTTTTTCAAAAGTTTAAAATTTTCTTTCAAAAAATTTTTTAATTTCTTTAGTTCCTCTTTTGAAAATAATTTTTCTCTTTCAAACTCTTTTTGAAGCTTTGAATATTTTTTAAGATCGAATTTTTTTAAGAAAGGAAAATTTGAAGTTTTAATCTTTTGGAATTTTAAAAGAGCCTTGCAAATTCTTAAAATTTCATTTTCCGACAATTTCCTTTTCAATTTTTCTATTTTTTTCTCATCTTCCAAAGGAGATTCTTTAAAGTACTCTCTCAAAAGCCACTCAAAATCCTTTTCTATTTTCCCATCGAAATATTTAGGTAAAAAATCATATCTTTTTTTCATTAAAACCTTCGCCAATTTTACTTCAGTTATCATTCTTTCTTTCTCAAAAGGGGAATCGTGCAACCTTGCATAAAAAATAAATTTCCCTCCTTTTTTATCTTGGCAAACGCTCGAATACCTATGTTTTCTTCCATGAGTTCTTTTTATAAATTCTTCAGGGGATTCTAGGGGAAAAAGTTCCTTTTTCCTTAAGACCTCGTTTATCTTTTCTGAAATTTTTGGAATTAGCTTCACCATTTAATATCTTATAATAAACCTTTTCGTATTCTCTTGCCATTCTCTCTTTTGTGAATTTTTTTTCAACCCATTCCCTGCAATTTTCTCTTTTGATAGTTGAAATACTCTCTATGGCAGAAATAAAATCATCAAAATTTTGTTTCCCTTTTTTAAAGGGCTCAATCACAAATCCAGTTAATTTATCTTTTACTACCTCTGGTACCGATCCTCTTTTAAAAGCGATCACTGGGGTTCCACAAGCCATCGATTCTACCATCGTTAAACCAAAGGATTCTTCCCATTGCAAAGGATACAAAAAGGCAATCGCGTTCCTGTAATAAAAAGAGAGTTTTCTTTGTGATAGTTCACCCAAATATTTGATTTTTCCCTTGTTCAATTTTTTCTCGACGAATTTTTTGAAAAACTGATGATCTTCTGTTTGTTTTGGCGGAGGAATCCTTCCTACAATATAAAGATTAATTTTTGCCCTCTTTGCAATTTCAATCACTTCTAAAATTCCCTTTCTTTTTGATAACTCCCCAACCCAAATAAAATAATTTTCTGGTTTTTTGTTAAAAGGAAATTTTGAAATATCTATTCCGTTGTAGATGTTTGCAACATAATTTAAATTTGGAGCTGACTTTCTTTGGGCAAAGGAAATTGAGACAAGTTTTGCATTTAATTTTTTATAGGCGAAAATTCTATCTTCCCTTCCTTGAAAAGGAACGTGCAAAGTGTGCAAAATTGGAATTTTCAATTTTCCATAGAGAGTTAAACTCCAAGGCCCCAAGTGATCGTGCAAAATGTCCAATTTCAATTTTTCTGCCATTTTCGAAATGATTGCCATTTCTAAGGCATAATAAGGAGCATATTCTTTAATCTTTTTATTCTTCCACAGCGCTCTCTTAACTATTGGAATCAATTTACAAGAAACTTTTGAATCTCCTGTTCCAAAAAGGAAAACCTCATGTCCCATCTTTTTTAGCTCCTCACAAAGCCAAAAAATTATTCTTTCTGTTCCTCCATATTTTTTTGGCGGAATGGGTAGATTCAAGGGAGAAATTTGTCCAATTCTCAATTTGCGCATATTTTTTCTAACTCTCTTAAAAATTTTTCCTCACCCCTTTCAAAAATTTCTTTTTGTTTTCTTTTCATTTTTTCAATTTCTTTTTCATTATACAGTAGTTCTTCAATTCTTTTTTCAATTTTTTCAATTTTTGTCGTCTTTGAAAACATTTCACAAACTCCAGCTCTTTTGAAGGGCAAAACTTCCCAGAAATGAAGGTAGGGAAGCTCAGCCCTTAAAATCGAGATGTTGCAAATTACAGGAATTTGGCAAGATATTGCCTGAGTCAGAGTAACCATCCCCTGGTGCATAAAGACTAAATCGGAAGATGACAAAATTTCAAAATATTTTTTTGCTGAAACCCCCTCTTTTTCAATCAACCATTCTTTTTGAATTCCAATTCTCGGCCCAATATAAACTGCTTTAATTCTTCTATCTTTTTTGATTAGAGAATCCATCGCTTTTACAAAATTTTCCAAAGCCCAGCTCCGATACCCTGCCCCAAAACCAGAAAAATAAGAAAAAATTAATTTTTCTCCCTTTTCAATTTCTAAATCTTTTCTTATTTTCTCTTTTTTTTCTTTCTTTTGGGGCAAATAGGAAGGAATGAAACCAAGGGGAATTAATTTCTCTTTCATTTCTTTCTCGATTTCAAAATTTCCTCCAAATTCCTTCAATCCCAAATTGAAAATCTTTTCAGGAAACAAAATGAAATATCTATCTGCCCATTTTACGAATTCAAATTGAGGATATTTTTCTGAATTGAATAACCAATTTGAATCAAAGCAAAAAACAAATTCTGGTTTTTTAAAAGGGCACTTTCTTTTGAAATTTCCATTCCACATTTTTGAATTAAACAAAAATAAAAACTCTGGCCTTTCTTTTTCAACAATTTTTTTCAAATCCTTTGGCGTCGGAGTCAAAAAAATTTTAAATTCCTTATCATCTTTTAAAAAAAACAAATTCCTCTCCTGATGCAAACAAAACAGAATTCTTCCCCCTCTTTTTGACAAAAATTTTGCCAAAGCCCTTGCCTGTCCTGTTTCTCCTGGCCCTCTCGAAACAAAACAAAACTTATAAGATTTGATAGTAAATTTTTTCATAATTTTTAACCATTTTTTCAATTGAGAATTTTTTTTCGACCCATTCTCTACAATCTTCCCTCTTTATTTCTCCAATCCTTTCTATTGCCTCAATCAATCCATCAAAATTCTTCTTTCCTTCTTTCAAAAAAGGAACCACAAAACCAGTTTTTCCATTTTTAATTACTTCCTTTGTTGAACCAAAATCGAAAGCAATTACCGGAGTTCCGCAAGCCATTGATTCTGCCATGATTAAACCAAAAGGCTCTTCCCATTCAATAGGATACAAAGTTGCGATCGCCCCCTGATAAATTTTAACCAATTCCTTTGGAGAAACCTCGCCCAAATATTGAATTTTTTCTCCTAAATTCGGTTTTATTTTTTCTTCAAAATAACTTTTCCTTTCAGGATCAACCTTCCCAACGAGCAATAATTTAATTTTTGTTTTTTTAGCGACATAGATTACATTCTCTATTCCCTTATAGGGTTCCACCCTCCCAACCCACAAAAAGTAATCTTTAGGTTTTTTTGAAAATTTAAAAATTTCCAAATCCACTCCGTTGTAAACTACAAAATTTCTTTTAAAAGAAAAATTGCAAAATCTTTTGTGGGATTTTGATAAAAAAACCGCGTTGATCTTCTTTTTATATCTATTTGCGACTTCAAAAAGAGGAGTTTTCTTTTCTATTTTTATTGGATTGTGGAAAGTAAAAATTGTTGGAATTTTTGTGAAATTCAAAAAGAAAAAAGTTTTTGGGCCAGTGTGGCAATGGACAATGTCGAAATTTTTTAAATTCGAAAAAGAAAAAGCAAGGTGCTCTAACTCTAAAAAGTAATCTGACCAAGGGATTTTATCTTCTGCCAACCCCCTTTTTCTCCACCAAAGAATTTTTGCAGAAACTCTCGAATTTCCAGTAGAAAACAAAGTTACATCGTGCCCCAGTTTTTTTAATCCCTCCACTAAATAATAAACAATTCTCTCTATCCCTCCATATTTTTTTGGTGGAATTGGATACCAAATCGGGGCAATTTGAGCGATTTTAAGTTTTCTCATAAATCAACGAATAACGAATCTGTTGCGAATATACGAATTACTTTTTCAAGACCTTTTTGTAAAGTTTTTCATAGCGATTGACCATTCTCCTTAAGCTAAAATTTTCCTTTATCCAATTTCTGCAATTTTCCCTTTTTATTTTTTCTATCTTTTTCAATGCCAAAACTGCCTCTTCTATCGAATTTACCAAAAATCCAGTTTCCCCATCCTTTATTAACTCTGGCATTGAACCTTGCTTAAAGGCAATTACTGGAGTTCCGCAAGCCATTGCTTCAATCACAACCAAACCGAATGGTTCTGGTCTTTTAACAGGAAACAAAAATGCTTTCGCTCCTTGGAAAAGCTGAATCTTCTTTTTGAAATCTGCTGCTCCGACAAACTGGATTTTCTTTCCATCGATCAAAGGCTTTATCCTAAATTCGAAATAATCTGCATATTGTGGCAAAATCGGACCAGAAATTATTAATTTTTCTCCAGCAAGCTTTGCAATATCGATTGCCTCTGCAATTCCTTTATCAGGACCGATCCTCGATAACCAGAGCAAATAATCTTTTGGCTTTTCTGAAAAGGGATACTTTTCTAAAGGGAGACCATGGTAGATTGTTTTCACAACATTTATACCAGCAGCCCTTTTCATTTGGTCTTTAGAAATTGCAACAAAATTTATGTTTGGAAATTTTTTGTAAAGGGTGACTACCTCCTCGGTTAAAGGGTGGTGCAATGTTGTGACAATCGGGGGTTTTAAAAATTTTGAGTAAGGGCAGGTGTACCATTCGCAATGGTCGTGGATGATATCAAAATTTTCTTGCATTTCGATCAATTTTTGATAGAGCAAAGAAAAAACAGCATGAGGGGTTCTCAAGTTTGCATTCCATAAAGAAGATGGCCAAACCGGAACCAATTTTGCTTTTGTTTTTGAATCTCCGGAAGCAAAAAGCCAAACCTCATGCCCCCTTCTTACCAATTCATCACAAAGCCAGGCAATTACCAATTCGGTTCCTCCGTAGATTTGAGGTGGGACAGAAATCCAGAGTGGTGCGATTTGAGCAACTCTCATAGACTTTAAATTTCAATTCTTTTATTTTATCATAAACTTAAGGGAAAGATGAGAAGGTTTGAAACGCTTGAAAATTTCACTGTTTAGAGTTGACAAAAAATCTTGAAAAATTATAATAAAAATTATAAACTAAAAATTGAAACTCCGAATTGCTTTCTTTGCTCTTTCGAAGGTTTTTTGTTGTAAGGCTCGACTTTCGATTTCGAGCTTTAATCGTTATAAAGTTTTAAAGAACGATAACTCAGCAAAAGAGTTAATTTTTTAAATAATTAATTTCGAAATTTTGACTACTCAATTTTGGTTATGAAAATAGAAATCAAAAATTTTGGAAAAACAAAATTTCAATTGGACTGGCCTCACTTTTTAACTTTCCAAAGGGAAGTTTGGGAGAGGTTTTGGGAAAGGGATTTGAAAAAATTGCTGAACGAAATTTCCCCGATTAGAGATTATACCAAGAAAGAATTTGAATTTTACTTTTTAGATTACCATTTAGGTGAGCCAAAATACAAAAACGACCTCGAAGCAAAGAAAAACAACGATACCTTCAGTGCTCCTTTAAGAGTAAAAACCAAATTGGTCAATTTGAAAACGAGGGAGATTAAAGAACAAGAGATTTTTTTGTGCGATTTTCCTATTATGACTGAAAGGGGAACTTTTATTATTAACGGCATCGAAAGAGTAACAGTTTCTCAGTTGATAAGATCTCCGGGAGTTTTGTTTGTTGCGGAGAAATTTTTTGGGAGAAATTATTTTGGAGCCAACATCATTCCTAACCGAGGCGCCTGGTTAGAATTCATGACTGACTTATCAGGACACATCGGGGTGAAAATCGACAGGAGGAGAAAGGTTCCAGCCACTACTTTATTAAGAGCATTTGGTTATCAAACCGATTCTCAAATTAAGGAGCTTTTAAAAGAGGTAAATATTGGAGAAATAGATTATGTAGAGAAGACAATCGAAAGAGACCCGACAAAGAGTCAAGAGGAGGCATTAATCGAAATTTATCAAAAATTAAGACCAGGAGAAAAAGTTACTGCGGATGCTGCCAGGGATTTAATTTTTAATATGTTTTTCAATTTTGAAAGATACGATTTGGGTGAAGTCGGCAGATGGAGGATGTGGCAGCGTCTACCGGCGCTCCGCGGAACCAATCGAGCGCAAGAAGAAGAAATAAAAGTTGAGGATAGGGTTTTAAAACCAGAGGATGTATTAGAAGTAGTCAAGGAGATTATTAGGTTGAATAATAATCCAACAGCCCAGCCAGATCAGATCGACCATTTGGGAAATAGAAGGATAAGACCGTTTACTGAAATTTTATTAAATAGAATGAGAGTTGGTTTTCAAAGGATGGAAAGAACGATCAAAGACAGAATGGCTTCTTTGGATCCTTCGCTTTTAACTCCGATTCAATTAGTAAACCCAAGACCTTTGCTTACAGTTGTTGAGGAATTCTTTTCTTCGAGCCAAATTTCCCAGTTTATGGACAATGAAAATCCCCTGGCAGAATTGGAACACAAAAGGAGGTTAACTGCTTCAGGTCCGGGTGGGTTAACAAAAGAGAGAGCAGGTTTTGAAGTAAGAGATGTTCAACCGAGTCACTACGGAAAAATTTGTCCTATTCAAACTCCGGAAGGACAAAATGTTGGGATTACTACTCATTTGGCAGCTTTTGCCAAAATTAACCCATTTGGATTTTTAGAAACTCCTTATTTCAAAGTTGAAAACGGAAGAGTAACCAAAAAGATTTATTATTTGAATGCCTTTGAAGAAGAAAGATATAACATTGCTTCTGCTGGAGTTGAAATTGATAAAGATGGAAAAATTGTTCCCGAGATGGTCGAAGCAAGGGTTAGAGGAGAACCGGGTTTTTGTAAAAGAGAAGAGATTGACTTTATCGATGTTTCTTCTGAGCAGTGTTTTTCAGTGGCAACTTCTTTAATTCCTTTTTTGGCTCACGACGATGCTAACCGTGCCCAAATGGGTTCTAACATGCAAAGACAAGCAGTTCCTTTGGTAAATCCCGACATTCCTTTGGTAATGACTGGTTTGGAAAAAAGGGTTGCGGAAGATTCTGGTCAAATAATTTTAGCAGAGGACGACGGAATTATTTTAGAAGTTGATGGAAATTTCATTAAGGTTAAGTACAAAAACGAAAAAACAAAAGTTTATTATCTAAAGAGGTTTTTAAGAACAAATCAGTATACTTGTTTTGACCAAAAACCAATCGTTAAAAAAAGACAAAAAGTGAAAAAAGGAGATCCACTTTGCGATGGGGGAGGGATAAAGGATGGATACTTGGCGTTGGGGAAAAACCTTTTGGTTGCATTTATGCCTTGGCGAGGAGGGAATTTTGAAGACGCAATTTTAATTTCAGAAAGATTGGTCAGAGAAGATGTTTTAACTTCAATTTACATTGAAAGTTTTGGTTGCGATGTGAGAGAAACAAAATTAGGACCCGAAATTACAACCTCAGACATTCCTGGAGTTTCTGAAGAAAGGTTAAAAGACTTGGATGAAGAAGGAATTGTAAGAATTGGGGCTGAGGTGAAACCCGGTGACATTTTAGTTGGAAAAATTTCTCCTAAAGGAGAAAGAGAGTGGACGCCCGAGGAAAGATTGTTGATGGCGGTTTTTGGAGAAAAGGCAAAAGATATAAAGGATACTTCTTTAAGAATGGAACACGGAAAGAAGGGAAGGGTAATTGGAATTAAAATTTTTGAAAGGGAAAAGGGACACAGGTTAGATCCTGGAGTAATAAGAAGGATTGAAGTTGAGGTGGCTGATTTAAGAAAGATTCAAGCAGGGGATAAGTTAACGGGTAGACACGGAAACAAGGGAGTCATTTCTAAGGTTTTACCCCTGGAGGAAATGCCATTTTTAGAAGATGGTACTCCCGTCGATGTGATCATTAATCCACTTTCAGTAGTTTCCAGAATGAACCTTGGGCAAGTGTTAGAAACTCATTTGGGATTGGCTGCAAAAAGATTGGGTTATCACGCGGTTTCTCCCGGACTTTCAGGGGCGACTGAAGAAGAAATTAAAGAAGAGCTAAAAAAAGCAGGATTTGATATTTCAGGAAAAATGACTCTTTACGACGGAAGGACTGGTTTACCCTTTCCTGAAAAAATTACTGTTGGCTACATTTATTTGATGAAGTTAATCCATATGGTGGCTGATAAGGTTCATGCGAGGTCGATCGGTCCTTATTCCTTGATCACTCAACAACCTTTGGGAGGAAAAGCCCAGTTTGGTGGACAAAGATTTGGAGAAATGGAGGTTTGGGCGTTGGAAGGATACGGCGCAGCCTATACTTTACAAGAAATGTTAACTTATAAATCTGACGATGTTGCAGGAAGAGCAGCAGTTTATGAGGCAATTTTGAAAGGAGAAAAAATAAAAGCACCGAACATTCCAGCTTCTTTCTCGCTTTTGGTTTCCGAATTAAAGTCTTTAGGTTTGGCAGTTGAAATTAAAGAGAAACCAAAAGAAAATTCAAAAATCAAAAATCAAAATGCAAAATGAAAAAGAAAAAATTCAAAAAGAAACAAACCCTTTTTACGTTTTGATTTTTTGCATTTTGAATTTAAATTATGAGAGTTGAAGATATTCAAGCAATTAGAATAAAATTGGCTTCTCCTGATGAGATTTTATCTTGGTCTCATGGGGAGGTAACAAAGCCAGAGACAATAAACTATAGAACTCAGAGGGCTGAGAAAGATGGGCTTTTTTGCCAAAAAATTTTTGGACCCGAAAAAGATTATCAATGTTATTGCGGAAAATACAAAGGAGTAAAATACAAAGGGTTGGTTTGTGATAGGTGCGGAGTCGAAATAACCAAGAGCTCTGTCAGAAGAGAAAGAATGGGACACATTAAATTGGCAGCTCCGGTTGCCCACATTTGGTTTTTGAGAGGAGTCCCATCGAGAATTGGGATGGTTTTGAATTTGCCAAGGGAAGAAATCGAAAGAGTGATTTATTTCATTTCTTACATTATTACCAAAGTTGACGAAGACCAAAAGAAAAAAATTTTAGACGAAATTGAAAGAGAATACAAGTCAAAAGTCAAAAGTCAAAAGTCAAAAATTAAAGATAAAAAAGAATTAAAGAAAGTTTTAGAAGAATTGAATCAAGAGAGGGAAAGGGCAAGGAAAGAAGTTTTGGAAATTAAACCCCTGAGGGTTCTTTCAGAAATTGAATACCGAAACTTATCTTTAAAGTACGGTGAATGTTTTGAGGCAGGAACTGGCGCAGAAACTATCAGGAAAATTTTTGAAAAAATTGATTTGAAAGAAGAAATAAAAAAATTAGAAAAAGAATACCAAGAGGTTGGTCCCCAGGCAAAAAATTTAGTTTTGAGAAGGTTGAGGTTTTTCAAAGAAATGGAAAAGGCTCAAATTAGACCCGAATGGATGTTTTTAACCGTTTTGCCGGTTTTACCGCCCGATTTAAGGCCAATGGTTCAGTTAGATGGAGGAAGGTATGCCTCTTCTGATCTAAACGATTTGTATCGAAGAGTGATTAATAGAAACAACCGATTGAAATATTTATTAGAGATTAACGCACCAGAAGTGATCGTAAGGAATGAAAAGAGAATGCTCCAAGAAGCAGTCGATGCCTTAATCGACAACGGAATGAGAAAGGCAGTAACTACTAAGGCCACTACCGGAGGAAAGAGATTACTAAAATCTCTTGCAGATATGCTTAGAGGAAAGCAGGGGAGGTTTAGACAAAACCTTTTAGGAAAAAGAGTAGACTACTCTGGAAGGTCAGTGATTGTTGTCGGTCCAGAATTAAAAATCGATCAAGTTGGAATTCCAAAGAAAATGGCTTTAGAGATTTTCAAGCCATTCGTAATGAGAAAGCTTTTAGAAAAACAACTTGCCTTCAATGTAAAGGCAGCTTCAAGATTGGTTGAAGATGAAACCGATGAGGTTTGGCAATGTTTGGAAGAAGTAATCAAAGATAAACTTGTTTTAATAAATAGGGCACCGACTTTGCACAGATTATCAATCCAGGCGTATTATCCAGTTTTAATCGAGGGGGAAGCAATTAGAATTCATCCGATGTTTTGTAAAGCCTTTAACGCCGATTTCGACGGAGATCAAATGGCAGTATTTTTACCACTCTCTGACGAAGCCCAAAGGGAAGCCAAAGAAAGAATGCTTTCTTCTTTAAACCTTTTGAAACCGGCTACCGGACATCCAATAGTGACCTTGTACCAAGATATTGTTTTGGGTTGTTATTGGTTAACTGATATTTGGGAAAAGAGAAAAGGGGAGGGAAAAGTTTTTTCTTCTCCCGAGGAGGCAATTTTGGCTTTTGAATTTGGGGATGTTGATATAAAAGCAAAAATTAAAGTCAGGATCGATGAAAACTTAATTGAAACCTCAGTGGGTAGAATCATTTTCAACGAAGCCCTTCCTAAGGGATTCCCTTTTCAAAATAAGTTAATAATCAATAAAGAATTGGAAAAAATAGTGGCAGAGATTTTGGAAAAATACCCGATCGAAGTTGTTAGAGAAACTTTAGATAAAATAAAAGAGCTCGGCTTTGAATATTCAACCCTTTCTGGAATTACCTGGGGAATGGACGATTTAACTGTTCCTTCTCAAAAAGAGGAAATAGTTGAAAAATCTAAAAAGGAAATTGAAAAAATTGAAAAACAATACAAAATGGGATTCCTTTCGGACGAGGAAAAATACGAAAAGATGATCGAGGTTTGGGCAAAAGCCAAATCAGAAATTGAAAAATTGGTCCCCCAAACTTTACCAAAAGAAGGTCCGGTCTTTCAAATGATAAATGCTGGAGCGCGAGGTTCCTGGAGCCAACCGGTCCAAATGTGTGGAATGAAAGGTTTAGTAATCAATCCAATGGGTCAAATCATCAAACTTCCAATTTTGAGTTGTTATAAAGAAGGGTTAATGGTTTTGGAATACTTCATTTCCACTCACGGTGCGAGAAAAGGAGCGGTCGACACCGCCCTAAGAACTTCCTCGGCTGGATATTTAACGAGAAGGTTGGTCGATGTTTCTCACGAAGTAATCGTTACTGAAAAAGATTGTGGTGATAAAAAGGGAATTGAGATTTTAAGGTCAGAAGCCGATGAAATCGGCCAGGATTTTCTGATGAAAATTTTAGGAAGGGTTTGTTTGGACGAAATCAAGGGAATCATTAAAGCGGGGGAGATAATCGATCGGGAAAAAGGGAAAAAAATTGTTGAATCAAAAATTGAGAAAATCAGGGTGAGGTCTCCTTTAACCTGTAAGTTAGTCAATGGGGTTTGCCAAAAATGCTACGGATGGGATTTGGGAAGGAATAAAATGATAGAGCTTGGAGAAGCAGTTGGAATTATCGCGACTCAATCAATCGGTGAACCAGGAACCCAATTAACTTTGAGAACTTTTCACTTGGGAGGGGTGGCAGGAGTTGATATTACGATGGGGTTACCGAGGGCAGAGGAAATTTTTGAAGCAAGGCCACCAAAGGGAGAAGCAATAATTTGCGAAGCAGACGGAAAAGTTGAGGAAATAACCAACGACAAAAAAGTTAAAATTAAAACAACTTCAAAGCCACCTAAAATTTTAGAATATCAAGTTCCTCCGAGGGCAACAATTTTGGTAAAAGAAGGAGATGTTATAAAAAAAGGAGACCAAATTTCTGAAGGGAGCATCGACCTAAAAAAACTTTCGAGGTTAGTTCCCAAAGAAAAAGTTTGGAAGTATATGATAAAAGAACTTCAGAAGGTTTATGTTTCTCAGGGAGCCCCGATTCACGACAAACACTTTGAAGTAATCATCAGACAGATGTTTTCCAGAGTGAAAGTAAAAGACCCTGGCGATTCTGAATTTTTGCCAGGAGAAATTATTGAAAAGGCAGTGTTTTTTGAAAAGAACCGAGAATTAAAAGAAAAAGGTAAAAAACCAATCAGGGCAGTTCAAATCCTTCTCGGAATTTCAAAAGTTGCTTTAACCTCGAGCTCTTTCTTATCCGCAGCTTCTTTCCAAGAAACAACCAGGGTTTTGATCAAGGCTGCACTTTCTGGCAAAGAGGATTACTTAAGGGGATTAAAAGAAAATGTAATAATTGGTAAACTAATACCAGTAGGGTTTGGTTTTAGATATGAAGAGAAAAAATAAAAAAAATAAAAAAAATTTCCCTAACTTATCTTTCCTGAAAACACTCTTTCTCTTCCCTTTTAAAATAATTCTCAAAATTTTGAAACTAATCATTCAACTTCCCGAAGGACTAAAAAGATACTTAATAGGATTTTTCTTTCTCTTTTTTTCAGCCCTTCTTTTTTTAAGTCAATTTAAAAAAGGTGGGATTTTTGGCGAGAAGTTAATTTCTCTTTCTAATTCTTTGTTTGGAAACTATACCACAAAAATTTTTCTGTCCACTTTTTTATTGATGGTAGGAATTTCTTACCTTTTTAGTCAATACAAAAAAATTTCCCTACCTCTTTTACTTTCTTTCTTCCTGATTGTTTTTGGAGGGTCGATAGAATTTGAAAGTTTGAAACAAGGCACAGGAGGATTTTTTGGAAAAATTTTGGTGAAACCACTCTTTAAAATTTTTGGACCTCTGATTACTCAGATTTTGATGTTCTTTTCGATTTTCTTTGGGATTTTAATAGTAGTTTTCATTTTAAAAAGAGAAGAAAAAATAGAAGTTAAACCCACTTTTTTCAGAAGAATTTTGGGACCTTCTTTTAAAGTGAAAAAAATTGAAGAAAAAGAACGAAATGAGGAAAAAGCCACTCCGGTAGTAGAAAAGAAAGAAACGCCAGAAAAAATAGAAACTCTTCAATTAGAGTATGAGAAACCCCCGATCGACTTTTTAGAAAAAGAGGAGGGTTCTCCGGCTGCTGGCGATATAAAACAAAACATTCTAATCATCAAAAAGACCTTAGAGAATTTTGGAATTCAGGTTGAAATGGGGGAAGTTAATATTGGACCAACCGTTACCCAATACACCTTAAAGCCGGCAGATGGTATAAAACTTTCAAGAATTACTTCGCTTTCCAACGACATTGCGCTTTCTTTGGCTTCTCACCCAATAAGAATCGAGGCTCCAATTCCGGGGAAATCTTTAGTTGGAATTGAAGTCCCCAATAAAGTAAGAGCCTTGGTTAAATTAAGAAGTTTGATTTCAGACCCTCAGTTTCAAAATCATCCCTCACCGCTTTATTTTGTTTTAGGGAGGGATGTTTCTGGAAACCCCGCCTTTGCGGATTTGGCAAGAATGCCTCATTTGTTGGTTTGCGGAGCCACGGGAACTGGGAAAACTCTTTTCTTGAATTCTTTGATTTTATCTTTGGTCTACCGAAATTCTCCAAAAATTTTAAAATTCATCTTAATCGACCCAAAAAGGGTTGAATTCCCAATTTATAGCGACCTTCCTCATAATTTAACAAACGTAATTTTTGATGTTCAAAGAACTATCAATGCATTGAAGTGGTTGGTCGAAGAAATGGAAAGAAGGTTCGATGTTTTAGCAAAAGTTAAGGCAAAAAACATTTCCTCTTTTAACAAAATTTCGATCGAGAAAAAAATTCCGCCAATGCCTTACATTGTTTTAATCATCGACGAACTTGCAGATTTGATGGTTGCCAGAGGAAGAGAAATTGAGGCTGGGGTAGTAAGGCTTGCCCAAATGGCAAGAGCAGTTGGAATTCATTTAGTATTGGCAACTCAAAGACCTTCTACCGAAGTGATTACTGGTTTGATAAAAGCAAACATTACTTCAAGAGTTACCTTTCAAGTTGCTTCTCAAATTGATTCAAGGACTGTGATCGATATAGCAGGGGCTGAAAAACTTCTGGGAAGGGGAGATATGTTGTTTTTATCAGCAGAAAACCCAAAACCAAAACGAATTCAGGGTGCTTTTGTTTCTGAAAAAGAAGTTCAAAAAGTTGTTGAGTATTTGAGCTCAAAATACAAAAAAGAAAAGATTGATAGTTTAGAGGAAAGATTATTGGTAGAGGAGAGTGGAGAAGTTGAATTTTTCGAAGAAGGAGAAAATTGGGAAGATCCTCTTTATGAAGAGGCAAAAAAAGTAGTCATTGAGGCAAAAAAAGCATCCGCATCGCTCTTGCAAAGGAGGTTAAAGATTGGGTACGCCAGGGCGGCGAGGTTGTTGGACATTTTAGAAAAAAGGGGAATAGTCGGACCATCGAGAGGAGCAAAACCGAGGGAGGTTTATATTAAAGAGGAAGAGGAATGGCAAAAGGTCTAATTTTTTAAAATAAAACAATGGCAAAGAAAGAGAAAATCGAAAAAGAAAATTTAGCCGAAGCAATCGAAGAGATAAAACAAAAGTTTGGGGAAGGAGCGATAATGAAATTAAAAGAAATAAAACCTGCCAGCGTCGATGTTGTTTCGACAGGTTGCATTTCTTTGGATTTGGCATTGGGAGTTGGGGGGTTGCCCAGAGGAAGGGTAGTTGAAATTTACGGACCTGAATCGAGCGGAAAAACAACGATTGCTCTTCATGTTATTGCCGAAGCCCAAAAGAAAGGAGGGGTGGGAGCCTTTGTCGATGCAGAGCATGCTTTAGATCCTGAGTACGCAAAAAGGATCGGAGTTAACGTTGAAGAACTTTTAATTTCCCAGCCAGAATCTGGAGAGGAGGCATTAGAAATTGTGAAAACCCTCGTTGAATCAGGAGAGGTTGATGTGATTGTAGTAGATTCAGTTGCTGCTTTGGTTCCAAAAGCAGAGATTTCGGGGGAAATGGGGGAGTTTGAAATTGGCCTTCAGGCAAGGTTAATGAGCCAAGCCTTAAGAAAACTTTCTGGCGCTATTTCAAAAACAAAATCGATTGTGATATTTCTGAATCAAACTAGAATGAAAATCGGAACTTACGGAAAGCCAGAGACAACCCCAGGAGGTTTGGCTCTAAAATTTTATGCTTCAGTGAGAATAGAACTCAAAAGAACCGCTCAGATTAAAAAAGGCGATGAAATTATCGGGAATAGAGTTTTAGCAAAGGTGGTCAAAAATAAAGTGGCCGCTCCCTTTAAAACTGCTGAGTTTAGTATTTATTACAACGAGGGAGTTTCAAAAGAGGCAGATTTGATAAACGCAGGAATAAAATACGGGGTGATCAAAAAATCTGGAAGTTGGCTTGAATTTGAAAATAAAAAATTGGGACAAGGAGTTGAACAGGCAAAGGAATTTTTGAAACAAAACCAGGATTTAACCGAGAAAATAAAAGAGAAAATTTTTGAAATTTACTCTGAATAAGGTAAAAGTCCAAGGTATCTGGCTCTTTTGATTGCCCTTGCTAATTTTCTCTGATGAAAGGCACAAACTCCAGTTTTTTTTCTTGGTTTTATTTTTCCTAAAGCAGAAAGATACCTCTTCAAAAGCTGAGTATTTTTAAAATCGATTTCATTCATATTCCTTTGGCAAAAATAGCAAGCCATGTTATTTAAATTCCAAATTCCAATTTCCAAATTCCAAACTAAAATGGAATATCCTCAATGTTAATTTCTTCTTCCTCTTCGACAATTGGAATTTCTTCTTTTTCCTCTTCGATCGGTGGTAATTCCTCTTTCGGTGCTGAAGCTTTTGGTCCCAATTGGATTCTCTCTGCCACTATTTCAGTTTTAGATTTTTTGTTTCCGTTTCCATCTTCCCAATTTCTTGTCCTTAACCTTCCTTCAATAAAAACCAAAGAACCCTTTTTCAAATACTGGGAGGCAATCTCTGACAACCTTCCAAATAATATCACATTGTGAAATTCTGTCTCTTGTTTTTTGTTGCCACTTTTATCAGTATAAAATCTATCTGTCGCAATCGAAATTTGACACAAATTTTTTCCAGAGGGCAAACTTTTCATTTCTGGATCCTTTGTTAACCTTCCGATTAAAAAAACCTTATTCAAATTCATTCTTTTAAAATTTCCTCTATCTTTTTTTCAATCTCTTTTAATTCGACCTTTTCTGGTTTTTTTATTTTCTTTTCAATTTTGATCTTCTTTGGTGCTTTTTCAGACACTATCAGATATCGTAAAATTTTTTCTTCTTCTTTCAACTTTTTTTCAAGTCCTTCTATTTTCTCGGGGTCTAAATAAAAATAAACTGTTCCCAAAAAAGCTTCAGTTTTCTTTTTGATTGGATAAAACAGAGTTCTCTTCAACGGCTCCTCAACCTTATCTAAAATTCCCTCCTTTTCAAAAAAAGTGGTTAAATGCTTTTTAATGTTTTCAACCTCCTCCTTTTTTAATTCTGGTGAAAGCAAATATGCTAATTGATAATATCTCATATTTTAAACTCAATTATATCACCGTCTTTTACCCGATAATCTCTTCCAACGATTTTCAAAATTCCCATTTCTTTTGCTCTTTGCCAAGAACCTGCTTTTGCGAAGTCTTCAAAATTTATTACTTCTGCTCTGATAAATTTTTCTTTAAAATCCGAATGGATCACTCCACCCGCTTCCGGTGCAAAAACACCATCTTTGGCGGTCCAGGCTTTTGCTTCTTTTCCTTTGGCTATTGTGTAAAAAGTAATTAAACTTAAAATTTTATAACAATTTTCGATCAATTTTTCAACCTTAGATTCAATTCCCAATTCTCTCTTTTCCTCTTCTGAAAGTCCAAGCATCTCTTCTTCCTCTTTCAAATTCATTTCGAGGTAGGGAATTTCTAACTTTTCAAATTTGGTTTTGCCGTTTACGTTGATGACACAAAAATATGGCTTTTGGGTTAAAAGCTGGTATTCTTTAATTTCCTCCCTTTCTTTTTCTCCCAATTCAATCTCTCCAATCATTTTTCCCTCTGAAATTTTTTCTTTAATTTTCTTTAAGACCTCGGTTTTCTTTTTTTCTTTTTTCTTTTCGGTTTTTTGAATTATTCCCTCCACCGTTTCCAAATCCTTCATTAAAAGTTCTGTTTTTAAAATTTCGATTTCCTTTTTGGGATTTATTTCCCCCAAGAGATTTTCAACCTCCGAATTTTCAAACGCCCTCAAAACAAAAAGCATCGAATCGCAATTTCTGATGTGAGCCAAAAATTGATTTCCCAACCCTTCGCCTTTATAGGCTCCTTTTACTAAACCCGCAATATCAACAAATTCGATCTTTGTTGGAGTGACTTTTTCTGGTTTTACCAACTCTCCAATTTTTTCTAACCTTCGGTCTGGTACCGTAACCCCTCCTAAATTCGGTTCCATCGTGGTAAAAGCCCTCGGCGAAATTTTTACCTCCCTTTTCGTCAATACTTTAAAAAGGGTCGATTTCCCGACGTTTGGCAAGCCAACAATTCCTACTGAAAAAGACATGATTGATTTTATACCTTAATATACTCTTTTAAAGGTATTTCTCGATGAACTCTTAAAAATTCATCGAGACTTATTTTCATTATTTCAATAGCAACGATTTCTCCATTCTCATCGTAATCTATTACAACATTTCCTTTAACTTCCGAATCTGCGCTTTTCTTTTTGCTAAACCTAATTGAAAGGATGTTAGATTCTTTATCGTATTTTATTATTGGTTTCATGTCATTAGAAGTATTTGCTAATTTTTGATGTATCAATTATTGTAATTACCTTTAAAATTGAATTTTCCTTTTCCAAAATAATCAAAAGGAGATGATCCCTGCCCAATTTTCGATTAAAATAGACCTTCTTTATCAAAAATCTTTTTGGCGACCTTAAGGAATGTTCAACTTTATCAGGATTTTTAATGAATTCTCTCACATCTTTTTCTGAAATTCCTCTTTCTTTCAATCTTTTTAAAGCATGGTTTGTAAAGACTATTTTTAGCATAGCAGATTTTGATCAACTTTGCAATTAAATTTCAAACCCCATTTTTTCTTTCACTTCTTTCATTGTAAATTTTGCAATCTTTTCTGCCCTTTCTGCTCCTTTCTTTAAAATTTCTTTCAAATAAACTTCTCTTTTTTCCAATTCCCTTTTCTTTTTCCTAAATACCTCCAATTTTTTGATCAAAATTTTTGTCAAATCCTTTTTGAACTCTTCGTACCCTTTCCCTTTATATTTTTTCTCCAATTCCTTAATTGGTTTTTCAGAGAAAATTGAATAAATTTTCAGAAGGTTTGAAATTCCAGGTTTTTTTGCCGGATCGTATTTTATTTCTTTTCCAAGATCGGTTACTGCTCTCATTATTTTTTTCTCAATTTCTTCTGGTGTATCAAAAAGCAAAATACAACCCTTTGGATCATCAGTTTTTGACATCTTCTTTTTCGGATTTTGCAAAGACATTATTTTCTCTCCCTCAGAAAGCAAAACTTTTGGTTCCCTGAAAACTTTCCCAAACATTTTGTTGAACCTTCTTGCAATTTCCCTTGTTAATTCAACATGCTGTACTTGATCTTTTCCAATCGGAACCAAATCAGTTTTGTAAAGTAAAATGTCAGCAGCCATCAAGAGGGGATAGTTGAAAAGTCCAGCATTGACATACTCTGGATGTTTTTTTGCCTTTTCTTTAAACTGAGTCATTCTTTTTAGATCTCCGAAAGGAGTGATCGTTCCCAAAATCCAGGCAAGTTCGGTGTGCTCTTTTACGGAGGATTGGACAAAAATTGTACATTTTTGAGGATCCAGACCTGCTGTCAAATAAGCAATCAGAGTGTCAAAAATGTTTTTTTTCATTTCTTTTGGGTCAAAAGGAGTAGTGATCGCGTGGTAATCGACAATACAAAAAAAGCATTCATTTTCTTCTTGAAGTTTTACCCATTGTCTGATCGCTCCTAAATAATTTCCAATATGCAATTCTCCACTTGGCCTAATTCCGCTGAAAACTCGCATAGATTATACTTCAATTACTACTGGTAAAACCATTGGCCTTCTTTGGGTTTTTGAAAACAAAAATTGACCAATTTTTTCTTTAATTTCGTTTTTGACGTAGGCCCAATTGATCGCCTTTCCAGAACCAGTAGCTGATTCAACGATTCTGATCATTCTTTTTCTAACATCTCTCAACAATTCTTTCGATTCTCTCAAATAAACGAATCCTCTTGAAATTATATCAGGAGAACCCTTGACTTTTCCAGTTTGTCTATCGACTACTGCAATCACTACAAAAATTCCATCCTTTGCCAACATTTTCCTGTCTCTTAAAACCACCTCTCCCACATCTCCAATTCCTAATCCATCCACCATTACATAATTTGAAGGAATTCTTTTTCTTTCAATAAAAACTTTTTTCTTTGACAAATTCACAATATCTCCGTTTTCAACAACGATTATTCTTTCTTCTTTCATTCCCAAAGATTTCGCGATCTTTCCATGCTCAACAAGCATTGAGTACTGTCCATGGATTGGCATGAAAAACCTTGGCCTCATTATCTTTATCATTTTTTTCAATTCCTCTTTTTTTGCGTGACCTCCTGCATGAATATCCATCATTTTGTAATGGAAAACTTCTGCCCCCTGCCTTAAAATTTCATCTTTCATTATCTGAACAGTTCTTTCATTTCCAGGAATTACTGAAGAAGAGAAAATCACCGTATCTCCTTTTTTCAACTTAATAATTGGATGCTCCTTTGTTGCAACTCTCATTAAAACTGCTTCAGCCTCTCCTTGAGCTCCGGTACACAAAATTGTAATTTTTTGATCTGGAAGGCTTTCAATTTGCTTTGTCAAAATGAAAGTTTTTGGATCAGCCCTAATGTAACCCAAATGTTTTGCGATCTCAACATTTGTTTTCATTGAATAACCCTCGATCGCAACTTTCCTTCCGTATTTTTCAGAAATTGAAATTATTTGCTGGATTCTGTTTATCAAAGAGGCAAAAGTTGCAGCAATTACTCTTCCCTTTGCATTCTTTATTATCTCTTCCAAATTCTTTGAAATTTCAGATTCAGAAAGTGAATGACCTTCCTCTTCAGCATCAGTTGAATCTGACATCAAAAGCAAAATTTTTCTTTTTGAGATTTCTTTCAATCTATTAAAATCAGTTGGAGTATCGTTTACTGGATTTTTATCAAACTTGAAATCTGAAGTGTGGAAAATGTTTCCGATCGGAGTTTCAATGAAAAGCCCAAAATTATCAGGAATGTTATGATTCATTTTCACAAATTCAATCGAAAAAGGCCCAATTTTTATTTTCGATTTGTCATAAACTTCTTTTATTCTCAATTTTGGTTGTTCTGGAAAATCCTCTTGCCTTTTCAAAATTATTCCTCTGGTTAAGGGAGAGGCAAAGAAAACTAAATTGGGTGTCCACAATTTTGGCATTAAATAAGGAACAGCTCCAATGTGATCATAATGGCCATGGGTGAAAACAACTCCCAAAATTTTATCCTTTTTATCTTTCAAATATTCAACATTGGGAATTATATAATCTACCCCTGGCATATCTTCCTCTGGCAATCTAAATCCCATATCCAAAATCAAAATTTCCCCTTTATACTCAAGGAGCATCATATTCCTACCAACTTCACCTAATCCTCCCAAGGGAATGATTTGGAGATAATTTTGTTTTTGAGTTTTAGTCATGTGGTAAATTCAAAATGCAAAAATCAATTTGAATTTGAATAATTGTGCCGAGGGTGGGATTCGAACCCACACGGAGTTTTACTCCACAGCCTTCTGAGAGCTGTGTGTCTACCAATTCCACCACCTCGGCTTTAATGGCAGGGTATTAAATCCTTAACAATATTGTATTTTCTCTTAAGACAAGGAACATATTTAGTTGGGTATAAATAGGGAAGTAAAATTAAAGAAGCTCTTTTAGCAAATCGGAGAGAAAATACATTACCATCGTTTGCAATATATCCTTTAATTTTTAGCAAAGAGTTAATGCGGCTTTTAAGCCACATGAGATGCTTTAGATTTTTTGAACGAAACTTAATATAAATTCTTTCGCTTTTCGGAAAAATGGGATCTTGATATCGAAGAAAACTTCCGTCACCATCTAAATGCCCGCGAAGAAAGTGGAAAAAGTATTTATCTGGAATTTTTAAAGCTCCAATTTTTCCTGTTTTATGGGGTATTAACCCAATACGGAGTAACCAGTCATAAAAAATAACATTTCCAAATTGAATTCGATAACAGTTTTTCTTATGTGTAAAGCCACTTGTTTTACGTGTTATTTTGTTCTTTATTCCTAAGCAATTTTTAAAAGTTTTAAGTAACTGAACATCTTTAGAAGTAATTTCTACATGGCCTCGATTAGATGATAGACAACCATCGGTAGTAAGGAGCCCGACGATGTAAGCAATTTCAGATGTCCAAGTAATTGACTTTCTTTTTATCCCTTTCATTATTTTTATACTATTTTTCATTAAATTTTTTCCTCGCTAAAAACAGAAAGCTTTTCATCCATTTTTGCAAATCTCCACACTCTAACCACTTTCCAGAGACCTCAATTCCTAAAATTTCTTTCCTTTCCTCAATCATTTTCTTTAAAGCATTCGCTAAAATCAGTTCTCCTTTAAAAAGAGGAGTTTTCTTTAAAAATTTGAAAATTTCAGGAGTTAAAAGATAATTTCCAACTAAGGCAAAAGAAGATGGAGGATTTTCTTTCGGTTTTTCAACAATATCCAAGATCTTATAAACTTTTCCCCTTATTCTTTTTACTTTTGGAACTCCGTAAGCCGACAAGGATTTTTTGGACATCCTATAAAGACACAAAATCGGTTTTTTATATTTTTTGTAAACTTCAACTAACTGAAAAGGAAAGGATTTTTGTCCGAAAGATAAATCATCTCCAAACAAAACCAAAAATGGTTCCTTTTTTATAAATTTCTCTGCTTTCAAAATCGCATCTCCGTCTCCTTTCGGTTCTTTTTGAATCACCACCTTCCATTTTATTCTGGGAATGCTTTTTAAAATTGAAATTGCCTCTTCCTTTTTCCTTTCTTTTAAAATTTTCATTAAATCTTTCTTTTCTTTTCCAAAGTATTCTAAAATATACTTTCTAAAAATTTCATTCTTTTCTGGAGAAATTACAAAAATGAATTCTTTTACCCCTGCTTGAAGTGCTTCTTCGACAATGTAATGGATAACCGGTTTTGAGTCCAAAGGTAAAAATTCTTTCGGTACAGTTTTTGAAAGAGGCAAAAACCTGGTTCCCAGACCTGCAATTGGTAAAATTGCTTTTTTAACCATAATTGGCTACGAAATGCGAAAAAATACGAATATACGAAAAACAATCAAGAATTATCCAAATAGAAATTTTAAGCTTTTTGGCATTTTCTTTGAAGGTTTTTTCCGTTTCAATTTTGGTATTTTTTTATAATTTTTGTTTTTAACCCAACCCTCAATAGTATAATAGTAGCAAAATCCATTTTTCTTTTCAATGGTTTGATAGTCCGATTGGCAATTTTTCGAAACCCAATTTGCGATTTTCAAAACTTTCTTTGAAGGGTTAATGATTGTATGACCATAACCCGGAGGAATTTTAATGAAATCTCCTTTTTTTGCTTTTACAAAATAAACATCGCTCAAATCTTTCTTTTGAATCAAAAAAATTCCTTCTCCCGATAATACTTTATACAATTCTCCAAAATTTCCAAGATGATAGTGCCCCTTTGTTTTGACAAATTCCTTCCCCAGCATTCTTGAAGGAATAATCGTGATATCGTATCTTAGTTCACCCTTCTCTTTCACCCCACGGAGAATGTAATAAAGCGGAAAATTCTTCGTTCCCTTGAACCATTCTTTATCATAAACAACTTCTTTTAATTCCTCCAGGTACCTTGTCTGAGGTTTTAATTTTTTAACTTTCATTTTAGCACCCTTTTTTCTTTTATATACCAATTCGAAATATCCTGCAACCTCTCTGAAGGTAAAGAAATGAAATTTTCTTTTGGACCCTTTACTTTCTCAGAGACAAAATAAAGATAGTTTGGGTTGTACAAAAAAATTGCTGGTGAATCATCAGATAAAATTTCTTCAAACCTTTCTAACTTCTCTTTTCTTTTTTCTTCATTAAACTCTTGTCTTTGCTCTGTCAAAATTTTATCAACATCTTTGTTTTGATAATTTGACAAATTCAACCCGTTTTCTCCCACTTGCGAAGAATGCCAAAAAGAAAAAAAATCCGGTATTTTCCCCAAAATCTGTCCGAACAAAAAAGCGTCGTAGTCCTTCTTGGAAAGAACCTCTCTTTTTAAATCCTCAATTTTATAACTTTTAATCTCAACGCTGAATCCTAATTTTTTCCATTGTTCTTTTAAAATTTGTGCAGTTTTCAATAGTACCGGATCATCGGCAGTAACCAAAGAAAAATTCAAAACATTTTTTTCCTCTTTCTTTTCAAAACAAATTTGATTTAATTTCTCTCGGGTTTTTCCTTTTACTTCTCCGTTTCCTTTTTCAAGCCCTGATGGTTCCAAAATATCCTTTTTGTACTTTTCTTGAAATCTGATCACTGCCTCTTTTGTTTTATTTCCAAAATACCCGCTGATTTCCCCATCAGGATAAACCTCAGGGTCTCTTGCCAAGCATCTTTGTAGCTCTTCGACTTCTTTTCCCTTTGACCCTATCGAAAGATTGCTTTTAAACTGAAAAGACGGTTCTTTTACTGTTACTTTTTCTAAAATTCCATCTCCGTTTAAATCTTTGTATCCTGCCTTTTCCAAAATTTCTTTTGCTTTTTCAAAATCAAAATTTGATTTTTCAACTTTGTTAAAAGAAAATTCAGGCAAGATCGGAGATTCGACAATTTCTCCTTTGTTGAAAATTGCCTCTTTCAAAATTTCTCTTTTGTTAGTTCCGAGGTTTAACGCCTCCCTTACTTCTTTATCGGAAAAAATCTTTTTTTCTAAATTTAAAAACACTCCAAAGTATCTTGGGATTTTAAATTCAAAAACGTTGAAACCAGGAATTTCTTGAAATTCTTTTAGAGAGAATCCATCGATTTCTTTTTTCTTTGCTACTTCTAATAATTTTTCTTCGCTTTCAAAAAACCTAAAAACAATTTTTTCAATATATGGTTTTTTCCCAAAATAAATTTCGTTCGTCTTTAATTCAATCAAGGTGATTTTTCCGTCTTTATCCCTTTCGATTCTTTCTAATTGATAGGGGCCAGAACTCACTGGTCTCAAGTTCAAAAAAGAAAGGGAAAGATTTGCCGGAGGAATACTTTCAAAGAGATGTTTGGGAATTGGCTTGAGGGTTAAATTTTCAAGAAAAACATAAGAAGGATTTTTTAATCTGAACTTCAATGATTTTTCAGAAATTTTTTCAATTTCGACTCCAAACCAAGCGCTCCTTAATGGACTTTTAACTTCTGGGTTTTGAATAGTTTTTACTGTAAAAATTACGTCGTCAGAAGTAATCCTTTGACCATCAGACCAAAAAATATTATCTTTTAAAGAAATTTCAAAAGCCCTTCCGTCTTCTAAAATTTTATAATTTTCTGCCAAATCGGGTACCAAATTTTGACCATCAAATTTCATCAAACCTGAAAAAAGTAAATTGGTAACCGAATCGTCCACGTCCGAAGCAATTGAATAAAGAGGGTTTAAATAGTTTGGAAAACCTACCATTCCTTCTATAAAAGTTCCTCCTTTTTTTGGCTCAATTTTGGTTTCTTTGTGGTAGAGGTTAAGAGTTAAAAAAGAAAGCGCAAAGAAGAAAGAAAATGAAAAAATAAAAAAAAGGAACTTCTCGGTTTTTTTTAATGAATTTAAAAAAAATTCCAAGCCGGAAAAGGTAGCCAATTTTCTTAGTGCCAAAAAGAAATTTTTAAAATTCATACAATCCAATTTAAAATTGCCAAAATCACAAAAAGGATTGTAAAAAGAATCGTTGAGAAAAATGCGATTTTTTCGATTCCTCTTCTTTTGAAATAAGGACCGAGGAACCTTCGTGGCGGTTGAATTAAAATTGAAACAATCAAAAAAACTGAAATTAAAATTTGAAAAATTTGGATTAATTCTTTCATGATACTTTAAAAAGTGATTTTAAAATCCAAAGGATTAAGACAGTGAAAAATAACGGAGAAAGTCCAGCAATTTTCAATTCGGGGAAAATTACATCCAAGAAAAAAAATATCGCCATATTTAAAATTAAAGAGAAAAGCCCTAAGGTTATAATTTTTAATGGTAGGGTGATCAGGTTCAAGATCGGTTTTATAAACGAATTGATTAAACCCAAAATTATTCCGATAAAAATTAGAATTTGCCAATTTTGGGTAAACCTTATCCCAAAATAAACACTCTTTCCAGGAATCACCTGGAGGGTTACTCCGGGGACGAATTTAACCGCCAAAAAAATTGTCAAAATCGAAACTACAATTTGCCAAAATAAATTTTTCATTAATAAAGAATTTTAACAAATTTTAAATTTCAAATCAACCTCTTAGGTATCAATTCCCTTTCCCTCAATTTTTTGTGGTAAGAGATCGCAAACCTATGGGCTTCCTTATTCAAGTTTAAAATCAAATTGAAAATTTTTCTCGGCAAATTTTTCAAAAAAATCGGTTTTTTTTCTCCCTCGATAAATAATTTATTTTCGCTTTTTGCTAATGTAATTATTTTAGCTTTCAGCTTACAGCTTTTAGCTTTCAGTGCAGCGTTTAGTTGAGATTTTCCACCATCGATCAATATTAAATCCGGAAATCCCCACTCTTCGTGTTTAAACCTTCTTTCTAAAATTTCTTTTATCATATCAACATCGCTTGGCTTTTTTGTAAATTTGATTTTAAACCTTCGATAAAAGTTTTTTTCTGGAACTCCATTAATGAAAGTTACCATCGAACCAACAGCAAAATTTCCATGAATTTGAGAAACGTCGAATGCTTCAATTCTTGAAACCTTTTCTATTTTTAAAATTTTCTTCAATTTTCCCTCAATCTCTTTCCAAGGCACTTCAACTCTCACTTCTTTTTCTAAAATTCTTGAATGTTCCAAAACTTTCTCCAATGCAAAAACTTGATCTCTAATTTTTGCCGCCTCCTCAAATTCTTCTTTCTTTGAAGCTTCTTTCATTTCCCTTTTTAATTCCTTCAAAACCTCCTTTTTCTTTCCCTGAATTATTTTGAAAACATTTTCAGCATTCCTTTGACACTCCTTTTTTATTTTGGCAAAAAGTATATTGCTACGTAGCAATGAACTTTTGGTAGATTTTATCAGGCAGGGTGCGGGACATCTCCCCAAATGGTACCAAAGGCAAGGTCTCTTTGGCAAAATTCTACAAGACCTAAAAGGGAAAACTTTCCTCAAAATTTTTAAAGTTTCTTTCAAAGCCTTTCCATCGACAAAAGGCCCTAAAAAAGTAATGAGTTGATGAGTTGATGAGTTGATGAGTTTTTTTTGGTGGGTAATGAAAATTCTCGGAAAATCTTCTTTTGTTTTTGCTACAAAGAAATAATTTTTTGAATCCTTCCAGATTACATTGAATTTTGGTTGAATTTTTTTTATCAATTCCGCCTCCAAAATCAAAGCTTCAATTTCAGAATTTGTCTTTATGTAACCCACTTTCTCAACTTTGTCCAAAAACAAATAATCCTTATAAGAAGGTTGCTGAAAATGATTTTTTACCCTTTCTCTCAAATTCGCCGCTTTTCCAATGTACAAAATTTCCTTTTCGTTTTTAAAACAATAAACCCCAGGAACTTTTGGGATTTTAGAGATTTGATTTTTCGATAAAAATTTAAACATTTTCTCCTTCGATTCATTATAACTTAAAAACAAAAAAGCTCACACAGGGCTACGATGGATTTTAAATTACACTATTCATTACCTCGATAAACTTCAATGGGCCAAAGTTAATTCCGCTATTTCTTTTTTTTGAAGAAAAGTTAAAATAGAGAATATGGAAAAGTTGATGGAGAAAATTGTTTCGCTTTGCAAAAGACGGGGTTTTATTTTTCCTTCTTCCGAAATTTACGGAGGTTTTTCTTCCTGTTACGATTACGGGCCTCTGGGGGTTGAAATGAAAAATAATATTAAAAAACTCTGGTGGGATGAAATGACAAAAAATCACGAAAGCATTGTAGGTTTGGATGCTTCGATTTTAATGTCGCCAAGAGTTTGGCAGGCTTCAGGGCATTTGAGTGCAGGTTTTGCCGATGTTTTAGTTGAATGCAAAAAATGTCACAAAAGATTTAGAGCGGATGAGTTAAAACAAAAAAAATGCCCAGAATGTGGAGGGAGTTTAACTCAACCAAGAAAATTTAACTTAATGATGAAAACTTTTGTAGGGGCTGTTGAAAACGAATCATCGATTGCTTATTTAAGGGCAGAGACGTGTCAGGGGATTTATGTGAATTTTGAAAACGTTTTAAATTCAATGAGAATGAAAATTCCTTTTGGGATTTGTCAAATTGGAAAGGCTTTTAGAAATGAAATTACTCCAAGAGATTTCATCTTTAGAATGCGAGAGTTTGAACAAATGGAAATGCAATGGTTTTGCCACCCAAAAGAAGCTGATAAATTTTTTGAATTTTGGTTGAAGGAAAGGTTGAAGTGGTTAGAATCAATCGGACTGAAAAAAGAAAATCTAAAATACGTTGAGGTACCAGAAAAAGAAAGAGCACATTACGCAAGGCGTCAAGTTGACATTGAATACAAATTCCCTTTTGGTTGGAAAGAAATTGAAGGAGTTCATAATCGGGGTGACTGGGACTTATCCAATCATTCAAAACATTCAGGGAAAGATTTGAGGTACTTTGACGACCAAACCAAAGAGAGATATTTTCCTTTTATTATCGAAACTTCGATTGGAGTTGACAGGTTGTTTTTTGCTTTACTTTGTTCCGCTTTTGAAGAAATTAAAGGAGGAAGGACAAAGACCACAAAGGCAACCAAGGAAGTTGAAATTTTGTTGAAATTGGACAAAAAGATTGCTCCAATAAAAGTAGCCGTTTTACCTTTAGTCAGAAATAAACCAGAATTGGTTGAAAAAGCCAAAAAAGTTTATTGGATGTTGAAACCACATTTTGTTTGCCAGTATGACGAACTCGGCTCAATCGGTAGAAGATATCGTCGTCAGGATGAGATAGGGACAATTTTCTGTTTGACTTGCGACTTCCAAACTTTAGAAGACGATACCTTGACCGTTCGCGACCGCGACACAATGGAGCAAGAAAGAATTAAAATTTCAGATCTGATCAAAACCTTAAAAGAAAAACTAAACCCTGACTTTAATTGTTACTGGTAGAAAGCAGACTTCCAATACCTCAACTCAGGTTGAAATTTCAGCTAATGAACAGAAAATAGAATAAATTAATAAAAACTCCCTGAAAAATGGATGTTGACGTCAGACGTCAATATAAAATTTCTGCCGATTTCCAATTTTTATTATTTGTTTTTTCAAAAAATATTAACTTCCTACATTATTTTGCCATGGCAAAAATATGTAGGAGATTGAATGTTGAATGGGAAAGTCAATATAGGGAGATCGGGCTTCAATAGACGAGATTTAGTTGAGAGATTACCGAGATTATAAGTTACAAAATAGGACGATCGTTGCATTTTGTTACAAATTTTAATTCAAGAATTTCACTTTTTCACAATTGTGAAATTGTGAAATTTCGAAATTGTGAAATTTTGAAAATCACTAAAAGAGCAAATCTGTCTTGGGCTACAAAATCCCTATTGAATTTGCCTCCAATTTTCCGCGTGTAAAAATGTACTCATCTAATATAATACTCTTGACAGAAATTTTTTAAAAAATTAAACTCAAAAATGAGGGGATGCGGGCCAAAGTGCCCTAGGGTACGCAACCTTGATGAAGGAGAAAGGGTTTGCTAGCACTTCCTGACGCCCCAGGAGGGAAATTTCTGTCTTTTCGAATTCGTCAAGGTTGCTTCCCCTCACTAAAGAAGGGAAGGTTAACTTTCCTTTTTTAGTTTGGTAAAATTAATTCTATGAAGAAAAAATTGGGATTCAAAATTGCAGTTTCTGGAGCAGCCCAAGTTTCCCATTGTTGCAAAGACATTGTTGAAATTTCAAAAGAGATAGGGAGAGAAATTGCAAGACAAAAATGCGTTTTGATTACTGGGGCTACCACTGGAGTTCCATATTATGCTGCTTTGGGTTGTAAAGAAGCAGGTGGTTTTTCAGTTGGTTTTTCTCCCGCTATTTCAGAAGCCGCTCATTTAAAAACCTATCGACTTCCTACCGATGCTTTCGATGTAATGATTTACACTGGTGCAGATTATGTGGGAAGAAACATTATTATGACTAAATCGGCTGATGGTGTAATTATCGTTTGTGGAAGAATGGGGACTTTGCACGAATTTGCGACTGCTTTTGAAATTCAAAAACCAATTGGAGTTTTAGAAGGGACTGGCGGAACTGCTGATAAAATCAGGAAAATTGCAACCGGTCCTTATCGAGGAGTGAGAAAAATAATCTACGACACTGATCCCAAAAGATTGGTGAGAAAGTTAATAGATGAAATTAAAAAAGAAAAACAAAAGAACCAAAAATTTAAAAGGTCGATAAAATAAAAAATTAAAAATGGAAGAAGGAAAATTAATTGGAAAAGTTACTCACTATTTCGGGAAAATCGGAGTGGCGGTTATAAAGTTAGAGGATAATCTAAAAGTGGGTGATACCATTAGGATTGTTGGAGGAGAAACCGATTTTACCCAAACTGTTGAATCGATGGAAGTTGAACATCAAAAAATTCAGGAAGCAAAACCAGGAGATTCGGTTGGATTAAAAATATCTCAAAAAGTAAGGGAAGGATACAAAGTTTATAAAATATAAACCTCACGAATTTTCACTAATTGGGACACGAATATCACGAATATTCGTGGAAATTGGTAGATCATCCGTGTACATTCGCGAGTTATCGTATTCGTACAAATTTAGCACTTATGAATGAAGCGTTTCTTCAATTAATTTTAGGTGTAGTTTTGGGTGGATTAATCGGTCTTGAAAGGGAATTTAAAAAGAAAGGGGCGGGAATTCAAACTTATTCTTTGGTCTGTCTTGGTTCTTGTCTCTTTTCTTTAATTGCTTTTTCTTTGGGAAATTTAAAAATTTTGGACCCCTCTCCAATTTTAATGGCGATTGCAGTCGGTATGGGCTTTATTGGAGCTGGTGCAATTTTTAAAGGAGAAACCCAAATTTTCGGATTAACCACTGCTGCCGGTCTTTGGACAACGGCTGCAATCGGTTTGGCGGTTGGCGCAAAATTTTATTCATTAGCGATTTTTTCAACGATTTTAGTTTTGATAATTTTCTATTTTTTTGGTTTTTTGGAAGAAAAAATTTTGAAAAAATGAAAGCATGGAATTCATCGCAGACTTTCATTTGCATTCAAAGTATTCAAGAGCGACATCCCGGCAAATGGATTTGGAAAATTTGGATAAGTGGGCAAAGATTAAAGGAATTTCAGTTTTAGGGACTGGTGATTTCACTTTTCCCAGATGGCTTGAGGAATTAAAAGAGAAATTAGAACCAGCAGAGCCTGGGCTTTTTAAGCTAAAAAATTCAAGCAGTAAAACCCGTTTCATTTTAACCACAGAGGTTTCTTGCGTTTATTTTAAAAAAGGAAAACAAAGAAAAATCCATTTGATAATTTTTTCTCCCTCGATTGAAGTTTGCGAAAAAATTAATAATTATCTGAAGCTTTATGGAAACTTAGAGGCAGACGGAAGGCCAACTTTAAGTTTGGATGCAAAAGATTTATTGAAAATTGTTTTAAATATCTCAGAAGATTGTTTGGTAGTGCCAGCTCATTGTTGGACCCCCTGGTACTCTATTTTTGGTTCAAGATCAGGTTTTGATTCTATTGAAGAATGTTTTGAGGAATATTCAAAATATATTTTTGCTGGAGAAACTGGATTGTCCAGTAATCCAGCGATGAACTGGAGGCTGTCTGCATTAGATAGAATTACTCTAATTTCTTGCTCTGATGCTCACTCCCCTCCTCATATTGGAAGAGAAGCCAACGTTTTCGATTGTGAACTTTCTTATTTTGAGATCGTAAAGGCAATAAAAGAAAAAGATAAAAACAAATTTTTATACACGATCGAATTTTATCCTGAAGAGGGAAAATACCATTATGACGGCCACAGAAACTGTGGAATTTCTCTTTCTCCAAAAGAAACAAAAAAATACAACGGAATTTGTCCTGTTTGTGGAAGGCCTTTAACGATTGGAGTTTTAAATAGAGTTGAGCAATTAGCAGATAGACCTGAAGGTTTTAAACCAGAAAATGCAATTCCTTTTAAAAGTCTAATTCCCTTGGAAGAAATAATTGCCGATGCCTTGGGTCAGGGAGTAGGAACTGTTGAAGTTGAAAAAGAATACAAAAACTTGATTGAAAAATTCGAAAATGAATTTAACGTTTTAATGAACGTTCCTAGGTCAGACCTAGAGGCAGTTACTTTACCAGAAATTGCAGAAGGAATTATTAGGGCAAGGGAAGGGAAAGTTTATATTGAGCCAGGATATGACGGAGTTTACGGAAAAATCAGAATCTTTCAAAAAGGAGAACAAAAAAATGTTTCAAGACAAGGAACTTTGTTTTAATAATGAATGGAAAATTGACAGAAATTTTAACATAGGTAAAATGAAATATATGAAAAAAATCATCCAGGTTAAAATCTATAAAGGCGAGAAATATTATGTGGCTGAATGCGTCGACTTACCTGTAGTTACCCAAGGGAAAACTTTGGATGAAGTTATCGAAAACATAAAAGAAGCAATTTCACTTCATTTAGAGGGTGAAGATTTAAAGGAATGGGATATCTTACCTGACTTTTCTGTTTTGATTAACCTCGAATTAGAATCCCTTCATGCCAAAACTTAGGGTTTTAAGCGGAAAGGAAATAGTAAAAATTTTCTCTGAGTTTGGATTTGAAATTGTTTCTCAAAGAGGAAGCCACGTAAAATTGAGAAGAATTTTAAAAGATGGCACAAAACAAACTTTAACTATTCCTTTACATAAAGAATTAGACAAGGGAACTATAAAGGCAATTTTTAGACAGGCTCTAAGATACATTCCAGAAGATAAACTAAAACCTCTTTTTTATTCAGATGATTTTTAAATTATTTGACAAAGATATGAAAGTTTATTTTGTTACACATTCAACTAGTAAAGACAATGAAGCAAAAATTGCCTCTGGATGGAAAGATACCGAATTATCAGAAATTGGAATCCAACAAGCCAAAAATTTAGGAGAGAGATTTAAAGATATTAAAATAGATTTGATTTGTTGTTCCGATTTAAAAAGAGCGGTTGAAACAGTAAAGATAGCATTTGGTAAAAAGTATCCAATTATTATTGATGAAAGATTGAGGGAGATAAATTATGGCGATTTTAACGGAAAACCAAAAGAGCTCATCGATTCAATAAAGGAAAAATATATAACACAACCATTCCCAAACGGAGAAAGTTACGAAGAAGCTATAGCAAGAGTTCAAAATTTTTTCAGAGAATTAAAAAAGAAATATCCTGACAAAATCGTATTAGTAGTAGGACATCGCACAACTCAATATGGATTAGAAGTAATGGTCGGGCAAAAAACTCTTAAAGAATGTCTTAAAACCCCATTTGAATGGCAACCTTATTGGGAATATAATCTTTAATTATGAGAATTGGAATTCCAAGGGCACTAATTTATTGGAAGAGGCCTTATTTTTGGGAGAATTTTTTTGAAAATTTGGGGTTTGAGGTTTTACTTTCTCCAAAGACAAACAAAGAGATTGTTGAAATCGGGGTTAAAATTTCTGATCCTGAAACTTGTTTTTCAAACAAAGTTTACTTTGGGCATTTGAAATGGTTAGAAGGGAATTGCGATTTGATTTTTGTGCCGAGATTAAAGAGGAAGGGAAATTTTGAATATTGTCCAAAGTTTTTTGGCCTTCCGGATTTAGCAAAAATATTAGTTAAAACTAAGGTTTTGACAGAAACTTTTGATGAGAAAAAAGAGAAATTTGAGGAAAGTTTGGTAAAATTAGGAAAGAGATTGGGAAAGAAGAAAGAAGAAATAGAGAAAGCATTTCAGAAGGCTTTGAAAAAAGAGAAAGAAATTAGAGAAAAACAAGAAAAAGAGGCGCTTGAAAAATTGAAATCGAATTTAAAAAAGATCATTTTGGTTTCTCATCCCTATAACTTGTACGATGAATACGTTAACTTAAGGATCAAGGAAAGATTAGAAAAATTGGAAGTAGTTCCAATATTTATAGAAGAAATTCCAAATTCCAAATTCCAAAATCCAAATAAATACCAAATTCCAAGTTCCAAGCATCCTCAATTTCATTGGGAGTTCGCAAAGGAAATAATGGAAAAGATAGATTTCGTTTTGAGTAGAAAGATTGATGGAGCAATTGAAATTTCTTCGTTTGCCTGCGGTTGCGATGCGGTTTTGAAAGAATTTGTTGAAAAAAAATTCAAAGAAAATAAAATTCCATTTTTATATTTAATAATTGATGAGCACACTGGAGAAGCAGGATTCCAAACAAGGTTAGAAGCATTCGTTGATACGATAAAATGAATAAAGTAGATCAAAAATATAAGATCAAAAATATAATAGAGAGTGTAGTAAATTCTCCAAGAATGTTAATTGTAAAGTTTCACTTGGTTGTTAACAGTTGGTAAGTTCTTTCTCAATCAATAAAGTAGGATCTCGGAGAAATATTTCTCGTTTTTTCTGGAACCGTTGGCAGCAAATCTGGTAAGGAGTTTTTCCCTGAAGGGTTTTCAGTTTCCGGTAATAGTTATAAATATCCGGGAATCTCTTTAAATCTCTGATTGCTTCTTCTGCTAATGGTGGATCTTTATTGTCTGAGCCTTAACAATTTTAATCATCACTTTTAGATGTTTTGCCTTTCTTCATTTAGCCATTGTGACATGAGAAACCAAGAATCTATTTGTCAAAATCCTTGTTGATTCTGAGTTTTCTTTGATATTCCTCCTTTGCTCAAAATTGGTTTTTGCGTTAAGATGATATTGCATATGGTAGTGATTCTTAGGAGAAAACTTTTTCAAGTTTTATCTTCAAAATCTCTACCATATGCTCTTTAAAAAGAACTACCTTCTGTTAATAATGTCATAAAACTTTACAGATATCCTACTAAGGTGTTTTTTGGAGAATTCATAATTCGATCAAAGAATTTCAATCCATAAAATTAATATAAATTCTATGCCCAACAAAAGAAAAAAAATTTATATCACAACCCCTATTTATTATGTAAATGCACCACCGCATCTTGGACATGCTTATACTACTATTGCTGCTGATATTTTAGCCCGTTTTTACCGTTTTCAAAAAAGAGATGTATTTTTTTTAACAGGTACAGATGAACATGGAATTAAAATTGAAAAAGCTGCCCAACAAATGAAAAAAACCCCGCAAAAATTATGCAATGAAAACGCGAAACTTTTTAAAAAAACCTGGCGGAATTTAAATATCTCTTATGATAACTTTGTCCGAACTACTAATCCACATCATATAAGAGCTGTGCAAAAAGTTTTACAAATTTTATATAATAAAAAGCTCATTTATAAAGGGATTTATAAAGGACTTTATTGTGTTGGGTGCGAACAATATAAGACAAAAATGGATTTAATAAATGGTAAATGCCCAGATCATCAAATTGAGCCTGAAACGATAGAAGAAGAGAATTATTTTTTCCGACTTTCTCAATTTCACAATCTCTTATTAAAAAAAATAACTTCTGGCGAACTTGAAATACTGCCGGAGAAAAGAAAAATTGAAATTATAAAATTTCTTCAAAAGGGGTTAAAAGATATTTCTATTTCTCGGCCTAGAAAAAAGGTGAAGTGGGGTATTCCTTTGCCCTTCGATAAGAAACATACGACTTATGTTTGGATAGATGCTTTTTTAAGCTATCTCACTGGTATCGGTTGGAATGGGGATCCTAAAAATTTACCAACAATTTTTCCACCAGACTTGCAACTGATGGGGAAAGATATTTTGAGGGTTCACGCTACCATTTGGCCTGTCCTCCTGTTAGCCGTGGGGATACCTCTTCCTAAAAAATTATTCGTTCACGGCCATTTTACAGTTGAGGGTCAAAAAATGAGTAAATCTCTGGGTAATGTTATTCGGCCAGAAGAGTTAATAGAAAAATTTGGTGCAGATGCTACGCGCTATTTATTAATTTCTGCTTGTTCTTTTGGTGAAGATGGCGATATTTCTTGGAAAAAACTAACTCAAAAATATAATAGTGATTTAGCAAATGGACTTGGAAATTTAGTTGCTCGAATCATAATGCTGGCAGGGAAAGTTCAAAATCAGGTATCTTTAGTAAAAAGAAAACCAGGTTTGGAAATAAATAGGACTATTGAAAGCAGTTGGAAAAATTACGAAAACTTCTTCAATTCATACAAGTTAGACAAAGCATTGAGTGAAATTTGGAAATTGATAGATTTTTGCGAAAAGTACATTGAAAAAAACAGGCCATGGGAACATTCTAAAAAACAATTTTTGATAATTAATGATTTATTAATTGTCTTAACCCACATTGCCAAAATGCTCCAGCCATTTTTACCCAATACTTCAAAGAAAATATTTAAGGCATTAGGAATAAAATTTAATGGTCGAAGATGGTATTTCAAAGTTAAGCCAGCAAAAATAATATTATTTCCGCGAGTTTTATCTACCTTATTTGCACTTGATAATCAAAGATGAGCATACCGGCGAGGCAGAATTTCAAACAAGGTTAGAAGCCTTTGTTGATACAGTATCATGAAAATAACATTCCCTTATTGGGGAAATTATACAGTTGCTTTTGAACTTTTAGCAAAAAAACTGAATTTGGAAGTTGTATCTCCAGAAAGGACGACTCCAAAAACGATCGAAAAAGGAGCAAAAATTGCTCCTGAAATGTATTGTTTTCCTTTGAAAGTTAATCTTGGGAATTTTTTGGAGGCGATTGAGAGGGGAGCTGATATGATTTTAATGCCAACTGCTTTGGGTGGTTCTTGTAGGTTAAGGTATTATGCTTTTGTTGAAGATAAAGTTCTAAAAGAAAACGGAAAGGATGTGAATTTTGTGATTTTTGATCAGTCATTGGACATTTTTTCAAAATTAAAAAAATTATCAGGAGCTAGTTTTTTAAAAATGATAGAGGCTGCAATTTTCACTCTTAAAGCATTGAACATCGTTGAAAAACTTGAAAAGAAAGCCCAGTATTTAAGGCCGAGGGAAATTGAAAAAGGAGATACCGATAGGGTTTTAATTTCGGCTTTCAAAAGAATGAGAGAAATTGAAAAATTTTCAGAGCTTTTAAAATTTGAAAGAGAAGTTTTAAAAGAACTCAATCAAATCAGAATTGAAAGGAAAGAGGTTCCAAAAGTTGGAATCGTTGGAGAAATCTATACTGTTTCAGATCATGCAGTAAATTTTGAAATTGAAAAGAAGTTGGGAAATTTAGGAGTGGAAGTTCACCGGGAAATGACTTTACTCTATCACTTAAAAAAGAAAATTTTCTTTAAAGATTTTTTCATTCAAAGGAAAATAAAACCATATTTGGGATCTACAGTTGGAGGTCACGGGAGAGATGCAATTTATGAGATGTTAAAATATGTAAAAGAAGGATTTGATGGAGTGATTCAATTACTCCCAGCATATTGTATGCCTGAGTCCACTGTTAGGCCAATTTTAGAAAAAATTCACCAAGAAACTGGAATTCCATTTTTATCCCTTTCTTTAGATGAACAAGTTGCCGAAGCAGGGATTGATACAAGAATCGAAGCCTTCGTTGATGTAGTTAAAAATTACCATCAACATAATGCAAATAGATGCGAATGAAATGCCAATCTACGAATATGCGGATAGACATAATGCAAATAGATGCGAATGAAATGCCAATCTACGAAGATGCGGATAGACATAATGCGAATAAATGCGAATTTAATGCCAATTTACGAATATGCGAATATCTAATAAGTTGATTTATGGAGAGTTAAGTTATAAAGTTAATGGAATTTTATTTATGGTACACAACGAGTTGGGTAGGTTTCGTAATGAAAAAGAATATTGTGATGCTATTGAGAAATATTTAAAATTATTTAAATTAAATTACCTGCGTGAAAAGGTTCTACCTCCTTCTTTTAATGGTGAGAAAGAAGGTCGGAATCGCATAGATTTTTTAATAGAGGATAAAATCGTTTTAGAAGTAAAGACTAAAAGATTTTTAACTCGAGAGGATTATTTTCAGGCAAGACGGTATCTTACTGCTCTAAATAAAAAATTAGCAATTTTAGTTAATTTCAGGCAAAAATATCTAAGAATAAAAAGGATTATAAATTCAAAAGCAAAAGAATAAAATATTCGCATATTAGCATTTATTGGCATAAAATTCGCATATTCGCATCATGAGTCAAACATTCGCATATTCGCATCATTGGCATAAAATTCGCATAATTAGCATTATGAATCCATGAAAACATATTTAGGCATTGACATTGGTTCCCTTACCATAAAATTCGTTTTAATTGATGAAAATGCGAACGTTTTGTATTGGACCTACGAAAGAACCGGAGGAAGGCCGATAGAGGCAATTCAAAAGGGATTGAAAAAATTGAAAGAGTGGATTGAAAATCACAATCCACAAATTGAAATTGCCGGGGTAGGGACCACAGGATCTGCAAGGTATTTGGCAGGAGTGATAGTTGGAGCAGATTTAATAAAGAATGAAATTACTGCCCATGCAAAAGGTGCTGCTTTTTTTGTTCCTGATGTAAGAACGGTTATCGATATCGGAGGCCAAGATTCAAAGATAATTATTTTGGAAAATGGAGTGGCAGTTGATTTTGCAATGAATCTCTTGTGCGCCGGGGGCACAGGCAGTTTTTTGGATGCTCAGGCATTTAGGTTAGGAATTCCGGTTGAAAAATTTGGAGAATTGGCGCTTCAATCTAAAAACCCAACAACTATCGCTTCAAGATGCACTGTTTTTGCAGAATCTGATATGATTCACAAACAGCAAGTTGGTCACAAAATTGAAGATATTGTAGCTGGCCTTTGTGAAGGACTCGTTAGAAATTATTTAGGAGGGGTAGCAAAAGGAAAGAAAATTTTACCTCCAATAGTTTTTGTTGGCGGAGTTTCAGAAAATGTTGGAATGAGGTGGGCTTTTGAAAAAGCCCTTGGTCAAAAAATTATCGTCCCAAAATATAACAAAGTAATGGGAGCTTTTGGAGTTTCGCTTTTGGTAAAAGAAAATCCTCCTCAAAAGACAAAATTTAGGGGATTTGAAATTTCTGATATGGATATAAAATGCGACTCTTTCATTTGTAAAGGTTGCCCAAACCAATGCGAAGTAATCGAGGCAAAAATGAATGGGAAAATAATTGCCAGGTGGGGAGATAGATGCGGAAGGTGGAGCAATCTTTCAACGAGCGTTTAGTGATTAATATTCTTTTTACTGAATTTTTATTTTTAAAATTTTGTAATCCATTTCCTCAGGTTTAATCATGATTGACTTTTTTGATAATTTTTTTAAAATAGAAAATTATGCCAACAATTAGACAATTGATAAAAAAAGGAAGAAAAAAGAAAATAAAAAGAATAAAGTCGCCAGCCCTAAAATTTTCTTTTAATGTTTTAAAGAACAAACCGATTTTTTTCCCTTCCCCTTTCAAAAAAGGAGTTTGCATCAAGGTGTTTACTACTACACCAAAAAAACCAAATTCTGGTTTAAGAAAAGTGGCAAAGGTTAGGTTAACAAACGGAAAAGAAATTACTGCTTACATTCCTGGAATTGGACACAATTTGCAAGAACACTCGATTGTTTTAGTCAGAGGGGGAAGGGTGAAGGATTTGCCAGGGATTAGATATCATATCGTGAGGGGAACTTTAGATGCTGCGGGCGTTGAAGGAAGGAAAACTTCAAGGTCAAAGTATGGAGCAAAAAGAGAAAAAGTTCAAGAACAATGAGCAGGAGAAAAAAAAGAATAGAAAGAAAAATTCCTCCAGACTTTGTTTACAATAGCGAATTAGTTTCGAAATTTATAAATTATATAATGAGAAGAGGAAAAAAAGTTGCTGCGAGAAAAATTGTCTACGGTGCTTTTGAGATTATTAGAAAAAAAACAAAGCAAGATCCCTTAGAAGTTTTCCAAAAAGCAATTGCCAACACCAGTCCTCAATTAGAAGTAAAACCGAGGAGGATTGGAGGAGCAACTTATCAAGTTCCGGTTGAGGTTCCAGATTATAGGAGAATTACTCTGGCAATGAAATGGATGATTTTGGGGGCGAAACAAAAAAGGGGAAAGCCAATGAAAGAGAAATTGGCAGAGGAAATAATCGCTGCTTCAAAAGGTGAAGGTTTTGCAGTAAAGAAAAAAGAGGATTTGCACAAAATGGCAGAAGCAAACAAAGCATTCGCCCATTTTGCATGGTAAATTATGCCCAGGAAATACCCTATTGAAAATGTTAGAAACATAGGGTTTATTGCCCATATTTCAGCAGGTAAAACTACAACGACTACCTGCGTTTTGTACTATACTGGAAGAATTCACAAAATCGGAACTTTAGAGAAAGGAACGACGCCTCTAGATTGGATGATTCAAGAAAGGGAAAGAGGATTGACAATCATGGCAGCAGCAACTTCTTGCTATTGGAAAGTTGGAGGAAAGGAATACGAAATAAACATCATTGACACCCCAGGACACATTGATTTTACAGCAGAGGTTCAAAGATCTTTGAGAGTTTTGGATGGTGCGATTGTCGTTTTCGATGGCTCTGCAGGGGTTCAATCCCAGTCAGAAACGGTTTGGCATCAAGCCGATACTTTTTCAGTACCCAGAATTTGTTTTGTAAACAAAATGGACAAAATAGGAGCGGATTTTGAAATGAATTTGAAATCAATCTGGGAAAGATTAACTGAAAATGCCGTTCCTCTTCAACTTCCAATAGGAGTAGAGGATGATTTTTCAGGATTGATTGATCTAATAGAGATGAAAGCTATGAAATTTGAAGGAGAAGAAGGTTCAGTAAAAAAAGAATTTGAAATCCCAAAAGAAATGGAAAGTTTGGCAAAAGAGTGGAGAGAAAAAATGGTAGAAAAAGTGGCTGGTGAAGATGAAATTTTATTAGAAAAGTATCTTTCAAAAAAAGAAAAAATCACGCCTGAAGATTTAAGATCAGCCATTAGAAGAGCGACGATAAAATGTAAACTTTTTCCTGTTTTCTTTGGTTCTCTTTACAAGAGAATTGGAGTTTTCCCTCTTTTAGATGGGATCGTTTATTATTTGCCCAGTCCTTTAGACCTTCCTCCGGTAAAAGGCACTGATCCAAGAACTGGAGAAATGGTTGAAAGGAAACCATTAGAAACAGAACCCTTTTGCGCTTTGGCATTTAAAATTCAGGCTGATCCTTACGTTGGAACCTTAACTTTCTTTAGAGTTTACTCTGGCACTCTTAAAAAAGGCTCCTATGTTTTTAATTCAACTTCTGGGGAAAAAGAGAGAATTGGAAGAATTTTGAGAATGCATGCTGACAAAAGAGAAGAAGTTGAAGAGGCTTTTGCTGGAGATATTTTAGCAACCGTTGGTTTGAAAAATACTTTAACAGGCCATACTCTTTGCGATGAAAACCATCCGATAGTTTTGGAAAAACCAACCTTCCCAGAGCCAGTAATTTCAGTTAAAATTGAACCAAAAACAAAGGCGGACCAAGATAGATTAGCAGTAGCCCTTAAAAAGCTTTCAGAAGAAGATCCAACTTTTAAAACGAGGTTTGATGTTGAAACCGGAGAAACCATTATTTCTGGGATGGGTGAGTTGCATTTGGAAATAATTGCTGATAGACTAAAAAGAGAGTTTCGGGTAGAAGGAAATTTAGGAAAACCACAAGTTGCTTACAAAGAGACAATAAAAGCGATGGCTGAAGCAGAAGGAAAGTATATTAGGCAATCTGGTGGAAGAGGACAATACGGACACGTAATCATCAGGGCTGAACCAAAAGAAAGAGGAAGTGGATTTGAATTCGTTGATGCGATCAAAGGAGGAGTAATTCCAAAGGAATTCATTCCAGCAGTAAGAAAGGGAATTGAGGCGGCGATGGAAAAGGGAATTTTGGCAGGATATCCTTTGGTTGACTTGAAAGTTACTCTTTTTGATGGTTCTTTTCACGAGGTTGATTCTTCAGAGTTTGCTTTCAAAATTGCAGGAGAAATTGCATTAAAAGAAGCAGCAAAGAAAGCAAAACCGACTCTTTTAGAGCCAATAATGAAAATTGAAATTGTCGTTCCAGAAGAATATTTTGGGGATGTAATTGGGGACCTTTCATCAAGGAGAGGAAAAATCGAAGAAACGATCGACAGAATGAAAACAAAAATCATTAGAGCGAAAGTTCCTTTAGCAGAAATGTTTGGTTACGCTACTGACTTGAGGTCCTTGACAAAAGGTCGAGGATCGTTTACTATGGAATTTGATCACTACGAGGAAGTTCCAGAAAACATTCAAAGAGAAATAATCGAAGGAAAAATTAAATAAAGGTCTAAAAATTAAATAAAGGTCCAAAAATTTAAATTTTTTATTTAAGAAATATGCCAGAAAAAGAAAAATTCGTAAGGACAAAGCCCCACGTTAACATCGGAACGATTGGACACGTAGATCACGGAAAGACCACTTTGACTGCTGCCATTCTCAAGGTTTTGAATATGAAAGGACTTTACGCTCCAGTGAAAACAGTGGAAGAAATAGATTCTGCACCAGAAGAAAGAACTCGTGGCTTGACTATTAATATTGCTCATCTTGAATACGAAACCGAAAAAAGACACTATGCACACATCGATTGCCCCGGACACGCTGACTACATTAAAAATATGATTACTGGAGCAGCTCAGATGGATGGTGCAATTTTAGTTGTTTCCGCAGTCGATGGAGTAATGCCTCAAACTAGAGAACATATTCTTTTGGCAAGACAGGTTGGACTTCCAGCCTTGGTTGTTTTTATTAACAAATGCGACGCAGTTCCCGATAAAGAATTGATTGATTTGGTTGAAGGAGAAGTAAGAGAACTTTTAAAAAAATATGAATTTCCCGGAGATGAAATTCCGATAGTGAGAGGTTCTGCCTTGAAAGCCCTTGAGGCAAAAACCATCGATGACCCTTGGGCAAAATCAATTTTGGATTTAATGGATGCAGTCGATTCTTACATTCCAGAACCAAAGCGAGAGGTTGACAAACCTTTCTTGATGGCAATCGAAGATGTTTTCACTATTGCTGGAAGGGGAACGGTTGCTACCGGGAGAATTGAAAGAGGAATTATTAAACCAAACGAAGAAGTAGAAGTTGTCGGAATCAAACCAACAGTAAAAACGGTTGCGGTTTCGATCGAAATGTTCAGAAAAATTTTGGATGAAGGAGTAGCAGGGGATAACGTTGGAATTTTGTTGAGAGGATTGAAGAAAGAAGATGTTGTCAGAGGGCAGGTCTTGGCAAAACCAGGAACAGTTACTCCCCATTCAGAATTTGAGGCCCAAGTTTATGTCCTGACTAAAGAAGAAGGAGGAAGGCACACCCCATTTTTTTCTGGTTACAAACCCCAGTTTTATTTCAGGACTGCTGACGTGACTGGTGAAGTAACATTGCCAGAGGGAACCGAAATGGTCATGCCAGGAGATACTGTTAATTTGAAAATAAAATTGATTTATCCAGTTGCGATGGAAGAAAAACAAAGGTTTGCAATCAGAGAAGGTGGAAAAACTGTTGGGGCAGGAGTTGTTACGAAAATCATAAAATAATCGCGAATCTTCACTAATCTAATCTGAGCACGAATTTCACGAATTTTTATCTCGCGAATTTTCTCGAATATTCATGCGTATTCGTGAGTCATTCGTGTATATTCGCGAGTTGCCATATTCCCGTAGATTAGTAATTTCATATGGCAGTAAAGAAAAAAAAGGAAGAAACTCCCAAACAAAAAATTAGAATAAAGTTAAAAGCCTACGACCACAAAGTTATCGATTCATCTGCTAGACAGATCATCGATGTTTTGTTAAGACATGGGGCAAAAATTGCAGGTCCCATTCCTTTACCCACTGAAATTCACCGATATACTGTAAACAGAGATGTTTTTGTTCATAAAGATAGCAGGGAACAATTCGAAGTTAGAGTTCATAAAAGATTGATTGAGGTTTATGAGATTACTCCGAGAATAGTCGATGCGCTTCAGAGTTTGAATTTGCCAGCCGGAGTTGATATTGAGATAAAAATGTAAAATAAATCAGCGAATAACGAATCTCTTACGAATATACGAATTATTAAAATCAACGAATAACGAATTTTTTACGAATATACGAATTTAGGGAATTTTTTTATTATTCGTATATTCGCATCGATTCGTAATTCGTTGATGTTTTATTATGAGGTTTATTTTAGGGAAAAAAATTAAGATGTCGCAGATTTTCGATGAAGAGGGAAACATGATTCCTGTGACGATCGTTGAAGCAGGACCCTGTTATGTTACTCAACTGAAAACTAAAGAAAAAGACAGATACGAGGCGGTTCAAGTTGGCTTTGAAAAATTGAAAGAAAAGAAAATAACAAAATCGAAAAGAAAAAAGCTGTTCAGATATTTGAGGGAATTCAGGGATGAAATCAAAAATTATCAACCAGGACAAGAAATTAATGTTTCGATTTTTAAAGAAGGGGATTTAGTTTCAGTTTCTGGAATTTCAAAAGGAAAGGGGTTTGCCGGCGTAGTTAAGAGATGGGGGTTTTCAGGAAGATCAAAAGCCCACGGGATGAAGCACGAAGAAAGAACGCCGGGGTCTGTTGGCGCTTCAACCCCTTCAAGAGTAATTAAAGGAAAGAAGATGCCAGGAAGAGCGGGGGGAGAAAAGGTCACGATAAAAAACTTAGAAATCGTTAAAGTGGAACCAGAGAAGAAATTGTTGTACATTAAAGGAGCAGTACCCGGTAGTCGAGGAACCCTCTTAGAAATTACTGCAAAGGATAGAAATTCCACTGCTACGTAGCAGCAGACTTTCTTTTTAAAAGGATTTTTGGTATATTAAATTTATGGCAAGGTATTCAAGAATTTCAAACAAAGAAATGGAGGAATTATTGGAAGAATTTTGCCAGGCAATTTCGGTTTTAAAATCTCCCAAAGAGATAATGAATTTTATAACTGATTTATTGACAAGACAAGAAATGATAATGTTGGCCAAAAGATTGAAAGTTGCCAAACTTTTGATAGAAGGCAAAGATTATCGGAATATAGAGAATCTATTAAAAGTGAGCCATAGCACAATAGCCAAAGTGAACCAGTGGTTACTGGAAGCAGGAGAAGGTTTTAGATTAGTGGCAGAGAGAACAAAGAAAGAAAAACCAAGGCCGGAAAGTTCTTGGGATTTGGCAATGAGGGATTGGAGGAGATTTAGAAGAACTCATCCTCTGTATTTTTGGCCCCAGCTCTTAATCGAAGAGATTGCAAAAACGCTGAGCAAAAAACAAAAAGAGAAAATTCGCCAGGCAATAAAAAAATTGGATTACAAATCAAACTTATACAAACAAATTAGCAAACTTTTAAAATAAAAAGATAGAAGCTCCACTGCTACGTAGCAGTGGAGAAATTAGCTTCGGGGGTGGATTTAATTATTATGCTTGTCAAAGTTTACAACACAAGTGGAGAGATTGTTGGAGAAACTGAATTGCCTTCAGAAATTTTTGATGTCAAATTCAATCCAGATTTAGTTCATCAGGTTGTTGTTTCTCAAATGGCAAATAAAAGAAAACCGATTGCTCACACAAAAGACAGGTCTGAAGTTTCAGGAAGTGGGAGAAAAATTTGGCCGCAAAAACATTTAGGAAGGGCAAGGCACGGTGATATTCGGGCTCCAATTTTTAGACATGGTGGAGTTGCCCACGGTCCAAGAAAAGAGAAAATTTACAAAGTGAAAATTCCAAAGAAAATGAGAAGGAAGGCACTTTTTATGGTTTTGTCGCAAAAGGCAAAAGATAATGAATTGATTTTGTTGGATGATTTGAAAATAGAAAAACCAAAGACAAAGTTGATGGCAAGGATAATTCAAAATTTGAGAGAAAAAATTGAAAATTTTAAAAAAGGTTCTGTTTTGATTGCGATTCCAAAAAAGGATGAAAAATTAATTTTGGCAACAAGGAACATCCCAAAAGTTGGAATCTTGGAGGCGAGAAACTTGAATTGTCTGGACCTTTTAAATTATAAATTTTTGTTGATGCCAAAGGAGTCGATAGAAAAAATAAAAGAGACATTTTTTAAAAAATGAGGGAAGAACAAATTGTAATTCGCCCAATTTTAACGGAGAAGGCAAGGGAACTTTCAGAGAAAGGAGAATACGTTTTTGAAGTTTCAAAAATTTCAAACAAAATCGAAATCAAAAAAGCGATCGAAAAATTATTCAATGTTAAGGTGGAAAAAGTAAGAATTGTCAATTTACCAGAAAAGCCGAGGAGGTTTGGAAGGACTTTTGGTAAAAAAAGGGGAATAAAAAAGGCAATAGTTAAATTAAAAGAAGGAAGAATCGAAATCTTTCAATGATGAGAAAAACAATTTTAACAAAAAAAGAGCCAGAAAAGAAATTGCTAAGGCCAAAAAAGAAAAAGGCAGGAAGGTCAACTCAGACAGGGCAAATTACTGTTAGACATCGTGGTGGAGGGGTAAAAAGGCTTTATCGAGTAGTTGACTTTGGACAAGAGAAATTTAAAATTCCAGGAAAAGTGATTGCAATAGAATACGACCCAAACAGGACTGCATATTTGGCTTTGGTAGAATATCAGGATAGGGACAAAAGATACGTTTTAGCACCCCATGGAATAAAAGTTGGAGATGAAATAATTTGCGATGAAAAGACAGAAGTTAAAATTGGAAATAGAACGAAATTGAAAAATATTCCAATTGGAACTGAAGTTTTCAACGTTGAGTTAATTCCAGGAAAAGGAGGAAAAATTGTTAGAAGCGCAGGAACTTGCGCGAAGATTTTAGGACAGGAAGGAGAATACACAATTTTGGAATTGCCCTCTAAAGAGCAAAGAAGAGTTTTTTCAGAGTGTTTTGCTACAATTGGCAGAGTTTCAAACCCAGAGCATATTTTTGAAGATATTGGAAAGGCAGGAAGGAGAAGGTTAAAAGGATGGAGGCCAACAGTTAGAGGAAAAGCAATGAATCCGGTCGACCATCCCCACGGTGGAGGAAAAGGAAAAGCTCCAATTGGAATGCCCTATCCAAAAACTCCCTGGGGAAAACCCGCAAGAGGAGTGAAAACAAGAAAGAAAAAGTGGACGGATAAATTGATAATTAAAAGAAGAAAATAACATGCCAAGATCACTTAAAAAAGGTCCATACGTTGATCAAAAACTTTTAAAGAAGGTTTTGAAATTGAAGTCAGAAAAGAAGGAAGAGCCGATTAAAACCTGGGCAAGAGATTGCACTATCATTCCAGAATTCGTTGGATTTACTTTTTTAGTTCACGATGGAAAAAATTTTATTCCAGTGAAAGTCAGAGAGGAAATGGTTGGACACAAACTTGGAGAGTTTGCACCGACGACTAAATTCATAAGGCACGGAGGGAAAATGCAGAGAGAATTGGAAAAGAAGGCGGCTGAAAAAGAAGCAGCCCAGATAAAAGAGAAAATGACAAAATAAAAATGAAAGAAGTTAAGGCACGTTTGAGATATTTGAGGATTGCTCCGAGGAAAGTGAGGTTGGTTGCAGATTTGATTAGGGGAAAATCAGTTGAGGAAGCTGAGAGGATTTTGAATTTTACGAGGAAAAGAGCAGCCCTTCCTTTGTTGAAACTTTTAAAATCTGCAATCGCCAACGCAAAACACAATTTCAATTTAGACGAAAAAAAACTCTACATTTCAAAAATTACGATCGATGAAGGCTCAAAAATGAAAAAAATTTTCCCTAGGGCGAGAGGAAGGGCAGATATCATCCAAAAGAAAACCAGTCACGTAACCTTGGTTTTAAAAGAAAAAGAACAAAAATAATATGGCTTTCAAAGCGCATCCAAAAGGTTTAAGATTAAAAAGGATTGAGGATTGGAATTCCAGGGGTTTTTATGAGAAAGATTTTGGAAAAAAACTGGAAGAGGATTTCAAAATTAGAAAATATTTGGAAGAAAATTTAAAAGAAGGATTAGAAAAGGTTGAAATTGAGAGATTTCCAGGAAAGATAAATTTGATAATCAATACTTCAAGGCCTGGTTTGATAATTGGAAGGGGAGGAGAAGGAGTTGAGAAAATAAAAAAGGACATTGAGGAGAAAATTTTAAAAAGAAAAGGGGAATTGAGGATAGAGGTGAGAGAAGTTAGGAATCCTTGGGCGTCCGCAACTTTAGTCGCAAAATGGATGGCAGGGCAAATTGAGAAAAGAGTGGGTTATCGAAAAGTTTTAAAAACTGCTTTAGCACGAATTATGGCTCAAAAAGGAATAGAAGGAGCAAGGGTTCAGGTTGCGGGAAGGTTGGATGGAGTTGAAATTGCCAGAACTGAATGGTTACAGCAAGGAAGATTACCGAGGCAAACCTTGAGAGCGGACATAGATTTTGCCCAAGCGACTGCCTTTTGTACTTACGGGACGGTCGGGGTAAAGGTTTGGATTTACAAAGGAGAAAAATTTGATTAAATGGCATTAAGACCAGCAAAAACAAAATACAGGAAAGAGCAAAGAGACAGGGGATTTCAGGGAGTTGAAACAAGAGTGACAGACCTTGCCTTTGGTTCTTTTGGTTTGAAATCTTTGGAATCGAAATGGATTACCGAACAGCAAATCGAGGCAGCAAGAAAAATAATCTTAAAATATTTGAGAAAGGGAGGAAAATTGTGGATTAGGATTTTCCCTCAAAAACCGATTACTTCAAAGGGAGTTGAATTTTCGATGGGAGGGGGGAAAGGAGATGTTGTCGGTTATGTCGCTCCGGTTAAAGCAGGAAGGATTTTGTTTGAAATCGACGGAATCGATGAGGAAAGCGCAAAAGAGGCATTGAGAAAGGCGTCGGCAAAACTTCCTTTAAAAACAAAGTTTGTAAAAAAATGAAAGCAAAAGAATTGAGGGAAAAGAAAATTGAAGAATTGGAAAAGATTTTGAGAGAAAAGAGGGAAAAATTGAAAAATTTAAAGCTTGATTTGGCTTTGGGGAAATTGAAAAACGTAAGGGAAATCCGAGAAACAAAAAGGGACATTGCGAGAATCTTGACGATTTTAAAAAAAGCTGATTAGCTTGTAGCTTATTAGCTTTTTAGGAAATAAATTTTAGCCATGCTAATAAGCTAACCAGCTAAGAAGCTAAAAAGCTAAAACATGCCAAAAAGAAAATTTATTGGAAAAGTGATTTCAGATAAAATGCAAAAGACGGTGGTTATTGAAGTGGAGAAGGTAAAGCGTCACCCACTTTATAAAAAGACTTACAAAGTTCACAAAAAATATCATGCCCACGATGAGTTAGGATGCAAAGTGGGGGATGTTGTTTTGATTGAAGAATCGAGGCCATATTCAAAGACAAAAAAGTGGAAAGTTATAAAGAAATTGTAGATTGCAAATTGCAAATGGCAAATTGAAAAAAATGATTCAAATGAAAACAAAATTAAAAGTAGCGGATAATACTGGAGCGAAAATTATCCAGTGTATTAGAGTTTTGGGAGGGTCAAAAAGGAGGTATGGAAGGGTTGGGGATTTGATAGTGGGAGTAGTAAAGGAGGCAGAACCGAGAAGGGAGATCAAAAAGCATCAAATAGTGAGAGCAGTGATTGTTAGGACAAGAAAAGAAGTCGGGAGAAAAGATGGAACTTATGTGAGGTTTGATGATAATGCCTGCGTAATTATCGATCCAAAAACCGGGGACCCAAAGGGAACGAGGATAATCGGTCCTATTGCCAGGGAAGTCAAAGAAAAAGGTTTTGAAAAGGTAGCAGCTTTGGCAGAAGAAATTATCTAGCTTGTTAGCTTATTAGCTTTTTAGCTTATTAGTTTTTTGCGAATTTTCTTACTCCTAATAAGCTAATCAGCTACAAGCTAATAAGCTAAAATTATGAAAATAAAAAAAGGAGATACAGTTTTGGTAATTTCTGGGAAATGGAGAGGGAAAACGGGAAAAGTTTTAAGGGCTTTTCCGAGAGAGCTCAAAGTTTTGGTTGAGGGGGTGAATATTGTCAAAAAGCATCAAAGACCGAGAAGGACAGGAGAAAAAGGTCAAATCGTTGAAATTCCAAAACCGATTCCTGTTTCAAAAGTAAAATTGATTTGCCCAAAATGCAAAAAAGCCACCAGAGTGGGGTATAAGATCGTTGAAGGAAAGAAATATCGAATATGCAAAAAATGTGGACAAGAAATATAAAATTAAATTCAAAATGCAAAATGCAAAAATCAAAATGAAAAATCAAAATTCAAAATTTTTTAAATCCTCTTTGCATTTTACATTTTCATTTTGCATTTTGATTTTTGATTTTTGAATTAATATGATGAGATTAAAAGAAAAATATGAAAAAGAGGTTGTTCCAAAAATGATGGAAATTTTTGGTTTTAAAAATAAAATGGAGGTTCCAAAAATTGAAAAGGTTGTTGTAAATTGTGGGTTTGGAAGGTTGGTTGCTGGAAAGACAGAAAAAGAAAAAGAAGGAATTATAAAAAACATAGTTCATGATTTATCGATGATTACAGGGCAAAAACCAGTTTTGACAAAAGCAAAAGAATCGATTTCTGCTTTCAAAATAAAAAAAGGGGAAGAAATTGGGGCAAAGGTGACCTTGAGGAGAAAAAGAATGTACGATTTTTTGGAAAGGTTGATCAACGTCGGTTTGTCAAGGTCGAAGGATTTTAAGGGGATTGAAAAAAGTTGGTTTGATAAATCTGGGAATTTGAACATTGGGATCAGAGAGCAAATTGCCTTTCCAGAAGTTTCTCCAGAAGAAACAAAATTCATTTTTGGTTTCGAAGTAACAATAGTGACGAATGCAAAAAAGAGGGAGCAGGCAATCGAATTAATGAGGCTTTTGGGTTTTCCAATCAAACCAGCTTCTTAGCTGATTAGGGAAAAACTAATTACTAACAAGCTAATAAGCTAAAAAGCTAACAAGCTAAAGATATGCCAACTAAAGCAAAAATAGTAAAAGCGCAAAAACCACCAAAGTATAAAACTCGAATCGAGAGGAGGTGTTTTAGATGTGGAAGAAAAAGAGGATACATGAGAAAATTTGGTCTTTGTAGAATTTGTTTTAGAGAAATGGCGAGACAAGGTCTGATTCCAGGAGTGAGGAAAAGCAGCTGGTAAAATCAAAAATCAAAAATCAAAATGCAAAATGAAAATGTAAAATGCAAAAAGAATTTAAAGAATTTTGAATTTTGATTTTTCATTTTGATTTTTGCATTTTGCATTTTGAATTAATATTATGGATCCAATAAGCGATATGTTTTGTGCAATAAAGAATGCTCAGGCCGTTAAAAAAGAGACGGTTGATATTCCATTTTCGAAAATGAAATTTGAGATCGCAAAGATTTTGGAAAAAGAAGGTTTTATTGAAAAAGTTGAAAAGATAAAAAAGAAAATTCAAAAAGGAAGAAAAAAACCAAAGCCATTTTTGAGGATAAAATTAAAGTATGATGAAAATAAAGTTGGGGCGATTTCAGATATAAAGAGGATTTCGAAACCAGGACAAAGAATCTATTTGCCCTACAAAAAAATAAAAAGAGTAAAAGGGGGATATGGAATTGCGATAATTTCAACATCAAAGGGAATAATGAGTGATAAAGAAGCAAGGAGAAAAAAGGTTGGGGGAGAGATAATTTGCGAGGTATGGTAAAAACCAGGCAACAGAACATTCAGGTCATCGACCCTCAAAATCCCAGCGAGATTTTGGGGTCTGCGTTCTCGCCCCGCCAGCCTGCATTCGCAGGCACCGTGCTGGCGGGGCTCCGAAAGCTGACCTGAAGTTCGTTGCCTCGTTAAAGATTAAAAATTTCCATGAGTAGAATAGGGAAAAAACCAATTGAAATTCCAAGCGGAGTTGAGGTAAAAATTGAGGGAAATAAAGTGACTGTTAAAGGACCAAAAGGTGAAGTGTCAAGGGAATTTAGGCCAGAAATTGGTTTTGAGATTAAGGAGGGAAAAATTTTTGTTTTTCCAAAAGAAGACAAGAAAAAAATTGCTGGAGGTAGAGCAAAAATTATAAAATCCCTTTGGGGAACTTACCGGCAATTAATTTTCAATATGATAGAAGGAGTGGTAAAAGAATACGAAAAAAAACTTGAGATTGAAGGTTTAGGGTACAAAGCATCGATGGAAGGGGAAAATTTGGTTTTGAGGGTTGGATATTCTCATCCAGTAATAGTTAAACCACCAGAAGGAATCAAAATTTCAGTTGAAAAAAACATAATCACCGTCTCTGGAATCGATAAAGAATTAGTTGGTCAAGTGGCAGCAAACATTAAAAAAATAAAACCAGCAGAGCCATACAAGGGAAAGGGAATAAAATATTTGGGAGAGAAAATCAGAAGAAAGGTCGGAAAAAAGGCAACTGCGGTGGCAAAGTAAAGCAACGAGCAATAAAGCAGCGAACAACAAGCAACGAGCAATAAAACAGCGAGCAATAAATATGAAAAGGGAGGAAAAAGTGAAAAAGAGGGAAAAAAGGAAAAAAAGGTCGAGGGAAAAAACTTTTGGCACGAAAGAGAGGCCGAGGCTTTGCGTTTTTAGGTCCTTAAAGCATATTTACGCTCAAATCGTAGATGATACAGAAGGAAAAACTTTAGTTTCTGCTTCTGATCTTGAATTAAAAGAGAAAAAGAAATTAAAAAAGGTTGAAATTGCAAGAGAAGTCGGAAGGTTAATAGCAAAGAAAGCAATAAAGAAAAAAATAGAAAAAGTTGCTTTTGATAAATCGGGTTATAAATACCACGGAAAGATAAAAGCATTGGCTGAGGGGGCGAGAGAAGGAGGACTAAAGTTTTAAAATTCCAAATTTCAAATTCCAATTTTCAAACATGGAGGAAGAAAAAAAGGAAAAAATTGAGACAAAGTTATTGGATTTGAAAAGGGTTGCTCATACAAGAGCTGGCGGAAAAAAATTGAGGTTTAGGGCAGTGATAGTTGTTGGAAACAAAGCCGGAAAAGTTGGGGTTGGAGTTGCTTCTGGTTTGGACGTTGCTCAAGCAATCGAGAAAGCAACTTTTCAGGCAAAAAAGAATATGATCGAAGTTCCGATTGTCAACGATACGATTCCCCACGAAGTTTATGCAAAATTTGGTCCAGCGAAGGTTTTGTTAAAGCCCCAGAGAAAAGGAAGAGGGCTGGTTGCTGGGGGAACGGTCAGGATAATTTGCATTTTAGCAGGAATCAAAAACATTTCTTCAAAAAATTTAGGAAGGACCTCAAACAAAATGAATGTGGCGAGAGCAACGATTGAAGCACTAAAAAAATTAAAAATTAGAAAGCCAAAATGATGCAAATTCATCAATTAAAACCAATTCACAAAAGGAAAAATGAAAAAAGAGTTGGAAGAGGAGGAAAGAGGGGAAAGTATTCTGGAAGGGGAATAAAAGGACAAAAGGCAAGGGCTGGAAGGAAATTGAAGCCAATCATTAGGGAAATTTTAAAAAAGTATCCAAAGTTGAGAGGATACAGGTTTAAAGCAAAAAAAGAATATGAGATAATAAATTTGGACAGAATCGAAAAGAAATTTAAAGAAGGAGAAAAAGTAACTCCAAAAACTTTAGTTGAGAAAGGATTGATAAGAAAAAGAGGAGGAAAAATTCCACAAGTTAAAATTTTGGGAAGGGGAGAAATTACAAAAAAATTAACTTTTGAAAATTGCTTCTTTTCAAAATCTGCAAAGGAGAAAATAGAAAAAGCCGGTGGCGAAATAAAATCAAAAATCAAAAATCAAAATGCAAAATGAAAATGTAAAATGCAAAGAGAATTTAAAGAATTTTGATTTTTGCATTTTGCATTTTGAATTTGAGCGAAGCGAATATGTGGTATAAACCCTTAATCGATGTTTTCAAAATAAAGGATTTGAGAAAGAAAGTTTTGTTTATCTTTTTTATTTTTGCGGTTTTTAGACTTTTGGCAAACATTCCGATTCCAGGAATCGATGCTCAAAAACTAAAACAATTTTTTGAACAATTTAAAATGTTAGGGCTTTTGAATGTGTTTGCCGGAGGAACCCTGCAAAGGTTTTCGATTGCAATGCTCGGTTTGGGCCCTTACGTTATTTCCTCAGTGATTTTGCAACTTTTGACAATGATTTTTCCTTCTCTTGAAAAGATGTACAAGGAAGGAGGGGAAGAAGGGAGAAGGAAGTTTGAGCAATACGCGAGAATTTTAACTCCCTTTCTTGCAACGCTTCAGGCCTTTGGTATGCTTTCCCTCTTTTCTCACCAGGGAATAATTTATCACCTTTCTCCGCTTTCGATGATTTCTTCAATTCTTGCTATTTCTGCGGGAACAGTTTTGTTAATGTGGCTTGGAGAATTGATTTCCGAAAGAAGAATTGGTGAAGGAATTTCCCTTTTGATTTTTGCCGGAATCGTGGCTGATTTTCCAAGAAATTTATTAGCAATGGTTACGGGCTTTGAGATTTCTAAGTTTTTTTCTTATCTTATCTTTTTTGTAGCGGCTTTTTTGATAATAATTTTTGTTGTCTTGGTGACCGAAGCCAGGAGGATGATCACTGTTGCTTATTCAAAAAGAGTTAGGGGGTTCAAAATGTATGGTGGAACATCAACTTATTTACCGATTGCCATCAATCCTGCCGGGGTAATGCCAATTATTTTTGCCTTATCAATTTTGACTTTTCCATCAATGGTCGCAAACTTTTTTACAGGATCTTCTGGAATTTTAGGCCAAATTTCAAAAAGTACAGTTTCCTTTTTTGAAAACCCCTTCGTCCACGGAAGCTTGTATTTCCTCTTTGTTATTATCTTCACTTATTTTTATACCGCAATCGTTTTTGACCCGAAAACAATTTCTGAAAATTTACAAAAGATGGGTGGTTTCATTCCAGGAATTAGACCTGGGAAAGCCACCGCAGATTATCTTTCTTTTGTTTTAAACAGAACTTTGGTTTTTGGCTCTATCTTTTTAGGTTTAATTGCCTTGATGCCATCAATAGTTCAATCGATCACAAAAGTTCGGGCATTTTCTTTTTTGGTTGGGGGTACTTCAATTTTGATTTTAGTATCAGTGGTTTTACATACCTTTGAGCAAATAAAGGCCGAGGTTGAAATGAGAGAATATGAGAAATTCTAAAAAAATTCCAAATGGGGCCCAGCCGAAGGCTGGGAGGGTGGCGGGCGGGTCGGAGTCCAAATCCCAAATTCCAAAAGTAATTATTATAATGGGGCCTCCGGGAGCTGGGAAGGGAACCCAGGCAGAGCTTTTGGCAGAGAAATTAAACCTTTTTCATTTGGAAACTAGCAAAATTTTAGAGGAAAAATTTAGAGAGAAAACAAAAGGGGAGATTTTAATCGAAGGAGAAAAATACAGTTTTGCAAAAGAAAAGAAACTTTGGGAAGAGGGAAAACTTTGCTCTCCTCAATTCGTTACTTATTTAATAATTGAAAAGATAAAAGAATTAAACAAATCCGGAAAGAATTTAATTTTATCTGGCTCTCCAAGAACTCTTTATGAAGCAGAGAGAGTAATTCCAGTTTTAGAAAAACTTTATGGAAGAAAAAACATCAGATGCATTTTTTTAGATATTTCTCCAGAGGAAACAATTTTTAGAAATTCTCACAGGAGAATTTGTGAACTGATGCGCCACCCAATTTTGTATTTGAAAGAAAATGAGAAATTGAAAAGATGCCCATTGGATGGATCGAGATTGATAAAAAGAGGAAAGCTTGATAAACCGGAAACAATAAGAGTGAGGCTGAAAGAATACAAAGAAAGAACTTATCCAGTGATTGAGTATCTCAAAAAGAGAAAAATAAAAGTTGAAAAGATAAATGGTTCTCCTCCACCAGCAATTGTGTTTGAAAACATTCTCAAAAAATTGAAATGATTGAAATTAAAACAGCTCAGGAAATTGAGATAATGGCAGAGGGAGGGAGGATTTTGGCTAAGATAATGAAAAAATTGGAAAAAAGAGTAAAACCGGGAATAACCACGATGGAATTGGAAAAGTTAGCAGAGGGTTTGATTTTAAAATCGGGCGGAAAGTGTTCTTTCAAAGGATACAAAAGTAAGAACGGAGACAACGTCAGGTCCTATCCGTTTTGTTTGTGTACTTCGATCAACGAAGAGATAGTTCACGTTCCACCTTCTGGCAGAATTTTAAAGGAAGGAGATGTTTTAAAGATTGACCTTGGAATTTTTTACAAAGGATTTCATTGCGATATGGCAATTACCCTTCCAGTGGGGAAAGTTTCTTTTGAAGCCCAAAGATTGATTCGTGCAACAAAAAAATCATTGAAATTGGCAATCAAAAAAGTAAAAGCAGGAAACACTTTTGGAGACGTTGGCAATACTATCCAAAGATACATTGAAAGCCAGGGTTTCAACGTAGTCAGAGAACTTTGCGGACACGGAATTGGAAGAGAGTTGCACGAAGAACCTCAAATTTTAAACTATGGAAAAAGAAAAACAGGAGAAAAAATCAAGGAAGGGATGGTTTTTTGTATAGAACCAATGGTCACTGCCGGAGATTGGCATTTAAAAAGGACAAAGGATGGCTTTGGATATCAAACAGTAGATGGATCTTTAACTGCCCATTTTGAACACACAATAGCAGTGACAAAAAATGGCTGTAAAGTATTGACAGCTTTAAACAAAGAATTATGTTGACGTCTGACGTCAACATTAATAAAGGGCGTTTCAGGAAACTGATTCGCCCATTTTTTATTTTTCAAATCTATTTTTTTATTTTTCAAATCTATGGAGGTCCGACCTCCATATTTTTTCGGGATTTGTGATATAGTTCATTAAAGTTCGTCGCCAAAGGGCATCCAAATTTTAAAACTAACTAAAGAAATCTCAAAATGGCTCTCTATCAGTTATAAAAATAAGGATAATTCGATGATTCTTTGTAACATCAAAGTAATTTTTCTTAACAATCTCAAACATCGAGAGGGTCTTTTCTAAATTTTAAAATTTGATAGGTTAAAAATGGACTAGCTCTTTACAAAAATCAAGGGGGTGAAGAAGAATGAGAAGAAAAAGTTGGAAACAGAAACTTTTGAGAAAGGCTAAAGAAAGACACGACAGAATAGTAAAAGAGATTTTCAATGAGCCAGAAAAATATCTTTCAGAAAGTGGAATTGAAATTAGTGGTAAAATCGTTGAGAAGATAATATTTCCGCGCTCACTCAAAGACAACAAAGAATTAGTCGACCTCATTCTCCTCGAACTTGAAGAAGAGAAAAAATTTAATCTCTACTTTATTGAAGTAAAAACTGGAGTTTATGCTAAAAGTGGAAAGGGAATTGACCAAATCCAAGGAGCCCTCCGGCGTTTCTTGAAGGAGTGGAAACTATGGAGGGAAAAAATTAGCACTTTCGACAAAAATCCAGAGATTCCTCTTACTCTCAATTCTGTTATCTTGGAGTTAAACATCGCAGAACTTCCCGCAAGGCTCAAGTGTTTTTCCCAAAAGAGCTTTCGCCTTCCTTTTAGAGAATTTTCCAAATAGCCGCCTTCCTGGCGGCTTTTTTTGATGCTTTCTACTTTTTTGTTTTTTATGCTAAAATATTTTCAATGGCAAGCGAAATTTACTTATCAGTCATCATTCCAGCTTACAATGAAGAGAAAAGGTTGCCAAAAACTTTGAAAGAGATCGATGAATATTTGAAAAAGCAAAGTTTTGAATCTGAAATTGTTGTTATTTCTGATGGTTCGACAGACAGGACGTGCGAGATCGTGGAGACATTGAAGTCAGAGATTAAAAATTTAGGATTGATTTGTGAGAAAATAAATAGGGGAAAGGGATATGGGGTAAAAATTGGGATGCTCAATGCTAAGGGGAAATTTCGCCTTTTTACCGATGCCGACAATTCCACTCCGATTTCTGAAATCGAAAAATTTTGGCCAGAATTTGAAAAAGGAGCAGACATTGTTATTGCCTCAAGGGATTTAAAGGGGGCGATTTTAGATCCTCCCCAAACTCTTTTTAGAAGATTTGTGGGAGAAGTTTTCAAATATTTAAGAAAAATAATTGTTGGACTATGGGAAATTGAAGATAGTCAGTGCGGATTTAAATGCTTTAAAGGAGAAGTAGCAGATAAAATTTTTCCAAAGTGCAAAATTCAAAGGTTTGCTTTTGACCCCGAAGTTTTATTGATCGCAAAGAAGATAGGATTCAAGATAAAAGAAGTTCCGGTTTATTGGAAAAATGATTTGCGGAGTAAAGTGAAATTTAAATCGATGGTAAAAATGTTAATCGATCTTTTCAAAATAAGAATTAATCTTCTAAAAGGGGAATATGGCTGAAAAGTTTCCATCAGAACTAAGGTTCGATACTATTTCAAAAGACTGGGTGATAATTGCAACAGGTAGGGCAAAAAGGCCAGAGGCTTTTAAAATTAAAAAGAAAAGAGAAATTAAAATTTCAAAGAAAAAATGCCCCTTTTGTAATATCGAAACTCAAGAAAATCCTCTTTTAATTTTTGCCAAAGGAAGAGAAATTCCTCTTGAAAAAGGAATGCCCAAGAATTGGACGACGGTTGTAATTCCTAATAAATATCCTGCGCTTTTGCCAGCAAAAAAAATAAAAATTGAAAGAGAGGGAAAATTTTACAGAAAAATCACTGGGGCAGGACATTGCGAATTGGTTGTAACGAGAGATCATAAAAAACATTTTCCTGATTTTGAAATTTGGCAAATAAAAGAAGTTTTTGATTGCTATCAAAAAAGATATTTGGAATTGATGAAAAAGCCAAACGTTGCTTACATTTCAATTTTTCACAATCATGGGGCAGAAGCCGGTGCTTCTCAACCCCATCCCCATTCTCAAATAATTACAACTCCCTTGCTCGACGTAGATTTGAAAAAAGCCCTTTTAAATTCAAAAAAATATTTTGAGAAGACGAAAAAATGCATCTATTGCCAAATGAACGAGTGGGAGAGAAAAACAAAAAAAAGAATTGTTTTTGAAAATGAGGAATTTTTGGTTTTATGCCCATTCGCTTCAAAATCTGCTTTTGAAATGATAATTTCTCCAAAAAAACACTCTTCAAATTTTGAAAAAATTGGAGAGAGAGAAAAGATAAAACTTGCAGAAGCTTTTAAAGTTGCGATGGTAAAACTTTCCAAAGCCCTTGATGATCCTCCCTACAATTTTTATTTGCACACTGCTCCAGTTAGGGGAAAATATCCTTATTACCATTGGCACTTTACAATTTTGCCAAAAACCCAAACTCCAGCTGGTTTTGAATTGGGAACGAGAATAGAAATTTCAACGATTCAACCAGAGAAAGCCGCAGAATATTTGAGAAAACAGTGAATAAGTAATTGAGTAATTGAGTAATTGAGTAATTGAGTGACCAAATGATTAAGCAAATTGCACACTTTCACATTTGCGCAATTGCGCAAATGTGCAAATATCGTATAAAATAAAAAAATACAAAAGGTCGAGTCAAATTATTAAAAAATTCTCAAAACATGGACATAGTTCAAAGGATTTTTAAAAGTTTAGCAGGAAAGACAAGATTGGACATTTTACTTTTACTTTTGGAAAAAGGAGAATTGACGGTAAATGAAATCTCTTCTATTTTACATCGTCAAGTGAGCACAATTTCTCGAAATTTGCGAATTTTAGAAAAAGACAATTTCGTCAAAGCCCGCCACACTTCAAAAAACGTTTTTTATTCAATAAAGAAAGACGAAAAATACAAATACAACCTCAAAATTCTAAAACTCTTAAAAGAAAGATTAAAAGAAATCAAAAAATTCGAAAAAGGAAAAAAATAACAACTGAAATTTAGTCCTAAAAATTCAAAAATGAACATTTTCACATTTGCGCAAATGTGCAAATGTCGAAAATCATGAAAATCAGATTTTTAGCAATCATATTAATAAGCTTTTTAGGAATTTTTAATTTTCTTTTTAAAAACTCTGCAAGCGCAGAAACAATCTCTGTTTGTTCTTCTGGCTGCAATTATTCTACGATTGAAGAGGCCGTTAATCAAGCAAAAACAGGCGATTTAATTTTGGTAGAAGATGGAAGTTACAATGAAAGTGTAACAATTGACAAGCCATTGATTATCAAATCAAAAAATGGGCCTGAGAAATGCACAGTTTACCATCTTGGATTCCCCTTCATCATTTCCACCAGTTCTGTTCAAATAGAAGGATTTACTCTCATTGGTACTTCTATGTGGGGATATTGGGGTCCAACCGGAGGAGTGTTTCTTAATGGGAACAACAACACCATTCTCAACAATGTATTTTTAAATAGCGATTATGGTCTCTACCTAAAAGATGCTAACCAAAACATAATTAAAAACAACACTTTCAAAAATATAAACCACGGCATTTATTTTTTCTCTTCAAGCAGCGAAAATGAAATAAGCGATAATTATTTAGAAACTAACACCAGTGGAATTAAGCTCTATGGGAACAATAATAAAATAGAAGGGAATACCATTTTAGCAAAAGGGAAATACGGAATTTGGATTCTAAATTCAAGAAATAATTATTTGAGTAATAATAGTTTAATGAATAGCGGAATCTATGTTGGTGGCGGCGCCATCGCTGATTACTTTCAAGAGATTGATGGAACCAATAGAGTGAATGGAAAACCTCTTTATTATTGCAAAAACAAAGAAAATGAAACTGTACCAGAAACAGGACAGGCAATTCTCGTTAATTGCAAAAATATTTTTATTGAAAATCAGCAAATGTCAAATTTACCAGCGGCTATAGAAATTGTTTCTTCTTCAGACATAATGATAAACAACTCTGTTTTGAGTAATAACGATTACGGGATTTTTGTTTTCTCATCCAAAAATATCGTAATTGAGAATTCTTTTTTTCAAAACAATTGGCAGAGCGTTGTTTTGGAAAATTCAAATAATAACACAATAAAAAATAATAATTTTTCTTCTAATGACTATCCTCTTACCCTCAGAGGTTCAAATTGGAATATAATTCAAAATAACATTTTTAAAAATAATTTTTATGCCTTAATCATCTCAGGAAGTGAGAGCAATAAAATAGATTATAACCAATTCATGTCAAACAACCTTGCCATTTTCTTAAAGAGCGGATCTAAAAGAAACGAAATCATTCATAATAACCTAAAAGAGAATCAAAATACCCTTTATTTATATGATCTTCCTCCCAAAGAGAATTCAATTTACCTTAACAATTTTATAAAAAATGCGCGCGATCTTAGTATTTCCTCTTACGGTACAGTTTTTTGGAATTCTAAAGAGAAAATTAATTACACATTTAAAGGTCTATCTTTTTCAAACTATTTAGGAAATTATTGGGATAAATATAAAAGTCAAGACGAAAACAAAGATGGAATTGGAGATGCTACTTTTGAGATCGCTCCTTTGTGGGGAGCTTATAAAGATGAATATCCTTTAATTGAACCTTTTGAAAACTATTTTCCAGCACAAAAATGGAAATTTGAAAATGAATTTTTACTTGATTTGGATGGAAATTCAAAAACTGTCGAGGGTAAAGGATATACCCTAGGTAATGTTTATCTTTCTGAAATTGAGCCAAACTTTGATGCTTTAAAAATCGAAGGAAGAATTTCTCTTGATGGAAATTTACCAAGCCAAATTCCAAAAATCTATTTGATTGCTACCGATGGAATGGATAAAGAAATAGCTTCTACTACGATTCCTTTTAATTTAATTTCTTACTCTCAAATTGAGAAAAAAGTTTACTCTTTCTCCTTGTCTCTTTTAAATCCCCCAAAACCAATAAACGGAGGACATTACGAAGTATATTTGGAACTCGGAAATAATCCTCTTCTAATTAATACTACTTCAAAAATAAGCAAATATTATTTTCCATTAATTTATTTTCCAGAAAAGAAAGTTTTAATTTATGAAGTTTATTACAACGTAGCAACAGGTACAGACCCAGACAATGAGTGGATAATTTTGCATAATTTAGAAGATGAATCAGTTGATATTTCTGGTTGGGAAATTGTTGACAATTATGCTACTGATACTATCCCTCAATTCTCGATTATTCCAGCCAATGGTTTTGCAATTATCACAGCTTCTTCAACAACTTTCAATCTATGGAAAATACCAAAAGGAATGACAAAGATAGTTTTAGGAGACAAAAGGATCGGAAACGCCTTAGCAAATTCTGGTGATAGAGTAATTTTAAAAGATAGATACGGAAATATTGTTGACGCAATGAGTTACGGAAACGATAAATCAATTTTCGATAATCCCCCAAAAGCGAAGAAGGGATATTCACTTTTGAGAGATCCGCCAGAAAAAGACACAAATACAGCCGAAGATTTTAAAGAAAGCGAACCAACGATTGAGAAAAATCAACCACCAATTCCAATTATCAATTTCTCTCCAAAAAATCCAGTAAAAGGAATTGAGGTGAAATTTGATGCTTCATCATCAACTGACCCAGATGGCGAAATTGTCAATTTTGAATGGCAAATTGCCTCAACTACTCTTTCAGGAACTACAACAGAATTTGTTTTCGAAGAAAACGGAGAATATCAAATCATATTAACTGCCATCGATAATGATAGCGCCACCTCCTCAACTTCAACAACTATAAAAGTAGAACCCTTTTTCTTTGCAATAATTACTGATTTGCACATTGGCTGGGGAATCCCTGATTATAATGGTGAAGGTTTTGAAGAATATCCTTTTCCTTCTCATGATGCACAAGATTATTATATAAGCAAGAGATTAGAAATGGCTGTCGATTGGATAAACA
>Ga0078972_1001270_pt1 | contig 96304 bp, 75 predicted proteins | sample YelNatPaOPGAMG01_FD_67568 | JGI IMG/M metagenome (GOLD analysis project Ga0078972, IMG submission 67568) | Hot spring thermophilic microbial communities from Obsidian Pool, Yellowstone National Park, USA - OP-RAMG-01 (SPADES assembly) (version 2) | ecosystem: Environmental > Aquatic > Thermal... | reverse complement strand
TACGAGTTCGACCTCCCGGCGGGGACGCGTTCCTCCATCCAGCTGGACGGGCTCCCCGGCCTCTCCTCCACCGACGTGTCCACCAAGGTGGAGAGCACCGCACCGGTGGTGGCCGAGCGGGCCATGTACTTCGAGTACCAGGGGAAGGCCGGAGGGCACTGTTCACTGGGGGCCAAGTATGAACCGCCGGTGATACCCGAGACCACCAAGGTGCTCGGCGAGGAGGAGCTGGGAGATCTCCAGGGTTGGGAGGAGACGGAGGATAAGATAACCCTCACCTTCGCCTCCGGAGACCCGGTCATCGAGGGGTTGCAGCCGGGCGACGTGATAGTGGGCGGCGTCACGGACCAGACCCCGGGCGGGCTCCTGCTCAAGGTGAACAAGGTGACCAGGAACGGTGGACAGGTGATCCTGGAGACCGTGGGGGCGGCCATCGAGGAGGCCGTGGAAAGCGGTCGCCTGATGGCCAACATACCCCTGAGCGCCGACCAGCTGGCCTCCACCACCCTCCTCGACGACTCGGTGAGCTTCCACCCCGCGACGGAAGAGCCCTCCTTCCAGCCGGCCGCCGAAACGACCCTCGATTTCACCTACAACTTCGACGGCACCCTGCTGGAGAAGGACGGCTTCACCGTGACCCTCGACGGCGAGGTGACCCTGGGCATCACCATGGCCGTGGAGATTCAGATAAGGAAACGCGAGCTCAAGAAATTCAGCTTCAGCACCACCCTGTTCGAGAACGTAAGGGTCGAGTTGACCGCCGCCTACAATATAGTGGACATCAAGAAGGAAAAGGAACTCGTCTACCACCAGTTCAAGGACATCGTCTTCACCGTGGGCGGGGTCCCCATCGTCCTCACCCCGTACGTCAACCTTCACGTGGGCATTGACGGGAACGTCTCCGCCGGGGTCACCTGCGGCGCCACCCAGTCGGGGAGCATAACCACCGGCGTCTCCTACGACAACGGGGATTGGAGCACGATTAAGGACAAGAGCTTCACCTTCGATTGGATACCCCCCAAACCCAAGGCAGGGGCGGAGTTCAAGGCCTACGCCGGTCCCCAGGTAGGGCTGAAGTTCTACCGGATCGCCGGACCCTACGTGAACCTCGAGCCCTATGTCCGCCTCACCGTGGACCTCATCAACCCGCCCCCCTGGGAGGTCTACGTGGGCATCGAGCTGGACCTGGGCATCCTGGTCCAGGTCAGGGCCTTGTGCTGGACCAAGACCTTCCTGGACAAGAAGTTCGACGGCCTCCTGAGATGGGAGATGCTCCTGGCCAGCGCCGTGGGCATCGATTCCATATCTCCGGAGACGGGCCCGGTGGGGACGGAGGTGACCATAAGGGGCTACGGGTTCGGCGATACCCGGGAAAACGATTCCTACGTGAAGTTCGGGTCCAAGAGGGCCGAGGAATACACCTCATGGTCCGACACGGTGATCAAGTGCAAGGTGCCCCCGGATGTCTCGGGCACGGTGGAGGTCAAGGTCACCCACATCTTCCACGAGTGGGGCCCGGTCACCATCAAGGTGACCTCCAACGGCAAGGGCTTCGCCGTCACCGGCGGCGGTGGAGGTGGCGGAGGCGCCTGGGAGACCCAGCTGTCGGGCGTCCCCACCCTTTACGGGGTGGACGCCCTTGACGCCAGCCACGTCTGGGCGGTGGGCGCCGGTGGGACCATCCGTTTCTACAACGGCTCTTCCTGGACCAGCCAGGCTTCCGGGACCACCGAACACCTTTTCGACGTCTCGGCGGCGGACGCCACGCACGTGTGGGCGGTGGGCGATAACGGCATCGTGCTTTTCTACAACGGTTCTTCATGGTCAACGGCAACCGTCTATGCAACTCGCCTGAACGGCGTGTACGCCGCCGACGCCAACCACGTCTGGGCGGTGGGAAGGGACGGAGGGATCATCCACTGGAACGGCACCCGCTGGGGAGAACAGCTGAGCGGCACCACGGAGGACCTGTACAGCGTGATGGGCACCGGGGCCAACGACGTCTGGGCGGTGGGCGCCAACGGGACCGTCCTCCGCTGGAACGGGTCCTCGTGGAGCAGGGTCACCGGGGTGACCAGCGACAGCGTCGGCGACGTGTGGGTAAAGGACGGCAACAACGTGTGGCTCCTCAGCGGGACCACCCTCTATTATTACAACGGATCCTCCTGGACCTCGGTGTTCAGCGGCTGGACGGAGGGGCTGGTGTCCGTGGCGGGCCTGGCCCCCGACCGGGTGTGGACCGGCCGGTGGTACGGGGTTATCCACTTCTGGAACGGCACCGACTGGATCCCCCAGACGGTGGCCGGCTCCGACGTGGACATCTATGATATCGAGATACTGGATGCCACCCACATCTGGGCGGTAGGCGGATCGGGCTGGGGGAACACCGGGATCATCGCCTTCAATGCCGGGACCTGACGAGGGCTACGCAGAGGGAGGCCGTCCGCGCAGGGCGGCCTCCCTACTGTTTCTTCCCATGATCGTCGGGGACGGCATTCAGAAGGCAACGCCTCACGCCCATATCCCCGCCTTATCGCCAACACCCTTAATATTGCCCATGGCTATAATGGGCAAAGGCATGACCTATAGTCGCCGGGTGGGAAGGGATTCTTACCTCGCCGAAAGGAAGGGTCGACCTCGATTTCGCTGTCATCACGCCTTCTTCCCTTCCTCCAGTCATCCCTACTCCCGCCACGCCGCCCATCCTCCCGTAAAAGACCCCCCTCTTACCCCACCCTGTGACTGATGCGGGTCATGGTTGATCCGCTGGCATAACGGGAATATATTTACCGTCGATGTCCCAAAGAGAAACGGAAAAACGGTTCAAGGAGGAGGTAAGGATGAGCACCATGGACAACCTGAAGGAGGCCTTCGCCGGGGAATCCCAGGCCAACCGCAAGTACCTGGCCTTCGCCAAGAAGGCCGAGGAGGAGGGGTACGCCCAGGTGGCCAAGCTCTTCCGCGCCGCCGCCGAGGCGGAGACGGTTCACGCCCACGCCCACCTGAGGGTCATGGGGGGCATCGGCTCCACGGAGGAGAACCTGCGCCAGGCCATCGAGGGGGAGACGGCGGAGTTCCGCTCCATGTACCCCAGGATGATGGAGGAGGCCAAGGCGGAGGGCAACGACGCCGCCTACATCTCCTTCGCCAACGCCAACGCCGTGGAGGAGATCCACGCTGCTCTCTACCAGAAGGCCTTGGACAACCTGGGGAACAACGAGGAGGTCGATTACTACGTCTGCCAGGTCTGCGGGAACACCGTGGAGGGGGAAGCCCCCGAGAAGTGCCCCATCTGCGGCGCCCCCCGGAAGATGTTCAAGAAGGTAGACTGATAACCGTTTGCGCTCATGGGACCAAGGAGGCCCGGCTGACGGGCCTCCTTTGGCCTTCCTTCCCAGCCGCGCGGAGCGCAATGGCGCCCGGCACCTCCGCCTCAAAGCCCGCCGTTCAGGCCATCGCCGAGCTCCTGCCGTAACCCGGCGGGTAGAGGGCGAAGAGCACTCCGTAGGGGAAGGCGTCCGGGTGGTAGGTGGAGAGGATGGCCCGGGTAAGGGGCCGGAGAAGGGCGTGGGGCAGGTATTCCCGCAGCTTGCGGAAGAGGAACTGGGGCCAGAAAAGGGGGGCCAGCCGCCTGAATTCCCGGAGCGCCGCCCCGGGATCCTCCACGGCCAGCGCGGCCACCCGTCCCGAGGCCAGCGCCCCGCTCACCCCGAACAGGAGCACCGGGCTCACCAGGCCGGCCAGGGTCCCGGCCAGTATCCTCTCCCCGTGGAAGAGGCGCGGCCCCCTCCAGGAACCCAGCGGCCAGGCCGCCCAGGAGGCCACCTCGTCGTGCCAGCGGTCGAACTCGATGCCGTCGTTCTCGGCCAGCCTGGCCTTGAACTCCTCCTTCTCCCCGTCGGTCAGCGGACGCTGGAGGCCGAAGACCAGGGCTCCGGCCACCTCCCCTTTCTGGAAATAATAGCCAAATTCCCGCGTGAAGCGGTCCAGGTATATGATCACGCCGGGGCGGGAGGGGTCACCCCTCCCCGAGGCAAGGTGGCAGAAGAAGGGGCGGCAGGGGATGTCCAGGGCCTCGAAGCCCTCCCGATCCAAGCCGGTGGCCAGGATGGTGCCCGGCGGGAGCTCCCTCAATTCATCCTTGGAAAGCCTCTTTCCCAGGACCACCTCCACCCCCTCCTCGAGGGCCCGGCGGTAGAGGATGTTCTCCAGGGAATTCTCGCCCTTCCCGCGTTCCACCATGTAACCCTCCACGCCCCGTGGGAGGCCGAACTCGTACCTCTTCCCGTAGGCCCAGGCCCTGGTCACCGTCCACGGCTCCAGGGCCTCCTCGATCTCCGGGCCCAGGCTTTTCCGCACGGCCTCCAGGTCCAGTAGGGTGGAGTCGGCATAGGACATCTCCCCGCCCACCCTCTCCCTGCCCTCGTAAACGGTCACCCGGTAGCCGCGGCGGGCCAGGGTTATGGCCGCCGTGAGCCCGGCCAGCCCGGCCCCCACTATCTCCACTTCGCGACCCTTCACCACCATCGGATCACGGCCTCCTTGCGGGGAAGCTCTCCCGGCCCCTCAAACCCACGGGTAAGGCTTCGCCGTTTCCGCCACCCCACCCCCGGCTGTTCAGCCTCCGAAACATATTCTACCCAAGAGGTTAACGCCGAGGGCACGCGCCGCGCGCCCTCCCCGGTGCTTCCCCTCTTCCCGCGCCCACTCGGGCTTTCCGCGCCATCAAAGGCAAGCCGGTCCCCGGCCGGGGTGGAGGGACGGCGAGGCCCCTCGCCCGGCGCGATCCCCTGTCCGGTGAAGTTGACACGGTCATCGTTTATATTGGTCTTGTCTTCCGGGAACGGAAGTCTTGGGGGTCGACCTTCCGACGTCAAATAAAGGCCGATCGCGTCGCCGAGGGGAGGGTCCGCGGCCATGGGTTGGGAGAACCTGGTATTGAGCGTGGTGGGCATGCTGGCAGGCGGCAGCGTGACCGCGGTCCTGCTCAACCACAAGCTCGCCATGCGCCGCAAGGTCCGGGAAGACGCGGACCGGCTCTTCGCCGAGCCGCTGGAAAGGGTATCCAGCGCTGCCGGCGCAGCCTTCCGCGAGGCGCGGTTCGGCCAACCCCCGAGGCTGGACCTTCACGGCCACGTACTGGAGCGCTTCGAGGAGGGCCTGGGGGAGATTCCCGGCATGGAAAGGCTTTCCAGTCTTCCGGAGGGCTTTTCACGCCTCTCCCTGATCTACCGGCGGATCCTGCGACGCTACGCCGATTGCCTCCTCTCCATTCAGGACAGGAGGCGCGAGGGCGAGGAGGCCTCCGAAGAAGCGCTGAGGAAGCAGGAGGTCGAGGAGCTCATGGAACGCCTCCAGGAAACGGTCGGTAGGGCGGCCTCCAGGATAAGGGGCCTTCCCGCGTGGAGCGTCCCGGAGCTCTTGCAAAAGCTGCGCAGGGACGAGGAGCTGGTGAGGCTCGGCCGTTGCCTCCTGGACCTGGAGGAGACCCTGGAGACCCTCTTCGAACCGGGAGCCGGGGAAAATGATGAGACAGCACCCGGAGGGTCAAGGCTTGCCCCCCTGCTGGCGAAGCACGAGGGACTGCGCCGCGGGGGCATAAACCTGGTGGCCTCGGAAAACAGGGTCTCCCGCGCCGTCAGCAGGGCCCTGGGAAGCGACCTGGCGGGGCGTTACCAGGCGAAGGGGTACGGCGGATCCCTTTACGCCCGGCGGGTGGTGGAAGAGACCGAGGGTCTGGCCCGGGAGGTCTTCGGGGCGCGGCATGCCCTGGTGTCCCCCCTCTCCGGGAACATGTGCGTCCTGGCCGTCCTCTTCTCCTTCACCTCCCCAGGTGAAGCCGTGGCCACCCTTCCCTTCGACGCCGGGGGATATCCCTTCGGGGTGGAGAAATTCCACCGCCGGCGCGTGCCGATACCCACCGACCCGCATAGCCTGGAGATCCGGGTGGAGGAGACCGTCGAGCTCCTGGCGCGCAAGGGGGTGAAGGTGGCCTTCCTCGGCGCCTCCTTCTTCCCCTTCCCCCATCCCGTGGCGGAGATACGCCGGGGGCTGGAGGAGGCCGGGCATCCCTGCCTCCTGGCCTACGACGGCTCCCACGTCCTGGGGCTCATCGCCTGCGGCGGATTCCAGGATCCCCTGCGCGAGGGGGCGGATATCCTCATGGGCAGCACGCACAAGACCCTCTTCGGACCCCAGGGTGGGATCATCCTCACCAACCGGGGAGAACTCGCTGATCGGCTCAGGAAATTCCTGGAGCTGGACCTGGAGGAGGGCATCGGCCTGGTGGACAACCCCCACCTCAACCGCATCGCCGCCCTAGGGGTGGCCTTGGAAGAGCTGCGCAGCGACCCCTCTTACGGCAGGCGCGTGGTGGAGAACGCCGTGGCCCTGACCAAGGCCCTCCACGCCCACGGGGTCCCCGTGCGCTTCGCCGACCGGGGTTTCACCGCCTCCCACCAGGTCCTCCTGGGGTTGGAGCCGGCGGAGGCGGAGGGACTGTGCCGCAAACTGGAAAATTATGGCATATTCATCGACGCCTGGGGCAGGCTGGGCACCGCCGAGGTCACCCGCCTGGGGATGGGGAGCGGGGAAATGGAGCTCATAGCCAGCTGGGTAGCGGCCGTCTATCACGGTGTAGCACCGCCGGGCCTGGCCTCCGAAGTGCGGGGGCTGGCCGGCCGTTTTTCTCGCCCGTGATCCCGAGATGCCGGAGCCGGGCACGCCGACGGGTCCCGGAGCGTCAAGTCTTATTAATCGAGGGTTTGGGGCCAAGGGTCCCCGGGGATGGAAGGGGATCCGGGGCATCCAGGGCCTAGGGCCCCACCGAATCTTTGCATCCGTGGCACCGGGCGGAGGGAGCGTGGCCGGGAGACCGCGGGAGCGCGGGGCGTAAGGCCGGGACCCCCAAGACCACGGGCGCCCGCGGCATCCTCAAGGGGGTGCCCGGGGGTACGGCATGGTACAGGGAGACGGGACCCCGCAAATGCGGGAGAGGTAAGGAGGGCACGGCCGTGTCCGGGTACGGGGAGGGAATGGTGGACCGTTTTCCGGAAGGGATCGAACTGACCGGTTACCGGGAGGGAGACGAGGAGGAAATCCTCGACCTCTTCAAAAAGGCCTTCGGTCAGGAGCTCAGCCTGGAAACCTGGCGCTGGAAGTACGCGAGCCTGGCCGGGGCCAGGGAGAACATCTTCCTTCTGCGGGACCGGGAGGGGAAACTCTGTGGCCACTACGCCGCCCTTCCCTTCACCCTCGTCTACGAGGGGAAAGAGCTGCCAGCCGCGCTGCGCGTGGATTTCATGATCCCACCCGACCTCCAGCGAAAGGGACTGGGGGGGCTGCTCATCGAAGCCTGCCGGAAAAAACTGGCGGAGTGGTGCGCCCTGCACGTGGCCTTTCCCAGCCCCAGCTCCACCCCGGTAACCCGGAAGAAACAACCTCACATCCTGGACGAGGCACCCATCTACTGGAGGCTGACGGATGCCAGGGCGGCCCTGCGGGCGGCTGGGTGGGGCTCCCCGCCCACCCTCGCGGCTGCCGCGGCCAATATCGTCCTGCGAAACCTGTACCGCCTGCTCTCATTTCCATGGTTTTCCAGGAAGATCTCCTGCCAGGTAAGGGAAGGGTTCGCCGGGAGCATACCCGGCGACGCCGAGTTCAGGCGCCCCGGGTGCGGGATATACTTCAGGAGGGACGCGCGTTTCCTCCACTGGAGGTTTGACCAGAACCCGCAGAGGGAATACGCCATCGTGCTCCTGGAATCCCGGGGGCGGGACACAGGACCCGGCGGGTACGCCGTCCTGGCGACCATGGAATACCAGGGATTCCGTCTGGGTTTCATCGTCGACATCCTGGTGGACCCTCCCGGCATCCTGGCGGCGCGAAGGCTGCTGAACGAGGCCCTCGAGCGCCTCGAGGCGCAGGGCGTGGAGGCCGTCACCTGCATGATGACCGGCCGCAACGCCTACACCAGGGCCTTGATGAGCCTCGGTTTCGTGAAGGTGCCCAACCGCTTCCTGCCGCGTGCCCTGAACGTCACCGTGCACGTCTACGACCCGGGCCTGGACCGCGACCAAGCCTGTAACCTGGACAACTGGGTCCTGACCTGGGCGGATACCGACCTGGTGTAGGTCTCCGCGCAACCCGGGAAGCAATACCATGCGGGGCACCGGTGCGAAAACCGGGGACCTCAACGCGTGGAACGCTTCGAAAAATTCTCTCCCGCTCCCGGAACTACCCGGTTCCGATTCTGGTAATATATTGCCAGGAGTTACCAGAGAACGCGGGGCCCATGATACTGGTGTAAGCACGATTCGCGGCTGACCCCTGTGGCTTGCGGGGTGGATGCATGACCGGGGCTTCCGGATCCACGGCGGTGCCGCACCCGCCACGTGGCAGTGGAAACCGGTGGGGAGGGGGCTGACGTGAAAGGCGGGGATGTGAGGCCGGGAGCAGGCTCCATGAAAGCTGCCTTCCTTTGCCGCGCAGGCCCTGGCCGGGGTCTCTTGGTGGCGGGCGCCTTCCTCGTGCTGTTGGCCTTCTCCTTATTCCCCGCGCCTACTTCCACGAGGGCGGAATGGTCAGGTGGGCATTGCGCCGGCGCGGTGCCCGCCGCCTCCAGAACCTGGTTCTTCGCCGAGGGCTGCACGCGCCCCGGCTTCGAGGAATGGATATGCGTCCTCAACCCCGGCGATGAGGCCGGCGATGTCCTCTTCCGTTTCCTCCTCCCCCACGGGGAAGGGATGCCCATCCGAACCACCGTTTCTCCCCAAAGCCGCCTGACCCTTCACGTCAACCAGGCCGCGGGGGCGGGACATGACGTGTCGGTGTCCCTGGAGTCCGGGGTGCCGGTGATCGCCGAGCGCTCCGTCTACTTCCGTTACGGAGCGGGGGGTTGGGCGGGCGGACACTGCGAGCACGGCGCCCCCGCCGCCTCCAGAACCTGGTTCTTCGCCGAGGGGTGCACGCGGGAGGGCTTCGAGACCTGGCTCTGCGTGGCCAACCCCGGCCAGACGGAGGCCAGGGTGGAGGTGGATTTTCTCCTGGGAGTGGGGCAGGGAGAGAACCTGCGCACCGCCTTCGACCTGGGTCCCGGTCGTCGGCACACCCTGCGCGTGAACGACCACGTGCCCCCGGACCGCGACGTTTCCATGCGGGTCTCCTCCTCCCTTCCGGTGGTGGCGGAGAGGCCCATGTACTTCAACTACCGCGGCGCCTGGGACGGCGGCCACGTCGCCCTGGGGTCCGCGGAGCCTTCCAATAATTGGTATTTCGCCGAGGGGTGCACGCGGGAAGGCTTCGAGGAGTGGATCTGCCTGCTCAATCCCGGCGATCGGGAGGCCACGGTAAGCCTTTCCTTCATGTCCACCGAAGGCGAACTCCAGGAGGTGAACCTCGCGCTGCCCGCCCGGCGCCGCCACACGGTTTACGTGAACCAGGCGGCGGGCCCCGGAAAGGACCTCTCCTGCGAGATAACCTCCACCGTTCCCGTGGTGGCGGAGAGGCCCATGTACTTCTCCTATCCGGGAAACGTCTTGGGCGGGCACATCTCCTCCGGCATAACCCAGCCCGCGGGGGAGCTATTCTTCGCCGAGGGATGCACCCTGGGCGGTTTCGACGATTATCTCTGCGTGATGAACCCCGGCGGGGAGACCGCCGCCCTCCGGGCTACCTTTATGGATCCCTCGGGGATCCTCGCCGAGCGCCGCCTCGCGCTGCCTCCCCGGTGCCGCCTCACCTTGAGCGCCCGCGAGGTGGTGGGCGCGGACAGGGAGTTCTCGGTGCGCCTGGAATCGGACCTGCCGGTGGTGGCGGAGCGCCCCATGTACTTCGCCTATCGTCCCCTCGCCGGGTGCACCCTGGCCTGCGTGGGGGACGTCAACCTGGACCTGGACCAGTTCGACCTGGGATACGGCTACGAGTACCCGTGGACCGCCGTCGCCGGCCCGCTGCAGGCCGCGGACCTGGCCTTCGCCAACCTGGAATGCGCCGTTTCCTACCGGGGCAGCCCGGTACCGGGCAAGGGGTTCACCTTCCGGGGAAACCCGGCCGCCCTACCCGCTATGCGGGGCGCGGGCATAGACGTGGTCTCCCACGCCAACAACCATGCCCGGGATTACGGGGCGGAGGCTCTGTTGGACACCCTCTTCCACCTGGAGGCCAACGGCATCGCCCACTGCGGCTCGGGAGCCGATAACCTCCAGGCCCGGACCCCCGCTTACCTTAACGCCGGCGGGCTGCGGGTGGCCTTCCTGGCCTACAACGACGTGAACTATTACGGCTGGCCGGCGGGGCCCGGCTACCCGGGGGTGGCGGATGCCTCGGACCCCGGGCGAATAGCCGCCGAGGTCTCCGCGGCCCGGCAACGCTCCGACCTGGTGGTGGTCTCCTTTCACTGGGGAGTGGAAAAGGAGTACAACCCCACTTCCCGCCAGAGGTACCTGGCGCACCTCGCCGTGGACTACGGGGCCGACCTGGTGCTGGGGCACCACCCACACGTGGTCCAGGGCCTGGAGATGTACAAGGGCAGGCTCATCGCCTACAGCCTGGGGAACTTCGTCTTCAATCCCGGGAGCGTGCAGGGAACCTACAGCGCGCTCCTGGAGGTGACCATGGCCTGCGGGCGCTTCCGCGGCGCGGTGATCCGCCCCGTCCGCATCACCGCCGGGAGGCCCTATTTCATGGGCGGTACGGAGGGCGCCGCCTGGCTGGGCCAGATCGCCTCCCTCTGCGCGGGCCTGGGTACTCCGGTCACCATCCGCGGCGAGGTGGCCACCATCCCCTGAGCGGAGGGCACGGGAAGGCCCCTTCTTCCGCCCCCCGCCTCCGGCGCGGACCCTGGGGCCCCGGAACGGCGCGGGCCGCCAAAAAAGCGGCGTCATCGCGGCGGGTGAAAGCGGCACGGAAGGCGGGTCATTGGTAAATAATGGCATTGTCATGCGCCGTCGTTAAGCTCATCTTGAACGGTTGATTCTATACACAGGTAGATTGGCATTTTTCACTCTTAGAAAAGGGCTGTGGCATGTGGTTCGGCCTCCCAGCCGCCAGCGGAAGCGTCGAATAAAGGCCACACGCTCCTTTCCCGGTTCTTCACGGCTCGAACTGGCCGCGTTTTCCCACCAAGGTCCCTTCCTTGATCTTGCGCCAGATCTTATCCTGTTTCCTCATGACTCGAACTGGCCGTGTTTTCCAACCCCACGCGTGAAACGCGCCGCTCCCCGCACTGCCTCCCCGCTGGCCAGGGTCTCCATCCCCAGGCGGAACTCGATCTCCATCCCCTCCTCGAAGGTGCGCCCCATCCCCCGGTAAACGGCCAGCCTGTCGTTGCGCATGCACACCTGGGGAAACTCGGCCAGCTGGGCGGCCAGCTTCTCCGCCTCCTCCCGGGCCTTCCCCTTGGGGACCACGCGGTTGACCAGCCCCATGGAAAGCGCCTCCCCGGCGCTCACCGGGCGCCCGGTGAGGATGAGGTCCAGGGCCCGGCTCATGCCGATGAGCCTCGGGAGGCGCTGGGTCCCCCCGTCGATGAGGGGCACCCCGAAACGCCTCTCGAAGATCCCCAGGACGGCGTCCTCCTCGGCCACCCGCAGGTCGCACCATATGGCCAGTTCCAGGCCTCCCGCCACCGCGTACCCGGAGATGGCGGCGATAACCGGTTTTCCGAGGAGCATGCGCGTGGGCCCCAGGGGCCCGTCCCCGGACATGTCCTCCTTCAGGCGCAAGGCCTCCTCCATGGGCCGCGAGGCCAGGGCCTTGAGGTCGGCGCCGGCGCAGAAGGTCCCTCCCGCCCCCCACAGGACGGCCACGCAGGCCTCCTCGTCGGCCTCGAAGGAACGGAAGGCCTCCGCCAGGAGGACCGAGGTACGGTAATCGATGGCGTTGCGGACCTCCGGGCGGTTGATGATAACCGTCCAGACCTTACCGTTCTTTTCCACCTCGACTTCCAAGTCACCCTCCTTTCTTCCCTGCCTCGAAGAGGTCTTCGCCCACCGCATGTCCGGGGATGGCGGCATTCAACCCCCCTCTCTCCCCCGTTAGGTCATTCTTCCCTCTTTCCCCGGCTTCTCCTTTCACGCACAGTATTGTTCCGGGTGGATGCCATGATCCAAAAGTCTTTTCACCCCCACTTCACTCTTTAACGTTTCGAGCATCCACCAGCACGGTGGTGATCCGGACCCCCGGCAGGCGGGAGCTCACCGAACACCACGGACGCGGTCCCGAAGAGAACGCACAGGGTCAGGGCCTTCATGAGCAGGGAGAGGATGGTGTCCGGACGGCGCTCGAAATGGCCCCCGATCACCACGGTGTCCGGATCCAGGTAGAGGTCATCCGGGGATACCCCGAAGGCTCCCGCCCCGTTCTCCAGGTTGACCCTCCCGCCAGTGGCCCGCAGGTAGACCGCCCAGGGCAACTCGCTGCAGTACCAGGTCTCCCCGTCCTCCTGCTCCGCGAACCAGTTGAGGTCGTAGGAGGTGCCCACCTCCGCCACGGCGAGCTCCGCCGCCAGCCTTCTCTCCTCCTCCGTGGCCGAGACCACCCGCAGGCAGACCACCCAGGTCATCCTGGGGTACTCCCAGGAGGCCGCGGTGGAGCGGACCGTCCCCTGGAAGGGGTTGGCAGCCACCACGATGTCGCCGCCTCCTACGTAGAGGGCGGCGTGGGTCCATCCCCGCGGAGGGTTCAGGGAGGGCACCAGGCTGAGCCGGCACCTTCCGAGGAGGATGTCCCCCGGGAGGAGGTAATCCTCCATCCGAATCGCCCTCTCCCCTGCCTTCACCGGAACCGTATCGCCCGGATCCTCCGACCCGGCAGCCGGGTCTTGATCTGCCACCTTCACCCCGGCTTCGGCCCGTCTACCATCGATGCCTGGCTTCGAGGGGATGAAGAGCATGCAGGCCACCGCCACGGCCAAGGCCGCCAGAAACAACAGGGGCCACGAAAACCCGGTCCGCCCCGGATATCCTGGATAGGTCTCCAAAGGAAACGACCCCTCCTCCCTTGCTCCGACTTTCACCGTAACAGCGGACTCAACCTGATTCTAACCCCACCCTCCGCGTTCCATGAATGGGTAGTTTCGCCCTTCGAGGCCACGAAGGTCGCTTTCCGGAGGATGTCGTCGCCTCGGTTGACCTGTTTTCCCGTACTCCGCGCCCATTTAGGGCTGGCTGGAATTGGCCGTGGTCCGCCGTCATTGTTTTGCGCGGACCGCCCGCTTCCCGCTACGCGTCGCCAAGGCTGCCCATGCCTTACCCACGAAAAGATCAAGCTCGCCAACGCCCGGAGCTCCGGGAGAAGAACCATGGAAATAATACCCAGATACCCGGGGAAGAGATCCAGAAAAAAAGGAAGGATGCTCTCCATCCTTCCTTTTCCAGCTCCCTGGTTCGAGGTCTTCAGGCCGTGGCCGGCACGGCGGCCTTCTCCTCCTCCATGGCCTGCCGGACCAGCTCCTCCACGGGCACGTCCCGGAGCGATTCCACCCCCAGGAGCCGCTTGCACAGGGCCGGTCCCATTCCCAGCCTGCTGAGCATGAGGGCGACGACGGCCGCCGTGGCCGAGAGGCCCCTGGCCCACCCCAGCCTGCGGATAAGGACCGTGGCCAGGACCGCGGGCCCCAGCGTTCCCCCGAAGATGGCCGCGTTCTCCAGGGCGAAGAGGCGGGCGGCCTCCGGCAGGCGCTCGAATACGTCCGCCTCCCCCACTATCCCCTTCTCCAGGTCACGCCCCTCCAGGAGCCACTTGGTTATCCAGTAGTACATGAGGGGCAGGAAGGCGGCCCCGTAGACCAGCAGGATGGCCATCACGTCCGAGCCCAGCCAACCGATGACGTTGCTCCACTTCCAGTTCTCGAAGGCCTGGCGGTTCTTGGAGAAGAAGCGCTGGTATCCGCGGTTGTCCCAGCCGTTGGCCAGGATGAAGAAGAAACCGAGGTAGGCCAGGACGGTCTGCAGCGCGGCCTGGTAATATTTACCTTTCATGAGCAGGTTGTAGGTCACCAGGAAACCGAGGATCCCCTGGGTCACGTTGGTGGTGGTGAAGATGCCCACCAGCCACTGGGGAATGGTCTCGTAACTCCCCACCTGCATGGTCTCCCAGTTGGGGTTGGACCACAGGAGCACCGACCCAGAGGGGACGAAGAGCAGGGAGAGGAAGAGAAGGTTCTTTAAAAAGTACTCGTTGTGGAAGGCGTCGCTGTACTTCGCCGCCCAGGCCTTCACCACCTTTACCACCTTGCCCAGGTCCCGGAAGCTCACCTGGCCGGGCCGGAGCCCGTTGGCCCGGAGTTCCCTTACCAGTTCCTGGAAGGCAAGGTGGTTCTCCTCGCTCAGTCCCGTGGGTACCGTCTCCGCCGCCGGTGCGCCGGCCTCCGGGACCGCCGGCGCGTTCGCCCAGCCCAGCTTCCAGCGGCGGACCTCGTTCTCCACCTTCAGCTTCCTCAGCTGCCGGAAAGCGGCCAGCGCGAAGCTGGAACCGATGCCGTAGCTCCAAAACACGTCAACCTGTACCATCCTCCACCTCCTGTCCCGCTACCGGTTTCCGAAGCCCTCCGTAGAGCGGCCCTGAATGACCCGTCATTCCGCGGCCCGTCGTCGTGCCGCCCCTCCGAGCTGGGCCACCCTGTTCCTTAAAAGATGTGAACCGCCGCCTATTTCGCCCCCATCCCCTCCAGCATCAGGGTGATGATGACCTTTTTCCACACCTTGACCGCCTGGTCGGGGTCCGGGGAGGAAACCACCCTCCGGCAGGCCTCGAAGAGGGCGGCGTTCACCGCCAGGGCGGTCTCCTTTATGTGCAGGTCGCGGCGCAGGTAACCCTTGCGCACCCCGTTCTCCAGGTACATGGCGGTGAACCTGCCGAAGAGGTCGAAGATCTCCCGTATCCGCTTCTGCATGTACTCGTCGTCTATCCCAAAGGCCTCGTAGAAGAGCACGCGGGATATCTGCGGGTGGCGCTTGAAAAGCTCGAAGAGCCGGTCGCCTATGGTTTCCAGCTGCCTCCGGTACTCCTCCAGGGTGTCGGGCTCCCGGGGGTCGATGTCCGAGACGAACTCCGTGGCCCGGGAGATGACGTCCTCCACCACGTGGTTGAAGATGTCCAGCTTGTTCTTGAAGTACCTGTAGAAGGTGCCGTGACCGATGTTCAGTCTCGTCGCGATGTCCTCGATCTTGGCCGCGTGGTATCCCTTCTCGGAAAAGACCTCCAGGGCGGCCTCGATGATCTCGCTGCGCCTTCGTTCCGCAAGGGAGAGATCCATACAACCCCCTTATGAATGACGCGTCATTCCGCAAACAATCTACCGCCCCCTCTCCCCCAAGTCAAGGGGGCCAGGTCCTGAATTTTGATACCCCCAGGGATATATAACCGTCCCCGTCAAGGGTGGTCTTATATGGGGCGTGGTCTTGTTCTTTAATACCCAAATACGGGAGGTCACGCGGGGTGAGGTCTTTTCCTTTACATCACCAAGGCTATATGGCCGCTACCGCACGGAGTCGCTTCGTCGCTTCGCTCCTCGCGATGACGGGAAATGGGTTGCTCCTCGCGATGACGATATAAGGAGTACTTCTCGCGGTCACGGAATAAGGGTCCTTGCTATGACGATATAAAGGGTGTTTCTCGCGGTGGCGGAATAAGGGTCCTCGCGGTGGCGGTACAAGGGCTTCTTCTCCCAAAAATATTCTCTCTCCGGAGGAGATGGCTTCGTTCCGCTCGCCATGACGTTTGCCCAGGTTGCGTCATCGCGAGGAGGCGCGTTTTCCCCTCACATGTCATCGCGAGGAGGCGTGTGCGCCGACGAAGCAATCTCGCATGGTTTCCGGAGGAGATGGCTTCGCTCCGCTCCTCACAATGGCCTTTAAAGGGCGCTATGACATACGAAAAGGGTCTCGGGATGGCATATGAAAGGGGCCTTGCAAGGACATACGGAAGGGTCCTCGGGATGACCTTCCCTATCCGAATGAGATGGCTTCGCTACGCTGGCCATGACGTTTGCCCGGGTTGCGCCATGGCGAAGAGGCGCGTTTTCCCCTCACACGTCATCGCGAGGAGGCGCGCATGCGCCGACGAAGCGATCTCGCGCGGAGTCCGGGTCCATCAGAGACAGCGTCCTATCCCGGGAAAGCTCGCCCACCAGCAGGAAGTGAAGGCGGGTTTCACTCCCGTTATCCCAAAAGTACACGTTATGTCGGGAAAATCAGACCCCCGTCAAAGGTGCCGGAGGTAGAAATCCGCTTGCAGGGAGACCACCTTCTCGAACCATTCCCCGCGGTAGACGTCGAAGTGGCCCACCGGGAGGTGGACGATGGTCACCTCCCTCATGCGCGAGGCGGCCTTCTCCACCGCTCGCGGCCGGATGAGGGAATCCTTCTCCCCGAGGATCACCAGGGCGGGGCAGCGCACCCTGTGCGCCCTGCGGGCAGGCCGGTAAAAAAGCAGCTCGAGGACCGCCCGCGCCGGGCACTCGTTCCTCCAGTCGCTGCCCTCCGGTACCAGGGCCAGGTATCCCGGCTTGCTCTCCGGGGTGTTCATGATCCCGAAGGTGTCCGGCTCGGAAACTATGGGCACGCAGTGGGGTTCCCGGAAGGTCAGGGCCCTCCCCAGGTCCTTCAGCCCGGCCACGGTGGCCTGCCAGGCGTGCTTCATCCCCGTGTAGGCAGCGGAGGAAAGGCCGTCCACGAAGGGCACCTGCGCGCACACGGCCCGCACCCGCGCATCCCGGGAGGCGGTGACCATGACGTGCCCCCCGCTGTAGGAAGACCCCCACAGGCCCAGGCGTTCTCCGTCCACCTCCTGGAGGGACCGCACGTAGGAAAGGGCGTGCTTCCAGTCCCGCAGGTGTCGCCAGGGGTTGACCAGGTTGCGGGGCCTTCCCTCGCTGGCCCCGAAGTTCCGGTAGTCGAAGAGGAACACGGCCAGCCCGCGGGATGCGAACCTCTCCGCGTAGGGCTGCAGCCCGAAATCCCTCTGGGCCCCGAAGCCGTGGGCCATGACCACCACCGGGGGCCTCCGCGCCCCTTCCGGAAGGTACAGCCAGGCCGCGCAGCGCAGCCTGCCCACCCGGAAATAGTGGTCGGACCTGGTGAAAGACGATCCGCCGCTTTCCCTCGCACCCATTGAACCGCCCCCTTTCCTCCCGTCATGCCTTTATCCCGCCGGGTTCCCTCCTGGTCCCCCACCGTGCCGGCCCTCCCGTCCTCTCTTAAACCCTGCCTTATCGGCCAGACGGCTCTTGCCGAGGAAGGCCGGGCCGGACGCCCCGTTTCCATTATCCCCGCTTCCATTATGATAATATCTCCTTGGCGCCTGATCTCCTTGGCGCCTGGCAGGCCCGGTATGAAAACCGGGGCAAGGCGAGGGGAAGCCGTCCAACCGTCGGCGGCATCCAAGCCCGGAAGCCTCATGGTTTCCTCCGGCTGGCCTGAAGGGATGCAAGCGGCGAAAAGGATCGGCAACCGTCCGGGCTCCACATGGAAGAAAGAGGAAAGGGGGACGGGGAATTGAGGCCCTTGCCACGATCCTTTATGGGAGAACTCTTGCGCGCCTTCATCGGGGAATCGGAACACCTTCCTCCTCCCGACGCGGAGGAACAGCTTTCCTTCCTGGAAGAGTACTTCGACACGGGAGCGCCGGAACTTCCGCGCCTCTACCGCGCCTGCCTTTTCGGCCTGCGCATCCTCTCTCCCCTGCTCACCGGGAAGCCCTTTTCCCGGCTATCCAACGAGGGAAGGGAGGAATTCCTCCAGCGCCTCCTCTCCTCGCGCAACCCCTTCCTCCGGGGAACGGCCCTACTTTCGGGGATGCCCCTTTTCATGTCCTATTACCGCCGGCCCGAGGTCTCCGTACCCCTGGGCTTCGATCCCCGGGCCCTGCGCGAGGAGGCCGACCTCCGGGTGGTCAGCCGAGACCGCTCCCTTCCGCCGCGCGAGGAGGGGAAAAGGTGATCATCGAGCCCGGCGAGGTGACCTCGGATGTGCGCCTGGAGGCCGACGTGGCCATCATCGGCTCCGGCGCCGGCGGGGGGCCCCTGGCGCGGGAGCTGGCCTCGGAAGGCCACAAGGTGGTGGTGGTCGAGGAAGGGGGGCATTTCACCCGGGAGGACTTCAACCTCCGGCCCTCAGAGGCCTACATGCGCATGTACCGGGACGCCGGGCAGACGGTGACCCTGGGCCTGCCCTTCATCCTCCTTCCTCTGGGGAAGACGGTGGGCGGCACCACCACCGTGAACTCCGGGACCGCCCTGCGCATGCTCCGCCCGGTGCTCAAGAAGTGGCAGATGTCCCACGGCCTCCGGGAGATAACCGAGGAGGAGCTGAACCTCATCTATTCCCATCTCGAGGAATACCTCTTCGTGAAAAGGGCCGATCCCGAGGTGGCCGGTAAGGTGGCGCGCACCTTCCTGGCCGGGGCGGAGAAACTGGGGCTTTCCTGCGGGTGGCTTCCGCGCAACGCCAAGGAATGCGAGGGCTTCGGCTCCTGCGTCTTCGGCTGTCCTTCCGGTTCCAAGCAGAGCGTGGACGTGTCCTTCATCCCCGACGCCGTGGCCTTCGGGGCCGATGTATACACCCACTGCCGGGCGGAGCGCATCCTGGTACGTGACGGGCGGGCGGTGGGCCTTTCCGCCTCCTTCCTGGACCCCGGGAGCGGGAAGCCCAACGGGCGTAGCCTGGTGGTGGAATCGCGGGTGGTGGTCCTCTCCGCCGGCGCGGTGTACACGCCCTTCCTCCTGCTGCGGCAGGGCCTGGCCAACTCCAGCGGCCAGGTGGGCAGGAACCTGCAGATCCATCCCGCCGTGCAGGCGGTGGCCCTCTTCGACGAGGTCCTCGGCCCTCCCCGGGGTATCCCCCAGGCCTGCTACGTGGACGAGTTCCAGGGTGAGGGAATCATGCTCGAGGGCGGCACCGTGCCTCCCGAGGTGCACGCCCTGGCCCTGCCCTTCGCCGGCCGGCGGCACATGAGTCTTATGGAAAAATATCCCAATATGGGAATCTTTGGGGGCATGGTCTCGGAGAGCGATTCCCGGGGACGGGTTGTGGACCTCCGCCGGCCCGGCGGACGCCCCACCATGCTCTATACCCTCCGCGGCCGGGACGTGGAGAAGGCCAAGGCGGCGGTGACGCTCATGGCCGAGATATGGTTCGCCGCCGGCGCCCGCAGGGTCTTCACCCCCATCGCCGGGCACTACGAGCTCCGCGGCCCGGCGGACCTCCGGCGCCTGGAACGTTCCCGGGTGAGGGCCTCGGACTTCTACGGCATGAGCGCCTACCATCCACTGGGAACCTGCCGCATGGGGGACGACCCGGAATGGTCGGTGGTACGCCACACCGGGGAGACCTGGGACGTGGAGAACCTCTTCATATGCGACGGGAGCATCCTTCCCTCCTCGCCCGGGGTGAATCCCCAGTTGACCATCATGGCCATGGCCATGCGCATCGCCGGCTTCATCGACGAGAAGCTGGCGCCCTGAGGGGGCGGGAAAGGCTTGCGCCCGGCCCCGCGAGAAAGGAGGCTGGACATGGCGGAAACGCGCGCCGGACAGGGCGAGTTCCTGGCGGAGTTCAAGCGCCTGGTGGGCGAAGCGCCCCATCACAACATCCACGACCTCAACCAGTTGGAAGATCATGCCAAGGAGAGGCTCTACGGGCTGCTCGTCCCCGGAAAGGTGTTCGACCTCTTCGGCATCGACCGGGAGACCTTCACCAATCCCAGGGGCGAGAAGGTGGTGGAGGTGAAGGCCTTTCCCGGCTCCACTTTCGCCGTCATCGAGGTCCGGGAGAACCCGGGGGACCGGGACTGCATCTTCTACCTGGAGATAGAGGACACCCCCTTCTACAAGATAGAGATCAATTTCCTCATCATCAACGACCCCCGCGCCCCCCGCTTCGACACCGACGTGGACGAGCTGGGACGGCGCACCAAGTTCGCCACCGTGCGCCGCAATATCCCCGAGGAGATCCGGGCCATGGAGGCCGGACTGGCCCCGGGCCAGGTGAGGCGGGGCCTGCGCCTGCTGAAGGACTTCGTGGCCATCGCCGAGGGCTTCATCGCCGCCATGGGCCAGGACATGGTCATCGCCGAGCCCCTGACCTACAACACGGCCATACTCTTCGAGTACTACGGCTTCAACTACATAAGGGGCCGGCGCAGGATGGAGGAGATCCACGCCGGGTTCCAACCCGGCGGGGAGCTTTACAAGAGGCTGGACGGCAGCACCCCGTTCCGGAAACCGGGGATGGAGAAGACGGTGCGCGGGCGCGCCTGGGCCATCCACGACGGCATACTCGGGGAACCCTGGCGGGGCATCGAGATGTATCGCACCCGGGAACCGGCCGGGATCTGCACCTTCCCCGGCTGGGTCTACTGAAGAGGCTCCGCCCCCCATCCCCTATCCCGCGCTCTAACGCCTAGAAAGCTTTGGGTTAAGGGATAGAGCATGGGAGAAGGAAACGGCTCTCCTCCAAGAGATTCCGAAGAGCGCCCAGAGCCTCCTCGAGGTAAGGGACGGAGCTTGAGCAAGGGAAACGGCCCCCGGTAAGCAGCTGGTATCCTACCGATGGGACTCACCTCCGCCGGGTGGGGGGAAAGCGGTAGCCCTTCACGCCTTCCGTCCTTATCCCCGCCAGCTTGGCGTCCGTCAGGTCCACGTCCTCCATGTCCGCGCCCGTGAAATCGGCGTTCTCGAGGTTAGTCCCCAGCATCATGGCCGACCTGAGGTCGGCATGGGAGAAATCCGTCCCCACCGCCAGGGACTTGTTGAGCACCGCTCCCGCCAGGTTGGCCCCCCGCAGCCGCGCCTCGCTCAAGTGACAGCCGCGCATATCCGCACCTTCCAGGTTGCAGCCGGACAGGTCCGCCCCGTGCAGGTAGGCCCCCACCAGGTAAGCCCTGCGTAGGTTGCACCCCGCCAGGTTGGCTTCTCCCAGGTTGGTGCGCATGAAATGCACGTGTTGAAGATCCATTCCCCGCAGGTCCGCACCGTAGAGGTCCGGGATGACGTAGGGATTGAGCCTCCGCCACTCGTTCCAGGCCTCCACGCCCCGCTTGAGGATCTCCAGGTGTCCGTTATCCGCCACGCTCTTTCCCTCCCTCGACATGTTGCCGGTTTCAGACTGCCCCTCGCCCTTCAGGCGCCACCGGATTCCCCTCCTCTTGCCCGCGTCGCTGCTTCCGGCGGTCCCGGGATGGTATCCGCTTCCCGCTGCAGGCGGGGGCGGGAAAACACGGGATAGAGTATACACCGCGCTTTGAGTCCAACGCCCGGCCGGTGGCCATACCCCGCCCTACCCAAGGTACCCGATCCTTTCCAGGACCACGCGCCTGGTACGCGCGGCCAGGAATAAGTTCAAGGCGAGGAATACGGCGGCGGCGGCTAAAGTGGGCCAGGAGCGGAAGCCTATGGCCACCCCCAGGTGCGAGGCCCCCCTCGCCCACACCAGCGGATAACCTCTTCGGGGGCCTTTCCGCAAGTTCAATCGATGCCGCTCCCTCCACTTCCCGCGCAGGCTAAGAGTATAGAGCAGGCCTCCACCCCACAGCAGAAGCCCGGCGGGCACCGCGAACCAGGCGGGTAGCGGGATGCGCCAGCGCAGAAGGTAGGCGGCGACCACGCTGCCCACGATGACCAGGGCCTCGACCAAAAGAAGGGCTCCCAGCCTCTTCCCCCACCGACGTTCCATATGCCACCTCCCACGCATTCATCGGGCAGGGTAAGGACATGGATATAGCAGAAGGGCTCCCAGCCTTTTCCCCCACCGACGTTCCATATGCCACCTCCCACGCATTCATCGGGCAGGGTAAGGACATGGGAGTATATGCCCACGGCCGGTTCCAGGGGTCGCCGGCGCTACGGCAGCGCCCGAAGACCAGCCTTTTCCTCTCCCTCCCCCAACCTGGTCCGCAACCTACTCCATTATCGTCCGCCCGGGTTAAGAAACCTTTATCCACCGGTTAACATTCCTTAAGGGCTCCATCCGCCAGGCGGGCATACTCCACGGGCCAGGCCTTGGCTTCCATGTTCTGGCAATATCGTCCATGCCACCCCCAAGGGCATGAGAAAGTCGAGCCGATACTCACCCAAGCCATGCTTATCCCGGCAAGAGGCCACGAAACCGCCGCGAAGGGACCCAGGCGCCGGAATGGGCGGCATCCCATGCCGCGCCGGACCGGGAAGCCGTTCGGGGCGCCGTCGCCGCCGGGCGTCGCCGCCCCCCTCCCCGCCGTGTCACAGGCACTCCAAAAGCCATCCGAAGGTCGCCGCGGACTCCGGCCGGTCCCGGCGGGAAAAGGACCGCCTCGCACATAATAATGGGACGCGGGGAAAAGAGGACCACCGGTGAATGGAGCAAAAACTGACCCGTTGGAATAAGGTAAGACGGCTCAAGCGCGCTTAAGAACAGGTGGGTTTGTGAGAGCACTTATAGAGGAACTTAATTCAAAAGTGAAACAAAGAGAAAACTTTCTGATATCCCCTTCTTGCCAAGGCGCGGAGGATATAATAACTTTAGTAAAAGTTAAAAATAACTTTAGTGGAAGTGAACTTGAATATCGGCGCGCTCGGCGGAGGACGGGATTACCGTGGGTATCTTTGACCTTTCATCATGCACACCTTATGACGCGGCGACGCATGCAATACCCATCGCCCGCGGGAACCCGCCGTCGGGCGGCGCGATGACCTGAGAGCCTTTGCCGCCGCGCGGCTCGAAGAGGAAAGGGGGAGGAGATGACCGAGGACTTGGAGAGGATCAGGGAAGCCCGCAAGGCCTGGGAAGAGGGGCCACTGGCCAAAGCGCTGCAGAAGTTCCCCTACCTGAGCAAGGAGAGCTGCCGCTTCTACTCGCCCCTGGACCTGGAGGGCTTCGATTTCCTGGACAAGGTGGGTTTCCCGGGGACCTACCCCTTCACCGCCGGGACCTTCCCCATCGAACCCATGGCCGGCCTGGCCCGGCTGGCCTCCCTGGCCGGGGGGAAGGGCGAGATCCCCGGCGCCGGAGGGCAGACCCGGGCCGCCATCTACTCCGGGTACGGAACTCCCGAGGACACCCGCGATTACTACAAGGGCCTCATCGAGCAGGGAGGGCGGGGCGGACCCAACCTGGCCTTCGACCTCCCCACCCAGTGCGGCTACGATTCGGACCACCCCCTGGCCGAGGGGGAGGTGGGCAAGGTGGGGGTGTGCGTGGACACCCTGGCCGACATGGAGATCATCTACGAGCCCTACCGGGGGGACCTGGACCTGGACCGCATCGCCTCCAACTTCACCATCAACGCCCCGGCCAACATCATCATCGCCATGTACGCCGCCCTGGCGGAGAAGCGGGGCATCCCCCTGGAGAAGCTGCGGGCCACCCCTCAGAACGACATCCTCAAGGAATACATAGCCCGGGGGACCTACATCTTCCCGCCCAAACACGCCCTGCGCATGTTCCGCGACAGCCTGGTCTTCATCACCCGCAACATGCCCAATGTGAATATCACCAGCATCGGCGGTTACCACATCCGGGAGGCGGGGGCCACCCGGGAGCAGGACCTGGCCTTCTCCATGGCCATCGCCGTGGAGTACCTCCGGGTGGGCGTGGAGGCCGGGCTACACGTGGACGAGTTCGCCCCCCGCTTCACCTTCAACGCCTTCGGGGGCTCCATGGAGATGCTCAAGGAGATCGCCTTCCAGCGGGCGGCGCGCCGCATGTACGCCAGGATCCTCAGGGAGAGGTTCGGGGCCCGGGACGAGAGGAGCATGCGCATCCGCCAGGCCATCGGGGCCCACATCGGCCCCTCCTCCACCACCCTCAAGCGTCCCCTGAACAACCTCACCCGCGCGGTCATCGGCGCCGTGGCCAGCGCCCTCTCCGGCGGCCGTCCCCTTCCCTTCCCGCCCTACGACGAACCCCTGGGGCTGGGCTGGAGCATGGAGGCCCTGCAGCTGGCCCAGGACGCCGGGAGGATCATCGCCTGCGAGGCGCGCCTCCTGGAATACGCCGACCCCTTCGCCGGCTCCTACTGCATGGAGAGCCTCACCGACGAGATAGAGAACGCCGCCTGGGAGGAACTGGAAAAGATAGAGAAGATGGGAGGGGCGGTGGCGGCCATCGAAAACGGCTACATGCAGCGGGAGATATCCCGCAGCGCCTACGAGCGCCAGCGGGCCATAGAGAGGGGCGAGAGGCTGGTGGTGGGGGTCAACTGCTTCACCGGGGAACACGAGCTGGAGGTGACCACCAACCGCCTGGTCCCCAATCCCTACGACCCGGAGAGGAGGGAGCGGGCGGAGGAAAGGCAGAAGGAAAGGCTGGCGGAGATCAGGAGATCACGGGACGGCAGGGAAGTGGCACGGCTCCTCCGGGAGCTCAAGGACCTGGCCCAGAGGGAGGAGGAGAACCTCATCCCCCACCTCATCGAGTGCGTCAAGGCCTACGTAACCGAGGGGGAGATATGCGACGTCCTGCGGGAGGTCTTCGGGGAATACCAGGCCGTCTCCCCCTTCTGACGTCCAGGGTGGGGAAAGGACCCTTCCCCGGATACGTCCAGGCCTACGTAACCGAGGGGGAGATATGCGACGTCCTGCGGGAGGTCTTCGGGGAATACCAGGCCGCCAGGCACTCTCCCCTCTAAGAGACCGCAGCGGGGAACGGCCCTCTCCCCGGAAGCCCTCCGGAGCGCCGGGCAAAGGCCGGGCCTGAGCGCTAGTGCGGCACCGGCCCCTGCAGGGACCCGGCGCGTCCCGTGGGGGCCCGACGACGTCAAGCCGCGGCCCGTGGAGAAAGGGAGCGGACATGGAGAACAGGCGGATTCCCTTGGCCGTTGAAGGGCCGGAAACGGGTCTGGAACCGGAAGATCCTGGATCGGAGGGCGCGGGTCGGGGCGCGCTCTTCCGCTATCCCCTGCGCCCGCCCGCGGAGGGGCCTCCAGGCGTGCAACCCCACGTGGAACTGGTGCGCGAGGTGTTGCGTGCCCTCCTCTCCGTGGCCCGCCTCCAGAGCGGCGGAAGGGAGGCGGAGGTGGACGGGTTCCGCTTCCTGGGGCCGGACAGGGCCATCCATCCCCTGTTCCCCTCCCGCGGTGAGGAGACGGCCTCAAGGGGAGGCTCCGGAAGGGGCGTGACGCCGGCGCTCACCACTTCCCCTTACCGTCACCGGGAAGAAGACCGGCCGGGGAAGGGGGAAGGGGGGTCCGGCGCCGTCGGGGCCGCGGGAGCGGAAAACGGGGGAATGCCAGCCCGGGCATCCCGTGAGATCCCTCGGGGGGAAGGGGGCCCTGGGAGCGCGGACCTGCGGGGGGAAGACGGCCTTCCTCCCTTCCTCAACCGGGCCAACGCCGCCCTCTACGAGCCGCGGGTGGAGTTCATCGCCCGCCTGCTGGAGGCCGTTCTTTCCCTGGTACAACTGGAAAAGGGCGGTGTCCCCGTGGAGGTGGACGGGTTCCGGCTCCGCCGCCTCTCGGACTGGGCGGACGCGCCGGTGGAGCGAGCGGAGGACATCATCCTCCACGCCGCCGACCGCTGCACCTGCCGCTGCCGCTTCTGCTACCACCGGGGTTCCCTGCCCTCCCTGGAACACACGCCCCCGGGGCCGGACGAGGGATGGAAAGAGATGGAAGCAAGGATCAGCCACTACCGCCCCACGGCACGCCGCGGGCTGTTCCCCACCTTCGGCGGCCCCCGCGAGGCCCTGGCCCATCCCCACATCCTTCCCCTGCTGCGGGCCCTGAGGGAAAAGACGGAGGCCCCCTTCCGCCTCTCCACCAACGGGCGCGCCCTGGGCCCCGGCATGGTGGCCGAGTTGGCGCGGGTGGCCCCCATCTTCCTGGACGTATCCCTCAACAGCTCAGACCCCGCCCGCCGCTCCTTCCTCATGGGGGACCCCGACCCGCGGACGGCCATCGCTTCCCTGCCCCGGCTGGCGGAGGCGGGCATCCCCTTCGCCGTCACCGTGGTGGCCTGGCCGGAACCCACCCTGGAAGAGATGCTGGAGGACCTGGAGAGGACCTGCCTGTATGCCGCGGGCTGCGGCGCCCGCCTGGTCCAGGTCAACCTTCCCGGATACTCGCGCTTCTTCTCCCCACGCCCCCTCTTCGACACCGAGGAAGTGTGGGGAGCGGTGGTCCGCGTGGCGCAGGACCTGCGCGGCGGACTGCCCTGCCCGGTGGTGGTTAGCCCCGCCCTCTACGAGGAGAACCTCACCCGGGTGAGGAAGAACCTCCCGGAGGTCATAGGGGTGGTCCCCAATTCCCCGGCCTCCTCCTGGGGACTCCGGCAGGGAGACGTCATCCTCACCCTCAACGGTATCCGGGTCCTCAACCGGCCTCAGGCCCGCGACCTGCTCACCCTGCTCCAGGAGAGCGGGGAAAGGAGGGTTTCCCTCTCGGTGCTGCGGGGTGGCCGGACGGTGGAGCTGGAGGGCGAGGCCCGGCGATGCTCCTACCCCTTCGACTTCCACACCGGGACCCACCTGGGGGTGGTCTTCATGGGCAGTGGGCTGCGCCTCACCTACCTGGAGGACCTGGAGGGCATCATCCGCGGCTCCGGGGCAAGGCGGGTGCTGTTCCTCACCTCGCGGCTGGTCCGCCCCACCCTGGAGCAGATGCTCCGGGAACACCCCCCTTGCCTGCCCGAGGGCGCTGAACTCCACCTAAGCGTGCCCGAAAACCGCTTCTTCGGGGGCAACATCCTCCTTGGGGACCTCCTGGTGGTGCAGGATTTCATCGACCACCTGCGGGAGTGGGCGGAGAGGAAGGGGTACAGGCCAGACCTGGCGGTCATACCCTCCTCCCCCTTCCACCTCAGTGGCTGGGGAAGGGATCTAACCGGAAGGGTGTACCTGGACATCGCCCGGGAGACGGGAATCCGGGTGGAACTCTTGAGATGCGAGACGGTGATGGACTGAGGGGTAGGGAGAAGGATCCTTGGGGATGTGGGTTGCCAACAACGGAGAACGGAGGGGTGATGGGCTGAGGATGGAGACGAACCAAGGGAAAGACAGGAAGCGTTGTTGATAGAAGAAAGACCCAGAGGGGCATGGGCCGGCAACATCCGGGCCCGGGGAACCGCCGCCGCGGACAGGACAAGACCATGAAAAAACCGCAAGGAAAAGGGAGAGGAGGCAGGCGGGAATGCCTCCAACCCCGCCCCGGACATGCATGGTGATGAAGAGGACCACGAGGAAAGGAAAGAGGAGGTAGGAGATGGCGCCTAAGACGGAGGGCAAGGTCATACGGGTACTCATCGCCAAGCCCGGGCTGGACGGTCACGACCAGGGGGCCAAGGTGATAGCCTACGGCCTCAAGGACGAGGGTTTCGAGGTCATCTACACCGGCCTGAGGCGCACCCCGGAGGAGATCGTCAACGCCGCCGTGGACGAGGACGTGGACGTCATCGGCCTCTCCATCCTGAGCGGGGCGCACATAAGCATCGTGCGCCGCATCATGGCCCTTCTCAAGGAAAAGGGCGTGGAGGAGAAGATGGTCCTGGTGGGAGGCATCATCCCGCCGGAGGACATCCCCAAGCTCAAGGAGATGGGCGTGGCCGAGGTCTTCGTCTCCGGTACCTACATCTCCCAGGTGGCCGATTTCATCCGCTCCAGGCTGGGAGAATCCGCCGGGGAACCCTCGTAGGCCCCGCAGGGGTGAAACGCGGCGCAAGTGAGCCAGGACAGGGTAACCGCCGGGGATTCATCCCCGGTAGGCCTGGACCAGGCGATTGACGTCCTCCAGGCGTTCCAGCTCCACGAGCATCCCCAGGGTGGCATCCGCCACCCCGTAGCCCAGGATACTCCCCACGCACTCCCGGTACTTGTCGCGTATCTGCTCCTCGCTCATGGGGTTCCCGGGTTCTCCCAGGGGCTTCTCCGCCTTACCCACCGCCTTTCGGCCGGACTTGAGGTGCACCACCACCTCGGAGGCGAAGGGGCTGGTGATCTCCCCTTCCAGGTCCTGCCAGTCGAAGCGGCGGATGATCTCCACCACCGGAGCGGAGGTGACCACCTCGTCCCGGAACTGCCCCACCCCCACCTTGCCCTCCAGCAGGGCGGCGGCCACGCAGAATTCCAGGCTGAACTTGCCTTCCGTCCCCGTCTTGGGCTCGTGATAGACGAGCACCGAACGCAGCCAGGAGGGGACCCGGCACTCCACCCGCTCCACGTCGGAGGGGTCGATATCTCCCAGCTTCTTCCATTCCTCCCTGGCCGCCAGGGCGGCGTCGATGGCCCCCTGCGGCCCACGGCAGCAGGGATAGGGCTTGAAGGACAAGCCGGGGTCGAGGAGTTCGTAGGGCTCGCCCAGGGTCCTGAGGAGTTCCTCCGCCTTCTCCAGGTCGGAGGTGAAAGCGCGGGCGAACCCGTTCTCCCCGTAGAGGGCATCGGGGTTGGCGGTAAACCCCCGGGAGGCCAGCTGGGCGGCCATGACACCGTTCATGGCCGCCACGCCCGCGTGCAGCGGCTTGGTCATGGTGCCGAAGTTGGCCCGGATGCCCATGGCCAGGGAGCAGGAGATGCCCAGGGCATGGACCATCTTCTCCTCGTCCAGCCCCATGAGCTTCCCGCAGGATGCCGCCGCCCCCAGGACTCCCATGGTACTGGTATGGTGCCAGCCCAGCATGTAGGAATTCCCTCCCAGGGCCGCTCCCACCTTGGCCGCCACCTCCAGGCCGGCCACGTAGGAAAGTAGGCATTCTTTCCCCGTCGAGGAGAGGACCTCCCCCAGGGAGATGATGGCCGGGACCAGGGCCACGGAAGGATGGCCCATCATGCGGAAGCTCACGTCGTCGTAGTCCAGGGCATGGGCGGCCGTGCCGTTGGCCAGGGCCGCCAGCGGAGCGGCGCTGCGCTTGAAACCGAAAAAGACGGTGGCCTCCTCCCGGGCGTTAAGGGCTTCGACCCATTCGGCGGCAATGCGAGAACCCTCGTCCTCGAGGCCGGCCACCGTCACTCCCAGGCAGTCCATGATGGGGAGCTTGGCCGCCTCCACCACCTCCCCGGGAAGGTCCTCGTACCTCAACCCGCATACGAACCTGCCCACCTCCACGAGCTCGTTCATCCTTATCCCCCCTTGGCCTCATCCTGCCGACGAGCCTTTCCCGCGCGTTGCCCGGCCCGCAAATGCCGAAGCCGGAAACGGATCCCCTGCGTCTCGATTCCGGAGACCCAGTTCCTGTCCACCTGAAAAATCCTGCCGACGAGCCTTCCCCGCGCGTTGCCCGGCCCGCAAATGCCGAAGCCGGAAACGGATCCCCCTGGTTTGCGAGCCGGAATTATAGTTCATACCCTATTAAGTTAATGTCGATGATACCAAAGTTTCCAACCGGCGTAAAGCCACATGTCCAGGTCGCATTTTCCCTTTTACGAAGCAGAATAATCTCCGCTCCACAAGCTGCCGGACCATTCCCTATCCCATTGCCCCACGCTCAATACTTTACAAAAAGTGAACCCTATTGCATAATGCTTTGCGTGGCCTGCGGGACGAGGGGAAGGCTGCCGGCACAAGTATCGCTACACTGCACGGGGCACTCGACGCAACGATCACGCGAAATACCTCACGCGCCACTAAAAGGCCCAGGTCCTCCCGTCGTGACCGCATGGGGCCGCGTCACGAATACCACGCACGGAAAGAACGGGGGTGAAAGCGATGAACGTGGGCAACTGGGCGACCAAGAGGGCCATCTTTCCCCTGACCAAGGACAAAACGGCCTTCATCAGCGGCGACCGCTCCCTCACCTTTCGGGAGTTCAACCGCCGCGTCAACCAGGTGGCCAACGGGCTCCTCGAGGCGGGACTGAGGAAGGGAGACCGCGTGGCCGCCCTCTTCTTCAACTCCATCGAGTTCATGGAGGTCTATTTCGCCTGCGCGAAGACGGGCTTCATCTTCATCCCCCTCAACTTCCGCCTCACCCCCCAGGAGCTGCACCTGATCTTCACCGACACCAACCCCCGGGCCTTCTTCTTCCACCCCGAGTTCTCGGGAACCGTGGGGCAGCTGCGAGAGCTCTACCGCGAGCCCATGGAGGTGCTGGCCACGGCGGGCGACCCGGTGCCCGACTTCAGCGTCCCCTACGAGGAGTGGCTCTCGGGCTTCGGGGAGGGTGAACCGGAGGTCCCCGAGCCCCCGGACATGGAGGACCCCCAGATGATCATGTACACCTCGGGGACCACCGGGAGGGCCAAGGGCGCCGTCCTGCCGCACCGCAAGACCTTCTGGAACACCTTCAACGACGCCCTGGAGCTGCTCTTCGACCTCACCGCGGTCTCCCTGGTCTCCATACCCCTCTTCCACTCCGGGGGCCTGAACATCATCACCATGCCCACCTTCTACGTGGGGGGGACCATAATCTTCCAGAGATTCTGGAACCCCGAGGAAGCCCTCCAGATAATCGACCGCCACCGGGTCACCCACTTCGGGGCCGTGCCCACCATGCTCCAGATGATGCTCGACGTCCCGGGATTCGAGAAGTACGACCTGAGTTCCCTCAAGGGGGTGGGCATTGGCGGGGCCCCCGCCTCGAGGGAGCTTCTGGACCGCATCGTGGAGAAGATGAAGGTGCCCCTGCTCATACAGGTCTTCGGGTGCACGGAGACCTCCATCGTCCTCTCCTGCTCCAACATGGAAAAGATAGGAAGCGCGGGCATACCCATGTTCCACGCCGAGGTCAAGGTGCTCAAGGAGGACGGCACGGAGGTCGTGCCGGGCTCCGGGGAGGTGGGAGAGATCTGCACCCGGGGCCCCTACGTCATGCTGGGCTACTGGAACATGCCCGAGGAGACCGCGGAGGCCATGAAGGACGGGTGGTTCCACTACGGGGATTTGGCCACCGTGGACGAGGACGGCTACATCTACGTGGTGGACCGCAAGAAGGACATGATCATAAGCGGAGGCGAGAACATCTACCCCGCCGAGGTGGAGAAGGTGCTCATGGAACATCCCAAGATAAAGGACGTGGCGGTCATCGGCATGCCGGACGAGAAATGGGGGGAGGTGGGCCACGCCCTGGTCCTTTTGGAGAACCCCGAGGACCCCTTGACCATGGAGGAGATGGAGGCCTTCTGCGAGGGGAAGCTGGCCCGCTACAAGATACCCAAGAAGATCACCTTCGTGGAGGCCATCCCCCGCACCCTCACCGGCAAGATCCTCAAAAAGGAGCTGCGCAGGATGTACGGGGATGCCCGGGGGTGACGGAAAACCTTCGTGGAGGCCATCCCCCGCACCCTCACCGGCAAGATCCTCAAAAAGGAGCTGCGCAGGATGTACGGGGATGCCCGGGGGTGACGGAAAGCGGCCGGCTTCATGAGGAAAGGGGTCCTACCGCTAAGTCCTGCGGAGGCTCGGTTTTGTTATGATGTATGATGCCCGATTTCGGGTGACCCGATAAACCGGGGGTCCACCGCCCAGCGCGCCGTCCGGACCCCTCGATCCCCGTTCCGGAGGTGAAAGGTGAACGAAGAGCCCGAACTGCTCGTGGAGGTAAGGGAGCCCCTGGCCTTCCTGACCATCAACCGGCCGCAGAGGAGGAACGCCCTCTCCGTCCCCCTGCTCATCTCCCTGGCCCGCACCCTGAAGGAGCTGGCCGAGGAGGGGAAGGTGCGCTGCGCCATCCTGCGGGGGGCGGGGGACAAGGCCTTCTCCGCGGGCATGGACCTCACCGCCCTCCCGGAGGGCCTGCCCGAGGAGATCCAGAAGGAGATCCAGTCCAAGGGCCCCCTGCAGTACGGGCTGGAGGCCATAGAGGACTCCCCCTTCCCGGTCATCGCCATGATCCGGGGCTACTGCGTGGGGGCGGGCTGCGAGACCAGCATGGCCTGCGACCTCCGCGTGGGCGCCGAGGGATGCCGCATGGGCATGCCCCCGGCCAGGCTGGGGATCGTCTATCCACCGGAGGGCCTGCACCGCTTCATCCGCAACCTGGGATACGCGGTCACCAAGAAGGTCTTCCTCACCGCGGAGCTCTTCGAGGCCCGGGAGGCCTACGCCATGGGGATGCTGGACTACCTGGTCCCGGAGGCGGAGCTGGAATCCTTCACCGAGGACCTGGCCCGCCGGATCGCCGCCAACGCCCCCCTCTCCGTATCCGGGCACAAGCGCGTGCTCAAGATGCTCACCCCCTTGCGGGCCTTAAGCCCCGAGGAGCGGGAGGAGATAGATTCCATCATGGGCCGCGCCCTGGCCAGCGAGGACGCCCGGGAGGGCATCGCCGCCTTCCGCGAGAAACGGGACCCGGTGTTCAAGGGGAAGTGAGAGCAATGCCGGGAACGGGTCCGGGATAGTCCCGAGCCGGTGACACCCGGCTTCCCGGAGATGACCTGACACGTGGCGCCTCAAGTCACAGGTTCATTGTGATCCCCGAGGCGACCGGGGTCCCGGTCATGAGTTCATTGTGATCCCCGAGGCGACCGGGGTCCCGGTCATGAGTTCATTGTGATCCCCGAGGCGACCGGGGTCCCGGAGGGGCAGCGGGGCCATTTTCCCTCCTTTCCACCCGCCCCAATTCCGCTACACGGGTGGAGGCTATCGGTATGGGAGCGGTTCCACTTCCTCCGGAAATCCCCGAGGTATAACAAGTTGGAGGGGTGGGACGGTTCCACGCTACGGCTGCCGGAGTTCCACTTCCTCCGGAAATCCCCGAGGTATACACGGGGAGAAAGGGTCCCCCGAAAAGGGGAGCGCCATCTCAAAAAGGGTCTTGAAAATATCGTTCACTTTTACTAAAATTAGTCTCAAGTTGATGGCTGTCGATAAGGGAATATTGCAAAAATTATTAACCGGTTACTAAAGTAATCGTGCAAATTGTTACTTTAAAATTCGTGAACTGATATTACCAGGGAACGTAAATTCGCCCGCATCATAATATGCACCCATCGCAGCGACATTCGCATTCCAGCCAAAGGCACGGGAGGAGCTTTCGGCCATCGGCTTCCGTCCAGGGAGGCGCGAAAGCGGTCCCCGTTGGAAAGGGGGTGGAAGGTAGCCAGGTAGGCCCCGGCACTTCTGCCCGCGGGTAACCGCCGCACCTTGAAACCCGGGGGCGGGAGAGCGGCGACTCCGAGGGTCGATGGGAAGGGGGGATGAGGCTCGGATAGAGAAGGGGCTGTGACGGCAATGCGGAAGGTCCGTTGCTTTCACAAGCGGGGGGCAACCGTGAGTAGTAAGGGGGTAGATGATGTCGGCTGTGGAGACGCGAACCATCGAGGAGATCGAGAAGAGCGGCCAGTGGTGGTGGTGGGCGGAGCATAAGAGGTCCAAACGCCTGGACTACCTGCGCAAGGCGGTGTGGAAGAAAGGGGCCAAGGGCTCGGGCTACCAGCCGGGAGTCAAGGTGGACCTGGAGAGGGCCGTGCTCTTCACCGAGGCCTTCAAGGCCAACGAGCACGACTCCCTGCGCATGCGCTACGCCAAGGCCCTGGCCAACGTGTTCGACAACATAACCATCTTCATCCAGGACCACGCCCAGATCATGGGCTACCTGGGATCCCGGCCCCACACAATCGTCTGGCATCCGGAGATTCTCTTCCTCCTCAACGAGGACCTATACAACGACCGCACGGTGATCCCCGAGCCGGTGGAGGAGAATCTCAAGCTCATCCGCGAGCTCTGCGATTACTGGAATCCCCAGACCACGGGGGCCAAGGTCTTCAACCTGGTCCCGCCGGAGGAGATCGTTAAACTCCTCACCGGGGTGATCGGTTGGGGACTCCCCATCTCCCGCATCGGGTACGCCACCAAGCAGTGGGACTACATGTTCCGGCTGGGGCTGGAGGGGATCATCGCCGAGATCGACGAGCGCATCAAGGAGGCCGAGGACCGCATCTACAACAAGGTGCCGGATCCCGAGGATCTCCCGTACTACGAGAAGCTCGACGTGTGGAAGTCCATGAAGGTGGTGCTGGAGGCGGTCATCCGCTGGGCGCGCCGCTACAGCCGGCTGGCGAAGATCATCGCCGAGCACTTCGAGACGGACCCCAAGCGCAAGGAGGAGCTGCTGCGCATCGCGGAGGTCTGCTGGAAGGTCCCGGCCAAACCCCCGGAGCACCTGCACGAGTCCCTGCAGTTCGACCACTTCATCCAGATCGCCTGCCGCTACGAGGCCTGCGAGGGCGCCTGGCCGGCGCGCCCGGACTACTGGCACGGCCCCTTCTACGACAAGGACGTCAACCAGGACAAGATACTCACCCGCGAGGAGGCCCTGGACCTCACCGGGGAGTTCCTCATCCGTTGTTATGAGGTGGGCTGGTTCTGGCTCATGCTGGCCCGTGACACCCTCCAGGGCATCACCGGCACCTGGGTGTGGACCATCGGCGGGGTGAACGAGGACGGCACCGACGCCTGCAACGACATGACCGACTGCCTGCTGGAGGCGGCGCGCCTGGTCAGGGTGGCCAACCCCACCTTCGCCTTCCGTTACCACCCCAACGTGAGGATGCAGACCCTGCGCCAGGTCTTCGAGTGCATCCGCCAGGGACTGGGATATCCTTCCATGCGCAACGACCCCATCCTCATCACCAACGCCATGCACTGGCACAAGCATCCCCTGCGGGAGGCCCGGCGCTGGGTCCACCAGGCCTGCATGTCCCCCTGCCCGGACACCAAGCTGGGGTGCCAGCCCTTCCGCATGGCCAACGCCACCATCATCGCCGCCAAGGCCATCGAGTACGCCCTCTTCGACGGCTACGATAACGTGCTCCAGATGCAGTTCGGCCCGCACACCGGGGACGCCACCAAGTTCGAGACCTTCGAGGAGCTCTACCAGGCCTGGTACACCCAGGTGAAGTGGATGATGGACACCCTGGTAAAGCTAACCAACGGAGGGCGCTACATGGCCCAGTTCCTGGACCCCCGTCCCCTGCTCTCCGGGCTCTACGAGCGCTGCGTGGAGCTGGGCGTGGACTCCTCCCACCCCTCGGAGCGGGGCAACTCCTGGATCACCTTCTTCGCCTGGATGGAGACCGGGGACAGCCTGGCCGCGGTGAAGAAGCTGGTCTTCGACGAGAAGAAATACACCATGGCCCAGCTCATAGAGGCCCTGAGGAACAACTGGGAGGGGTACGAGGAGATGCGCATGGACTTCGTGCGCGCTCCCAAGTGGGGCAACGACGATGACTACGTGGACCAGATCCACGTGCGCTGCCACCGGGACGTGGCCAAGCACTCCTGGGAGATAAAGGACCCCACCGGCAACCCGTGGCCGCCCCTGCCGGAGAACATCGCCGCCTACGTGACCAACGCCACCAAGGTGTGGGCCCTGCCCAACGGCAGGAGGCTGGGGGACACCCTCTACGACGGAGGTTGCTCGCCGGGCGCGGGATTGGACAAGAAGGGACCCACCGCCGTCCTGCGTTCGGTGGCCAAGATAGACCACATCGGGGACGTGCGGGCCACGCTGCTCAACCAGCGGCTGTCCCCGCAGCAGCTGGCCGGGGAGAAGGGCTTCCACATCTGGCACTCCTACATCAAGACCTGGGCCGAGCTGGGCATCGACCACGTGCAGTTCAACATGGTGGACAACGAGACCCTGAAGGCCGCCCAGAGGGAGCCGGAGAAGTACCCCGAGCTCATCGTGCGCATCGCCGGCTACAGCGCCCACTTCGTGGACCTGAACAAGAAGACCCAGGACACCATCATCGCCCGCAACGTGCAGGAGCTGGGCGGCTGAAAATCGGTGGGGCGGGAAGCAGTCCGCGGTTGAGCGGACCGATCGCTTTAGAAGGGGGGAAAGCGATGAGCGACTGGGAACAGCTCCGACAGCAGTGGCTGCAGGGAGCCATCTCCAAGGGACGCCGCGAGATGCCGGAGAAGGCCTGCGCCATGTGCAGCAACTTCCGCCAGAACTCGGCCTCCGCGGCGGGCGACGGGCTGTGCACGGCCATCAAGATCGGGGAGAAGAACAAGCCGGTCTTCGACAACACCGACGCCAGCGATTGCCCGCACTTCACGGAGATCGACCGGGTGCGGACGGACACCAGCGAGTTCATGTGGGATCCCCAGTTCCGCCCGCAGAGGCAGATCCAGGAGAAGTAAGAGCGGGTGAGACCGCCGAGGGGCGATGGTCACCTGCTACCGGTGCGGAAAGTCGGGTACCCTCGCCGAGTTCACCTACGTGGGGCGGGCCGTGGAGGTGGGGCCGGTCACCCTGAGGTCGTGTCCCGCCTGCGGCGAGTTACTCGTCGTGGACGAGCTCGAACTCGAGCTGGACGGGCCGCCTTCACCCGCCCCCTGGGGAACCGGCGAGCTGTGGGGTAGAAAATTCACCTTTGAGAACGGGGAGGTGTAGACGGTGGTTAAGTGCGACAACTGCGGGTACGAGGGAGTGAAGTCGGAGTTCCGCTACCTGTACAACACTACCCTGGACGCGGAGACCGCCTACCGCGAGTGCCCGCAATGCTATGCCTGGGTGGTGGTCAACGAGCTCGAGGAGGAAAAGGCGGAAAAGCAGCTGCAGAAGGAGAAGGCCTGACCGCGGAAGGGTATACACTGGGCCTTCCCGCGGCGGCTCCTGGTCCCGGGGGAGCTTGAGCCGTAAGGAAAAGGAGTGCTTTCATGCCCGAACAGGTCTTGATCACCAACATCCAGCGCTATTCCATAAACGACGGGCCGGGGATCCGAACCACGGTCTTCCTCAAGGGATGCAAGCTCAACTGCGCGTGGTGCCACAACCCGGAATGTATCCACTTTTACCCGGAGATCTACTGGAAGCCTTCCCTGTGCCGGCAATGCGGGATATGCTTCGACGCCTGCCCGAAGGGGGCCATCCAGCCCCCCATACCTGCGGCGGGAGAGGAAGATAACGAGCACTACTACAAGATCGACCTATCCCTCTGCGATCACTGCATGAAATGCGTGGAGGCCTGTTTCTACGGCGCCCTGGTGAGGGTGGGGGAGCCAAAATCGGTCCAGGAGATACTCGACGAGGTGGAGAGGGATATGCCCTTCTACCTGAACTCGGGAGGCGGCATGACGGTCACCGGGGGCGAGCCTACCGCCTTCCCCGAGTTCACCCTCGAGCTCCTGCGCGGGGCCAAGGAGAGGGGGATCCACACCTGCCTGGACACCAGCGGATTCTGTGAATGGGAGATCCTGGACACCCTACGCCCTTACGTGGACATCTTCCTCTACGACATCAAGTGCATGAGCGCCAAGCAGCACGTCATGCGCACCGGGGTAAACAACTCCCCCATCCTGGCCAACCTGCGTCGGCTGGTGGAGGTAAAGGCCGAGGTCATCGTGCGCATCCCGGTCATCCCGGGATTCAACGACTCTCCGGAACACATGGAGAGGGTCGCCGACTTCCTCGAGGACCTTGGCCCCTCCATCATCCGCGTGGACCTCCTTCCCTTCCACAACTGGTGCCAGGACAAGTACCGCTGGCTGGGAAGGGAATGGGAATACCGGGACGTGGAAAGCCTGGCCGCGAGCGAGGTAAGCGACCTGCAGGACATACTGGAGGAGCGCGGGCTGGCGACGACCATAGGCGGTTGAGGCGCAAAGATGGGACGCGGGGACACTGCGGGTTACGTGAACGATATCCAGTTCTTTTCCCTCAGCGACGGTCCGGGGATACGCACCACCGTATTCCTCAAGGGTTGCCTGCTCAACTGCCGCTGGTGCCACAACCCGGAGGGAAACCGCCGTTTCCCGGAGGTCCTCCCCTACCGGAACAACTGCACGGGGTGCGGCGCGTGCCTGGAGGTTTGTCCTTCGGGAGCCATAGAGATGGAGGGCCCCTGCCTGCCCCGCATCCGCCGCGATCGCTGCATCGACTGCTTCCGCTGCGCCCAGGCATGCCCGGAGCAGGCCCTGGTGGTATGGGGAAAACTGATGACCGTGGACCAGGTGCTGGAGGAGGTGGAAAAGGACAAGCCCTTCTACAAGCATTCCGGGGGTGGGATGACGGTCTCCGGCGGGGAGCCCCTGGCCCAGCCGGAATTCACCCACGACCTCCTGGCGGAGGCCAAGGCCAGGGGCATGAACACCGCGCTGGACACCTGCGGCTTCGCTCCATGGGATATACTGGAAAAGATGCTGCGGGTCACCGACTATGTCCTCCTGGACCTCAAGCACATGGATCCCCAGGCGCACCGCGCCTTCTGCGGGGCTCCCAACGACCTCATCCTCGAGAACGCCCGGCGCCTGGCCGAAGGGGCCTGCGGGTTGCGCTTCCGCATCCCCCTTATCCCCGGGTTCAACGACGTGGAGGAGAACCTCGCCGCCACGGCGGACTTCATCCGGGAAGTGTGCCGGAACGGGAGGGAGTGCGAAGTGGACATCCTGCCCTATCACCCCTACGCGGGGGCCAAGTACCGGATCTTCGGGCTGGAATACCCACTCCCCCAGGGAGAGGGCTATCCCGAGGAGAGGCTGCGCGACATAGTGAGGGTCTTCACCTCCCGCCGCCTTACGGTCACCGTGGGAGGTTGAGATCGTTGATGCGCCCTCCGGTTTCCCGGGGTAGCTGCCCGGGAGATATCCGGGCGGAGCGGGATCGGGGGGCGCAGGCGAGTAAGGAAAGGCGACACATCCGGAAGAGCGCCGGAAATGAAACGGGAGGTGCGAGCATGAGCTGCGGAGATTGCAAGTGGTTCTTCCCCCTGGAAGAAGATCCCAGCCGGGGCGATTGCGTACGAAGGGAATCCGACGGCAAGAGCGAGTATTACACCGCCAAGCCGCACAACGCCGACGACGCCGAATGCGAGAACTTCGAGGCCCGCTGAGCGGATCTACGGGCGGCTTTCATGCCTGCGGCGGACGCTCACCGGCGCGCACGGGCCATTGACCCACGAGGGGAAGCGGCGAGGAGGAGGGGAGCGGAGGGGAGCAACCGACGTTGTAGGGTCCTCATGTGTTTCACGCCAGCCGGGGCGTACTCCCGGCGAGAGCCCTCGCCCCACAGGATCGCAAAAAGGAAGAATGGCCCTCCATGCGCTGGAAGGAGAGGGCATACTCCGGTCGGCAACCCGCGACAGGGGAGCGACCGGCGGTCCGATCCAGCCTCAGGTCAGATCCCGACCCGGAAAAAGGTGGCCCAAAGGTTCGGGAAGGAGATTCACCCATGTTCATGACCTGTGACCGTTGCGGGTACCGGGGGGAGGGAGAGGAGTTCCGGCATATCGGAAACGTGATGTGCTGCGGACCTCTGGTCTTCCGGGAATGCCCGAGCTGCGGCAACCCGGTGATCTGCGACCGGCAGGAGATGCGCGAGGATATCGAGAACACGGCGCGGGAGATATCCCGGCGCGTGGAGGCGGCCCTCTCCTCCGGGGACACCACCCAGGCCAAAACGCTCCTCAAGGACCTCTCCCTACTCAACCAGTGCCTGAACTCGGAGGCCCTCGAGGAGTACATCCGTTCCAGGAGAAGAGAGATACGGCGCCTGGAAAGAAATTCCATCAGCCCCTGAAATACGAATCGGGCCGCGACGCCGGTTCCCCCGGGCGTCAAACCTTATACCTCCGCGTACCGATAAGAGGCTTTAGAAAGCCGAGGGCAAGCTCGGGCTCAATAACCGATGAGGGGAATTCATCCGCCCCTTCCCCGGGTGTACCCGGAATCCCTGGCGAGGTCCCCAGATACGCGCATCTACCGGTGCGCCTACCGGCGGCCATCCCTTCCCAACTCGCAAGCCCAGTTCCGAGGGCACGACTCGAAAGTGGGTCGGGGATGGCCGTTCATGACCCGCCATGCGAAGGGCGGAGGCGACCTCGACGTCCCATCTCCAAAGCCGGCGGGTCCGCCTTTCCCCCGTGGGGAGACATCCCTTGGAGAAATGCGGCCGGATCTGAAAACCGCATCGAGGTGGCGTTCATTCCTCGAGGGGCGAGAGGTCTCCCGCCGCCACCCGCACGACTTGCCCCCTCGCTTCCAGCAACAGGTTGCCCCGCCCGTCCACCCCGGCCAGTACACCCGAAACACGCTCGCCGCGCCCGCCCGGCGCCTCCGCTCCGCCCCCGGGCATCGGACCCCGCATGACATAATTTTCCACCAGGACCTTTCGGCCCTTGTAGGCCAGGTTCTCCCGGTATTCCTCCAACAGCTTCTCCTCCCCCCAACCGATGCGCTCCCCCACCTCGTCCAATAAGGCCTCCAGGAGCTCCTCCGGGTTCCAGAGCCTTCCCTCCTCCACCAGCAGGGAGGTGGGCGGCATGCGGGTCGGGAAGTCCAATTCCTCCGGGAGGTACCCCACGTTCAGGCCCAGGCCCACGATGAGGAAAAGGCCATCATCCCGGCGGAAGGACTCGGCGAGCACTCCCCCTGCCTTGCGGGTCCCGTAAACCAGGTCGTTGGGCCACTTGCACAGCGGTCCCTCGCCCCCCAGTCTCCTCACCGCCGCGCGTGCCGAGAGCGCCGCCAGCGCGGAAGCGCGGAAGGGTTCCGCTTCCCGCAACACCACGCTCACCAGGAGGCTCTTTCCCGGACGGTCCAGCCAGCTCCGGTCCAGCCTGCCGCGGCCCCTCGTCTGATGCGCGGCCGTGACCACCAGTCCCTCCGAGGCCCCCCGGGCCAGGAGCCTCCTGGCCTCCAGGTTGGTGGAGTCCAGGCTCTGGTATCGCCTCACTTCCCAGCGGAAACCGCCTCTCAACCCCCCAGCCCTTTCATAGAAACGGCCAAGCGCCCGATAAGACCATCACTACAGAAGATCACGCCCATGAGGCAAACATGTCCCCACTTTCATAGAACCGGCCAAGCCCCCGACCGGACCATCATCTTAAAACCCACCAGCAGCACCGCGTGCGTCGCCTTAGCCGCCATCCTCCAGCCCCCAAGGGTGGCAGGGGTACCACTGCCTTTAATCTTTAGTTCACCCTTTCTAAACTTATTTTCCCGCGAACTATTGACAAAGCGTGTGTTTTCCCTTACAAATATAGCAAACCGCCAAAGGAGGAAAATCCATGTCATCAGGTCTTACGGGAAAGTCTACCGCAAAAACGGCGGAGATCGCATGGGATTCGATGGCCGGGGCGGTACTCTTCGCCGCCCTCACCGGCATGGGCGCCATCATCAGGATCCCCCTCTCGCCGGTCCCGGTGACCATGCAGCTCTTCTTCGTCCTCCTCTCCGGCCTGGTGATGGGGCCTTTCTGGGGTATGGCCAGCCAAACCCTCTACCTGTTCATGGGACTGTGCGGGGCTCCCTTTTTCGCCGCCCCTCCCCACGCCGGCCCGCTGGTACTGTTCGGGCCCACGGGAGGGTATCTCTGGGGATTCGTCCTGGCGGCAGGCTGCACGGGCTGGATCTCCAGAAACCTGCAGGGCCGGTTCCCGCGGCGCCTGCCAGGCAGGATGGCCGTCCTCCTGGCCTGCCTGGCCGGACTGGCGGCCGTCTACGCCTGCGGGGCATCCTGGCTCGGGACCTGGCTGTCCATGCAGGGTAAGAGCGCCGCCCTGGCTTTCCGGCTGGGGGTAAGACCCTTCATCCTCGTCGACCTGGCCAAGGCCGCGGCCGCGGCGGCCTTCGCCCACCTCCTTCCCCAAAAGCGGGGAAAGGCCTGGGGACCCGGGGAACAGGCGCGGCTTCCGAGGCGGTAAGGCTGGGGCGCAAGGGCGTCCCGCGCGGCCCGGGGTGTCTCTTTTGGGCGCAGGGATCAGAAAGGCCGGGTGGATACCCGTTCAAGGATCGAGTTCTCTTCCCGCGCAGGATGGGGGGCCCGCGCGCAGACGGCGGGCAACCGAGGCCAGGGGGGCGGCTTCGCGGATCTTTATCATCTCCGCCGGTCCGGCCCGCGGGCCCACCGTCCTCGGGCACGGCCGGATGGGCGCAGCGGGAGAAAAAAGTTAGAATGGAACCGAAGGCCGATTCCGTTTAAGGGGTGAACATGGAAAAGAAGAAAAGGCGGGTGATGATAACCGACACCACCCTGCGGGACGCCCACCAGTCCCTGTGGGCCACCCGCATGCGCCTCACCGACATACTCCCCATCGCCGAGCGCATCGACGAGGTCGGTTACCATTCCGTGGAGGTCTGGGGCGGCGCCACCTTCGACGTCTGCATGCGCTACCTCAACGAGGATCCCTGGGACCGGCTCTACCGCATCCGGGAGAAGTTCAAGCGCACCAAGCTGCAGATGCTCCTGCGAGGCCAGAACCTGGTGGCTTACCGCAACTTCGCCGACGACCTGGTGGAGGAGTTCATCAAGCGCGCCGTGGCCGGGGGCATCGATGTCATCCGCATCTTCGACGCCTTGAACGACGTGCGCAACATGCAGAAGTCCATCGAGGTCACCAAGCGCGAGGGCGCCCACGCCCAGGGGACCATCTGTTACACCATCAGCCCCGTGCACACCATCGAGGGGTACGTGGAGACGGCCAGGACGCTGGTGGAGATGGGAGCCGATTCCATTTGCATCAAGGACATGTCCGGCATCCTCGCCCCTTACGTGGCCTACGAGCTGGTCAAGCGGCTCAAGGAGGCGGTGGAGGTTCCGGTGCAGCTCCATTCCCACGCCTCCACGGGCATGGCCTCCACTTCCTACCTGAAGGCCATCGAGGCGGGCGCGGACATCGTGGACTGCGCGGCGGCCCCGCTCGCCCTGTACACCAGCCAGCCGGCCATCGAGACCCTGGTGGCCTCCCTCAAGGACACCGAGTACGAGCTGGACCTGGACTTCGAGGCCATCCGCGACGTGTCCGAATACTTCGAGGTGGTGTCCAAGAAGCGCAAGCTCATGGGCGCCGAGCAGCCCCTCATCGACATCACGGTCATCTCCCACCAGATCCCGGGAGGAATGGCCACCAACCTCATCGCCCAGCTGGAGCAGCAGAACGCCCTGGACCGCATGGAGGAAGTCCTGGAAGAGATTCCCAGGGTGAGGAAGGACATGGGCTACCCGCCGCTGGTCACCCCCACCAGCCAGCTGGTGGGCACCCAGGCGGTCTTCAACGTCCTCCTCGGTGAGAGGTACAAGATAATCCCCCGCGAGATCGTGAATTACGTCAAGGGTTACTACGGGAAGCCGGCCGGGCCCATAAGCGAGGAGCTCATGGAAAAGGCGCTCAAGGGGGAAAAGCCCATCACCTGCCGTCCAGCCGACCTCCTGGAGCCCGAGCTCCCCAAGGCCAAGAAGGAACTGGACCCCTCCCTGGTGGAGAAGGAGGAGGATTACATCTCCTATGCCATCTTCCCGGACGTGGCCCTCAAGTTCTTCCAGTGGAGGAAGAACCCGATGATCGACGAGGAGGAGGAACCTCCGCAGAAGGCCATGGAAAGGCGGGAACGGGCCCTGCTGGACGGTACTTACCTGGAGGAGCTCTCGGAGAGGCTGGCCGACGTGGTCAGCGAGGGGGTGAGCAGGGCCCTGCAGAACCTCTCCGTGACCATAAGCCTGGGCGGACAGCCCGTCACGGCGGAGACGGCCCCGAGCCCCTCCCGGCGGGCGCCGGTGGCCCAGCTGGAAAAGGAGGAGCTGGGGCTGGTCCAGGTGAGGTCCCCCATGGTGGGAACCTTCTACCGTACCCCTTCCCCCGGCGCTCCGCCCTACGTGGAGGAGGGCGACGAGGTCAGGGAAGGCCAGACCCTTTGCCTCATCGAGGTCATGAAGCTCTTCAACGAGATACCCTCCCCGGTGGACGGCCGGGTGAAGCGCATCCTGGCCGAGCACGGCAAGGGCGTGGAGTATGACGAAGTGATCATGGAGATCGAGCCCTCGGGAGGGTAGGGACTTGTTCAAGCGAGTACTCATCGCCAACCGGGGCGAGATCGCCCTGCGCGTCCTGCGGGCCTGCAAGCTCCTGGGCCTGGAGACGGTGGGCGTATATTCCAAGGCGGACGCCGACGCGGCCCACCTCAAGTACGTGGACCAGGCGGTCTGCGTGGGCCCGGCTTCCAGCGGGGAGTCCTACCTGAACATCCGCAACATCATCGGTGCCGCGGAGATCAGCGGTGCCGACGCCATCCACCCGGGCTACGGCTTCCTGGCGGAGAACGAGGGGTTCGTGCGGGCCTGCCTGGAGAACGACCTGGTGTTCATCGGCCCCTCCCCGGAGGCCCTGGCCCTCATGGGTCACAAGGCCCAGGCCCGGGAAACCATGGCCCAAGCGGGGGTCCCCGTACTGCCCGGCCTCACCTCCTCCGACCTGGACGAGTCCACGGCCCTCAAGGTGGCCGACGAGCTGGGCTACCCCATCCTCATCAAGGCTTCCCTGGGAGGAGGGGGTAAGGGCATGCGCGTGGTCCACGACCGCCAGGAACTGGTAAAGGCCTTGCCCCTGGTCAAAGCGGAGGCCAGGCACGCCTTCGGCTCCGAGGAGATCTACCTGGAGAAGTTCCTGCGCCGGGCCCGGCACGTGGAGATCCAAGTGCTGGGGGACAAGCACGGCAAGGTCATCCACCTAAACGAGAGGGAATGCTCCATCCAGAGGAGAAACCAGAAGCTGGTGGAGGAAGCCCCTTCCCCCGCCGTGGACCGGGAGCTGCGGAGAAGGATGGGCGAGGCCGCGGTGCGGGGCGCCTCGGCCATAGGCTACGACTCCGCGGGGACCATGGAATTCCTCCTGGACGAGGAGGGTAACTTCTACTTCATGGAGTTCAACGCCCGCATCCAGGTGGAGCACCCGGTCACGGAGCTCATCACCGGGGTGGACCTGGTGGTAGAGCAGATCCGCAACGCCATGGGAGAGCCCATGGCCCTCCGCCAGGAGGACATCGGCGTGAACGGCCACGCCATCGAGTGCCGCATCAACGCCGAGGACTACCACCGCGACTTCCTGCCCACCCCGGGAATCATCGAGAAGTGGTCCCCGCCCGGCGGACCCCACGTACGCGTGGACACCCACTGCTACCAGGGTTATTACGTCTCCCCCAACTACGACTCCTTGCTGGCCAAGCTCATCGTTCACGGGCGGGACCGGGAAGAGGCCCTGCGCATCCTCCGGCAGGCCCTGCTGGAGTTCGAGATAGAGGGGGTATCCACCCTCATACCCTTCCACCTCCGCCTGCTCTCCAACCCGGACTTCCTGTCCGGAAACTACCATACCCGCTGGGTGGAACAGGATATGTTCTGAACCCCCCTCGGCACCGCAAGGTCCGCGGGACCGAGTCGCTCCCGCAGTCGCGCTTGAAACGCCTCCGTGGAGCCTGGCCGCGACTCTGGGCCATGGGGGAAAAACAGGTCCGGTTGCATCCCTATTTAAGCCCTTTCCGTGGAATCCATGCTCGTGATCGGGCTTTCCGGCCGGCGGCCTTCCGCTTTCCCCTACGCGGTATCACCGGGAACCCTTCTCCCCAACGGTCGTTGAGGAGGCCGGTCCGAGGACCAGGCACGGCGGATGACCATGGCCCCGGCGGCGATGATGAGTGCGCCTCCCGCCAGATCCTGCCACCCCAGGCTCTCTCCCAGGAAAAGCAGGCCGTAAAGCATGGCGCTGGCCGGCTCCAGGTAAGCGATGATCCCCACGTGCTGGGCCTTCACCCGCCTCACCGCGAACACGTAAACCAGGCCCGCCAGCCCGGTATGCACCAGGCCCAGCACCAACAAAGAAGCCCAACCCCCGGGGGTGATCTTGAAATCGCGGAAAGCACAGAAGGGGAAGAGGATGGCCGCGTTGACCGCCGTCTGGTAAAAAGTCACGGTCAAGGCGGGGGTGTCCTCGCGCAGGAACTTGAGTATGAAAAGAAGCAGGGCGTAGGAGACCGCGGAGGCGAGCGCGTAACCCGTTCCCGCCGCGGGCGATCCGGTCCCCACTTCCTGCCCGGTGAGGGATATGAGCCCCATGCCCACCAGGGCCAGGGCCAGGGCCAGGAGGGTGATCCCCTCCAGCCTCTCCTTGAGCACCAGGGGGGCCAGGAGCGCCACCAGTACCGGTGCCAGGTAGGTGATGAACTCCGCGTCACCGATGGGCAGGTTGTTCAAGGCCTTGAGGAAGAGCACCCAGTGCAGGGTAAGGAGGGCTCCGCTGGCCAGGAGCAGCAGCGGGTGCCCGCCGAGCCGGAAATCCTCCATCCTGCCGCTTGCGGCGATCACCGCCGCGAGGAAACCCACGCTGATCATGGAGCGGATAAAGACCACGAAATGTTCCCTGCCCGGCAGGTTTATCCAGCGGAGAAAGACGCCCACCGACCCCCAGAGCGCCGCCGCTCCGGCGATGAGCAGGTAATCGACCCCCGCCTTCTCTCCCAGCTCCTTCGCTTCCAATCCGTGTTTTCCCTTCTCCCCTGGCTCAAGCGCCTCGCGCCGCCGCGGGAGACGGCACCGGGCCACCGGACCCCCACGCCGCCCGCATCATGATACCAGAGGAAAAGGACTGCCTTCCGGGCTCCCGTCAAACGCCCTCCCGCCATGGAGACGGGCGCCGATGCGCGAGGCAGGGATACCTCTTGGAAGGGTTTTCCTTCCGCCGAGCGGTGAGTCCCGCCTGCCTCCGGGGGAGGCGAAAGGCACCTCCTATCCACGGCCTCGTTCGGGTGGTCGAAATCCCGACCCCGGCCGCACCACGCCTCCCCACGCTCGCGGGACGGGAGACCAAGACTTCCCTCCGGGGAAGCTCATCCGCAAGCCGTTATGGAGATGGAAAGCCCGCCCTGGGCGTCGAGCTCCCACTCCGCTACGGTCTTCTCCCTCCCGGTGGCGATCTCGAAGAAGGCCTGGGTCATGCCCACCATGAAGAGCTCCAGGCAGGTGTTGCGGACCTTCATTTCCAGTTTATTCCTGTCGGCCTCCAGTGAAACCAGGTATCCCAGCCCCCGGCGCGCCATGTGCATCTTGAGCATGCCGGTCACCTTGGAGGCCAGCCCCGCATCCACCCTCTCGTGCATGTAGAGCCTTTGGGCCTCCACCACCGCCCGCGACAGTTCCGGGCCGTGCTCCGCAGCCAGGTCGTCGAAGACGGCCTCCAGGGCGAGGGGGCCGAAGACGGCCACCCTCCTCCCGGTATCCGAGGCGGTGATGATCCCCCTCTCCACGTCCCACCGGTAAGAGGATATGAGGGAGGGGACCCCGCAGGAGGGGCACCTTTCGTGTTCCACGTCCCCGGCCACGAACTCGTACCTCCTCCTGCGCTTCAGCCTGCCCCGCAGCTCCACGGGATGCTCGGAGGGGAAGATGCGCAGGCGGTAGACGTCTTCTTCGAGCTCCTCCCCCTCTATCCACATGTCCAGGCCCTCGAAGGCCTCCACCGTACCCAGGATGTCCGCCTTCCACAGGGGAACGGAATAGGGGAACCTCATTATCATCCTGCGCCAGGGATAGGGCTCGCCCTCCGCGCCTTCCAGGCAAACGTCCCCGTATCCGAACACGCGGGCCACGTTGGCCACCCTCTCCACCAGGTCCTCCCTTATACGGACCAGGAAATCGGCCATGGCCCGGCTGAGCGGTGAATCCCTGGCCGCCTGCTCCGCGTCGCCGAGAAGGAGGGTGTTGCGGACCTCGAAGGGGAAGCCCCTCTCGATGAACCTCCGGGTCTCCCGGCGGCGGCTTTCCACCACCATGGGCTCTATGCTCCGACTCAGGATCTCCTCTATACCCCGGATGACGTTGTCGATAATGTTGGATTCGTAGATCACCATGCGGTTGTGGGGGGATTGGGCCAGGCTGATCACCCCGCCGCTCTCCCACCTCAACTCGCTTCCCACCAGGACGGGAACCCCACATTCCGCGCACCTCTCGACCTGCTGCGCCATCCTGCCTCCGTTCCACCTCTCACCGGGATTTGAGGGGCATGCTCAGGTCCCCGCTATCCTGAGAACTCCATCCTATAGGTATAATTTGCCATGCCGAGCGCGACCTCATACCATACCTGCGCCATCCCGCCTCCGTTCCTTCTCTCACCGGGATTTGAGGGGCATGCTCAGGTCCCCGCTATCCTGAGAACTCCATCCTATAGGTATAATTTGCCATGCCGAGCGCGACCTCATACCATACCTGCGCCCTCCCCACCAGATGCCGCCGCTCTCCCGCCGCAAAGCCCGGGCGATGTTGAGGGACACTCCGCAGACCTCGCAGAGCCCAGTTTCCTTTATGCCGCACCGCCCCCCGCACAGGTCAGCGCCCCCGAAACCGCCCGGGAAATCCTCCCGGAAGTCGGCTTCGAGCTCCCGCCATCCAATAGCCCACGTTCACAAGGCCGGCAACAACGCCTTCTGCTTTCTCCGCCAAACCCCGGCATAAGCCGGTTAATCCCGAGGGCGGCAATCCGTCTCCTACGGTAAATTTTCGCCCCCTTCCCTCGAGAGCTTGAGCCAAGACCGGCAGGAGGTTCGGTAAAATCCATCCGGACATCATAAAGCCCGAACGCCTGGGGTCCGGGTTACAACGGCCAGGGAGTCTCTTAAACGGCGATCTCCATCTCCAGGTCACCGTCATCGCCCAGGCGCCAGTGAGCCTCGGAACGGTCCCTGCCCATGGCTGTTTCGTAAAGAGCCTGGGCCATGCCCACGCTTAGATACGGCATGCAGGCATTGTGGATGGTGACGGAGAGGCGTTTCTCGTCAGCTTCGAAGCGGGCCACGTAGCCCAGCCCCCTCAACGCGCCCATGCGCAGGAAGGTCGTTCCCCTCCTCCTCCAGTTCTCCCCCCCGGCACGCGACTTAACATAACGCCGCTGGGCCTCCACCACGGCCGCGGGCACTTCCTCGCCGAGTTCCGCTTCCAGGTCCCTGAGGACGGCGTCCACGGCATGGGGGCCGAAAAGGGCCATCCTCCTCCCGCTCTCCGGGTCGGTTATAATCCCCCTTTCCAAGTCCCAGTCCAAGCGCGCCACCTCCCGGGGAACGCCACATTCCGGGCAACGTTCATAGTGGACGTCCCCGGGCTTGAGGGGGTAACGCCTCCTCTCCAGGCGTTCCCGGAGAGCCACGGGATGTTCCCCGGGTCGGACCTCGAAGAGATAAACCCCGTCCTCCAGCTGGCGATAAACGACGCGGTGTTCCCTCCCCTCGAAAGCCTCAACGGAAGCGAGACATTCGGCGGCGAAAAAGAGTACCGAGTAGGGTCGCCGGACCACGGTGGACCGCCAGGGATGCACGTCTCCCTCCTCCCACAAGGGACCGAGCCTGGCGTCTCCGTAGCCGTAGACCCGCCCCACCTCGAAGACCCTGCCGGCCAACGCCTTCCCCAGGGAACGTCGCGCCAGGGCCGCCATGCCCCCGAGCACCGGCACCCCGCTCAAGGTCTCGTTCAGGGCCACCAGGGGCCGCCGCATCCAGGCCGGGAACACCCCCTCGATATACTTCCTCACCTCCCTGCGCCGGCTTTCGATGACGATGTGCTCTATGGACAGGCCGATGATCTCCTCCACCCCGCGGAAGAGGTTGTCGATGATGTTGGATTCGTAGAGCACCATCCGGTTATGGGGCGATCTTGCCAGGTGGATGACGCCGTCGTCGCCCCACCACAACTCCTTCCCGATAAAAAGAGGCACGTGGCAAGAAGGGCACCTGCTCCTAAGCGAAGACCTGTCCGGCATTTCGGCTCCTCCCCGGCCGATTCCCCGGCGGGCCGCCCACCCATGCCCCGGCGCGAAACGGGTGACGGCCCCTTGGTGCGCCGGTTAAAGTTTATACCAAGTAAACTTAATGTCAATGCAGGGAAGGCAGCACGAGGCTTCCGGCGCCTTGATCCAATGCCCGCCCGGTCGGCCCCGGCGAGAGGCCGGCGTGGTCACCATGACGGGTCGAGTGCCATCCCTCCGGAGGCGGGTGGGGGATCGTTCCCGAAAAGAGGCATGCTTCCTCGCCGAAGCGCCCAATCGCCGGGGGCGTCCCCCGCAGCCTAGGGGCTTCCGTAATCCCTTTCCGTCACGGGCTCGTACACCATCCATCCCTCCCCGTCGTTGCGCAACCCGAGACGGAAACCGCCGCTCCCGCCGTCGCGAAACAGCTCCACGTCCACGTAAGCCCTGGACCCCGTCAGGTGGCGAAGGTGCACTTTCCACCCGGACACGGAATCCATCCGTTTCCTCGCCTGGTCCATGTAGCCTTCCAGGTCCCCTCTCTCCTTGAACTCCGAGGTGTGGTGGAGCATCTCCCAGGCCTCCCCCCATCGCCCCTCTCTCAATGCCGACAAGTAACGCTCGCTCGCCTCAACCGGAGCCCTCGCCGCGAGGATGGCCAGGAAAGCAAAGGCCACGAGTGCCGGCATGGCGAAGGCGGCGGCTATGATCGCCCGCGCCCGAAGACCCCGTGTCTTTCCGCCGTTTGTCCCGCAAGGTTGCCCGGTAAGGGAGGAGGGGGCTTCTCCGCCCGCTTCCGGGATCATGGCCGGAGTCTCCTCCTCCCCACCGCCGTGCGGCTGGATTTCCCCGCCAAACACGCCTAGCGTCTTCCGGCTTTCCCTAAAGCCCGCTTCACGGTCACGGCTTACGCCGCCTCTACTCGCGTTCATCTATCTCTCGCTCCCTCAAAGACCAAACGTCCGAGACCCGGCCGGTCCCTCTTTTTCGGCCCGGGGCCGCCCGGCTTCCTTTCCTTTTCTTTCCTTTCCTTTCTCTCGAGGCCTCCTCCCCCGGACGTTCATCCGGCTTACCCAGTCCCCGGCTTCCGCCTATGTCCATTAATCCCCGGAGAGGCCGGAAAGGCGACCCCTTTCGGCCTCGCCTTTGAAAGGGCCGCCGTTCTCTTATTTCCATTCCATGGAAATCCTAAACCTCGCCCTATTGTACTCGGATCTTCCCGGCGGAACTTTATCCGCCTCGGCCGTCCCCTTTAAGGCCTCCGCGCACAAGCGCTTCCCGCGGGCCCCCTCGCGGAACCATGAATCACCGGGTGCGGCCTTCCTATTCCTTAAAAGGCCACTCCCCGGCTCCGGCGGCGCCTCGCGGTGGATCGAGGGGTGTATGCGCAATCCCTTTTCCGGGTTTCCAGGCGGCCCTGCGCCAACCGGAACCCGGGTGGTGAAGGCGTGAATGCGTTCCTGGCCAGGTTCAACCGGGTTCAGCTACCCACGGTTTCCTGACGGAAGCTAAAATAATAGCCATGATCGGCAGGCGCAAAGGCACTAGGGGGAGGCCATGGAGATCGATAAACTGGCCGACGAGGCCGCGCGGTTATTGAGCGAATACCTGCGCATCGACACCACCAACCCGCCGGGGAACGAGGGGGCCGGCGCCGCCTTCCTGGGAAGCATCCTCCGGGAGCACGGCCTGGAACACGAGCTCTACGAGACGGCGCCTGGGCGTTCCTCGCTCCTTGCCCGCCTTCCGGGGAAGGGGGAGGGAAAACCCCTGATATTCCTCAACCATATCGACGTGGTGCCGGCGGACCCGGAGGGCTGGCAGGTGGATCCCTTCTCCGGGGAGATGAGCGACGGCTTCGTGTGGGGAAGGGGCGCCCTGGACATGAAGGGCATGGGGATCATGCAGCTCGTGGCCTTCATCGCCGTGGCCCGCGAGGGAATCCCGCTACGCAGGGACCTGGTCTTCCTGGCCGTCGCCGACGAGGAGGCGGGCGGTTACGGCGGGGTGAAGATGCTCCTGGAAAGACACCCCCGGGAGCTGGAAGCGGACCTGGTCATCAACGAGGGCGGCTACGCCCTCCTGGACCTGGTGCCCGGCAAGCCCTTCTTCCTGGTGGCCTGCGCCGAGAAATACGGCATGTGGTTGCGCCTGCTGCGTCGGGGGTTGGGCGGCCATGGCTCCATGCCCACCGGCCGGGGAGCGCTGGAGCTGCTGATCCCCGCCCTGGCGCGCCTGCTGGGGCAGAAACGCCCCCTGCGCGTTAGCCCGGTGATGGAGGCCTTCTTCGCCCGCCTGGCCCCCTACTGGGAGATCCTGGAACCATACCGGGACGACGGGAGAGCGGAAACCCTGTTGCGCGTCGTAGAGGAGAAAGACCTGGCCGCCGTGCCGGCCCTGAACGCTGTCCTCCGGGATACCGTCAGCCTGAACGTGCTCCATGCCGGCAACAAGATAAACGTCATCCCCGACCGCGCGGAGGCCTTTCTCGACTGCCGCCTCCTCCCGGAGACGGAAGCCGAGGAGTTCCTGGATTTCGTGCGCCGGGCGCTGGGGGACGAAGGGGTGGAAATCGACCGCTTCCTGGACATGGAAAGGGCGCCGGCATCGCCCTGGGAGGGAAAATTCTACCGGGCCGTGGAGGAGACCATCCTCTCCTGTTACCCCGGATCCGTGGTCTCTCCCTTCATGCTCTCTGGGCTCTCCGATTCCCGCTATTTCCGCGCCCGGGGCGTGCCCTGTTACGGGGTCATCCCCGCCCGCCTGGGCCTTTCCGACCTGACCCGCATCCACGGGGTCGACGAGCGCATCGCCGTGCAGGACGTCAAGGAGGGGGTGCGCTTCCTTTACCAGCTGGCCCGGAGGGTGTGCGCGTGACCGGGCCGGCTTGAGGGCCAAACCGAAGAGCACCAAGGGCGACCAAAGGCCGGCGCTCGCGGGCCAAGGCCAGAGCGTCCGGATCACCGGAGGGCCACCATCTCGTGGAGGGTAGTACCGCGCTCCTCGCAACTACGGTCCTCGTGCTGGACGCGGAGCTGGAAATCGGACTCGAAGCGGAACCACCCCGGCCGCATGAAACGGTTCACCACCCACTTGACGGCGGGGTTCATGATCACCGGGTTGAGCTCGGAGAGGAAATCGTTGGCATCTATGATGCGTTTAACATCCAGCCGCAGAAAGACCCGACCGGGTATTTCCATTTCCAGGAAGGAGGGATAGGTGCGGTTGGCCGCGGGGTGGAAGACCGGCGGCCCCTCTCGGAGCCGCATCTCCCCGGAGCTGAGGACCACCTCGCCCCCTCTGGCCAACATGAGCGGCCGGGAGGCCTTGCCACCGAACCTCCGGTTGGTCTTCACGTAGGCGTAAAGGAGGGTGTGCTCCTCGGTGTACAGCCTTCCCCAGTACCAGAAGGAGAGGATGCGCCGCATGTCCGCGGTGACCACGTTATGGTCGTGGTACCCTGTCCCCCGGGCCTGCAGGGTGGTGTTGTCGTAACGCACCGTGCCCTCCACGACAGCGCGAGGCGCGGGGACCACCCAGGCGAAATACCCACGGTCACCGTACCGCGTGAGGCCCTTCCCCGGCTTCCACCCCGGGACCTGGCTGCGGAAGGTCAGGTCCGCCTCCATGCCCTCCTCGCAGATGTGCAGGTAGTGCACGGGCAGGTTGCTTCCCTCGGGAAACTCCGCGTGGCAGTGGTTGTCCCCCACCCATACGTCGCACTTCTCGGTGGAAGCCCTAAGTTGCTGGTGGGTAAATTTCTTGACCACGGAGAGTTTTTGGCCATCCGGCCTGTAAACGTGGAGTTCTATGCCCGGCTTGCGGGACATGAGCTCCGAGGCCTGCAGGAAGCCCACCACCACGTGCCCGTCATCCAGGCGGGCGTCGAAGTACCACCATTCCCCGTAGTAACGGCTGCTCCGCGCCTCCGGGTGCCAGGCGTTCTCCCTCGGAGCGAGGGGTATGATCTTCCCGTCCTTCTCCCCCGGCCCCAGCCACTCGTCGATCACCGGTTCGATCCTCATGGCTCCCCTCCTCGATTTCGGCCCGCTTCCCATTCGAGCCAGCACGGCAAGCCCGAGCACAGCCTTTGGTCTTTCCCCGTCTTTCCGGCAGGTTACGCTTCACCAACATTATAGCCGCCACCCGCGCTTCTGCCCCCACCATGCCCTCGTGGCAAGCGCGAGGTCGAACCCGCGCTCTTGGTTGGTATTAATTTCCTTTAGGCATGGAGATCGCAGCGTGGCCCGAGAGCCGCCGAGTCCCTTGAAGCGAGGCATTTCTTTCCATTTTTTTCCCTGATGGAGGAGAACTCCCTGGAGGCCGGGCGTGGTCGCCACCTCAAGTCTCCCGGCGTGCAGAAGAGACCCAGCCTCCTTGAGGCGGGCCTCCTTTCTGCCAGGCAAGATATATCCCTAAGGGTATCATGATTCAAGACCTGACCCCTTTAGGGCCTGGACGGTGACACTCTTCACGCCGCGCAGCAGGCGTGCCATCTCTTCCCGGGACAGGCCAAGCGCCGTGGAGAGGGCTTCCGCGGCGGGGTCCTCGAGCATGCCGTCCACGGGAAAGGAGGCCTCCTCCACCACCAGAACTTCCCGGAACCCGGCTTCCTCGATCATGCGCAGGTAATCATCCTCGGGGACGGCTCCGGAGATGCAGGCCACGTAGGCCGCCGTGGATTCCCTGACCTTTTCCGGGAGTTCTTCCTCCAGGACGATGTCCGAGACCATCAACCTCCCGCCCGGCTTCAGAACCCGGAAGGCTTCCCGAAACACCCGGGGCTTGTCCGGCGAAAGGTTGATCACGCAGTTGGAGATGACCACGTCCACCGAGCCATCCGCCACCGGCAGGTTCTCTATCTCCCCCAGCCGGAACTCCACGTTGTCATATCCGCCCCGACGGGCGTTCTCCCGGGCCCTCTCCACCATCTCCGGGGTCATGTCCACCCCGATGACCCTTCCCCCGCTTCCTACCCGGTCGGCGGCCAGGAAGCAGTCCAGTCCGGGACCGGAACCCAAGTCCAGGACCGTCTCCCCCTCCCGAAGGGAAACCATGGCCACCGGGTTGCCGCACCCCAGGCCCAGATCAGCTCCCTCCGGGACGGAATCCAGCTCCTCCTTCCGGTAACCGATCCTCGCCCCCGCGTCCTCCCGGCGTGCCGGTCCGCAACAGGACCCTTCGGCGGGGCCGCAGCAGGAGCCGCCTCCCCTGGCCATGGCCCCGTATGCCTCACGGACCATCCTCCTGATGTCTTTTTCCTCCAATTCCGCCTCCTCTTTCCTCTCCGTGACCCTGTTCACCTCCGACCTGGCCCTTTAAGGTCATCCCTCGGTGGCCGACATCGGAGAAGACATCGGGCAGCCGTCTGCGGAATCATCCCCTACGCGGCCCGCGTTCTCCAACCCTGCTTTTCCCCACCCCCACTTCGCTTCTTTGATCACCAGGCGATCCCTTCCGCCCGGTCAGGCCAGGTTCCCGAGGACCGGTCCCAGTTTCTCCTTCACCAGGTCTCCGAGTTCCTCCGCTTTCATGAGTACCATGCAGCATACCTCGCCGTTCCTCTCCAGGCTGATCAAAACCAGCTTCTCCCCGGCCCCGATGCCTGCTCTCTCCCGGAAATCCTTGGGAAGGACCATCTGTCCCCTCTCGTCCACGCTTACCAGCGTCTCCACCCTGCAGCGGGCGGAATCACCCGGGCAGCAGGCTTTCTCTCCCCTTTTGGCGGCCATCTTCCCTCCCCGTGGCTCGTTGTTTTAATATTCTGAAATTTCAGTATATTATGAATATACTGATTAACAAGAATATGTCAAGACGCGGGCTTCCGAGCGGGCCCCTCTTGGGGGACGAGTTTTGAGAGGACCCGGTACCGTCTCTGCCGCCACGGTAAAGGCGCGCAAACACCGGCTGGTGCCCTTCCCGCCTCACCCTCGGCTGATGTGCCCAGTCCCGCGCCGCAGCGATGGCCGGAAACCCTCCACTTCCCCCGCGGCACGGTCCTCAGGACCACCCCTCAAGCACCTTCCGGAAGTACCGATGTCTGGTTCGATCCGCCCTCCGCCACAGGGGGAGTACCTTTTCCACCCAGGGACCGAAGGCCACCGGATGTTCCGGATACCCCTCGTAGAGCCTGCGCAGCGCCGTCGCCGTCGTTCCCATGACGGCCATGCGGGCCAGCGAAGCCGGGCGAAGCTTGCCGGAAGCGATTCCCTTGGCCAGGAGGGGGAGGGCCTTCTTCATCTCTTCCGGATCGGACTTCATCTCGTAGTCCAGGTTGAGGGATACCGTCCCCTCCTCGCTGAAGATGCCGGGGACGGTGTACAGGAACTCGATCTCCGGGAGGGAAAGGGAGACCAAGGCGGGCATGAAGGCGGTGAGGTAGGCGAACTTGGCCCCCTGAGTCCGGAAGTATCGCACGTTGTAAGGCCACAACGCCTCGCGGGTGAGGTCGTCGCGGGCGAGCGCTTCCGCGGCCACCTCGGCGGCGATACGGCAGGCGGTGAAGGCGGAGGTCACCCCCTCGCCGCTGAAGGGCTTGTTCATGAAGGCGGCATCGCCCACCACCAGGAGACCGTTGTCCACCAGGGAAAGCGGGGGGCGGCGGTAGGGCACCCTTCCCTCCGTGCTCCAGGCGGGCATCCCCCGGAAGGGAAGGGTGGAGGCAAAGGCCCGGTGCCTTCTCCGGGCTCCCTCCGGACTGGCCGGCATCCCCACCCCCACGATCATCTCCCGGCCGTAACTGGGGGCGTACCATCCCTGGAAATGGAGGTAGGAATTGATGCCCGGGTTGACCTCCCCTTCCAGGTCCTTCCACGATTCCATGTATACCACCAGGGTGTCCAGTTCGGCGGGGGGATCGCTTTCCCACCAGGGACTCGCGGGGACCCCCGTCCGCACCGCTCCCCGCAGGCCGGAGGCATCCACCACCAGGCGGCAGCGCAGCTCGGACTCCGAACCCCCGGCGCGCACCTTCACCCCCGCCGGGAAACCTTTTTCCCGCAGCAGGCCCAGGAACTCCGTTTCCTCCCTGAACTCCACCCCTTTCTCCGCGGCGTAACCGCGCAGGCGCTTCATGAAAGCCGGCTTGTCCATGTCCAGGGTGACCAAGCGGGCGGTTACCCGCCGTTCGCCGCTCGGCGACCACATGGTAATAGTTTCCAGGCGATGCAGGAGCTCGCTTCCCCGGGGAAAAGGGATGCCGAACCTATCGAAGGCCGGCTCCTCCATGTGGAAAGGACCTATGGTCCGCCCCAGCGACTCCAGCTTCTCCTTCTCCAGCACCAGGCAGCGGAAACCCGCCTCCGCCAGCCTCCAGGAAAGGTAAGTGCCGGAGGTGCCTGCCCCCACGACGATCACGTCGAACTCACGAGCCATGGTCGGTCACCCCCTCCCTTCACCGCCGCGGCATCCCCGGGAGCCCGGGGGATGCCTTTCCTCCCTTTTCCGCCCGCGCCCCCAACCCCTCGACGAGCAGGAAGATAGCGGGTCTCGGGGTCCCGGAAAGTCTCCGGGGTCACTCCCGCCACCTCAGACCAGGATGTCGCGACGCTCGAACAGAAATACCGAGAGAGCCCCCAGGACCAGCGACGCCGCCAGGAGCACCAGGGCATGCACGGCGTTAAGCCCCCTCTTCAAGGGCTCGGAAGCGATGTAATAGTAGAAGGGAGAGATGCGGCTCCAGGGCTTGAGCCCCTTCACCATCCCGGAAAGGGAATAGATGAAAAAGGTGGCAACGGCCAAGGCCGCGGCGATGCCCACGGACCGGCCCCGCTTCCCGGTCAGGCAGCCCACCGCCAGGGCCAGGTTGCCGAAGACCAGGCCCAGGAGTACGCAGCTCAAGCTCGCCGCGGCCAGGTTTGCCGGGCTGATGTCCATGTCGAAAAGGACGGCCCCCACGGAAAGCGAGGCCCAGAGCGCCAGCCCCATGCCCAAGGTGGCGGCGGCCATGGACGCCGCCTTCTCCAGCACCACCCTACGCCTGGGGATGGGGTTGGCCAGCAGGAGGTCGAGGGTGCCCTTCCCCTCCTCGCCGGCGATGGCCGCGCTTCCCCGCGAGACGGCGAAGATAATGAAGAGTATGGGGGCCATCATGAAAAAGAGCTCTCCGTGCAGGAATCCCGCCGGCGAGGTGTAGTCCCCGGCGCCCTCCCCGATGAAGGCCTTCACCCAGTCGGGGGCCTCCTCCATGAACTCGGTCAGGGACGGAGTCCTGGAGACGGTGGGGTAGTAGGCCACCAGGAAAAGGCAGAGGGCGGCTATCCCCACCGCCCACCAGGCAAGGGAAACCCTCTGGTCCCGCAGGGTCTTGAGGAAGACGTTCCTAAGCATGGCCCTCGCCTCCTCCGCCGGGCTCCTCCCGGTAGTAATGGATGAAGATCTCCTCCAGGCTCACCTCCGGGCTCGCCACGTTGAGGACCTCGAACCGCGCCGCGGCCTTGATCAGGGCATCCACGCTGCCGGTGATGGAACAGGTGAGGGTCCGGCCCTCCACCCGGAGATCCCTGACCCCCGGTATTCCGGCAAAGGCTTCCGGAGGCACCGGTTGAGCGAAGTGTATCTCCAGCCGGCGCAGGGCCTTCCTCTTCAGGGCCTCCACCCCGTCCACGGCCGCCAGCCCTCCCTCCCGGATGATGCCCACCCGGTCGCACATCCTCTCCACCTCGGGGAGGTTATGGGAGGAGATGAAGAAAGTGGTCCCCTCCTGGCGCATCTCGCGCACCAGGCGGTGAAATTCGAGCTGCACCAATGGATCCAGCCCGTTAGTGGGCTCGTCCATGATGAGAAGCTCCGGGCGGTGCATGAAGGCCTGCACTATGCCCAGTTTCTGCCTGTTGCCCCGGGAAAGGGACTTTATGACCTGGGAGAGGTCGCAATCCAGGCGCTCGGCCAGGGAACGGGTGAATTTCCAGTCCGCTCCTCCCCGGAGGTTTGCCAGGTAGCGGAGGAGCTCTTTGCCGGTGAGGTTATCGTACAGGGCGAGCTCACCGGGCAGGTACCCCACCCTCCTCCTTATGTCCACGCCCCGACTGCGCACATCCATGCCCAGGACCTCCGCCGTGCCCCGGGTGGGGCGGATGAGGTCCAGGAGCAGGCGTATGGTGGTGGTCTTTCCAGCCCCGTTGGGGCCGAGGAAGCCGAAGACCTCGCCCCGCTCCACCACGAGGTCAAGGCCTTCCACGCCGCGGTTGCGGCCATAGTACTTGGTCAGCCCCTGGGTAAGGATGGCCGCTCCACCCACCTGTGCCTCTCCCTTCCCACCCGTTTCCTTTACCGGGAAAACCTTCTCCACGGCATATTCATGCCTCCGGCCCCCGGGGTTCGACCTCCCTTATCTCGGCGAGCATCAGTATCCTACCACAGGCTCCCAGCGGCCAGGCCCCGCCGAAGCAGGAAATGGGTATCTGGAAAAGGGGGCCGGTGAGATCCGGCTCCGCGTCATCCACCCCCTGGGCCATCCTCTCCAAAAGGAGCATGACCCTGAACCAGGCCTTGTGCAGGGCCATGATGCACACGTCCTTTCCCGTCTCCTCCAGGAGCACGCGGCCCGCGCAGTCCAGGAATATCTCCTCCCCGGCGGCGTGGCCGGCCGGGCAGGCCACGGCCTCCACCACCCTGAGGACGATGCGGTGATCCCTGAACCTCTCCATGGCCCGCAACCGCCTCTCCCTCTCCGGCCGGGCCAGGAAGGCTTCCAGCTCTACCGGGGACATGGGCAGCCGGCGCATGAACTCCGTGGCCCGAGGGCCACCGTTATCCGTACCTCCCTCCGCGGCCCGGCATGCGCCCCTCTGCCTCCGGTTCCAAAAGAAAAAGTAGGGAACCAGGTGCAGGTTATGGACCAGGAACTGGAAGAGGGGCATTCTTTCCCGGCTGAGGCGGAAGGTGCAGGTGCCCAACCCGCCCCGTTCAAGGCCCGGATCCGTGCAGGCCACGGTATGGAACACCATGCGGTTGGGATCCTCGCCACGCAGCATGTGATCGTAGTAGGAGTAGATGAGCGGAGAGAGCTGGGAGAGCCCGTGCACGCAGATGCTCGGGGGGCACTTTCTCCTGATCAGTCCCCCCATGGCGTCGAAATAAAGGGGCTTGCCCTCGTAATTCTCCCCCATGCAGTGGCGGGAACACACGGGTTCCGCCTTGATCCAGTAAGCCAGGTCCCCGATCCCTATGGCATCCACCAGGCCGGTGCGCCTGGCCTTCTCCAGTTCCTCGGGGGTATAACCCCAGCGGTTCCTGACCAGGCGTAAGGTGGCCTTCTCCACGACCTTCTTCAACATACTCATCCCCCCTCGAAGAACCGTGGCGCGGACCCCCGGCTCCGCGACCCCCGCGAGCGACCGGTTACATTTTCCCCCACCGTCTCGCCCCTGGGCAACGCGAGAAGTCGAAGACCGGCTTTCCTCGATGTTTTCTCCCATCCCCGCGTTCCCGGGAAACGCCGCGGGACACTGGCGCCGAGAAAGGCGGGGTGGCACCCGGAGGCGTTCCGGGCGTCTCCAGCGGCGCCTTGTCCTTGAACGGCCATTCTACCGACCCGCGCACGGGATCCCCTCCCTACCCGCGTGAGAAAGGCTGACGCCTCTTCCCCGCGCCCCTCGATTCCCAGGCTTCGCCCGCAACATCATCACCGGGGAGCAGGCTGGTAGCTGGCGCCTCTTCCCCGCGCCCCTCGATTCGCAGGGGGTATGGGAGTCCCCGGACAGCGTTTAAGCTTCCGGGAGATTCCAGATCCACAATGGCGATGACGTCCGTTAAAGCCGGTTATTATGTCCGTACGTTGGCCGCGGCTTCCCCTTTCGCCATCCTGCCGCGAGGAGCCGGTGGGCGAAGCCTTCCGTCGGCTTTCCCTGAGAAGAGCGCGAGGGGAGGCTTCCCACTGCCGTACCTGCACAGCGGAGGCTATACTGTTCGTAAAGGCCAGATGGAAAGGGGGAAATCATGGGTGAAAGGTGCGCGTACTTCGATTACCAGCGGTGCGACCTTTGCGGGGAATGCCTGTCTCGGTGCCGTTACCTCGGCCTCACCCCGGGAGAGGCCAAGGAAGAGATGAGGCGCCTGGTGGAGGGCGAACCTACCCGGGTGGTGCACCGGCGGTGCGTAAGCTGCTACGCCTGCGATGCCTTCTGTTCGCGGGGATGCCGTCCCTACGAGTTGATAATCTCCCAATGGCACCGGCGCTACCGGGAACGGGGCCTCCCGGTGAGAGCCTCCTACCTCATGCCCGCCTCCCATCCCAATTTCCGGACCGACCTGGTGCGCGCCATGAGCCCCCGCGAGAGGGAGCTGCTGCGCCGGTGGCGGGAAACGCCCCCCGAAGGCGGGCTGGTCCTCTATCCCGGTTGCAACGCCCTGGCCCTGCCGCACCTGCTGGACGCTCCTTTCCTGGAGGAGGTGATCATATCAGGCGACTTCGACCTCTGCTGCGGGGAGATGTACTTCCGCATGGGCCTTTTCGACGTCGTGGAACAGGTGGCGGAAAGGCTCACCGATTACTACCGCGGGCGGGATATCGGCACCATGCTCTTCGTCTGTCCCGCTGGTCTGAACATGTTCCGCAACGTCCTGCCCGGGCTTTTCGGGGCGGAGTTCTCCTTCCGCACCAGGTACCTGGGGGAATACATCTGGGAAAAAGTGGAAAGAGGCGAACTTCGGCTTACCAAAAGGCTCTCGCGCAGGGTGGCCGTGCACGATTCCTGCCACGGGAGGATCCTGGGCGAGGAGGTGCAGGGTACCGCGCGCCGGCTCTACGCCGCCATGGGCCTGGACCTGGTGGAGCTGGCCCCGCGACCTGCGGAGGGACTCTGCTGCGGGATGGCCGCCGGATGCAACCGTTACCGGCCCGAGGACATGTACCGCGCCGCGGTCATGGAGCTGCGCGAGGCCGCCCGTACCGGGGCCGACGAGCTGGCCGTCTACTGCGGCGGCTGCCAGCTCACCCTATCCCTCATGCGCTGGCTGTACCCCACCCGGCAGCCGGTCCGCCACCTCCTCGAGTACCTGAAGGAAGCGACAGGCGCGCCGGTCACCTACCCCGCATCCCGCCGGTCCCTGCGCATGCTGGGCAACATAACCGTGAAGGCCCTTCCCAAGCTGCCTTCCCGCCGTACCTACCGCATCTGCATCCGGTGACCATCGGCGGCGCGCGCCGGCCACGCTCCCCCCAGGCCTCCAGCCACCGCCGAACCCTCGGGGTCCCGGAAGCGCCCGCCCGACGACCAGCCCGGGGAAATCCGGCTTGAATGGCCGCAATGGCCTCTCAGGCAACTTCCCCGAGGCCCCGCGAGGATAAGGGCTTCCCGGCCTCCACGCAGCGGGAAGGGCTTCCGGGCACCTCCGCGGAGCGAGCCTTCACGCGGACCTCGAGCGCGGCGAGCCGGGAAGGCAGGTGGATTCGCCTCCCCTACCCCCGCTCAAGGCCGGCCTCACCGACAATCGAATGTAAGGTTTTTCCTGTATTATTTTGAAATATCCCTGCCGCTTTTAACCTTCCCCCTGGAAAGGGCTCCGTCCAGGTGTTCTAACCCGCCCCGAAAAGGGTTTTTCCGGGTCTAAGACCTCCCGCCCACCCTCCCCGGCTCCACCAGGCTGTTCGCTGGCCTGGCCAACGAAGTACATGGATTCGGTATCGGACGTCGATGAATAACTCTTCCTTCTTTTCCCGTTTCGTCCCCATGGAGTGATCTCCCAACCTTTTAAAATCTTGGAAACGCTCCATATGACCACACATGGCTCCAAGCCCTTTCGCCCGAAAAACCACAAAAGGGGATCCGGCCGCCGCGGGAGTTGAAGCCCCTCCGGGGGTTGAAAGATAATGGGTTTGTCTCCACTTCTGGCGGGGCACGCCGCTCGAGATCCGGAAAGCGAAAGGGAGGGGAAAAAAATGGATTTCGCACTCACCGAGGAACAGAAGGCCCTGCAGCGGACGGTACACGAGTTCGCCGCCAACGAGGTCCGGCCCGTGGCCCGGCAGTACGACGAGAGCGGCGAGTTTCCTTGGGAGGTAATCCGCAAGGCGGCACGCCTGGAGCTCACTTATTCCGGCGTCCCCGAGGAATACGGGGGGCCGGGCCTGGGCATGCTGGACAACGTGATCATCATCGAGGAACTGGGTTGGGGCTGCGTGGGCATCGCCTCGGCCATAGCCCTAAACCAGATCGCCATCCTCCCCGTCCTCCTGGCGGGTACCGAGGAGCAGAAAAGGGAATACCTGGGCCGGCTCACCGATCCCGACAATCCGCGCCTGTGCGCCTTCGGGCTGACCGAGCCGGAAGCGGGGTCCGACGCCGCCTCCCTCAAGACCAGGGCCGTGCGGGACGGGGACGAATACGTCCTCAACGGGCAAAAATGCTTCATCACCAACGGAGGCGTGGCCGATTTCTACACTATCTTCGCCACCGTGGATCCCGCCAAGAAGTACCAGGGCATCACCGCCTTCCTGGTGGACGCGGACACCCCGGGCTTTTCGGTGGGCAAAATAGAGCACAAGATGGGCATGCGCGCCTCCCGAACGGCGGAGCTCGTCCTGGAGGACGTGCGCGTGCCCGCCTCCCGCGTACTGCGGGGCGAGGGGCAGGGTTTCTACGTGGCCATGGAGACCCTGGACACCTCCCGCCCCGGGGTGGGAGCCATCGGGGTGGGCCTGGCGCGCGCCGCCTTCGAGGAAGCCCTGGCCTATTCCAAGCAGCGGGTACAGTTCGGCAAGCCCATATGCCGCCAACAAGCCATCGCCTTCATGCTGGCGGACATGGCCACTAAGATAGACTACGCCCGCCTTCTCTGCTACCGGGCCGCCTGGATGCTGGACCAGGGGATGAACGCCATCAAGGAATCCTCCATGGCCAAGTACGTGGGGACCGACGTGGCCATGGAGGTATGCACGGACGCGGTCCAGATACACGGCGGCTACGGGTACATGAAGGACTACCTGGTGGAGAAGCTCTTCCGCGACGCCAAGATACTCCAGATCGTGGAGGGAACCAACCAGATCCAGCGCCTGGTACTCTCGGCGCAGCTCCTGGCATGACAAGGGAAGCCCCCCGCCGGCTGGGTCGGGCTCTCCACGCCAGAGGCGACATGTCCGCCCTCCGGTCGTATACCGTTCGTCCCGCAAACCGCCCGTGCGCCAATCAACAACAGATCCGCGGCCGGAGACATCGACGGTGAAACACCATTCCGGTGGCCGGGGACGAGGAGACGAAGCGCGGCCCGAAAGTACGGCCATGATCGGGATACATGCTCCCGACTTCCGGCGGCTGGGGCCAGGCAGCGAAGCGCAGTGGGGATGGGCCCATCCTTGACCTTCTGATGGGCCGCTTTTTTCCGCCCACCGTAAAACTGCGCCACGGGGCAGCGAGCGCGGCGTGGTTTCGACGCCCGCCTTGCTCCCGCCGATCAGGAGAAGCGGAAGGTCACCCCGCTTCCGGGCGGAGGATAGGCGAAGTCCACGGCTCCCCTCCCGCAGGCCAGGAAACAGGACCCGCATTCCAGGCACCACTCGCGGTAGTGCCTGGAAAGGATCGCCTTCCCCTTGTGCACCTCCCACAGGTCCATGGGGCAGATCACCTCGCAATCCCCGCATCCGTCGCAGAGCTCGCCTCGAAAGGTTATGAAATCGCGGGGCGAGGGCTTTATCCGGACCAGGGCTCTCCTGTCGATCTCCAAGGACTTCCTCCTTTTACCCTTGATCCCCGCTTCACCGCCGCGGGCGAACACCGCCTTCGTCATCCCGGGGATCCCTCGGACATGACGTTCCTCAGCATCCACGAAACACTCCTGGCCGCCGCGGCGAACCCGCGCAGCTTTTCTTCCCCCGCCTCCAGGAAAACGGGCATATAAACCCGGGCCACGGACATCAGGGCGGGGAGGTTCTCGAGCAGGATGGGGAAAACCCTCAACATGGCCTCGGCCTTGGGTTCCTGGGCGGTCATGAGAAGATGGACAACCAGATCCACGGCCATCTCTTCCAGTTCCCCGCATACCCGGGGATCCCCCAACAACTCGAAGAGCCTGCGCAGCTGCGCCCCGGCAGCGAACTCCTTCCCCACCGGGCTTTCCGCCAGCCTCTCCCGGTACCGGGAGAGGGAAGCCCGGGTGGTGTCCCTCTCCTCCAGGACCTCGGCGGCCACCTCCGCCGCCAGGCGCCCGGAATACATGGCCTGCCATACCCCTTCGGCGTAGAGGGGTTCGGCCAGACCCGCCGCGTCACCCACCAGCATCAGCCCTCCGCAGAATATGTTCTCCGGCATGTACTCCATCCAGGTCAGGCAGTGGGCCTGCCATTCCCGCGGCTCGGCCTCCAGGGCCCGCAGCAGGCGTTGTACCGGGGGAGCCAGCATGGTCTGCAGGAGCTCGCGGGCCGGCTTGGCCCGCCTGCGCAGGGCCCGGGAGACGAGGCTGTTGGTCACTCCCGGTCCTCCCAGGTGCACTCCGTCCGCGTAGGCGATGAGGAAATTCCCTCCCATACCCGGCCCGAAGTAAGCATGGAAGCCAGCCTCGTGAATGACATCATCCATCCTTTCCCTGGGCGCGGCGAAGTCCACGATGCACACGCTGGTCACCTCGTGGGGTCTCCATTTTTCGCGCAGTCCCGCCATGCGGGCCACCGGGGAAAGCACCCCGTCCGCCCCGATGGTGACCGGGGCCCGGAATTCCTCGCCGCCCTCCAGCCGTACCCCCGCCACCCGGCCCCGCTCCATTACCAGGCCGGTCACCAGGGAGCCGGTCCGGAGTTCCGCCCCCGCTCCCACCGCCAGATCCGCGAGGTAGGGGTCGAACTCCCGGCGCAGCATGCCCACGGTAAAGAAATCGCGGGCCTCCGGGTAGGACATGCGGCGGGAGGGGCCGGAGGCCACCACGAACCTCTCCTCCATCTCCGGAGGCGGAGACAGGAAGTGGGCCACGCATTGCCTGCAGTAGCGCATGGAAGGAAGTTCCATCTCCCGCAGGAAGGGAAAATCCCGCCAGGCCTTGCTGGAGAGGGCGAAGCCGGAGGCGTTCTTCTCCCCGGGCGACTCGGCCCTTTCCAGCAGCAGGGTCTTCAGGCCGATCTCCGCCGCCCTCAAAGCCGCGGTGCAACCCCCCGGCCCGGCACCCACCACGATGAGGTCGTAGTGCTTCATCTTTCTTCCCCTTCCCGGCGCCAGTCCCGCTCTTCAGCCAGTTTTTTCAACCTCTCGGCGATCCCTTCCTCCAATCCCTCCGTGTCCATATCGGCTTCTCCCACGTAGAGGATGTTGTCCGCCGCCCCCCCGGGGTCGAGCAGCCGGCACAGTTCCTTTTGCCAGCGGTTGAAATCCCCCTGCAGGGGGCTGACAATCTTGCGCTGCTGCGGGAAGATGTTCCACGGCTGGTCGCAGCAATCCTGCAGGGCCCGCATGAAGAAATCCACCACCAGCCCCTTCACCGCCTCCTGGTGCCTTTCATCGCGGGGATCGTAATACCAGAGTTCCTCGCTGTGGCCTATGGCTCCTCCCTCCCAGGCCATGTCCACGCAGGCGTCGCCGCCGTCGTCCACGCACCCTCCCCTGGCGATCCATTTTCTCTTGATGCCCTCCCCCGCCCGGTCCCAGGCGATGGCCGTGTCCCAGGCATCGTTGGGGCCCAGCCCGGACTGCATCTGGCCTCCTGGCCGGAAGGCCATGCCCGGAACTGCCCCGCTCACTATACACCAGGTGAACGAGGGGCCCAGGGGGGTGTCCGTGAGGTCGAGGGCTATCCCCCCATATTCCGCGGTCACCGCCCTTACGGTCCGGGCCTTGAACTCCTCCTCGGCGACGGAATGCGAGGTCATGACCAGCATGATCCCGTGCCGCAGGGCCTGGAGGGCGTTCCTTATACCGAGGCGACCTTTCAGCAACCGGTTGAGGTGGGGGAACAGGATCATGGGGACCACTCCCACCGCGGCCTTCTGCATGTTGTAATCGACCTCCTCCCTGGCCAGGGCGTAGAAAGCCTCCCCAAAGGACCGGTAATCCGGGAATAGAAGGTAATAGATCCTCGTCCCCCCAGGCATCTCCATCCTCAGGTCGTAAAACAGCCCCTCCGGGCGCGGTTGGGGTGGCCCCGGCCAGGGGAAGAGCTTGAGGGCGCAGGCGGTGAAGATCCCGTTGCCCGAAAGCGCTCCCGCCTTTCCCCTCATGATTCCCCGCAACGAGGGCCCAGGCCCGTCGGCACAGAACCAACCGCATCCCGAGCCCAGGGAGCCCAACCTCAGCACCTCCCCGTCGGGAAGCACCCATTCCACCCCCACCAGGTTGCGCGGGCTGTAGGTCCCGTCGGTGCCCGGCCCGAAGGCGGCGCAGGCGCTGGCCAGGGGAGAAACCCCCGCCCCCGCGGATATCATGTGCACGTTGAGGCCCCTCTTCATGGCCTCCGCCCTAACCTGGCCCCCGCAGGCGTAAGGCTCCACGACCACGATCATGTTCCTCTCGTCGATGTCCAGGATGCGGTCCATGCGCCTGAGGTCCACCTGGACCACCCCTTGCCCGGAGGGCCCGGCCCAGGCACCCCAGCCGGTGGAGAAGGCCTTGAACCTCAGTCCGTGTCGGTTGCAGATCCTCACCACTTCCTGCACCTCTCGCGTGCTTCCGGGAAGGGCCACCGCTTCCGGGCGGGGAACCCACAGGGAGAGCTCGTCGTTGAAGGTGGGCTGGAAGGCGTATCCATCCAGGACGGCGGGTTCCCTGGAGACGTTCTCCTCCCCCAGTGCCTCCGCAAGTTCTCGATAAGCCTTCTCGGAGATCATCCCCCAGCACCTCCGCGCGTGGCCCTCCCGGTTTTCGGTCCGGATCTTCCTCTTCCATCGGGATACGCCGCCTACGGGAAATCCGGGTGGCCCGAAAAAACCGCTCTCGCCGAAGCCGGCCCGAACAAGCCTCCTTGCATAATATTACTGGATGTATCATCGGATGCGCTTCCAGTCCGGGGCCTGTGCGCGGCATGAAGCGGCATCCGGCCCGGGGCGATGTCCCGCCCCTCGCGCTTCCCGGGCGTAGCCCATCGCGGGCTTGTCATCCCTTGCCCTTATCCTTCTGTCCCGGAGAGTTCGACACGCGTCACGCTCAGCCGGAGGAGCGAGGGCCTATGCGGGGAGAAAACGCTAACCGGGCCAACCGAATCGTGGACGAGCTGGCGGACTTCTGCCGCCGCTTTCCCGTGGAGGAGAAATGGCTGCTGGTGCCCAACTACCGCGCGGGTTACCAGTGGCTGGAAAACGTCGCCTTCGGCGGCACCCCGGTCTTCAATCTACGCATGCGGACCTTGCCTTCCCTGTGCCTGGAACTGGCTTTCGAGGCCATGGAGAAAAGGGGCCTTCGCTATATCCGGGGCTTGAGGCTTGAACTCATGGTGGCCGAAATCCTGGCCCGCTTCGGCCTCCCTACGCTGGATTCACCGCCGGGGGGAACCCGTCCCGACCTGGCAAGGGCGGTAACCTCCACCCTGCTCGACGTGAGGCTCTCCGGGCTTGAGGCCGAGGAGCTCGAGGCCCATGCCTCAACCCCTTCGTCCAAGACAGGATGGCTGGTCTCCCTTTTGCGGGCCTACGAGGAAAAACTTGCCGTTCACCGCGCGGTGGATTACCCCGGCTTGCTGAGAATGGCCCTCGGCGAGCTCGACCTTGGTCGCACGCCCTTCCGCGAGGGCCTTCGGATAGCCATACCCGAAAGCATGCTCTCCGCGTTGAGGGGCCTGGAAAGGGCGCTCTGGAAATCGATGCCTACCGGCGCGATGGAGGTCCTCGAGGAGGATTCCTCCCGCGACCAGGAGGCGTATACAGATGCCTCGCTCTTGCGGTGGATAAACCGACCCACGGAGGCACCGCCCCCTCCGGGGGACGGGACGGTGGAGATCTTCCGGGCCACTGGAGAGACCAACGAGGTCCGCGAAGTCCTCAGGCGTTCCCTGCAGGGGATGATACCCTTCGACCGGGTGGAGATCCTCTACACCGACTACGAGGCGTACGTTCCCCGCCTCTACGAACTGTGCTCCATGCTCTTCCCGGAAAGCAAGGACCGCCCCCCCATCACTTTCGCCGAGGGGATCCCGGTGCGTTTGACCCGGCCGGGAAGGGCCCTTTTGGGGTGGATCCACTGGATCAGGGAGGATTTCTCCCAGCAGAGGCTGGCGGAGATCATGGACGACGGCCTGATCGTGGCCGGTCGTCCCGGCGAGGAAGGTGCCGGGCTCACCCGCGCGGCAGCCCTCTTCCGGACGCTGCCCATAGGCAGCGGCAGGGAGCGTTACCATACCGCGCTGGAGGCCGAGTCGCGTCGCCGTACCCTCCCCCGCGTTCCACGGGAAGAGGAAGAGGGCATGCCTCCCGCAGCCGTTGAGGGCTCCGGGAAAAGCGAGCTCGCGACCCTGCGCGAGCTCTGCTCCGAACTCCTTTCCGGCGTACCGGAGGATCTACGCGACACAATAACGCTCCTGCGGGGAGCCCGCGATTTCCTCTCCCGGCGCGCAAGAAGCGCGGGCGAGGCCGACCAGTACGCCCTCCATTTCCTCCTGCGCCGGGTGGGTGAACTGGAGGGCGCTCTGGAAGAATATGACATCTCGGATTTCCCGGCGCTGGACTGGCTGGAGGAAACGGTCCTCGCCTCCAGGGTGCTCGGCGAGGGTCCGAGGCCGGGATGCCTGCACGCCGCGCCCCTGTTCGGCGGCGGTCGCTCGGGTCGGCCCTGGACTTTCGTGGTGGGCCTGGACGACGGCCGCTTTCCGGGGGCCGTGTTCCAGGATCCCCTCCTCGCCGATGAGGATAGGCAGCGCCTATCACCGGAGCTGGCCACTTCCTTCGACCGCATCTCCGCCTCCGTGGCGGGGCTTTCGGACCTGTTCGCGAGCCTCAGGGGAAAGGTGACCTTATCCTATTCGGGCTACCACCTGCGAGAGGACCGGGAGATGTTCCCCTCCCAGGTGCTGCTTACCGCCTACCGCCTGACATCCGGAGTCCTTCCTCCCGACCAGGAAGGCTTCCTCCGGGGACTCCCCGCCCCGGCTTGTTTCGCCGCCGCGGAACCCGAGGCCGCCCTTTTCCCGGATGAATGGTGGATGAGTGCGCTGGGCAGGAACCGGCCGCCTTCCGATCCGGAAAACTTCCTCCGGCCACTCTACCCCCATCTCTCCCGCGGCCTGAGGGCCGCACGAGCGCGCGCGGCGGAGTCTTTCACTCCCTACGACGGTTACGTCCCGGAGGCGGGTCGTGACCTCGACCCGGCATCGGAAGGCGGCCCCGTGGTATCACCGAGCCGCCTGGAGACCTACGGGAGGTGCCCGCTGGAATATTTTCTGCGCTATGTCCTGGAGGTGGAGCCCTTCGATGAATACCTCCACGATGCCCGGGTGTGGCTCAACCAGCTGGAAAAGGGCAGCCTGCTGCATTCCCTCTTCCACCGCTTCCACCGGCGCCTACGCGATGCGGGCGAACTGCCTTCCGTCGACAGGCACCGGGAGGTCATCGAGGGTCTCCTGGAAGAGGAGATAAGAACCTGGTGCCAACAAAAGCCACCCCCCTCACAAGTGGCCTTGCAGGAGCAGCGGGCCGAGCTGCTCAGGACGGCTTACGTGTTCCTCCACGAGGAGGAACTCTTTTGCCGGGAGAGAAAACCCCTCTACTTCGAAGTATCCATGGGCATGGGGACGGAAGGGCCGGGAAATCCCGTCGACCATCCCGAGCCCCTGGTCGTTGGCGTTCCCGGGATCGGAAACATCAAGGTCCGGGGAAGGATCGACCGCATCGACCTCCTGGAAGGCTACGGGAAACCCGTTTTCCTGATCTGCGATTACAAGACGGGTTCCAGTAAGAGATACAGCCGCGCGGATCCTTTCCTCGGGGGACGTTGTATACAGAACTACCTTTACACGGTGATGGCCGAGGGTCGCCTGCGGGAAGAGCATCCTGGCGCGGAAATCGCCGGGTTCGAATTCTTCTTCCCTGGCATCCGGGAACATGGGGAGAGGATAACCTGGGACTCCCGGGCCCTGCGGGAAGGGGACCGCATCCTCGGGGATGTTTGCGCGGCCCTAGCCTCGGGCTGCTTTCTCCCCAGCGACAACCCTGAGGACCTCAAATACAGCGATTACCGGGAGGCATTCGGCGACCTCGAAAGGACGGCGGCAGCTTCGAGGAAAAAGCTGGCATGCGAAGAGAACGAGGTTCTCGAACCCTTGCGGCGCTTGAGAGGATATAGGGAGGATGGCCCGTGACCGGAAACCCAAGCCGCGAAATCCCGGGGGCTCCGCCGCTCCCCGATCGCGAGGAACGTGAACTCGTGACTTCCCTCCTGGACCGCAACCTGATGGTGGAGGCGGCGGCGGGCACCGGAAAGACCACGGCCATGATAGGGCGTATGCTGGCCCTCCTGGGCAGCGGGGCCTGCCGTCACATCCGGCATATGGCGGCCATCACCTTCACCCGGAAGGCGGCCGCCGAGATACGCGGCCGCTTCCGGTCTTCCCTGGAGGAAGCGTGCAGGGAGGCGCGGGGCAGGGAAAGGGAAAACCTGGAAAGCGCCCTGGAAAACGCGGAACAATGTTTCATAGGTACCATCCACTCCTTCTGCGCCCGCATCCTTCGCGAAAAGCCCCTCGAGGCGGGAGTCGGCCTTTCCTTCCGGGAAATCGACGACCTGGAAGACTCCCGCCTGCGCGAGGAGGCATGGAATCGATTCTGCGCCCGCCTGTTCATCGACGACCCCGGGGATATCCTGGGAAGGCTCCGGGAGGTGGGCGTTCGCCTCTCGGACCTGGAAACGGCCTTTCAACGCTTCGCCGATTTTCCCGACGTGGAGGAATGGCCAATACCCGACCCTGCGCCGACGGAGGGCCTTTTTGACCGCGCCCGCCGCGAACTCGAGGAGTACTTGAACCACATATCCCGCCTTATCCCGAAACTACCCCTCGATCCGGGCAACGACAAGCTCATTCCCGAACTGCGAAGGGCGGTCCGCGTGGTCTCCCACTACCGCCTGGAGAACCCCGCCGAACTCATGGAAGCCCTGGAGTTCTTCGACCGGGGGATAAGCATAGTCCTGTCGGCCTGGGAGAGAGGGAAAGGCTTGAGCCGGGAAACCGCCAAGGAGGAAAAGAACCGCTGGGAGAGGTTCCGCCGGGAAACGGTGCGTCCTGCGCTCTCCCGGTGGCGCGAAACCAGGTATGCCGTATGCCTGGAAGCCCTCAATTCGGCGCGGGAAACCTACGATCTCCTGCGCCGGGAGCGCGAAGTGCTCAACTTCCAGGACCTCTTAACCGCAGCGGCTCGCCTGCTGCGCGAAAACCCGGAGGCCAGGAGGGAACTACAGGCCCGTTTCACCCACCTCCTGGTGGACGAATTCCAGGATACCGACCCCCTGCAAGCGGAGATGATATTCCTGCTCGTCTCCTCCGACGTCTCGGAGAGGGACTGGCGTCGTTGCCAACCCCGTCCCGGTTCCCTTTTCCTGGTGGGAGATCCCAAGCAATCCATCTACCGCTTCCGGCGTGCCGACATCTCCATCTATAACGAGGTCAAGGAGATCATGATGCGGAGCGGCGGATTGGTGCTCACCCTGACCAGCAACTTCCGTTCCCCTCCCGAGTTGGTGGAATGGGTCAACGAAGTCTTCTCCCCGCAAGGGAACGGGGATGTTCGTCCTTCGGATGTCCCCAAGTTCCCCGCGCAGGCAACGGAATTCTCGCCGGCCTACGTCAACCTCGTGCCCTCCCGCATCGGGCCCCGGGAAGAGGGCCTCCGTGGCGTTTACCGGCTCACCGTCCCCCCGGAGTTTTCCAGGAATGAAGAGGCCCTCCAATATATGGCGGACCGCATCGCCCGCTTCATACGGGATGCCTGTTCGGGAGGCCTTACCCTCTACCGGCATTCCGGAAACGACGGATCTATTAAGACCGGGGCGGCCGACCCCTCAGACTTCCTCGTTCTTACCTATCGCAGGGATGATCTGGCCGTTTTCGCGGAAAGGCTCCACGATCACGGCATCCCCTGCCGCACCAGCGGGGGGCAATCCCTGAACCGGGTCTCCGAGCTGCAGCTCCTCAAGCTCTGCATAAAGGTCGTCCTCCGCCCTTACGACCCCCTCGCCCTGGTAGCCTTGCTGCGCAGCGAGCTTTTCGGCTTCAGCGACGCCGAGCTGTACGAGTTCAAGAGGGCCGGCGGGAGCTTCCTCGGCCGAAGGCTTCCCGCCTCGGGCCTGGATCCGGAAACGGCCGAGGCCTTCGCCGACGCCTTTCGCCGCCTCGAAGAATTCCGGCGGTGGTTCCGGACCATGCCCCTTATGGCCGCCTTAGAGCTGGTGGTCCACGACCTGGGGCTCATGTTGTCCGCCGCTCTCAGGCCCGGCGGCGAGATGCAAGCGGGCAGCCTGGCCAAAGCCTTGGAGCTGGTGCGCGAAACCCAGGACGAGATCTGGACCGGCTCCCAACTGCTCGGATACCTGCAGCGCCTGGCCGAAAACCGGGAGAGTTACGACGGGATATCCGCCCTGTCCGAGGACCCGCCCGCGGTGAGGGTCATGAACCTTCACCGGGCCAAGGGCCTGGAAGCCCCGGTGGTCTTCTTGGCCGGCGTAAGCGGCGGTGGAAACCGAGACCCGGATATCCACGTCGCACGCGGTTCCCGGGTCACGCAGGGCTATCTGGGCATATACAGGGAGACCTCGGCCTACTCCCGCACCCCCGTGGCTCATCCCGCGGAGTGGGAAACGGTCTCGGATCGCGAACGCGCCTTCCTGGAAGCGGAGTCACTGCGCCTCATGTACGTGGCCGCTACGCGGGCTTCCGGTGCCTGCATCGTCTCCGTGAGGGAGGGCAACGACCGCCATCACCCCTGGAGGCTGTTCTACCCCTACCTCAAGAGGGCCCCAGAACTGCCCGAACTGTCGCCGTCCGTTGCAGCCGGGGCAGCCCCCGCCGCTCCGGATCGCCAGGCTTTCGAGGATTGGGCGCGGGAGGCACCCTGGCGCAAGGAAACCGTGCTGCGCCCCACTTACGAAGTCGTGGCGGCCAAAAGACATGCCCTCGGGCACCGCGAGGAGGAACCGCCAGGCACAGCGGAGGGCGGTTATTACCTGGAAGAAATATCCATACAAGAACGAGGGGACTTCGCCACCCGAGGAGCAGTGGACTCGAACGCCGGCCCCCACTCACCCTCGCCGCCCGCTCCCCATCCTCCCTACACGGCCACGCGTGAGGCTTTTCCGGAAGACGAAAGCGAGGCGGCCGACCTCCAGGGCACGGACTTCGGCGAGGTGGTACACATGCTCTTGCAGGCGGCCATGGAGAGGCCTTCGGCGCGCCTGGAAACGCTTGCCCTTCCCTTCCTGGAGGAAAGGGGGCTGGACCCCGCGCTGGCCGGGACGGCGGCCTCCCTGGTGCGCAAGGCCATGCGCTCCGCGTTGTGGAAGAGGGCCCGCGCCTCCGCCCGCTGCCTGACGGAAGTCCCCTTCCATTTCCTGAAAAAGGATTCCGGTGGTGTCCCCACCCTGGTGCGTGGGGTCGTGGACCTGGCCTTCCTGGAGGATGGCGGATGGGTGTTGGTGGATTACAAGACCGACCGGGTGAGCGAAGACGATGCGCGGAAACGAGCCGAGAAGTACCTTCCTCAGCTCCGGCTTTATAGCGAGGTCTGGGAGAAGATCCTCGGAGAGCCGGTCAAGGAGGCCCTCATATACCTTGTGGAGGCCGGCCGTCTGTACCGGGTGAGGAGGGGTCGATAAGGTGCCGCGCCCCCATGAAACGAGGCGAATTCCTGTCATCCCCAACTGACGATCAGCGCCCGGTGTAGGTCTCGGCGAAATACCACTGCGGGCTCCCCGCGGACGCTCCCGGCGAGACATGCCCACCGCGAATGGGCTCTCGACCTTCCCCTCCCCTCCCCATGTCGAAATACATGGCCCTCTCCACCGCCACCGGACGTTCCGACGAGATAATGGCCGCCACCTGGGGAGGAGAGCCGAGAGAGGAGAGCTCGGCATTCAGGTTCAGGCTCAACCTCCCCTCTCCACCCAGGCGGTAAAGCGCCTTCCGGGTGCCCTCTCCGGGCCCCAGGAGAAAGGTGAATTCCAAGAGGGTTTCCTCCTTTCCGGGGTTCATGACCAGAATATATTCCTGTATACCCGGGTATGCGGATCCCTCGGCGAAATTCCAGGTATTGGAAAGTACGGGAGATCCCGGGGATACGTGTCCGTCGTCCCAGGTCCCGTTAAACCTGAAGTACATGGCCCGTTCACAAACTATAGGCCTTTCCGCCTTTACCACGGCGGAGACATCGGTGGAAACGGCGGCGCCCAAGCAGCGGTTCACCATGACCGTAGAACGCCCACGGGCTGGGATCTCCACGCGCCACGGGCCCTTCTTTCCCGCCGAAGTGTAGAGATAGACATCGGCCGAGACCCGTTCCACTCCCGGGTTGGCCAGGCAAATCCACTCCTCGAAATCAGGACTCACGTGGCCCTCGGCGAAATACCAGGTGTCCGAGAGCGAGGTCGACCCGGCCTTGGTGTGACCTCCGTCGGCGACGAAGGAACCGGCGACCGCCGCGTAGCGGTAGTACATGGAACGTTCGGCCACCACGGGGCCGTCTCCCTCCAGGACCACGGAAACCTCGCCTTGCACGTAGCTGTTGATGAGGAAGGTGCGGCGCGTCAGCGCGGGAAGGGCGAATTCCCTGACGAGGGCTTGGCCACCGTTTCCCAACAGGCTGAGCTTCACCATCACCTCGCGGGGGTTGAAGTTCCCGACGCATAGATACTCGTGGAAGGGTAATCGGTCCGAGGCGTAGCCCTCGGCGAAATACCAGGATGCGGAGGGCTGTGGGGCCCCGAAGGAATCCGAACCCCCGTCCATCCACCCCGCGTACCGGAAATACATGGGTCTCTCGGCGAGAAGTGGCGTTCCGTCCACCGATTCCACCCTCACGGAAAGGTCCTTGTTCCTCAGGTAGCGGTTGGCGTTGCAATCAAGGGTAATCCGCGATCGGCCCGGGACCTCCCGGTACACGGTGAGGTATTCGTCCTCTTCGTCCAGGAAGGTTATCCTGGCCCAGGTCCCCTCCTTTCCCGGGTTGGCCAGGCACAGAAAGGGGAAAAAGTTGTAGGTGGTGTCCTCGGTCAGGAATAGGTCACGGCTGTCGTGCGGAAAACAGGGTTCGCCGAGGTCGGTGTTGTCGCCATCGCCGTTCTCGTCACCGGGCACACGTCCGAAGATCCAGGAAGCGGTGGCCTTGGGGTTCCCGGCCCAAGCCGCCTGCCCCCACACCTGGGAGTTGGCGGATCCCGGCATGCGGTTCTTGCGGTAGGCGTAGCCCGAGGAGCCCAGATAAAAATGTTCTCCGCGGAGGAGCCGGTAGCCGGTGTCGGCGGAGTATTGCGAGCCAAGGTCGGGGACGGTTACCTCCCCCACCGGTCGCCCGTGTTCCCGGAACAGGGTGCGCAGGTAGGAGGGGGTGTAATTGCGGCTTGCCGAGGCGGTATAGGAAATTATCCCCGTTTGGGGATACAGGAAGGTGTAGGAATACTCGTTTATCCTCCCGAGCACCTCCGCCTCGGAGAGCAAGGAGGCACCTTCCTGCGTGTCCTCCGCCCTTAGGCCATTCGAGTAGCAGGCGTGGCGCAGGATGACCATAGCCCGAGGGGCCAGGTTGATATCCTGCTGCCAGTGCTGCCTTGAGTCTCCGAAGGCCACGGTCTCGTAATAACCCTCCTCGGTATCCGTCCTCCCCGCCCACGCGGGGTCCTGGGGTAGGTGGAAAGCCCATCGGGAAGAGTCCCCATGGCCGTAATAGACCAGCAAGCGGTAGGTATACTCCTCCAGGTGACGATGGAGCCGGTAATGGGGGCAGGAGGATACGCTGCCGTCCGGGTTGTAGGCATCCAGGACCGCTACCTGGAAGCCGAACTCTTCCAGGGTGCTGATCGTTTCCAGCAGGTCCCCCTCCGCCGCCTGCCTTAGGGAGTCTCCGGGCGCGAAGGCCATTACCAGCAGGGCCCTTAGGGGCTCCTCCGCCCTGGAGACCGGCGAAAGGTGGGGGACGCTCATGAAGAACGCCAACCATAGGGTGAAAGCGAAAATCCTTACCACCCCACCCTTGTTAGCCCCGGCTTTCAGATTTCCCAAGCCGCAGTCCCTCCCCTCTCCCGCCGCGGGCCGTGGGAGCAACCGGTGGGCCTCTTTCTCCCTGGCCCGCCTTCCCCGGGGATGGCGGATTTCCCGGCCACACCGGCCCTCGACGTCATCGTTCGCGTATATCTTTCTCCACCCGGGCGTGTCCTCCTCGCCCCTTACCCCGCCAAACCGTCCCCAATGTGACCAACATGTTACCGCTTTGTGTATGTTGTGCAACGATTAAGCCCCGGGGCTAAACAAGAAAGACGGGAGAAAACGATACTATACGTGTACCAAGCGAGTTGAAGGAGCGGGGATGCAGAAGAAAGAGGTAAAGGGGTTCTTCTTCAACAGCGTTTTCAAGCGACCCATAATCCTGCGCTCCCTCCTGCGGGGACAGGGCCACCAACCCAGGGAGGAGCTCGTCCGGGGAGAGAGGGGGGCAGGCGGTCAATCGAACACCAGCACGCCCTTCACAAAGGGTGGCCTTAACGCCCGGGAAGAGGGCGATATGGCGAAGAGGATATGCGGCCTTTAGGTTGGCGCCCAGGTGGTTTGTAATCCCCCTTGCCAAGGTTCGGTAGATGAACGCGGAGGCCGCGGCCGAGCCCTCCAGCCACCCTCCGTTGAGAAATTTTCCCGCTGAAGGCTGGGGCGAGAGAGGTGGCGTACCGATCGTTTTTCCTCTCTTGCGAATCCTTTTCCACGGACCTTTCACGCGTAAGCGAGAGCATGAAGGTCGTGGCCATGCAGCCCTTCCCCCCGGGGTTCTGCTTTTCGGCTCTCTTCTTGCCGTCCGGTAAGGCCAGGGAGGGATTTTCCGTCTCCCTCCCCACTCCATGGCAACACCCCGAGGGAGTATGGATGGAATTTCCACCTCTCCCGTGCCGCGTATTCCCAGGCTTCACCCCTTAAAGGGATGGGGTGGTGGTGTAAAGGCAAAGGATCCCGTCCTGGCGGTTTATCTCCGCCTTGGTGGGTTCGCCCTCCAGCACCCTCATCAGAAGTTCCCGTAACTCCAGGGCAACGTCCGAGAGGGACTTTCCCTCCAGGACCGCCCCGGCGTTCAGGTCCATGTCCTCTTCCATGGCCTTGTACAGCCGGCTGTTGCTGGCCACCTTGATAACCGGGACGGCCGGAAAACCGATGGGGTTTCCCCGCCCGGTGGTGAAGATGATCACCTGGCAGCCCGCCGCCGCCAAGCCGGCCATGGATTCCACGTCGTAGCCCGGCCCGTCCATGATCACCAGCCCCCGTCGGGTGGGAGGACAGGCATAATCCACCACTTCCCGGATGGCCGAGTGGCCTCCCTTCATGATGCAACCAAGGGATTTTTCCCGGATGGAACTCATGCCCCCGTCCATGTTCCCGGGGGCAATGGCCACCGAGGCGAATGGCCCCAGGATCTCCTTGGCCCTCCTCTCCGCGGCCTCCACGCGTGCCTTGACTTCCAGGCCTATTTCGGGCCCCGCGGCGTGCCGCTCCAGGATGTGAGCGGTCCCGATCATCTCCGTGGTCTCGGTGAGAACCGCGGTTCCACCCCTTTCCACCAGCCAGTCCACCAATAACCCGACGGAGGGGTTGGCCGTTATCCCGGAAAAGGCGTCCGATCCGCCGCACTCAAGCCCCACGACCACCTCGCCCAAGGGTACCTCCTCCCGCCTTATGGATTCCGCCTCGCGGAGCATCTCCTTCACCAGGCTGGCACCCAGTTCGGCCGCCCTGCGCGATCCCCCCGCCTCCTGTATCTCCAGGAACTCCACCCTTTTCCCGCTCCGGGCGACTTCTTCCGCGAGGTAGGGGGCACGCAAGGCTTCGCACCCCAACCCCACCAGGAGAAGGCCGTAGATGTTGGGGTGTCGGCCCAGGTTGGTGAGCGTGCGGTAGTGCAACCCCAGATCCTCTCCGCCCCTGCCGCAACCGTGTCCGTGGGGCATGGCCACCGCGCCCGGCACCCGCGAGGCGATGGCCGAGACAACCCCGTTGGCGCAGGCTACCGAGGGGAGCACGGCCACGTGATTCCTGATCCCCACTTTGCCATCGGGACGGCGAAATCCCAGGAAGGTTTCCTTCTCCATCTCTATCCTTTCACTCCTCCAGGACAAGGTTGTGGGTGTGGACCCACGATCCGCGGGCGATGTCCTCGGCGGCCCGCCCGATCACCTCTCCGTACTTGATGACCTCCGCTCCCCTGGGAAGGTCTACGAGCGCCACCTTGTGGCTGCAGGGTATCTCTTCCCTGGCTCGCAGGCTTACGCCACTGGAAACAGTTACCAGGCCTCCCCTGGGAATATCCTCCAGAACAACCGCCACGTTGTCCCGGGGATTGATCAGCAAGGCCTTGAACTCCATCCTTTCCTCCTTCTGGACCGCATGACGGCAACCCGGCACGCGGCCAACGGCCCCGGGGCGGCAAACCCTCCGCCCCAATCGATTCGCCGTTGGCCATCCCTTACCCGGTCGAACGGGTAGTTTTCGCCCAGCCCGCCCAAAAGGCCTCACTCCCAGCGGAAGAACTTCACCGCGGCCAGAAAGGCCGCCATGCCGACGCCAGCCAACACCGCCACTTCCACCCACAGATCGGCAAGGGAAGCGGCATCGATCATCACTCCCCTCAATCCCTCCCCCAGGTAGTAGAGGGGTAGGCAATGGGCGATGACCTTGAGGGGAGCCGGAACCCAGTCCACGGAGAAGAAGATCCCGGAGAGGAACAACATGGGCTGGCCAATGGCCTGGGCGGCCAATCCGGCGCTCCTCGAATTACGGGTCAGCGAGGCGATGAGAAACCCCAGAGCCAAAAAGGAAAGCGACCCCAGGAGGATGAATGTCACCAGGTAGATATAGTTGCCTCGCAGCTTCAACCCGAAGACCAGGGCCCCAAAAGCGATGAGCACTGCCGCCTGCAGAAGGGAGAAGACCAAGACGGAGGCTATGCCCCCCGCCAGAAAGGAGGAGAGGGAGACCGGGGAGACCTTTATCCTCCTCAGGATGCCTTTCTCGCGGTAAGTGGCTATTTCCAGGGAATACCCGGAGATCCCGCTGAACATGATCACCATGGCCAGTATTCCGGGCACCATGAAGTCGGTGTATTCGAAATCCTCGACCCCCCTTTCTTCCTCCTCCCTCACCGTGATGGCCGAATGGACACCGGACATCGCCTGCCCCACCCTCTCGAGGATCCCCCTCAGGGTGGAACCGGTAACCTGGGCCGTGGTCACCTCGGACCTGTCGACGACGATGACCACCTCGCCGGGTTCTCCAGCGGCCACTTCCTCCCCGAAGCCGGGGGCGATGATGACCAAGCCATTGCGATCTCCCTCCCTGAGGGCCTCGCGTTCCCCCTCCTCGCTCCCCTCATAGACCTCCAGGGCATCGACACCGAGAAAAGCCTGTGCCACCGCTCGGCTCGCCGCCGTTCCGTCCAGGTCCACCAGGCCGATCTTCAGCCTGATGTCCCCGGTGCTCCTGAAAATAAAGCCCAGGATGACCATTAGCAGGATGGGGAAAAGAATTAACCAGAAAACCGCTTCCCTCTGGCGCAGCGTCATCTTGAGGTTGTAAACGAAGATTTTCAGAAACCGCCTCATGTCCTTATGGTCCTCCCGGTAAGCCTGAGAAAAACATCCTCCAGGGAGGCCCTTCTCATGTTTATTTCCTCCACCTCCCGCCCTTCCCGCTGCCCGGCGGAGATTATCTCCATGAGAGTCTCGTGGGGAGAGGTCGTGATGACGAGGTAATGGCCGTCCTCACAACTGGCCTCCAGCACCCCGGGGATCTTCCTTATGCTCTCCACTCCCATGCCGGGGCGCATCTGAAAGGTTATGGTGCTCTCGGGGACGTGCTCCAGGATCAGCTGCCGGGGGGTCCCGAGGGCTATTATCTTTCCCCGATCCATGACCGCCACCCGGTCGCAGAGCTCCTCCGCCTCTTCTATGTAATGGGTGGTGATCACCACCGTCCTACCCTCTTCCTTCAGGCGGGCGACCATTTCCCATATGTGCCTTCTGGCCTGGGGGTCAAGCCCGGTGGTGGGTTCGTCCAGGAATACCAGGAGAGGGTCGTTCACCAACGCCAGGGCGATGGAGAGGCGCTTGTGCTGCCCGCCGGAAAGGGCATTCACCCTCGATTTCGCTTTTTCCCGCAATTCCGCCAGCTCCAGCAGACGGCCAAGGGGTGTGGGCTTGGGATAGAAGGAGGAGAAGAGGTCAATGGTCTCCCATACCGTGAGCTGGTCGAAAAAAACCGTCGTCTGCAGCTGGACCCCGATGAGTTCCCTTATCCGCCTCCGTTCCCTTGAGGCATCCAGCCCCAGCACCGATATCTCCCCCGCGTCCGGCTCGCGGAGGGTTTCCAGCATCTCCAGAGTGGTGGTCTTACCTGCTCCATTGGGCCCGAGAATCCCGAAAACCTCGCCTTCGACTACCTCCAGGTCAACGCCGTCCACGGCACGCACGTCGCCATAATATTTTCTCAATCCCCGTGCGCATATGGCCGGCATCCAAGTCCTCCCAACGAAAGAGAAGGGCTGGGGGAAAAGGGTCTTCGCCCACCTCCCGTCTATCCGCCGAAGCCGAGTCCATTATACAATCCCCGGCTCAGCAGGTCATTCATGCCCGCATGGGTCCCGCACCCTCACCTTGACCCTCACCACTCCGGGTTTCACGTGGCAGTCGCCTGGCTCGCAGTCCACCATGTCTCCGCGCCCCTATCCGCGTGCCACCGCTCCAGGCGCTTCTCCCGGCTGATCCGCGCCCGGCGCACCGCGCGGTCACGAACCCGCCCGTGTCAGGGAGGCGACCATAAACCCGGCCCATGGCAACCGGATGGCAAACATGGACTCCTCCGTGCGCGGGGAGCGGCCGACTCGCAAGGCTCCTTGCATGAGGATCTCAAGCCAACTCCTCCATGCGGGGGAGCGGCTGAGAAACGCCAAGGCTTGGCTCCGGTGTCGAGCTGAACTTCTCCGTATGCGGGAACGAGTTAGCCTCCTCCGCGCACTGATCATTTGCAGGCCCGAACTTCCCCGTGCGGGTAGCGGCTACGGGAGGGCGCGGTGCGCACTCCGACGGCCAACGTGAACTTCCCCATGCGGGTGGCGGCTACGGTTCGGCATGTCATCACCCTGCAAACCATGCTTGCCCCTAGGGGGACAACCTGTCAGATCGTACGGTTTCCTTTTTTCCATCCTCTCCCCTGGGGCGGCTTTGCACTCGAGGGGGAGACATCGCCTTCCCCCTTCCTTTGGGACATGGCCCGGCAACGGAAAAGCGGGCCGCAAAGGGCCCGCAACTCAAGACCGGCTCCTCCCTCCCGCCTGGGGCTCAGGAGGCCTGAATGGGAATCCTCTTCCTACCGGGGATTTCTTTGCCGGCCCCTTTTACCCTCACCTCAAGCACCCCTTTCTTCAGGCGGGCCGTTACGTCGCTTTCCTTTACCTCCCTCGGCAGGGGGATATGCCGGGTGAAGGAGCCGGCGAACCTCTCCCGGCGGAAATAATTCTTGTCCTCCTCTTTCTCCTCCCGCACATGCCTCCCGGAGATGGTCAGGCAGTTATCGGCGAGGTCCACCTCGATATCCTCGGGGTCCATGTCCGGAAGCTCCATCTTTATGACCATGTCCCCCTTTTCCGAATATACATCCATGCTCGGCCACCACGAGAACCCCCCGAACCAGGGGAAAGGTTCAAAGTCTTCCCACGGCCACCACCGCGAGAACCATCCCCGGAAAGGCAGAAGGGAGGATGGACTCCATCTCACCAGGGACATCTCTCCCACCTCCTTTCCTTTTTACTCCCTGGCCTATACTCCGGCCAAGGCCCTGCGATCGATGGATTCACCCTTATCGAATTCCAAGCTCTCGGAAACGCTCTCCCCTCTACCCCTCAGGCCGCCGATAAAGGCCTCCGCATCTTCGCTATCCTGAAACTCGTACAGGCAAACCTGGCACATGTCGAACTCTATGGATCCCGCGCTACCACAGCGGGGACAATAAAGTCCGACCAAGAAACCATCACCTCCTCTCACTATCTTGTAAATCTACTTTTTTATAATAGATTTTATAATATATAATGTCAATATTAATATTTAATATTGACAGATTATATCATTTGAAATATAAAAATAATATGGTAGAGGAATCTAGGAAGAGCAAGGTCTTTGAGGACGACGAGCCCCTTTACACCATAGGGGTCGTCTCCCGCATGCTGAACTGCGATCCCAGCACCCTCCGGCGTTACGAGAGCGCCGGGCTCGTAAGCCCCGGGAGGACGGAGGGAAACACCCGCCTGTATTCCAACCGCAACGTGGAGACCTTGCGCACGGTGCACAGGCTAATCGACCAGGAGAAGCTAAACGTCCACGGGGTGCGCAAGGTCCTGGAGCTGGAACGGGAAATAGAAAAACTCAAGGCCCGCGTCAGGGAACTCGAGGAAAGGCTGCGGAACGTGGATCCCCGGGGAGCGAAAGGCCAGGATTGGGCGCCATGAGATAAACCCCGACCTTGCACGGGGATTTCCTCCGGGAATCATCGTTTTCCCGCGTCATAAACAAGGGGTCGCCGTTGGCTGCTTTCCATGTCTTCACATGATCCCCATCCGGCCGTTCCTGCTTCTCGCGCACCCAGGCATGCTCGCGGCAATCCTTCGCCTGGAAACATCCAGGGGATTGCCCAAGGAGCGAGCCCTATGGACACATGTACCGGGTATGGGCGCCGTCATCCGCCGCATCTTCACGCCCTTCTTGCCCCCTATCGACCCCTGGCGCATATTATGGGAGGCCATCGCGGTCTGGCGTTTTCAAACCTACCAAGAACGGAAGCACGTCGCCCTTTATCGAACCCGTGGGCTTCGAAAACCCCCCACGGGGCGCATCCCCGTTCCTTACCCCCTCTCGCCGTTACTTGGCCTTCCCCTCCTTCTTCTCGAAGGCGTTCTGGGCGTCGCAGTTCGGGCACTTCTTAGGCTTGCAACGCGAATCCCTCACGTAACCGCATTTCTTGCACACCCACTCCGCCACCTTACACCTCCCGTGTTTGAACCTCCAAGGCCGGCGATCCCCCTTTCCGGATCCCGGAACTTATTTTTCCATGTTGCCTCAAAGGGTAAACCCCGCTTTCAAGGTGCTCGGCCTTGGGAGCCCTTTCGCCGCCCAGGTCTCCACGTCGGTAAGCAAGGCACTGTGGGCCGGGAACCAGCTCGCTATGCCAGCGCGGTGAAATATAAACCCTCCGGCAACCTCAACCGGTTCCGCGTGCCTGGTTGGCTATCTTGCCGCCGTAGCGGAGGAAATCCGCACCGTGGGCCCACAGGCCCGCACGACCATGGGAGGAACGGGGGGCTTGAGGTCGGACTTCATGGTTGGATACCTGCCCTGGGAGCCGGGTATTACCTGGATGCCGTCCCCTATCCACGTAGAGGACCCGCTTGCGTAGTTCAGGCTATGACCTTCTTTCCAGCTTACGGTAGCGCTCCCTGAGCCCCTCGAGTATCTCCAGCGCGTCATCCAACCCGGTCATCCACATGTCCAGCAGTTCCATGCCCTGCGGCGTAAGGCGATACACCTTGCGCGCGGGGCCGGCCCCGGTGTCGTCAAGCGTGCTCTCTGCCAGACCCGATTTCTCCATCACGCGCAAGAGGCGGTAGAGGAGCGAGGGATCCATGCCCTTCCCGATCCCCAACTCCCTTAGCCTGCCCATCAACCGGTATCCGTGGGACGGTTCCTCCGCCAGGAGCAAAAGGACCGCCGGCCTCAGAAGGTGACGCATGGAACCTGCACCCGGGGCCATGAACCCGCCTTCCATGAGGCCCATCCCGGGGTGAAACCGCCCTCCCATCATGGTAAAGAAAGGATGGGGGTGCCCTTCGCCTTCCCGGCTGGCCCAGTTGGTGCCTCTCTCGCCGTGAGATCTCCCGTGAAAGTGCATGTTTCTCACCTCCTTTCAACAATATTGAAAATATAATATTATTGACTATATGTCAATACAGGTTTTTGGCGAATAATTTAGTCATGCCCTGATCCCCTGCCTTTTCCCTTCTCCACACCCTTACCCTATCCCGTTCCCCTCAGCGGACCCCAATCTCGCAAAACTAGCCCCGGGTGGTTTTGAAAGGGCAGGGGCGTCAAGCGCATGAACGCCGGTGGGCCATAATTCGGAAAGGCATCCGTGGTCATGCTGTGGATGGAAACAACACTCATTCGGTGTATCATATTCACCTAGATATTGCCAGGCGAGGGGGGGTGCTTCAGAAAGAATGGAAACAACGGTTATTCGGTGTATCATATTCACCGGGAAAGATATACCGTCTGGGCCGGAGCGACCGGTGGGGATGTAGGGGGAGATCATGGGAAAGCGGGTTCTGCGCACCAAGCTCTGCGATATGCTGGGCATCGAATATCCTATCCTCAGCGCGGGGATGGGGCCCAACCTCCTGGGAGAAGAGACGGGGGCACCGGTGGACCTGGTGGTGGCCGTCTCCGAGGCCGGGGGACTGGGCGTACTGGGGGCCAGCGGTTACTCCATCGGCGAGCTCCGGGAGGCAATCCGGGAGATTAAGTCACGCACCGACAAACCCTTCGGGGTGGATATCCTCCTCCCCAAGAACATCGTGGATCTTCCCGAGGCCGAGGGGGAAGGGGAGATCCCGCTGAACCAGCTCTTGAAGACCCTGCCCCAAGCGCACCAGGACTGGATAAGGAAGGTCAAGCAGGACCTCAACCTGCCCGACGTGGACGTAATGGTCAAGATGGACACCACGACCATGCGCCCCCGGGAGGCCATTAAGGTCTGCTTGGAGGAAAGGGTTCCTCTGTTCTGTGCCGGCCTGGGAAATCCCGGCTTCATGGTGGAGGAGGCCCATGCTGTGGGCACCAAGGTGCTGGCCATCACCGGGAACACCAAGAACGCCCGAAGGATGGCCGAGGCGGGGATCGACCTCCTGGTGGCCCAGGGGCACGAGGCCGGAGGGCACACCGGGAGAATAGGGACCATGGCCCTGGTGCCCGCCTGCATCGACGCCGCCTATCCCGTCCCCGTGCTGGCCGCCGGAGGCATAGGAGACGGTAGGGGTCTGGCCGCCGCCCTGGCCATGGGCTGCGTGGGCGTATGGGTGGGCACGCGCTTCCTGGCCACCGTGGAAGGTGGGGCCCCGGAGATCATCAAGCGCCACATCGTGGAGGCCAGCGACGAGGACACCAAGGTGTCCACCATGTTCACCGGCAAGACCCTGCGCTCCATTACCAGTAAATTCCATACCCTATGGGAGGAATCCGGGCTGGAGCCGTTGCCCTTCCCCCTGCAGGTCCTGGTCTCCTCGGCCCTCCTGGCCGCTTTCCTCCAGGCCAACCGGGACGAATACATAGGCGGCTTCGCCGGCCAGGTGGCTGGGCTGATCAGGGAGATAAAGCCGGCCGCGCAGGTCCTGGAGGAGATGGTCGAGGAGGCGGCGGACATCCTCACCCGGCGCCTTCCAGAAAACGTGCTCGTGGAGTAGAAAGGGCTTAAGGACAACGCGTTTCTTGGGCCCTCGCTTCCATCGGGGTTGCCCAAGCCTGTGTTATATCCCTTCGATTTCCCTTCCTGCCCCTGACTTTCTGCCCATCATGTCATGTACCATCCGAGAGCAACTCCGTGAGGGTCGTCGGCTCGTAGCCCATCTCCCTCAGGTCCCGGATCACCAGGGGCAGGGCTTGGGCTTCCTGGGGCGAACCGCAATGCATCAGGATTATCGCCCCCGGCTTGATGTTCCTCATCACCCTGCTCCGTATCTGCTCGCAGGTCGTGGACGTATCCCAATCGAGGGTGTCGATGGTCCAGAAAATGCTCAAGTACCCTTCCTGGTTAACCAAGGCTACCAGTCCGCCGTTCCGCGCCCCGTAAGGGAAACGAAAATAGGGTTTGGTGGACAGGCCGGTCATTCTCCTTATCAAATCCTCCGTTCGAGTTATTTGCCGGCGGGCTTCTTCGGCTCCTATTTCCGTAAACCTTGGATGGCTATAGGAGTGGTTGGCCAGCTCATGCCCTTCTTCCGCCATCCGCTTCACCAATTCCGGGTAGGATTCCGCGAACTGGCCGGTGAGAAAGAAGGTAGCGTGCACTCCCGCCTCCCTGAGGCTGTCCAGGATGGCCGGCGTGGGCAGCCCGCTGGCACCGGCGTCGAAGGTCAGGGATACCCGCTTGAGGGCTGTGTTGACACACGATATCTCCCCCCATCCAAGGGCATCAGCCAGGGCCAGCTTGTCAATCCGCTTCCATGACGGAATGCTGGCCCACAGTTCCTTTCCCAGCCCCGGCGGCCCCACGAGGCTTTCGTCCCTGGTAAGTATTTCCGGCAAGCCGAAAAAGCCCCACAAATCCTCGACATACCTCCCCTCCAGCAATCCCTTCTGCCGGCCTTCGATCCGCAGAACCACCGCATGTATTCCTTCGATTTCGGTAAGCGTGTTGCAGATGGCCGCCAGGCTCAACCTCTCCAGCGCCGGACTGGCGCCGATGCAGGGAGCGTTCATTATGTATTCCTTGCTGAGATCCAAGCGGCAGACCCCGTCTTCCACTTCCAGGCTCCTTATCGAAACGCCTGGAGGAATGACCGGCAAAAGCCCGCTTCCCGAATCCGGACCTCGTATCAACTCCACCATGGCCGCCTCTGGTGGATTCGCTTCCCCCACCACCCACCTGCTTACGGGTTGCAGGTAATAACTCTCTCCCGCGTCGGCCGCCAGATAAATGGTCACTTCCATGGGCTCCCGCTCACGGGCTCCACCGGAGGGGCCGGTCGACATCCCGACGAGCCGAAGCACGAACCCCGCCGCCAGGGCGGCGGCGAAGACAGGCAAGAGCAAGGCCGCCCGAATTCTCATCTTTTCCCCGTGAAATCAGAACCACGCCGGGATGTTGGCCTACGCACCGTATCCCCCTTGGATCACGAGGCCTGCAGGCAGGCCATAATCCCCTCCACGATGCTTTCCGCCACCACCTTCCTGTTCGCGTCGGCGAAGGACTGGTTGTTCTCCAGGGTAAAGGTGGGTACCTGGCTCCAAATGTCGTAAGTGAAGATAGGCCCGTAATTTCCCGTTCCCGTCGCCCCCCTGTTCTCCACAACCAGCCCGCCCGGGCGGATGCCCACTCTCTCCTGGAGATATGCGGACATGGCATTGTGGAAAACCCCGGCCAACCGCCGGCTCTCCCTCTGCACCTCCGGGTCGATATAGGCCTTTCGGCCAGTGAAGCTGTTCGCCTTCCACCCGTATTCTCCCGCCCCGGGGTAAAAGGTCGTGGGAGCCGAAATCCCGGGGTCGGTGTGGATGTGCAAGATCAACGCGGCCCCCGCCTGGTTGGCTATTAACGCCCGCTGCTTGAGGTCCACGGGATCGTAAACGCTGTCCTTGGTCATGACCACCCTGACGCCCCTCTCCTCGAGCATCTCCTTCGCCATCTGGGCGATATCGAACACGATCCTGATCTCCGGCTCGTTGGCCCAATCCTGGGTATTCAACCCCGTCTCGGGATCTATTCGGGAAGGAGTGTCCGCGTGGCCGGGATCCAGGCAAACCACGTATGTTTTCTCTTCTTCGCCCTTATCGCCGTTTTCGGCCGGCACTTCGCCTTCTTGCCCAGCCCTAGGTTCTTCCTCCTTTACGGCACTTACCACCACCCTTATGACGGATCCCCTTTCCAGAACCGAACCCGGATCCGGATCCTGGGAGATGATGATGCCCGGATCGCCGTCGGAAGGCTCGCTACCCGCTAATTCAAGAGAAAAACCGGCCTCTCCGGCCAGGCCTGAAGCTTCCTCGACGCTCCTTCCCCTCAAGTCCGGCACCTTGGGCGAGGACGGTTCCCGGGCCAAATAACCCGCCAGGAAAGCGATAAAGCCGGCTACCAGAAGGCCAAACGCAACAAAAGCCCTTTTATATGACAAACGCTCCTTGGCCACAGGCATGCTCCTCTTTTTCGATTTCCTAAACCATTTCCTTTCCTCTCATAGTATATAATCAACATGCTCGTAAACGGAGGCTCGAACCATGATCAACAGGAAACACGCCATCGCGGCGCTGGTGCTCGTCGGCCTGCTCTCGGGGTTTCTCCTCGGCTTCCTGTTCCACTGGCGGTCGGCCCCCCCTGGGGTCGTCGAAGAAACGACCACGGAAGTTCAAGGTGGCGGGAACAATCCGCCCGCCGAAGCGGGCAATAACGGAGAGAGTGCCGAGAAAAAACCCAGTGTCCATCTGACCTTTGAGACGTCCAACGCCCTGGCGCACATCGTGAACCTTTCCTCGGGTATTGGCTACAGGCCGGAAGGCTCGGCCGCCGAAAGCGAAGCGGCCTCCTACATCGCCTCCTATTTCCAATCCATAGGATACGAGACGGTGCACAGGCAGGCCTTCAAACTCGATAACGGGGCTTTCAGCAGCAACATCTTCGTCATCGACCCGGGCGCGGGAAACTCGCCTGCCCTGGTGGTGGGCGCCCACTACGATTCGGCCGGAGGCACGGGAAGTCCGGGCGCGAACGACAACGCCAGCGGGGTGGGAGTGGTCCTGGAACTGGCCCGGGTCTTCCGGAACAACCAAAACCTGCCCACCATAATCTTCACGGCCTTCGGCGCGGAGGAGATCCTGCCCGGGTTCTCAAAAGACCATCACCATTACGGTTCCCGTTACATGGCCGCCCACCTACACGAACTGGGCTACAACGTGGTGGGCATGATCTGCGTGGACATGGTGGGGGTAGGGAACACGCTGACCCTGAATTCCACCCTGCGAGCCCCACGGACTATGGTGGATCTTTTGACCGCCTACGCGAGGAGGTCGGGGTTGGCTCCCGTTTTTCGCCAGGACCCCGGATGGAGTGACCACGAGGCCTTTGAAAATCACGGTATACCCTCGGTGTGGATCGAGTACCGGGACGATCCGAACTACCATTCCCCATCCGATACTTATGACAAGATAAATCCGAATCTCGTCGCCCAGGTGGGGCTGCTCCTGCAGGGGTTCCTCGAGTCCTTGAACGAAGCTGACCTTCAAACCTTGAGACACACCACCGTCTATCGCTGACCAGGCGATGGTCTTTCCCCGTCAATATCCGAAGATATGCATCTCGGAGACCGATGTGTCCTCCGCCAGGGTCCAGTTCGGGCCACTCTGTCCCGGATAAACATCCTTGATGATGACGGTAACCGACCTCGTCTTCTTTGGCTTTTCCAGTCGTACATCCTGGTAAGTCTTCTGGTCGGCGAAGGTATGCAGGATGCTGGTCCCGTCGTCGAATACTATCTCCACCGTCTTCAGCCTGCCGTTTTGAAGCCATCGGTCCTTGTTGTTGCTCATCTTGAGGTAGCCGGGAATCACGCTCAGCCTGGTAACCGTAACCTCGGCGGGGAACTGGAAGCGGACCCACTCGTTTAAACCGTATCCCGGTTTCCCTTCCGCCCAGCAGGTCGTGAAATCGTTATCCACCAGGTTTTGCGGTAGATAGTTCACGTAGGAGACGTCGGGCGGAAGTATGGAAGACGCGCTGATCACGGCCGAAGTGGAGAGGTCTCTCTCCTCCCGCGAGGTCGCCGTTACCGACCCCGAACCCTGGTTCACCTCCACCCTCACCCGGGAGCCCTTGTCCACCTTCTGGCCGGCGGCGGGAACCTGGGACACCACCTCGCCTTCCTCGAAGCCGGGGAGGGAGACCTCCTCCACCTCCATGGAGAGGCCGTTCTTCTGGAGCAGGGAGCGGGCCTCGTCCTCGGAGATCCCCACCAGGTCGGGCACCTGGACCCGGGGGGAGGAGAGGAGGAAGAAGGCCAGGATCCCCCCTCCGGCGAGGAGGACGGCCAGGACGGAGACCAGGACCCAGAGGGAGGTCCTCCTCCGGGAGGAGGGAGGAGCCCCGGCCACGGGGGGCTGGGGCCTCACCACCGTGGGGTGGGCCGGTCCCGGAGGCGCCAGGTGGACGGTGGGGGAAGCGGGGGCTCCCACCACCACCGTGCCCGGGGCGGGCCGGGGGAAGCTCCCGGAGAGGAGGTCCCGGCGCATCTCCGCCGCGCTCTGGTAGCGGGCCTCCCGCTGCTTGGCCGTGGCCCTGGCCACTACGGCCTCCAGGTAGGGGGGCAGGGAGGGGTCGCGCCGGGTCAGGGGGAGGGGGTCCTCGTGGACCACGCGGTACATGACCGCGGTGGCGTCCCCGGGGGAGAAGGGATTGACCCCGCAGAGGAGCTCGTAGAGGAGGACCCCGCAGGAGAAGATGTCCGAGCGGTGGTCCACGATCTCCCCCCGCACCTGCTCCGGGCTCATGTACCCGGGGCTGCCCATGACCGTGCCCACCTGGGTCATGGTGGAGGTGGTGGCCACGCGGGCGATACCGAAGTCGGCCACCTTGACCCTGCCGTCGTAGAGGAGGAAGACGTTGTCCGGCTTGATGTCCCGGTGGACCACCCCCCTCTGGTGGGCGTACTCCAGGGCTTCCAGGACCTGGGAGACGATGGCTATGGCCCTCTCCGGGCTCAGGGGCCCCTGGCGGAGGGCCTCCCCCAGGGTAACGCCCTCCAGGTACTCCATGACGATGTAGGGGTTGCCGAGCTGGTCCTCCTCCACGCTGTGGACGGTCACGATGTTGGGGTGGGATAGTTTTCCAGCCGCCTGGGCTTCCCTCTTGAAGCGCTCCACGGCCTCCCGCCTCTCCTCCTCGCCCAGGCCCTCGGGGAGGAGGAGCTCCTTTACGGCCACCTGGCGCTGGATCCTCTCGTCGTAGGCCAGGTAGACCCTTCCCATGGCCCCCCGGCCTATCTCGCGCATGACGCGGTAGTGGGCTATTTGCATGCGCCTAACCCCTAGATGATAACTGCTTACCCCTTCAATCCGCGGATTTTTCCCTTGCATTATATAATAGCATTACGCCGCTGGATATTGAAATGGGACTGCCCGAACGTGCGGGAGCGCGATTCCTGTGCAAGCAATCCAATCCGCCGTGTGCCCCTTTTCCTTGAGAAGTGTCCAGGATAACGGCGAAGGGAGGTATCGAACTTGTCGCCTGATGGGTTATGATATGATAACCGTGTTCTTTAGGGATATGGAGAAGCGTAGGTCAGCGAAGGCGAAAACACGTTTTCCATGCGCGGTTATGGATTGAAGAGTGCTTCGGGTCCACGAGACCTGAACGAGGACACGGCGTTCATCAAGGATTTCACGTCCCGTGCGCGCCAGACACGGTATCTATGCGTCGGCCTGGTCGCGGACGGAATGGGAGGTCATCGCGCCGGGGAAGTGGCCAGCTCCGAAGCCGTGCAGACCTTCTTCGAGATGTTCAACGCAAAGAAAATACCGTATGAGCAGGATTACGGACTGGACACCAAGGAACTCATGCACGACATTTTCTCCTCGGTCAACACCGCAGTCTACGACGTGGCACGTCGCGACAACAAGTTGAAGGGCATGGGAACCACCCTCACCGCCTTCATCGCCGAACGGGACGTCTTAACCATAGGCCACGTGGGCGACACCCGCGCCTACCTGGTCAGGAAGGGCTCCATAACCCAATTGACGCAGGACCACACGCTGGTGGAAAACATGGTTCGGGACGGAATCATCACCCGGGAACAAGCCTCGGTAAGATCGGACCGCAACGTCATAACCCGCGCCGTCGGGGTAGACCCCACCGTCGAGGTGGACATCCTTTCCGTCCCCATCGAGCCCGGCGACGTGGTCTTCCTGTGTTCCGACGGCCTCTACGATGTGGTGAACAATCAGGATATCCTCATCCACTTGAACAATGCCGAAAACATGCAGGAGGCATGCCAGGAACTGGTAAGGATAGCCGTGGCCAACGGGACCACGGACAACGTCACCGCCGTGGCCTGGGAAGTGCCCGGCACTGTCGGCTCGGCATCCTATCCCGCTCCGGACAGGGCGAGCCGTGACACCCTCGTCCTTGCGCCACGAGGAAGGCGGCGCGATCTACCCCTGGAAGACATAAAGATCAAGCGGCGCAGGAGAATATTGGCCATCGCCCTTCTCGTTCTCGTGGTTCTGGTCGGTTTCCTGCTCGGTTGGCTGCTCGCCGGATGGGTAAAGAACCGCGGCAGCGGAAGTCAGGGGGCAGGGAGAGTGGAAACGGTAGAGCAAGCTGGAACCGCTGAAAACGGGGTTACGGATCTCAGGAAACAGACTTACGTGGTGCTCCTTAACGCCGCCGGGAGTACCGGCGACCCCGCCCAAAGGGCACAACAGGTTATCTCCGGGCTTGGATATGCCGGGGTATCGACGAGCACCGTGAAAAGCGCTTCCGAGACTAAGACCAAGATATATTACGGGCAGGGAGACCGGGAGAAAGCGGATCTGGTAGCCGAAGACCTCCACCTAGAACCGGGCGTGAACCGGTTCCAGGATCAGGAAGTGGTGAGGAAGCACTCCATCGAAGGCAAGGAGGCCGACGTGGTGGTGGTGCTCTCCGACGACTGGGACATCCCTTGATCCGGGCCCCTATCTTGACCGCCATGACTCGAGTCGCATGGCCGCAAAAGCACTTGACGTCCATCCAGAAAAATCCTTTCCCAGTGTACCGGGGAAACGGGCGCGGCTCCTGGGCGTTTAATCCCCCCAAGTGGACAGGCCTGTGGCCCGACCGCCCACTTCTCGCTTCCCTCTGCTGGACATATGGTATGGAGGTCGACCATCCCTTTCCCGCCTCCGGGACAGGTAAGGGAATACCTTATCCTGGATGGTCAAAATACATGTATGATCTTGGTTTTCTCTCCTATTCTACGCGCGAAGTAGGGAAAAGGCAGCATAGGCATCACGGGCTCCATAACATCACTGGCTCTTAAGCGCGTTGTATTCCCGGACGAAGGAGGGGAAAAGGGTGGTATAGGCGTCCTTGGGAGCGACGCCGGCCTTGAAGGCCGCCTCGTAATCTCCCCCCGACTCCACGGCGGCGATCCCCGCATAAAAGGCTTCCACGCGGGCGATGCAGTAATCTACCAGCTGCAGGAACTGGGCATGAAGGCTCGAAAACCGGGCCGGTGGCGAAAGGCCCGCAGCCTTTCCTCGCAGGGATCTGAGTTCGCCCATCAGCGCGTCGCATTGAGGCCGCATGTTCTTCTTCATCCTATGGCCTGCCGCGTCGATACTGGCGTTTATCTCCGTGGCGGTATCCCTTATCCTGGAGTCCAATCCCGACAGGGTGGCGATCATGCCGTCCATTTGCGATATGTATTCCTGGTCCCCCCTGGACATCTCGCCGATGGGCGAGCTCCTGTGCACCTCCACCCTCACCCGGGAGCCCTTGTCCACCTTCTGGCCGGCGGCGGGAACCTGGGACACCACCTCGCCTTCCTCGAAGCCGGGGAGGGAGACCTCCTCCACCTCCATGGAGAGGCCGTTCTTCTGGAGCAGGGAGCGGGCCTCGTCCTCGGAGATCCCCACCAGGTCGGGCACCTGGACCCGGGGGGAGGAGAGGAGGAAGAAGGCCAGGATCCCCCCTCCGGCGAGGAGGACGGCCAGGACGGAGACCAGGACCCAGAGGGAGGTCCTCCTCCGGGAGGAGGGAGGAGCCCCGGCCACGGGGGGCTGGGGCCTCACCACCGTGGGGTGGGCCGGTCCCGGAGGCGCCAGGTGGACGGTGGGGGAAGCGGGGGCTCCCACCACCACCGTGCCCGGGGCGGGCCGGGGGAAGCTCCCGGAGAGGAGGTCCCGGCGCATCTCCGCCGCGCTCTGGTAGCGGGCCTCCCGCTGCTTGGCCGTGGCCCTGGCCACTACGGCCTCCAGGTAGGGGGGCAGGGAGGGGTCGCGCCGGGTCAGGGGGAGGGGGTCCTCGTGGACCACGCGGTACATGACCGCGGTGGCGTCCCCGGGGGAGAAGGGATTGACCCCGCAGAGGAGCTCGTAGAGGAGGACCCCGCAGGAGAAGATGTCCGAGCGGTGGTCCACGATCTCCCCCCGCACCTGCTCCGGGCTCATGTACCCGGGGCTGCCCATGACCGTGCCCACCTGGGTCATGGTGGAGGTGGTGGCCACGCGGGCGATACCGAAGTCGGCCACCTTGACCCTGCCGTCGTAGAGGAGGAAGACGTTGTCCGGCTTGATGTCCCGGTGGACCACCCCCCTCTGGTGGGCGTACTCCAGGGCTTCCAGGACCTGGGAGACGATGGCTATGGCCCTCTCCGGGCTCAGGGGCCCCTGGCGGAGGGCCTCCCCCAGGGTAACGCCCTCCAGGTACTCCATGACGATGTAGGGGTTGCCGAGCTGGTCCTCCTCCACGCTGTGGACGGTCACGATGTTGGGGTGGGATAGTTTTCCAGCCGCCTGGGCTTCCCTCTTGAAGCGCTCCACGGCCTCCCGCCTCTCCTCCTCGCCCAGGCCCTCGGGGAGGAGGAGCTCCTTTACGGCCACCTGGCGCTGGATCCTCTCGTCGTAGGCCAGGTAGACCCTTCCCATGGCCCCCCGGCCTATCTCGCGCATGACGCGGTAGTGGGCTATCCTCTCCAGCACGACGATACCCCCACATCCCTTCTCGCGGACGGGATTTGAAAACCATTTTACACCAGGAGCCACGGATCATAAAATCGAGCTTGCTCGTTTTGCCAGGATGTCAGGTGGTCACTTGATTATTTCAACCCTAGAAGCGCCTACTGAAACGATACGGCATCCCCACCGCTTTCTTACTCGCAGCCGGCTTTGCCCGTCCCACTCGGCCCCTATTTTTCCATGTAGCCTTGCGGAAAGCGGGGGTCCGCGCCGCCTATCGGTTCTTGGCGATATCGATGACTATCCTTACCGGGTTGGGCACGGAAAATAGGTTGAAGGGCTTGGCCCCGGAAAGCACGATGAGGTAGGAGGCGGTGCTGCCGCTTCCGGGAAGTCTGTCGATACGCAGGACCACGGGATCTCTGGTGCTTTCGCTCCCCCCTTCGGCGGGAGAATCGGCCACTTCCCGTATCCCCTGGATATCCACCCTTATGCCGCTCGATTCCTGCCTCCACTCCGCCTTGGTCAGCGGGCATCCCGTTGCCTGCCCTCCTCCCGTGGCGGCCAGTTCGAAGACCACGCGGTAGAAGTTGCCGTGATCGGCATGGCGCAGGTCAACGATCCTCAAACCATCCATCGCGGTTCCTATGGTCATCCCCGAAGAAGCCACCGTTCCCTGAATATCCGCCCCCTTTCCGCTGGCCACATCAACGGAGACCGTCTTCCTTTTTGGCACCCTCTCGCCCGCCGCAGGAACCTGGGAGACCACTTCCCCCTTCTCAAATCCGGGCACATCCACACTATCCTCGATCACTTTCAACCCCCTTTTCGTGATCACCGACCTCGCCTCCTCCACGTCCAGGCCCACCACGTCGGGCACGGTGACCCGGGAGGAGGAGAGGAGGAGGAAGGAGAGGACGCCTCCCCCGATGATGAGGAGGGAGGCCAGGGCGGAGATAAGGACCCAGAGGGAGGTCCTCCGGCGGGGGGAGGGGAGGGCCTCCGGGAGGGGGGAGGCGGGAAGCTCCCCGGGGGGGCGCACCAGGGTGGAGGGAGGAGGGGAGAGGTGCATGGTGAGGGCGGAGGGAGGGGAGAGGAGCACCGTCTCCTGAGCGGGGGTGAAGGCCCCCTCCCTCAGGTCCCGGGCCATGAGGGAGGCCTCCGGGTAGCGCCTTGCGGGGTCCTTCTCCGTGGCCCGGCGCACGATGCCCTCCAGGTGGGGAGGGAGGGAGGGGTCCAGTTCCCGCAAGGGGGGGAGCTCCTCGTTGACCACCCGGTAGAGGACGGCGGTCAGGGAGGGGCCGGAGAAGGCCTTTTTCCCGGTGAGGAGCTCGTAGAGGAGGACGCCGCAGGAGAAGATGTCCGTGCGGTGGTCCACCTCCTCCCCCTTGACCTGCTCCGGGCTCATGTATCCCGGGGTGCCCATGA
>Ga0078972_1001269_pt1 | contig 96396 bp, 92 predicted proteins | sample YelNatPaOPGAMG01_FD_67568 | JGI IMG/M metagenome (GOLD analysis project Ga0078972, IMG submission 67568) | Hot spring thermophilic microbial communities from Obsidian Pool, Yellowstone National Park, USA - OP-RAMG-01 (SPADES assembly) (version 2) | ecosystem: Environmental > Aquatic > Thermal... | reverse complement strand
TTGACAATTGTTTTATTCCCTGGGAGCGGGTGTTTTTGGCGGGTGAGTGGCAGCATGGTGGGGTATTGGCGTTGCTTTTTGCCCTTTTCCACCGTCATTCCTACTCGGGCTGCAAGCCGGCGATCGGTGATATTACCCTTGGTACGGCGGCCCTGGCGGCGGAGGTGAACAACATCCACAAGACCTCCCACGTGAGGGAAAAACTTGCTGAAATAATCCTGGTGACAGAACTCGGTTATGCGGCGGGTTATACGGCCTCCGATTTGGGTAAACCGGAAGTTTACATGCCGGGGGTAGGTTTTGTGCCCTACGGACCCGGTTCCTACATCCCCCATTCCATTTACTGCAATGTGGGTCGGTGTCTTACGGGGGAAGCGGTCTTCCGGGAAGCGGAAATACTCTGCGATATTTCAGGTGGTGTGGTTGCCACCTTCCCCCACGAGAAGGATTTTGTCAATCCAGAGACGGGTCCGCAGCTTCTCCGTTACACGAAGAGGAATCCCGATATACCCGTGGAAGACCAGGCCCAGTTCTGGCGTTACCTCGGCGATATCCTCTGCTCTGCGACGGGAGGCATCGTAAGTGTGGGCAACTACCATGGCGGTGGCTCGCCCATTATGGAACAGATTGCCATTACGACGCAGTACGATATCGAATCCAGGAAGAAACTCGTCCGCTACATTGCTGGGATGAGCGGGGGTGACCGGGATGCCCTGGCAAATGCCCTGCCCTGGACGTCGAGAAAGAAAAATTAGATGAATTTTCCCCGCCCCCTTTTTAAGGGGGCGGCGCTTAATTATCGAGGAGGAATGGTAATGTTTGACCTTTCAAAGTTTTCCCTTAAGGGAAAGGTGGCCATTGTAACGGGAGGGAGTAGGGGTATCGGTCAGGGGATCGCAGTGGGTTTTGCCAAGGCGGGAGCAAAAGTGATTGTTACCAGCCGTAAGGCCCAGGATCTGGAAGCCGTGGCTAGCCAGATTAAAGGTATGGGAGGGGAAGCCTTAGCCCTGCCCGCCCATCTGGGACGCATGGAAGAGATAAAAAGGGTAGTTGATACAGTTATGGAAAAATACGGGCGAATTGATATCCTCGTTAATAACGCGGGGGCAAGCCCGGCCATGGCGTCCGTTCTCGATGCTGATGAGAGACTGTGGGAGACCATCATGAACCTAAACCTTAAAGGGGTTTACTTTATGAGTCAGGCCTGTGCCCGTGTCATGAAGGAACAGGGGGGCGGAAAGATAATAAATATTGCCTCCATCGATGGATTCAAACCAGAGCCTTTTGTCAGCGTCTATTCCATATCTAAGGCAGGGGTGCGGATGATAACGAAGGCTTTCGCGATGGAGCTCGCACCTTATAATATACAGGTAAATGCCATTGCCCCGGGGCCCATCAGCACGAAAATGATGGATTCCCATTGGTTTAGCCTGTCGCCGGAAGAAGCTAAAAAGGCAAAGGAAGAATTTGAAAAGATGCTCCCCATGGGAAGAATAGGGGTACCGGATGATATCGTGGGAGCTGCCGTGTATCTGGCTTCCGAAGCTTCCGCCTATACCACAGGGGCAGAGATAGTAATCGATGGCGGGGTTCTTCTCGCGTCGGTTATGATAGGGGCTAGCCACTAAGTTATATCTCACCCTTTCCCCTTTACACCTGCCTGTCATGGGGTAACAGTCGCACGGCCCCCATGACAGGCCCCTCCTTCTATTGCCCTTGATTTTTTTCAAAAAAAGGGTTACGGATATGCCATCCCTCAAAACAGGAGATGGGCATGGCAAAGATCCTGATCATTGATGACGATGATTCAAATCGGGAATCTTTAGAGATGTATTTTACGGAGGAGGGTCACGAGGTAATAACTGCTGAAACGGGGAGAAAAGGCATAAAGAGGTACGAGGAGAATCTAGCGGATGCCGTAATCCTCGATATCCGCCTGCCGGACATGGATGGATTTGAGGTGCTCCAACATCTAAAAGATATTGACTCTGAAGTACGGGTCATTTTAATTACCGCCTTTCATGACGACCAGACCATTAAAAAAGCGTTTGAGAGAGGTGCCTTCTCTTATATAAAAAAGCCTATTGACCTTGGTGATTTTGAAGCCGTTATCTCCCGTGCCCTTTCTGTAGCGGCGGAATCCCGGGGGGCAAAGGCTGAAAAAAGCCGTTCCATCCCTATTACAGCCAAGCATTTAAATTAATTCCCTCTGCTTTTCTTGAAGAAGGCAAGTAATTCTTCTGCCTCCAGACAATTGAGACAGTCAGATTTTTCCAGCCATCCTTTGCGGGCTATCTTTACCCCTAAGCTTAAATATTGAAAGCCCGCTAAATCGTGGATATCCGGGTTGATGGCGATTTTTACCCCCATTTTCTTCGCATGGATGCAGTTGCGCCAGGAGAGGTCCAGTCGGTAAGGATTTGCATTAAGCTCGATTGCTTTCCTGTATGCTGCCGCTTGAGCCATTACTTCCCCCATGTTTACCTCGTATGGTTCTCGTGAAAGGAGTAATCTGCCCGTGGGATGGGCAAGGATTGTGGTATAAGGATGACGGAGGGCGCGCTTTATGCGTTCCGTCATTTCCCCTTCCTTCATCTGGAAGTGAGAGTGCACGGCGGCAATAACAAAGTCGAACTGGGCGAGGATTTCTTCTTCATAATCGAGGCTGCCGTCTGGCAGGATATCTGCTTCTATGCCCATGAAGATGCGAAAGGGGGCCATCTTTTCGTTCAGGGTATTAATCACCCGGGCCTGCTCTATTATGGCCTCTTTTTTCAATCCGCCGGCGTAGTAAGCTGATTGACTGTGGTCCGTTATACCAATGTAGGAGTAACCCATCTGCCGGGCGATCAGGGCAATTTCCTCGATGGATAGGGTACCGTCGCTAAAATTGCTGTGGATATGTAAAATCCCTCTAATATCTTTCTCCTCCACGAGAGAGGGGAGTTCCCCCCTTTCGGCGGCTTCTATTTCCCCCATGTTCTCCCGGAGTTCTGGAGGTATGTAGGGGAGATGAAGATGGGAAAATATTTCCTCTTCCCCATGGCAAATTATTTTTTCTTCACCATGAAGCAAGCCGTATTCGTTCATTTTGAAGCCTAAGTCCCTGGCACGCGAACGCAAAGCCGTATTGTGTTCACGGCTACCCGTGAAGTGGTGGAGGGCGTAAGGGTATTCTTCATGTGTAACAATACGTAGATCTGCGTTAATGCCTGATTTAAGAATGACGCTCACTTTTGTGTCCCCGTGAGCCGTCACCGTCTCGATAGAGTCTAACCGGCTGAAAATTTCGCCCACTTCTCCCGGATTTTCGGACGCGACCAGGAGATCAATGTCTTTGACTGTCTCGGCCCCCCGCCTCAAGGAGCCGGCTATTGTCACGGGTAAATTTATCTTTTCCCTGAGGGAAGCGGATATTCTTTGGGCTTCTTCGAGGGCTTCTACGTAAAGACGGCGGGATTGGTATTGTTTTACCCTTTCTATCCCCTTCAGGATGTTTTCCTGAGTTTTGGACCCAAATCCGGGGAGGGTAAGGAGCCTGTTCTCCCGACAGGCGTATTCGAGCTCCCCAATCGTGGTAATACCGAGCGCCTGGTAAAGGGTTCGAATTTTTTTTGGCCCCAATCCGGGTATCTTTAGCATCTCCAGATGTCCGGGAGGGGTGGAGGCTTTAAGATTTTCATAATATTCTAAACGCCCTGTTTCTACCAGGGTTTTTATCTTCTTCCCAATCGCGGCCCCTATTCCGGGAAGCTGAAAGATGGTCCCTTCTTTAACTAGCTGAGAGATGTCTTCCGTGGCGCGCTCTAGGCTGCGGGCCGCTGTCTCGTATGCCCGTGATTTAAAAGGGTTTTCTCCCGATAACTCCAAAAGTACCGCAATTTCGTATAGGATCTTTACGACGCTTTCTTTATCCATCGGGCGACTGGTGAACCAATCTAAGCCCCGGGTAGGGGACACGGAAGTAAGGGATTGATTCTCCCCCCAGAGAACCAATGAAAGCCGTTTTCCTTTCCTGGCCTCCGAAACATATATTTGATGGCTGGCGGATGACCGCGCCTTCTGGATCCTCCAGCACAATGTGAAACATTCCTTCCTTGTCGATGTATCCAATGGCATTTTGGAGGGGGAGGGTGACCCAAAGGTTTCCCTCTTTATCGAAGGCGATGCCATCCGGGAAACCCCTTTTTCCCAGAAAGGCGGGGCCGTAAACTTCCGGGGTGCCCAGGGTATCGTCCTCAAAGATGGGATACCTCAACACCCGCCTTTTCATCGTTTCCGCTACGTAGAGGTATTTCTCCTCTGCGTCGAGCGCTAGCCCGTTAGCAAAGTACAGCCCCTCTGCAACCTTGCGCGCCTTGCCATCTTTAAAGAGAAAAATGGAACCATCCGGGGCCGGGTTTTCAAGAGCTTCCTGTACGGGATGCCGGGAAGTGGAATCGGATACCCACAGCCGGCTGTGGGTATCCCAGAAGGGGAAATTAGGGGCACCTATCTGAAAAAGGGTTGTGCAATCTTGCGTTTGTGTATTCACCTTTTGAACTTCTCCAGAGCCGATGTTCGCTACAATACAGTTTAGTGTTTCGTCGAAACAGATACCGTTGGGCACTCCCCCGAGGCCCCAAATGAAATCCGTGGCTCCGTCTGGGGCAATACGGGCGAGCCCCCCACGCCCGTCGGCGGCCCAGAGATAGCCGTCATCAGTGGCCATTACCCCTTCGGGCCGGGCTAGACCTATTCCAATCGTTTTGACCGCGTTTAAGGATACGTTCATCTCAGTTACCTCCCAGAAAACGGGCAGGGTTTTCCTTCAACATTCCTTCTATCTGCTTGCGGGAAATGCCGCACTTTTCCATTTCAGGAATCACATGGGTGAAGAGATGGACAGGGCTGGTATTAGAGGCCAACGTCTCCATGCCAGGGCGACCCAGCCAGTGGTGGACGTAATCCTGGGAAAGCATGATGCGTCTACCATATCCCAGGGATATGAGGCCGGCGAGGCAGCCGATACGTAGGCGGTCGGTAGGCATGCCGACTACGCCTTCTACCCCGAAGCGATCAAACCCTATGTAAACACCGTGTGCAAGGGTCTTTACGTGGTAGGAAATGTCCGTATTGCCGCACATATGTCCTATCATTACCCTGCGGGGGTCTACACCGGCGTTTAAGAAGAATTCTGCTTGCTCCGGTCCCAGTTTTCCTTCCTGAGTATGGGTGATAATAGGAATTCCCGTCTCTTTGCAGACCCGTGCGGCAGCCCTGAAAAACCATTTTTCGTAATCCGTTATGCCGTCGCGGCTCGATGCTACCTTGATTATCCCCGCCTTGATGTCCGTGTTCCCGATACCTTGCGTTGTTTCCATGAGGAACATCTCGTAAATCTCATCTTCCACTTTCCCCAGGCTCCTCCTGGCCTTGAAATAGGCGGGAGCGCTTCCCCGTTCGTAATAGTAACCGGTAGCACAGATAATCTGGAGCCCTGTTTCAATGCTAATTTCCCTCATTAGCTCCGGGTCCCGGCCCGTCTCATTAGTGGTGGCGTCTATAATAGTCTTAACCCCTGCCTTTATGAGTGCTTTTGCCATCTCGAGCCCTTTTGCGAGGCGTATACTCCGCAGGTCAGGAACAACGGAAATATCCCCGTGCCAGCCTGGATAACCAAAATAGAAATGTTCGTGTACGAGTGTGACACCCAATTCCTCAGGTGCGATAGGCCCCGTTACCGTTTGAATATTCATTTATTACCTCCTATTGTTCTCGGCGCCTGTGGATGAAAGGCGCAAACACCTATGGCGGTGGCCTTTATGCTGCGGTCCCTTTCCATAAGATAAAAGCAGAGATAGTAATTTTCCAGGAGCCATAGGTGAGTTTCAGAATGTAGGGGAAAGGTGCTTTGGAGGGAAAGGGTTATTTTCATTACCGTTCCGGTGTACGTTGAAATATCAAAAAGGGGATTTCAACGGTTCCCCTGCTTGTGTTTGAGGAGGTCCCCTATGCTCGCAATCCCGGGAGATGAACTCTCCCCTGTAGTGAAGACGGGGGCCGTCTCTTGCTGCCCGCCGCCTGCCTGATAGTCAGCCAGCAGTTCGCGGCTGTGAATGTCTTCATGACAGTAGACGCATAGATTTTCCCAGTTAGAGCCATCGGGCGGGTTGTTATGGTGGTTTCCATCCTTATGGTGAACAGTTAGCAGCCGAAGATTCTCTCCGGAAAATTCTCTGCCACAGCGGGCGCAAACAGGTCCGTGAATGGCTATAGACCTTTCTCGATATTCATTCCACCTCTCGTCTTTCCCTTGGCCTTTCAGGTCTCGAAGGATCTCCTCGAGGGGCCTCTCTTCCCGAGGAACATGGGACTTTTCCACCTTTATCCTCTTTCCCGATGGTTTAAACGTCATGCGGGCCACTACTTTTTCCCCCTTAATACGGTACTAAAGACGCGCACTCCCTTCAGCACGGCCCTGGCCGTGACAAAGAACCTCAGGGCAGGTAGCTTAAGAAAAGGTCGGGCAATCGCTGCGAGGTCCATGAAGAGGCCAAGGAGAGACTGAATCTTGACCAATCCCGCATCCAGTGCCTCAATCCTTCTATGAAGAAGAAAGGAAGAATTCCGTAAGTTCGTAGAAATTTCGTCTATATTTTTGAGTATCCTCGGTAGCTCCCGATTTATCTCATCCAGGGCCGTGGAAAGGCCCCGGATGAAACGGTTGAACTGAACGACAAAGGGGATGAACATGATGACAACGCCAAGAATCGCGAGGCTCAAAACTACGAGGGCAATTTCCAGGTACATAATTTACCCCTGAGTCGTTTTCTCTTCCTTGAACGCTTCTACCCCTGCCTCGATGGCTTTTTTCAACCTTCCCTTTCCTTCCTCCAGATTTTCCTTTCCCTCTTCGAGGAGGTCGGAGGCTTTCGCTTTTACCTCTGCCCCCGATTTCTTAAGCTGAGAAACGAGGTTTTCGTAAGCTTTCCTGCTCTTCTCGCGGGCTTCTTCGTATTCTTTTTTGGCCTGGGCGAGGAGTTCATCTGCCTTTTGCCCTAGCTCTTCCCTTGTTTCTCTGCCGCTTTTAGGGGCGTACAGAATGCCAATTACGGCACCGACAATCCCTCCGATCAACAATCCCAACAGCAGATTTTCTGTCTTTTCCTCCATTTTTCTTCCTCCCTCTCGATTTTTGTAAGTTATTATAAACGTGCCCTTTGCCGTGTCAAGGATAATCAGTAGTTCACCGTCACGACGAGGGTATCTGTATACTGCCCGACGGAGACATCCTGGCTGGCAGGGATTCTGCCGTAGATGGTAAGATTAACAGTAGTACGGTTTACCCGGGTGGAAACAGTCTTGGTTCCTACCATACCGTCACCCCAGATGTTGGTGCAGCTGGCATCGGTGTATAAATTGTAGTTAAGGAGATCACTTCCACCCGTTTTTTTCATCTGCCTGGGGTTAAATCCCCCTGAATTCTGGCTGGGGCCGATAGAGGTGGTGGCTTTCTCATTGGTATTGCACGAAATCGTAATGGTGCCCTGAGAATCGCCCACGGTGCCGTCTATGGGGCTGTAATTGCCGAAGCTTACACCAGTGGTGCTTACGGTGCAGGCGCTATGCGCCGCAAGGGGTAGGAAGAGCATAAAAATTAAAGGTACGCTAATCCATCTCAAGTTCAATCACCCCCAAGGGGACGAAAAACTCGTTACTTTCTGGGACCCGGAGCTTAAAGTAGGCTCGCTTTCCATGGTATAAGAACTCGGCGCGATATTCTCCGGGAGGAATATTTTCAAAGTAAAACTCTCCTTCTGTCGTCACTGGGACCACCTCTATCCGGTCTTGGACCTTAACTTTTATATTAACATTTTCAAGAGGAATTGACACCCCTTTTTCCCGGATTTTTATCTTGCCAGCAAAGGCCTGCGTTTTGGTGATTTCGAAGGGGACGAAAACACCTCCCCTAGTATGAGTGTTTATCCATCGGCCGACGGATTTGATGGCATAATTAATGGGGATGTCCTTGTCGTTAATTGAGACGTAGTTGTCTATGTTAGAACGTAGATAGGGGATGATGGCCTTCCCTCTTTTGTCCGTCTTGCCCGCTTCCTGGTGGTTAAGGAGTACCCTGACATCCTTTAAGTCTCCCACCTTTACTATCCCAAAGCTGTCGTATACGGGAGATGAGATGCCCACCTGACCCTCTGCGTATAGAAGGGCGCCGGAGAAGGTAAGCCGGTAGGATTCTTCCTCTCGCTTTGTTCCCTCGTACTTGCCATCGTACTCAAGTTCATAGGAACCGTAGCTTTTGTTTAATTTTAAATACGGGTTCAACCCCGTTAAGGTCTTATTGTCTCCTTCATTTCCTAAATGGCTGATGCTGGCTGAGAGCCTGTATGAGAAATCGTCACTTTTCCACGAGGGGTTTTTCTGAAAGGTAACATTGCCCGCCTTACTTAACCGGTCTATGCTTACTGAAGTGGAAAGATTAGATTCCTTCCAGGGATAGTAAAGGAGATTGAGATAAATCTGGGTGTCACTTCTGTTCTCGAGGATTCGACTGGCTGTTAATGTCAAATAGAGATTTTTTCCTATGGTTTTTGAATACGTGACTATTATTCGGTCAGTTGTTTCCTTGTCGTAGTACTGTGTACGGCCGTAGTTTATGTTAACACTATCGGGTATTAGGTTCTGGAAACCCAAGCTGGCATAACCTTCAAATTGAGGATGGCTGTCGGCGGTTAAGGTGGCCCAGTTGCGTTGGTTGAATTTGCCGGAAAGGCCGATGGTGACCCCAGGGCCGGAAAAGGAATGGGTTCCCAAAAGAGACCCCCCTGTAACACCGGAGAAGGATGATAACGATAAAGCTATACCAGTTATTCCCAGGGAACCGGCGCGGAAGGTAGAGGTTAGCCCCCCATTGATGAGGCCTTCTTTACCTTCTCCTCTTATACCGATGGTCACGTCATCACTTAAGCCGAGGCGATGGCTGAATAGAAATACCCCTTGGCCGTAGTTGTTGCTTTCCACTCCGTAGCCTTTCCTGAGAAAACCTGCATGATAATTGTATTCCTGTTCGCTTTTCTTGAGCAGCTCATCCGTGTAATACGGGGATTCTGAAACGACCGTCTCCCTCCCAAAGGCATCCCTCAAGACCACCTTCATATTATTCAGGCCGCTGATCAGGGGGAGGTTTTTTAAATTGAACTGACCTGGAGACAGCTTTTCTTTCCTTACGAGCATTTCATTTATATAAAGTTCCATCTCAGAAGGCAGGGTGACGTATCCCTTGTAGTCGAAGGTCGGTGTTTTTATATAGTAAGGATTGAGGGCATAGTTTTTCACCAGACTTATCCCTCCCATATCCACGGAGCTTCCCCCGATACCGGAGGCAGCATAAGAATCACCCAAGGTGAGGCATAAGAGCTTTTCTTTATTCTCGTGGGTGAGGCTACTGGATAATCTTAGAAACCGGTCATTTTCCGTTCGTGCCCGATAGAGAAAGTTGGAAAGGAAAAGCCAATCGGTAGACCTAAGGCCTGTTTCCGTGGAAAGGCTTACATTATCCCTGCCTTTTAAGCTATCGCTCCAGGTGATGGAATAGTTTAGGAAGGCACTCTGCCCCTTGGGATAAAAGACAGGTCTCTGTGGGCGGAAGGAGAAGTCCATGATATTCATTTGCAGAAGATGGGGTTCCACCTGCACGTTCAGGGATGAATCCTCTTCTTTAAATTTATAGACAAGGCCGCGAATGGATTTGAGGGAGAGGTATTCTTCTCCGTCAATTATGTGACTATTGCCTGTAAAATTATTGACGCCCCAAGAAAGGAGGTCCTTTTTTTTGACCCAGATGTCCCTTTCGGGGGTAAGAAAAATGAAGAAGTCTCCTTTAGCCTGCGTATTTAACTGAACGCTAACTATGTACCGCTCCCAGGTCTCTTTTGAAAATCCTGCATGGGGCGCTAACAAAAAAAGGCAAAGCCCCATGAGGATTGTTTTCAGGCCGGTTGAAGGGTGATCGTGACAGGCCATCTATATTCGCCTGGTTTCGCATCCTCCGCAAGGTAAAACCGATAGCTTAAAATTAGTTGAGTTTGGGTTCTCCGGCTCTGTTGATGGATGAGGGTACTCTTTGAGGTAATAACTACCTCGGGGGCTCCCGGCAGGCCTTGAATGCTGGCATATCTAAAAGGTCTGTCCAATCCCTCAAAAAGCAGCATGAATCCGGACTTGCTTGAGTCTTTTATCGTGATATGGGTGGCCTGGGGTACATCCACGTATCCCCGTCTTATATCGTCCTCCGTTATGGAGATGTTTTGCTTTTGGTAATTAACGGAGATGCTCCAGCTTGGTTTCACCCTGACGGTTATTTCCATCGGCTTGGAAAAAGAAGCGGCAGAGGCATAAGGGGTAGCATCTGACATGTTATCGATTACTAAGGAGGCAAATAGGGCACCAAGGGTGATGAAAGATTGAATTATGAGGGCATGAGCCAGCGTACGTTTATCAACGTGTCCTTCTTCCACGAGGATTTCCCCTATTTTTTTCTTTTTACCTATTTTTTCTTGCTTCTCTAAGGCTTTTTCAACTATTTCTGGGGATACCTTACCCATCTCAACGAGAAGCTCTCCCACCTTAGGCGCGTGAGGGACAAATGGTATCGCCTGGTTATGGGTGTAGTCAATGGATTTTCTTAAGTTGTCTGGTTTAATCATTCTTATCACCTCTCATCTGTGGTTTCTGGAGGGAAATTTCTCTTTCCAGGGTTTTATCGGGGGGACCGATTAGTTTTACCTTTATCTTCAGATTTTGGGCACCACTTATCTCCGGGATAGGAACCTGATAGTGTCTTGCCGCCTCGGCGAGGAGGTACCAGCCGCCTACTTCCCGGATGAACACGTTTTTCCCGTGGGCGTCGTTTCCTGTGACGGTAATACCACCGATTACCGTGTGGGCATTGCCTTTATTGATGACCTTGAATTTTAGCTCTTTATTTTCCACTTTTGGTTCCTCAATTTCTACCTTTGGGTGTGTCTTTTCTGGGGTTACAAAGACGGGGATACCTATTTTCATGTAAAGTTTAACGGTGGCTCCCTTGGTTTCTTCTTCCCTTTGAGGTACTTCTTCAATGTAAATTCTGTAAGTAGCCTCTTTGGTCCCCAGCAGTTTATTTATGCCGATGCGAAGTATTCTCTCCTCCCCTTTTTTCAGGTTTATAATACGGGGAACTACGATCAAATCTTCCGTATCTTCATATTTATCCGCGCCACCTTCTTCCTGTGTCCAGCGGAATACTTTTACCTTGAGGCTGATATCTGACTCGTCCCTGTTTTTAATAGATACTTTCTCAATGCGTGTCTTTCCATCCAAATAGACTTTGACGGGACTTATCTCGATGTTCGCGGCAAAACAGGTGATGCTGAAGAGAAGAAATAAAGTGGTTATGAGCATTTTCTTCATTTGAGTCACGTCCCCCTCTTTGGTCATGGTAAAAAAGGGGGAGATATCTCATTTCTCCCCCTTTTGCTGTGTCTCAATACTCGACCGTGGCTGTTAACGTCTGACTGTAGTTTCCTACCCCCACATCTTGTCCCGCAGCGATCCTACCGTATATATTCTTGGTAATGGTGCTGCTGCTTGCTGCCTGCTCGCCGGAACCGGAGTTGTCGGTGGGAAAAACAGCTGAACGGTTTGAATCGGAATAGAGCTGGAAGGACAAATTATCTGTACCGTTTGTCATCGAACGTGTACCGGTTATGTAAGTTTTATAGGTCGTTCCTTTTGTACATTTGAAGCTCATGTCGCCCTGTGCATCCTTGGGGGTTTCACTTGTCACGTCATACTCACCAAAAGCAATGTTGTTGACGCTTGTTATGCGGCAAGTAGCAGCTACACTTGCAGATACCTGCAAGTTAGTCGTAGCCGTTGCTGCCAGCACTGAGCCTGCGGCAAACAAAGCCACAACAAAAACCGATAACACTAAAAATCTTTTTTTCATTTCTTACCTCCTCAATTTTATTTATAATAATTAGTCGTCATGATAAAGCGTAATTTACCCTTTTATAATCACCTCCTTCCACTGTGCAGTAGTATGAAATCTGTTTTAAGCAATTATGATGCCAGTATAGGTAATTGCAATAAAAGGTATTATTTGATCTGATTCAAAATAAAATGGAGAGGGGTTGTATTTAATTTGTGATTAAGGAATCGTCAACAGTTTGACGATGACAAAAAAAGACGGGTTTTTGCACTGAGCAAAAACCCGTCTTCCTTGGTTACTTGCAGGGAAGGGCTGTTACTTGCCCGCCGGAGCTGCTGGAGCTGCTGGAGCCGCCGGTGCCGCCGGAGCTGCTGGAGCTGCCGGTGCCGCCGAGCCCGCCGGAGCTGCCGGAGCTGCCGGAGCCGCCGGAGCCGCCGAGGGTGCAGGCGCCTCTGTCTTGGCCGGTTCGGCAGGCTTCTGCTCTTCAGCCTTCTTGCAGCCAACTACCGCAAAAGAGAACGTTACGACCAAAAGCAGTGACAGAATGATGGCAAAAACCTTCTTCATCGTTCGATTTCACCTCCTTTCTTACAGTTTTCAATATATTACAAACCACTGGGGTTAACACGGTTGTGAAATTACGCCTTTTTTTTATCTTGTCAAGGAAAATTTTTAAGTATATAAGCCCCCTTCAATAGAAGGTATAGGGGCGTAAAAAGGTGTAAGATGATATTGGGAATTGATGTGGGGGGAACGCACACCGATGCAGTACTCTTGGAGAATTTTGAAATAAAGAGAAAGGCGAAAGTAAAGACCCAGCCAGAAAATATCCTCGCTTCTCTCCTTGAAGTTACTTCTCTTCTCTTGGATGGATTGGATCCTAAGAGCCTACGAAGGGTTGTTTTAAGTACTACCATCTCAACAAATGCCATTGTCCAGAACAAAATTAGGCGGGTAGGGATGATCATTGCCAGTGGGCCGGGGCTTCCTCCCTCCCTTTTGCCCTTTCGCGAAGACATTTATCACCTTTCGGCCTATATGAATCATAGGGGGTTTGAAGTGGTCCCCTTAGATGCGTGGGAAGTGGAAAGGGCCGTGGCAGAATTTGAGAAGAAGGGAATAGAGCACGTCGGGGTGGTGGGTAAATTCTGCACCCGCAATCCGGCCCATGAGATAGAAGTAGGCGACATGATAAAAGGGAGATTCAAACATGTATCCCTGGGCCATAAGCTTTCGGGGAGACTTAATTTCCGCCGGAGAATCGCCACCACTTACCTTAACGCAGCCGTCTCGAGTCTTTACCGTAGATTTGCCCTGGCCGTTATGAGTTTTGTCCGGGATGTGGGGGTGAAGGCGCCCGTGTACATTTTGAAGGCCGATGGTGGAACGGTGGAAATTGAAGAATCCATCAATTATCCATGTCAGACGATTCTCTCCGGACCGGCGGCGAGTATTATGGGGGTGGTCGCCCTTGTAAATGGACAAAGGGATGCCGTAGCGCTAGATATCGGAGGCACAACGACGGATATTGCGGTTTTTGCCGATGGGGTGCCCCTTTTAGAAGGCTTTGGAGTGAAAATAGGGGGTTTGAAAACCCTGATAAGGGGTCTTCGTACGAGGTCAATCGGTGTGGGTGGAGATAGCCGGGTGAGATGGCAGGATGGACAGCTCATCATCGGGCCGGAGCGTGAGGGTGACGCCGCTGCCCTGGGTGGTCCCTATGCCACCCCGACCGATGCCATGGTATGGATAGGGCTTTCCGAGCTGGGGGACAGAAGAAAGGCGGGGGAGGCCATTGGTGAGCTGGCCCAAGCTGCCGGTAAGCCCTTAGATGATATGGCAAGGTGGATATTTGAAGAAACGACGAAAAAGATAGCCCGAGCCGTGGAAGAGTTCGTATCGGAGATAAACAATGAACCCGTGTACACTATCCATGAACTTCTAGAGGGAAGGAAGGTTCGCCCGGAATACCTCTACCTGGTGGGTGGACCTGCCCAGGTGATGGCTCGACCGCTAGGTGAGGTGCTTAAATTGAATTATCAGGTTGTGCCCCATGCGGAGGTGGCAAACGCAATTGGTGCCGCCCTTGCGCGGACAACAACAGAGCTCACGCTCAATGCGGATACGGAGAAAAGGAAGCTCGCCATTGCAGAAGAGGGAGAGACTCTATACATACCCCCGAAAATGGGGGTCAAAGACGTTATCCGTTTGGGGCATGAAAAATTAGTAGAGCGAGCTGTAAGAATGGGGGCTAAAGAGGGAGATATAGAGGTGGAAGTAGTGGAACAGCAAGAGTTTAACATGGTGCGGGGATTCGACACGGTGGGAAAAAACATCCGAGTGAAATTACAAATAAAACCCGGCTTAATTACCAGGAAAAGAGAAAATGAAGAAAGATAAGCCGAGGAAAACCGGACTCGTTTTCTTTCCCGCCTTTGACTGGGCCATTGCCCCCGACCATCCAGAGCGGGAGGAAAGGCTTCTTTATACTCAGGACCAGGTTTTCGAGGAAGGACTACTGGATTTCGACAATATAGTGGAGTACAAACCAAAGATAGCGAAAGAAGAGGATGTAAAGCGCGTTCATATCTGCGTCCCCGATGTGAAGAGTGTTACCACGGAATCCCATCTTATCTCGGCGGGAGGGGCTATTACGGCCGCGGAAAAGGTGATAGAGGGAGAGGTGGATAATGCCTTCGCCCTTGTCAGACCGCCGGGGCATCATGCCATGAGAGTAGTGCACGGGGCCCGCGGTTTTTGCAACATCAATATCGAAGCCATCATGATTGAGTATATACGCCGCCACTTCGGTCACAAGCGCATCGCTATTGTGGATACCGATTGCCATCACGGGGATGGCACCCAGGACATATACTGGCACGATCCTGATACCCTCTTCATTTCCCTACATCAGGACGGGAGGACACTTTATCCCGGCACCGGTTTCCTTGATGAATTCGGCGGTCCTAATGCCGTTGGAACAACCATAAACATTCCCCTCCCACCCCGAACGTCCGATGAGGGATTCCTGTACGTTATCGAGCATGCGGTCCTGCCCATCCTTGAGGAGTTCAAGCCAGACCTCATTATAAACTCGGCGGGGCAGGATAACCATTACACAGACCCTATTACCAACATGCGCTTTAGCGCCCAGGGATACGCCATTTTGAACGATATGTTATGCCCTGATATCGCCGTACTGGAGGGTGGATATTCCATTGAACAGGCACTTCCCTATGTGAACGTGGGGATAATTCTCGCGATGGCAGGTTTAGATTACTCCGGGATAAGGGAGCCAGATTACGATGCGGAAAGCTTACGACAATCGCCGGAAATTACGGCTTATATCGAGGCCCTGGTAGAAGCGGTGTACAATAGATGGAAAGAAAGGGATAAACTGAAGGGCACGGAAAAAGTCGTAAACGGTTACGTGAAGAGGCGAAAGAGGATATATTACGATACAGATGGCATAGTCGAGTTTCAGGAAGAAGCGGTCAAGATATGCGATAGCTGTGGAGGTTTAGTTATCATTGAATCCCGGGCTGATACAGGGAATCATATTTACGCAGTGTGTGTGCCAGGTAATAGCTGTGGGGCATGTCGGGCGGAGGGTGAGTATATTTTCGAATCGACACCCAAATACAAGTACAATTATGTTTATTTCCAAGATCGGGATAGGGATGTTTTCTTAGTTAAGTGAATTTTTAGCAATCGTTTTGTAATAAATCCTTTCAGGTTAAGTGAATTATGAAATACTTTCTTTGCGTTATAGGTATGGTGTTTGTGCTGGAGGGGCTCCCCTATTTTGCCTTTCCTGAAAAAATAAAGGTGTACCTGGCCAAGATGAGCGAGATGCCGCCAAAAACCCTGCGCCTCATAGGACTTCTCTCCATGACCCTTGGCCTCATCATCGTTTATCTGGGTAGAACGTAATGAAACTGTCCGACTTCGATTACTATCTACCCCGTTCCGCCATTGCCCAGTTTCCCCTGAAGGATCGTGATGCCTCCCGCATGATGGTAATAAAGAAGGAGGAGCGTTCCATTTCTCATCATCTCTTCAAGGAGATAGACGAATTTCTGAGTCCAGGGGATGTATGCGTGGTGAATAACTCCCGTGTCATACCGGCAAGGCTCTGGGGGACAAAGGAGTCAGGAGGGCGGGTGGAAATCCTGCTCCTGACAAAAAGGGGGCAGGAGAGGCATGCGGTCGTGTGGGATGCCTTAATCCGGCCTGCCCGGAGGGTGAAGGTAGGGACAATTCTCAGATTTGACGATAAAGGGGTAGCCCAGATCCGGGAGAGGATTGACGGGAAGAAATGGCGTGTTGCCTTTTCGAGTGAGATGCCTTTTGAGGAGTTTCTGGAAAAATACGGGGCGGTTCCCTTACCCCCTTATATAAAAAGAAAGGATACGGCAGAAGACCGGGAGAGATACCAGACGATTTTTGCTTCTACCCCGGGCTCTGTAGCTGCGCCCACTGCGGGCTTTCATTTTTCGCCTTACATTTTGGGAAAAATCACCGCCCGGGGGGTGAAGGTGGTGGAGGTGACCCTCCACGTGGGTTATGGGACGTTTCTTCCCATCGAGACGGAAGAGATTGAAAAACACCGGATGGAAGAGGAGTGGTATTTAGTGAGCGAAGAGGCGGCAAAGACCATTAATGCAGCTAAGAGGGTTATTGCCATAGGTACTACCTCGGCACGGGTGCTGGAAACGGTCGCGGATGAAGAAGGACGCGTACATGCCGGCTCCGGCATGACGGACCTTTTCATCTATCCCGGATACAGGTTTAAGAGGGTAAACGCCATGCTTACGAACTTTCATTTGCCAAGGTCTTCTCTTTTGCTCATGGCCGCCGCGTTTATAGGTCAGGACCTCTTGCTCACCGCTTATCGGCTGGCCGTGGAGCAGGGGTACCGTTTTTACAGCTATGGGGACTGCACCTTTCTTTTGCCGTGATGAAGGATTTCGCTTTTTCCTTGATAGTAAACGATATAGAAACCAGGGCGAGGAGGGGAGTTATCCACACAGCCCGAGGAGAAATATCCACCCCTGTTTTCATGCCCGTGGGTACTCAAGGAACAGTAAAAGCCCTAACACCCGAAATGCTTGCCGCCTGCGGCGCAGAAATCATACTTTCCAATACCTATCACCTCTACCTCCGCCCAGGGCATGCCCTTATTAAGGCATTCGGTGGGCTCCATAGGTTCATGAATTGGCCTCGGCCCATCCTTACCGATAGTGGAGGGTTTCAGGTCTACAGTTTAGGTGAACTAATGGATATCGGGGAGGAGGGGGTTTCCTTCCGTTCCCATATCGATGGATCCGCCCATTTCCTTTCCCCTGAAGGGGCGATAGAGATTCAGGAGGCGCTGGGTGCAGATATAATGATGATGCTCGACGAGTGTACCCCTTATCCTGCTTCTCACGAAACAGCAGAAAGATCTCTAGAAAGAACTTTGAGATGGGCAAAAAGGAGTAAAGAAAGGTATAGAGGGCACAATGGAGCCCTCTTCGGGATTGTCCAGGGGGGCATGTACAGGGATTTAAGGATAAGAGCCGTCCAGGGGATCACGGAGATAGGATTTGACGGCTACGCCCTCGGAGGTCTTAGTGTAGGGGAGCCGAAGGGAGTTATGTTTGAAGTGATTGAACAAACCGCTTATCTACTTCCAGAAGAAAAGGTGCGTTACCTTATGGGTGTAGGCACCCCCTCGGATATTGTAAACAGTGTCGCTATGGGAATAGATATGTTCGATTGTGTTATTCCTACCCGCTGTGCCCGTAATGGATTGTTGTTTACAAATGAAGGAAAGCTTGTTATAAAGCACGCCCGTTACCGTGAAGATCCCCGACCGATAGACGAAACCTGCGATTGCTATACGTGCAGGCACTACAGTCGGGCTTATTTGCGACATTTATTTATGGCCAAGGAGATACTAGCCATGATTCTGAACACGGTACACAACATAAGGTTTTATCTCCGTCTTATGGAGGATATTAGAGAAGCCATATCCCAAGGGAAATTCGGGCAGTTCCGAAGAGAGTTTCTGTCCCGGTACGGAGAAGAAAGTACAGATGAAAGGAGCCATTGAAAATGAATTTTGCATACGCCATGGGTAATGCCGGTGGGGGAGGAGGTAGCCAGGGTGATTTCGGATTTCTTATCGTCATGGCCATCCTCTTTGCTATCTTCTATTTTCTCCTCATTCGCCCTCAGCAGCAAAAGCAGAAGGAGTTGAAGGAGATGCTCGCCAATCTTTCCCACGGGGATGTGGTAATCACCCAGGGGGGGCTTCATGGGAAAATCGTCGCCCTGACAGATACGGTGGTTACACTGGAAATCGCCGATAAGGTGCGGGTTAAAGTGGGGAGAAACTTTATTTCCGGCGTAATTCAGAAAGCAGGTAAGGAACAGAACTCTTAAAAGCGAGGTCCATCCCAATGAAGAAGAGCTTAATCATAAGAACATGTGTTGCCGTTCTTGTACTTTTGGCATCTTTGTTTTACGTTGCTCCAACGGTCCTACCCGAACTTCCTGAATTCTGGAAAAAGCATCTGCCCTCGGAAAAAATACCATTGGGTCTTGACCTACAAGGGGGTACGCATCTCGTTTTAGAGGTAGATACGGCGACAGCCCTAGAAACAACCATTCAGCGGACAGCAGAAAACCTGAAGGAATCCCTCATGGAAAACCGTATCAGGTTTCGCCTGGTGGAAAAGGCCCCACAGCCCATGAGTATCGGGCTTGAATTCCCGGATGCCTCCTCGCGCACGGCTTGCGAAAAGGTCGTTCGGGACAACTTCCCAGACCTGGAAATCGCGACGACGGAATATCGAGAAGGGCGCGAGTTGATGGTCTTGAAGATGAAGGATAAAAGGGCGGAAGAATTGAGAAAGCACGCCGTGGAGCAGAGCCTTGAAACGATTCGAAACCGGGTGGACCAGTTTGGGGTAACGGAACCGGAAATCATACCGGAAGGAAAGGACAGGATTGTCGTCCAGCTCCCCGGTATTAAGGATACGGCCAGGGCGAAAAATCTTATAGGGAAAACGGCTTTACTGGAATTTAAGCTGGTAGATGAAGAGCATTCTCTTGAGGATGCCCTAAGGGGTAAGGTCCCGGAAGGTTCCTACATCGCTTATGAAAGCCGGTTAGACAGGGAATCAGGGCGTCGCACCTCCATCCCCATCCTTTTAAAAAACCGTGCTGTCCTCACGGGGAGCGCTATAGAAAGTGCAAAAGTAGCCATAAGTGACCGTTTTGGAGAGCCTTACGTGTCCATAAAATTTAACGCCCAGGGTGCTCAGGAATTCGAAAGGATTACGGCAGAGAATGTGAAGAAGAGGCTCGCCATCGTCCTGGATGGGATAGTATATTCGGCACCTGTAATTCAGGAGAGGATATCGGGTGGCAACGCCCAGATAACCGGCTCCTTTACGATGGATGAGGCCAAGGACCTGGCTATTGTGTTAAGGGCCGGGGCCCTGCCGGCCCCTGTAAAGATTCTCGAAGAAAGGACCGTCGGGCCTTCCCTGGGACAGGATTCAATAGACAAGGGTACCTGGGCGGCCATCATTGGTCTGGTGGCCATCGCGGTTTTCATGATTATTTACTACAAACTTTCGGGGATCGTGGCGACCTTGGCCCTACTTTTCAATATGGTGATAATTCTTGCGTTCCTTGCCGCCTTTCGTGCTACCCTTACCTTGCCGGGTATTGCGGGTATCGTCCTCATTATCGGTATGTCAGTGGATGCTAATGTACTTATTTTCGAGCGTATGAGAGAGGAGATGAGAACTGGTAAAGCACCTCGGTCAGTGGTGGAGACAGGTTACGCCAAGGCCTTTTACGCTATTCTCGATACCAACGTAAATTCCTTAATCGCCGCCTTGTTTCTCTTTGGTTTTGGAACGGGTCCTGTGAAAGGATTTGCCGTTACTTTGAGTGTGGGTATCATTGCGAGCTTGTTTACCGCTGTCTTTGTAACCCGCATAATCTTCGATTACTTTGTCTGGCAGAAAAAGATAAAAGCCATTAGTGTTTGAGAAATGAAGGGAGAGGGATATGGAGTTCATTAAACCGGGAATCAACGTAGATTTTGTCAGTAAAATGAAATGGTGTGTGCTTTTCTCCCTCGTACTTACCTTCCTGTGTGTGGTTACTTTCCTCTGGAAGGGATTTACCTTTGGGATAGATTTTGCGGGGGGAACTCTTATTCAGATAAAATTTATCCAACCGATACCCGCCGATGAACTGAGAAAGGTTCTAGTGGAAGTAGGGGTAAAAGATGCCATCATCCAGCCCTTTGGAAAAGATGAGGTGATAGTCAGGACCGCAGAGTCGAGCGTGGAGATAAAGGGTTTATCGGGAAAAATCGAAGAGGCTCTATCGGCTAAATACTCCAGGAAGGCGTTCGAGATACAGAGAGTAGAAGTTGTGGGGCCCAAAGTGGGGAAGGATTTGACCCGGAAGGCGATACTAGCCGTTTTATTTTCCTGGGTGGGTATGCTTATCTATGTGGCGATTAGGTTTGAATTTCGCTACGCCGTGGGTGGGATAGTGGGGGTTATTCATGATGTTATTGTGGTTTTTGGTATCTTTACCTTTCTGGGGAAGGAATTTACCCTTCCCATCGTAGCTGCCCTTCTCACCGTGATTGGTTACTCCATACACGATTCCATCGTGGTGTTCGACCGTATTCGGGAGAATGTCAGAAAGGAAGGACGTAAGGACCTGCCTACAGTTATGAATATGAGTATAAACCAGACTTTGAGCAGAACAATTCTCACCTCCTTCACGACGGCCCTGGTGTGCCTGATCCTCTATATTTTTGGAGGTGCCGTGATCAGGGATTTCGCCTTTGTCCTCCTTGCGGGAGTGGTCTTTGGCACCTATTCTTCCGTTTTTATCGCAAGCCCCGTGGTACTGGCCTTTGATAGATTCAAAACTTCCCGCGGAAGAAGGAAGTAGTAAATGACACCCCTGGAGGCAGTCCTTATCGGTATCGCCATAATTTTCCTCTTTGGCAGCCTTTTTGTCTCTATCTTCGGTTTTCCTGGAACGGTGGTAATTTTCTTAATTGCCCTTGCGTGCGGTTTTGTAACGGGATTCCAAGCTATAAGCTGGCAGGTAGTTCTCCTTTTCTTTTTCCTCTCCCTTTTAGCGGAGTCCTTTGAATTTTTGCTAAGGGTAAATTCTTGTTTTTACGTTGGTTTTTCTGTACGTGGGGTGATCGCCGGGATAATTGGGGCGGTCTTGGGGATTATCCTCTTCGTACCCTTCCTGATGGGATTCGGCGCCTTTGTCGGGATTTTCTTTGGTGGATTTGCGGGGGTATTGGCCGTGGAATTTCTGCGCCAGATGAAACTGAAACCCGTTTTTCGTGCCAGCGCAGTTGCTATTTTAAAACGCATTATTGGTACAACGGTAAGAGGGGCTGTGGGGGTCACCATGGCTATATTTACTGTGATTCGGCTTTACTCGTAAGGAAAAGAACATGGTTGAGGTAAAGAAGAAGTCAAAAGTTCAAGAATATTTAGAAGCCATCATCATTGCCATCCTGATTGCGCTTTTCATCCGTACTTTCATTGTACAGGCCTTTAAAATTCCTTCAGGTTCCATGAAACCTACCTTGCTTGTGGGAGACCATCTCCTGGTGAATAAGTTCATATACGGGGTTAAGATTCCTTATGTGCGAAAAACCATTATACCCGTGACGGAGCCGAAAAGGGGGGATGTGGTGGTATTCATTTATCCCGAGGATAGGTCGAAGGATTTCATCAAGCGTGTCATAGCCGTGGCAGGTGATACCATCGAAATCCGAAATAAAAAAATCATCCTCAACGGGAAACCCTATGCGGATAAAAACGGCGTTTACGTTGATAACTTTGTCATTCCCGGGGCCGTACAGCCCCGGGATAACTTTGGCCCCGTTACGGTGCCGAAGGGAAAGATATTCGTTATGGGGGACAATCGGGATCAAAGCTACGATAGTAGATTCTGGGGCTATGTGGATTTGAAGGATGTGTTAGGAAAGGCCATGATTATTTACTGGTCCTGGGATCGGGAAAATATGGGGGTAAGGTGGACTCGAATCGGGAAACTGATTCATTAAAGGGATAAGGATCCTTGACAGGTCACAGGATTTGAATTAGAAAAGATAAAAATCCAGGGTAATTTCCATGAAACGGGAGCCATCCCTCAAAAAATGTGGAGAAAGCCTTCCCAGAAAGATGGGAAGGCTTTTTTTAGCTTCCTAAAAGGAGTGTTCATGGCTATGGAGAGAAGAAGGGTGGTAATGGATGCCGCCGGAATTGAACGTTCAATTACCCGCATGGCCCATGAGGTCCTCGAAAGAAACAAAGGGGTTGAGAACCTGGTCATCGTGGGGATTCGCACTCGGGGTGTCTATCTTGCCCGTCGTCTCAAAGAAAAGATTTCTGCCATTGAAGGGAAAGACGTTCCTCTCGGCATTCTCGATATAACCCTGTATCGGGATGACCTGGCCACCCGGTCAGAGAAACCCCAGCTTGGGAAGACGGATATACCCTTCTCCTTGCAGGACAAAAAGGTAGTGCTGGTGGATGATGTGCTTTTTACGGGTAGGACAATAAGGGCAGCTATGGATGCCCTCATAGATTTTGGGCGTCCGAAAATGATTCAGCTTGCCGTTCTTATTGACCGGGGCCATCGTGAGTTACCCATAAGGGCTGATTTTGTAGGAGAAAACCTGCCCTCTGCCCTCTGGGAGGCCATAAGTGTCCATCTCGTGGAGAAGGATGGGGAAGATTGTGTGGTTATTGAATCTGAACAGGAAAAGCATGTGAGTGTGGATAAATGATAACAGCCCTCGCACGGAAAGACATTTTGGGGATGAAGGACCTTTCGGTCGAGGAGATAGAACTGATCCTCCGCACCGCGGAGTCTTTCATTGAGGTTTCCACAAGAGAGATAAAAAAGGTGCCGACCCTGAGGGGGAAACTGTTGATAAATCTCTTCTTCGAAGCGAGCACCCGCACGAGAACTTCCTTTGAGATTGCGGGGAAGAGGTTGGGTGCAGACACGATAAACATCGCAGCCTCTTCTAGTAGTGTAGTTAAAGGAGAAACCCTGATAGACACGGCCCGGAATTTAGAGGCTATGAACCCCGATGTAATTGTGATTCGTCATAGTGCCGTGGGGGCCCCCCATCTGCTTGCGAGATGTCTTAAAGCCTCCATTATCAATGCGGGGGATGGTACCCATGAACACCCAACCCAGTCTCTCTTGGACCTTATGACGATAAAGGAAAAAAAGGGGAAGGTGGCGGGCCTCAAGGTAGCTATCATCGGTGATATAGCCCACAGTAGAGTGGCAAGGTCAAACATATATGCCCTGAAAAAGATGGGAGCCCAGGTGGTGGTAGGAGGGCCGGCACCCATGTTGCCACCCCGCCTTGCCCAGGTAATGGGGATTCATGTCTATTCCACCCTCGAAGAGGCAATTAGAGGGGCCGATGTGATAATCATGCTAAGAATTCAGCTTGAGCGGGAAAAACAAAACATTTTCCCCTCTCTTAGGGAGTATGCAACGCGGTTTTGTCTTACGGAGAAAAACATAAAACTGGCCAAGGAAGACGTGCTTGTCATGCATCCAGGTCCTATCAACCGGGGAATAGAAATAGCGCCGGAGGTAGCAGACGGCCCATATTCTGTGATTTTGGATCAAGTGACAAATGGTGTGGCCGTAAGAATGGCCCTTTTATACCTTTTAGCCGGAAGCAGTCGGGATGGGGAAAAATGAGAGAAAAAAGTAAAAGATTGCTGCTCAAAGGTGGCCGCCTCGTGGACCCCCTTGAGAGAATAGATGGCCTTTGTGATATCCTCGTCATTGACGGCAAAATTGCCGAAGTAAAAGAGAAGATCGCGGTCGATGAAAATGCGGTAAAGGTCATTGATGTATCAGGGCTCGTCGTTTTGCCTGGCCTTATTGACATGCATACCCATCTTAGGGAACCTGGCTACGAGCACAAAGAGACCATAAGGACGGGGGCTTATGCGGCGGCGGCGGGCGGTTTTACCGCGGTGGCCTGTATGGCCAACACCAATCCGGTGAACGATAACAGGTCCATCACGGAATTTATCCTCCGTCGGGCAGAGGAAGCGGATTCGGTCCGCATCTATCCCATATCGGCCCTCTCCCTGAAACAGGAAGGGAAAAACCTCGTTGAATTCTGGGACCAGAAAGAAGCGGGTGCCGTGGCCATCTCCGATGACGGGCGGCCCGTGATGGACAGCGCCCTGATGAGGAGGGCCCTCGAATATGCCGGTTCCCTCGGCATGACGGTTATCTCCCATTGTGAAGATAGTTATCTCTCCGCAGGTGGCGTGATAAACGAGGGGTGTGTTTCCGTCGAGACGGGTTTGCGAGGGGTTCCCTCTGTCGCGGAAGATATCATGGTGGCCCGGGAGGTGATGCTGAGCGAGTATACCGATTCCCCCGTCCATATAGCCCATGTGAGTACAGCCCAGGCGGTGAGAATTATACGGGAGGCCAAGGCTCGGGGGATAAAGGTGACCGCCGAAACGGCGCCCCATTACTTTACCCTTACGGAAGAGGCCCTGAGGGAATTCGACGTGAACGCGAAGGTAAATCCTCCTCTCCGGGAATCCAGAGATATGGAGGTTATAAAAGAAGGCCTTAGAGATGGAACGATAGATGTAATTGCCTCCGACCATGCACCTCATGCTATAACAGATAAGGAGCTCGAGTTTGAGTATGCGGCAAGTGGCATCTCTGGCCTGGAAACGTCCCTTGCGCTCAGCTTACAGCTCGTTTTTTCTGGGATTCTCTCACTTGCCGATCTGGTGAGGAGGATGAGTGTGGCACCGGCTGCCATTTTGGGGATTCCCGGGGGTACATTAAAAGTCGGGGCACCGGCCGATATAACCGTGATAGACCTTGACCGGAAATGGAAGGTAGAGGTGCAGAACTTCCGCTCCAAGGGGAAAAATAACCCCTTTCAGGGATGGGAGCTTAAAGGGAAGGCGGTCCTTACCGTTGTTGGGGGGAAGATCGTCTTTCAGGAATTATAATCTATGCATTTCAAAACCCGCCATCAGACGGAGGCCATAGTCCTTCGCTCCTATAATTACGGCGACTATGACCGGATTGTCAGGTTCTTCACCCTGGATTATGGGAAAATAGCGGGCATCGCTAAAGGGGCGAAAAACAGCCGCCGGAGGTTTCCCGGTACCCTGGAGCCCTGGTGTCTTTCCCGGTTGAGTTTCACCCAGACTACCCCTGAGCACCTTGTATTTCTTGAATACTGTGAGCCGATGGACTATTTTATGAGCCTTCGCAATGACCCTTTAAAGTCAGCCCATGCCGCCCGTATAGGTGAAATGGTGGAAGCCTTTTCGCCCGAGCGGAAAAGAAACGAGGAACTCTTTACAACCTTTCACGCCTTTCTCTTTCAACTCGACAGGGGCCAACCGCAAGAATCCATCTTGAGGTGTTTTGAGGTAAAGGTGCTATCAACGGTGGGGTATGCCCCGGCCCTTGATTCATGCGTAGTATGCCGATGGCCTTTATCGGAGAAGGAGCCCTTTTACTTTGTGGCAGAGGTGGGAGGGATAAAGTGTTCAAGATGTCTCTCCGAACGTGATGCCTCCCCCCTTCCTGTATCCGTGGGCACTCTGAAATCTCTGCTCTATGCCCTTGAACTGCCCCTGGAAAGGATACCTCGCTTGAGTTTTTCCCCCCACGCCCTTAAGGAGAGCCGCCTGCTCGTGGAGGGATTTGTTACCCATTTACTCGGGAGGAAACTTAAATCCACCCGGGTAATGGAGCAGCTTGAAAGAAATTAGGGAAAACCAAAAATAAGGAGGGAAGCATATGGGACTTCGTACACCTGAGCAGTACAAAGAAAGTCTGAGGGATGGCCGCAGGGTCTTTATTAGGGGGGAAAGAGTAGAAGATATAACCCGTCATCCCATCCTGGGGGTTACCTGTGACACCATTGCGGCAGGCTATGAGCTTACCATGTCTGCTGACCCAACGGTGAGAGACCTTTTTGTTGCCCCTCACCCGGAAACGGGGGAGCCCATAAACAGGTTCTTTGTGACCCCGAGGACCAAGGAAGACCTGGAAAACCGCACGAAAATGATCCAGCGTTCCATCGAGATAACAGGGGGTCTCCCTTTTGGCAAGGATATCGGCACAGACTGTTTGAATGCGGCCTTCGTGGTAGCGGGGGCGATGAAAAAACCGGAATATCAGGAAAATGCGTTGAATTTCCTCGAGCATTTGAGGAAGAACGACCTCCACACCTGCGGTGCAGTAACATGCGTTAAGGGGGATAGGTCAAAAGAACCGGCCAAACAGAAACACCCCGATTACTATCTCCACGTGGTGGATCGCACAAAAGACGGCATTGTGGTGAAAGGGGCGAAGATTCATATCACTTCTGCACCGGCGGCGAACGAAATTATAGTGGTACCTACCCGGCAGATGAGGGAGAATGAAGCCGACTACGCGGTGAGCTTTGCCATCCCTGCCAATACTTCGGGTATCACCTTCATCTGCCGTGGGGGAAGGGGGCAGTGGACGCCCCATGAATTTCACGGGAAAAGACCGGTAAGAGAGCTTACGGAAGCGATGATAGTTTTCGATAACGTATTTGTGCCGTGGGAAAGGGTTTTTATGTGTGGTGAATGGCAGTATTCCATGCTCCTGGCCTACACCTTTGCCACCTTCCATCGTTTTACCGCCATAAGTTACAAAGTACCGGCGGTGGAGGTAATGGCGGGCTGCGCCGTGGCGATGGCAAAGTACAACGGCCTTTTTCAAGTGGGGCACATTAGGGATAAACTCGCTGATATTGCCGGTTATGTAGAGACGCTCCGTGCCCTAGCCAACGCAGCAGCTCAGAATCCTGTCATGTACGGGGAGGTAGCGGTCCCCAATCCCCTTATAACAAACATGGCAAAGCTGCATTTTGCCAACAATTATCATCAGTTTATAAAACTCATTCAGGACATCTCAGGGGGGATCATTGCTACCTGCCCCGATAGGATGGATTGGGAAAATCCGGAGATACACGATTACTTGGAACATTATCTGGGCGGAGCCGAGAAATACAGTACCTTGGAGCGCCTCATGATGATTCATGAAACCATGCGTCACGTATGTTCTCATGAATCGGCCTTCCATGAGGTGACGACGGTACATGCCGAGGGCTCCATGGCCGCCCAAAAGATGATGATTCTCGCCGAAGCCCCTCTCAAACGTTACGAGGCTATGGCGAAAAGTGCGGCAGGCATAGAGGACTTGAATTAACGCCCCTCGAATTTGGGTGGCCTTTTTTCTATAAAGGATTTTACGCCTTCGAGGAAATCGGTTGTCCTTATCAGGGGGAGAAGCTGCAGGAAAACATGGTGGACATGGGTGGAGAAGGTTTCCTCGCAGCCCATACGCATAAGTCTTTTGGCCGCCTGCACGGCGAGGGGGGCATTGGATGCAATTTCGTTCGCCAGTTTCTGGGCAGCCGGAAGGACTTCCTCTGGCTCGCAAACTCGGGAAACCAGACCCAGGTTCAGGCACTCTTCGGCTTTTAATGTGCGGCCCGTAAAGATAATTTCGGCTGCTTTCGACCAGCCAATGAGGCGGGGTAAAAACCAAGTGCCGCCCGATTCGGGTACGATGCCCCTCTTCACGTAAGCAGCGGCCATTTTAGCTTCCCGGGACATAATGCGGATATCACAACCTAAGGCAAGGTCTAATCCGTACCCGGCGGCCGAGCCGTTCATGGCGCAGATAACGGGTTTATCCATTTCAAATAGAGCAATAGGAGGCGCCTCCCTTAAATCCAGGTGGGTTACTACCCGCTGCCCGTCGAGGAGGGCTTCATCACCTCCCTGCGATTGGGCCGTGAGGTCAAGGCCGGCGCAGAAAGCCCTTCCCTTCCCGGTTAGAATTACAACCCTTACCTCAGGACTCGAATTTGCTTTGACAAAGGCCTCTGTTAAGGCCTTCAACATGGTGGCGGAGATGGTGTTCATTTTCTCCGGTCGGTTCAAAGTTATTGTTGCCGTATAATCATTCACCTCGTATAAAACTTCCACTTCTGACATGGACCCCTTGCCTCCTCAAAAATTTCTAAACCTAAACCATAAATTTGCATCTGCCGTCAATTATAAAGAAGTTGTGGGAAGAGTATTTTTCCGATATAGGAAAGAAAAGTAAAAAAACGGAGGTGGATGGATGAAAATCCATGTCCCTTATCGGGGGGAGAAAAAGGTAAAGGTCAACGGTGTAGAGCTTGCCTACGATGAATTTGGCGAAGAGTCATCAGACCCTTTCATCCTCATCATGGGTTTCAGCATGCAGATGGTAGCCTGGCATGAGGGCTTCTGCGCCCGCCTCGCAGAGAATGGATTTCGTGTGATTAGATTTGATAACAGAGATATAGGGCACTCCACCTGGCTTACCCACTATGGGGTGCCAAACATTGCCCAGGTGGTGACGGACATCATGCAGGGGAAACAGCCGGAAGTACCGTATTTACTTAAGGATATGGCGAAGGATGTGATAGGCCTTATGGATGGGCTGGGGATGCCTGCGGCGCACGTGATGGGCATGTCCATGGGAGGTATGATTGCCCAGACCCTGGCGATTGAATATCCCGAGCGCCTACGAAGTGTGATTTCCCTCTCTTCCTCCCCGGGTACGCAAGACCCCTCCTTACCGGCAGCAACGCCGGAGGCGGCGGCCGTTCTCATGACACCTCTTCCCCAGGATAGGGAAGGGTTTATCGAGGGATCGATAAAAGCCTGGAAGGTTATAGGTGGTCCCCATATGCCCATGCCGGAAGATATGCTGAGGGAGAGGGCTGAGCGCTTTTACTCCCGGGGAGTGCACTTGCCAGGGCTGGCGAGGCAGCTTGCGGCCATCATGTCCTCAGGCTCCCGAAGAGAAGCCCTGAAAAAGGTGAAAGTGCCTACCCTTGTTCTTCATGGAGATGCCGACCCCCTCATTCCCCCCCAGCATGCCGTCGCTACGGCGGAGGCAATACCCGGGGCTCGCCTCCACATGATTTCCGGCTTAGGGCATGAGGTGCCCCCTGCCGCGTGGGACGAAATCATCGGTACGGTTTGTCGTTTCATCAGGGAGGTAACAGCGTGATGAAGAAAGCTATCCTCCCATTGGTGGGGTTAATGTTTTTCCTTATTTATTGCTCGCCCGTATGGGCGGCGGATAAATCGGTTATCGCCGTTCTTGATTTCGAGGCAATAGGGGCAGAGGGGTACTTGGGGAAGGCGGTAGCGGAGATTGTACGCACTGAGATCATCGGAACCAAGATATACCGGGTGGTGGAACGTTCTCAGATGAACCGCCTCCTATCGGAGCAGAAGATGCAATATTCCGGCATGGTGGATGAAAAAAATGCGGTGGAAATAGGTAAAATCCTCGGCGCGGATAAGATTGTCATTGGGTCAGTGGTGCGAATTGGGAATAATTATACAATAAATGCCCGCCTCATCGAGGTGAAAACGGGGGAGGCGAATTTGGGGAAAAACGTAACCGGCGCAGACCTAAATACCTTAACGGAGCTGACCCGGGAGTTGGTGTCATCCCTCTTTGGACTGGAGGTGAAAAAACCGCCTTCACACGCCCCTCCGTATAGAACATCGGAAGCTAACTACGGAAGGGTATTGCTCTTCGAAAGCTTCTCCAGCAATGAACGGGGCTGGGCTGTCTATCGGGATGCACCGTTTTACGATACCTACTTCCAGGACGGCCGTTACATTATGGAGACGAAAAATGAGAGAAAATCCGTCGAGGTTATTCCTCTACCTCCCAATTTACCTCCGAACTACGACGTAGAACTTACAAGTATCTGGTTGAAAGGCGTTACAACCTCCGCCTATGGCCTCATTCTCGGTGAGAGCAGGGAAAGCCATTATCTCTTCGGGATCTCGGGAAATGGGCAGACAGTGATTTGGGTGACCGAAAATAATATCCCTAAAGATGATGCCATGCCATGGCGGCCAAATACGGCAAGGGTGGGTGATGGGAAGATAGTGGAGAATCACCAGCGGGTTGAAGTAAGGGGCTCTCGGGTAGATTATTATGTTAACGGCAATTTCCTGACTTCGATTACGAGCATTTTCCCCTTCCGGGTGGTAGGGGTAAGTGTATCCCGTCAGCAGCGGGTGGCTTTTGTTATGCTGAAGATTACGCATCGTTAAAGCCAGTATCTTTAGGGGGGAAGGAAGCAAATGGCCTTAAGTCTTTATTATCGCGAAATGATGGAGATTAACTCCCTGAAAAGTGATGAGGAAAAGGCCCAGGCTTCGGAAAAATTTTTCGAGAAGATAAAGAAGGCATCTCTACCTACCCATGCTAACTGGGTACTGGACTGCCTCGAGGAGATTCACGGAAAAGAAAGACCTGACCAGGAGGCACTCATCTGGGCAAATCTCGATAAGGGCGACGAGAGGCGTTATACTTACCGGGAACTCATTGAAGAGGGAAATCGACTTCTCAATTTCTTGAGAAAGAGGGGCCTGGCGAAAGGGGAGGTGGTTTACCTTATAACCCCTGGGTTTCCCGAAGTCTGGTTCACTATGGTTGCCACAATCAAAGGGGGGATGATCCTGGTGCCCACTGCTGTCAGCATGACTGCCGATGAGCTTGCGTATCGCTTTTCCACGTATCGGCCCGCGGCAATTGTGGGTAGCATCGGCACTGCTTCCGTGATCGATGAAGCCTTGAATCGCACGGGAATAAAGCCAAAGGTAAAGATAGCGGTGGGCTCTGTAGCAGGATGGACTCCCTACGAGGAGGTAAATGGAGAGGCCCCTTTAGCGGAAGCGGCAAATACAGTTGTCTCCGATATCATTATCTGCTTTTTTACATCAGGGACTATGGGACTGCCAAAGAGGGTCGTTCATTCGGCGGTCTCTTATCCCTTAGGACACCTTTCTACGGTTAATTTAATAGGTCTTAAACCGGGTGATATGCACCTCAATTTAAGCCAGCCTGGGTGGGCAAAATACGCCTGGAGTTCCTTCTTTGCACCCCTTATGGTCGGGGCGACCACAGTGATTTTTCATTATGAACGCCTGCAGCCGGAAGTTTATTTAGAAGGGGTGGCAAAATACAAGATAAATACCTTCTGCGCCCCTCCCACCGCCTGGCGGTCTTTTATTCTCACCGACCTTTCCAAGTTCGATTTTTCGGCTCTAAGAGAATCCATGAGTGCCGGGGAGCCGTTAAATCCGGAGATTATTCATACGTGGAAAAAATTTACGGGTAACGAAATCCGGGATTTTTACGGCCAGACGGAAACAACGGCCATGATAGGAAATCCCCCTTGGCAAAAGGGGAGGATTGTTCCCGGTTCCTTTGGACAGCCCCATTTTTTATACGATGTCGTCCTCCTCGACGATGAGGGAAGGGAGATCACGAAGCCAAAAGAGGTAGGCCACATCGCCATTCGCTTAAGCCACTGGCGTCCGTCCGGCCTCTTCCTTGAGTACTTGGGTGATAAAGAGAAGATGGCGGAGTCTTTCCGCGGTCCCTATTACTATACAGGGGATCGGGCATACCGCGACAGGGATGGGTATTGGTGGTTTGAGGGTCGAGCGGATGACGTTATCAAATCTTCGGACTACCGCATCGGTCCTTTTGAAGTGGAAAGTGCCCTTCTGGAACACCCTGCGGTGGCGGAAGCGGCTGTTGTAGGGAGCCCAGATGCCAAAAGGTGGCAATTGGTGAAGGCATTTGTTGTCTTGGCTCCTGGTTTTGTGCCTTCCCGCGAGCTGGCCCTAGAGATTTTTTCGCACTGTAAGAAGGTGCTGGCGAAATACAAGATACCTCGTATCCTAGAATTTGTTTCGGAATTGCCGAAGACGGCGAGCGGAAAAATCAGGCGGCTGGAACTAAAGGAAAGGGAAATAAAAACAAAGGGAAAAGGGGAACGGGGAGTTTATGAATTTTTTTACCATGAGTTTACCGAACTCAATTCTTCAAGGTTGTAACTATCTACGCCAGCCAGCCCAAACAGGAATCCCTCTTGCGTCACGGAGGACTAAGATTTCTTCTCCCCGTTTGATTTCCGCCGCCATAATGAAGGCCTTCCCCTGATAGTTGCTCCGTACGCCTTTTATTTCTACCTTATCCCCCACGGCAAAAGGTTTATCGAGCCTCTCTGCGAACCAGGAGGGGCCTACGTGAACGGGAATCGTTTCTTTTTCCGTTTTAACGATTAAGGCGACCCCATAGTCCATCCTCTTCATGGGTATTGTTTTTTCGATCGCCGTTACTGTTCCCGATAACGTTTCCATTTGTGAGGGATTGTATAAGCGGTTATAGGGTGTATCCGTTCCCCAACCGCCGCTGCCCCGATAGCCCTTCCATGGTCCAGCGACTGCCACTGCCGCCACTATGGCCATGATTAAAGCCAATAGACCGATGAGATAAAATCTTCTTAGCATGGTGTACCTCCTCCCCGCTTACCTTTTGTGTCCCCGCTCCCCTTTTTCCATTATAGTGCGGAGAGTTTTAAAATCAAGGTATTTCTTTGATTTTTTGCTTCGCAAGGAGAGTGGCGCCGGGGAATTTTTCAGATACCCCTTTTGCGGGCCGACTTTGATGCGCGCCTCAAGCGATCGTTTATCGCCGCCCCCAGACCTTCTTCTGGTACTTTCTCTGCCACAATGAGGGTAAGATTCATGGCATCCAGGTCCCTCATGGCGCGGTAGAGATTTGCCGCTGCTTCTCTTAGGTTTCCTCGGGGGCTTAAGGTAATGGAAGGCCCCAAGATTTTTTGCGGTGATTTTTGAAAGACGATGATGCCAACGTCGGGCCTTTTGGCGTAGGCCCCAATATTCCTTACCAGCACAAGGGGGGTGCGGGGTGCGTAATGGGTGGGTAGAAGCCCTGGGCTGGATGAAGGGGAACCGAGGTTCTCAAAGTTTTTTTTGTCTATAGTACCTATTACCGCTTCTATTTCTTCGCGTGTGATACCCCCTGGCCTAAGGATCATGGGCATTTCACCGACCAGAGAAAGAACGGTAGATTCTACCCCTACCCGGCAGGACCCGCCGTCAATGAGATAGTCGTAGCGACCTCCCAACTGGTCTTCCACGTGACGGGCGCATGTTGGGCTGGTGCGACCGAAGGCATTGGCGCTGGGCGCAGCAATGGGTGTTCCCGCCAGGCGTATCAACTCCCGGGCCCAAGGGTTGGCGGGCATGCGCAGGGCAACGGAGGGCAGGCCCGCCGTAACCACGTCGGGAACGAGAGGAGATTTGGGCAAGACCAGGGTGAGGGGACCAGGCCAGAATCTCTCTATAAGTTTCTCGGCGGCCGGGGGGATGGTGGTGGTCAATTCCTCAATCTCTCCCACTCCCTGAACATGAACGATAAGGGGATCATGGAGGGGGCGCCCCTTTACTTCAAAGATGCGTGCAACTGCCTCTTCATTTAAGGCATTGGCCCCGAGGCCATAGACGGTTTCCGTGGGGAAGGCGACTAACCCGCCTTTCTTGATTATTTGGGCCCCTAAGGTGAGCTTCAATTGAAAATCCTCGATCCCTCTGGGGTGTTCGATTACCCAATCCAGTGCTTCCTCTACGTTGTGGAAGGCCAGGTCTTGGGGCGGTAGCTTCGATAGGGTGGCAAGGCCCCGGGAGGTAAGGATGAAAAGCAGGGTGGCTCCTCGGGTGGTTAAGTTTTTAGCCAACTCTAAGCGATCGCTGATTATGAAGGAATGGGTGAAATCAAGGGGAAAAGATAAATCGCTTGGATAGGGGACTACCTCGAGGGGCAGGAGCTTGAGCTTGCCTCCATTATGGGGGGTGGGAAAAAGGTCTCGGTCGATGAAAATTACCGCCTTCTTCGTGACAGGGAAGGTGTCCATGGAAAGATCATCTATTATTGGAGGACGTTCTGTCAATAGCCATGGAGGGTATGATGCAAAATTACGTCTGCCTGCATAGCGGCGGCGACCATTACCTTAGGACCGAAGGGAGGGAACGTTTCGATGTCGGATTTCAAATCTCCCACCACGACGAGGTTCTCTTTTATACGATGCACACGCACGGAGTTGCTATCACCGTATCCTCCTACCCCGGAGGATGCCACTATAAATTTGCCCGTGGGCAGAAGGGCCGAGATGAAGCGGCTCTTCTCCGACCCCAAGTCTAAACATTCGGCTACCACTTCACAGTTCCAGAATAAGCGTAGAGCAACTTCTGAGTTTATTCTTGCCACGATGCCTTCAAAGTGTAAACGTGGGTTTATGGAAAGCAGATTTGACCGGAGGGCGTGCACCTTGAACATTCCTACCTGATGGGGAAAGTAATACTGCCGGTTGAGATTGGTAAATTCTACCCGGTCATAATCCACGACTCTTATCCGCTGAAAACCGGTACGTACAAGACAGGCGGCAAGCTGGGAACCTAACCCACCTGCACCGGCGATACCCACACATATATTATTTAAACGCTCATGGCAGCCCGATTTCATGCTCCATCCAATCCTGGAAAACTGGTTCATAGTTATGGGCTTTGACGGTTTCTACGACTTCTTGTAAGGGGCGATGGTCGGCAATTTCAAACTGGGGAACCCGGGGGACATCTGCCCATTGTACATGACCCCCTACACTTGTAACAGAGCCGGCGGAGATGCGCGTGACTCCAAGGGGAAGAAGATTGTCACGCAGGGAAGGCCTTTCACGGGTTGTCAGGGAAATGTGGAGATGTGGCAGGAAGAGGCGCAGAGCACAAATAATTTGAACTAAGTGTCGGTCGGAAACAGGTTGTGCCTTGAGTGGAGAACCAAAGTAAGGCCTAAGCCTTGGTACTCCCATGCCTATGTCGCAGTGGGGGAAGCGGTCCATGAGGTAGCGGGCATGGAGGCCGCCGATAAAGATATCCCGCCTCCAGTTGCCCAATCCCAGAAGGACTCCTATGTTGATCCATCTCAACCCGGCCTTTCCACCCCTTTCAGGTGCTTCCAACCGAAAGCGGAAGTTCTTTTTGGGGCCCACTGGATGGACTGTCTGGTAAAGCTTTTCATCGTATGTCTCCTGATAGATGGTAAGGCCATTCACACCCGCCTCGTATAACCTTTTGTAATCCTCTTCTGAAAGGGGATAGATTTCAATGGATAGGGCAGGAAAGTAAAAACGTAAAATGCGGCAGGCTTCCGCAATATACTCTACCGGACTTTCCCGACGTGATTCCCCTGTTAGGACGAGGATGTCTCTGAATCCCTGGGCTGCAATGGCCCTGCCTTCTTTTTCAATCTCTGCCACGGAAAGTCGGCGGCGGGGAAAGGGATTCTGGTGGTTGAAACTGCAGTAAAGGCATTGATTATCACAGAAATCTGAGATGTAGAGGGGGGTATAAAGGCGGATGGTGCGGCCGAAATGCTTTAAGGTTTCACAGTGGGCGCGCCTGGCCATTTCCTCCAGATAGGCTTCCGCTTCTACCGAGAGCAACGCGAAAAAATCTTTCTCTCCGAGAAACTCCTTCCCGATTGCTTTTTCTACTTCTCGAGGAGGTACATGGAAGGGGTCGCTTTTAAAAAGATCATAGAAACGGCCTTTGTCTAGTTCATCAAAGAAAGTCATGAATCGCTCTCCTCCGCTCGGAGAAATCCCGTTAAGGGTGATGAGGCACGGGCGAAGGAGACGGATTCAGGCAAACCGGTAAGATAAGCCATTCTCCCCGCCTGAACGGCAAGCGAAAAGGCCTTTGCCATCTCTACCGGGTTTTCGGAAATGGCAATGGCAGTGTTTACCAGAACTGCTGAGCATCCTATTTCCATACAAGCGCACGCGTGGGAAGGCTTGCCCAAGCCCGCATCTACGATAATGGGCACGGGTAATTCCTCCACCATGATTCTTACTAATTCCGCTGTTTTCAATCCTCGGTTGGAACCTATGGGTGCGCCTAAGGGCATGACGGCCGCTGCCCCGGCCTCGGCCATGCGGCGTCCCATAACGAGGTCCGGGTTTACATATGGAAAGCAAAAGAATCCTTCTTTCGTCAGTACTTCGGTCGCTTTCAGTGCTTCCATGTTGTCGGGAAGTAAATATTTGGGATCGGCCGTTATTTCTATCTTTACCCAGCTTCCCATGCCAGCCTCTCTGGCCAGTCGGGCGATTCTGATGGCTTCCTCGGCATTCCTGGCCCCGGATGTGTTCACCATGACGGTGCACCCTTCGGGGATACCCGAGAGGATGCTGGGATTCCGCCCCGATGAATCTACCCGGCGTAGCGCCACCGTGACCACTTCAGCCTCCGAAGCTGATATAACCTCGCGCATGAGGTCAATGCGCGAAAATTTGCCCGTACCGATGAAAAGCCTATTCTTAATTTTCCGCTCACCAATGGCTAATATATCCTCCATTATCCACCCCCCACAAAACTGAGAATCTCCAGATGGTCTCCTTCTCTTATTTCAGTGTCCTTCCATTTGCTTCTCGGCAGGATCTTAAGATTGTGTTCTACCACGACATTGTCAGGGACTAACTTATGCTCGCGGATGAGGTCTAAAACCGTCCGCACGGAGGAGCCAAGTTGTACTTCCTTACCGTTCAGTTTAATCTTTGCCATCGTTACCCCTTTCGTTTTAAGATTTCTCGTATTTTTTCAACCCGGCATTTAATATCCCCCGCCTCAATAATGCCTCGAATCATGGCAAAGTATTTGACCCCCCTGGCCTGAAGCTCCTTTATGTTGTTAAGATCTATTCCGCCTATAATGACGACCGGTATAGGAGAGATGCGGAGGACTTCCTCAATGTCATTTGTGCCCACGAAGTAAGGTTTGTTTGGGGTGGGGAAAATGGGACCGAAGGCGATATAGTTTACGTCCTGTTTTACTGCCTCTTTTACTTCCTTTAGGGAGTGGGTGGAAATTCCGATAATCTTGTTTTTCCCCAGGAGGCGCCTAACCGCCGGGATGGGAAAACGGATAAGGTCTTCCTGTCCCAGATGGACACCGTCAGCCTTGAGCCTTCGGGCGAGGATAGGGTCGTCATTGACGATAAAGGTTACGCCATGGCTGTAGCACAGGTATCTTAAAGCCCGACCTAAGGCCAATAAATCCTTCCTTCTCTTTCCCTTTTCGCGCATCTGGAGCCAGGTGACTCCCCCCGCGATGGCCTCCCTCGCCATGGCAAGGGCAGGTTTCCCATTGCCGTAAGATGAAGTGAGGACGAGATAGATGAAAGGCTCTCTTGCCATATCAAAAATCCCCTTGCTGTATTCGCATAAGGGGATTTTAACATGGAGGGCATTCCCTACGCCGGCATTATCCGGATCAGGTAATGAGGGTCATTCGCTTTGCCGCGAAACTCTCAGGCCGGAAACACGACCTCCCCTTATGCATAAGAAGCAAAATCACAGGCTTTCTTTTTTGTCAATGCCTAAAAGAATGGATTTGTATTGACACCCCAATTAGCGCGTGTTATTTCACGACTTCCCATATACGGGGAAAAAAGAGAAGGTGCTTTAAAACGTGACGTTTCAGGAATTGATCTTTGCCTTGGAGGGGTATTGGGCTAAGCAGGGGTGTGTCATTCAGCAGCCTTACGATGTGGAGGTAGGGGCAGGGACGTTTAATCCCGCTACCTTTCTAAGGTCTCTGGGACCAGAGCCGTGGAAAGTAGCGTACGTAGAGCCATCCAGGCGGCCGACAGATGGAAGGTATGGGGAGAATCCCAACCGCCTTCAGCACTATTACCAATACCAGGTTATAATGAAACCCTCGCCTTTAAATATTCAGGAAATGTACCTGAATTCCCTGAAAAGCTTTGGCATAGACCCTCTCGAGCACGATATCAGGTTTGTAGAAGACGACTGGGAATCTCCTACCGTAGGCGCCTGGGGTTTGGGCTGGGAAGTTTGGCTGGATGGCATGGAGATTACCCAATTTACTTATTTTCAGCAGGTAGGGGGTATTGATCTCAATCCTATCTGTGTTGAGATTACCTACGGGATTGAAAGAATCGCCATGTACATCCAGGGTATAGATAATGTCTACGACCTAAAATGGAACGACACAATCACTTACGGAGACGTGCATCACCAGGGAGAGGTGGAGTGGTCTAAGTACAATTTTGAATATGCCGATGTTGACATGCTGCGGCGCCTTTTTGATATGTACGAAGGTGAGGGGATAAAAATGTCGGAGAGGGGTTTGGTACTCCCCACTTACGATTGTTGTCTCAAATGTTCGCACCTCTTCAATCTTTTAAATGCCAGGGGAGCAATCAGCACCGCCGAAAGGACAAATTATATCGCCCGGGTGAGAAACCTCGCCCGCCTCAGTGCCGAGATGTACCTCCGCCAAAGGGAAGAAATGGGTTATCCCCTTCTAAACCGGGGATAAAAGCTAAGTAAGGGACCTTGTCGTATGGGTAAAGAACTTTTTTTGGAAATAGGTACGGAGGAAATTCCCGCTGCCTTTTTGCCTAAAGCGATGAGCGACATGGGCGAAATGATAAAGAAGGCATTAGAAGAAGCCAGGGTGAGTTACGGTGATATAGTCACTCTATCTACTCCCCGCCGGCTGGTACTTCGGGTGGCTGACGTGGCTGAAAGGCAGGAGGACCAGGTCCTGGAAAAACTGGGGCCGGCAAGAAAGGTGGCCTTTGACGAAAAGGGACAGCCCACAAAGGCCGCCCTTGGTTTTGCCGCAAGTCAAGGGGTTAGGGTAGAAGACCTTTTTATCGTGGAAACGGAAAAAGGTGAATACGTAAGTGTGCGTAAGACCTTAACGGGAGTGGATACGGTGTCTCTCCTTCCTGACATAATAAAGGATTTAATTCTTACCTTATCCTTTCCCAAATCGATGAGATGGGGGGATGTAAATATCCGTTTTGCCCGTCCCATCCACTGGATCTGTGCCCTCTTTGGAGGGGAGGTAGTTCCTTTCTCCATTGAATACTTAAAGAGTTCAAACATCAGCTTCGGCCATCGTTTCATGAGTCCGGAGCCCTTTGAAGTCAAAGATTTTGCCGATTATCTGGAGAAGGCGCGGGCCCGCTTCGTTATCTGTGATCCCGATGAACGGAGGCTCCTCATTACAGAGCAGGCAAGAGAAGAGGCAAAAAAGGTATCTGGCCATCCTTTTGAGGATGAAGCTCTGACGAAAGAAATCACTTTTTTGGTGGAGTATCCCGTTGCCCTCTTAGGCAGCTTTGATCGCGCCTTTCTCGGTCTTCCACGTGAGGTGCTTATAACCTGCATGATGTCCCACCAGAAATATTTTCCAGTGCTGGATGAAGGGGGAAATCTCCTCCCCTGTTTTATCACCATTGCCAATACCCATCCGAGGGATCCTGGGGTAGTCATAAAGGGAAACGAAAAGGTCCTTAGGGCCAGGCTCACGGATGCCAAGTTCTTCTTTGATGCAGATCTTAAGGTTCCCCTCGAAAGTCGCCTGGAGGAATTAAAAGGGGTAATTTACCACCAGCTCCTCGGCACCTCCTACGAAAAGGTTAGTAGGTTTAGGGCGTTGGCAGCCTTCATTGCCGGGAAAATTAACGCCGGCTTGGAAGAAAGGGTTGACCGAGTCGCATATCTGGCCAAGGCTGATTTGACGACCCAGATGGTGGGGGAATTCCCTGAGTTACAGGGGATCATGGGTCGAGAGTATGCGAAACTTCAGGGAGAGGACCCTTTGATAGCGGAGGCCATATACGAGCACTATTTGCCCGTGCAAGCGGGAGGGGAGTTGCCGAAGACGGATGAGGGTGCCATAGTGAGTATCGCCGACAAAATGGACACCATTTGCGGTTTCTTTGGTGTTAATCTGTCCCCTACAGGTACGGCAGACCCCTATGCCCTGCGGCGGCAGGCCCTCGGCATCATAAATATCATTCTGGCAAAGGGGTATCGCTTAAATCTGGGGGAACTAATCGATGAGAGCCTCTTTCTCCTTCGGGATAAAATAAAAGGGTCCCCGGAGAAGATAAAAGAAGCGGTTCTCGATTTCTTCCGGGGACGTCTGGAAAATCATCTTCTTTCCCAGGGACATCGAATCGATGTCATTCAGGCGGTTACCAGTACAGGAATAGAGGACTTGTGCGGCTGCCTTCTCAAGATAAAGGCGGTAGAGGAATTCATGGGCGAGCCTTCCTTCGTGCCCCTTACCGTAGCCTTCAAGCGGGTGGGTAATATTATAAAGGGCCTGCGGGGGGGAGAAGTTATACCTGACCTATTTCAGATGGAAGAAGAGAAGAACCTCTGGGCAGAATTCAGCCGGGTGGAAGAGGAGGTTATAAAGGAGTACCTGGCTGGGGAGAGCTATCTTCTTGCCCTTGAGGAAATGGCCTCTTTAAGGGTCCCCATCGATGTGTTTTTCGATCACGTAATGGTGATGGCAGAAGATGAAAAGGTAAGACAGAATCGTATTGCCCTCCTTACACGGATTGCTGACCTGTTTAGCCGGGTAGCCGATTTTTCACGCCTAAGTATCGAAAGTTAAAGTCTTGACCTGAAGAGGCAAAAGAAGTAAAAATTTGCATCAATCCATGTGGCATAAGTGGGTATAAATGGCTAATCCGGAAATAAGTAAAATCAATGAGTTGGAAGAAAAGCTTGCCCAGCGTAAGAAACTTCAGGAGATTACAAATCGCATTCATTCCGCCCAGAACCTCAAGCAGATCATGGTGGATCTGCGGGACAGCATTCTCCTTCTCTTCAACGCCAACTATCTAACTATATACGCCTATGACCATGTGAAAAATGAGATATACTCCTTTTTCATTCAATCGGGTGAGAAGTTGAACGAGATCCGTGTCCCTGTTAATAACAACAGTATTTCTGGATTTGTGGCCAATACGGGACGTATCGTAAATATCGCCGATGCTTACGACGAAAAGGAGCTAAAAAGCATAGACCCTAATATCTCCTTCGACCGGAGCTGGGACAAGAAATCGGGTATTCGAACCCGGGAAATTCTCTGCGCCCCCATAAATTACGGCAATAGGCTTATGGGTGTAATACAGATATTGAATAAGAAAGCGGGGAGCGGCAAATTTACCGAAGAAGAGGTTAGTTTTGTACAGGAACTCGCCGAAGTTCTCGGCGTGGCTTTTCATAATCAGGAAAGGTTACTCAAGCGGAGGAAGACGAAGTATGATTACCTCATTAATCGCGGAATTATTTCGGAAGAGGATCTGGATAGTGCCTGGGAGTTAGCCAGGGAAAATAAAGAGTACGTGGAAGAAATCCTCATGAAGAAGTACGGGGTATCGAAAGAGGATATCGGGAAGTCCCTTCAAGATTTTTATCGGTGCCCCTTTGTCCAGTACAGCGATAAGATACCCATACCGGGGGACCTGATAAAGAATCTGAAACGCGATTATCTGCGCCGTGAGCTATGGGTGCCCTTGGGAAGAAAAGATGAAAAGATACAGGTGCTTGTAGATGATCCCAATAACATAATTAAAAGGGATGCGATCGAGGGCTTGCTGAAAACTAAAGCCATCATTTACAGCGTCGCCCTACCCGACGATATCCTTAAATTCATCAATTACTTTTTCCAGTCGCCCGATGATGAAACCTCCATCTCCGAACTTTTGGGGAAACTGGAAGTAGAAGATGAGGAAGAAGAGGAGATGGAAGGTGAGGAACGGGTATCGGAATCTGACAGTGTGATCATGCAGCTCGTTAATAAAATTATAAACGACGCCTACCTGAGAAGGTCTTCGGATATCCATATCGAGCCGAACGTAATGAAAAAGAACGTGGAGATTAGGTTTCGCATTGATGGAGACTGTGTACCTTACCAAACGGTTCCTTATAGCTACCGGGCGGCTTTGGTGTCGAGAATAAAGATTATGTCTAATCTCGATATTACCGTGAAAAGGCTACCACAGGATGGCAAGATAAAATTCCGGCGTCCCACGGGGGAAGAAATAGAACTCCGGGTCGCAACTATCCCCACTCAAGGCGGAGTAGAGGATGTCGTAATGAGAATCTTGGCCAAAGGAGAAACCATGCCCCTTGAGGCGATGGGCATGTCCAAGAGAAATTACGAAGAGCTCGTGAAGATATGTGAAAAGCCATATGGAATGATACTGGTGGTGGGGCCTACGGGGTCGGGCAAGACTACCACTCTACATGCGGCCCTCCGCCATATCAATACCCCGGAGAAAAAAATCTGGACGGCGGAAGATCCCGTAGAGATTACCCAGTATGGCCTCCGCCAGGTGCAGGTGCAGCCCAAAATCGGCTTTGATTTTGCAGCTGCTATGAGAGCCTTCTTAAGGGCGGACCCGGATGTAATAATGGTCGGTGAAATGAGGGATTACGAGACGGCAAAAACAGGGGTGGAGGCTTCTCTCACCGGCCATCTAGTTTTCAGTACCCTCCATACCAACAGCGCCCCGGAAACGATTACCCGCCTCCTCGATATGGGGATAGACCCGCTTAATTTTGCCGATGCCTTGCTCGGTATCCTCGCCCAACGGCTTGTTCGGACCCTGTGTAAAAACTGCAAAGAACCTTACCACCCTACTCGGGAGGAGTATGACGAAATAGTGGAGAGTTATGGGCCAGAATTGTTTGCAAAGCTTAATATGCCTTACGATGAGAATTTCATTCTCTATCGACCTAAGGGATGTGAAATCTGTGATCGTACGGGATACAAAGGCAGGATGGGTGTCCATGAATTGTTAATCGCCAGTGACAACATAAAGAGACTTATACAAAAGCATGCTACCGTAGAAGAGATAAGGGCCCAGGCCATTGAGGAGGGGATGACTACCCTCCTGCAGGATGGTATTCAGAAGGCCCTGCAGGGTTGGACCGATTTTCGCCAGGTGAAAAGGGTCTGTATTAGATGATTTTGCGTTTTTTTCTCTTGACAATTGAAAAATACAGGTTTAGTAAGCCACAAGGGCTTTGGAAAAATCAGCAAGATTGGCTCTAAGCCGCAATTTCGCGGTTAATAAAAATGAGGAGGGTAAATGAGGTATGAATAAGGGTGATCTGGTAAATGAGGTAGCAAAGGTAGTTGGGAAGAAGAAAATTGCGGAAGATGCGGTACAGTGTGTTCTGGACACCATTACAGAAGCCCTCAAAAAGGGCGATTCAGTAACCCTCGTGGGCTTTGGAACTTTCAAGGTGGCCAAGCGTGCGGCAAGGACGGGGAGAAATCCACAGACAGGGAAACCACTCAAAATCAAAGCGAAGAAGGTTCCTAAATTCTCGGCCGGTAAAAAGCTTAAAGAAGCCGTGGGCAAGTAATTTTTCTTTAAAAAGGGAAGGCAGGTTTTATCCCGCCTTCCCTCCTTTGTCATAAAAAACTTGACATAAGTTAGAAGTCAGATTATAAAGATTAAAAATCGGTACTAATGATCCCTATTGGGGCAGTATACCCGATACGGGATTTTTTATTATTTTGTATCGAAGGAAACGGAAAGATGAAAAGGGATGCAAAGAAAATAAGGAATATCGGGATCAGCGCCCATATAGATTCTGGAAAAACCACCTTGACGGAGAGGATCCTGTACTACACTAAGCGTATCCATACCATCCATGAAGTGAAGGGGAAAGATGGGATTGGTGCTACCATGGATTCCATGGAATTGGAAAAAGAAAGGGGGATAACCATCTCATCAGCCGCAACTTACTGTGAATGGAAAGACCATGAAATAAACATCATTGATACGCCGGGACACGTGGATTTTACCATAGAGGTGGAGAGGTCCTTGAGGGTACTGGATGGGGCCATTTTGGTTCTTTGCGCCGTAGGTGGGGTACAATCTCAGTCTATCACGGTGGATCAGCAGATGAGGCGTTACGGTGTGCCGTGTCTTGCCTTTATCAATAAAATGGATCGCAGCGGTGCAAACCCAGATCGGGTGGTAGAGCAAATGAAATCCAAGCTAAAGAGAAATCCCGTAGTACTCCAGATGCCCATTGGGGCAGAAGGAGGATTCCTCGGCATTATCGACCTCCTTTCCATGAAGGCGGTGTATTTTGATGGGAAAAATGGGGAAATTGTCCGAGAGGAAGAAATTCCCCCGGAGATGTACGCGGAGGCAATTAAGAAGAGGGAAGAAATGATTGACTCTGCTTCTTTTTATTCCGATGAGTTACTGGAAGCAGTACTCGAGGGCCGGGATATCCCGCGTGAACTCATTGTTTCGGGTCTGAGGAAGGGTACAATAATGGGTGAATTGACACCTGTCCTCATGGGTTCCGCGTATAAGAATAAGGGTGTGCAACCTTTGCTTGATGCCGTGACGGAGCTTCTGCCCTGTCCCGCAGATGTTGGCAGTAAAGCCATGGATCTCGATCGGGGAGGGGAAGAAGTGGTTTTAAAGAGTGATCCCGATCAGCCCCTCGTGGCCCTGGCCTTTAAGCTGGAAGATGGACCCTACGGTCAGCTTACCTACATCCGGGTCTATCAGGGTACCATGTGCCGGGGTGCTACAGTGGTAAACGTGAGGACGGGTAAAAAGATAAGAATCGGTCGTGTTGTGCGCATGCATGCTGACCAGATGGAGGATATCGAGGCCATCCCCGCGGGCTATATCGGTGCCCTCTTTGGTGTTGAGTGTGCGTCTGGTGATACGTTTGTATCTCCTGGATTGAATCTGGCCATGTCCTCCATTTATGTCCCGAATCCTGTAATATCCCTCGCCATCATTCCGAAAGACAATAAATCTCAGGTGAATCTGGCCAAGGCCCTAAACCGATTTACGAGAGAAGACCCGACCTTTAAAACCTTTACGGATCCAGAGACAAATGAGACAATAATAGCCGGTATGGGGGAGTTACATCTGGAAGTTTACGTGGAGAGGATTCGCAGGGAATATGGAGCCGAAGTAACCACGGGAAGTCCGCGCGTTGCTTACCGAGAAGCCATTACGCAGAGGGCGGAGTTCAATTATACCCATAAAAAGCAGACTGGTGGAGCAGGGCAGTTCGCCCGGGTGGCAGGGTATATAGAGCCTACAACAGAAGGGGACTTCATTTTTGAAAACAGGATAACGGGAGGGGTTATTCCCACGCAATTCATCCCGGCCTGTGAGAAGGGTTTCCGGGCGGCCATGGAAAAGGGGCCAAAGTACGAGTTTCCGGTAATGGGATTGCGGGTAGTACTTCTTGACGGGTCCTTTCATAGCGTTGATTCGTCGGACATCGCGTTCCAGCAAGCGGCAAAAGGTGGGTTTCGTGAGGCCTATTTAAGGGCAAATCCCGTTATACAAGAGCCAATAATGAAGGTAGTGGTGGAAACTCCCGCCGAATTCCAGGGAAATGTAATGGCCCTTCTAAACCAGAGGAGAGGAATTATCGTGGGGGCCCAGGACGAAGGCGTGATTTGTGTCGTGGAAGCCCAGGTACCTCTTGCAGAAATGTTTGGTTTCTCCACCATATTGAGGTCGGCTACCCAAGGGAAGGCCCAGTTTACCATGGAGTTTGCCCTCTATCGACAGGTGCCGGCTTCTATTGCGGAGAAAATTGCAGAAGAATGTTTGGCGCGAAAGAGAAACGCGGCGTAATCCTTAAATGGCGCCCGATTTTCTATAACCGATACAGGATGGTCAAAATGCTAAGAGAAGCCCTGATAGACAAGCATCCTTTGGGGGTGCTCGGGTACGGGAAAGGTGACATTCTCTCCTCGGGGGAAATGGGGGCGGTCATGTCTCGGCGGGGGGTGGGAAAGACGGCCCTGCTCGTTCAGATTGCCTTAAACGCCATGCTCCAGGGGAAGAACGTTCTCCATGTAAGTTTGAAAGAGCCTGTAGATAAAGTCGTCCTCTGGTATAAGGAACTCTTTTCTCACCTAGTCGGGAGTGAAAGGAGGGAAGAAACCCGTCTTCTGTTTGAAGACATCTTGCCCCATCGCTTCATACTGACTTTTAAAATAGAGGGGCTTACTATTCCCCGCCTGGAGGAAAGGATAAACGACCTCGTAGAGCAGGGAATTTTTCACCCCGAACTCCTTATAATAGATGGGCTCAATTTCGATGAAAATACGAGGAAAACAGTTGAAGAAATGAAACAATTTGCCGGTAAAAGAGGATTGGGGGTGTGGTTTTCCGTACCCATTCACCGGCATCTGGAAGATGGTAGAAAAGGGATGCCTTTGCCCGTTGCAGGCCTCGAACATCTTTTTACAGTGATTCTGCTTCTCACCTCCGAAGAAGGAGGAATCAGGATTAAACCCCTTCTCTCACCGCCGGCGGTGAAAGAGAAGGTACTTCTATTGGACCCCTCTTCACTTCTCGTTGCAGAATCGGCAACCAAATAAAAAGGGACGGGTAACCGCCTGTACCGTCTCGCCATAGCTGGAGTCGTTTCACTCAAAAAGTCGGTCTCTTTGGGGTCGCAATGACCACTAAGACCCTTTCCCTAATTTAATGTTCGTCTCCAGCACATCGACTCGACACGTGTACCGCAGAAACCCGTCATCAAAATTCTATTCTTTTGCGGGAGCCTGTCAAGATATTTCTTCATCTCCCCTCCCATTAACTTGACAGCAAAATCAAGACCATATATGGTAGCCCGGCATGAATTAATGCGGGAGGAAAAATATGAAAGAAATTGTAATTGCGAGTGGAGCAAGAACAGCGGTGGGTGAATTCGGGGGGTCTTTGAAGGGTGTCAAGGTCGTCGAGTTAGGTGCGATAGTTATTCGAGAAGCCCTCATAAGGGCGGGCATTCGCCCCGTGGTCTCCGATACGCTCAAAAGTTATCGTCCTTTCTCGGTGAGAGAAATAGAGAGGACCGAGTTGAACAAACGATACTACCAGTATGACGAGAAACTTACCCCAGTCTATATCGATGAAGTGATTATGGGTAACGGCATCCAGGCTGGTCAGGGGCAGAGCCCTGCCAGGCAGGCCGCTATCTATGCGGGGATACCCGAGGAGACCAATGCCTATACGGTGAACAAGGTTTGCGGTTCGGGCATGAAGGCTATTGCCCTGGCTGTGCAGGCAATTGCGGCGGGAGAAGCCGAAATCGTCGTGGCAGGGGGCATGGAAAACATGAGTAACGTGCCTTTTGGTTTACCCGAAGCCAGATGGGGATACCGGATGACGATGCCCTTCGGTACAATAACCGATTTAATGGTCTTTGATGGTCTTACGGAAATTTTTTACGGTTACCACATGGGTATGACGGCGGAGAATATCGCTTCCATGTACGGTATAACGAGAGAGGAACAGGACAGGTTTGCCCTTACCAGTCATCAGCGTGCTCGGGCAGCCATTAACTCCGGGGTGTTGGAGGAGGAGATAGTTCCCGTTTTGATTCCCCAAAGGAAAGGGGAACCCAAGGTATTCAAGGTGGATGAAAGACCGAGAGAAACGAGCTTGGAACTTCTCTCCAAGCTGCCACCTGTATTCAAAAAAGACGGAACGGTAACAGCGGGGAACGCTTCAGGCATAAACGACGCGGCAGCAGCGGTTGTAGTTATGACGGCAGAGAAAGCACGGGAACTGGGTATTAAACCCCTCGCGAAAGTGCTTGGTTACGCTTCCGGTGGGGTAGACCCACAATACATGGGTTTGGGACCCATTCCTGCCATCAGAAAGCTCCTCGGGAAATTGGATATGAAGATAAAGGACTTTGGTCTAATAGAGCTGAACGAAGCATTTGCGGCCCAAGCGCTCTGTTGCATAAAGGAACTCGAGATCGATGAGGAGATATGTAACGTGAACGGCGGAGCCATTGCCATTGGTCACCCCATCGGTTGCACGGGGGCTCGCATCACTTACTCTCTGGCCGTTCAGATGAAAAGAAGGGGCGTCCGTTACGGTCTGGCTTCCCTTTGTATTGGAGGCGGACAGGGCATGGCTATTGCCCTTGAGAGATATTGAAAGGGGGAAAAGATATGGAAATCGAAACTATTGGAGTCGTAGGGGCGGGGCAGATGGGTAGTGGTATTGCCCAGGTGGCCGCTCAGGTAGGAGGCTTTAACATCATCTTAAATGATATTGCAGAGGACTTCGTGGATAGGGGAATAAAAACGATCGGCGCTAATTTAGACCGCCTCGTGGAAAAGGGACGCCTTGCAGGGGAAGAGAAGGCTTTAATATTAAGCCGGATAAAAAAAAGCCTTAGCCTCTCGGACATGAAGGAGGCAGATTTTATCATCGAAGCGGCAACGGAGCGGGAGGACCTGAAGTTGAACATATTTAGAGAACTCGATGGGGTGTGCCCGGAAGGGGTGATTCTCGCATCGAATACTTCTTCCATTCCCATCACCCGCATTTCGGCAGCGACAAAGAGGCCTGAAAAGGTAATAGGAATGCATTTTTTTAATCCTGTACCGGTGATGAGACTCGTGGAGGTCATAAAGGGCCTAGCGACATCGGATGATACGTTCCAGGTAACCTTTGCCCTGGCGGAGAAGATGGGTAAGACCCCCGTTAAATGCAATGACTTTCCCGGCTTTGTCGCTAACCGCATCCTCATACCCATGATAAATGAGGCTATCTATGCCCTTATGGAGGGGGTAGGGGAAGCAAAAGACATAGATGAAATAATGAAATTGGGCGCCAATCACCCTATGGGGCCTCTGGCGTTGGCTGATCTCATCGGACTCGATACTTGCCTTTCCATCATGGAAGTTTTGCATAGGTCTTTTGGGGATGACAAGTACCGCCCCTGTCCTCTTTTGAGAAAATACGTAGATGCCGGGTATCTGGGACGGAAGACGGGTCGCGGTTTTTACGATTACAGATAGCAGGAGGAGGGTATGAATTTTTCACTAACAGAAGAGCAGCAAATGGTGAAGGATATGGTAAGCCGCTTCGCGGAAGCGGAGATAAAACCCATCGCGGCCGAACTTGATAGAACCCACCGCCATCCGGAAGAAATTTGTCGAAAATTAGGAGAAATGGGTATGATGGGAGTGGCGGTTCCCACGGAATACGGTGGAGCCGGGATGGATAATGTTACGTATGTGCTTGCCCTGATCGCCATTTCGAAAGCCTGCGCGAGCACAGGGGTCATTGTTTCCGTAAACAATTCCCTTTACGGCTATCCAGTAAAGACCTTTGGAAACCACGACCAGAAGATGGAGTTTTTATATCCCGTGGCGAGTGGTAAGTACGAAGGTTGTTATGCCCTCACGGAGGCGGGGGCTGGTTCCGATGCGGCGGCCCTTTCCTGCCGGGCAGTCCTAAAGGGGGACAAGTATATCGTAAACGGTACCAAACGTTTCATAACGAATGGAGGAGTGGCAAGGTACTGTGTCCTGGCTGCAACGACGGACCCTGCCAAGGGTTATAAAGGTATTATTAATCTCCTTGTGGACTTAAAAAATACACCTGGGTTTTCTGTGGGAAAAATAGAGGAAAAGTTGGGGATTTTGGCTTCGTCTACGGCGGAGCTGGTTTTTGAGGATGCTGAGGTGCCGGCCAAAAACCTTTTAGGTCAAGAAGGTCAGGGATTCCGTCAAATGCTTTCAGGGCTAAACGCGGGGCGCATAGGGATCGCGGCTCAAGCGTGCGGTATAGGCAAAGCGGCCCTGGAAGATGCCATCAACTACGCTAAAGAAAGGGTGCAATTTGGCCAGCCCATAGCTTCTTTTCAAGCCATACAATTCAAACTTGCGGATATGGCCACCGAACTGGATGCCGCTGAGATGCTTACCCTGCGTGCGGCCTGGCTGGAAGACAACGGTTATGACTTCGAGAAAGAGGCGGCCATGGCCAAGATGTACGCCTCCGATGTAGCCATGAGGGCGGCCATTGAAGGCGTCCAGATTTTCGGCGGCTACGGTTACTGTAAGGAATATCCAGCCGAACGCCACATGAGGGATGCAAAAATCTGCCAGATCTACGAGGGGACAAACGAAATTCAGCGCATCGTGATTGCGAGAAAGATTCTCGGCCTGCGTTAAAGTTTCTTCCTATTTTCCCCTTGCAAGAACCTATATATAGTGGTATGTAAGGATCCTACACACTATATATAGCGTTTTATGAGGAGGGCGGAGATGAACGCGAGGATACGCAAGAGGGATGGGCGCCTTGTTAAGTTTAACGCGGAGAAGATTACAAATGCCATCGCTAGGGCGGGGAAGGCGACAGGTGAGTTTGACGAGAAGGTAGCCCGGAAGTTAACGATCCGGGTTTTGAACCTGGCGGAAAAGCTCTATGGCAACAAAATCATGGGGGTGGAGGAAATCCAGGATATCGTAGAGGAAGTCCTCCTCTCCTCCGTTTATCGAAAGACGGCCAAGGCGTACATCATTTATCGCGATCAGCATGCCCGTTTGAGGGAAATCGCCAACAAAATGGAGGTGGACCTCGTTGACCAGTACTTGAAGAAGATTGACTGGAAGATCCATGAGAACAGCAACATGGATTACTCTCTTCAGGGTCTCAATAATTACATTTCCTCTGAAGTAAGCAAGGTATACTGGTTAAACAGCATTTATTCCCCCGAAGTGAGGGTTGCCCATATAAACGGTGATTTTCACATCCATGACTTGAGTCTTTTATCCGTTTACTGTGTGGGATGGGATTTGTACGATTTGCTTTTGGAAGGCTTCCGCGGTGTAGCAGGCAAGGTAGAGAGCAGGCCTGCCCATCACCTCCGCAGTGCCTTAGGACAGGTGGTCAATTTCTTTTATACCCTCCAGGGGGAGGCCGCGGGGGCGCAGGCCTTCTCCAATTTTGACACTCTCCTTGCCCCTTTTATCCGTTATGACGGATTAAGTTACAAAGAAGTGAAGCAGGCCCTCCAAGAGTTTATCTTCAACATCAACGTTCCCACGAGGGTAGGTTTTCAAACACCTTTTACCAACGTAACTATGGATGTAACGGTTCCAACGTACTATGCCGACCAGCATGTGATTATCGGCGGCCGTCCTCAGAGGGAGAAGTACGGCGAATTCCAGGAAGAAATGAATCTATTTAACCGCGCCTTCCTGGAAGTGATGGCCGAAGGGGACGCGAAAGGTCGGGTGTTTACCTTCCCCATTCCTACTTACAACATCACCCGGGATTTTAACTGGGATGACCCAGTCCTCGCTGGACTATGGGAGATGACGGCAAAGTATGGGGTGCCTTATTTTTCTAACTTCATCAATTCTGATATGAATCCAGAAGATGCCCGTAGCATGTGTTGCCGCCTTAGAATAGATAACCGGGAGCTCTACAAGCGGGGAGGCGGTTTGTTCGGTTCCCATCCTTTGACCGGTTCAATCGGGGTAATCACGATTAATATGCCCCGCCTGGGGTATCTATCGAAGAATGAGAAGGAATTTTTCCAGCGCTTAGCAAAGCTTATGGATATAGCTAAGGAGAGCCTGGAGACAAAACGCAAGGTGCTGGAAAAATTCACGGAGGGTAATCTCTACCCTTATACCCGCTATTACCTGCGGGGGGTGAAGGAGCGCTTCGGAGAATACTGGAAGAACCATTTCTCCACAATTGGTCTGGTGGGAATGAATGAGGCGTGCATAAATTTACTGGGGAAAAACATCGCCACCCGTGAAGGACAAAAGTTTGCAAAGAAGGTTCTGGATTTCATGAGAGAGAGACTCCTTCTTTATCAGCAGCAGACGGGGAACAACTATAACCTGGAGGCTACGCCGGCGGAAGGCACCTCTTACCGCCTGGCGAGGATAGATAAAGACAAGTATCCAGATATTATCTGTGCCAACGAAGAAGAGGTAAAAAGCCGGAATGCCGAGCCATTCTATACAAATTCTACTCAGCTGCCCGTTAATTTTACCGATGATATCTTTGAGGCCTTGGATCTGCAGGACGAAATTCAGGTAAAGTATACGGGGGGGACAGTATTTCATATCTATGCAGGGGAGAGGATAGATGAGCCATTGGCGGTGCGTCAGCTGATTAGAAAAATCTGTACGCGCTACCATTTACCCTACCTGACCTTTACCCCAACCTTCAGCGTCTGTCCTACCCACGGATACCTCAAAGGAGAACATAGCTTCTGCCCAGATTGTCGGGAGGAATGCGAGATTTATTCCCGGGTAGTTGGTTACTTAAGACCCGTGCGGCAGTGGAACAAGGGAAAACAGGCGGAGTTTACCCACAGAAAGGTCTTCAATTTTTGAACAGATGCTGATCGGCGGTTTGCACAAAGTTTCGCTGATAGACTACCCAGGGCAAATAAGTGCCCTTATTTTCACTCAGGGTTGTAATTTCCGTTGTCCCTATTGCCACAATCCTGAACTCGTTTACCCTCACCTATGGCAGCCCGCATTAAAGGAAAAACAGGTTTTTAATTTCCTTGATGCCCGGGTAGGGAAGCTCGATGCTGTGGTTGTAACGGGGGGAGAACCCCTCCTGCAAAAAGATTTGGAAGATTTTTTTGCCCGGGTAAAAGAGAGGGGTTTTCTCGTTAAGGTAGATACTAACGGATCTTATCCGGATGTCCTGCGCCGTCTCATAGAAAAAAAATACCTTGATTACTGCGCCATGGATGTAAAGGCTCCCTGGCCTTCTTACGAACGGGCGGCAGGGGTGCCGGTGGAGGTAGAAAAAATCAAGGAGAGCGTGGAGATTATCCGTTCTTCGGGAATAGAATACGAGTTCCGGACCACTTTCGTCTCCCCACTCCTCCGGGGTGAAGAGGTATTGGAGATAGCCCATCAACTGGGGACGATAAAACGCTTTGTTCTTCAGAAGTTCAAATCGGCGCCGGCCATGGTAGGTGACCGGAATGATTTCCGTCCCCCCACGGCAGAAAAATTGCTCGGTCTCAAGGCGGAGCTAGAGAAAATAATCCCTTGCGTGATTGTGAGGAATTAGGTAACCAATCTCTATGGACTATAGCGATTCTATGGAGAAAATCCGCCTGCTCGCGGAAATTGGGGTATCTCTTTCTGCCGAGAGGGATTTAGACCTCCTCCTTGAAGCTATCATAGAAAATGCCTGTCACATTACGCAAGCAGATGGGGGAACCCTGTACATCGTCTCAGAGGATAAGTCCCAGCTGGAATTCTCCATCATACGGAATAGAACCCTGGGGGTGAGGATGGGAGGCAAGAGAGACCCTATCGTCTGGCCAGCTGTTCCCCTTTATCAGCCGGACGGGAGTGAAAACCATGCCCATGTCTCGGCCCATGTAGCTTTGACGGGGGACGTTATAAATATCCCAGACGTGTACGAAGCCCGGGGATTTAATTTTGAGGGCACGCGGGAGTTTGACCAGCGAACAGGCTATCGTTCTCGCTCTATGCTCGTCGTTCCCATGAGAAATCATGAGCGAGACATAATAGGTGTGCTGCAGCTCATAAATGCCATAGACCCACAAACGGACGAGGTCGTTCCTTTCGATAGAGTAAGTCAGCTACTGGGGGAAGCTATTGCCTCTCAGGCCGCTGTGGCTCTCTCAAAAAATCAGCTCATCAATGACCTGGAAAGACTTATTCATTCATTTATTGTGGCCATTGGCGAGGCCATTGATGAAAAATCCCCATACACGGGAGGTCACGTGAGGAGGGTAGCCGAACTCACACAAACCCTTGCCGAAGCGGTTAATGAAGATACGGAAGGCCCTTTTGCTGAGGTACATTTCACCCCCGATGAGCTGGAGGAGTTGAAGGTTGCCGCCTGGCTTCACGATGTGGGTAAAATCACCACGCCAGAGTATATAGTTGATAAAGCGACGAAATTAGAGACCCTGATGGATCGTATAGAACTCATAAAGCTCCGATTGGAATTGAGAAGGGTAAAGGGGGAAACGGAGGGAAGGGAAGAAAAGGATAACCACGGAGAGGAACTCCTTGATTTTCTTGAGCGTATTAATAAAGGGGAGGAGTTTGTAACGGATGGTATGATAGAAAGGCTGAAAGAGATAGCCCAGCTTTCCTACGATTACCAAGGGGCATCCTATCCCCTCCTCAAAGCGGACGAGGTGGAGAATTTAGCAGTTAGGCGGGGTACCTTAACAGACCGGGAGAGGGAGGTTATAAATAACCATGCCCGGGTAACGTATAAAATCCTCTCCCGCCTCCCCTTCCCCAAGAAGTTGCGGAGGGTACCTTTTTTCGCCAGTGCCCATCACGAAAGGCTGGACGGGTCTGGTTATCCCGATGGACTCACCGCTAAAGACCTACCCATTCAAGCCCGGATAATCGCCTTTTCAGATATATTTGAAGCTCTAACGGCGCGGGATCGCCCCTATAAAAGGCCGATCACCTTGGAGGATTCTTTGCGTATCATGGATGATATGGCGAAGAAGGGGCACATTGATCCCCAGCTTTTAGACCTGTTTGTCCGAAAGGAAATACACAAGAAATACGCCCTCAAGGAGTTGTCTCCTTAGGTCTTTTCTTCGTTTTGGGGTCTTGGATTTCCCTGTCTATTTCTTTTTGTCTTTCATCGCCGGGCGTCATTTTTTCCCGCGCCGCCCGAAAGTGATAGAGAGCACTCTCTGGCCTATTTTTCTTTTTAAAATAGAGACCGAAATAATAGTGTGAGGAGGCCTCGTCCCCTAGCTTGCCGTAAAGAGAGGCGAGGTTGTAATAAAGATCCTCTTCTTCACCGAGGTTTTTTTTCTCCAGGCGCTTTAGAGTTTCTATGGCCTTCGTTGTTTGACCTAAGGCATCGTAAGTTTTGGCGAGAAAGATGTAAGCTTCCGGGTCGTCACTATCTAGTGCGATTGCCTGGGTAAGGGGTTTTAAAGCCTCTTTTGTCTTTCCTGATAGAAAGTATGTAATACCCATATCACCCAATATGTCTGGGTCTTGAGGCGAAAGGGAAAGGGCCTTTTGAAAGAGGTTGAGGGCAAGCTCGAGATGGCCGAGCTTTGCTTCTGCGACAGCGAGTCCGTAAAGATCATCCACACTCGCCGGGTTTTTCTTTAAATTTTCTTCAAAATAGCGTTTATTCGCTTCTTGGTTGCGGGTGGAAATGATGAGGAGGATGGTCTGAATGCGCTTGAACCCGCCCTGTATCTCTTCTCTCCCTCGATTGGGGTAGGCGGTTGCGATTAGGGCATCGAGATAGCGGATTCTATCTTCCGTGCCGGGGTGGGTGAGGAAATAAGAGGGGACAAGGCCTGAGTAGAATTCCTGCTTCTTCATAATCTTTAAAAAATCCACCATGGCCCGTGGGTCGTAGCCGGCCCTAACTAAATAGTACATGCCCATGCGGTCCGCTTCCTCTTCGTGCTCTCGGCTGTATTTCAAGTACATGTGAGCACCTCCGGCGGCGGACATGCCGATCAACCCTGCCGTCAACTCTGGACTACCTCCAATTAGAACCCCTGCCAGCACCCCTGCCAGGGTTGCTAAATTTATTTTCTTCGATTTCTCAATTGCATCGGCGATATGGCGGGCATTGGCGTGGCCCAGTTCATGGGCGATAACGGAAGCTAACTGGGCTTCATTTTCCGCCAGGTTTATAAGGCCCCGATGTAAGTAAATGTAGCCACCCGGAGTGGCGAAGGCATTGACAGAAGAACTTTTAATTATGTTGAACCTGAATTCAAAAGGCTGTTTGTTGTCTATCTGGGCGAGGATCCTGTTTCCCAGGGCGTTTATGTAATCCACTATTTTGCGTGTCTTAAGAAGGGCGTTATTTTTATCCAGTTCGTTATATATTTCTTGCCCAACCTTCTTCTCATCTTCCAGGCTGAAGGCCCCCCAAGAAGGAGATACGGTAACTACGGTAAGAAGTAAAAATATTGCTGTGGTTTTTTTTAGATTCATAGCGGAATTGAATTCCCTTTTTTGCTGTGACTATGGTATATGCCTCACGGAAGCTAAAGACGTCAAGGATAAAGATTAGGGCTCAAGGGGAAGAGACCAGAATGGTCATTACTATTGACGGACCGGCCGGAGCTGGGAAAAGTACTGTGAGCCGGGAATTGGCAAAGAAGTTGAGTTTTTTCTACTTAGATACGGGAGCCCTCTACCGCGCCCTGGCCTACCGCTTGAGGGCCCTTGGTGTTTCTCATAAAAATCATGAAGAGCAGGTTAAGGTTTTAAGCCTGGTTCGGGTGGAATTGTTTACCCAGGACCAGGCTTTGAGGGTCAGAGTAGATGGAGAAGAGATAGAAGATAAGATAAGGACAGAGGAAATCGGCGCCCTCGCCTCGCAGATATCCATGATAAGAGAGGTACGGGAGAAACTGCTTCCCGTCCAGCGCTCGGCGGCTAAGCTGGGTAATATTGTGGCAGAGGGGAGGGATATGGGAACGGTAGTTTTCCCGGATGCGGAGTTTAAATTTTTCCTGGAAGCATCATTGGAAGTGAGGGCGATGAGGCGTTACAGAGAATTGCTGTCGACGGGTGAAAAAAAAGTCGAGCTTGAAACAATTCGAAAAAGTATAGTGGGGAGAGATGAGCAGGATATGGCCCGGTCCATCGCTCCCCTAAAACCGCATCCCGACGCTGTTATTATTGATACATCTGATATGTCAGTACAAGAAATCGTTGAGAGAATCGTAAAGTGGGTAAGAGAAAGGCAAAGCTGAATAAGCTTGATATTTGATATCCGGTATGCTACGCACCGGATAGAAAAATATAAAAGCAGATAAACGTCAGGGGGTATGTGTTGGTAATGGTTGATGAAAAACAAACTAACCCGGCAGAGAAAGCGGAAAACGTCGGGTTCAAAGAACTTTATGAGCAGTCCCTTCAAACTCTTCAAATGGGGGAAATCGTTACGGGGAAAGTCGTTCAGATAACCCCCGAAGTCGTCATGGTAGATGTGGGCTGGAAGACGGAAGGCTATATTCCTATCCGGGAATTAAAAGATCGACAGGGTAACCTGAAGTATAAGGAAGGAGACGAGATAGAAGTTTTGGTCGACCGCAGAGATCAGGAAGGTAATCTCGTGCTCTCATGGGAAAAGGCGGCCTGGATTAGGTCCTGGGACCGTATAAAAACAGCTTTTGAGGGAAGAGAAATCATTCAGGGTACGATTGTGGAAAGGGTGAAAGGAGGCTTCTCGGTAGATATAGGTGTTCCTGCCTTTCTTCCCGGTTCTCAATTAGACGTGCAGCCGATAAAAGATTTGGATAGGTATATCGGGCAGACCCTTGATTTTCACGTGCTCAAATATGACCGTAAGAGGAACAACGTGGTTCTCTCCCACAAAACAGTACAAGAGCTAGACAGGGAAAGGAAAAAAAGGGAAACCCTCGCCACCCTGTCAGAAGGAAAGGTCCTAGAGGGTACTGTAAAAAACATTACCGATTACGGGCTTTTTATAGACCTTGGGGGGATAGATGGGCTTTTGCATGTAACAGATGTTTCCTGGGGTAGAGTGGGAAAGCTTTCCGATTTATTCCATAAGGGGGATCGCATTACCGTTAAAGTCCTCTCCTTCGATCCCGACAAGGAGAGGGTATCTTTGGGCCTGAAGCAGCTTACGGAGAATCCTTGGGATAGGATTACCGAAAAGTATGAGGTGGGTAAAAGGGTCCGGGGTAAGGTGGTAAACGTAACCGATTATGGGGTATTTGTTGAATTGGAACCCGGGGTGGAGGGCCTCGTGCACATCTCAGAGATGTTCTGGACGCGGGAGATAAAGCATCCCTCTAAAGTGGTATCCCCAGGGCAGATGGTGGAGGTCATGGTGCTGGAGGTCAACGCGGAGGCGAAGCGGATTTCCCTCGGTTTGAAGCAAACGATGCCCAATCCGTGGGAGAGGATAAAAGAAAAGTATCCCGAAGGCACCATCGTGAAGGGCGTGATAAGAAATATAACGAGTTTCGGCATTTTTGTGGGCGTAGAAGATGGGATCGATGGACTAGTGCACCTTTCCGACATCTCCTGGAGGAAAAAGGTAAAACATCCGGCGGAACTGTTCAAAAAGGGGCAGGAGATCGAGGCCATGGTCCTCAAGGTAGATGTTGAAAATGAGAAATTTTCTTTGGGTATCAAGCAGTTGGAGAAGGACCCCTGGGAAGAATTTGCCGAAAAGCATCCCCCCGGCAGTGTGGTATCGGGTAAGGTCACGAACGTAACGGAATTCGGAGTCTTTGTAGAAATTGAGGAGGGTATTGAAGGCCTCGTACACATTTCTGAGTTGAGCCATCGGCGGGTGAAGACGGCCTCTGAGCTTTACTCGATGGGCGACGAGGTTACCGCGGTGGTAAAGAATGTGGAGGTTACGAACCGCAAGATTCGCCTCAGCATTAAGGACCTTCAAACACCACGGGAACCGGAGGCCTCGGCCGTAAAACAATATCTCAACAACAAAGAAAAGTTGGTGTCAAATCTGGGGAAGGTACTGGCAGACGCAAAACTTCCCGGAACTGAATGATGAGGAGACATCCTATACTATTTGCTTTTATCGTCATCATCTGTGCGGTGGTGGCGTTGGGGACCGTGGTCTATGTGATTAGTGCCCTGACGGGTAAGCATCCGGTAACGGGAGAAAATAGGGTAGGGGTAGTGGTTGTAGAAGGAGTTCTTACCGATAGCCGGGATGTGATCAATCAGATAAAATTTTTTGAAAAAGAAGATGGTATAAAGGCTGTAGTGGTGAGGATTAATTCTCCTGGGGGAGGAGTGGTGCCTTCGGAGGAAATTTATCAGGCCCTGCGGGAACTAAGAAAGAAAAAGCGTGTCATAGCTTCAATGGGCACCGTGGCCGCCTCTGGTGGATACCTCGTGGCGTGTGGGGCTGAAAAAATTGTGGCCAATCCAGGAACGATCACGGGTAGTATTTCCGCTTTAATGCATTTTGCAAACGTTGAAGATTTGATGAAGAAGGTAGGGATTAAGTCCCAGGTCATAAAGAGCGGAAAGTTCAAAGATATGGGTTCGCCTGTCCGGGAAATGACGGCAGAAGAAAAGGCATTACTCCAGTCGGTAGTAGATGATATCTTTGAACACTTTCTCGAGGTCATCGCCAAGGAGAGAAAGATACCCAAGGATAAACTGAGAGAAATAGCCGATGGTAGAATTTTTACGGGGCGCCAGGCGAAGGAGCAGGCACTTGTGGATGAGCTGGGCAGCCTGGAGGAGGCCATCAGAATGGCCGGTAATATGGTAGGGATTAAAGAGACCCCAGAAGCGGTTTACGCCCCTAAGAAAAAGGTTTCCTTCTGGGAATTACTCTTGCGGGAAAGCCTTATGAAGATAGCCTCCGAGTGGGAGCGGGTGGAGCCAAATCAAATGGGGCTTTATTTCTTTTTCAGACCCGATACATCTGTAAAAAGGTGAAAAAATGGTGCCCATCCTGGTCGAAAAAAGGACCTCCTACGCCATTATAACAATGAATCGTCCTCGGGAAATGAATGCCCTGACGAGGGAAATGCTCGCCGAGCTCCACGATTCGGTTGCTCGGCTGGAAGAGGATAGGGAGGTGAGGGCCATTATTATTACCGGTGGTGACCAGGTCTTCTGCGCCGGCATGGACATAAAGGAAATTTCAACCCTACCGGATGAGGAAATTCCGCCCTTCTTTGACCTTTTAAAAAAATGCTTCAAGCGCGTCTACACTTGCAAGAAACCTACTATAGCCGCCGTGGGGGGGATTGCTTTAGGGGGGGGGTTTAACCTCGCAACCCTGTGTGATTTAATTGTGGCTTCGGAAAGCGCCATTTTCGGCCATCCCGAATTGCGCTTTGGTTTGAATCCCCTCTTTCATATGTTGAGAGACCTCGTGGGTATGGCAAAGGCAAAAGAGCTCACTATGATTGGGGAACCGATTGGTGCCCATGAGGCCTACCGGATAGGTCTTGTGGCGAGACTTTGTTCACCGGAAGAATTTATGTTTGAAGCGATAAGCCTGGCCGAGAGGTTGGCGGCAAAGTCGGAGATGGCCATCCAGGCGGTGAAGAAAATGTCCGAAGTGACACCTCTCCTCGACAAAGGGCAGGCCTTGGAACTGGAATTTGACGTTACCCGTCAGCTTTTCTCAAGCGTGGAGAGGAAAATCCTCATGGGAGAATTCATGACCCGCGAGCTTTTGGGAAAAGTAAGAAAACGTTAAGATAGGAAAATCAGTATTCCCACTCGTTATCAGGGGAAGCAAAATCTTTAAGCAAATCCCTTCTTTTCTTGTGCTGGAGTTTTTTTAGGGCTTTCGCTTCGATCTGGCGTATCCTCTCCCTCGTTACCCCCATCATTTCCCCAACCTCTTCGAGGGTAAAGGGGCCAAAATTGCAAGCCACCCATGTACAATTATAAAAATTCTCGTTTTTAATAAACCACTCACACAGCGTTTCCTGGCAGATTTCTTTTATGAGGTGCCCTTTTTTCTTGCAGCGATAATAATTGGTCAAGATGGGTCTCCTCCCTTTAAGGATGACTCGAAAGAAAGTTAATCATCTACCCCTTTTTTGTCAAATATCATTTGATTTGCCCGCCTTCGACCGAAATAGTCGAGGATACTTAAGATTATGGTTATGAGCGCCGCTTGGATAACAAGGAGAATCCCATCAATAGAGCGGGCATTACGCAGGGTAATAGCCGTAACACCGAGGGTGAGAGATATGAGAAAGATGAAAAGCACAGCCCAGTATTTAATTCCTAACAGGGTGTACATGCGGTGATGGAGGTGGTCTTTACCTACGTAGTCAATCCAGTCTTTTATCGTTTTTACTTTTCCTGTTAGTATCCTCTCGATGGTGATGTAAATCATATCATAGATAAGGACCCAGAAAATGAGGAGGGGGGTGGCAAAGGAAACAATGGGGTCTTTTTCTGACCAGTTGCCCATTATGGCAATTGCGCCGAGAATGTATCCGATAAAGATGCTTCCAAGGTCTCCAAGGAAAATAAGAGCTGGTTTGCGGCCCCTAAAGTTGAACGGCAGAAATCCCAAGCAACTTCCCAGCATAGCGACGGCAATCCATCCGAAATCCGGCTGATTTGTTTGGAAGGCAACAATGCCGAGATAAAAAGAAATTATGATCCCCAGGCCTGTGGCAAGCCCATCCATTCCGTCCATAAAGTTCATGGCATTGGCGATACCGATAACCCATATGGCCGTCGTTATATGATTGAGGACCTGCCCCCACCACGTGGCGATGGGAAAAATTTCTAGCACTATCCCGTTAACCATTAGGATAACAGCCATGAGAACCTGTACAGTTAGTTTTACCCTGGCGGCTATTCCCTTTATATCATCGATAAGACAGACAATAGCGAGGATAAAGCCTGTAATTAAAACGATGGTCATTTCTCTATCAAGAATCATGTTCGAGATTAAGGCAGCGTAGAAAGCGATGATGACGGAAAGCCCGCCGAGCAAAGGAGTGGCCTTCTCATGAACTTTTCTCGCCGCCGGATGGTCGACGATTTTGAATTTCTTGGCCACGTTAATAATAAGAGGGGTGAGGACGAAGGAAAGGCAGGAGGCGTAAAGGAGGATGTAGGCCCAGCGACCGACTTGGTTGAAGAAGAAATATCTCACCGGCGGAAGTTGAAAGAGAAAAAAAACTAACGCGGCCCCTATCCAGTATATCATTGCTCGTCCTCTCTCGGATATGAGATAACTCCTTTCTTCTCAAGTGCTATTATAGTTTCACATATGTAAGATATTTCTTTATCTGTCAATCCGGGATACAGGGGAATCGAGACGGTTTCTCTCCATACGTGATCTGTAATAGGAAAGCCCTCGATTTTTAAGTAGTAATGAAGGGGATAAAAAACAGGTCTTCGGCAGGTGATGCCCCGCAGGTTCATTTCTTTAAGGAAGCTATCCGCATTAGAAAATCGCACACAATAGCGAAAATACACATGGGTGCGGTCCGGAGGGACAAAGTAAAGGGGGACCCCCATCTTTTCAAAAAGTTCTCTGTAAATTCCCGCAATTTCTCGGCGGCGCCTTAAGAAGTGATCCAGCTTCCTCAATTGACTCCTTCCCAAAGCAGCGCCTAGGTCAGTTAATTTATAGTTGAAGCGCACGGCATCATGTACATGTTCATCGTATTGCCGCATGTCGCGAATTCTAAAGGCCAGCCTGTCATCATCGGTAAGAACCATTCCTCCTTCCCCAGCGGTTATCATCTTGGTTGCGTAAAAGGAAAAAATCGAGAGGGTTCCGTGACTACCCGTTGGCTTCCCTTTGTAAAAACTTCCCAGGGATTGGGCGCAGTCTTCTATCATTGGTATCCTTAAGCCGATGAGTTCATCGATGTCCGCAGGCAAGCCGAACATGTGGGGAACGATTATAGCCTTTGTTCTGGGCGAGATCTTTTCTCTTACCTTGTCCGGGTCTATATTGAAATCGTCTTTCTTGATATCTACGAGGACCGCCCTTGCCCCCGTATAACGTACGGCTTGAAGAAGGGCGCTGCAGACAAAAGAGGGGATTATCACTTCATCTCCTTCCCCCGTATCCAACGACAGAAGGGCAAGGTGAAGGGCCGCCGTTCCCGAACTGACGGCGATGGCATGTTTAACCCCAATTAATCTTGCCATTTCTTCCTCAAAGAGCTGCACTTCTTCCCCCTGGGCGAGCTGGCCCGAGCGAAGTACCTTAACGAGCGCCTCTTCATCCGAGATATCCAGGAGGGGACGAGAGTGGGGGATCATTATAAGCTCCTGTAAGAGATGAAGTACCTCAAAGGTACGAAGCCTTCCGCGAGGGGAACCCGGCACTGGATTCCCCTGAAAACGGCAGTGGAGTGGGCAATATCGAGGATTGATAATCCTTCGATATTCGTTTTGGATACCTGGGATTGGTGGGCCTGGAGGAGAGAGAGCTTGGTCGTCATTGTGTGAGTAATATCCATAAAGACGGAGGACGAAAATTCCTGGGTCGTGGGTCCTTCGTAGAACAAGACATTTCTCACGTACCGGGTGGCACTAATCGTTGCTTTGGCGAGCGCCCGGTGATCCTGATGGGTATCTTTCTCGTAGTTAACAAAAATCATATCGGGGGCAATCCTTTTTATGACTCTTTCAATATCTTGAATGAGATCGTTCATATGAGGGCTTAGCTCCGTATCTGCGTAATTTCCCCAGATGACTTCCTTTACTTCGATTAATTTTGCCGCCGTTTCCTGTTCCTTACGGCGGGTGGATTTTTCCCCCCCTTTTTCACCATAGGTCATTATGAGAAAGAAAAGGTCGTGGCCCTTTTGGTAGAAATGGGACAAGGTTCCCCCGCATCCAAATTCAATGTCATCTGGATGGGCGCCAATGGCAAGGATCTTCATGTTTTCCCCCGTTATTTTCTCGTTGATCTTATTACGTCCAGGCTTTTCGGTCCCATGTTGTAAATAAGGTCGATGACGGATAAGTAAGGAACGAACTCTTCGGAAAATAGCTGTGGGTACGTGGGATGGCAAAAGTCTTGAAATAAGACCTTTATTCCTGCCTCTTCGTATGTTTCTATCTTCATGTAATCATGGCCACCCTTTCCGGCGAGGTAAGTATCAGCCCCGAAAAAGCGGGTGATGGCAATTAGGCGCAGGTCGGGGTCCTCCGGGAAATTTCCCAATTCAGAAGCCACGTAAACAGGGGTTTTTATACCGAGGATTTCGCAGAGACGCCTTACTACGGTGATATTAAGGGGAGCAAGCATTTCCCAAGGATGACCGAGAATTTCTTCCCAAAAAGAGGTAAGGAGATGAAAATAGGGGGCTTTGGCGTAATTGGTGATCAATGACTGGTAGTGCTTGTGTTGCCATCTTTCCCTGTTGTTTATCGGCACCTCTATAATGAGCTGGGGATGGCGATAGAGGACGGGGACCGTAAGCCACTGAGGACCCTGGGCAGTTTTTATTCGGTTTCGGTTCTGCCATTCATTTTTTTTGTATTGTACCGTATCGAGGAGGACGAAGACATCTGCCCGGTCTATCTTATCAAAATAACCGAGCCAGGGAATATATTGGGGTTGATGGATGGCGCAGATCATACCCTACTTCTCAAAGGTGACGAAAATGGGATTGGATACTATTTGGCCCAAATTACCCTTCATATCCAGCCGGTAGTAAACCTTTTCCCCCGGTTTGTAATAAGGGTCTTCATATTCTAAGGTCAGGGGCAGATTCCCTTCGCTTGAAGCTATGACCTGTCCTGATCGGATAATCCTGACCTGCACGGGTCCTGCCTTATCTGTCCCAGTTACGGATAGGGAGAGGCGAATTTTTGGGTAACCTTTAATTATAATCTCATCCCCCGATATTCCCCTTTTCCCCCCATCGGGCGAGGAGACGGAAAATTCGTTAAGTTTCGGGGCAATGGGGTATTTGGTAGCGACGGCATACATTTTCCCTGTCTGCATGGCCTTGAGAATTTCGGCTCGAGACTTTTCACGTACCCAGAAGACGGTAGGGTAGTCCCCCAGACGTGCCCCATCCTTCCCTTCGCCATGATAATCAGCTGTAGCAATGGCCCAGGGAGGCCACGTGCGCTGTCCAGCACAGTACTCTCTTAATGTTATGTCCCAGATGTTGCCTGGTTCTGTTACGGTTATATTGTCACCGTACAGGGCAGCAAAACCCGTATAATCCCTGGTCTTGAGTAGCATTTCTGGATAAGGTTTTGTCTCTAGGGCAATCGGCCCCAGACGACGGACCCCCGAACGCGTTTCCGGGTAGTTCCAGAAGACGAGGCCGCCGTGATTGTTCACGTAATTTATCAATAGGTTATAGGGGGTAGCTCCCTGATCACCCGAGTAGGCATCGAAAGGAGAAGCCTTAAGCGGTTCGCTGTTGAAAAAAAGTAAAATGGAGAACACACATAATATTGCGCCTGCCCATCTGGTTCTCCCTTTCCAGAGGCACATAAGAAGAGACAAAAAAGCAGCGGCAAGGTAAAACAGTGCAGGTCGGTGCAGATTAGCGAGAGAGAGGGGTAAGGTGTTATGCAAAATAGGCATGGACACATAATCTTCGGGTCTATTTAGCCCTACAACCAGAAGGCGTCTCTCGTGGTTGTGAGCGGTAAGACCCTTTCCCCATGGGGTTCCTGTCCAGTAGTAAAATGGTGTAGTTTCCGCCCCTGGTATTAGGATAACATCAGGATAGAACCTCTGGATTCTTTCGATGGCCTTCAAATAATTTTCCGCTCCCCGACTGTGTATGGAGTTAAGCTCGTAGGTTTTTTTTAACAAATGACGGAAGGGTGGGAATCCGTATTCCATTACCAGCCTGTCGTGATCGCAGATAATGAGGGCACCGAAACCCCGGGATTGGGCAAGTTTGGCAAGTTCTTCAATGGAGTGGTCGCCGTCGCTGAAATTGGACCTCACATCCATAAGGCCCCTCACTTCAAAATACTGACTGTAAGAGGGGTATGGAATGAGAAGGGCTAAAAAAGCAATGGCTAAGGGGATGATCTTTAGCTTACTTGACATGCCTTGCCTCAATTTCTCGATGATAAAGGGCCTCAATTTTTTTAATCATGGCCTGTTTGGAATACAACATGGCCTTTTCTTTTGCCCTTTTTCCCAGATTGCTCCTTAAATTTTGGTCTCTATACATCATCATCAAAGCCTGAGCAAGACTTTCCTCTTCGGCCGGCGGTACGAGCCAGCCGTCTTCGCCGTGGACAATCAGGTCCTTTATCCCGCCTACCCGGGAGGCGATAATCGGAAGACCGCAGGCCATAGCCTCTACAATTACCTTGCCCATGCCCTCATTTAGCGAGGGAAAAACAAATATATCAAATGTAGACATAATCTGGGCCACCTCAGCCCGCCATCCGAGAAAATGCAGTTTATGCGAGATCCCTAATTCATCTGCCTGTTTTTCCAGGGTTGCCCGCAATTCTCCTTCCCCTAAAATAATCACCTGTCCCTCTCCTCCCCTCTCGAGGTAGAGGGCAAAAGCCCCTAAAAGGTACTTGTGTCCCTTTATGGCTGTAAGCCTTCCTACTGTCCCGATGACAAATTCTCTTTCCCCTATGGAAAGGCTTTCCCTCATTTGCTTGCCGGTAGCGGCGGTAATCTGGGAAAAAGGAGAAAGGTCTACGCCGCTATGGATGATGGAGAATTTTTCTTCCGGGGCAATGCGGAAATTGAGATGGTCATCCCGCTCCGCCGGTGTCAGCATAATGAGGCGGTGAGTAATATGGGCGGTAAGCCTTTCCAGGATTATGAAAATGCCGGTAGTAAATTTGCCAAAATATCCCCAGAATACATGTCCATGAGGAGTATGAACGATAATGGGCACGCGGGCGAAAAAGGCCGTCCAGCGTCCCAGGATACCCGCCTTCGAGGTATGGGTGTGGACGATTAAGGGTTTGCCCCTTCGGAAAAGCTTATAAAGGGTGAGAAAAGCGAGGAAATCACGCAAAGGCGAAATGGGACGGACGAGGGAGGAAATAGGGATTACCTTCACCCCTTTTTCTTTTATTTTTTCTATGTTTTTCTCTATCGCTTTGCTTTCCTCGGGGGAAGTGCCTGAATCGGCGGAACTCCCGTATATCAAGGTGAGGTCGTATTTTTTGCCGTCAAGACCCATTAAGGTAAGAAAGGTATTCTCCGCCGATCCCCCTTTGTCAAACCGCGTGATAACATGGAAAACCCGAATTTTTTTACTTTCCGAAGGCCCTTTCATACCAAGCCTGAAAAACGATGAGATTCCATAAATGCCAACCTGCTTCCGCGTTCCGGTAAAGGAAGTCCTGTACGAGTTTTTCGATTACGGAGCCGTCGAATATGCCTTGGCGGTTTATTTTCTCCCTCCTTAAGTACTCATCAAGGAGATATTTCATTGAGGTTTTCAGCCATTTGCTGATCGGGACCTCGAAGCCCCATTTAGGCTTAGTGAGGATTTCCCGCGGTAGTAAGTCGGCGAAAGCCTCAATAAAGATGTACTTCCTGCGATTGCCTTTGAGCTTAACCGCACTGGGGAGGGAAAATGCATATGCGCAAAATTCGTGGTCCAGTATGGGAACCCTGATTTCTAAGGAATTGGCCATGCTCATTTTGTCCACTTTCCAAAGCATATCCCCCGGCAGGGATATTAAAAAATCTGCTAAGAGGAGCTGATTTAGGTAATCCTCTTTTTCCGGCTCAAGAAGGGGCTGAAAAAGGGATGCGGCGGGGTTAAGCAGGGTGGTTTTGTTTTTCATGAGGAGTTCTTCCCTTAGATGAGTGGGGAAAATCTCGTTCCAGGACATAAATCTCTCCCAGAGGGTTTCTCCCTGACCCCTTAGGAATTTCTGCAGCCGGCGGATTAAGTCACCCGTTAGGTTGTCCCGGGAGGCGGGCAATTTATCAAAGATTGGCTTGAGGAGAGTAAGGCGGATAAAGGTGGGAAGGTGTCGGTACCGACGATACCATCTTTCTCCAAGGTACATCCGGTAGCCCGCGAAAAGCTCATCTCCGCCATCTCCTGAGAGGGCTACTTTTACTTCCTTCCTCGTTTCATGGGAGACGACGAACGTAGGGATGACAGAAGAGTCACCGAAGGGCTCGTCCAGGTAATCGAGGACGGTAGGAACCACTTCGAGCATATCCTTCGAGGTCAGGATGATCTCGTGATGTTCCGTTTTATATTTATGTGCGAGGGCCCGGGCGTACTTTGTTTCATCGAAGAGAGGCATGTCCGAGTAACCAATCGTGAAGGTTTTTATGGGACGAGAAGAAAGGCTCGCCATCAAGGCGCAGACGATACTCGAATCTATTCCCCCGCTCAAGAATCCTCCCAGGGGGACATCGGCTATCATTTGTTCTTCCACGGCATGGGATAAACACTTCCTCAAGTTTTCCTTTATTTCGGGTTCCGTTAATTTTTGGTCCTGTCCTTTTTCTTCCGGGTGCCAGTACCGCTTTTCCTCAAACTGACCCCTATGCAGGATGAGGTAATGACCGGGGCTCAACTTACGGCAATTCTCAATGATGGTATAGGGTGCGGGAATATAATTCAGGGTTAAGTATATATGAAGGGCTTGAAAATCTATGAGGCGCCTCACCTCAGAGTCTAACAGAAGGGTGTGTAGTTCGGAGGCGAAAAGGAAGCGGTGTGCGTTCCAATAGTACAAAAAAGGTTTTATCCCCACCGGGTCTCGGGCGCAGAAGAGGATTTCATTTCTTTCGTCCCATAGGGCAAAGGCAAACATGCCTCTAAGACAGCTTACACATTGAGTCCCCATCTCTTCGTAGAGGTGAAGAATTACTTCTGAATCGGAACGTGAATAGAAACGATGTCCCTTTTCCTCGAGGTTTTTCCTCAACTCGCGGAAATTGTATATTTCCCCGTTTACTACGAGGTGAAGGCTTCCGTCTTCATTCTTCATTGGCTGCCGGCCGGTGGGAGAAAGGTCGATAATGGAAAGCCTACGGTGGCCTAGCCCCACCTGTACGTCATTTCCAAAGTAAAGGTAGGAGCCTTCATCGTCAGGCCCTCGGTGTTTAAGGCTTCCCCTCATCAAGGTAAGTAGTTCTTCCGCTCTTTCATTTCTACCCGGGATGACAAAGCCACAGATTCCGCACACCTTTCACCTCGCCATACGGAAAAATAACTGTTCCGTTTTTGAAACATTTGCCTCCCACGAGTACCTTTCTTCTACGAATCGCCGGCATAGTGTCCGCAGTTTTTTATATGATGCGGGATCATGGCGCCAAGCGGATAGATGATTAATAATAGCATCTGCCATTTTTTCCGGTGAGGGGGACGGGAATAATAGCCGGTCATCGAGCTCCCTTAGAATTTCCACCGTTCCCCCGATAGGGGTACCTAAAACGGGGGTGCCGCATGCGAGGGCCTCTACCGTAACAAGCCCGAAGCCCTCCAGGGCAATGGTAGGAAGTACAAAACAATCGGCCGCACCCATCGTGAGAGGTAGTTCGTCTTCGGGGATGAAGCCCGTGAAAAAAACGTGGTTTTCTAAACCCAGGGTATGGACTAACCTAAGGAGGGTTTCCTTGAGGGGCCCGGTACCGCCGATGTAAAGCAATACTTCCGGCCTGGCCTGTTTCACCTTTGCCATGGCCTGAATCAGGTTCTCTAGGCCCATGCGTGGAACGAGGTTTCTTACCGTAAGAAGAATTACCCTGTCAGTGGGTAGATTGAGCTTCTTCCTTATTTCCATGCGGTCGGAAGGCGGTTGAAATCTTTCTGTGTCCACCCCTCCGGGAATGATGGTAATTTTCCCTTCCGGTACCTTGTGAATAGAAGTGAGCTTATCGCGGGTAAAATCGCTCAGGGCGATGACATGTTTAGAGAAGTGGAGTATGTTGCGTTCCCATCTTCTTAGATGGCGAGCCCTGAGATAGTATAAGCATCTTGATACGAAGGTGGGCGGTGGGGAGTTCCGGGTCAGATACTCTTCGAAGGCGAGGGAATGGCAGGTGTATATGAGGGGTACTCTTCTCGCCACCGGGGTACTTAAAACAGCCCCCGCCGTGAACGGCTGGTGTCCGTTTATTACGTCAAAATTCCCCTTTTCCCCTATGTGCATAAGGACTACCTGCGCGTTGATGCGGGTGGAGAAGAAAAAGGTAAGGGCGTTTTTCCGGTCTACCTGGTAACGCCATTCTTCAACTCCCCTGATTACCTCCTGTTTTCTTTCGTGTTCCGGCAGCAGACGGGTCAGAATGATGACCTTATGTCCCCTTTCTGCAAGGCGCGTTGCTTGTTCGTAGAGTACCCTTTCTGCCCCTCCAATAACGCGGGCGATGGATACATCGGATGCGAAGAGTATCCTCATGATTCACCCTGCCTAATGACCGACATAATCAAGTCTTCGTATACTTTCCGTGTTTCATCGATCATCTTCTCTACGGAAAATTCCTTTTTGACCCTTTCTCTCGCCGCCCGCCCCAGTTTTAAAGCATCCTCCTCACCCTTTATGAGGGAAACTACGGCGCGGGCTATGGCCTCGGGAGATTGGGGTGGCACCAAGATGCCTTCCTTCCCAGAGCGGATCTGCTCATCTATGCCGTCTATTTCCGTGGCTACAATGGCTTTCTCCAGGGCCATGGCCTCTAAAGTAACCATCGGAAATCCTTCTCTAAGAGAGGGGATAACAATAACATCCATGGCTGACATGAAGGTCTTCGCTTCCGTGGTAAAGCCCGTGAAAGTGATTCTATTAGATATCTTGAGCCTCTTTGCCTCTTCCTCGAGTACCTGGCGGAGGGGGCCATCGCCTACGAGAAGAAACCTTGCCTCCGGCACTCTTTGAGTGATATGGGGAATGGCCCGAAGAAAAAAAAGAAAACCCTTCTGCCAGACGAGACGACCGATAGCGCCGATTAGGGGATTCATCTCTCCTACGCCTAAGCGGGTCCTTACTTCTTGCCTTACTTTGGAAAGCTTTGCCGGTTCGTATTCCCGCCATTCGATGCCGTTATAGATTTTTACTATTTTCTCCTCATGAATGCCGTGGTCCTCTGCAAGTAGCCTCTCCAGGGCGGAAGAACAAACGAGAAAACGGGTAACGAATCTTTCGGTGGCATGGTCGAGAACTTCGTAGATGGTTCGTAAAGAAGGCGATACATTGTACCCTTCGACCGGCATGGCAACCGTTGAAACGTAGGCCGGTACATGGCAAAGGCGGGAGGCAATGCGGGCAAAGAATTCGGCCCGGGCACCCTGGCCGTGAACAATGTGAATTTCGGTTTCCTTCATCAGCTTAAGGAGATTGAAAAGGATTCCAGGATTCGTGCGCCGGCGAAAATCGAGAGGGTGAAAGGTAACGCTACCAGGTAACTCGGTACGGAATACCCCTTCTCCATAAGAAGCGGCATGGACCTCATATCTTTCTGTGGGCAGGCCTTTTATAATCTGAACAAATACCCTCTCTCCCCCACCGAATTCAAGGCCATCTATGACAAAGAGAATTTTAATCTTCATCTGGTTCCCGGCGGTCATAGGGTTGACCGTTCCTGTAATCGATAAGGTAGGAAGGATCGGAAAGGAAAGGTTGGAGAAGTTCCGGATATGGCCCGAAAATCTTTTCATCGTATGGGATATGGTGAGAAAGAGATTCTCGCAGGCAAAGGTAGGCGGCTTCCTTTGTATTATCCGTACCGAAGGTGTCCCTTATGCGTGCTTCCACGTATTTATCTAAAGTGGGATACTGGAGATAATCCTTCTTTTCCATCCACTCCTCCCAGAAAAAACGCCTAAGCAAGCGCTGGCGGGGCTTAACGTTCACGTGGAATGCAAAAGGTTCATACCAAAAGAGAGGCCGATAGTACAGGGGGAACTTGACGGCCTCAAACCGACCGGTATGGATAAAGCGGGCTAACGGTGAGAAGGTGTGGATGTACTCCTCGATGTGGACCATTTCGCGGCGGTCCTGATGAAACAGGTCGCCAGAAAGGTTTACATGTCTTAAGTAAATAACGAAGTAACGACGTGGGTTTAGTTTAAGAAGACGGGTCCGGAGCTTCCTTATATCGTTTTCACCGGATGTGTGGGCTATCATGTCCCCATCCCAGCGAAATACGTAGTGAAAGCGGGTTTTTCCCAGGGCGATGTTCGATAATTCGACATGGGATAAATTTGGTTCCTCCCATATGCGAATAAAATCAGGTTCCTGTTGGGCTAGCTCTTTAACCATTTCCAAGGTACCATCCGTGGATCCATTGTCGACCAAACATATCTCGTCGGCTATGGTACTAATGGACTGGATAGAAGGGATAATCCAATCCCGCTCGTTTTTAACCCTCATATACACGGAAATTCCCATCGGCCTTTTCGGATGGTCCTTGGGAGGCAAAATAAGGGGAAGAAAGCTCAGAAACCAGCGGAGGGAACGCCTAGCATAGTTCTTTTTGTGGGGAAACTGATTGGCAGTGAGGTATTTTCGCGTTTCTCTCATAGGGGGAAGAGGGGGGAGGTAAGAATGCCCATCCGGGCAAGACGATAGGTGAGGGCCACCCGGAGGCATCCTATGCCATAGCGCATGCTCCGCCAGAAATTTATCGAGGAGGCTTCGGGAAAATAACGGGTAGGACAGGAAACCTCGGCTATCGTGTGTCCAAACCATATGATCTGGGCAAGTATTTCGTTATCAAACACGAAATCGTCCGAATTTTTTTCCCATGGAATGCTGGTGAGTAGGTTGCGTGCGTAGGCCCGGTATCCGGTGTGATATTCGGATAGTTTGGCTCCAATGAGGAGATTCTCTATAAAAGTAAGAACACGATTCGCCAGGTATTTCCAGAGGGGCATGCCGCCTTTTAGGGCGTAGCCGCCGAGAATGCGGGATCCCAGGACACAGGTATAAAGTCCGTTTGCGATTAGAGCTGCCATCGCGGGAATGAGCTTGGGGGTGTACTGATAGTCCGGATGGACCATTATAATAATATCTGCTCCTTCTTCAAGGGCGAGGCGGTAACAGGTCTTCTGATTTGCCCCGTAACCGCGGTTTTTCTTATGTATAAAGAGACGTGCACCGGGAAGGGATTTGGCAATTTCCACCGTGTTATCCGTGCTTGCATCGTCAACGACGATAACCTTATCTACTACCCCCTGGGCCATAACTTCCCGGAAGGTATTCTCAAGGGTGTGCGCGGCATTATAGGCCGGCATAACGACGATAATTTTTTTCCCCTCGATCATTCCGACATTCTTTAAAAAGAAGCGGCCCCGCACACGCGGGGTCGCGTCCCGATTCAACCCTTGATTCCGGCAATACGTTTGGCGATTTGCTTCTTGTGCTCCAGGTTTCCCTGGCGGGCAATCATGATGCGTTGAGCCTGGGGGGAACCGGCTCCATGCATAGACTCGGTCCGATAGCCCACGGCAGCTGTCCCCAGAGTTAAATTTTCCACTAAACGCATAATCCTGCATCTGTTTTCATAGGGAACCGAAGAAACCCCTTTAAGATACTTGGCCAGCACCTTTCCTATCTCCGGATGACGGAGGTCCTTTTCGGAGGCCAGGGTCACCATGATACCCCCGGCGATGTCCTCTGCCAGGCGACAGATTTCATAGGGATAGCGCGTTACGTTCTGCTTGCACACATTGGCGAGAAGAAGATCGATAAGATAGGTGCCGGAGGCCGTTTTGTGCCCTTCCGCCGAACACGCTATACCACAGGAATAAAGGGTTTCGTTTAAATGGATCATCTCTATGAGCTTGTCCCGGATGTGTGAGGCCTTATCTACACCGTTATACTCTGCCGCGAGCGCCGCCGCCCCGATGAGAACGTCTCCCACCCCAGATTTGCATCCACCGTAGCTCTGTCGGTGATAGCCGGCAAAACGCTCGACCAGCATACCACTGAACTCGTATTCTCCACACATGAACACGTATTCCCAGGGTACAAAGAGATTGTCAAACACCATAAGGGCCTCATGTCCTCCGTACATGGCGTTCCCCACATCTATCTCGCCCCCTTCCAGCTTTCTCGTGTCACAGGACTGACGACCGTAAATGTAGAAGATGCCCTCTGCATCGGCCGGCGCAGCAAAGGAAACGGCATAGTCCGCATCGTCCTTTCCCATGGTTATCGTGGGCATGACGAGCACCCAATGGGAATTTATCGCCCCCGTCTGATGGGCTTTGGCACCCCGTACGATTATACCTCTGTCGTTTTTCTCCACTACATGAACGTACATGTCGGGATCCGCCTGCTTGCTCGGCGGCAAGCTCCGGTCCCCCTTCACGTCCGTCATCGCCCCATCGATGGTAAAATCACCCTCCTGGGCCATAAGAAGAAATTTGGTGAAACGCTCATGGTATTTCGTTCCCAGCTTCTCATCCATCTCAAAAGTTACGGAATCAACGGCATTTATGGCGTCCATTCCCACGCATCTCTGGAAACAGGACCCAGTCATCTGCCCGAGGAGCCGCTGCATCTTAACCTTCTTAATTAAATCTTCCGTGCTCTGGTGTAGATGGCAAAAGCGGTTTATCTTTTTGCCCGTAAGATGAGAAGTGGCAGTCATCAAATCCTCATACAGGGGATCCTGGGCCAGGGCATAGGTCATCTTTACCGCGTTCATGGACGGGCGAATGATGGGGTGATCTACGGGAGACTTCACCTCTTCTCCAAACATGTAAACCTTGAATTTCATCCGCCGTAAACTCTCTTCGTACTGTTCCGGCGTCATTAGAGGCATAATTTTTCCTCCTTTCTTAAGTTATCTCTCTTTCAATTTTATCCACGAAAGATGTGGTTGGCAATAACCACCCGTTGAATTTGATTAGTCCCTTCGTAAATCTGCATTACCTTGGCATCTCGCATGCACATTTCCACCCCGTACTCCCGGAGGTACCCGTATCCACCCAATATCTGTACCGCGTTCGTCGTGACCCTCATGGCCATATCGGCGGCGAAGCACTTAGCGTAGGAAGCCATGTAGTTAAAAGGTTCGTTGTTCATAGCGAGCCAGCAGGCCTTGTAAGTGAGCAGGCGGGCCGCTTCTATCTCCATAGCCATATCGGCGAGCATGAAACGGAGGGCCTGGAAGTTGGCGATGGGTTGCCCAAAGGCTACCCTTTCTTTACAGTACTTCACGGCGATTTCGAAGGCCCGCTGGGCGATGCCAATGGCCTCGGCAGCCACCGATGGTCGAGAAAGGTCGAGGGACTTCATGCAGATGCTGAACCCTTCACCCTCGTTTCCGAGACGATTTTCTACGGGGACCCGTACATCTTCGAAAATTACCTGGCGTGTATCTGAAGTGCGGATTCCCATTTTCTTTTCCTCGGGACCTACAGAAATACCGGGGGTGTTTCGATCGACGATGAAACCTACGATACCCTTGTAGCGAAGGTTTTTATCCGTAGTGGCAAAGACCGTATAGATATCGGCTACTCCACCGTTCGTGATGAATTGCTTGGTTCCGTTTAAAATATAGAAATCCCCATCCCTTTTAGCCGTCATGGAGATGCCCGCCACATCGGACCCTGCCCCTGGCTCGGTAAGGCAAAAGGCACCTAACTTTCCTTCGTTGAGGACATCAAAATAGTGCTTCTTCTGCGCGTCTGTTCCTGCCACAATAACTGGTTCCGCAGATAAAAGAGAGCTTGCCGCCATGGTGGCCCCCACCCCCGCTGCACCGTAGCACAGCTCCTCCGTTACTATGATCTGTCCCAGCATGTCGATCCCTGGCCCACCGTACTCTTCCGGTACGCCGGCAGTAAGAAGACCTACTTCGTGCATCTTCCTTATGATTTCCCAGGGGAACTCTTCCTTCTCATCGTATTCCCGGATAACAGGGATAATTTCCTGTTCCGCAAACTTGCGGGCCATGTTTTTTAACGCGAGGTGTTCCTCTGAAAGCCTAAAATCCATAGCATTTACCTCCCCTTACTTGATGAGCTCTATGATGAAAGCATGGGCCGGACCACCGCTTGCACAAAGAGCGGCACAGCCTAAGCGGGCATTTTGCCTTTTCAGAACGTTCATCAAGGTGACAATAAGGCGTGCACCGGTTGCTCCTACGGGATGCCCCAGGCTGATACCGGATCCCACGATGTTCAGACGGTCAAGACTTACCTTCAGCTCCCGATTTACCCCCAAAACCTGGGCGGCAAAAGCCTCATTGAATTCCCAGTAATCTATATCGTCTTGGGAGAGTCCCGCAAATTTGAGGGCATTTCTCACCGCTGCTACCACACCCATACCCATGATCCTCGGCTCCACAGAACCAGGTGCTGAGGACACTACCCTGGCGAGGGGCTTGATACCCATTTTTTTGGCCGTTTCAGCGGCCATCATTATCAGGGCGGAGCCACCGTCATTTAAGCTCGAGGCATTACCCGCCGTAATAGTGCCACCCTTCTTGAAAACCGGCTTGAGTTGGGATAGTTTTTCCATTGATGTGTCCGGCATGGGATGTTCATCCGTGTCGAAGATTGCTGTTCCTTTTTTCGTCTTAACCTCAACAGGAACTATTTCTTCCTTGAACCAGCCTTCTTTTATGGCGCGGCAGGCACGCTCATGGCTCATGAGGGCAAACCGATCCTGCTCCTCCCGCGTGATGCCGTAAATTTCTGCTATGTTTTCTGCTGTGACCCCCATGTGGTAGCCCAGAAGGGCATCGACCAATCCGCCTATCATAAGACTGTCCTGAATCTGTTCCCCATCTCCCAGACGGTAGCCTTTACGGGCCCCGAATAAGAGGTATGGGGCATTGCTCATACTCTCCACCCCCACCACAGCACCTATATCTATCTTACCGAGCATGATTTCCTGTGAAAGCAGTTCGGCCGCCCTCATGGAAGAGGCACATTGCTGATGCACGGTAAAGGCAAAAGACTCTACAGGTAAGCCTATCCCCATCGCAATGTGACGGGCGCTGTTCCCAGGTGCCCCAGCCTGATTTACGTGTCCACAAATCACTTCCTGAACGAGGGACTTGTCTATGCCCGCCCGATCAATAGCAGCCTGGAGGACAATTTTCCCCAGTTCCACCGCATTGAATTCCGATAGAGCACCCAGGTAATTGCCTATGGCAGTACGGGCTCCATTTACAATAACTACGTCTCTCATCTTATCTCCTTTCTATCCTTTCTTCGAAGGAATAAATATGTTTTAGGATTAGGTCCTGCCATAGCACATCTCTTCTTAGGTCACAATACTAATCGATACAAAACAATCAAGAGAGGCCGAAAATGGGATTGTATATTAGAACTAATTTGATAAGATAATTAATGTCTCTGGCATTCAATAAGAGGTTATGGTTTTAAATGAAAATCGGCAAGATAGAGAGAAATGAATACCCCATAGGACTTATCGTGGACCTACATGATTACTGCAATGCCAGATGCAAAATGTGCCCATACGATTCCTTAAAAGACAAAATTCACCATGGCTTTATGGACTTAAGCCTTTATACTAAAATTATAGATGATTTTTCCTGCCTTATGAGGGATTATAATTTTCAAGGAGTCCTTACCTACTGCAACATGGGGGAGCCTTTCATCCTTGATAATCTCGAGTTTTTTACTAAGTATGCCGAAGAAAGGGGAATTTGGGTTTACTTAAATACCAACGCGAATCTGATGACCCCTGAAAAAGTCAATAAGCTGATAGATGCAGGTTTTAAAGGGGCTTTTAATATAAGCTTCCATGCGGCAACCCCTGAGGTATATAAAGATATAATGGGGTTGGAGATAGAAAAAACAAAGAGAAATATCGAATACCTCATCCAGCGCTATCCGAAGGAAAGAATTTCTTTTAATATTTTGAATTACCACTGGCCGAGGGGAGAAGAAGAAAAGTTAAGATATTTATTATCGAGCTGGGGTTTTGAAACCTATGTAAACTTTCCCATATCGAGAGGAGGGTTGGTCCCCCTAAGAAGGAGATACGTGAAACGTTTAGCCGGTTGCGGGCCTGATCGGGTCCTTTATCAGATGGTGGTATGCCACAATGGAGAGGTTTTACTTTGTTGCAACGATATGGGGAGAAGGGAAATTGTGGGTAATCTTAGGGAAAAAACCATACATGAGGTCTGGAATGGGGATAAATTTCGCCTTTACCTGGAGCAGATTTATCTGGGAAAGCCATCCCATCCTTATATGATTTGCCATTCCTGCGACGAAAGCGTATCGTTTTGGTCCCTTAGGCGAATTATAAAGTCTATAATTCCTTTACGGGTCATAAAAAGGATTAGGGGAAAAAGGGAAACTCGTTGGGGCATTGGAAGGCGTATTCAATAAATCAGATAAGCCATCTGTCTTGTAGAAATGAAATATGAATAATATAAATCTGTCCCAAGCGTATTTAAAAAGGTTAAAAGTTATCTTCCTTCCCCTATACCATGAAGACTGGGCGAGCAGTAAGTACCGAGTGTATAGGCAGGTACCATATCTGGTAAAGGAGGGTATTGATTGTTCAGTACTGCGTCCCCCTCCTCCGAAATTTATTTCACGCTTTAGCTATTATGCCCGCCTTTTTGTTGGTTGCCTTACCCATGATCTCGTTTTTGTACAGAAAAAGCTTCTTCGTGCCCCGCTTTTTTTTCTCCTCCGCCGGTTAGCAAGAAGACTCGTCTTCGACTTTGACGATGCTATTTACCTGTACAAAGAAGACCGACCCCTAATAGATAGAATTTTAGCAAAAGTAGACGCAGTGGTAGTGGCCGATGAAGAGCTTGCCCGTTACGCCCGCAGGTATAATAGCTTGGTGGCCGTTATTCCGACCCCGGTGGAGAAAGGAAACTATATAAAGAAAGCTCATCCTCCCGACGGAAAGGTCAGGATTACATGGGTCGGACGTCCGTGGAATCACCATTACCTAGCCGACCTCGCAGGCGTATTTGAGAGGCTTGCGCAGGAAAAATTGCCCATAGAGCTGTATGTAGTAAGTGGAAAGCCCTTCCAATTTCCCCGATCATGTTTTCCCGTTATTAATGTGCCCTGGAGTGAAAAGGCAGAGGAAGAAACTCTGGCCATGACGGATATCGGTATTATACCTCTCAAGGACGATGAGTGGTCCCGTGGTAAATGTCCCTACAAGATTATGCTATTTATGAGCCGCAAAATACCAGTAATTGCCTCACCGGTAGGGGTAAAGGCGGAGATTATCAAGTCTGGGCTGAATGGTTTTCTGGCCGGGACGGAGGATGATTGGGTGGCATGCATTTCGCGCCTCGTAAAGGACCCCAATTTACGCCATAAAATTGGGCAAGAAGGCTTAAGTACTTTTGAACAAAGTTACACTTATGAAATGATAAGTGCAAATTTGGCCAAATTTTTGAGAACAGTAGTAAATTCAGGAAGGGGAAAAATTAATGATCTACCTTCTTCGGAAATTGATAAGGTCATTACAGCCACTGGTAGAACGCTTTCCCAGGATAGCTGATTTATACAGATACTGGAGGGATACGTCTCCCTTGTATCGGAGGGCGGCTGATACGCCCTGGGGGTTCAAGTTTGTGGGTGATAAGAGAATGATGAAGGGTTGTTTTGAAGAAGAGGAAAGGGGTGTAATAGAAAATGCCCTCGCCTGGTGCGATGTCTTCGTCAATATCGGAGCGAACGCCGGATACTACGTAGCTTTTGCCGCACAAAAAAAGAAATATACGTTAGCTTTTGAGCCGGACGAAAGAAATCTCCGTTATCTTTATAAAAACGTAATGATGAATGACTTGGGAGGGTTTGTGGAAATCTATCCTGTAGCTCTTTCAGATAAAATTGGGATTGCTACAATTTATGGAAGCGGTACCTTGGCTTCTCTCGTTCCGGGTTGGGCAGGTATTCCACTACAAAATCAAAGATTTGTGCCAACAAATACATTGGATACAATCCTGCAGAGTAGATTTACTGGGAAAAAATGTTTTATTTTATGTGATATTGAGGGGAGTGAATACAACATGCTAAAGGGTGCGATAGAGATTCTCAAAATGAAGCCGAAACCCCTATGGATTATGGAAATAAACGTATGGGAGCATCAACCCGCAGGAATAAATGTTAATCCCTATCTTATCCCGACCTTTGAGACATTTTGGGATGAGGGCTACGCCTCCTGGACTGCTACCCGTATTCCACAAAGGGTGGGGCCGGAAGAAATCAGGCGGCTGCAAACAAAAGAGAATAAATTGCCCGAAACTAGAAACTTTATCTTTCTGGATCCTGGTAACGATCCACTTCATATAAAATGACGGTATTATATGGCGGCCGGCCAGGATAGTAGAGCACCCGCTGCCAGTGAACTGGTGGAGAATCCCACAATACTTGAAGAGGGGATTTCTCTCTGAAGAGGCGACCCGCCGTATCTGCCTCTAAGTACCGTTTGTGAAGAACAAAATAGCCTTCTTTTACCTCCTCCAATTCCTTTATCGATATTTTATCACTCCGTTTGAATTCCCAGGACGGGCTATAGCGGAGAAAGTATTCAAGAAAAAGTGGCCATCTTTCATGGTGGACGTATATGACACCTTTACCCTTTGATTTCATAAACTCAGCCACCGCAAGGTATGGCCCCGCATCATCCCGTACGTTCTCGGCCAGCCGATGAATGCCATAGAGAGAACTACCGACCAGAAAGATGCACAAGGCTAAGAAAACGGAAACGGCCCTTTTTCCCCTTGATAATAAGTGAGAGTAAAGATGCCGTAGAAAATAAGCGGCCAAAATAGCGGCAGGGCAGGTCAAAAGGGAAAGGTAGCCGTAATTTTTCATTATAGGCGTCATTTCCTTTAGGTTCTGCCAGCCGAACTCGAAACCGAGGAATGGTATGAATAGGCAAACCGACGGTAAAATTAAACGTCTATCCCTTCTCCACCAGGCCACAATCAGACCACCGAGGACCAGCCACCAGAAGAATCCATAGGTGGCAAGTCCAGTTAGCTCGAGACCGAACATGGCCTTGGGGTAGAAGAGAAGGGATACAATGGCTTCCGGTTGGGGTCCTTTCACGAGATGATCGTGAACAGCTAATCGGTTGAGGTGAAAAAAGGGGTCTTTCGTTCGAAGAAGATAATAGATCGCCTCTGCCATCCAAGGCAGGGCAAAGCCCCCGGTAATATAAAACAGAGGTCGGAAAGTCTTCCGGTAGAAGAGGTGGTAGAGGACTACAGCACCGAGGAGAAAAATAGAGGTTATTCGCGCGAGATAAGCAAGTCCGATAAAAAAACCGACCCCTGCGAAGAACTTGTTATCATTTTTTTCTTCTGCCCGGAGGTAGCAGAAAATTGCCGAGGCAGATAGTACTGGGATAAAGCTGTCCGGGCTAATCATATTGGCGAAAAGTACATCAAGGGGATAGAAGAGTACAAGAAGAGAAGCCAGGATAGCCGTCGGCTTATCGAGCAGTTTTCTGACAAGATGGTAGACAATGAGAACGTTGAGAGCAGAGCACAAATATAGAAAAAAAGTCGAAGCTCCATCACTTACCCCGAATAAACGGTAGCTTAAGGCGGTGGGAAGAAGCACAGTATAGCGAAACCCATAGAAAGAGGCGATAGTATCTAATCGGTAACTACCGGTGGCAATTTCATAGGCATGTTTTGCGTAAACATAAGCGTCAGAGCCCCTGGCTCCTCCAAGAAAAAAAATGCCCCGGACTACGAGGGCGCCGCTCGCCAGGACAAGAGGCAAAATAAAATGTTCTTTTAGGCCGGCAAACTTTTTATCCATTTTTTTCTCCTCTCTTTGCAATTACGCACATGTCGCCGGTGAAAAATGGTAAATTCATGTCTCGCCAGGAAAGGGGCACAAAGTGATTGATCAGTCGAAATAGGGGGGTTACTATAGGGGTATAATTAACAGATAACTGCGCTTTCATATAGTTGAGGTTAAACACCTTAACGGCGATCGCCAAGCATAGGATTTCAAAGGCATAACGCTTAAGGAAAATTTTTATATTATGCCGGTTGAAATAGATGAGGTGCTCTTCTTGAAAAGTGATCCAGTATTGGCCGAAGATTTTTGATATTAAAGCGGAAGTATCAGGGGTCACAACAACGAGGAGGCCGCCCGGTCTTAATAATCGACATGTCTTTTCCAGAGCCGGGTGAGGGTCAGAAAGATGCTCAAGGACGTCGGACATGAGAAGGCAATCAAAAAAGTTTTCCCTCAAATTCGCATCTAAAAAAGAACCGTTTATGATCCGTTCACCGAATTTGCTTTTCGCCAGGGCAGCGCTGTATTCGGAAATCTCCACCCCCCACACATCCCATCCCCTATTTGCCGCCGCTTCCATGAAATGACCGGCGGCGCAACCGACATCGAGGAGTTTCCCCGGCCGTATGAATCTCTCCACCCTTTTGAGGAGAAGCTCGGCCGTCTGTGCCTTCATCCGCCGGATGGGTTCACTCTCCCCTTCTTCCATACCCCATCTCTGGTAATAAGACCTGTTGTAAAGACGATTAATCTCTTCCCGGGTAGGAACTGGATGCATCTTCATGAATCCACATTCCGTGCATTCCAAAAAGGCGCGGTTAAATTTGATGAATTTAATACGCCATTTAATGACGTTACAAGAGGGACATCTATTTTCCATTTAACTCTTCCCAGGCCATAATTTGTTTGGTTGCCGAAACTACGTCTTCAAAAGAAATGTTTTTAAGGCAACGATTGTCTCCCCCGCAGGGGGGAATATCTGCGTGGTAAAGGCAGGGAGAGCAATAAGGGGGACGGTAAAGGACAATATGCCTCTTATCCACAGGAGCGTAATGTGAGGGACTTCCGGGACCCCAGAGGGAGATCGTAGGCCGGCCGAGGGCGGCCGCCATATGCAAGATTCCGGAATCAACGGTTACGATAAGCCTCGCCGTTTTTAAGAGGGCAAGGAGAGGCCCTAATTCCAAATCTCCTGAGATGTTAAAAACCCTGTTTTTAATGCCCTCTGGAAGAAGGCTATGTATGCCCTGTACGTATTCCCTTTCTTTCCTCGTTCCTGTGAGAAGGAAAATGGCTCTGGGATCTAAATGAGAGACTTCTTTTAGGTAGGACGCCCAGTTTTCATTAGGCCATCGCCTTTCCAGCGAAAGTTCACTGGCATTCGGATTTATGACCCAAAGAGTCTTTCCTTCCCATCCTTGCTTTTTCAGATACTTGTCAAGGTGCTTGAAGTCCTCCGTGAAAACGCGTATGGGCGGTGTTTGTTCCATTTCCGAATCGATGCCTGCCGCTCGCCCCAGCTCGAAATATATTTCCGTTATCCTACGATGGGTATTGAAAAAAACACAGTGGGTTAGAAGTCCTTTCTTAAATTGGGCACTCTTTCTATAGAAGCCGTATCGGTTGCGGGCTAAACTGAGGTTAGCAAGGATTGAAGCGTAACTAGAATAAACTTCCAGATCAAAGTAAAGCTCTGGACGGATTGACCAGAAGCGAAAAAGAAGACGGAGATTTGTTGAAACCATAGGGAAGAGGCCTCTATCATCAACGACGAGAACTTCATCCACCCCATAAAGTCTTTCCGCGAGGGCAGCGCAGCTTTTGGTGGTCAGAAAATAAAGTTTCGTTTCGGGGTACTGCTTTTTCAGATGACGACAAAGAAGGCCCGCGTAAACGATTGAACCTAACCCGACGAGTTTCGCTACGACAATTGATTGGGGATTATAGGCTATTCCATGATTGCGCTTTAATACCTTACCCACTAAGCGAGCTAAGGCAGCGAGAAAAATGGCGGAAAGAAATCCTACCGTACGATCGAGTAAGATCTTCTGCCGGTATGTCATGAGCAAACCTTTCAGCCCCTTTTCTTAATTAAGAATAACATTATTTTTTGCTTCTGTCACTTCGTACTAATTCACCATTAATGGGTAAAGGAGGGAAAAAATCGCGATTCCGCTAAAAATTACCACATCGGTTCATGGAAAAAGGCAACTGGCTTTAATGCAGAAGAAAGAATTCAGACATCAGTATATATTCTGAAACGAAGAAATTTTAGATATGGTTCGTATCTATCATATTCAACCTATCTTTTGTGAGGAATACCTTGTTGTTTTAAGTTTAAGGCTAATATGGGAATCATAAAAAGCCCCCTCGGCTGCAGGCCTAAGGGGGCTTTTTTTTTACGCTTTTTTGCCCTTGGGTGGTTTATAGACAAGCGTGATGACAAATCCAACGGTGAGGAGAACAGCGGCGATCATAAGAGCCTGCGGCTTGAAGGCCTCAAACACATAGGGACCAATAATGCCGGCTGTACTCCATGCTGTGAGCATAAAGCCATAAACCTTACCGATGTAGGCGGGGCCGAAGGAATCTGCGGCAAAGGCGGGCATCGTCGCAAAGCCACCGCCATAACAGGCCAAAAGATAACAGGAGACAATGGTAAAAGGCCAGTAACTGGCGATGACGCCTTTCGCCACCAAGACATACAAAACGGCCTGAGAGGCAAACATAATCAAGAAAACCATCTTGCGGCCGATGTTATCGGATATTTTTGCCCAGAAGAGCCTTCCCAGACCATTAAAGATAGCTGCATAAGCCACGACAGCACCACCAGCGGCGGCGACAATGGCCACCTGTTCGGGTGTCAACTCACCGGTCAGGCCGTAGGTTTTTTTATAAATTTCCTGGGCCAGCGGGGAGTGCTGGGAAATCAAACCCAACCCAGCGGAAATGTTCAGGCACAGCATGGACCAGAGCATCCACCATTGCGGCGTCTTTACCGCTTCACCGAAGGTAAAGGAATCCGCCGCGGAAACCGTTGTTGCCGGAGGCTTAAATCCCTTGGGCAACCAGCCAGCCGGGGGATTTTTGAATAACTGGGCAGAACCGGTGACCAGAATCAAGAAAATTATGCCCCAGATATACCAGGTGGTGGAAACACCGGACGCGATAATTTTCCCGGTGGGATCAATCTGTTGGTAGGCTTTAATCATGGCTGGGGCGATCTTACCCATGAAAAACGCGCCCGCGCCAAATCCCATCACCGCCAAACCTGTTACCAAACCGCGTTTGTCCGGGAACCATCGAATCAGCGTGGCAATGGGTGTCACGTATCCGAAACCGTTGCCAAGCGCGGCAATTACCCCAAAGCCCAAGTAAAGCAGGTAAATATTTCCGATTTGATCGGCATAACCGGCCACCAGTGTGCCAATACCAAAAAGAATGCCCCCGATGGTCGCAACAAAGCGGGGGCCTTTCTTATCGACCAGGGTTCCACCGAAGGCGGCAGCCAGCCCAATTATGCCCATCAGGATCATGAAGGTGTACTGAACAGTCTTCCCATCCCAGCCGTGCATCTTCATCAATGGATTCTTAAACACAGACCACGCATATACGGTACCGAGACACAGTTGAATAATCACAGCACCTACCGCAATCCACCACCGTTTACTCTCCAGGTTTTCATTTGCCATAAAATTTATACCTCCCTGCTTTATTTAAGTTCTTACTTTTCGGTCACACTATTTAGAGGACTACCCATTTATTTAATTGCGTCAAATGCGATTTTTAAAAATCGTAAACCAACAAGCAAAGATTATGCCCCCATCTCCAAGCCCGTTGGCGATTTAATTTTTTTCGGGTATAAATCAAACTTATAGGTTTTTTATCTCACGGGATGTTTCCTTTTTTTTAATTAAGATAAACAATTTGTTTCTTGAAAAAACTTCGAAATCAAAACAAAAGATATTCGTGTTTATTATTTGCGCCAATCTGATTCTACAAAACGATGGGTAATATTTTCCCCCGTATGGGGTGTTTTGCCCCTTCTGTCCCTTGATTGCCGTACTATTTTTCCATTTATTTTTTTATATCAAGCATATACGAGTTTGGTATTAAAATTGCTCTTCCGGACACGAAAAATTTACGACTCCTCTGGGAGAGGTGCAAGGAGGCATTATCATGGGGGATCATAGCGGTAATATTTATCAGCTTCGACCTGTTTCGATTGTCAGGGTATTGCCACAAATAAAGGACCATCGACTGTTTCAATTAAAATTGGAAGACGGAACAACATGGGAAAGCTTTGGGCATCAGCCGGGACAATTTATTGAGATTTCTATTTTCGGTAAAGGTGAAGCACCGATCAGTATATCTTCTCCGCCTACAAGACCGGAAACACTCGAAATTTGTGTAAGGAAGGCGGGACGGGTTACCAGTGCTCTTTTTGAGATGGGTAAGGGTTCGACATTTCATATTAGAGGACCATACGGCAGAGGTTTTCCCATTGAGAAACTCAAAGGACAACAATTACTTCTTATAGCCGGAGGTCTGGGCCTAGCACCCCTGCGCTCGCTTTTGCTTTATGCTTTAGACAAAAGAAAAGATTTTGACGACATTATTCTAATGTATGGGACCAATAATCCGGATAATGTTTTGTTCAAATACGAATTGCTAAGTTTCTTTGACCGAGATGATATCGAATACCTCTACAGTGTCGATCGGGACGACGAAGGAATTTGGAAACAGTATGTGGGCGTGGTGACAGGGCTGTTTGATCACACGGCTCTTTCTCCCGAAGAGACCAACGCAGTGATGTGCGGACCGCCTATCATGTATCGATTTGTTTTGCAGAAACTTCTTAAATTGGGATTTTCCAAAGACCGTATTTTTATGTCTCTCGAGAGGATGATGAAGTGTGGTGTTGGAAAGTGCGGCCACTGTGCTTTCGGTGATAAATATTGTTGCGTAGATGGCCCGGTGTTCGCCTATCCCGAGATTGAAAACATTAAGGAGGCCATCTGAACATGAAAAGGACAAGAAGTGTATGTCCATTTTGCGGTTGTGGTTGCGGTTTTTATCTCCTTTCGGAAGGAGATCGAGTCATAGGAATCGAACCCAGTCCTTCTCACCCCGTAAATAAAGGCATGCTTTGCGTCAAGGGATGGAATGCATATGAATTTATCCATTCTCCCGAGAGGTTGAAGGCTCCGTTGATCAGAAAGCGCGGTGAACTTGTTGAAACCACGTGGGAGGAGGCATTGAAGACGGTTGTCCAGGGACTTTTGGATGTCAATGAAAAATACGGTCCTCGTGCTCTGGGTTTTCTGTGCTCGGCGAAAGCGACCAATGAAGAAAACTATCTCTTGATGAAACTGGCCCGTGCAGTGTTCAAGACCAACAACGTTGATCACTGTGCCCGGCTCTGACACAGCTCCACCGTGGTCGGTCTGGCCGCAACGTTTGGTTCCGGAGCTATGACAAATTCGATCAATGATTTTGACGAAGCCGATTTATTCCTAGTTATCGGTTCCAATACCACTGAACAGCATCCTTTAATCGGGACGCGCATCATTAATGCCAAGCAAAGAGGCGCGCAATTGCTGGTTTTGGATCCCCGTGAAATACAACTGGCCAGGTTTGCCGATCTGCATATCCGGCAGTCGGTTGGCACAGATGTCGCCGTTTTAAACGGCATGATGAAAATAATTATTGAAGAAGGCCTTTACGATAAAGAATTTGTTGAGAAAAGGACGGAGAACTTCGAACAATTAAAAGAAGTTGTCAGTAAATATACTCCGAGCGTTGTGGAAAAAATTTCCGGTGTCTCTCCCGTATTTCTGAGAAAAGCGGCACGCATGTATGCGACGGCAAACAGAGCTATGATCGTCTATGCAATGGGAATCACTCAGCATACCACCGGTGTAGACAACGTGAAATCCTGCGCAAATCTGGCCATGCTGACCGGACATCTTGGCCGTCCCGGGGTAGGTGTCAATCCGCTGCGCGGCCAGAATAATGTTCAAGGGGCATGTGACATGGGCGGTCTACCGAATGTCTATAGCGGTTATCAGCCTGTGATAGATGCGGCCGTCAAAAAGAAATTTGAAGAAGCTTGGAACGTGGAAGGCCTCGACGATAAAGTGGGTCTAACTATTACCGACATGATGGTTGCTGCCCAAAAAGGTGAACTGAAGGCTCTCTACATCATGGGAGAGAATCCGTTAATGAGTGATCCAGATATTTCGCATATTGAACAGGCTCTTTCTAATCTTGATATTTTGGTCGTGCAGGATATCTTCCTTTCTGAGACGGCGCGGAAAGCTGATGTAGTTCTGCCGGCGGCTTCTTTTGCGGAAAAAGACGGAACTTACACCAGTACGGAAAGAAGGGTGCAGCTGGCCAAGGCAGCCGTTCCCCCTCCGGGTAAGGCACGTCCCGATTGGCAAATCATTTGTGAGATTAGCAAGCTTGCCGGTTATCCGATGCCGTATGAATCGCCTGCCGATGTGCTAAAAGAAATTAACGCGCTGACACCGTCTTACGCGGGAATTACGATGGAGCGTCTGTTGGCGGGATATGGACTGCAATGGCCATGTCCCAATGTGGACCATCCGGGAACGCCCATTTTGCATCAGGGTAAGTTCAGTAAAGGATTGGGTACGTTTATGCCATGTGAATTCAAACCGCCCGCAGAACAGCCAGACGATGAATATAACTTCGTGCTGACTACGGGCCGTGTTTATTATCAGTATCATACGGGGACGATGTCGCGGCGTGTCAGTATCCTGGAGCGGGAAGCGCCAGAAGCGCTCCTGGAAATCAATCCAGAAGATGCCAAACAGCTCGGTATTAGAAACAACGACAAGGTGGAGGTAACATCAAGACGTGGTTCCGTCAAACTGAAAGCGTACATTACGGAACGTGTCCCCCAGAAAGTTGTTTTTTCTACTTTTCACTTCAGTGAATCGTGCATCAATCTCTTGACAAATCCGGCTTGTGATCCGGTTGCCAAGATTCCGGAATACAAAGTATGTGCGGTGAAAATAAGGAGATGCGTATGAAAACATTGGCTAAAAAAGATATTCGACAAGTGTTACGTATATGGGCAGATAAGCAGGAAGTACTGTGCCCCGTTAAAACAGAGCAGGGAGAATGTATCTTCGCAGCCTTCAGTGAGGAAGCGTTTACATTGGATTATCAAAAGCCACCGCTTTCTCCCAAATCTGTAATGTTTCCGCAGGCAGAAATCGTTTTCGATGTAAAAAATAATCAGTATCTTGAAGTCATATTGGCAAAAAAGATTTTGATTTTCGGATTACGCGCCTGTGACCTAATGGGTATTCGTCAGACATCACACTTTATGATGCGGGATCGTGTGGATGTTTATTATCAGGCCAAGAAAAATGTTACGACTACAGTTGTCATGGCTTGCCCGCAAGCTCAAAGTGAAACTTGTTTTTGCACCACGATGCATAGTGGGCCCGTGGCAAGTAAAGGGTATGATTTGCAGTTATATGACATAGGAGAAGAATTTCTCATAGAGGTGGGTTCGCTGCGGGGCGAGGAGTTGCTTTCCGGTATTCCCTGCATCGACGTGGATGATGCTTTGGCCAGGAAACAAATTGATGAATTTCAACAAAAAGCAATCAAAAGCGTGAATGATGTGCCGGCGGTTATCAGTGCCATGAAAAAGTTGAAGGAGAACAGAATAAGTGAGGAAGTCTGGAATGAATTCGGAGAGAAATGTATTGCCTGCGGCGGGTGTTCTTTTGTATGTCCTACATGTACCTGCTTCAATGTGTATGACCAGGCGGTTTCTTCAGGAAACGGCTTGCGGTTGAGAGCCTGGGATGCTTGTCTTTACGGAGGATTTACCCGAGAGGCGTCCGGTCACAATCCCCGTCCAAATCAAGCACTGCGATTGAAGAGGCGTCATGAGCACAAGCTCATGGATTATCATCTTGAAGATATTCAGGATGGTTTGTGTGGTTGTGTAGGATGTGGTCGCTGCTCAGACTACTGTCCCGTGCACATAGGCACGCTAGAAGTTGTAAAAGCAATTGCCGAAAAATAAGGATTGGAAAAAATTTTTTGTAGCGGAGGTACCCATGCCTGAGAAAAAGAAAGTATTGATCATTGACGATGATAAAGATTATGGCGAAGCGCTTAAAATGATTCTGGTTAAAAATGGATTTGAGGTTCACAATGCCTTGAATGTGCAAGCTGGCTGGAAGTTCATTGAAGAAGAAAGGCCCTCGTTGATTATTTTGGATGTGATGATGGATAAACACACAGATGGTTTCGAGTTTTGTTACGCGCTTAAGCACGATGATAAATATAAAAACATCCCTGTATTGATGGTAACCGCCGTCACAAGCAAAACAGGATTTAAATTTTCTCCAGAAACGGATGGGGAATATTTGCAGGCGGACGATTATGTAAATAAGCCTGTTCCATTTTCAGAACTTCTCCAAAGGGTCCAAAAGCTAATCGGATGAACACCCCTTTTTAGTGCTTGTCTGGCAGGGTTGATCAATGGTAGCATAGATTAAGTTCACTTCTAAACCCAGGTCAGGTTCAATGCATGAAAATTAATTTTAAAAACGTAAGACGGTTTTTGAATCTTGATCTGCAAAGCCGTCTTGCTTTAGGATTTTTGATTGCTACCTGCCTAACGGGTGTTTTTGCTACCATCGTAAGCATTTGGACAATCAATCGTAGCACGATTGCCGAAGTTCAGAACCGGGTGCGCCAGGATATCAACACCGCGAAGCTGATCTACAATAACAAACTGGATAAAATTTTATCCGTGATACAGTTCACGGCGGAGGCATCCGACTTCGCTGCAATCATGAAGAAACGAGATTTGTCTGGATTTGAGCAGCACATGCGGGCACTAATCCGGCAGGGTGTAAGTACCCCTTCCTCAAACGGATTTCCCTTACTTGATATGCTGACCCTTGTCGATGAAAACGGCACAGTCCTTTATCGGGCGGCCAATCCTCGGGAGAAAGGAGACTCTATACGTGAAGATGCGCTTTTGCGCCAATGTATGGAAACAAAGAAACCAGTGGTTTCGACAGAAATAATGTCTTACCATCAATTGGTTACAGAAAATCCTTCTTTAGCGGACAGAGCGGAGATGGATATCATCAAGACGCCTTTAGCCGCTGAAATAGGTTTGAGTAAAATTACGGACGGTTTGGTGATGAAAGCCTCATATCCGATCCTGGATAAGAAATCAGGCCGTTTTCTGGGGGCGCTGATTGGGGGTGTTTTGATTAATAAAGATAATGAAATTGTGGATAAGATCAGGGAAACCGTTTATCACGACGAAAAATATCAGGGCCAGGAAGTGGGTGTAGCCACGATCTTCCAGGGTGGTGTCCGAATCTCCACAAACGTCATGACGAAAGATAATCGCAGAGCTATCGGTACTGTTCTTTCGAAGGAGGTATATGATCGGGTCATCAAACAGGGAAAAGACTGGATCGGCAGGGCGTTTGTCGTGAAAGATTGGTATATCACGACTTACACACCCATTTATAACATAGAGGGAAAGGTCGTGGGCATCCTCTATACAGGAATTCTGGAAGCAAAGTACCGCGATATTCAAAAGCAGACGGTATGGTTAAATTTGGCTGTAACCACCCTGGGCATGACCATAGCATTTATTCTTTCTCTTTATTTTGGGAACACCATTATCAAGAGGATTCGGGTACTGAAGAAGGCTACCGAGGCGATCGCATTGGGGGATCTCGACTACAAATTATCTCCCGACAATATATCGGGATTCTATATGCTGGATGAGGCTTTCAATAAAATGGTCCAATCCCTGAAGACTCGTAATGACGAGCTGCAAAAAATGCATCGCCAACTTGCCATCAGCGAGAGATTAAGCGCCTTGGGACAGATGGCTTCGGGAGTAGCTCACGAAATAAATAATCCCCTGGGGGGGATACTTTTGTACAGCAATCTAATTTTGGAGGACCTTCCGTCGGATAGTCCTTTGAGGGAAAATGTTCAGAAAATCATCTATCAAACCAATCGTTGCAAGGAAATTGTACAGAGTCTTCTGGATTTTGCCCGCGCCCCTACAGGGGATTTAATACCCATTCAAATTAATCAAGTTATTAGTGTATCATTGAAACTTGTCAAGGACCAAGCCATTTTTCATGGGATAGAGATAGAAACCAAGTTTGCGGAAAACATTCCCGACATAAGGGGCGATATGTCAAGACTAGAAGAGGTTTTTCTTAATTTGTTTATCAATGCGGCGGATGCCATGAAAAATGGTGGAAAGTTGACCATTACCACTGGAATGAGAGGGGAAGACACAGTTGAGGTAACCGTAAGCGATACCGGTAAGGGTATAGACGAACAGAATCTTCCCCATATTTTTGAGCCCTTTTTTACGACAAAGGAAACCGGGCATGGTACCGGTCTAGGCCTGGCGATTGTTTATGGAATAATCAAAAGGCATAAAGGCATGATTGAGGTAGAAAGCAAACCGGGCAAGGGTACCACCTTTATTATTCGTCTTCCTGTATATCATGCATCCTCCCCATCAGAAAATCATTCTTAGATACGATTAACAAACACCCGCTGAAGAGCGTCTTCACGTAATATCAACTATTGCCCTTACAGACCGAGCATTTTTTTACGTCGATACGCGGATTGCTTTCTAGTGATAGATTCCCGAAACTACCAGAAGGCAACTAAATTGAAAATTTTAACTTTCTAATTGCCAGGAAATATGTTATTGAATAATCTAATCCCTTACCTCAACAAAGATATCACTTAAGTGGTATGAGAAAAAAATCAGAAGAAACTATCAGGAAAGTTCTGGTTATAGATGATGAAGCTGTTATCCGAGATGGATGTAGACTGGCTCTGGAGAGGAAGGGATATCTCGTTGATTGTACAGGAGATGCTGAAGTTGGCCTGCAGATGTCTTTGAAAAATTCTTATGATGTAATTTTGTTGGATGTAGTAATGCCCAAAATAAGCGGTATGGATATTCTCAAGAAGTTGAAGGAAGAATATATATTCGCCAAAGTGATTATCATTACCGGTCATGGGACCATTCCTCTGGCTGTGGAAGCAATGCGATTCGGAGCTTTCAATGTTCTTACAAAACCTTTTTCTCCCAACGACCTATGTGAAGCCGTGAATGCTGCGTTCCTTGAGGATGAAGATGACGAGAAGGATCTGCAACAATCCCTTCTGATTGGAATGAGTGATTATATGAAGGAACTCAAAGATTCGATCAGGCGCATTGCTCAAACAGACAGCACTGTATTAATTACCGGTCCGAGTGGTACAGGTAAGGAACTTGTAGCGCGCACTATCCATCAATTAAGCCGTAGAGCAGATCGGCCTTTTGTCCCGGTTGATTGTTCGTCTCTTTCTGAAAATCTAATGGAAAGCGAGCTTTTTGGACATACAAAAGGTGCCTTCAGTGGTGCTACAGAATCACGAGACGGCCGTTTTCAGATGGCCAATACTGGTACACTATTTCTTGACGAAATTGCTAATATAAATTTGAATGTTCAGGCGAAATTACTGCGAGTCATCCAGGAGAGAGAAGTACCGCGGGTGGGTAAATCAATCCCTGAGAAAGTTGATGTGAGATTAATTGCAGCAACTAACAGGGATTTACGTGCTGAAGTTGCAACAGGCAAATTTAGAGAAGATCTTTTTTATCGTCTTTCGGTCGTTCTTTTAAACTTAAAGCCTCTCCGGGAACACAAAGTGGATATTCTTCCTATCGCTGAGTATTATCTGGATTATTATCGCAAAAAACATAAAAGCAAAGTTCGACGATTTTCTGAAGAAGCAAAAAAGTCATTATTGTCCTATCAATGGCCAGGAAACGTCAGAGAATTGAAGAATACCATTGAACGATTGTGTGTCCTATGCGATAATGAAACGGTTAGTTTGTCGGATATCTTCTACTATGGTCAAAGTGAGGATGGCATTAAACAAGTTGTGGATGTTTTACCGGGCGGTGGTACTTTGATAGAAGTTGAAAAAGAGTATATCAAAAAGGCTCTGAAGCATTTTAATTATCAGATAAACAAGACGGCAAAATTTCTTGGTATTGATAGGAAGACACTACGGCTGAAAATACGTCATTACAATATCACTCCAGAAAATTCATAGAAGGGGTATTTTGCCCCATCAAACATGATTGATGGAGTATCTCAGAAGATAATTTAATTAAATCAATGAATTATAAACTGGCATCTTCTTTGCTATAACAATTTGACAAAAGAGCATTGAGGAGGGATTTTATCATGGCGGTCAAGAAGAAAATACTTCTGATTGATGATGATGAAGACTTTTTATATGCGACAAAAATCATTTTGGAAAAAGGCGGATACGAAGTTTTTATGGCAAAAGACGGGAAGACAGGAGTTGAGATGTGTAAATCTGTAAGACCGGATCTGGCGATTATTGATATGATGATGGAAACATGGGGCGAAGGATTTTCCGTGTTAAGCAAAATCCGAGCTACGGAGACGGGTAAGACGATGCCCCTGTTCATCCTAAGTGCTGTTGATCTTCAGGGTCCCTATAATGCTTTTGAGCCTCCGCCGGAATTTCCCAAAGTCAATAAGGTGCTGCATAAACCCATCAAAGCAGATGATTTGCTCAGGTATATTGCTCAGGAATTGGGTGATCAACAGGCATGACATCAGAATGCAAAAAGCCTTTGATTTTGATTATTGACGACGAAGAGGCCTTACGGGATGGCTGCAAACAGGTTTTAGAGAAATCCGGCTACGCTGTGCTGACAGCAGCAAATGGCATAGAGGGTATAAGGCTGGCCAGGGAACATTTGCCCGACATGGCCTTTGTTGATCTCAAAATGCCTAATATGTCAGGGATGGAAATCATCGAAATCCTAACCCGTGATATCCCTGATATTGTTCTTGTGATGATAACTGGTTTTGCGAGCATTGGTTCGGCCGTGGAAGCGATGCAAAAAGGTGCATATGACTACCTACCCAAGCCGTTTAATCCAGACCAGCTTAGAGCCTTAACCAAACGGGGATTGGAGCACCGACGTCTCAGGATCGAAACTAGGAAACTCAGAGAAGAAAAAGATCAGATGGAAAAAAACTTCATTACGTTTGTCAGCCATGAGATGCGTTCACCACTGGTAGTTATCCGTCAATATATTGAAGCTCTCCAGGCGATCGCTGGGGAGCGTTTTGAGAAGGATGTTGAAGAAATTATTGAAAGATGCCAGAAACGCATCCAGAATCTTGAAAGAATGATCGAACATTGGCTAGATATAAGTCGTATCCAAAATGGCACGCTTGCGCAGCAGAAGGCACCTTTGAATTTGATATCCGTTATTTATCAAAGCGTAGAAGAAATGATGCCGATCTGCCAGAAGAGGGGACTTACTCTTGAAACAGATCTTCCAGAAACGCTGCCCCAAATTAAAGGGGATCCGGAAAGCTTGGTTAGAGTGTTCAGCAATATTATAGGTAACGCAACGAAATATACGCCAGAAGGGGGCAAGATAACCGTGAAGTGTCAACATGACGGCTGTTATGTACATGTGAGTATCTCTGACACGGGAATAGGCATTCCTTCGGATAAGCTTTCGTTAATTTTTGAGCCTTTTTTCCAATGCGGCGGAAGAAATGAGAGGCAAAGCGGGTCCGGGCTGGGGTTGACTTTTTGCAAGAAAATCATGGAGTTTCACAACGGAAATATCACTGTATCGTCAAAAGAAGGAGAAGGAACTACCTTTTTCCTAACCTTTCCTGCCCTGATGGTAACGGCTTAGAAATTTTTTGGGAATTTTTAAAGAAAGTATCTATTCGGTCCAATGAAAGGAGCAATATCATATCGCTATTATGAAATATTACGATGAAGAAAGCTACCGTTTCCATAAAGATGATTTTTCAGATAGATGCTTTTGCTGCAACCAAACTGCTCCAAAATTATTAATTGTCCGTCACGCTAAAAGTCAGATGATGGTTCATCTTTGTCCGGAATGTCTGGTGGAATACACTGATGATTATCTTTTGGACAATACCAGAGCTTGGCTTGGCCCCCGCAAAGATAAATAAAATTATTTTTATTTAAGTCATCTATGAATATCGTTTTGCGTTATCAAGTAAGAGCCCATATTTAAAAAGCATTAAAACATAACGATATATCCCTGATTTAGTACTTGAAAAAAGGATCCATGGAGATAGCTTCGGGACTGCCGGATTTTATACCTGTTGCTTCTTACGGGATTTTTGAAAAAATCGCCTCAAATTCTTCGGAAAAGACATGCGGCAAGTAAAAATGAACCGTAAACAGGATTTGTCTCAAGGGGTGCAGAAGGACTAGTTGTGAAAGGGGGATGATAAGCTCAGGAAGTTACCTTACCAAGCTCCAGAGATCAAAAAGGGCAAGATAGCGCAGGAGAAAAACGTCTCCTTCCAGAGTCTTTACTTTGAAGTAATCTATCTGTGGTCGGGTGGGGTCCAGCCCGCCTTCATACCAGCGGTCGAGAATTTCCACAATTTCCCAACGCCGGCTTTGGAAAACAAAGGCGATGGGACGTTCGTTTGCCCTGTATCCACTATAGCTTTCAACGAAGACCTTCTCGAAGTTCATTCTAATGACCCCACTTTTTTCATAATAAAGAGTCCTAACACTGAGAAAATCACGTGGAAGAGGCAGGTTTTTTAGGTATTACCAGCCACAATCCTAAATAGGCAAAAATACCCACCCCAAAAGAGATAATAACGAGGATTATAAAAAGGATCCTGAACCAGGTTGAGTCTTTTTCGAAGTACTCCCCCAGTCCTCCGCAGACTCCCCCGATTTTTTTATCGTTGTCCGATAGATAAAGGCGCTTCATTTTTTTTATTTTACGTAAAATAGCATTATTTTCAAGGGACATTTTCGTATTGCTATGAATAAAGGAAGGTTGTAGAAAAAAGAAGATTCATGACGGGGGAAGGAATATGGAGAAAATACCCATACGGACCTTTATCCTGCAGTGGGGTAAGGTAGTTGCGTGCGATAAAGAATTCGCAAGGCTATGCGGAGAAAAGGAGCCGATTAGACTTATGGGGTTCTCTTTTTTGTACTGCACCCCATTTGCCAAGACATTTTTTGTACCCTAAAGTTGTAGAGGTCATGCCGCCTTTTTTTATCCTCTCTTCCTCATATCTATACCAAGTGTCGCCATATCCCTCATAAATGAGGTCGCTGTAGGCTGACTCCCATTGTCACTTACAAGTTTTAATTCGTTACCTCTTACTCCTTCCGGAAACTCTTTCTGTAAGGCGAAGTCCATCGCTTCCCGCCATTCCAGACTCCTACTCCTTAAGGACAAATTCCAGCCAACTATTTTCTTAGTATACCAATCAAGCACTACTACCAAATATACCCAACCAATTGAGGATATGATAAATTTTGCCATGTCTATTCCCCATATCTGTTTCGGGCTTACAGCTTGGGGTTTTCTCTGACTTGCTTTTCTTTTTGCCTTATGTACTGTTTGTGTCGCAAGGAGTCCCTTTTCCTTCATGATTTTCCTTACAGTTTTATG
>Ga0078972_1001268_pt1 | contig 96401 bp, 86 predicted proteins | sample YelNatPaOPGAMG01_FD_67568 | JGI IMG/M metagenome (GOLD analysis project Ga0078972, IMG submission 67568) | Hot spring thermophilic microbial communities from Obsidian Pool, Yellowstone National Park, USA - OP-RAMG-01 (SPADES assembly) (version 2) | ecosystem: Environmental > Aquatic > Thermal... | reverse complement strand
GAAACAAGGTTAGCGACGACGCTGGAGCAGTTGCGCTAAGTTCTTGCTGGCTCAAGTTCTGATGCGATTCATTGGCTCCCACGACTCTTGACCTGGTTGGAACTGAGCACCTTCACGACGAGCTCTTCTGGATCTTATGTTCTGTTTCGATATTCATTGGCTCGAATAGCCCACAAAGTGCGTACAGTGCGGTTCCGCCCAAAGCACCTAGTCACAGAAGCGGGTATGCGCTGCTCTCTCAAGTGTCATGATTCCAGTAGCAATAGTTGATGCCTACTGGCCTTGTTTACGTTTCCGTGTCAGCATCTTCGCGGTCTACGGATGCACCTTTTTCAACCGGGGGCGTACACAACGCTTGCCAATGCGCATCAGCGACGCGACCAAGGCTGGAAACTGCCGATCATTGACCATCATGAATCGGCTGGTTGTGCTGCGACTCTTGCTGCATCCGAAACCGTACGGATCCAATTCCAACCTGGCAAAGCGTAGAGATTCATGTACGTTTCTCTAAATGAGACCGCCTGTCCTGATCTACGCTCCCTGCCGAACACGACACCAGGAGCATCCTGCCAAAACGCCGAAGCTGGTGAATGCGAGATCATTGCGAGGCGTGCTCGCTGCGATCGAGTCGGCTCTTTATGGGGAATATATGTGGTGGTTCGAAATTCGCAGATGTATAGACGCTAACGAATCGTCTTGACTGGGAACGTGGCGCATATGCGCGGGTCACAATGCCTGCACTTGCATGCTCACGAACGCATGACCATGTTCCGGTGGTGTAGCGGTTCGTGTATCGAGAATAGGACTCGGCATGGTGTCCGTCGATGGGTGTCGTCCATAGAAATCCTGTAACCAAGTGCGACGATGCCTGGAGTGGCAGCTGTGGCTGAGAAGTCGGTGCGAACGCCAAGTCAGGGAATCGACAAAAATCGATTCCAATGTGCGGCGGGATATTCTTGTTCACCATGGAAATGCGTTTTTATGATAGGGGGCAACTGAACAATAGCCAAATCTGAGGCTTTTCGAACGCAAAGCCTGCAGCTTCCTTGCCCAAGGGACGCAGCACGAGTTCTTCACATGCGATGTGCAAGGCTTCGTGAGCGTGCGTCCATGATCACGAGTGACTCTTGGCGGCAGAGTCGATAAATGCCTCATTAGAAAAGGCAATGCTCATTTTTTATCGTCTATGACTGCGGAGTTGTCGCTACCACACCTGGATTTGTGCGGCTATTTTGCGGTACGAACTTAGATACACGAAGACGTTTACCTCGGTAGAACTGCTTGATTCCTCAAAGACAACGGTGAAGCATGTGAACGCTAGTTGCATACGCAGCCGACACCCGTGGGGATCCTGCGAAGCGCCTCATGGAGACGGCGTATGAGGCATCTTGTCTGATCGCGTAGCCGTCAGCGTACTCGCTTGAGAGCGCTTTCTCCAGGAATAGCGAGGCAGGTGGAGCCGCGCTCCTGTGGGCATGCATGCGCTGAGACCGCTTGGAACCCCTTAACTAGTCTCACGTTCAACAAAGCGACTAGACATATGTCAGCATAACACGGAATAGGTCCTCGAATACGGGCATAAACGATGGAGTTTGAGTCTCTTCCAATTGTAATTCGCACCAGCCTTTGCGGACATCTCTCCCGTGACTGCTTTCGGTTCCACTCGTTTCGCTCGGGCTTCGAATACGCCAGTCTGAGCCTTTACATGAGCTCCGTGATCTGCATTCGAAGGATGATGATGATCATGATGACAGCGGTCAATTCGTGATTACGCTGCTTACGTCCGTTGACGACGCATTGCTTGCACAGACGAAAGTTCCGACACACGGCTTGCGTGCCATTCTCGTACTCTTTGTGGACAGCTTTGGAGCGCCCTTCTCAGCGGTGACACGTGGATGCAGTCAGGTGGTCCGGTACGCCGACCATACAACTTGCTACGAGTACCAGCCCGTGGCGCGCTCAGACTGGTTTCATCGCACCGTTTACGCTTTTGCGAGGTCCCTGTAGATGCCTTCGGTTCCCTTACCCAATGGTTTACCCTGAAACGACCTGCTTCTTCTGAGCGATTGCCTCGGCGAGTACGTTATCGGGCATTCGCGCACTACCGCATTCAATAGGGGATTTGTAAAAGTCAATGTCAATCCTGATGAGACAAAATCCAGAAGCGAACTCCAGACCGGAGATCGTATCAATAACCTTCGATCCGTCGATGCTGCTAACGTGCAGAGCAGTGACGCATGCTCCATGGGAAGCGATTGCTGCAATGTGGGAAATCCGAGTGTGAGATCCTTTTCCATGGAAACAGAAGAGACGGAAACGCCCGGTTGCATATCCCCGGAGCAATACGATGGGGATGTCGCATGCGGTTTCGTCGACGGCAACGAAATGATGCGGATTTATGAATCGAGTGGTGCCCGTAACTTGATGCGGCACGAGCTTTTGAACACGTCGAACGACGCTGCCGACTTTTTCGTGCCCTCAGACAGGATGTCGACATGCTGCGCAGCGTTACCCTGAGGCATGAATATCGAAAAACTGCAGCATGCATCATCTGAACACGCTGCACACAAAAAATGGAGCAGCTCAGCGCCTTGTGCGCACCCACTGGATGTTCAAGTGGGATAACGAACGTACGCCTCGTCCGAAGGCGTCGTGAATGAACTCCATTCCAGTGCCAGAACGACGACACACAACTTCCAAAAGAAAAACGTTGCTGCCGGCAGTGTACAGTGGTGGCGAGAAACTCGCCCTGGACAAGAAGTCTCCAACGGATGTGCAGATGCCTCCCAGCCTTGCTCGGCGGGCCAGCTACTACTGCCTCCAACTTTCTCTCATATAGTTCGACTTTGAGTGATTGTCCAGTAAAGTTCTCTCGTTTCAGCTCTGGAGGTCTTCTTTCCATCGCTGCCCATATCGTTACATTGATCGCGGCGTTAAAGTCCCGGCTCACAAACTCCATACGTTTCTTGCCATTGATGGTGCTTCCTAATGCAAGCAGTCCACGAACTTTCGCCATCCTTTCCATTTGCTCTTCCGTCAGCGGTCCATACTTTGCGATATCCTCAGGGCTCCGCTGGCACCTTTCCATCTCGACCCTCTGAAGTGTACACCCCAGTTCGTGATGTGTATAGGACGTTCGGAACTCATCTACAGGTATCGTAACAAAACGCCTTGCGCACTCTTTGTACGTTCTTGTCGTTGGGGCTGGCGTGGTCCCCTTTTGGGTCTTCCAGCGCCCTGCTTCGTACGCTACTACGAGCCTCTGACTTTCATTCCTCTTCAGAGCGCTCAACTGATTGAAAAAGTTGGCAAACGCCCGCTGCTTCCCACAGTGCAGATTCATACGCAAACGAGCCCACCGGGGCTTGGTACACTCCTCCCACAAGGCATCCCAATGAGCAACGCGTATTTCCATGAATTTCCGAAAAGCTTCAAAGTCCGCTCCTCGACTCGTCACCTCGCCCAAAACTTCGAGGTGATCCTTCATTCCTGCATTCCACGTACCAATTTTCTTCCTTGCATTCATTATACCGGATTCTCGATAGTATCTCGCTCTCGAGAACCTCAAAAGACGTATGTGTTTCTGACGTAAGTTGCCGTCAGTACCATCTTCCGCACGTTTGGGTACAGCGATGGTTATGATATTCGTATTCCCAGGGTCTGCGCCAACGACAAAAAAGTTATCCTGAACTTTCTGTGTCGCAGGATCCGCCTTCCTCTTATCTTCATCTTTCGTCACAGACGGAACTGGACGATCTTTCTTCAAGCGCCGCTAGTGTACACACATGGCCACTACATCGGTTTCGATCATCCCAGTAATACCCCTTGTTTGCTCACATTGAGACGTTTGAAATCGAAGATTCTCTTGCAGAACGTCACCCGGTTTTCGCCGGAGAACCCCTCCCTGCTAACATTGAGCTCGGGACTGATCTCTTTCATGAAGTCATGAAGGATTCTGGAGTCGACAGTCACAAAATGTGACTTGATGTTGCACATTGGAACGACGTTGAAGCGCTTCCCCATTCGGACAGCCTTCCGTCTCTCCCACTCTTCATTTTTTCCTCACTCAGCTTCATCTCCGCCTTGCGTTCGGATTCTCGGTCCAAAAATACGATTTCGCGCAGAATTAAGGGATAACATCTTTTTCCATGTTTTTTTCATATCTGATACCTTTTCTGCTGGATTCGCCGGCCCCAAGACCGCACGGTTCTCTTCAATAGTGGCGCGGATTACAGAAACCTCATTCCTTCTCCTATATGACGCCTTCTTGTCGACGAATTCGATCTCCTGTTCATGCTGACAATCGTTCGTGATGCTGTCGATGATCGCGCATATTCCTTTGCGAGAGAGGCCCGGATACTACGCAAAGATGGAGCGTATCATGAAACGTTCGAGTTTCACGACCACGTGATTCTTCAGGTTCGTGCGGTACTCCATCGCCGCGTATTCGTAAATTCGCGAGTCACCCCTGTATGGAGCACCGCTGAAGCGGTATTCGGAGTGATAATCGTGGAGGGCGTGCACTCACTTATTTTTTGCTCCGCGCTTCCCCTGTGCCAAGCATCAGGTGACGATGAAAGCTCTTGTCGAAAAATTCCTCCTCCGAAACCTCGACTGTTTCGATCTGCGTCACGTCGCGATACATCGCCTTCACCAAAAGCATTATTCCTGAGGAAGCCTTTATGATACTCACGGAGTACGACTCGACGCACGGTTTCTCATGCCCACCCGCAACTTTCGCTCTGATAGATACTTGATATATCAATTAAGACAGGATCCCAGGCTCGTGCTTCATGCTTCTCCCAGTGGCAGGTACTTTAGTCAGATCTGAGCAACTCGTTCACAATTTCGTTCAGCTCGGGAGTAGGAGCAGGATGCTGCATCTGGGCGTCGCCCAGGTCCCAGTGGACTCTTCGTCTATCGCCTCGCGCTATCGCAGGCAGCGCTTCTGACTGCGCATCTTGCAGGCTCCCGGAATGAGAATTCGCCGTGATTGCGTGTCACATGTAGGATTCCGCGAGCCGACGCCCTCTGTGGTATGGCAACGCCGTTCTGTCTCCGTGCAGCACCTGCTTCAGCGGTATAAGCGCTACGGCGAGTGCTCGAGGCAGGCACTCGGCACACGACACAGCATACGAAACGACCAGTGCATACGAGAGGAAGTACGGGGAATGGAACTTGAAGGTAGGTGCTTCCTAGTAGACGCTTTCCCGAAAGCGAATATCCATCCCGAATGCCGGCATCCGTGGTCAACGGAAACGTGCTGTCATCGGGCAGGGAATCCACACAGCGCCGGAAGGAACGGTCGCCTCGCGCGCAGCGTCGAAATTTTGAGCCGCGGGGGGCGCTGTCTGATCACCAGCACCGCCGCTGCCGCCGCTGCCACCACCACCACCACCACCGCGGATGCTCGCGTCGAACACACGCGGGTCAACCGACGGTGTCCACAGAAACGCCTCTCTGTGGCGATGCGGAATCTGCCGCAGATTTGGTGCTGGGTACAGAGCACAGTACCGAGCGTCGCATCGTTCGCGTTGCCTTCGTGTTGCCAAAGAGTTACGTCTGGTGTGAACAGTCGTTTGTGTTCTAGTGACGACGACGTTTCTTATTTTGCGTGTCGTAACGGAAGAAGATACGTTTTTCCGTCATATGTACTATGAACGCTCACGCAGCGCAAAGCTTTGAAACAGCGAACTACAGCAGCGTTGGTGAAAACCACCGCGAGCGGACCCTCAGCAGCTCAATTTACGAGACGGACCCGGTGTCGCCGGACACTGCGGTCAGTTCGGAGGCGACCGCGTTTCAAGAATCTTTTCCAAGTTTGAAATTGAAGGAGAAGGACACACCTAACCGACGTTGGTGGCGGTTTTGGGCACGCCCGTCGGCTGCTGGTGAAGATCCCGAGGCAGGCGACCCTAAAAAGGCGGCAAAGGCCTCTGGTCCGGAGAGCGCTTACACCACGGGCGTGACTGCACGGCGAATCTTCGCGCTTGCCTGGAGCTCGTCTGCAACTATGATTGTTATCGGATTCATCGCTTCTATTTTGGAAGGAGCAACGCTACCAGCGTTCGCGATTGTCTTCGGTCGAATGTTTCAAGTTTTCACGAAGAGCAAAAGCCAGATCGAAGGCGAAACATGGAAGTATTCCGTTGGATTCGTCGGTATCGGTGTCTTCGAGTTCATCGTAGCCGGGTCAAGAACGGCTTTGTTTGGGATCGCAAGCGAACGTCTAGCTCGGGACCTGCGAATCGCGGCTTTCAGCAACCTGGTCGAGCAAGACGTAACTTATTTCGACCGCCGCAAAGCTGGTGAGCTCGGTGGAAAGCTGAATAACGACGTTCAGGTCATCCAGTACTCGTTCTCGAAACTCGGTGCGGTTTTATTCAATCTCGCCCAATGCGTTGTCGGTATAATCGTGGCGTTTATATTCGCGCCTGCCCTCACTGGCGTCTTGATCGCGCTCTCACCGTTGGTTGTGCTCGCTGGTGCCGCCCAGATGATCGAGATGAGTGGCAATACGAAAAGAAGCTCTGAAGCGTATGCGAGTGCTGGATCGGTTGCAGCGGAGGTGTTCTCGAATATTCGCACGACCAAAGCCTTCGAGGCAGAGCGCTACGAAACGCAACGATACGGCAGCAAGCTTGATCCCTTGTACCGTCTGGGGAGGCGACGCTACATCTCAGACGGTCTCTTCTTTGGACTGTCTATGTTGGTGATTTTCTGTGTCTATGCGCTTGCCCTGTGGTGGGGCGGGCAACTGATCGCTCGCGGCTCTCTGAATCTGGGTAATTTGCTAACTGCATTCTTCAGCGCCATACTCGGCTTCATGGGAGTCGGTCAGGCGGCTCAGGTCTGGCCTGACGTCACCCGCGGACTCGGTGCTGGTGGCGAGCTCTTTGCAATGATCGACCGTGTACCACAGTACCGACGTCCTGACCCCGGCGCTGAAGTCGTCACGCAGCCTCTGGTACTGAAGCAAGGCATTGTCTTCGAGAACGTCCACTTCCGGTACCCGACACGCATGAACGTGGAAGTGTTACGAGGGATTTCCCTGACAATCCCTAATGGAAAGACGGTCGCTATTGTCGGCGGAAGCGGTGCCGGCAAGTCGACCATTATTCAGCTCCTGATGCGCTTCTACGATATCGAACCGCAAGGCGGCGGTCTCTTGCTCTTCGACGGTACGCCCGCCTGGAACTACGACTTTCACGCCTTGCGTAGTCAGATTGGGCTTGTTTCGCAGGAGCCGGTTCTATTTTCTGGAACCATCCGCGATAATATTCTCTATGGCAAACGAGATGCTACAGATGAGGAGGTCATTCAGGCCTTGCGCGAAGCCAATGCGTACTCTTTTGTTATGGCATTACCCGATGGACTGGATACCGAGGTCGGAGAGCGAGGTCTGGCGTTAAGCGGCGGCCAGAAACAACGCATCGCTATCGCTCGAGCGATTCTGAAGCATCCAACGCTACTCTGCTTGGATGAAAGCACCAGCGCTCTGGATGCAGAGAGCGAGGCTCTCGTTCAGGAGGCGCTGGATCGGATGATGGCCTCTGACGGCGTTACCAGCGTTGTGATTGCCCACCGCTTGTCCACAGTGGCGCGTGCAGACCTCATTCTCGTAATGCAGGATGGTGTCGTGGTTGAACAAGGCAACCACTCGGAGCTCATGGCTCTGGGCCCATCAGGATTCTACTACCAACTCGTTGAGAAGCAGTTGGCCAGCGGTGACATGAGCGCTGCCTAATACATCATGAAACGCGTGAGACAAAGCACTGCATCGTGCGGATGCCATGGAAGCGGAAGATAGACGGAATGACGGGATCGCTTGTGTGCCAACGTATCAACGGAAACGGTGTTACTGAGGCGCTAGTCGCCGATGTTGGTCAGGAGCGTCGTCTTCGTGGACGTGTGTCCGTTCCAGCAGCGTCGTGTGACCATAGCGGATGCCTGATGCGCGCCACAGTGACGTCAGCACCGATTCTTTTTAGCAGTGTACTGGTGCGCACTGGTACGTCCTCTCCAGACAGAACGCATCACGAGCAGATTCTGCACTGCGGGTACGCTACGCATCAAGGATATCCTTGGTGCAGGATATCGTGCAGGTGCTGTGTACACTGCACCTACGACAAATTTGATGTACATCCTGCATCATGCATCGTGGACGCGATACGCATCACCGATGGGATACACTGCACACATCATACATCCCCTCCATTCATCGCATCGTATACATACATTCCGATCGTTGCTATACGGTGCTTGGTGTGTGTGTGTGTGTCTGTCTGTGCGGATGCAGAACACCAGCATGGCGCAGTGTGCTGCGCTTCGAAACAGGCCGCATGAACCAGCGACCGCATATGCGATTATCGGATGAACGGTTGACAGAGATGGAGATTGCCGGTGCTCGGACAAGTCTAGCTGGCTTGAGGTGTCGTTGCTGGCCCGCAAAGCGACCTGCAAATTGTATATGATAGATGATAGAGCACTTTATCTGAAGCGTTAAAGTTTTTCATGTGATCTGCCGAGTAAACACACCATGCGCTAGACAGGTTATCATCTACAAGTCCAGTTTGGCGAGCGCGATGACCTGCAACGAATGATCAAGCGACGCATCGACAGCTCATGCGCATTGTCGTGGAATGGAATCCGGCTGAAATGTGTGCGAGAAGGTCGTCACCTCCTGATGGAACGCGATGAATTGCACGAGGCGGACGCATTCAACGATGGAAGGCATCCTCGGTAATGGTGAATCGTGGAGCGCCATGAAAGTGCACCCATTGGCATGCGGGGCCTTTTCCAGTGTCCAGAGACGGAGATCCGGGTGTGCTGGGTTTCCAGCGTTCGCCGTGCCGTTCCATCATGTACGCGTACCTCGTTCCAGGCCGGGATGGAAGTCTGTCGCTCGTGGCGACCGATGAGTTCATCGAAGGGGTTCGGCGTTTCATCCAAGTACCAACCTGGTGAATGACATGATGACCGCCAAAAATGCAAACTCGATGATCAATCCGGAAGCACAAAATAGTTTCTGGCGTTCACTGAGGCGTTCAAGTCTCTGCGCAGAAAAAAGGACTTGTGCACATGAGTTCTGGTAGAGTCCCAGCTCGGCAAGTTACTCGCTTTCGATTTCGTGGCAGGCTGACGCTCGGTCATGCTTCCGGACACCACATCGTGGATGTGTCGCTGCTTTACGCTCTCCCTGGATGCCCGCTTCAGCGCCAGTTTGCGCTCGAGATGTGTGAATCTCGCTCCGAAGCCATCAATGGGCATCGTGCAGCACCGATCCCTGCACGCGTTGTACCCGTCCATCAAAGGGACAAACGTGAAGCTGTTGCGCTCTCCAAAACGTGCCGCGTCAGAGGTCTCGAGCAAACGACGCGACGCATCGGTGCTGTTGTTCTTCATCTCAATGAAGAGGTTGGCGAGTGACCGCCTCGTGACATGGAGCAACGGAATCGGTTGTTGAGGACGCCAGCATGCTCTCCGGTCCTTGTAGCAAAGATCGTCTGGTCGAAAAATCTGGACCCGCATGTACTCTCTGAATGAAGCGTATGCAGCATCGCCTCTGTCCAGGACAGGGTTCGGGGCATTGGCACGGGTCCTGGTGCCGACCTACTATTCGCTGGTTTCTCACCGATCGTCCGTCATGCCCGGCGCTCGATTATACCGGGTCCATGAACCATTGAGGAACTTCATCTGGTTCCCGTTCGGGATATTGGATCCGTCCTCTTGACTTTGAGGCTTGGCGATCGCCTTGTTGCCCTTCACCCAGGCATTCGCGCTCGCCACGAAATCTCTCCTTCATCCAACTTGAACGGGTAAAAATGCGATCCGTTGCTCGAATGAAGCATAGGCGTGGAAGCGTGCATGCAGGCTGATGTTCCGTCGGTCTCTGCAAACCCGGTAAATGCTTTCGAATTACTCCCTAGTCATGGGCAATTTTGAATTCGCCCAGTGAATGCCCTTGGCAAAGCTGTCGAATGATTCATACTTGAGGGTAGGGACCAGTCGCAGCTGACCGCGCAGACCTTCATACACTGCGGTACAATTCACAAGTCTCTACGGCGTTGGAATGCCCCCTGGTCCGACATGTGTGAGCACCGCATCCAATGGACGCTCGACGAGGCTACGTTACTCGGATATGGCGAGGGCGTCCGCTTCACTCTGTAACGCATTTTGCAGGAACATGTAGTAGCGCAAGACGCGAGAGAGCCAGACGTCAGATATACGAACTATCCTTCCGATGCAACGTTTGTCGGTCGAGGCACGAAGCAACATGATGAGACTGGGCGAGTGCTGGCGATGTTCGCGCCCCCTGCGACATATCTTCTAAACGCATTACCTCTCTGAACTCTTCAGCAAGAATCAGTTTTTGTTGCCTCCACGTACATCCCGAGAATCCCTTTCATGCGACCCCGCTTTTCTCGGTCAGTAGAGAGAAGCGACAACGCGCTCAAGGCGCGCTTCATGAAGCTCCGGTGAATGACCCGCGTATGCTTTTGGTATAGGCGGATGATTTGGTGCTTCTCGGCACCTGCGCGGTAAATGCTCCGACCGCCTAGGTGGTGCGGCGACTAGTCCAGGTATTCTGAAAGGCAAGTGCGCAAATCTCTGATCACGCGATCATCCTGTACAGCATCTTCTCTCCTGAGCATCAGTTGTGCTGTCGCACGAAAGCTAGATCGAAAGATTCCTGAGGAATATGGGCGGTAGATAGCCCTGTATGCGGAACTACGAGAAATATTTGCCTGACGAGGTGCGTTGAAAAGATGAAAGCAAGGCGAGCCTTCTTCGAATCATAAGCTTTGCTATGCGTAATGGCGCCCTACATCCCTCAGTGTTTCTGGTGCGAACGACTCGTTCATTGATCCTTGAGCGTAAAAATGGCGTTGAACGACAGAAATAACACCTCCGACTGAATGGAACAGGATAAATACAATGGCATGAAGAGGTGATCCTCGTAAATACCGGATGCATAATCCGTGACCACTTTTGAATGATGTAAAGTGACATTGTCTGCGAGCAGGGGAGAGAATTCAGGGAGGCGAGCTCACGAAGCCTCCATCGATGAAGGATCAATTGTGAACCTATCGTGTCTGCTTGTCAGTTTGTACACGACCACGACATTCGATTGCCACTCGGTCTGATGGAATCGTCGAATCCGCTCGTGTTCTGTTTACGTACAGCGCTGTACCTCATTTTAATTACCCATGTGCACGTCCGCAATTTCTCCCCGGATCAAGCATGATCGATTGAGAAGCGCGCCCCTGGTACCTGAAAGCAGAAGCGTTCGTGCCCCCGTACGAAATCAACGGCATGTTGGTCAGCACGCGATGACCTCCCAGTGAAGCATGCTTTCACTTCCTTTGCCCATCGGTGCTCTTTTATTAACATTTGCTTCAGCGGTGCGAACACGGCCTATTCTGTTGATTCTCCAGTAGTAGTAATCCTCAAGGAACGGACAGATTGTAATGGATTGTCGACCAAACAGCGAAGCAAATGGGGTTGAATAACTTCTGTTTTGAGTACGCGGCGCTTAGAACCAGGACAACGAGGCCGGGCAGCGCATCTGCCGGCTGACCGTGGACCGACTGACTCGTATGAGAAAAACTGTTTCTTTTCACAAGCTCGCAATGACTTCATACAATCTCTTTGCGCGACCTTTCTCCAATCTACAGGATACAACCCATTTCTTGAATACCTGTGTGAAACAAAACACAAACCGAAAGTCCGTTCTGGCAAAGGTGTTCCAACACGCTCTGCTTTACGTCAAAGGAGCATAGAATCGCCGGTTCAGTCGCAACTTGCATCCGGCTCCATTCCATACCACAGCATCTGCCATGAATGAGGGACGTTTGTCGCTTTCGCTTCTTCTTTCGAGGATGCACGACACTGCCAAAACGCAGCGCTGCCGTCAACTACCAGGCATCTTTGGTGAGCGACACGCTGGCACACACTGCGCCGTTGCAGCGTTGTGCGCATAGCGAGGTGCCGTCCACCAGACGTGACGCAAAGTGTTCCGACCAACCGTCGATGCACTTGTTCAAAGCGTTCAGCGTGTAGAAACGTTCACAATGACCATGAGGAAGCGTCCGCAGCCTGCTGCAGGGTCCCGGGTTCCCACTGGAGCGCGGGCCAACGTACCGCTAGGTTGCTGCTTCATTCAGACACCTCTGCTGCCGGCAACTCGTGAGATCAACTCAACGCGTAAATCTGGTACGCTGTCTTAGCCTTGATCTCGAGAAACCTAAACATTTCCTAATAAAAAAAGATAATTCTTCGATATTCGGTTCCCAGTTCGCATCTTCAGCAGAATCGTCCGCGGGTTGTACACGTTCGAGCGTGCAACCCAACGTCAACTGCTTTTCCTGGTCGTGCTGTTTTTGTCGCAATTCAAAAGCTCCGCAGTTAATTTCTAATCCTAAAAAGCACTCGTTTCCTTCCTGGAGTCCGTACAGGTTTCAGGCACATCGTGACGTATTCGGCTGTGGCAGCAGAAACCTGCCGGTTTCCAACTGACCCTTTTATGAAACGAGCAGCGCAGACGCGGCGCTTGAAGCGTACCCCACCCCCCGCTCGAGCGCTTGACCTTGGCGTTCGGACGCTCAGCGAGGCCTCTGCAAAGGGAACGAGCGCTTTTAGCCTGCGCTATCACCGTTGAAGGTTTGACTGGAAATGAGCCTGTCGATTCAATCGAGATCCGGCAGGGAGCTCTTGCGTTTGTCGCTAAGAGAGCCAGGCGCTCCACAGACTGTGGACGACCTCCAGCAACTGCTGTGGCTCCAGGGACCTCGGGTGAAGCCGTTGCGTCAGCGCTTGACGCTGCCCACGGGGGTTGCCTCAGCACCCAAAGCTCGTAGCCTGCTCGAAGCAGGTCACAAACTGGAGGAGTATGGAATTCGAGTTGATGCTGGGGCGCAGGACTTTGTGGTGCACTTCAAAGATCTGGGGCCGCAGGTCTCTTGGCGGGGTGTCTTCCTCGCTGAATACTTAGGACCCCTGGTCCTGTTTCCGATTGTCTTCACTCTGCAACTAGGGGGTCTGGACTTTAGCTACGCGTGGCATCGGGCGCTTCCCCAACAGAGGGCGGCTCTAGTGGCGTGGACGCTGCACTTTGCGAAAAGGGAACTAGAGACGCTTTTCGTTCATCGCTTTTCAAACGCGACAATGCCATGGCGCAATCTCGTCAAGAACTGCGCGTATTACTGGGGCTTTGCGACCTATGTTGCGTACTTCGTTTGTCATCCGCGCTATACGCCGGTCGCGTCTCATATCCAGTTTTGGATAGGCGTGTTGTGCTTTGGCATCGGTGAGCTGGGCAACCTGGTGTGCCACTGGCGCCTGCGGCAGTTGAGACCCGCGGGAACGCGCCTGCGGCAGATCCCGTACGGCTTCCTTTTCGAGCTTGTGTCGTGTCCGAACTACACATTTGAGGTACTGGCGTGGGTGGGATTTAACTTGATGACGCAAACAATCGCAGGCATCCTGTTTATGCTCGTGGGTACACTGCAGATGATGATCTGGGCCCAGGCGAAGCATCGCCAGTATCTGAAGGAATTCGGAACCCTCTATCCCCGGTCGAGGAAACGCATGTTTCCTTTCATTTGGTGAAAGCACAGCAGGTCGCAGAACCTGTTTGCGTGCTGATGGGCACGTCCTGACTTGGAGGTGCGAGGCCGGTGCGTATGTGACGTTTCGTCACTCTTGGATGATGGCGGATTCTATGATCGTTGCAACTCGTGCAGTGAAACGCACCCAGACTCGTGATGATGCTCAGTATTCGAGCAGCGAAAGCGCACTCGGATGATTTTCCCAGCATACCGTGGCGGCGACTCGTCATCACCCTGAATACGAACGTTTAGGGTACGCGCTTGTTTTACATACGTACTAGGAAACCGTGGCGCGCCATACGGCTTGGTGATGCACTGTTCACGACCAGCATGCCGTCACCAGAGCACCTGGTGCCAGCCGAAGCCTTCAGCTTCCGTTACCGATCGTTTGATAGCGCCAGTCAAGATGGATCGGTTCTTGACCTCAGCTCTACCACGAGCGTATTAGCCAACACGCGCAGCTGCTGCACACCAGCCGGAACGAATCGCACTCGACTAGCAGTGAGCTTCATTAATGTTGCGAGATCAGTTGTATCCCAGTGCTCATCCAGAGGCGAGCTCCACTCGATCACAACACAGTGAAAAGGCAATCGAATCGCTTCAAGGTTTTCGCGAAGACGCCAGAGACGCATACGTGGACTACTCGGCTCCTGCAGGTACTCCGCGACGCTCTCGATGCGGACAGCGTCTGCGACGATAAGTGCTGGGCTCACTTCAGGATACGCCAGAAACTCGATTCCAATAAAGAGTGTTGTAGGAGAAGCGCTGCGGTCGGCAAGCGATTTCGCCCAGTCCGACGGATAACACACCCGGTGGACAAGAGGGTTCTGGTCGGTAGCGTGCCACCGCCCAAAGACCTCGAAACGCCTCGCATCGTGTCGGTAGGTCTTTGTGTGCGCATCTCGAAGCGACGGGTCCACAAAGTATTCATTCAGTAGGCTTGCGTCTCGAAGCGTCACGTATAGGGTATCTCTCGTGTGCCTATGGAACAAGGTACAGTTCCCTATTGCGAGGATGCCTGCGTAGACTCGCACCCACTCGTTCCGGAATAGCTCGGGGTGCGTTGGCTCGTTCTCGACCTCAACGCAGTGAACTTGGTGAGCTCGGAAAACGGCTTCGCGCTTACAGAGGCAGTGCTCAACGCAACACGCTGCACATTTTCCAGAGTCCGCGCTCATTCCCGAGCGTCGTCGTTCCACCGGCGCCGGAGGTTCCCTATCGCGCAGTCGTATCTCGCACCACAGCGTCTATCGGGTAGAGCCGAAGCTCCTCACACTCGGAGCTGTTTTATTCGCGTTCTTGCTCTAGGGAGCGGTACGCGCGAACGCCCACCCCAAAGCGTCATCCGTTGCGACCTGTGACGCGACGTACAGGCGCGTCGGTGCAACCCAGTAGTCGTATCGAACTGGAGGTGGTCTGTTGAAGTGTTCGTTCTGCGCCTACCTTTCTATTTCTTTTCACTTTTATTTTTTGGTGTACAGCATCTGGATTCGAAGTGCAGCGACCGGGGCATACGAGTTCATGTGTAGTGTCAGGGTTTTCGGTCGGATTCCCAGAGCGATTCTATCGAATATTTTGCGCTGGAACTCGGTACATCATCGAAATCATGGTGATTCACAACGCATCCGAATAAGCGTTCGACATAGAACCCATATCATGAGGTAGTGCATACGTGCAAGCACACATTCTTCTCCATTGCCTCTATGGTGCATGCTCAAAAGAGACACTCTTCAAGTTTTCGATCTCTGGACGTTAAACGCAACTCGTGGACGGAGCGATTCGCACCGCTGGATGGATTGTCATTCTACTACATGCTGTTTCGTCCCCGCGGAGAGAGTATTCGAATGCTTTGTCGCAGTGTATAGTAAGGGATCGAAATATCGATGAAACGTACCGCATATATCGTAGACGAATGGCCTACAAGATATATTCTTTGCTGAAAAGTGCAACGAGGTCTGCATCCATCCTTCACGTCAGTTATATCACAGTACTCTGATGGTCGAGGAGCACGGGAAGGAAGCAGGATTTGTGTTACGTACCGAAAATCGATCTTCTTAGAGACTGGTTGCGGTCCATGGTTTAAAACTACTCGTCGATCACCTTACGGGAAGCAAAGAAAAGCGATGATCGTAGCCGCAAACGGCGTCTCTGTTTCGCAGAAGTCTGTTCGTGCGGTCCCAAAAACACTGAGACATATCGTCGCAAAAAAGTCCTAGTCCATACACGGCCATCTTCGACAGAAACAGCAACTACAACAAAGCTCCTGGAAAGTCACTATGGATATGAAGCACAAGGACGTCGGTTTGTTTTTTCAGTCGATGCGACTTGCCTCGTACGAAACGCTCTGAGCGTACACGAGCAATCAGAGTCCGTTGTGTATAAGATCGAACTTGAAGAGCAGCCTCGTACAACAGGTTCAACCACGTTGTCGAATTAAGGGTCCCTTTTCCCTGACGTCTAACGACGTCCTTCTACGGGACAAACTGGCATTTCATCATTCCTGTTGCGTTCGAGATCTTGCCGATTCTGTCTGGATAGAGCTGGTTTTCATTCTTTAGTGGTTTCCGTTGGTCTACCCCATTGAGGGAGTGTTTTGTATCGTGAAACGTATCGATCGATGCATGGAGCGAATCGCTGAAGCGCTCAGCATACAACACTACCGGGGCACCTGTCGTCCTTTCTGCGCAAGTGCTATCTCCTCCGGGAATGTCCTCAGCTAAATGCATAAAGCAGTGCCTTGATTTTAAAATATTATGGGATGAACTGGGGCGTACAATTCAGACGGCCGAGACGGGGAAGAGCCAGCAAATCCTAGAAGATATAGAAAAGTACGGTGAGGTGACAGCAAATGAAATGGAACGGAAGGCACGACTTCAAGGACTCCTTAAAATGGTGACTTCCACCAGCGGCAATAAACGAATGGAGTTTATGAACCGAGGCTGTAACGCAGCAATCCATATAAGGAAAAGTGCGATGCTGGAGACGAGACCTCCAGCGTCGACACGAGCGAACTTTGTGGGACAACCTCTCAAAGTTGAATTATATGAGAAAAAGATGGAATCAGTTGTAGGTGGCCGGTCCGAAAAGACCAGGAGGCGTCTGCAAGTCAGTTGGCGACGAGTTGTCTAAGGTGGGTTTCTCCGCACTACTGTACACTGCCTGCAGCAACTTTTGTCTTTTGAGGCGTTCGTTGTTGGTGTGCGGTGCAGGGGAGAGCGTGGCTCACTGGGATGCGCGCAGCGAGCACTTCGAAAACTGTGGGAGCGCACGAAGAAACAGGCCACCTGGGCGGTGCTCATTCAACGTATGTTTCGTCAGCTCAAGTGACGAACGCTGAGCATGAAAACGAACTGCAGGTGGTCGACCTGCCAAGAGCGCCTCCATCGCTATCGAAAGCAGTCACATACTTTTACATCACTGGATTTGGCCGGTTTGCGCTTATGGAAGACAACCCGACGGAGCGTGTCGTGCTGCGACTACGAGAAATCCTGCAGGATCCAGGTCGCGTTCAGATGTTGCACGAGCGGCTTGTGCGAATCGTCGATCTGCGGATCCTCGAGGTGTCGGCAGCAGCGGCTCACGAGACGCTTGCGGAAATGAAAACCCAGTGCCTCCAAATGCGACAAAAACCAAATATCTCGTCAGATGGCAGAAACAGGACGGTCTGTTTCTTGCATCTCGGAGTTGACGCATCCGCGGATGGTTTCCTCGTCGAGCGCAGTGCTGTGAATGAGGCGCTTTTTCGATTCCCCGACGAAAGAGGCTGGCAACCGACAACGCCGATTCCAATCGTCCGTGGTGCTCAGCTCGGTGCACGCTACGAACTTGACGGGGAAGCGTTGGCCTCTCTCTGTGAACGCACCGAGTCCCTGCTGAACGAGTGGGGTCGAACGAACTGGACAGTGCGTGTCAATGACGACGCGGGTCGTTTCTTATGTAATTACTTATTTTATCTCTCCGCATTTGAGGGTCTTGCGGAGAACGGGCATCATCTGTGGCAGACTTTTTTCCTGCACTGTCCAATGGAAACCGTTGCTCCATTGGCTGTGCAAGTAGATGCTGTTCTGGCATTCATGGTTGCCGTTGCGCAATCGAATGCGCAGCAAGGTCCATTAGAGGGGATTTTGGCCCGCTAGAGCAATCTTGGGGAAAGTGCGCCTGCCTAGCTCCATCTGGCATAGACGGCAACGTGCACACAAGCGTACAACCGATGCACGATAGAATCGTGGATTAGCAGTCACGTTGTAGCATCACGTTTGCGATCGTACAGGCCGGAAACTTCTTGCGCGAAGCATGCAGCAAGATTGCCATGATCATTCGCAGTTTGACGCTAGCTCGATCACAAGCGCCTGATCACGGCGTGACTCGGCGTCGTTAGAAAGAGAGCGGATCGCTCCTTGGGTCATTGGATGGCGTCACCAGCGTCCATGGACATGCCTAGCGTCGCACGGCTTCGATGTGGTATCGCGATGGGGAACTTTTCTGTCGCGGGGCACTGCGGCAGGGAGTGGTAGTGGTAGTGGTGGTGGTAGTGGCGGCGGCGGCGGCGGCAATGTTCAGTGTTCGATCACGTCCACATATGGATTTGATGCTTGCAAAAATCGCAGTCTTGGTGCAGACATCCAGCTAAATCACGGCCTTTTCCTATGGACCCGAATCGTAACAGGGAGTCTGAGTTGACGCCTACGACCCGCCACGCGAGTGCTAAAAGTCGATATGGCTCATCGCGTGGACTGCTCTTAATTCGTCACATCGAGCAAGCTATAAACCACACGAGCGACTTCCCGGAATCAGTTATCACCAGCATCGATGGGATCAATGCTGAACACCGTGAACCGGAGAATGCCCAGAGATACTCCTCGCGCATGACCCCGCGGCTCATTCACTTTCGGGACAGCGTGTGCCGCAGGTGATCACCTTGGAGTCCCTGGCTTCTGGTGTGTACTCGCAATCGCTCCCTTTATCAGGTAACCCAGAGCACCGCGAAAACAGCAGCGGATGCGATCTGCGTCTTCGGGGTTTGATCGTACTCGTGAGTCATGCTGCATCACTGGGCCTTGTCATGCCGATGGATCCGCCATGGGCTCTGGCTCTGCCTGAGTCGAAGTCGCCGACACCGACGACTCGCGTAGCACGCCCGTCTCCAGGTCTAGTTCAGGAAACACGACACCGCGACTGCGCAGGTCCCGCTCAGCATACCGCATGAGTCGAATAAGGCGAGGCAGCTTGTGCGAAATCTCTTGATTCTGATTCGCCAGAATGGCAGCATTCAACTCACTCGCCAACCGGGTCCGCTGTCGTTCGTCAAGGAGTTCTTGAACCATGGAAGTGTCGGGGTGTTGCGTTGCCGTATCGTAGATAAGGAGCGCCATCGCTCTCTCCAGCTCCTCCAGATAACTTTCATCGGTCTGTCCGAGAGGCGCCAGCTCCGCCTGTGCGAAGGTGATCGCTTCTTCGATACAACCCTGTCGAATCAACTCGATAAGGCGCTGTTTTTGCAAACGAAAGTGCAACGTCGGGTTCGAGTCCAGAATTTCAGGGTTAAGCGCGTTCACTCTTTGGATGGCCTCCAGGATGCGACCTTCCTCGACGAGCGCTCGAGCTTCCAGCCGCTGCTGGGTTGCACTGAGGTCCACCCCCGGCTCCATACCCGACTCGCTGGCAAACGCAGCCGCTGCATCCGCATATCCTTCCACCACGAAATAGTTCATCACGAGGCGATTGATATCGCGTTTGTCGACCCGAACCTGTCTAAGGCGTGCCTCCCAGTCGCGTACGCTGAAGGAGCGGCTAGCTCCCGTTGTCGTGGTCGCTGCCGCCGCGACTGGAGTCGCATCTGAACCACCAGTGCCTGCAGCGGTACCAGCACCCGCACCTGGCCAAATTTCAGCGCCTCCCGCCTGCATCGTCGACACAGTGTAGATGAAAACGTCCACAGTTCCCGAAAGCAAACGAAAAGCGTGTTTGCATCAGGGGGTATGCCGGCACCGAGCCGCTCCCTGACGATCGTCGACTCGATCGCAGACGCGCTGCCCCTGGAGCGCCCGCGATATCACCCTTTGTTTTGCCTGCAACGTCTCCTGGAACTTGGGTGCTGCTCGGTAAGGAACTGCAGCTGCGAAACATAGGCTGTGCTACCTACAGGTAGGACACACGCAGGTACATCGTTGGAATGATACAAGCGCGAAGTGCGCTTCGGAAAAGTCAAAAACCCGATAACGGCTCCCGGAGCGCTCTCGATGCTTGCGAGGTCCATGGCAGATGCTGGGAGCATGCCGGTCATTATAGCGTGCGGAATACTTCCGATGAAGGGCATGCGCACTAGACTTTGTGTCCTCAGCATCTGATATGATAGCCAGCAGAGGTCGCCGATCGAGCTTTGCGCTCCGAACGAGAACTTGCTGTCTCTGTTGGCGACTGGCAATGCACGAGTGGACCTGGCGACGGCCGCCAGCGCCTTGCAAACCAGAGTCGGGTCGTATGTGTTCGAGGCGTACCGCCAGCACAGCGTCGTGCAGCGACAAGACGCACCCGCTTGATGACATGGGATGCGGCGACTGTGTTGATTTCGACACAGGATTGCATCTATGGAGGTATGATGTCGGCAAGCTAGAGGAAAATCATCGAGCAAGCAGAGAAACTCCTGGCATATGGGCATCAGAGGCAGAAGCCGTTGGAGGTTTCATATGACAAGCAATGTTTTTCGTGCAGCGGAGGATTTCGAAAAAAGTAAAGTGGGATGTCAGTACTTTACTTACGTACTCGGTAATGGTGAATCGTGGAGCGCCATGAAAGTGCACCCATTGGCATGCGGGGCCTTTTCCAGTGTCCAGAGACGGAGATCCGGGTGTGCTGGGTTTCCAGCGTTCGCCGTGCCGTTCCATCATGTACGCGTACCTCGTTCCAGGCCGGGATGGAAGTCTGTCGCTCGTGGCGACCGATGAGTTCATCGAAGGGGTTCGGCGTTTCATCCAAGTACCAACCTGGTGAATGACATGATGACCGCCAAAAATGCAAACTCGATGATCAATCCGGAAGCACAAAATAGTTTCTGGCGTTCACTGAGGCGTTCAAGTCTCTGCGCAGAAAAAAGGACTTGTGCACATGAGTTCTGGTAGAGTCCCAGCTCGGCAAGTTACTCGCTTTCGATTTCGTGGCAGGCTGACGCTCGGTCATGCTTCCGGACACCACATCGTGGATGTGTCGCTGCTTTACGCTCTCCCTGGATGCCCGCTTCAGCGCCAGTTTGCGCTCGAGATGTGTGAATCTCGCTCCGAAGCCATCAATGGGCATCGTGCAGCACCGATCCCTGCACGCGTTGTACCCGTCCATCAAAGGGACAAACGTGAAGCTGTTGCGCTCTCCAAAACGTGCCGCGTCAGAGGTCTCGAGCAAACGACGCGACGCATCGGTGCTGTTGTTCTTCATCTCAATGAAGAGGTTGGCGAGTGACCGCCTCGTGACATGGAGCAACGGAATCGGTTGTTGAGGACGCCAGCATGCTCTCCGGTCCTTGTAGCAAAGATCGTCTGGTCGAAAAATCTGGACCCGCATGTACTCTCTGAATGAAGCGTATGCAGCATCGCCTCTGTCCAGGACAGGGTTCGGGGCATTGGCACGGGTCCTGGTGCCGGCCTATTATTCGCTGGTTTGTCCCGTGGCGTCTGCCACGTCCAACTCGGGATCATATCGAGCCCTGAGCGTCTCAGTCCGTCTCACAATATCTATCCCCAGCATCAGAAATTGCACAAAGGTTAGATTGAAAAAATCCAGAGGAGCGCAGGCAGCTAGAAGCCCGGCGTTCAGAACGCGCATGGACAATGGCATTACCAGGTGCTTCAAGTCGAGAGGCGCTGCGTGAGCATTCCCCCAGGACAAGACTCTACGATCACTGGTGCCTTGCTGTATCACATTTCCGGGAAACGTTCCCCGTCGATGGATTTTCGTAGAGCGTCCTCGACAGAGGTATTTGACGAATCCCTCTGGCCTCACACTTTTTGCCCCCTCTCAATGCTCGTACTGTCTTTAGGAGGATCTTTCTCTTCATGATGCGGAGGTTTCTTCTTCTTCTCGTTTACTTGGCGGTTTGGCAGGAACGCGGTCGGTATACGGTATATCCGTTCGTTTTTGCCACGGCCCGTGCGCACTGGGTGGACTTTGCCACCGAGACTCGCCTCTTCTGGGTGTATATCTACCGCTCCTCGCAGTTTTTCGTCATTTCGTCCAGCGGGAGCACGCCCGTGGACCAGAGCTGGCCTTTCACCCCCAAGCACGCATGAGCAGAGAAGCAACTGCGCAGTTGCGTGCTTGTGGAGCTAGAGAACGACTTGTCGAAGAAGTTTGGGGTCCCAGATTCGAATGACTCGTCTATTGATCGTCGAACATAAAAATGGCGTTTGACGATAGAGAAGACGCGCCCGGATGGATGAAACCACTGAGCATAGGCTGGCATCAAGTTTCGCTTACCAACAGTCTCAGCTACGATCTCCGTTACCGTGTAGATTGATGGAAAGCGACGTTATCTGAGAGCAGGACAGAAGAATATGGGAAGGCGAATGCACGAAGACTGCTTAGGTGACGCATCGAGTGCGAAACGCTCCTCTCGTTTGAAGGTTTGTATGCGAACACCCGTCGACATCGCCGCTTGGCCTGGTAGAGTCGCGAAGCTCGCCTGTGTCTTCTTTGCAAACATTGCATTGCCGCTCGTTGAGTATCCACACGCAGATGTACGATTTCTGTGGAATAGAATCTCATCGAGCGAGATGAATACCCGTCTGTCGTGCCCAAACTGTTCGCGTTTCAGTACGGAATCGATCGTGTGTTGCTCAACGTGCGACCAGCGCCACTACTAGCGTGTTTCTTAACTTGTCCATTCGTATCTGCATCACTAGTCGTCTCTACTATATGGAAACTTCACATCATATGGCTTATTCCGTGGTAGTTCTTAGAAAAGCAATGGATTGGCTCCGATGGACGAGCACACAATCCTGTGAATAGATTTATACTGGTTCCGTTCTGAGCGAACGATATGGATTATGCGGACGCCGCAAACGATGGGTCATCCATTTGCCGACGATGGAATACCTTACTTGTACAAGTTCGATCAGATATTCGCAAGCTAGCAATGGCATCGTAAAGAAAGCCGTCAGGCATTCTCTAAGTTACAGGATGCACACCTTCGTTGAATACCCTCAAGAAAGGCAAACATGGCGTGCTGGTCCAGGTGTTCCAGATTTTCCCGTTCTGCGCATAACGTTCGACCTGGCATCGAGGGAGCCAGACTTGAGCCCGACTCGTGCCGAGCATTTCAGCCAAGAACATCGACGCTTCTGGCCACGCATGCGTCAGCGTAAATGCTGTCGCGCGCCCAAGCAGCTTCTCGCCCCGGACACTCGAACGAGATGCTTCTCTGGAGACGTTCACGAATCACGGTGACTGTCTGCGCAGCACTTTCCAATACCCGGAAACTTGTGTATTTTCACGTGGGAACCGTTCACAGCCCTGTGACGTGTCCTGTTTTCTGGACACGCCTTTCATAGATCACGAATCAGTGCAAACACCATTCCATTCGATCCAAAACGCACGACCATGGATGATTTTTTTACTCAGAGTGCTTTGGAGAACAACCCCCGAGCCACTGTTTCCGCTGAACTTGAATGGAATACGCCCAGCGACCGCTAGACACGACCGGAGGCAGGCGCGCCTGCCCTCGAGCAGATCACGAGCTCCATACTCGCTGTCTGTAGCTCCCAGGACGCTAGCAGCTGCGAGATATCCACCAGCTACAGATCGACATCGAGCGGGAGTCCTGCGGGACATTGAGCGCCCGCTCGTCGCCCGCTTCCAATATCAGACACCTGTCGATCCATCCATGCAACGATCGCTTCATGTAAACGAAGATGGCTCGCTTGGCACCATACGATGATGCTGCATCCCATGAAAGCCGCTACCACCAACGCACGCGAGTCTGCGTCGATCCTGCAAGTCCGAATGCCCACACGTCTTCATGCGCACACATGCGAATGTATCACGAGCCTCCAGTCACCCGCATGCTCCATGATGCGTGAACCGAGAATACCGACGCACAAAACAGCCAAATACCTAACTGCATGATGTGATTGGGGATTCGACGCCCTCAAGTTGCACCACAGCTGCCTGAATACGTCCAGCAGCGGCATTCACGGTAGACTCGCTCCACGGAGAGCGCGTCTTCGCGTGCAGATTGCTGCTGCTGCTGCTGCTGCTGCTGCTGCTGCTGGTGCCGAGGCACTCCAGGCGCACCGCTGGAGCAGCAACGGTCCAACGTTTACGCTTCAGAGGTATTTTCTGCTGCTTCCCGTGGGTGCTGTTTGCATAAAAGCTTCCGTTAAACACGAATATGCCATGTTCTTGGTGACGCGACTCTATCGTCTGTTGTGGTACGCTGTAGGTCTGGTTTGGCGCCTCGGCACGTGGCTCGTAGGTGTCCGGGCACCGGCAACCCTTGCGGAGGGTTTTCACGGAAAGAGGCCACGTGCTACAGTCTGGGAAAGAGAACGTGAAGATGCTCAAGGTGCTGCTTTCGGAGGGCGTTCTGGGAGCCCAGCTGACCGCGCTAGCCCCTTCGCCCCAGAGACCGAGTCGGCAGTGCTCTCGTTGCCGCTCGCAGACGGTCGTTCTGGGAACGCTCGCAATCGGCCGCTCGCGGCTTCTACGAGTGCTGAACTTATGTCCGGTGCTGAGTACCATTCTAAAAATGGTCGATATCGAGCTGGCACACCCCACGGGGATAACCTGTATCCAGCAGTCGGTGGTGAGCGTGTTTCGAGCAGTGCGGCCGCCGACGTTTACGAAGAACAGCACCAGCGGTTAGTCCGCCTCGGAGAGCACGAGCTTATGCCTAGCGCTGGGCCGCGTTGGACCGAACAAGCGTCCGACGAGCTATTGGATGAATACTATACGGGCAATGGTGGCGTCATGTATCCAGCAGCGCATACATCGGTGCGGTATCTCGCGCGGAACGGCGCTCGATGGACCACTGCACCGCAGCGGCTCCGCCAGTTTCCTGAAGAGCATGAGCCAGGAACGAGCGTGATGGGTGGCGCTCCATCCGCAAGTGGGGCGACGATCCTCACGGAGGCAGACAACCAGAGCAAGGGGGGCGCACCAGAGTCCGCTGGACCCTCTGGTGCCGATGCTGGCTTGACGTCGAGCTCGATTCGCGAAGCGGTTCTGGAGGCGCTCCGTCAGACCCAGCAAGAGAGCGGCAAATCGCCAGTCTCCATGCAGAGTGATTCTTTTTGGCATTCCAAGGAGCCGCAGGAGATGCGTCGGTTAATGCGCCGTGTCTATATGATCATGTATGCATTTATTTTCTCAACAGCGCTTTTGCTGATTTTCTTTTTTCAACAAGATGGACCTATGACGTCCGAGCATCGTATTTTGCTATGCGTTGTGCTTCCAATCTATGTGTTATGCTTTGCAATGTTGCACTCGTTCGGCGACAACTTTCCCGCAAACCTAGTGATGCTCGTGCTTCTTAGCAGCTGCAGCTGGTTTGCAATTGGATTCCTTTCGGCATTTTACTTGCATCGTAGTGAGCTTGCGCCATTCACCACGGGGGGCCATGCAGCGAAGCTCAGCACATCCCTTGGCAAATTTTCCCGCTGAGTTCGGCTTCTTGCTGCATAAGTCGGCGGAAGATTCCATTTGCTTTCGAGTACTGCTTTGGGATGCATTTCACATTGCCTTGTTGATCAAGCGACATGAACAGTGCCCAGCGTTATCCAGCGTCGGAGCGCAGCGCTTTCCCTACGCGATCTTGCATCACAGGGCTGGAGCCTTGTTTCTCGCGAAGCACGCGAAATCTGGTACGCATATGGTGCCTCCATTCCCCTGTGTATCCGTCCAGCAGCCATGCTTCATTCGCAGACGGTCAGAGGAGCACCGTCCAGCGAATCGGGACGGAGCGGGTGTGCACACCTGCGACTCATTTTGTCTAGTAACGGCTGACGCACGGCGTCTTGCATTCCTCTACAAATCGCCTGCTAAAACTGCTTCTACCACGAGGGACAGTACCGGATCAAAGGCCACAGCACTGAACGCGCTTACGACTCCAGTTCCTGAATCGATGACCGCATGATTGCACCGACCGCGGATGCAAAGAAAGTCGGTAGCCGGTGATGCTCGTCCAAAGTCAAGCGTCGGTAACATGACGTGCTTCCCGCTCGCGCACGAGACGTTCCGCTCTCGAGGCGTTTCAGTTGATTATCCCGCTACCTTAGCGTGTCACTGGTGCGTGTCCTGCAACGCGCTGCAAGCAAGTTGTCGGGCATGTTTCAACAGCGCTGCACAGCGATCGAGCTCAGTCGCTATGGACGCTATTGAACGTGCCAGGTACGCGCGCTCACTCTTCGGTTCCTTTAAGCGCTTCTCTAGTTGACAGAGAATCATTTCCAACTCGGCTTTGTAGTTCCCGATGCCTCCTACGCTGCCCGCCACCTCGTCCTGTTCTGCGAGTCGCTCCCGTTTTCGCGAGCGTTGCGCTTGGATCAGAGCGTGTGCTTTTTCCGCAAGTGCCTCCGGGCCAGCATCTTCATCCAGAAGTTTCCGGAGTTCCGCAGCATCTAGCGTATTTTCTTCGCAGTTCCAGTCGGCAAAGTCGCCAAGCCTCTCGTCGACGAGCGCACACACATCGCGTACCAGCACTCGTAGCCAGGTAGTTTGGACTTGACACCGCCGCTCTGCCTCGTCTCGAGCAGCTAGTACTTGTTGAAAAAGTGACTCAGCGCTTGATAAGCACTCCGACACGGATTGACGAGCATGAAGGGCAGTCTCTATGAGCGGCATTCATAAAGCCAACCATGCAACCCTCTTCGACAACCGCTAGGGTGCACTGCGGCCTCTGCAAACCACAAGCGCCGCAGCGACTATGCACTGGGGCATGGCGTTGCTGCTGCTGCAGCTGCTGCCGCGAACCCGCGTAACGGACGCTTCCTCCAAGTCGGCAAGTCTGGATCTGCATCGTCAGGGAGCTTGCCAGCATTCCAAAGGCGTTCTAAGTTCGACGTACCAGGAACGCCTGTCGCTGCATCATGGAGCTGGCTGCAAAAATATTCGGAGCGGCACGTAGCGGCATCAGTGCTGATCCAGGGTCGGATATTCGCAACTGGCTACCGCATATACAGGTACAGACGGGGATGGCGCCTCTGTTCGGAAAACACATCGTGCGTAGTGCACAGAAGTGTTGGCACGAGTGTTGCTGTGATGGTGTCGGAGCACGTGAATACCTCGATGGACGAGGTTCACGATGAGAAGAGGTAGAACCCTCGTGTAACTGACCATGTTTGTGGTTTGTGCGTTACCTGCCGACAGCAGCCGTCGACAGCGAGCCCCAGCCTCGTCTCATCGATGCAGTTCGTGTCGTACGGCAGGCGTCTGTCTCATGTGATGGACTGCCCCGCATCCGTGGTGTGCGGTACCAGCGCATAACAGTTCTTGCGAGCGACCATGAGCTTGTCGTTGAGGATTCTCCGGGAAGCCTCACACCTGTATATCCACCAGGGAACGTTCAAGGAAAACGCTCTACCTCACCAAGAGCAGCACAGTCCAGCTCGACGGCTCTTGACGCATACTATCGTGCTGCTGGGAGACGGCTCGAAGCGTCGCTACGACATTGGGCGAGCGCCCGTCCCGCACGCCCATGAAGCACTGGCAATTCGCGTACGCGCTGAGTTCAGCTTGGCGTTGAGTGTATACCATATGATGGGTGCACATACGCTGGCACTGCACCCATGCATGCCGGCAACGGATATATCTCCGAGCACGCCGACTATAGAGTGCTGGTAGTGCCCGAAGCAATCATTGCCGTCATGGCGAGGATTCGTACGCTCGCGAGTTGCTGCTGGCACCTGCAATGCGATGAAGCCGTGCATGTGGCCGGCGTTAGGGACGACCCCTGCGGTACTCGTCGCTACAACTGGGATGACTGGGGAAATGGCGGGTCAGGCTGAGCCTGACGATACCTTTACTGTTTCGGAAAATAGGCTCATTTGCTCTTCGCGGGTTGCCACTGATAGCATGAAAGTGTTTCCAGCAAGTGCAGCGCGCAACACCAGCGCAAGCACGAGTGGCTCGTCTGCGGGCACTCCGAGACCTGTCCACACCAGCGTGCGTTCTGCGGCTGCACTGGCGGCGCCACACACCCATAATGAATCGTTGCGAGCACGAACGGAGAGACATGCCCGCCTATTCCCGCACCGCGTTACACACATCGTACCCGCGTAGCAGGCCACGAGGTGGTCACCAACGCATCCATCAGAACTGAAAATCAGACGTTCCTGAGAGCCAGCACCTCACAGCAAGTGCAGTTTGCGGCCGTGAGTTGTTCATCTCGGCAAGGCGACACCCATCTATCTTCAGAACGCGTGCGCAGGGTGTGCCAAGCCCTCAGAATACCAAACTTGTTGGATACCTTGGAGCGCTGAAGCCGAGCATAACCTTGCCGAATACCAACGTCTCTCTCAGCTTGCAGAGGCACGCTTCACCGCCTGCTGCACTGTCTCAATGAGGTGGAGATGGTGATGTCGCCAAGGCCTTCGCCACGGCTCAAGCTGTGAGCACGCAAACACCGCCAGCAGCCTTGATCCTCTTCTCCGCCGTCTTGGAAAAATACTTTGCTTTCACAATAAGTGGCTGCTTCGGAAGGTGACCCCGTCCAAGCACTTTGAAGAAACCTGCTCGCGTCACGTCCAAGACAGGAGCCGCCTCCTTGTTCGAGGCGTACTTTTCTTTCTCCGCAGGCGGAATGAGCGTCCATAGCTTATCGATGTTGATGCATGGCGTGTATTTCGCATTTTTATCCGCTCCGGCGTTAAAGTACCGCATGCCTACCTTACCAAAGTAACCTGGATGGTATTTATCCAGAAGCGTTCGGTGGTGGTGCATGCCGCCCGCCATGCCGCGACCTCCCCGAGCACCACCTTTTCGGTGTTTACCGATGCGCCCGTGCCCGGCACTTACGTGACCGCGCTTCTTCCTATTTTTCTTGAATCTAGTTGCCATAGCTCGATCGAAGTTCTTGGACACTCGGCAGGACTAGTCACACACCGGAACGCTGGCCCAGAACAAGGACCCAGCTACAAGAAGGCTAACCCTCCCAAGAAAGCGTGCTTGAGCGTACGTCTGGGTCAACGACGATGGCCGAGCGACGGCCGCGGCGTGCGAGTGGCAATATTGTACTGTAATATCATATTCTATACTGATTCAATGATGGTGTGCAGACGTTTGCGGGTGGGCTTGATCCTAATAGCATAAAATGGACAACGTTGTACCAAGGGTGCGCAGACGAAATCTCATGCCTCCTCCCAAATCTCTTCAGAGCAGCCTTTTGCGAGCCTTTTCCGCAGTTCAACTCTTTCTCTCTCTCTCGTGTCTGGCTACAAATACGCTGGTTCCTCCTTTCCCTCGAGATTTCTCGTCTGCAGTCCGACGGTGTTGATGACAGCCTTGAAATCGCGCTTTCGCAGCATTCAGGTGTTGTTTACGCACCTCAAGCCCAACCGGTTCCTCTTATCAACGCTTCGCTCGCTATCTTCTTCACCTTTGCATTCAGTATCAGTGCGTTCTTTGCAGCAGCGGGCACTTGACTGTGGCCAGGTGTTCGCATATGTCCACCACACCTCTTCTTCCGAGCGGTGTCCTGTTGGGCGTGACCACTTCCATCATCGTTCGGTGGAGGTCCTCGACAGGGGCATCAGGCCGCCTCGATGCACTCCAGCTTGTTGACGCTCCGCGTCATATCTGTGACGGCGGACCTGGTTTCCGCGATCCCGTCGCCGACTGCGCTGTCTGCCGCATGCAAAAGCGGACGCCGTTCCATTCGATAGAGGATTTGTGGAAAGCGATGCCGTCCATGATGAAACGAGTACCGCAAGCAAGATCCATGCAGGATAGCAGTTCAAGAAATATCAATCCGTCAAAGCTTTGGACTTGCAGAGCGGGAACACAAACGTTCCATTCGAAGCAAGCTTCGCGATGACACAAGTGCGGGTCAAAGACCATTGCTCCATGCAAAAAGAAAAGACGGATACTTTTCGCACCATATCTCGTGACAGCCATCGTGCTGGTTTAGAATGCGGTCTCGTCGATGACCGTCAAGACAGGATGGTATGGATTACGAAGAAAAAAGATCATTTTTGTTACAAGTTCAGTGAATTTCCCACAAGTGCTGGAAAAAAGTCGTCAAGAGACGACACCTAGTCATGTTTCTCGTTAATCGGGCGGCACGAATTGCCGGCCCCATGAGTTGCCTCTGAACAGCATCATTGAAATCGTGATGAATGCGCGATTTGAGTGGACTACTCGGACGGAAAGGAGAATCGTAGAGATTTGCACGTACTTGTTGGAGGATGATGACACTTCTTTGACAAACCCCGGCCATGTGCATCGCGAATCATCCTTTCGACATAAGGAATTCCGGCGCCTCAGAGTCCGAGGAGCCTCTCCGAGACCACACGACCGAGAATCCTAAAACTATGCATGAATCTGTAAGGCGTTTACGCTTCACGTCGACGTTCGAGGCAGCGCATCTCAAAAAAATTTGGTAAAGTCGAAAGGCGGAAACAAAGCAAGCAGCTCTGTGTTCTCTCCTGATCTGGTACCGGTGTCGCGATCGTGCTGCCGCGGACGTCTCGCAGCCGAACCACACCATGCCTCGCCAGCGAGCGTGCACCTGTATCGACACGCCAGAGATGCCGGCTTTCATCCAGGTTCGAGCGTGAGCGCTACCAAGCAATCTCTCGGGTATTCGGAATCGTGAAAATCCTACGAAAGCAAAAAATCGACTCCCCGCGGTAAACCGAAGTAAACCCGCACGCTCATCGCCTAGTCTAGGGGCGTCTCCTCAGACGCTCGCACAACTTTCTTTTGGGGTTTGGCGCGATACCGCAGTCCATTCGGGAATGCGATGAGCGCTTTCTTGGTGTGCACGACACCAGAACCGCCTATGGCGCAGATTGCTTAAAAACGCTCCTCGGAAGAAGACTCGAACTTCAAGTGTCACCCGAGGGTCCGCTGGGAATCCGCGGAACCCTGCTCAACCGGGCGCGTCGACATCCTTTATATGTATTTTAAGAAACAGTTATTGAATGAAAGCTGTATTCGTTCAGACGGGACCTTTCTACAGTGTCGCGTTCCAGAGACCAGCCTGCATTCCTCAGGGGAATGCGCCGTGAATAGAGAGAGCATGGCCAGAGTCGAAGGATCATCGGCAGGAGTCAACCACAGTTAAGACTCTGAAAGCACGTTGCCGCATGTACACTGCGATGCACTTGCTCGCACACATTCGTACGCGTTTGAACCTTCTGGGCGCGATTAGGAGTCGCACATCTGTTCCCAGTGCGTGATGCATGTGCAGATCGCTTTGTTTTCTCAGTGGCCTTGCACGCGAAAAGTGACCGCCCCAAGCCACTTCATCGACCCGGGGTACGCAACCACCGGATCCGGTGCTCCAGGTGTGCACGCGCTTGAACGCTCATCTACACGCAGCACAGCCGACGATGACCTCGATACGCAACCTCGGAATGTATTCAGCAGCGGGAACGACGAGCACGTCGAACGCTCTTTCAGAAAAGAGTCATCGGCAACAAACGAAGTCGAATAGAAAAGGCGGGCATGCATGCATGCATGCATGCTTGAATACGCGTTGTCACCAGAACTCGGTAAAACTTTAAAAAGCAGTTGCGAGGTCCGAACGCTCCAATACCTCTACATCGTTCTACGCTCCAGAATTCGGGCTCCATTTGATACGAGACTCTCGCTTCAGATCAGACGGGCGTCGATTCTGTATCTTGCGTGGCACTCGGGCAGCCCAGACCTGCTAGTTTACAGTGCTGGCATCGCGGTCCCCGAGCAGTGCAAACCTTGCGCCCATGCTCAATCATCAGAATATGCATCGGGTAGTGGAGAGTGCTTGGTATCAGATTCTCTAAATCTACTTGAGCCTGTTCCCGGGTATGCCCATTCGGTACCCATCCGAGCCGCTTCGCCAGTCTAAAGATATGCGTATCCACAGGAAAACTATCATCGCGTTCGAGGGTGAACATCGCCACGCATGCGGCAGTTTTTGGACCGACACCTGGGTAGCGGGTCAAGTATTCCATGACTTGCGCGGTGGGTACATTGCGGAGAAACTCCAGACCCTGTGTCCAGTCAGTGTCGGTGCCTGTCGTTGCTGCATTGTGCTCAAGTTCGCGCAGAATATCTTGTATGCGTTGAGCCTTCGTTCGTGCAAGGCCTCCGATCCGAATGGTTTCCTCAATCTCCCCGACAGGTGCATGCAGCACGTCCGCCCAGTCCTTATAACGAGACCGAAGCGCCCGATACGCAGCTCCTGACAACTTATCCGTGGTATTCTGGGAGAGGATCGTACGAACGAGAGCCTCAAGAACGCTTCGCCCGGTTGGACGTCGGTTGCGTTCGCCGTACGTCTGTACGAGTGCTTGGTAAACCTGCCTCACGCTGGGGCTAGCATCGCTGTCTTCTGGCGCAGGTTTTTCATTTATCTCACCTGCAGCCTTTCCTAAGCGCTCATTTCGCGCGTCTTCGGACTTGATACAAGTCAATGCCCTGGTCAGCGGACGTTTGCGAAGTCGCATCCTCGAGACACGCAACCAGTCTTGATGCTGACTCCGCTGTAGCTTTTGAGGGAGTCGCCCCACAGACCGGGTGCCAGACACTCCCCGGACACGTGGTCCAGTTACAAACGCCTCGCCTACACTTGCGACCGTTTTTCTCTGAGAGTGACGCAACTGCTCGGCGTCGCGGAAACGGCGCACTTTTTTGAGAAAACTACCGCGCTGAACAAGTGAAAGTTGAAAACTAGCACAGACGCAACGATTGGGTTATGGTAACGGGACCATGCTGAGCCAGACTGGAAGCCCGTCGATGGCGAGTGTGTGTTCACAATAGTTATTCTCTTGATAGAATGATGTGAGCGTTCCGGAGGAGACTGGCCGGCCAGTAGCACGGTTTGAGCGGATGTTGCGTTATTCATTCACCTATGCAGCGTTTCCATTTTTTGTTCGACTAAAGGTTTACATTGAACGTATACCCAAGATCAAATGAGGGATATAGGCATTCGGGAACGTATTCATCATGACGCACTGTACCTTCAGGTTCCATGGCCCATACTTTCTATAGGATACACTGGTCGTTTGTTATGGTATCTCTCGCGCCGAGTGCATGCAGTGCTGCACCCGTTGTAGCGCTTATACCGCAAGTGCGGATGCAATACAAAGACAGAGCAGCGTTGCCATACCAATGGGCATGTCGGCTCGAGGCGTCGTTCATCCGACACGGGGTCGGGACTCTACATCATTCTGGGCGCCTGCAAACTGCGCAGACAGACCTACTGCATGCGGCAGCGCGATGCGGTGTACTAGGAGATAAGTGCAACCTGGGCGACTTCGAGACACGCCCGAACTGCCCTGAATCCGAGAATAAACTGCATTGCGGGCGAGTTGTTCAGGTGGCGCAACTGCACCCACCCCTGGGGGCAGCATGGAGCACTGGCCCAGCATACTCGTCCGGCACACGGGCACTTCGGCATAGAAGGCAAACGTTGGAAGATACGGAAATCGTATCCTCCTTTCCAACGGTTATCATGAAGGCCGAACGACACTGGTATCGAATTGCTTGCCAGTGGATATAGTCCGCTCTTTTAGCGGTTGGTCTTGGCAAGAAACGACGATGCATTGGAACAGATTCGCAAACAGCGTCTGTGGCGCTCATTCCATGTTTCTCGTTTGCTCCCAGGAAATGAAGAACGGTCTGCGGGAGCATGCAGAGCGACAAACCATCAGTCTGGATGCACTTGGTGAGGCCTCGCCCAGCGGTGCGCAACGAGACTCTTTCTCAACCGATCCAGGTAGACCAGGAAAAAGATTCTGGTTTCAGCGTTTATCCGCGGGTAAGGCGCTTCACGGCTGTCGCCGCACACGGAGCAACCAAAAGCACGGAGCCGAACGCCTGACCAGCAAACCAGACGGAGCTGCTCAGCTCGACCTGTGCCCGGATTCTTCGAAAGTCGAGCGCTGTGGACGCCACGTGGCATACAAAGAAGCAACATGCAGGCGCCGGGTGCTCACCCGACACGCTACGCACCGGGCCGAGCAGCGCGGGATGCCTTGCACGCTCCATGCAGTCCGTACAGGAGCTTCCAGAGAGGTCACACGAGCGTCCCGTGGCAGACGTCCATGACGACGGCGCTGGAGTCGCCCCGGTCTCGGTCATCCGGAGCCAGGAAGCGCGCAATCAAGAGAAAGCCTCTGCACCGGTTTGGGAACGGAAATGAACGACACGTCGGGTCGTGGACTTGGTAGCGCACGGCGCTAGGCGTTCTCTGCACCGACGCTTGAACGTCTCGATCGACAACCGACAAAGTGTCGTGCATCCAGAGCGTCGCGAGAGGCTCTGTGGAGCGAGCTACCACGAACATCGCTTCGTACGCCAGATAGGCATGACACCTAAACACTGGGGAACTGTCGACGATAGCGACTCATATGCCAGGGGCAGCGGGAATGGATCCCCGCCTAGCTCAGCGCCCTGAAGCGGTTCAGTGCGGCCAACCTGAACAACCAGAGCACCGCATATATGTACACTGGCAAGTATTTTCCTAGGGAATTTGTGAACGAGTGTAGTCTTCCGTTATTCGCTAATTCAGAGAGAATATCTCCGTATGGAGCCGTGCATCGGGATCCACAGCGCCAACAACGTATCTGGGGGCAAGGTGCGCGCCCCGGCGGCACGTCTACGTCACCGGCTCGTGCTAGAGATAGCCCGGGACGCTCGCTTGTTGCTTCCCCTTGGGTATCCGTAGAGGACACCCCAGTATCTAGGACTTATTATTTGGTGAAAGAAATTAGTCTGTAGCTTTTCATCCAAGTCACCTTCTTTGCCAAAAGGTTGCAACTGGTCGCGTTAACGCTGTAGCCTGGTACCAGGCTCTCGACGTACCTGGTAGAGGTCGGAAGGCAAAGCCCGCGCTTTCCGCCGCATGTCGGTTCTGCTACGAAACTTCATCTATGAATGCCTTTACAGTCCTAAACGTGGTTACTTTAACCCGGTAAAAGAGGCAGATCTGCCGCTTCGGCGATCTTCGCGCGGCGGGCAGAACGTAGAGCTCAAGTTCGCGTCTCGCGCCGAGTGGGACGCACACGTTCGCGACCTTTACGCTACTGCACCGCGAACATGGCTGACACCCTCAGAGCTCTTCTCACCTCACTATGGGAGAACGATAGCGCACTTTCTGGCAGTAACGCACGACCACGATACGATTGTGGAGGTCGGCGCAGGGAACGGCACCGTCGCGCTTGACGCTCTGAACTATCTCCGGGACTCGTTTCCCGAAAAGTATGCCAAGTTGACATACCACACGGTTGATATCTCCGCTCCCTTCGTGATGCGCCAACACGAGCAACTCTATGAGCACATTGATGCGGGGCGGTGTGTCGTCCATCACCGATCAGCGCTGGAGGAGCCGATCCCGCTGGAGCACCCCGAGGCGGCGGCAGCAGCAGCAGCAGCAGCAGCTACAGCACACGAGCGATACGAGTCGGGGCAACCGCCACGGGTTGCAGTTCTAGCGCTAGAAGTTCTGGACAATTTAGCTCACGATGCTATCGTACAAAATCGACGTACCGGTGAGTGGTATCAGCTCCTGGTGGACGGCAAAGGCCGCTTCCTGTACGAGCCTTTGCGTGACGATTTGATTCTTGAGGCGTGTCGGGTCTGGGGCTTCGGTCCTCATTTTGAGGCCGAAGAGACTCCATCGAAGATGGGCGATCCGCCGGAACCCTCGATGTATGCAGGACGTGGCAGTGGCATTGTTCGCTCCATCGAACAAATCCGCAGCTTGTTTCGGCGGATGAACGACTGGGTCATCCCCTCGTCTGTTCGTGCAGGTACATCTATGAATACGAATGCGGGTCCAGCGGAAGCGTTTGACGCAGAGGATGTATCCTGGCCGACGTATGTACCGACTGACGCTACGCTCTTGCTGCGAAACATAGCGCGCTCCTTCCCACAAGGTCACAGTTTGCTCATCGCCGACTTTGCCTGTTTCACTGACAGTTTACCGACCGCTAGTGGTACCACAATTGCACCCGTTATTCAGACTTTTGGCCAAGATCAGACCGTTGACTGGCCAGCAGTAAGGCCTGGTGAGCACGATATCATGTTTTCTGTTTCGTTTCCGCGTCTGTTGCGGGCACACCGTCGATTAGAACGGCGGATTGGACTCCAGGAGCTACTCCCGCAACAGGAATGGTGGCGAAAACATGCTGCTACCAATCCAAGCGGCTATAATCCTATTCTCGAGTCGTTTGCCAACATGTTCATGTACTTTGGATCCACGTTCCGGCCTGGTCGCGGTCACCAGTAGCCAGCGTCTGCGACATCATGAACGGTCTTTGGCTAGACGCACTGCGATGCACATTGCACGTGCCTCCCGATACGAGTGAAGACAATCGTGTTTCGAGACCAGGAAACCATGCACAGTGAGCACAGGGGCTGCAGCATACCGTGTTTCGTTTCTGGTAGCCCGAACAGGGAGCTTTTTCAAACAAACACACACACACACACAGAGTGTGTGTGTCAGAGGGATGCGCTGGCGATACACTACCGTTTTATGAGCTCTACATCACTAGTGTTGTTGCGCGTGGCATCATGGCAATGGAGCAGATTTGCACGGGTGCCCGGGCCAGCCCTGGACGCTATGTTCTGGACATAGTCGGCAACGATATTCCCGCTGTGCTTGTGACGCACCACGGACGGCCGTTGAAGCAGGCCAGTGTCTCTGGACTAGGGCACGATCTGCGTACGCGAAAGCATAGGATATACTCCATTACATTGCGGAACTCGATGCTGCAGTGGACTAGGATGACGGTTCAAAACCAGACCTGCTGGAATTTCCCATAGACCTGCTTTTTGGATTGAAAAGCAAGCGTTGTATCGTTCACTCAATAGGAACCAGAGCGAAATCTCCAGCGTCACCAGCAAAGTATCTGCACGCGGCACAAGATGTTGCCGCTCGGTAAGAGGTGCGTCAGCGGTCACCGGTACCTGTGGCGTCCTCGCTGAACCTGCAGCGCAGTTTATCGAAAGCACCATCACCATACACCCACTTGCTTTAAAGAGGATTTTCGATCGCTCTCTGCCAGTTAGTTGTCCGAGTCTAGAGTGCCCACATCCGCGGCTAGCATCCATGCATGTATCGAAACTGCGTTGTGGAAGCTTCATGCAGAAACTTGAGCGGATGATCGTACCAGCGAATCAGGCCGCTTTATACACAGAAAAGTACTTTTTAGACTGGATATACGAGCAGATCACTTTTGTTCTTGGTTGCTTTTCTCGCGGGTAGTCAGTGAAACGATGAAATCCCGTAGACTGAAGAACGGTCACGAAAAGCGCGAATGCAGTCACCGCAAGCGTGCGAGAAAATACTTTTTCGTCTCTCCAAGTCACGTATGCTACGGTTCGCTGGTGGATGAACCACAAGTCTCGTCGAAATCCCCGTTCTGAACGTAGTGCGCCGGAAACTCACCAAACCAAACAGTATCTAGACAACCGTGTCCCCGTCAATCGGTCCCACTCCATACATTCTCTAAGAATGCTGACGACGAGGCCATAAAATGTGATTTTGGCGTATCAGTGATATGAATGGTGTTGAAGAGACACGGAAGGATGGAGTAAAAAAGCGCACTGCTACACGAATTCGTCACGCTGTGAACAACACTCCAGCGATTTCGAACTGAAACGCGAGCGATAAGTACAGGAGCGACGGGTATTCGTCTCTGTCTATGAGGTTTCTTTGGGGAAGAATTGCGCACCTGTGTAGAGATATTCGAAGAGAAGAGACAAGCGCGTTTTACCACGACATAGGCGCCAGTGGCGATTTATTCATGGAGTCGCGTTCAGAAGGCCAAAGCCCGGGCCCTTTCAACACCAACGCATTATCGTTGAACCATTCTTCGTGGCTTCTCATTCGAACATAATTCTGTCCTGCTCATGGAAAACATTGCGTTACGTCATAGAATGGCAGTAATGGAGTACACGTTTAGGACTGGCGCTCAACTGCACATTGTTCTCGTATATTCTCTCTGATTCGATGATGTCGAATGCAAATTTTCCGCTTCCGGATCCGTAGATGAGCTGTTCGCACCAATGACACGAAACAATGCAGGAAAAACATTCGAGATCGTACAGCTTCTAATTCAACGAATGAACGCCTCGGTGCTTTCGTCTTCACATATCTCGCCGAGCAGGTCTTCGGAGGAGTTCTGGACACTGCGCTACCAACCGGTCATATTCGCCTGGAATTCTTCGATCAGACCTTTGTGAAGCAGCACAGCTGATTCTCGTTACAGGGGATACAAGACGGCCTGATCGGAGGATCAGATTCTCATGCAAACGCCTCTGAACATACCTTGACACATCGCTGCGTCTTGTCGGTGATCGAAAAAAGCGGTACAGGGCAGCTGCCAAAAGTATCCATCCAGCTTCACTGACCAAAAGCATAAGCAGGTCAGTGTCGAAGCGCTTTATGAGGCGCACCCACTGGGCATTATATGCATACGCTGCTGACCGTGAACAATGGGAACTGATGGCAAGGATTCCTGAGCGTGTCCATGGGGGGTCAATGACGCGCTGGTAACGCGACACATCGAGGAGGTACCGAGTTCCACAGAGAACTCGCAATGAGAGCGAGACTCGCAGCGAATTCTCCAAGTTCATTGCGCTGCTCAGGATGACGGATCTTTCGACTCCTTACCCGCAGGGTAGCTGACATGGCTGCCGCGGCTTCGCAACAGTTTGTGCGAATACGCTTTCATGAATAGAGCACTCAAGCTTAAAGCGGACGCGCTCATAGTATGCCAGCATAACATGCTCAGCGGGCTTCTATTCGATGTGGTGCCCCTGTCCTACATAAATGCCTGTTCGCGTACTCCACACACTGGCGCAGCGGCCTGTACGGCCTTCTCTGTGAGCTGCAGCTGGTCTTGGCAAGAAACGACGATGCATTGGAACAGATTCGCAAACAGCGTCTGTGGCGCTCATTCCATGTTTCTCGTTTGCTCCCAGGAAATGAAGAACGGTCTGCGGGAGCATGCAGAGCGACAAACCATCAGTCTGGATGCACTTGGTGAGGCCTCGCCCAGCGGTGCGCAACGAGACTCTTTCTCAACCGATCCAGGTAGACCAGGAAAAAGATTCTGGTTTCAGCGTTTATCCGCGGGTAAGGCGCTTCACGGCTGTCGCCGCACACGGAGCAACCAAAAGCACGGAGCCGAACGCCTGACCAGCAAACCAGACGGAGCTGCTCAGCTCGACCTGTGCCCGGATTCTTCGAAAGTCGAGCGCTGTGGACGCCACGTGGCATACAAAGAAGCAACATGCAGGCGCCGGGTGCTCACCCGACACGCTACGCACCGGGCCGAGCAGCGCGGGATGCCTTGCACGCTCCATGCAGTCCGTACAGGAGCTTCCAGAGAGGTCACACGAGCGTCCCGTGGCAGACGTCCATGACGACGGCGCTGGAGTCGCCCCGGTCTCGGTCATCCGGAGCCAGGAAGCGCGCAATCAAGAGAAAGCCTCTGCACCGGTTTGGGAACGGAAATGAACGACACGTCGGGTCGTGGACTTGGTAGCGCACGGCGCTAGGCGTTCTCTGCACCGACGCTTGAACGTCTCGATCGACAACCGACAAAGTGTCGTGCATCCAGAGCGTCGCGAGAGGCTCTGTGGAGCGAGCTACCACGAACATCGCTTCGTACGCCAGATAGGCATGACACCTAAACACTGGGGAACTGTCGACGATAGCGACTCATATGCCAGGGGCAGCGGGAATGGATCCCCGCCTAGCTCAGCGCCCTGAAGCGGTTCAGTGCGGCCAACCTGAACAACCAGAGCACCGCATATATGTACACTGGCAAGTATTTTCCTCGGGAATTTGTGAACGAGCGTAGTCTTCCGTTATTCGCTAATTCAGAGAGAATATTCGCCATCCACCAGTTTAGAACAATGGAGTTTGAACGATACAGAGCGGATCAAACACGGACCAGCTGCTCGCGGCTGAAGCATGGTCTATCCACTCTTGATCATCCACATCGCCAACGCGGTGCTTCAGGTCACCAGCAAGTCTCCAGGGCGCATACTATGTGCTGCGTTTACCATCAGAAAACCTCGCGCGCTGCAACGACACCCACCGCGTTGTGTACCTACTGCCGATGACGCTCAAGGCGGCCAGTGGCGACGCTGCGTCACCCGAAAGCCTTCGGATTCATCCACTCGGCGCTGTGGAGCGCCAACATACAAGCGCTCTCTGCGTTCTGCTGGTAACCACGAGGCCCAGTACATCTGAAGCTTGCACACAAGCACAATATCCGTCACGTTCTCGACGAAATCGTCGCCGACTTGACTTCGCCAACGCTGGACCCAGAGACGAAGCACAATGCCATGTCATAGAGCGACGCTGCTGTCATCCGCTGCGGTTCGCGCATCGGCACCGAGTCCATGTCACTGCACTTACGGTCTGGAATTCGTCGATATTTTTCGATCTGTGAACGGATTCGATACTTCTCGCGACCGACGATCCGATAACGAGGCCTCCCGCTCGAGACTTTCCACAAATGTCTGAACATCCGTCTCGCAGGCGACTTCTCGGGCGTTCTTGTACATGGGGCGCGGTGGCCAACGCACGAGCACCAGAAGAATAGCTGCTATGATGGTGAATCCAACATAGTACGCCACGATGATGACAAAGTCAATCCATTTGTATGACGGGTTAGACGCAAAGTTGTAGTGACTGTGTAAATACTTGATGCCGTTCGTGATCGGGCACACCTGATAGGCCGACGGTACACCCGCAGGCTGCAGTTCGCTCGGTGTACAGTGGAAATACAGGCCATCGAATTCATTCAGCATGATGGCCTCGTAAGCATAGTGAAACGGATTGATCCAGTAGATCCAACGAAGATACACGGGTATGTTCGGTGGGGTAGCCAAGAAACCCACACTCAGAACCATGAGCATGATCACCAAACTCGCCAGCACGAGCGCAATATCCGTGTAGGGTGCTGCGTAGCCAATCGATTTGAGCAAGGTATTGGTTGCCATACCGGTTAACCACACCATCAAGATCGCAAAACCGTATCGAGGACCTCCCTGCAATTTCGTCATGTACGTTACAAGCGTCAAGTAAATGAGCACTTCGATGAACTGAATCGGAATATCCATCAACCAGAGCGCAAAAAAGTATGGTGGCATTTCATAGAAGCCTGCTCGTCGCTGTTTTCGTATGATTTGCAGAGTAGCCGCGTTTTGCTGAATAGAAGAAAAGCCAGCGACACCGACGGTTAGGAGGACAAGGAAAAGAAGACCGCCACGAACGCGAACGCTCAGTTGATCATGATTGATCCCGAAGAAGAGCGCACCGACCACGATACCCAGAATGATATAACGAGCGAAGCGTACGATGAAAGAGAACGGTGCAGTGATGATCATTCGAATTTCGCGATTCAAACATATGAACATCTGGCGCAAGCGAGGTTGGAGCGAGTTGCGAACGTACAACTTGCTTATCTCGACATAACGTTCCTGATTGAATGCTTCGCGCTGCTCGTCGGTTAAATAGGAATGCGATTCCACCATCTCTCGATAGCGCCTGGCGATCGAGGAATTGCGGTAGCGTTCGGCGAACTCCGCTGGTGTCCGCGGCACGCGATCCTCATATCCAGGCCGAATGCAAAGTTTCGACTCGAATGGGTCGCCAAGGGTCGCTAAGAACTCAGGAATGAGCCGTTTGCGTGGCCGCCGATAACCAAGCTTGAAGAAGTATCGCTCTGCCTCATTGGTCGGCCCAAAGTAGAGCACTTTGCCTGCCTCCATCAACAAGACCTTGTCGTACGCATCGTAAATCTCTTGACTTGGCTGTTGCATCACAGAAATGACAGTAATATTGCGCTGCTTGGCTACAGCGGCAACTCGATATTGCAAATCCATTGCGGTTGCCGCATCAAGACCGCGAGTCCATTGATCGAGCAGCCAAATTTGCGACGAAAGCCGCACCGCCATCTCTCCGATCGTCACTCGCTTCTTTTCTCCACCGCTGACTCCCCGTAAGAGTTCATTACCCACTACAGTGTCCGCACAATGCTCTAATCCCAGATTCTTAATAAGAAGCTCCACGCGATCTTGACGCACCTTCTCCGCGAACGGGAAAAAGTCTGGTATCAGACACTCGGCTGCAAACCGGAACGTATCGCGTACCGTCAACGAGGCGATGTGTGTATCTGCCTCTTCGACAAACTGCACGATATGCTGCAGTGGGCGCACCGTTCGCTTCTCTGCCGTGTGTAAATCGCACCCATTGTACTCAACTGTTCCGGTGATGGCAGCGTAGTCTTTCAGACTGCGTTGCGCCAGCACATTCAGAAACGTGCTGGTGCCGGAGCCCGGCGGGCCCAGCACCAGCAGCGTCTCTCCGGGAAGCAGGACACCAGTAGCGTCGTCGACTATCGGTTCTAGATGTGCGTCTTTGTTGAGCCCTTGTCGGAAAACGTCCGTCCAGATCCATTTCCCAATATCGATCGCTACGCGTGGCAGTGCGAGCACGGCTTCCTGTGTTTTCGAACCGACAGTCTCGATCCCCGTGCGCCCGTACACAACCGGAACTTTCACCGTCAGGTTCTTCCAGGCAATAGCAATTTGAGGCGGTTTGAGAAGAAGCGCGCTCTGGAGTGCACTTACAACTTCTGTGTAGGCTTGCGGGTCGAATTCGTCCGAGTCGACTTGGTAACGGGGATCGGTTGCAAACTCCGCATATTGCTCCTCGAGCTCCTTGCGGTAGTTATGCAGCTGGTGCCAGTTAACAAAGTGAGACGCCGCTCGCCGTGCAATTCCCTTCGCCGGCTGTGGAAGCTTGCTCTTTTTGAGAACCTCGCTACGATAACTATGTAGGTGCGCCAAGTTCGCGACGTGTTTCTCAAGTTCGTTGCCCGACATTGCGACTCGCTATCGTATTGCTCCGCACGTGTAAGGCCAGGCGAACGTTCCTTTCTCAAAAACTAAACGAGGAAAAGCATATAATAATCGAAGGAACCGCCCTCCAAAGCGCGGTGCGTTATTCGCGTACGCCAGCCGGCACGAAACCGTGATACGTGCGCGGTGACGAATGGAGAGATGTGATCTAGAGTCGCAGCGACGCCTTCTGGAGCCGCACGCAATTCGACGTTGGTGTCACACGTGCGTGGATGCGTGCGTGCGTGCGTGCGTGCGTGCACGCATACAGCTGTGGAGCACGCATGACCAGAGCGAAACGTTTTTCTTTCTCTCCCTCTCCCTCTCTCTGTGTGTGTATGTGCACTGTGGCTGTTTGCCGCCCTGCATAGTAACCGTGCAGTTTCCCTGTGATAGACTGGGTGCGTAGTGTTTGATTTTTGACTTTGCAAAGTCGAAGACGGTGTTCTCCACTGAACTCGAGGCGTGGGTAGGTTCTCCACTTTGTGGCCAGGGTGCGTGACTTGACGGCGCGTTTGCAACGCCGACTTTCGTTCGAGTCCTGAAAGACCTCATGGCGACGTCAAGGGAGTACCCGCGACGCCACGGTGACGACTCGGTAAATCCACGTTCTATCAGTGAGTACAGCATCTCACAAGAGCAGGTCACGAGTTTTGGCCAGGCTTCGAGCTTTTCCATAGACCCGGCTGCGCTGCACGTTGAGCGTGCTGTCTTGGAACCGCAACCTCTTATATTCACATGGAAGGGAATTTCGTACTGGGTTCCGGTTCCTAAACTCAAAGAAAAACGTTCACTGCAGAAGTTGGTTCGTCGTAAAAAAGTTAAAGAAAGCAAAGCGGCCACAGTGAAGGAGGTTGAAGCAGAACGGGACCTTGAGTCGGGCTCATCAACCGAAGCACCTCAACCGCCACCACAAACCGAACAAGTGGCTCATGTAGACGCGCATTCCGACGCAGAGGACGGCGAACTGCAACTACTGTACGATGTTTTCGGGTTCGCGCAGCCGCGCCGTCTGCTTGCGCTCTGTGGTGCGTCGGGCGCAGGAAAGTCAACCTTGCTCGATGTGCTCGCGAACCGCAAAACCAAAGGGCGTATCGCAGGCGAGATATGTGTTAATGGGGAACCTGTCGATTACAGTTTTCTGACGCATTTTATGGGATACGTCGAGCAGCGCGACCTGCATATAAGCAAACAAACGGTCCACGAGGCGGTGCTCTTCGCTGCACGTACTCGTTTACCTCCAGGCACTCCAGATAGTGTTGCCAAACAGTTTACGGAGTATATTCTTGAAATAATGAACTTGAGTGTTGATCGAAATCGACTAGTCGGGAGCGAGGCCGATTCGGAAGCATCTGGCGTGATCAGTAGTGATGCGAGGAAGCGCCTCTCCATTGCCGTGGAGTATGCGGCAAACGCATCGTTGTACTTCCTCGACGAGCCGACTTCTGGACTTGACGCCCGATCGGCACTGCGAGTGATGAGAGCCATCCGAGCACTCGCGGACAACGACTGCGCCGTTGTTTCGGTTATCCATCAACCATCTTTTGAAGTGTTTGGTGCATTCGACGACCTGCTCCTGATGAGGTCCGGTGGCCGAACTGTCTACTTTGGAGAACTCGGTGATGCGTGTACTTCCATGACTTCCTACTTTGCACGCAATGGTGCAGAGCCAATCGACGACATGACCAACCCCGCGGACTATATGCTGCGCGTTATTGGTGGTGGAATTGATTCGAAACGCAAAGCGCAAATGCGAGACTGGGCGGACATCTGGCAAGACTCGCCGGAGTGCAAAGCTGCTCTTGAAAAGCTTGAAGAGCTGAAAAAGACATCTCGAGGAAGGTACACGTTAACATACAAGCCGCCGACTCGACGACAGCAGTGGCGACGTGCGTACTACGTGACCATTCGACAGCTCATCTCCTACTGGCGCACCCCAACGTACAACTTCTCGCGCATGGTGCTCGCAGTCGCTCTGGGTCTCATGATCGGACTCTTCTTCCTCAAGTTGCCACGAAATAATGCCGCGCTGGACTCTTACGTCTCTGTAGTCTATTTATCTCTACTGTATGGCGTATTTCTAATCCAGAACGTGCTGGGGCCGACTTTTCAGGAAAGAGCAGCTTTCTATCGAGAGATCGCTTCTGGCACCTACAAACCCATCGCCTATGCGTTTGCTATTGGCATTGCGGAAATCCCCTACACGATTGTAGGTTCCGTCATTTTCACGCTTTTAGTTTTCTTCATGGTAGGCTACCCTGCTGCGCAGTATGGCTACTTTTTGCTGATGAATATCCTGTTTAGTTTGTTCACGACGAGTCTCGGTCAACTCTTGGCCGCGTTGTTGAGCTCTCAGGTCGTTGGTGTCATGATCGTGGGTATGTTGATCCCGCTAATGAACGTGTTCTCTGGCTTCTTGCAGCCGTATCCGGATATTCCTCATTGGCTCTGGTGGGCCTACTACGCTGACCCCTACCGATGGGCGCTCGAAGGAGTCGTCGTCGCCTGTGTGGATAACGTGGCCTTTCACTGCGACCCTGGTGAGTTTCGGTTCTTCCCGTTACCACCGAGTTTCAACGGCGACTGCAGCGACGGTGGCACGCTGAACTATTACAACGAAACCAGTGCTTCGGTATGTGCGGCTGCGGGCGTTACAGTAGCAAACGGCTCGGTGGCGTGTTGCCGCTATTGCCCCGTGACCAATGGGCGCCAGATTATTGAAGAATTTGGACTCCATGCGAACTGGAAATGGATCGATATCGGAGCGGTGGCTGGATTCTATGCGCTTTTCCGTATCGCGAACACGCTGGCGCTACTCTATATTCGACATCTGAATCGATAAGCGATCGTGTGGAAGACGTTTCATCATCCTGGTTGGGAAAGGCAACGTAGCTGTTCAGCACGATAAACACGCTGTCCTTCTTTTATGGACACTTTGCTTGTTGTCTTTCACCTCAATTTTACGCCGCATCCAGGTGCATGTCATCAAATGCTTTGTCGCAGTTTATAGCAGACGTTTTCGAAGTGCGTTCATTTGGAGAAATTAAAAATCCAAGCGAAAGGTATAGACATGGACGTCTGGATGCAGGAGAGCCGTCATCCCCGGTTTCGACAAAAAAATGAAAAAATCCTCTCGTGGCCTACCATCGCGCGAAGAGGACCAAGAAAAGGGGAGATACACGGGAATTGGCGCTTGTCCGACAGCACGATGACGAGACTGTAGTCGCACTGAAGGAACGAGTTCTAAAAATCCTTAAATGGATGAGTCCAAGCCGCGGCAATAAACGCACGGACTTTGTCCACCGAGTCTTCAACGCTGCTATCAACATTAGACGATGTGTGGCGCTGAAGACGACCTAACATTATGGTACAGCCTCTCAAGCCCGAAGCGTACCTGGATAAGCACAGGAACCAATAACAGGCGACCGGTCAAAAATGACTAGGAGGCGTCTGGGCATGGGTACTCATGAACGCTCGCAAATCGCGAACATTGTTCGCTGCTCTGACTGTCTGTGGACTCTCCATCAGGACTAGGCGTCACGCGTGTGGATATCTAACATCAAGGCTGAACACTGGACAGCATTCGCTTTGCACTGACGGAATTGTAGAGAAAAAGTTTCAACTCTGAACTGCATTGCCTTTCACCTTGCTTACTGGGAACACGACACCATCAGCGCCGGAAGATGCCCACGGGAGCAGCGGCGACGTCTCCTGCGCAGTTGCCTGCTTCTATCGACGACGAGGAGACGTTTCGACTCGTCGAAGAGAAAGAGACTTTTTTGTGGACAGAAAATGGTCCAGGTAGAGCGCCATCCAGTTGGCAGTTCTCACAGGAGCGGCTCGTCTGTGCCGCCCTGCGCTGTCCTGAGCAGGACGCTGGACTGTGGACGCGAATCACGTTCCGCTGGCTGAATGCACTTCTAGAACTGGGAAAAATCAAACCTTTGGAGCTGGACGACTTGTGGTCCTTGCCCAGCGTCGATGATCCTACTAGGATTAGTGCTCGGTTCCAGGAAACCTGGAAACGCCGCTGTGAACGCCACCAGTACCGGCCCCGTGCTCGTGACCATAGCCAGGGTCGAGCCACGCGTGAAGCGCCGCACGTACCTCATCCGCGTGGCATTTGCGGGCTCTTTTCACAGCTTCGCCTTTGGATACTGCACAGGTCTGGAGTAGCGATGTCGCCCACAGATCCCGAGGAGGAGCAAACAAACCACGAAGCGTTTCTGGCTTCACCGCATACCGTTGCGAAGTCACCGCGTCCTCTGAGCGTATCTACTGAATGCCGCGAAGATGTCGTACCGAAGCGACCGGAACAAGGTCTCGGAGCGGTCGTGCTGGCCCTCTTAGACGCGTTCGGAGGGCGCTGTCTGGGTTCTGCACCACTCAAGCTGTGCTATGATCTGCTGAACTTTGTAGGGCCACTAGCGCTGGAACGCATGCTGCAGTTCTTGTCGCGTGGTGCACACGAAGAAAGCTCTCTTGAAGGCATGCTCTGCGTGCTAGCACTTTTCACTGCTCCAATGTTGCAATCGATCTGCCTACACCAGTATTTCCATATGAATTACCGCGTTGGGATGCAGGCACGGGCTGCACTCATGGATGCCATTTATCGCAAGACACTTCGGTTGAGTGTTTGCGCCCGCAACCATTACGGAGCTGGAGACATTGTGAATCTGTTGGCAGTGGATACCCAACGCGCAACCGTGGACCTGACCCCGTACCTGCACATCATTTGGTCTGGTCCGTTGCAGATCATCATCGCCATGGTGTGCTTGTATCGAGTGGTAGGTATGGCGGCCTTTGCGGGCTTCCTGTTCATGGCGGCGCTTATTCCGCTAAATGGCTGGGTAGCTCGCTTAATTGGGCAACAGAGTCGAGCGCTGATGGAACGCAAAGATGAACGGATTCGACTGCTCCATGAAATCTTGTCGGGTATTCGACAGATCAAGATCATGGGCTGGGAGCAGGCCTTTTTTGAACGCGTTCAGGAAGCGAGGCTGCGGGAGACGCAAGTTTTGCGTCGCAAACAACTTTTAGAAGCGTTCTCGAACTTTTCTTGGGCTGCTGCGCCTGTCGCAACGGCGCTGGTAACTTTTGGCTGCATGGGTGTGGGCCCCAGCGCGCAGCGTTTGACGCCCGCAACTGCCTTTGGAGCGCTGACGCTCTTCAATATCTTGCGTTTCCCGCTGAGTGTTTTTCCGGACGTGCTCAGTTCCCTTATGGACGCCGCTGTGAGTCTACGGCGGATCCAGGCCTTTCTCTGTCACTATGAGGTACCGGAGCGGTTCGCGTTGGATGCAGTGGAAACGGATTCTGCTTCGAGCGGCACTGAGGTATCCGAGACGCTCGCTGGACGGCCATCCGTTGCTCGAAAGGCGACCAGTAGTTTCCTCGGGGGTGGACCAGCGAACGGACTTGATCGTGTGGCAAACTCGCAGAGCGCATCCAAAGCAGCAGCAGCAGACGTGACACATTTTCCTGTTGCAGGTACCGAAACGATGCGATCCACTGATGCACCGGCAGAGGCTTCATTGTTTATTGACGCAGGGTCAGCTGCAACCCGCGAGACACCGGGTTCTGAGTTGTTGCGAGTGCCTTCACTGCCCTTTTTATCGGATACATCCGCAGCGCGATCCACATCGCTGCAAGAACACCAAGAGTCTCGTCTGCATCAGCGGCAGACAACTGCAAGTCGATTGCTTCCTCCGTATGGTACGAGTTTCCGCGCAGGGCACTGGAACGAAGCGACGCCTGCAATGGAAGCTCCAGGCGACGACGTGGTGATTTCGCTACGCCACATGTCGTACGCTTTTGAGCCTCTGCCGATGCAGCTTGATGCATCGCTGCTTCTGGGAGTACCTAGTGTACACAGTAGCGCATCTGGGCAGTCGTCTATGGGTGAATCATCACTATTGGTGCCCCGCCATGAACTGGCAGCGTCAATTCAGAATCTCGATGCAGTATCGTGTTCATTCGGAGCCAAGCACAATGACGTAGACCGTTCGACCTATCAGGGCAGTGTCGTTCAGGGTGTCCATGGCGGCCTAGTGCCCGACGACAAGGCCGTTGACCAGACGACGGCATCTGTGCATCTGGGGCAAACGTTCCGCAACGCAGCCGCATGTGATCCGGATATGGATGCGATTATGGATATGGATACGGACACGAATACGGGCGCCGGGCCTTTCGCTACAAATCAGGCAGGCACCGTTCCGTCTCGGAAAAATGCGCTGAAAAATACCCCGGAGATGACTGAAGCGTCTCCAGGTCAGGGAACTTTATCGTGGGTGCTCCACGATATCACGTTGCAGATTCAGCGCGGACAACTTGTGCTCATTTGTGGTGAGGTCGGAAGTGGAAAATCCTCTCTGTTACTGGCCATTCTCGGTGAGCTGTATGGCTATCCAGCGACTGTGGAGGCTGCGATGAGCACCACTTTCGAAGCCAAAACAACCCGGTCGTTTGCTTCGTCGTACCAGGGCGCCCATCACCTCGTTCGACCAACGACGATCGGCTATTGTCCACAGGAGGCGTATCTCATGAACGCCTCGCTCCGCGAGAATATCCTCTTCTACACACCTCTGGACGAACAAAGGTACCGGGAAGTGCTCGAGGCCACAGCGCTGGTAGACGACCTTGCCCAGATGCCCGCCGGAGACCGCACAGAGATTGGGAGCAAAGGCATCAACTTGAGCGGTGGTCAGAAAGCGCGAGTTGCCTTGGCGCGAGCACTCTACTCATGCGCCTCACTCTTGCTGCTGGATGACCCGCTGTCTGCAGTAGATGCCACTGTGGGTCGTGTTCTGTTTGAGCGAGCGCTGTGCGGCCCGCTGGCTCGAGGTCGCACCCGAATCCTGGTAACACACCACCGCCAGTGGCTTTCCCGTGCCGACCTGGTGATCGAACTTGCGGGCGGACGCATTCAGCGGCACAGCGTTCGTCCGCAACCGCTGAGGATCCCCAGGGGGAAGCCCCGGGATCAGCAAGCGTCCCCCATACAGGTATCGCTTTTGTCGGATGCCGAGAACGATGAGAAACAGCTGTTAGCTTCCGGCGACAAAGCGGGTGCTTTTCGAGTGCCAACGTCGCGGGCAGCGGAGCCACTCGTCATGGAACACAGCAATGAGCTGGAGGTATCAGGCTCTTTCCCGCTGGGCACTATTGATGCTACTGCTGGTGCTGGGCGTGGCGCCCCTGAAGATGCACTCGCTGCGGAACACGCTGTCGGAGACCTGCCCCTGAGCGAAGTGTCGATAGCGCAGTCGTCGCGACCTGGCATAGAGCAAGGGGCGACGCCGCACGCGAAAGGCAATGCGTTCGACCAGTTTGCTGACAACAATGACAACGACAAGTATGCGTTGCGGTCTAGGGCGACGTACGCGGTGGCGAGCAACCACGGGAGTCCTGCAGATGGTGCAGCCCCGTCTGCGGATCCCGAGTCGATGCCCGAAGCCCCAGGCACTACCTCCCATCAACTGGTTACAGCAGAGAATCGAGAAACCGGATCCGTGAAAAGGACTGTTTACCTCGCGTACTTTGCAGCAGCAGGTCGGTTCCTGTTAGCAGTAACGATTTTGGCGTCAGTGTTGGCACAGGTTTTCCGCATCGGAACAGATTCATGGCTTGGTATCTGGTCTGAGGCGGGCTCGCGAGCTGCCACCAGCGCTGCGCAACGAACTGGTGCCGATAAGCGAAACCCCTCTACGCCCTCTGGGTTGCCTACGGGTGCCCCAGGGCTTGGGCATGTCCCGGAAATGCCTCCAGGGGTGCGAACCCGTATCCAAAATCTTATGACGCCTTCTGGATCACATCTCGCTGCCGAAGAGCATCAAGTTGTCTCTGTGCTAACTCCGGATCAGGAGCAAAGAGGGTGGCAACAGTACCAACAACATCGCTCTTGTGCAGATGCGCTTACATCACGCTACCTGCAAGGACGCTCGTGGAAGCAAAGCATATTCTGGGGGTTCCCGAACCGTCCCAGTCGTGAACGCGCAGCTGAGACGTCTCGGTCGGATTCGCAGCGCGTACTCCACGCGACATCTTTCTATCTGGGGATTTACGCCCTGCTGAATTTATCCACCTTGCTGATGTTGTTAGCACGGTCCATTCTGGCAGCTTTGAGTACGCTGTCTGCTGCAATTGGTCTTCACACGCGCTTGCTGCAGGTCGTGCTGCGGGCACCGACGATGTTCTTCGATACAACTCCCGTGGGCCGGATCCTGAATCGTTTCAGCAAAGATCAGGACGCCCTCGATGAAGACCTCCCCTATGCGCTGCTGTCTTTCCTGAACTGCATTCTTCAGGTTTTGGGGGTGGTCTGGGTGACCAGCACGGTGACGCCTGTCATGCTCCTGGTGCTGATACCCACTGGGATTCTCTATTACCGCCTCTCGCGCTACTATCTGTGTACGTCGCGCGAGTTAAAACGACTCGAGGCGCTCAGCAAGTCGCCAATCCTTGCACGAATGGGAGAAACAGCTGCCGGAATACCAGTCATTCGAGCTTTTGGACTCGTTCGAGAACATGTTCAGGTCTTCCTCGAGGCAGTGGCGGATCATATGCGGCCGTACCTCTACTCCGTTGCCTGTAATCGTTGGCTGTCTTTCCGACTGGAGATGCTCAGTGCAATGACGGTGTTCGCCACTGCACTCGCTGTGTTTCTCTTTCGCCGGAGCCTTAGTCCGGCGGCGGCAGGTCTTTCGATAACCTATAGCCTCCTGGTGACGCAGACACTCTCATGGCTGGTTCGGATGACCACCGAAGTCGAGAACGGTATGAGCGCTGTGGAGCGCATCCTCTGGGAGATTCCCAGTGAGGCGCCTGCGTACATCGAAGGCTCCCTTCCAGCGCACTGGCCAAGCGAAGGACGGGTCGAGTTTCGCGACGTCTGGATGCGTTATCGACCAGAGTTGCCGCCAGCGTTGCGTGGGGTGTCGTTTACGATCCTTCCTGGACAACGGGTTGGTCTCATAGGTCGCACCGGTGCCGGCAAGTCTTCCATTGCACAGGTGCTATTTCGCACTGTGGGCGATCCGCTACAAGCCGGAGCCGTCATCGTGGACGGGATCGATATCAGCCGAGTCGGGGTGGCGCAGTTGCGTGAACGCCTTGCGATGGTCACCCAGGATACCATTCTTTTCCGCGGAACGCTCCGAGAAAACCTGGATCCGTTTCATCGCCATACTGACGCGGAGTTGTGGCAGGCGCTGCGGTACGTTAGCCTGGCGGAAAACGATACGCATTCCGCGTGGGCGGCTGTGGACCGAACTGCGACGAAAACTGCTGTGGCTGGTTGTCGCCACGGCGACACGAGCGCCCACACGAAGACCGGCACCGATGCAGCCGTGAACGCCGCCGATGCAGTTGCTGAGCACGGAACGCTCGCAGCGCATGGTGCAAGCACTGCCGCTCTCAAGCAGCAGGAAGAGCAGGCGCGGAGTATGCCTGCGTTGAAGTCGAGTAACCGGTTTCCGTCGTTAGATACCCACATTGCGGAGGGTGGCTCTAACTTGTCCGCAGGCCAACGGCAGTTGTTGTGTTTAGCACGAGTGCTTCTGCGGCGACCTCGTGTCCTCGTCCTGGACGAGAGTACCGCGAACCTTGATTACCGTACAGATCGAGCGATCCAGCGGACGATTCGAGCTTGCCTACAGGGCTCGACACTCCTCATTATCGCACATCGTATGGATACGATATTGGATTGTGACCTCATCATCGGTCTCGCCGCAGGGCGTGTTGTCGAATGCGGGTCACCTGCGTCGTTGCTACAGCGTCGAGACTCGCTTTTCTACCAACTGGCTTGGGAACAAGGTGTTCTCGAGCAGATCACTTCGGGTACGTTGTCGTAGCCGGGCTCGGCGGTGCCTCGGCTGGTCCGCACGAGCGATACTTGCTTGGACAGATCAAAACGAAACGAGTAGGACTGAACCTTTCCTATACTTGGTTCCCTGTAGAGAATTTGAAGAAAAAAGCCTTCAGCATCGAGGCTGCGTGCACGGAGACTAGAGGTCAAGGCTTAGGAATGGATGGAGGCGCGACCCCTGGACATTGGCTACGCGTTCGTTTGGGAGGGCGCTGTTAAAGGGCGCTGCAGCCGCCGCTTGACGTCACCTGACCCAGCTCGCATCATGCCCTCATACGGAGGTGTTCTGGTACCCAAGCAAACACACAAGTCCGTGAGCTGGTCTGCTCTTCTCGTTTTTCTACAGCGTTTGACGAATGCCGGGACGAGCGCTTTCAGTTCAATGGTGTTGGGCGTGGCTCAAACGAAATCGAAGCGGCTGGTCTTCGAAGCAGTTTTCCGAATCTCCAACCGACAACGTGCTCTAGGGCGAAGCGCAGGCTGGCAACAGCGTCTTGACCGGGCTCCGCTGAAAGTGTCTCATGTTACAGAGGATAGGCGGTTAGGTCGACGACAATGCTGGCCCCCGCGGCGCGCTCACGCCACCTGTACAACTTGCACCAGCGTCCAAGAGTGCGTCCATGCTCTCAGTAAATATTCAGGAAAAGGCGCAAGGTCTTTGATTTTCCAAGTTACATGGCGCAGCTGCAAAAAGTCCGTGCTTGGTGCGCGGCAACAGGGCCTGTTGCTGTGCAGCCCCGCATCCTCTCTTGATGGTAGATGGTAGGTTATTTTTCGATGCGAAATACTGTATGATTCCTGTTTCGGTACAGTGCCAACTAGCCGGTCTGTAGGCAGAGCATAGATCCGCCGCTCCACAGAGCACTAAATGCCAATTTGGATAGCATCTAGTTCAGAGCAGGTGAAGCACCATACATTCTTGTCATCAATCGCACGCGCTCTGAGTATCGCCTCCCGTAGGGTACATCAAGCTTGTGGTGCTGTTGTTGCATTTCCATATGTTGCAGCCCTTACGGGCGCGTAATCTAGCCTTCTGTATACCCAAGTAACGCGCGACCTCGTGGTCTCCTGAACACGCATGTAATATCCTTCTAGAAGTGCACGCACAATGCTGAGCACGCATGTATGATCCTTCTAGATTTGTACGCAGAAAGCTGGACACGCATGTATGATCCTTCTAGATTTGTACGCAGAAAGCTGGACACGCATGTATGATCCTTCTAGATTTGCACGCAGAAAGCTGGACACGCATGTATGATCCTTCTAGAAGTGCACGCAGAAAGCTGGACACGCATATAATATCCTCTAGCAGTGCATGCACAATGCTGGACACGCATGTATAATCCTTCCAGATTTGTACGCAGAAAGCTGAACACGCATGTATGATCCTTCTAGAAGTGCACGCACAATGTTGAATGCCTGCACCCGTGATCAGAATGCGCAGCCAGCGCTCGCACCAATGTCGCGTCGCCCGCGTTCCAGACAGCTGTTGGCGATTTGCGTTCCTCAGATGACGCACAGTCGCTGCATTTCATGGACGTGGCTGCTGAGGCAACTCGCTCGAGACAATCGTGTTGCATGATTCGTTTCGCACGCGAATCGAGCGTCTCAATGCATTCTTTCTATGCCTGCAGCCAAGAGGCATGGATTCGTTAAAATTCTCCGCCTGCATCAGGTATCTGCTATCGAGATGAAGTGCATTCGGGGAGCAGGCGGAGCACGCATGGCGTTCATGCGAGCAACTTGCTGAAAAAGGCTGCTCATGCATGGATCGCATATCGTGCACCTCGTTTCGGTCGCGAAAGCGATCATAATAATAGGCGATGCTTTTCATGACGTGTCATGAGCACCAGTGCTTGCTACTCGATCATCTTGAAACGCACATGATGCAGCGGATTCAGGTTCGCGCTGATATCACCAGCGATGGGCGACGCTTTGCAAACGGCTAGCACGTCCGGCAGGGTACCAGTTCGTATCGCTACGAGGAAGATTCGCCTGCTTCCAGAGACTGGTCCTCTACAACCGACACCCAGCAGGTTCGTTTGCAAACACTCTGGTCCGCCCAGACGCAGAGCATATCGCCATCGCGTGCGACTTCGGGTAGCATGGTCTCGATCATGTGATAGAATAGCTCCGGACGACGCCGTTGATACCTCTTCTGGTGCAGACGCACGTAATCAAAGCAGAGATCGGGATTGCGTTGATGGGCCAGCTCAATATGGGGGCCTGGTCGACGCAGGACAAGGCAAGTCTCATGACTGCACGCGTATACGCCCGAGGGCGCATGCTCTGCCACCGCTACGGGCTGGTCCAGGCATAGCAGATCGCTCGGCTCTGACAGGAGCGTAGCCACGCGATTATTGGTCCATTTAAGGACGACGCAGAAGCTCTCGACAAAATGGAAACCACCGCCCCCACCTTGGTGCATCTCCTCGCCAAACCAGCGCAGGGTCTCAGCGATACGTGTTTTCGGGACCCAAATAAAGACGAAACCGAAGGGTACGATTTCAGCGATTCGGAGGCTTCGCAACTGTTCAACACGAAAGTCCGGTTGATTCCAGCAGGGCGGATCCAGCACGACGCAACGAAAATGGCGCCCTTTGATACGTTCATGCAGTGTCTTGGCGGCCTGGAACACGTTCGCGAATCGCAGCAGGCGGCCACATTCGTAATTCCGCTCCAGCTGTTGACCCTCTTGGACGGCTTCACGCAGAGGCCTGATCGTCCTGGCCCAGCTTACTGGTAGAGGATACTCTGTGGGAATCGTCTCGCGCAGAACACCCTCTGCCGCTAGCCGCCGTCTGCGGGCCCGTAAGGCCGCGGGGATCATCGCAGCCGCCTGAGCTGCTGCCAGAGCATCCCCTCCAGCGCTGAGGCGCATGAGCAGTGCTGCCCGCGCTCTCCATAACTCGAGCGCAACGCGGCTCGACTCGCTGCGGTCCGGGCGAGAGCGGGTTAGCCGACCTGGAAACCGAGCACTACGATCGCTTTCAAGCGCCTCCTCCCAGAGAAGGTCTTCGCCGTCGTCGTACTCAGATCCTGGTTCAGAGTCGGAGAGCTCCGCACCAAATAGAACAGCGTCGAGGCCGTACTCTGCAAGCACGCGTTCAAAAGAGGAATCATCTAGCGCACCCACCGCGATTAGGTCAGTTGATTCACCTACACCACCCGGTAGACTCTGTGTCGTGGAGCCTGCCAACATGTCCACGGAGAAAAAAGAGGTCTGGCGGAAGAGCTCCGCCTGCTCTGCAGCGGTCAGTGTGACTTCTTCTTTCGCCGTCTGGGAGTCGTTCGCATCACCCGAAGACTGCTGGGTATTTGCGGCTTTCTGAGCCTGCAACCGCTCAAGTGCCTCAAACTTACGCATGATCATCTCTGGAGTCTCATCATCGTCGGCGTACCCGAGGTAGTACGCGGGATCCACCGCAACCGAGCGCTTCTGTGAGCCATACCGCGCGGCTGCCCGTCGCCGTGGTCTCGTTGCTCGAGCCTGCTCTTCTTGCTCGCGCTCATCTGAAGCCGTTGCATCTGTTCCCCGCGGCATGGTACCAAGAGCGTCCACACCAGGAGCGAGAACGCGATCTGTGCACAGCAGCGTTTCAGCTGCTCCAGTGCACGCGCCAAACAAAAGATACACCCAGTGGAGAATCGAAATTCCAACCGACGCGATGCTCACCGTTTCGCGCCAAAAATAATGGCATAGATCCGTGCGACAATGAGCGCCGATGCCCAGGACGAGCGATTGCGCTATCCCGAGCCTACGGGGGCGATTTTTTTCCCCAAAGCAAAGCTGGTGACCTTTATCGGTGATTATTGTGTTCCAATACCTGAGATACCAGAATGTGATACACAACGCTTCCATTAAATACCCGGAGGACCGCGCGGGTGACTCTCCGTTTTCTCTTGTATAATGCGATCGATGAATCTAACTGGTTGACAGGACCTCCTGATGCCTCGATTTGCCTCTTTCGGATACGCAACGCTTCCCATAGCTACGCCGTGGAACGCTGGATCCCGCTGCATGCTCTCCAGAACCGCGACTCTCGTTAGCCAATGCTGCCCGGAGTCTGTCACGAGAGGCAATGCAACTGCCTGCAGTCGCTGTACGAATTCGAAATAATATTTTGGAGATTCTGGAGTCGATTGACGTTCTCGTTCGTGCTCAGACTGCGCTTGGTTAATGAAACCTAGAAACCAATCTGGATTGCGAATCCGTTCTGGTCACCGCAGCCTATCTGGTATCTGGATAGCTGCAACGCTAGCACAAAGTTGACCGGCCGAAAACCAAAATATGTAGCCTGCGATGCCTTGACTGGTTTTCGATGCAGCAAATAACGCGGTCCTCAAGGTGCTTTGTCGTTTTCGCAGAGCTTGGCCTGCATGTCGCCGGCGTCGTCGCGAGGATGCTGCGCATCGTTCATCGCAAGGACCAAAGCCATACACGGACGATTCAGCTGTATACCGGTGTTGTGATTAACGTTTACAGTAAATAGAGAAAAAGAGCGGCAGCTAGACCCAGCAGCCAAGCGATGATGCTTCAGCAGCTGCTGCCGCGGCTGCTGCTGCTTGTCGATATGAGGCGCTTCCGCTGCTTTTCTCTCAATCGCGTTCTGAGTGCCGGCAGCATGCGTATTCGCCTTGACCGCCTTTTTTTTCTTAGCGATCAAGGAGCCTGGTCCATATCGCCTCTGCACAACTTCCCCGACAGCAGAGAATCTCTTTATAATAAATAAGCGATATTTCGTAACGTGCTCGCGCTACCGTGCGTTCCTGCACGACATGCGGAGTAGCCTTGCAACGAGAGCATATCGTGATGCATGTACGCTGCTCCTTTGACGGCAGCGAACCAGGACTCTCCCGTCGTCGATGCAGCTTGCTTCAGCAGCACGAAGCGGGTGTCATGGCCGTATTGGCGGGCACGTGCAGAGACGCGCACCAGGGCACCATACCGCGCCGCACCAGAGGAATACGTGGCAGGGCCCCAGCGCCATGCGATCTGCGTTCAGTCATCGACGTGCTTCACGGCTGGCGCTTAAAGTCGTATCCAGCGTTTTTGTGTATAATAGCATCACTCTGGAGAGCAGATGCGTATACCTTATTGGACGCCATGCTCAAGCCGACGCCCCCAGTGGTATGTCAAGGAGGTTCTGCTTTGGTGCTGCATCCGCACCTGTGTTACAGGTGCTATCGTGCACACGCATCACAGACTCGCGCTCTCCACAGAACGTGCGTAATGACCAGCAACTCTGCGGGCAATTACGGATTGTGGCACTAGATGGATACGTGGAACGACGAATGCTTTTCCGAACGCTGATACCAAGCACGTAATCTTGGATACCTGAACTGTACGAAAACAAAACTCAGCCCATGCCGTGTACTCACGCGACGTATGCGTGCGCTGCGTTTTTCTTTCCCGCCAAAAGAGCGTTTTTTCGATTTCGCGCACGTGCTATTTCGCGTCATATTTCTGGAAGAAAAATTCTGCTACTTCACGGACTGCTGCCTCTAGGGTGAGCGTCTGGCCGTGCCTGGCGATATAATCGCGGAGCGGGTCCCTGATCCACCGACACATGCAGTTCACTGTTCGCGTATCGCGATAGCGAACATCGAGAAGAATGATCGACGCATAGTCCTTAGGGTTGCGAATGCACCTTCCCAGAGCTTGGTTCACGGTACGATGCGCTTGTAGAACATACCATTGTTTGCCACTCAGACGACTCGTGCTCGTAGCATTGATGGGAGCACCAGAAACTGCACCGCTGCGCTCGTCATTGTAGCGCATCTTCAGCTGGACAAACGTGTCCGTCAGATTGGGGTACGGAATACCGACCATAATGACTGCGCGACCGTACTGATCGGCAAAGTTCAATCCTTCGCTGATCTTGCCCCGGCAAACAGCCAGCATAATGGCCCCGTTTTTGTGATCAGCGGTTATTCGACAGCGCGCGTTGGCAGCTGGTACCGGTGCGCTCGCAGTGGTCTCAGTCCGCGCTGCATCCACCGCATCGTAGTAGACCTGCAAAGCATCGCGGTTTGCATACGCTGACGCGGAGGTGTACGCTCGACCAGCACCGCGTCGTTTCCGCTTGGACCGGTCCCGAGACAGGATACTGGAAGACGCAGCACGTAATGAGCTCGGCCGTTCCCCGAGAGCCGCCATAGATGCATCCGTTCCATATTCCCTTGCAGGGGTAAAGCAGGAGTCGCGCCAACCACGACGCTGAAGTCTGTATCCGCCAGTAGTCTCGGTCGCATATTCTGTTATAACTTGCCCAGAAGAGCGCTCGATGAAGAGACGCTTAGCACCACAAATCCGCTCGATCGCGCCGGTGCTGCTCCAGCGCTGCAACATAGACTCCAAGACTCGATAGCAGGGCATGAAACAGAGCACACCATCGGGAATCTGTGCGCTGCAGTGCGCAAGCGCTTCGCCGATGGCATCCTGATATGACCAGGTAGCGCTCGTTCGGTAGGAACCCTCTAGACGGTCGCCGGAGCTGCTGGTTCCCACAACGCAGACTCGAACGTGTTTCTCTGGATCGATAATGTGGTCGCATTCTGTCTGACACAGAAAATCGGTCGCAAGTTCACTTCGAAAAGATTCCATTGGCGATAGTGTTCCCGAAGTAAGCACGATGGATCGCGCATTGTCTCGCAGATGACGAAAAGCAATTGCGGGATTCATGCACCAAAGTCCAAGTTTGAATTCAACTCCTCCGTAGGTGCCCTGGCGCATCTCGCGTCTCAATACAAGTCTATAGTCTGTGGCGTGCAGCAGGGAAGCCTCCGCAGGTGCAGCTGCGCCCTTCGAGCTCTGTCCGCCGTAAATAAACTGCAGCGCAATGTGGAAGCGTTCTAGCAGATGGAGCACTTCACCGCACAGAGACGCGAAGCGGGGCTCGGTTTCTGCACGCTCATCGCCCGTCGTGGGACGCGCCTGCACCGACTGCTCAGCAGGTTCTTCGGTCGCTGTTTCCGTTCCAAAGCCCGTCGAGGCCGCCATTCCTGAAGCCAAAGCCGGCACCGTGCGCTGCTGTTTCTGACGCCAGCGATCAAGAAAACGGTTTAACTGGCCCATGGACCAGTTCCACTGCTCAAAGTCAAAATTTTGGAAAAACCCTACCTCTAACTCATGCAAGAGAGCACCGTCTTGCCAGAAAACCGTGGCCTGTGCATGAAGACGTTGCGCTGCAGTGCATGGGCCAGACGTCGGACGATGACTTTCGGGAATGCCGTGAATGTCATCTAACAGCGGTATTCGTGTCTCAATGAAGGACGCTAGGGCCTGCAACCAGTGGCGGAACACTCGAAGTAACGCCGTACCATTCAACGACGGACGCCGGACCATCAGTGTCTCCAGGGTGGGCTCTGTTTCCGGCATCTGAACCCCCAGATAGTGATCTAGCTGCAGGAGAACCCGTTGCACCTGTGATAGACTTACGTCTACTGATGCCGCTTCTAAGCACACCTCTTCTATGTTGTGAGCTTCGTCGATTATCAATACGGCACCGGTGATATCGATATCCATGCGTCGACGAATGAGCGGATCCACAAGGTATGAATATGGAGAAAAGATGATATCAGCAGGCTCTATGATCGTTCGTGTCCGCGTTGTACATGAAGTCGCCCGGGCGCTTACGGCACCATCCGTAGACGAAGCGCTTCCCGTGTGCGAGCGTTCGTCGGGGACGCTTGATCCTTCAACAGGGTCTTGATTTGGTTCCGTTTGAATGTCACCATGGACGAGAAAGCGAGATGCAAAATACGGACAACCATGCCAGTGGCGACCGACTTGCACGAGATCTTCCATTTGAAAAGGCTGCGGGGCCGAACACGCTGTTCGCCTCACCGCGGCGCTGTGATGATAGAAGCAGGGCGATATTCCTGCCAGAGGGTCAGCTACTGTGCTGGATGCATCAGCTGCAGACTTGGCCTCCTCCATGAAGCTGAGCTGGACGGCTCGCTGACAAGCTTCCGCTTGCAGAGTCGATGGCGCTCTCTGAATATCCTCATGTACGCAGTAGTGCTTCCGCGACGCCAGCAGTGTGGAACGCATCTTACCAGCGTATGGAGTGCGGCGCATCTCTGCGATGACCTGGGAGAGTTGAGCGTGCGTACGCGAACAGAAGAAAATCCGTGGGTGCCTCTGCTCTACGGCAAGGTTCGTACCCTCCAGGTGCACTGCGACACTGCAGAGCGGGTTCAGTGGGACCTGCTTTCCACAAAGTGGATATCGATGCCGCGTACCAGCCACAGCACCTTGCTGACGCCATCTCTGTGAAGCGCTTTTCAACTGCGATACTCGCGGAGCCGGTCGGCTTGTAAAGTCATCATCATCGTCGTCGTCGTCGACATCTTGAACGCCGCAGTCATCCGCCGCAGAGCGGCTCTCAGGCAGCAATTTCGGGATTGATTGCTTCTCGTCGGCGGGTTCTTCTGTTTCGGGTTTAAATTCGGAGTGCATATCAGCGTGATTTGCAACCGCTAATAGACTGGGCTCTGAGCGCTCTTTCTCTTTTTCGAGCCACGCCAGCGCCGAACAGAGTAACGCCAACGACTTGCCCGTTCCCGTAGGTGATTCTATGCACGCGTTTTGCGCCCGCTGCAAACATCTTATCACTTGGTTCATAATGATCAACTGCGGCTTGTGCGGTTCCAATTCTGTGGGGAACTTTACCTCCAGCCCGGCGATCTCCAGCGTTCGCCAGGTCTTCAGCGTCTGCGCTCCGTTTGGCTCCTCGTGCCGCTCGACATTGGACATGAAGAGCACCTCTGTTGTTGCTCACAAGCCGTCGCCTTTGTGCGGTCTTGGTCAAGCCTCGTGATCGCTTTTAAAAGTTTCTTTTGGCCACGGCAGCGATAACAAACGCCTTTCAAAAGAAAAACGCTGCCGCCAGTGTACAGTAATGGCGAGCGACCCGCCGTAGACAAAACTTCTCCAACTAAGGTGCAGACGCGTCCCAGTTTTTTGGACCGGCCACCAACTACTGCTTCCAATTTTTTCTCATATAGTTTCACTTTAAACGGTTGTCTCACAAAGTTCTCTCGTGTCAACACTGGAGGTCTCGTCTCCAGCACCGCATATCTCCGTGTATTGATAGCGGCGTTAAAAGCTCGGTTCACAGACTCCATACGTTTCTTGCCGTCATTCGTAGTACTTACTAGTGCAAGCAATCCACGAACTTTCGCCCTACTTTCCATTTGCTCTTCCGTCAGCGGTCCGTACTTTGCTATATCCTTGGGGCACCGCTGAGGCTTTTCCATCTCGACCCACTGAAGTGTACACCCCAGTTCATGGTGTGTATACGATGTTCGGAAGTCATCTACGGGTATCGTAACGAAACGCCTCGCGCACTCCTTGTACGTTCTTGTCGTTGGAGCTGGCGTAGTCCCTTTTTGGGTCTTCCATCGCCCTGCTCCATACGCTACTACGAGCCTCTGATTTTCATCCTCCTTCAGGGCACTCAACTGATTGAAAAAGTTCGCGAATGCACGCTGCTTCCCGCAATACAGATTCACACGCAAACGAACCCACCGGGGCTTGGCATACTCCTCCCACAAGGCATCCCAATGAGCAACGCGAACTTTCATGAATTTCCGAAAAGCTTTACAGTCCGCTCCGCGGCCCATCACCTTGCTCAAAGCCTCAAAGTGATCCTTCATTCCTGCATTCTACGTCTCGATTTTCTACCTTAGAATCATTATACCGGATTCGCGATAGTATCTCGCTCTCGAGAGTCTCAACAGACGCATGTCTTTCTGACGTAAGTTACCGTCAGTACTATCTTCCGCACGTTTGGGTACAGCGATGGTTATGATATTCGTATTCCCAGGGTCCGCGTCAACGACAAGGTCGTTATTCTGCACTTTCTGCGTCTCAGGACCCGCCTCCTTCTCATCTTCATGCTTCGCCGCATCAACGACAAGGTCGTTATTCTCTACCTCCTGCGTTGCAGGATCCGCCTCCTCCTTTTCTTCATCCTTCGTCACGGGCGCAGCCGAGGGCGGAACTGGACGGTCTTTCTTCAACCGCCGATAGTGTACACACATGGCTACTCCATCGGTTTCGATCATCCCAGTGAACAACTTTTGCTTGCTCACTCTCAGACGTTTGAAATTGAAGATATTCTTCCACTATGTCTCCCGGTTTTCGCGGGTGAAGTTCTCCCTGCTGACAATGAACTCCGGACTGTTCTCCTTCGTGATTCCGAAAAGGACGCTGGAGTCGATAGTCACAAAATGTGACTTGACTTTCCACATGGGAACCATGTTGAAGCGCTTCCCCATTAGGACAGCCTTCCGTCTCTCCCACTCTTCATTTTTTTCCTCACTGAGCTGCACCTCTGCCTTGCGTTATAGCCCTCGGTCCAGAAACACGAAATAGCGCAGGATGAGGCGATAGTATCTTTCCCTATCCTTTTTTCAACTCTGATATCTTGTCTGTTTGATTCGCCAACCCCAAGACTGCACGGTGCTCTTCTATAACCGCACGGATGACGGAATCCTCATTTGTGCTCCTGCGTGACGGCTTCTTGCCGACAAATTCGATCTCTCCTTCGCTCTTACTATCGTTCATGATGCCATTGATAACCGCCCATATTCCTTTGCGAGAGAGGCCCGGGCACAGCACAAACACGGCGCGTGTCATGAAACGTTCCAGGTCCATCGTCAAGTGCTTCTTCACGATCGTGAGGTACTTCATCGCACCGGAGGTGTAAATACGCCCGTCTCCCCTGAACCGAGCACGGTTGAAGCGGTATTCGGGGTGATTCCAGTGGAGGGCATGCACTCGCTCATTTCTCTTCGACGTTTCCCCTGTACCAAAGATAAGGTGGCGAATAAATGTCTTGTTGAAAAAATCTTCCGGAATCTTGACTGTTTCGATGTCCGTTACTTCGCGATACACCTCCGTTGCTACATGCATCAGTCCTGACGACGCCTTGACAATACTCTTGGAGTACGAGTCGACACGGTTTCTGATAGCGTCTCGCAAGTTTGCCTGCTACGGATCTCCGATATAATGAAGAAAACAGGCTTCCACCACCATCTCGTCGTACAGTTGTCTTTCTTGCAGCCTTCGACGTAGGGCATCCCCCTTTTGCCTCTTTTTCTCTTCCTTTTCTTCTGGACATGGCGCTGTTTTTTGTTTTCCTGGCAACCAGCGACACTGAGCTCCAGGATCATCGACTTGCTTTTCCATAACTTTCCTTTTTTAGTCTTTTTTTTGAAAAAGAAATCTCTTTAAACGCTTCTGTTATATACTGTAAAAAAACAATCGAATATTTTTACTTGAGGGTTGAAACACAATCGAACTGAAAACTATACTTGGCTATGAAATTAACGAAAATACAACTGTTACGTTAGAGCTACACGCTAGAGATCAAGATCGCATTTTCCTTCAACGGCGGCGGCATGCGCGTCGTGTCAGTTGACTGCCAGCGCTGCCAGGTGCACTCACTGAGCGCGATGCGTGCACCTCGCGAGACGCTACACGGATCGATGAAGGACACGTGTCCGACGTCGCATTAGCACATGCGTGTTCTCACCGACGCACTGCAGCGGAAATCAGGTGTCCTAGATCGGAAACTCACATAGAGTGATCCCCTGCGCTAGGCTCTGTCGCTGGTGCCGAAACTACTGCCCATAGCAGTACCGCCCTGAAATACAACGGGTCGCTGGGGCCCGGCACGAAACCCCTCGATGACTCCAGCACACGCGTAGTTTTCGCTGCGGCTTACGCTTGGGCGGATGAGGTATGCGTCACACTAGTCATTAAGTGTTTCGTTAGTATTATTGATCGTAGACAAACTAGGTACGGTAGTGTTCCCAAGCACGGATATACGTTTATTCCCTTTGCTTGTTATGCATGCCGCACGGACGCTGGAATAAGGAACTGATTTGAATTCTGCTACTAGTGTACGTCCGCTTTTCAACAGAAGGAGCACCTTCCACCGGAACCCTCAGTCGACTTGGAGCAACGAAAACACCAGGTTCCGCACTTGGCATCTATGCAAGTGCTTGAGCATGCCAAGCGCATATCGGTTGAGGCAGCGACTCAAGGTATATCGATAGCGCTGTCATAAAGACGCATGTCTGGAGCATCCTTCTATGAAGCGCCTTCTTTCACGCGTTCCAGCTGAAGCTGCTCAGCAGCCAGTGTCCACGTCTTCAAGGCGTCCTCACTGAATAGACAGAAACGCACCTCTTGCAACGACTGCTGCGGTGATTCCCCGAGCGTGTCTTGTACTGCCTCGAGTGCAACTCGAGCGGCCTCTCGAAGAGGATATCCATACACGCCGCAAGATATCGCCGGAAAAGCAATTGATCGACAGTTGTGCTCGATTGCTGTGAGAAGGGAGTTACGATACGCCGAGCGCAAAAGTAGCGCACTCTTCTCCGCGTTCTGGTAAATCGGTCCCACCGTGTTTATGATATAGCGCACCTGAGGCAAGTTCCCGTCGGAAACAGGCCATGTGATCTTTATTGGAACCGCTTCACCAGTAGGACACCGCACACCAGGACGCTTTTCGGGTACCCGCTTACAAGCCTCCAGTAGCTCTTTACCAGCAGCTCGGTGGATGGCGCCGTCGACGCCACCACCTCCTAGCATGCGCTCGTTCGCAGCATTGACGATCGCATCAACTGCTTCGCGAGTGATGTCGGCTTGTTTCAGTACCAACCGAGTCGTCTGAGGCGCTGGTGGACGCAGGCGATACACCGTACTGCTGCTCATTCCGAACGGCGTGAGAAAGCCAAGCGTATCCCGCATGGTACTTGCGGAAGCTTGCACCCACGAGCAACAAATGCCTTTCAAAAGAAAAACGTTGCTGCCGGCAGTGCACAGTAGTGGCGAGAAGCCCGCCCTAGGCAAGAAGCTTCCAACTGACGTGCAGACGCCTCCCACTCTTATTCGACCGGCCACCTCCTACTGGTTTCATCTTTTTCTCATATAGTTCCACTTTGAGAGGGTGTCCAACAAAGTTCTGTCTTGTCGACTCTGGAGGTCTTCTCTCCAGCACCGCACATCTCCGGATATTGATAGCGGCATTAAAATCTCAATTCACAAACTCCATCCATTTCTTGCGATCATTCGTTGTACTCACCAGTGCAAGAAGTCCTCGCACTTTTGCCCTCCTTTCCATTTGCTCCTCCGTCAGCGGTCCGTACTTTGCTATTTCCTCAGGACTCCTCTGGCACTTTTGCATCTCGACCCTCTGAAGTGTACATCCCAACTCATGGTGAGTATACGACGTTCGGAACTCATGTATCGGTATTGCGACAAAACATCGTGCGCATTCCTTGTACGCTCATTGCGAGTTGCTGTAAACCGGAAACGAAATTCTCCTCGACAAACCAAAAAAGTGGTGTTGTGGCTTTCCGCCAGACACGGTGGCTGTTGTTGCCGTGTCCATGACCCTGCAGGTGTGTCCCGGAGTGCGCAGACTCCACAAAAGCCGCGAGTTCGCGCTGCTGCCCTGACATCGGGGTGCTGGCGGCTCCACAGCACAGATACCTCATGATGTGCGGGCGGAGCATGCTGCTTCGGCGCCGTGGGAACCACGCGCTCTCATGCGCGTTCCCTTATGATCCAATATGTGATCCGTAGAGTGATACTGGCGGCTGTCACGGAGCGTCTTGCATATCAAATGCTGATCTGGGAACTGCGGCCTAGGGCTCGGAGTTTCATGTCAGGAATAGTCCATATGCGCACGATCGGTACTCGAAGCGAACGCGCTGGACACCTTACACTGCTTTGCTGCACGAGAACAGTGCTATGCTCGTGGCCGGTTAGAGCACCTTACGAAAAGTCAGCATAAACGTCGCTTGCAGGTACGGTGCATGACACGGGCTAGGCGAGAGCGATCCGTTTGCCACGCATTTCGGAATGTGAATTCGCTGTTCATGAGTGTCTTCCCGTAGTAATGCCTCGTTACTTCAGGTCAGAGGCGCGCCTGTTCGAGTTGGTTTAGCTCTTGCATTCTAGCGCGAGTGTGCGACCCTTTTGCCGAGTATCTGCAGTAAGAGCGAATTTACAGATTTGCGTTGGCGCTACACACATCGCAAATCTACTCCATAAACGAGGGGAGGATATGCAGATCGCCTCATCGATCGCTGGACACCGCGTGTGTCTGCAGCACCCAGAGATACGTAGCAGCAGCAGCAGCAGCATCGCTGGCTTCCGAGCTTCCAGTTCCACGACTTTGATAACCCCTCTGTACATTCGTATTCAGCAGGCCTATCTGCAACCCGATGCTCAACGAGCACAAAGCAGCATTTCGATCACCACATGCGCAGTTGCAAACAATGCTGGCTTCTGAAAATGCGCTGCTTGCACCGTCTTTGATCGTTCATCGATTGCGCGCTTGTCGCAATACCCTTTGTGGACTAAGCGAGTCGCTTGTGATGCTTCTACTCATCCAGCAACGCAGCGAGTTACATCTCTTGCAATGCCTCGCGCCAAGATCTATGACGCCGGCGTGCCGAGCAAGCACGTATGGTACGCTGCTGCGGATTGCAAGAAGGAACGATAACCACTGCGACGGTTTGTTCTGCTCTCAGAGCTTGCCCAAGTCCCTTTTCAATTTCTCCAATTCCTCCTCCACCTCGCTTCTCAGATTCCGAACTTTCTCCTCAGAAGCAGCACGGGCCTCCTGTACGCGACGAATTGCATCCAAACGGGACTGCAGCAACCCCTCGCGGGAGCGCTGGCGAGCAATCAGGGACTGAACCTGGCGAATACGAGACTGAAGTCTCCGCGCCTCCAGCGAGAGCTCATGCACCTTAGACCGGGCCTCCTCCTGGGTTCCTGCACTTAGATGTGCATCTTTCGCTCGTTGCTCCTGCTCCGCGCGTCGCCGCTCGGTGAGTTCTAGAGAATTTTGAAGCAAGCGTAGTCGCTGCTCACATTGCTCACGCACGAAACGAGCATCATCCAGTTCTGCTTGGAGAACGTCTTCATCACTCGAAGTGAGAACGCTATTGAGGTCCTCATTCCGCAGGGAGCCCCAATTGGCACCCTGGCTCTCTAGAAATTCGACAAAATCTGCAAAAATACCATTCTCTTTTGTGCCCTCCTGCCAAAGACGTCCGAGCTGCTCCATAAGATCCGAGAAAATAGCTCCAAAAGAATCATTCAAGTCCTCGGGGTACTCCTCGGTGCTGCTGGAACGACGCCGCTGCGCGCCAGGACCTCCGATGCCCCAGAAAGGCCCCGAACCCGGCGAGCGACGTTGCAAGTCATATTGCTTGCGGGCGTCCTCATTCGATAGCACTTCATAAGCACGCAGAATGCGAATGAACTTCTCGCGTGCCTGCGGATCCTTATTCGCGTCAGGGTGGTTCTGCAAGGCTAGTCGGCGATATGCTCGCTTGATGGTTGCCAGGTCTGCGTCGCTTTCCACTCCTAAAACTGCGTAATAGTCTTCGGTTGGATCAAACTGGACAGAACTCCGCGCAGACAGCGTACAAACGCCAGACCGTTGTTGTACTAGCAGTGACTTGCGACTCCAAGCTGCTCGACTGGGTCTCGAAACAATCAACCTCCGTTTTGGGCAACACTGTTCCGGAATCTCGCTACGTAACGCAAACCCTCGACGAACAAGCGGCAAGTTCGCTTGTGCGAACATTACCCGGCGCTTTCGTTAAAAAGCCTCTATTCAATATTACGCTCCAGGTGCACCAGGAGCCACTAGCGAATCAGATCACGCTGGCTCTCGAGTGAGCTCGTACGTCAAGCTCTGCTCCAAAACTTCGCTGGTAAACTGCTTCCTAGTGCACTCGTCAGCACCGTGGTGGCTGTCACAGTGCACTGTACACACGCTCAGAGAAAGCCTTCAAGGAGTACAGTAAACCAAAGAACGTTTCACGATCTCGTAGCGTAACCGAATATCGATCTGCAGACGTCTCCCTTTTTCGAGCGGCCACCTGGTATCGGTTTCAGTTTATCCAGGTACAATTGGAGTCTGGGAGGCTGTCCCATAGAATTCAGTCGAGTCACCTTTTCGGGTTGCGGCTTCAGTCCCACTCATCTCCTGATCTTGCCGGTTGGCATGAAGTCTCAGTTCATGAACTCCTTGCATATATTGCTGCTGGTCGAATTCATGCATTCAAGAATTCCTAGAACTCGTGCCCTCTGTGCCACAATGGTCTCGTCGTCGCTCCGTCGGGCAAACAAATATTCTCGTCTATCTCCTCTCTTCTTCTTCGTTACTCGCTCCTCTTCACTCGATGATCAGCGAGAAGAAAATTTTTTCGTTTCTTTGTCGAACCTGGCGATTGGTGCCCTCCAGAATCCTCGAATTCCATGTCCATCTCTATCCCACGGATTTTTTATTGCTTTAAAATGAACGCCTCTCATTATGGACTTAGGTGAGGGCCTTTCAGCAAGGGAGAAGGAGTTCCGGAAGATAGAACACGCAAAAACAAGAATGCGAAGGGAACGATGAACGGCAACGATGTGCAAGAGAAGGACGTTGTCAGACGTGGAAAGCGTCATCAATGGTTGGATAAATGGAATGCTGTGGTATGAGCCTCCTATTCGAGTTCGATCTTATATTCAATTGGTTTCCTCTCGGCAAATACCGATATATGCTGGGACGGTCTCGTGGGAAAGACGTCTCATCGACTGACAGAACAAACCGATGTCCCTGTGCTTCATATCGATAGCGTCTTTCGAGGAATTCTGTCGTAGTGACGTCCGTGGAAGATGGCTCTGAATGAAATTGGACTTTTAATGTGACGTTATCCCAGTGATTTCAGTACCATACCAACAAACTATTGAGGCACAGTGACGCTTGTGTTATCTACAATCGTCGCTTTTGCTTCCTATAAGTTGATCCACGGGTTGTTTTCTACCACTGAACCAAAGCAGGTTGTGAGAGTATCGGTTTTTACCGCTGTGCACATATAATTGCTCCTTTCAGTGTTCCCCAGTTGTCAGAGTACTGGGGTACGACTGACCTGAAGGAGGAACGTAGTCCTCCGTGCATAATTCCGTAAAGCATATATCCTACATTCAAATCGTATACAATATATACACTACATTGCATCGTAATGCCGATCTCCTGCTATACGCTCCAGCAGTGATGAAACAAACCTGAGTTGAACGACTCAAAGAAGTGCTGCTGTTCAACGCGCTGTCGAGAATGCACCTCACCAGTACCACGATGCCGTGGGACGCGCTTCCAGCGCTAGGCGCAGGTCGCGTTCATCATAGTTTCGGTGTCGTAAACGGCCGAACATAGCAAAATGCCCGCAACGCAGTAGGATCGACGAGTTGGAACTGAGCTGGCGTTACTGTGTGACTTTATATGTGGGCGTTGTGCAAATGCGGTGGTTTTATCCACAACGCGCTGGTACATAAATGGCAGGAGCTCGCCGCTGGTGAGCGTCAACGAGCCCGCGGATCGAACGCTCAGCGACAGCCCCTTGTCTGTCGGGATGCAACAAACGATGATCGCTACAAGTTCTTCCCGAAAGAGTACCGTCGTGCCGGCGCTTCAAAGCGCGGCACACGAACGCCTTGGCAGTCCGCTTCTGGGGCGAGAGGTGCGCCCTACCAGAGGCCGCAGCCACCGCCTCCGCGAGCGCCTCCGAGTCAGAGCGCTGGAGACGGCTCATCTGATATGGAGGCTCAGGCACTGCGCGCGATGAAGTGTCTGAAGGAGCACTTTGGTCTATCGGAGTTTTGGCCGGGCCAACTAGAAGTGATTCTGCGCGTTTTACAGGGACACTCTTCGTTGGCGATATTTCCCACTGGCGGCGGTAAATCGCTCTGTTTCCAGGTCCCTGCAATGTTGCTCGATGGACTGACGCTGGTGGTCTCTCCACTTATCGCCCTCATGCGTGACCATGTCGAGATGCTCCAGAACCAGGGTATCCCAGCGATGCATATTCATTCAGGGATGTCGGCCCCAGAGGTGCGGCAAACCTATCGGCTGCTCAGTGAACGTGCCATACGCATTCTGTTCGTCGCACCCGAGCGCTTTGTGAATGAGAAATTCCGCCAAGTCATTGCAAGACTGCAGGTCTCACTCTTCGTCGTCGACGAGGCGCACTGCCTTTCCGAATGGGGCCACACATTTCGTCCCGAGTATCTGCTCCTGCGGCAGTTCGCTCAGGGCGCGGGTGCCAGAGTCTGTCTGGCGCTAACCGCCACCGCGACCACACGCGTTGTAGACGACATCTGTCGTCATTTCCATATCCATTCGGAGAACGTGATCCGTGCGAGTGTGCACCGGCCGAACTTGACGCTACGCTGTACGCCTGTAGGCGAATTCTTCGGAACCTGGTCACCCGATACCGACAAGGATGGGCGCCTGGAGCGGCGGGTATTCTTACTCGTGGAACGCTTGCTGTCCCGACCGCGCGGAAGCACCATCGTGTACGTCACGACGCAGAAGACTGCGACGGCAGTGGCGGAGCTCCTGGTCACCATGTACAGCCTTCCTGCGGTTGCCTACCATGCCGGCATGACGACAGAGGAGCGAGCTTCGGCCCAAAACATCTTCATGAGCGGGCGAGATACAATTATTGTGGCCACTATCGCGTTTGGAATGGGCATTCACAAGCAAGAGGTCCGTTACGTTTACCTCTTTAACATCAGTAAGAGCATCGAGGCCTACACACAGAGTATTGGACGCGCGGGGCGCGATGGAGAACCCGCCATCTGTGAACTTTTCCTCTGCGCTGATGATCTGCCCGCCCTCGAGAGTTTTGTGCTGAGCAGCACCCCATCTCGCCGAGCTGTTCATACGCTTCTAGAGTCGCTTTTTGGCAGCACTGTAGGTCTCGCGGAGGAGCACATGACGGCTAGCGCTAACGCTCCCGAAAGCCCGAACATTCGGTACATGGAGAAGATCGCTGTGCGCGAAGATCAGGTGGCGCTTTCTTTCTTTAACTGCGGAAGAGCGCTGGATATTGAGGAAACTACTATTCGGGTTTTGCTTGCTTTCTTGGATTTGAAAGGAGGATTTATTGAGGAACAAACTGCCTACTACGCTCACTGCGAGGTCGATCTCCTGCCGAATACGAGTGTCGAGGAGACCTTGCACCTCCTGAGGAGGGATGTCTCTGTGCCCGAAGGGGTTTGGCGAGCGGCCCGGCTCATCTTGAATCCGTCTGTGAAGGTTGGCCGGCGTCGCACCAGCGACAACAACCTATTCATGCGGATCGATATCCACGATGTCGTGCGAGCACGAACGGCGGCATTTGCGCATCCCGTGCCGTCTGGAGCGACCACCCGGGAACTTGTCTACTCTGCTCTCGAGCTTCTCCAGTCTTTGGGTATCGTTAGAAGTATCAAGTTCAGCCATCTGTATCACGTATTTCGTATTGTGGCGAAGCCGAGTGATATGCAGCAGCTTGCGGACGATCTTTACCGCTCCATGCTCCGACGTGAACAGCAAGAGCTTTTTCGGATTCGCACCACTGCGGCGCTTTTCCTCGGAGCAGAACCTAGGCCGGGGAACAAATGGGTTGCGAGCCGGGGCTCTCGTTGTTTTGCCCGCTCGTTATGCGCCCACTACAATGAGATTCTGGTGCACAAGTGCGGTCGCTGTGAGCTATGTCTCGCCGCAGAGGGTGCGCTGGGTGAAACGCCCGGAATGGAACGTCTTCGTGAACGCATCCTCAATGGCGGCAGTACCGAACTGGAGTCTCTGAATGCAGTACTCGCGGACGAGAAGTGGCAGCAGCTCATTGTGCAAGTGCCGGTGCTGCGCACTTGCTCACGGTTGTTGGCTCGCTTCGCATGGGGCGCCACCTCACCAAAGATACTATCCATGAAACTACAGGCGCACCCGCTGTTCGGCTGTTTGCAGGGGCGTTACCGATACGAACAGGTGCTGGAAGCTGCAGAGCATCTGCTGCAGGGAGATGATCTGCTTCACGAAAGCCCGACGACTGTCGCATGAATCGCACGTGTGCTTACGTGTGCCTGTTCTCGGTTTGGGCAGCACGACTCGAACAGCGCCCAGCTCAGTGGTATCCAGAGCAAGGAGTCGAGTGATCTCGACGAAGGTCGCCAGGATGAATCCTCGCGTCATGAGACTGTTCGGGCTATGTTGACGTCCCTAGTGTGGAAGCGGTATCTCGGTTTCTTCAGATGATGCAGCTGCGTCTTCGTATAGCTTGTTTGTCGGCGTGGTTCACGGTGATGCATCTGCTGAAAAGCTTTGTCGTGCAGCTTCGTCACTGGACAACTCCTTCGACCACGCGATCTGATGACAGAACAGAGTAATTGTCGGCGACAGCTCCGGCGTTGCCGGCCCGGCGATACAAAAGTTCCTAGAGAAGCCTCCAGCAGAAAAAAGCGAACGTGCTCGTAATCCCAGTTAAATGACCAAGGAATGCAAGCAGCCAGCTGACATCGGCAGATGCTTCGAATGCATTTTCGACGAAATGAATATCAGTCCACGAACCTGGAGCGCGTGCAACGAACGAATACACTACCAACAGGAGCAGGTTTCAAGCTCGTTTGGCGAAGCCGCTGCTTTATACTCAGAGTGGTGAATTCCCGAACGCATGCATTGGCGTCCTTTTTATTTTTGTTTGTTTCTCCCGTGGGTGTTCAAGGAGAAAATGCATCCCGTGGATTAGAGAACGGCCGCGTTGAGACAATATGCTGGCACTGCTAGCTAGCGAGAAAAGGTCTTACATCTACACATAAGTCTCATTATGGGCAGCGGATCGATGACCCAATCTTCTTGAAATGCATATTCTGGATGCTGTGCACCTTAAAAAACAGAAATTTTCAAACACCGTCGACATTGCTGTCCCATTGCTGCGAATCCATTCCGCTCCAAACGTTCTCCAACAAGGTACCACAAAAGATGGCGCAGGATGAGCAGTTTTAGCACTGTTCCTACGAATCCTGGTGAAGCGATACGTATAGGCAATGGTAAGAAGCTCACGAACGCGAGAGAACGTGGCGCCTTGAACAGTAAACCATCAATTTCGCACTCGACGGGACTAGCTTCGGGAGAAACCCTATCACTTTATATCATTACTCTAAGAAGCATAAACCGCAGTTCTTAAAGAAGAGAGAAGCCAGATTATTACAAAGTCATCAGCTGCAACAGCGATTCATTCGTGTGGTCGCCTACGAATTGCCAAATGAACCCGATTTTTCAATACTTCACCTTTCGTCGGTGGACACGCCGCGGCTTCTCCTTCGCACACATTCTAGTGTACTATGCTTCGATAATCCGCTTCAAAAAAAGGCGGCCAAGCAGTGCGCAGCTTAGATTCGCGTTGAGCAGCTGTTCGTGCTAGCCTAGCCTCCTCAGTTCAATCTAGTCGAGATCGAGTTCCTCGTTCTCAAACATAACGTAGACACTCTTCGATCAATAGGGAATCATTCTCATCCACGACATCTTTCTTCGACTAATCTCTTTTCGAGCAGTTGTTCTCTACCTGAGCAATGCCTTCATCGATCTGTTGCTCTTCGGCGCGTTCGCAGAAGGGATCAAAAAGGCGTGCTTTTGTTCGTATGCGTGCCCGCGACGAAGCAGGTGGCGAAAAGGTTTTTAAGGAGCACGTGATGCATATCCAGGCATACTGGGTGAGCTGCAGCACCACCGTACACTCAATGCATCAGAATTCCAAGTGGAAAAACGGATATGGAGTATAACGACCACATGCGCATCACCCCGCCAAATAAAAAAGAAAAGTAGAAAAACCACAGACCATAAAGAAAAACATCCTTCCGAGCAGAGGACGAGGAGTTCCAGCATGGAAAAACTGTAGACACAGAATGACCATTCTGAAACAGCCGTAAAGGCATCTGTACGAAAACACATTAACGGCAAAAATCTTCTAAAAAGTCCGGCGCAACACGCCATAAATGATAACGTAACCTGGTATTCGAGGAACGCTCAAGTAGCCTCTCTCGCCTTGAAGGCCCTCGTCAAGCAACGGTTCGTCCGCGTTCCGGACGCTTTGGTGCTCGCTGCCCGCATTCCCTTGGAACCATTTGATAAGATCATCAGGCTGCTGCACAGCTGATGCGCTGGACTAAAAATGCAATTCGTCCTGATCGTCGTATCCAAGGTTCGTACAAACGCCTACCAGGATACCTGGACTTGCCGCCCCGCCACAGCGGCGACAGTTCCATGCTCAGCGCAGATTCCAGAGAGCACCAAGGAAACCTGATATACCAAATGCTAGTCAATCTCGTGCTCGTCTTGAAGCGCAGTTTGTGGGCGTTGTGAACTCTTCTCACCGGCCCAGAGAAGCGAAGAATTGGGGAAGGGAACTGACGTGCCGATGAAGCCAAATGGAGGGCAGTTACTGGATGATCTCGAGATGGTAGCAGGATCGGAAGAAGAGTCCTAACGAACGCGATCGTCGCTGCTGGTCCGAGTCCGCGCTTCTTGTGTTGGACTCAGCCTCGGGCCTATGGACGTTGTATTTACAGGATGGTTGAGTTGTGGTGGCTGCCTTCCTAGCATTGCTCGCGACTGCGTTTAACTGCACAGCACTCTTCGGAACAAAGCAGATTGCAGCACTGAATGCGAGCGCCATCGTCTCTTCAAGTGTCTATTCGATGTTGTCCCCATGTATCAGTTCAAGACCGATAACATCTGCATCGACACTTCCATACTGCATGGTCTCCTCAGCGAGCTAAGACTGGTTTCCACAAGCGAGTATGGATCATGTGAACAATTTTCATGAACAGTATTCATGAAGCAAATTCATGATTTCTTGTTTTCGGGAAGGAACCGGAAAGGAGCTCACAGAGACAACGAATACGGGCGGAATTTCAGTTGGAGCAAACTTATTGAAACCTAGGTCTGTGTTATGTAACGAGACATATTTTCGACCATTCAAAATAGAAGAAGAGAAATACTTCATGGATGGCATGGATGCCCAGGTGACGGTCGTCTTCGCCGCTGCCGTGACTCTGCACCCAGAGGGCAAGGCCGAAGACCAGAAAGCAAAGCAGATGAAGCTGCTCAATCTGTGTCGGGCTCCATAGCATCCGAAGACAGCCTTATGGATGCAAGCAGCCATTTCGACAAGTCGGACGACGGCGTCGTGGTCCTTATCGATGTCACGCGCATCGCGTAGAGCAGAGGGTCATGCTTGTTTCGACTTAGTAAGGGAGTACATGAACGTCCAGTTGTCTCACTTGGGCAGACTTTTGCATACATTCCGCGAACGGTTCTCCTGGTAAATAGTTGAAGGTTAGTGTCCTTTCATCTTTTGATATTACTGCGTACACGCTGATTTACTTTCAAGGCTCATCAGTCGATGATGTGAACTTTGTCTGGTGCGTGTTTGGAAATGACCTCCTCCACTCGATCCTGAACACAAACATGCATATCGTGGACTCTTTCCAAAGGATGCGGCTGATTTGGAATAATTGACGGACGCTTCGATCTGAGGCCGGCGCTTTCCGTAGATGACGTATTTTCTGAACCATGCATCATGCCTTCTGGGAGGCCCTGCGAGAAGCCTCATCGGAAGAGCTCTCAAGGTCTGCGATTATATTGATAACTCAAAACATCCGAACTCGTTTCCTGTCACGCTCTGAGAAGCAGACGTTGTCTGTTAGAATCTTTCGGTGCCCGACAACACCGAGTAAATGTTGCAGAGGCGTTTGCGGCCGTCGTCTCATGCACGTAATCAGAAAGCAAAATGGAGACGACGACTCTCACCGCTCGCACTGGCGTAAAATATGGACAAGTCGCACACGCCAGATTTATCGCTTTATCGCTCCAGATATGTGACAGGCCACAGGGACGTATTCGTACAGGACTAGATGCGCAGCAAGCTCGTAAATCGCCTTGCTTTGGTGACCTCAGAAACGCACCTCGTTGCGATGCACAGGCGTGCACTTTGGCAGACCTACTGTACAGCCGAGAGAAACATCCCATTCAGTGCATGGACCTCACATCGATGGCGACGCGAACGCCTTGGATCAGTGATTAACATTCCTACACATATGTTTGCATGGAAAGAAAAGAGTGCTTTTGGATGTATCGGACGTACACGCCCGAGTTGAAGTGTTCTCGTGCAATCAAGAATACCACTCTTTGCTGGCTTCATCCGCGAATGCCCTATTTTCTTTTCTCTTATCTCCGGACTTTAAAACGTCGGTCATTTTCCTAAATTGACTTCCGTCGTCGGCAGTCGATTGATGTGGATAGCAGCGTTCAACGTGCCGACTTCCCGGCATCCGTCTGTCGTCGACGCATTGCTCGCCCAAAATGTAGCTAGAATCAACGTCTCAGGCGCCACTCGTCATCTTCCTCGCGCGTAGGCTCGGTGCACTCTTCGAGTCGATGACACGAGACTGTTGTCTCGTGTTTCGATACGTCCTTCATGCCTTATCCTCCGAGTACTGCCATGTGGCATGCGAAGGCTTCCTGAATCACGCCATACATGCCGTTGACAGGTACACGTGTCTTGCCTCGATATCCTCGGCCATTTCCATGCCCGGTGCCGAACAAAAAGATAATGGGCATCCTCTGTTCGGCCCCTTGTCGAGTACCCTGTCCGCTGCACGTGCAAGCAGACGCTGCTCCATTCGGTAGAGGATTTGGCGAGCGCGATGTTCTTGTGAGGAAACGTTTCCCGAAATGCAATCACGGCTGAAGAACAAGTTGAGCTCTCTGGATCTGTCTCGGTTCCGTTCGTGCAAAACCGCGACAAATCCTGCACTTGGAATGATTGCTGCGATGACTCAGGTTCGAGTCGGAGACGCGTTTCGTGCGCAGAGAAAAGAAGGGAACCTCTGGAGGCATGTCCCGTGAGAGGGATCATGCTGCTGTCGATCGCCATTTCGCGGATGCCGAAAAAACAGAGGAAAATTTGTTTTATGAAGAGATTTTATTGGTTAACGATACAGATTGAGTGAAATTTCGGCATAAAATTGTGAACAATTCGTCAATGATCGACATGTTTTATTGATCGCCGCGAATCACAGCTCCCACTGTTGCCTTGAAATACAGTGATCGAAGACGCGAAGAATGCATGCACTGAGCACACTGCACGTCAGGAAGAGAGAACAACAGACGCTTTTCTATGTAGATATTCCTCTATCATATCAGTTACGTTACGAACCCTAGTTCGAGCGTATCGCGCATCATCCTGATTCCGGTAACGTCGCGAGTGCTTGCGGCACAGCGCCGAATGCGTCAACCTCGACACAGCACCCGGAACCCTAAAAATTAGCATGATCCCATAAGCAATGCTTTCTGCGCTTTAAATGCCTCGGATGCACATCGAAGAATTCGCAAAAAATATCTAGGCAGAAACAGCACGAGCACCTCAACAGTCCATGTTCCTCTGCCACGGCTGTAGCAGCCACTCCGCGCTAGCGCCGTCGACGCCAATGGCGAAATGTTGCCTCAGCTGCTAAATGGCGGTGCTTTCGAGTTGCTGCCGCTATCGTCGAGCGCCACGGTTACGACTTTGTTGCGTTCGTTGCGACGGGGCGCTTGCGAGCGCATCTTTCTCATCCCAAGACTTACACATTCATGTTCACAGTTTGTTTACCGAAACAGCCTTTCAGAGTGCACAGGGACGCCTGCTTTGTTGGCGGTTACGCACCAGCGACAACACCCGGCTGGTGCGCACTGACTAGGGGAGCGGCGAGGCCCGCAGCCCGAGTCGCGAACCAGCGTGCCTCGAACACCCTGCAGAGACGCCTGCGCAGCGCCGCCGAAGGGGAAGCTTCAGGGAAGCCTGCACCCGGAGAGGCGCAACAGGCTACTTGGGTGGCTGTGAAAGCGGCCATCGTCATTGAATCACCGCGTTCGCTGGTGTACCGGCTGTTTGCTGACCTCGATCGGGTCAAGGATTGGTCGGCTTCGCTGGCCCAGTGCCAGCGGTCGGAGTCGGAGCCTGGGGTCGTGGAGTGGAAGTTTTCATGGCAGAGCGTGGAGCTGGAATGGAAGACTCGCGATACGCGCATCATTCCGAATCAACGAATAGAGTGGCGGAGCATCTCCGGCCTCGAGCACTATGGCGCAGCACTCTTCGACGATGCGAAGGATAACACCTTTATGAACATCGAATCAACACCATGCACCAGACTGACCATGCACATTCGGTACGATGCCATGTCGCCGCTGGCAGCGGCGGTTCTCCGAACGGGCGTTGTTCGGAACTTTGTCGAGACGGCGATCCGCATGGATCTGAATCGCTTTCGCGACTATTGTCTGCGACAGCAAATGCTCGAGAGGCGGCGAGCACGAAATCCCTCTGGCTAGCGGGCAAGTCTCTGTAAAATCAATGCGCTTCATATAGTCGAATGCTAGATCGACGCTCTATGTGGCGTGCATCGCGCGCACGGTGGGCATCGCGGCCGCGGCTCTCTGGCAGCACCACTCAGAGGTTATGTACCTGGCAGGGCAATGCAGACGCATTACGTCTGGATGTCCGTGTAGGACAGGATGCACTCCACGATCGATACTGGATGTAGTTTGCATGCGCTGCAGAGTAGAGTACTTAGCGACAGTGTTTGCTGTTTGACGCATGCGACCGGAGCCAGTGCATTTTTGTGGTGAAGGATTGATGCACCGCGTCAGTATTCCAGGGCGCACGGTTGCTTTCGGTCTCCAGACACGGGACACACGTTCTTGCGCGATCTCCATCGGCGTGTCATGCAAACGCTCGATCCGAATGTGAACCTCGCCTGACAGGGGGCCTCTCTCTACAGCACCCTGACATCCACGAGATAGCACCGCGGAAGGCACGAGCAACCACTGTGCACGACAGCGATCATGCCCCCGTCCAAATGCAGCATTCCATGAGCGCTGTTTCACTGACTGAGTCGCGTTGTGGGACACGTAAACGCAGTGAAGTTGCCCACAGAGGCGCATCGCTGCTTGCGTATTCGAGTAAAGCCAAGCGCCCGAGCCCCGGGCAGGTAAACGGAGGCGTAGCATGCACCCGAGTTCGCCGATGCTGTACTGTCGATGGCTGGCCACTGCTGAAATGATGCTGCGCTCGTACGCTTTGCTACGCTGCGCCAGGCATCGAATATCGCTCCAGGGATCGGTTGCAGCCCGCGAATCCTCAGGAATCCTAAGGTATGCGTATGTCCACATTTGCGCAGGGGCGCGCGCGCGCTCCGCGATGGCGTCGCCGTCGAGCAGATGATGCTGGTAGAGATCGCAGCGCGAACGCCGCCCCTCGCGACACTGTCGTGCGTACTTGCCGTCTTGCAACGGGCTACGCTACCGGAAAGTTCGCGAGTACGCGTCGAGGTTACCGGTCTGTGCTGTCGGTAAACACAGTTTCGTCGTTGTTGAAACTATGGTTCTGGGCTTTGCTTTTGTTTCACCAACAACATCTGCTTTGACGGTGTTGCGCCAGCACCAGGTCCGGCATGCTGGTGGACGCGTTCGCAGGCACTTTCGAGAGCACCGGCACTGGGAACTGGCCTCGCGTACGCACCAGTTGGTCATGCGGGGCTGCGTTGCCGAGCGCAGCAGCGAGTATTTCGGAAGCGGCGCAGCAGTGCGGAATTTGCAGAGGCTCAGTTTGCATCCAGCGCCCCAGTTTATCGGTTCGGAGTACGGAGGGAACGCTGAATTCGGCGGGAAGAACGGAGGCACTGTGTTGCTTTGGTTCCGCTCCGATCTGCGCTTAGACGATAATCCCGCGCTGTGTGCTGCGCTAGAGGAGGGTGCAAGCGTGCTCCCGGTATACTGTTTCGATCCGCGGCAGTTTGGGAAAACCTCGTTTGGTTTTGAGAAAACGGGAAGATACCGCGCCAAGTTCCTGATCGAGTCCGTAGCGGACCTGCGCAAAGCACTGAAGAAGAAAGGGAACAACTTGCTCATCCGCATAGGAAAACCCGAGGAAGTTATTCCGGATCTTTGCCGTAAGTATGAGATTAAGAAGGTATTTTACCATCAGGAGGTAACCTACGAGGAGCTCGAATGCGAAGAGGCTGTAGCAAGGAAGCTGGAGGATATGAAGGTAGAGGTGCATCCCTTCTGGACGAATACACTGTATGCCGTGGAGGACCTGCCGTTCCCTGTTGAGGAGACGCCCGACGTATACACTGAATACCGCCTCGCTGTGGAGAGCAAGTCGCGCGTTCGTGACCCTCTTGCCGCCCCGGACGAAATCCGAGCCATCCCGCGACATGTCGAGTACGGCACGCTGCCGACGCTGGAGGACCTCGGACTGGGACAAGTCCCGAAGACACCGGAATACGGGTCTGCGAGCACTGCGGGCTCCAGTCTGCATCACTTCCGCGGGGGTGAGTCTGAGGCACAGCAGCGGCTCGCGCAGTACGTCCAAGACGCCAAACATGCGCTCTCTGTCGGGGGTGATGTTGAGCGCGCTGCAGCGCACCTCGGTGCCGACTTTAGCTGCAAAATTTCACCATGGCTGGCCCTAGGGTGCGTGTCGCCACGTCGCATTTTCGCCGAGATTAGAGACCATGCGCTGAACGGCGCCGAGGGTGCCCAGAAATCGACGACTTTCTTCGAGCTCGTATGGCGTGACTTTTTCCGTCTCATAACCTACAAATACTCCACTAGCCGATTGCGCAAGTCTGAAAGAGCCGCAGGAATGCCTCACAAAGCGTCTGTGGCTGCTGCAGCGCCCCAGGCGAGCTGAGTCTCCGATGACGGCGCGCAAGAGCCATCCTCAGGTTAATGCGTTTCTATGATGGATCTGGTGTTTGTGATCAACCCGGGCGAGGTATAAACTCAGTCTGATCTATTCAAATTTCGTTGATCCTCGTTTCTTCGCCTGTATATTCTTGGTGAAAGCGTCTCCGCGGATGCGTTTCACAACCTCATACGTGCGAGGACATGCGCTGTTTGATTACTTTTCAAAGCAGACATCTTCAATCCGTGCGTAACCAATACAGGGCACTATCCGAGCGATTATTCGATCAGAAACTCGCAACTCTGCCTGCATACGGTTCACACCAGGCTGACGATACGCCTAAACGTGCCCAGGTCGCTCACCCCAAGATAGCTGAAGGCGCGCTTTTTCGGATGTGTACCACGCCAGCACGCCACGATTCTGCCTTTCGACTGTTGTTTCTCGGGCAGCATTGCGCAACAACAAGAGCTCACTGTTAACAGCGCTTCGGGTGAAGCGATTGTGAGCAAGCTCCGAAACAGTCCTTACGGGTGGTGCCTGCATGTGCGTTCTGCGGCGTGCATAAGGCGTCCAGCTTTGCGCCATATCCGCAGTTTTCATGGACTCGTGTCGGCAAGCTCGTCGGATACTTAAGCTCGAACGGCGACGAGAGCCCATACGCGGCTTGCGTTGCACGGAGCACCTACAGCTGAGCGCCAGTTCGGTGAGGTGTTCTTGAACGGCACTTGCATGGAATACGTCGCCCCAGATGCGCGCTTCGATGTACAGTGCGGCGGAACCTTTGGAGCTGCGCGGACGCCTATTGCCAGCAGCATAAAAAACTTATCGCCGGTTACGACCCTCCAAGAGTATGGCGCGGGTCTCGCCTTCCCGAAACACTGAAGAGCGCCGGAGTTCCAGGATCTGATATGGATCAACAGCCTAAAAGATCCTGTTTCCATTAAGTTGCTCCGTGCTGTCGAATTCGATGCATTTGCGGCCTCAGCAAATGTTCAGGTACATATACCTGAAGAAGCTAAAGAGCACATGAGCTCGACGCTTCGCTGTGCACTCGGGCTGCATAAAAGAAAGTAAAACGTCTCGCTCGGTTGGACCGCTTGAGCTGTTTGACGGCATGACAGCATTTTTGGGCAGCACTCCCCTCATTCCAATACAATGCCCTGCAAGCTCGTCGGTGACGGGCGACATTCATGATTCGCTAGACGACCATGCATATGACGCCAAAGCGTTGTTTCTTGTGACGCGAGTCCATGGTGCACGCTGCCCGTCTTCCGCTCCTCAGCAGCTGCCAAAATAGGGCTTTTCTGCGTGGATACTTGAGCTGCTTGATTCTGGTATATTCGCAACCTGGCTCATGGAAGGGCGCGCTCGGACAAATGGTCCGATTCCAACGAAAGATGCAACCTTGGTGACCAGTTCGCCTATAATTTCTCGCTTGGTGACGATCGGATGCCCGAAAAGCGCACTCTGTCGGATAGCGGCTGGAATATCGCATTGTTCTGGCATGTTGGAGCGCTACAAGTAGCGCATCACCGTCTCATTCTGACAGACACGCTTCGCAACTGAAAGCGTTCGCATTCAAGCACGGAAACGTTCCTGACTGAGCACCATTTCGATCGAAACATAGTATTGCTTGAGTTCGAGAAAGCGCTTCCAACCGAACGAACAAACGCTCGTCTTGTTCGGCGACAGCGCTGTTGTTTGACGAGGAACCCGCATCGTTCGCTTGCAGAGAACACGAACTGGAACTCCAAGGGATCGGAGTAGATTTCCATGTCATTGACACAACTCGAGTCTACGTGCAGAAAAGCTAGACCGACCGTGATTGTCGTTGAGAAGCTGCTTATGAGACTGAACATCTGTTCCACACTTGTGGAACAAAAAATGCGTAGAACGTTGCATGTATCACAAGCTTGCCCTAGAGCGGCCATCGACACGAGCATCCTCCAGCACAGCGTAAAATGTCGCTGGACGCGTAACATATCGTCGCCTTGGACGCAATGGCCTTCAACGTGATAAGTTTCAAGTCGTGCGTCGCTGGTCCCGAATTGACATAATCGTGGGCGTCTTGTCAACGCCAACAAATAAGGATGACGTACGATAAATCCCAGGGCCAAGCTCGGGTGCGCAAGTGCGCTTCATAGAGCGTTTTAACGCCGACTGTTTTCCTCTTTGCCAAATACACCTTCAAGATGAAGAAGCATTCAGAGTGCGATTATCGCGAGAACACAGGCTGCTCATAGGCGCTGCAGCATAATCCTCGATAACACATGCATCGTTTTCGAGTATGCACCGCTGTGCGCTCGTCAAGTCGATCGACAGCACTCTTCCGGGAACAGTTTTAGACGAAGGCTTCCCGGTGAACCCTGGTTTCCCATGAGATGCCGTCTCCGCGGTGGTGTCTGCTCCACACCGGAAGGATCCACGCCCATACGTGCCCCCCAAACACACTCTTCCAGTTCGCTCTGGGCCCCAAATCAAACGCCTCCAGTACCAATGCTGTAGTTGGATCTGTTGCTTCATATGTCTCTATCGTTGTGCGATTTCTGAGCACAAGGTACGTATGAAACGCAGCGAAAAAAAGTAAGGCAAACGCGAAAATTACACAAACAATCCAGCCAATAAGTCCGAGAATGACGATGACGAACTCTCTTGTTTGTTCGTCAGAGATCTCCATCGATAGGCGCTGTACAATCGCTGGAAATGATAGAACTGCTGTGACGAGGCATGCCATAAATCCATAGTAAAGAAACTGCACGAAAAACTTGTGATTATAGAAGCCGACAGTGTTATTCGTCCACGGACAAAAGTGGTCCATCTTTAGAACGCAGCGTTCCAGTGCACTGCAATGATGCGCTCGGTCAGGCTTGTAGATCAGACACTTGCTGCAGTATCGATATCTGTTGAATCGATTTCGCATGAGCACAACCGCAGGAAGGTTGACTTTGTCATTTGGGACGAATCGTAGGCCTTCGACGAGCATTCCACGTTCAGAACCGTCCGCTGCGTCGGACAGGTCACTTTTCGCCACGAAATCCCGTGCTTCCGGTGAGCCTCGAAGCTCAAGAGGCCACCCAAGGCGGGCGAAGGACCACGTCGCTGGAACGTGCCCCGGGTCAACAAGCACCACCGCGGCGTATGACCACAGTAAGAGCACAAGAATGCAGTGAACTAATAGGAGTAGCACTGTCGCCCAGAACGGTTTCGCGGCCAGCATTGGTACGAGGGTCACCACCACGATTGCTATATAGCCCAGAGCTATCAGAAGGCAGACGGTGAGCACCGGCAAAAGGCCGAATATGCGCCTCGGCGTAAACTGCAGCATACGGAGCCCAGGGTAGAGACTACGCAGAGCAGCCCGAACGCAAGAGCTTAGGCTTACCATGGCTTGCAGGGATATCGCATGGTCTCCGCTAAAGCATATCGCACCAAGCGGAGAAATACGAACCAAGAGATGTTACTTGGGTTCGAGTTCGCCACCAGAGGGAGGTACGTTCTGCCAGCAGCACCTCGCCACTGACGAGAACAAGAATGCAGGAGCGTTTGGGGCGAGGCTCCGGGGCGGCGGCATCCCCATCACCCGAGTCGGATTCATCGGTCGACAGAACGTTACTTCTAACGATACTCATGTCAGACTTAATGGGAAAGTTTCACCTTGGTAATTCTGGCATATGCGCTAAAGCTTTGATAGCTGCCCGCTATCCTGATCGTTATTCTACGCGAGCTCTTCAACGGCTGCTTCCCTTTTCTTCTATCTAATCTCAGACTGATGATACTCCGGTTTCTCCGTTACCTCCGGTTCTGTTCTTAGGAGTCGAACGGTGTTCATGGCGGCCTTGATCCCGACTTGGCATCTTCCGGTTGTTTCCCACGCTTTTCATCAGGAGATGATGTTGGCATCTGCAGTTTGCCTGCTGCCTAATCTTCTTCGTAAACTGCGCAAGTGCGTCCCTTACACAGAAAGCGGTTACAAATGACCGTGGTCAGGTTTTCCGATATGTCCACAGCACTTTACCTTCAGAGGGCAAATTCACGGCACGTAAAGGCTTGCTTCATCATTCGGTTCACATGTTTGACGCTTACAGATGGGTCTCCTTGACGCCTTCCTCCGTTTTCGCGCCTGATGCCGCACCCGACGATAAACGGCTTCTGTAGGGCGATCCCCTCGGTGAGCACCCTGAGCACTGCTTGGGCTGATGCACGCTGTTCCATTCGGTGGTGGATTTGTGGAACGCGATGTTGTTCATGCTGAAACATTTACCGGAAAGGAAATGCACGTTGCGGAACGTCGAATTACTCCGATCCTTCCACGCGCCCTTCGAGCAATGCGATGATGCACGCTTCACAGGAATCGATCGATTCAAGGACAGAAAGTCCGAATCCAAAACCCTCCCGCATGCAAACAGGAGAGCCGGGAGCCTCTGGCAGCATACCCGGTGAACGGCATCATGTCGCTGCCCAATGCAATCTCGTTGGTCGCTACAGAGTTCAGATGATTTTTCTTTCGGAGGGAATCGTTTTTTTTGATGGAACAATTTCATTTACCTTTCCGCATGAGCTTACATATAAGTCGTCATGGGATAACGTCGAACATTCATTTCCTCGTTTATCGAGCTGCGCGAGCTGCAGAGCTTATGAGTCGTCATCAGGAAGGAAGATCGAAAACGTGAAGCATCTGGGATTGGGCCATGCTAACCAGAAGGACAGACGAAGAGCGGAGGATTTTTCGGATATACTGGATAGTGATGTCGATTATCGCACGAGACCGTGCTCGAGGGAAGAGTCGCCAATCATCCTCGTTTTAGCAAAGTAACGATATCCAGCGGCAAAGATTCATTAGAGCCACACAGAACATGCGACCGAGAATCCTGATACTGCTGATGTATCCGCGGGCTATTATTGCAGCACCTCGAATGTCGAGGCTATACACCCTATGGCAAAGTTCTGGATAAGAATGAAAAGCACAAAATAGCGAACTGCTCAATGTTCTATTTTGAAGCTAAAACTGGAAAGAGATGCCCATCTAGGCGTTAAATAGGGGCTTTAGAGAGAGTATTGGCGATTCGCCTGGAGAAAAGTCTCAGCTCGTGCGGACTTCAATGTTGCAGCTCAGCGATGTTTGATCGTCCATACTGCTATGAGGATGGAGCCAATCGTAGCAAGTCTTTTTTTGAGTGTAGATCCGAACTGGGCGTGAATCGCCGAAAAGTCATCTCGTGGGAGGCAACTGTTTTCGTTGAAGTTCGCTGTGCTTCTTTATGGCTATCGTATTCCGCTGCACAATCCTGTTGTGGTGTCTATGAGCAGCACTGCAGAACGATCATTTGTGTGCGTAGCATAGGAACTTGTACTGGCTTCTGTGCCGTAGTGCTGGAAATGGAATCACATTTCACGCAAGGACTAAGTCGGAGAGGCTTCGGTGCAGCTGCCGAGAATTGCGGCGCTATGCATTTTCATTCGCTATACGCTGTCAGCTTTATCTAGCCCAGGAGGAACCATGGCATCATCTTGTAGTTTTGTAGAAACTGGTCGTTTATGTCGAAGGTAGCTCTCAGTGAATCAGAAGCGCGCAGAGCGCCCACCTTATTTCTTCTTTAGGATGTTGAATCATGAATTCAAACTACAAACTCCGAGTAGCGTAGACGCCCCCGATACATAGAGAATAGACTGCCGTGCTTCTCCAGATGCTAATATGCTCCATGAGCTCCAGAGCGACCCCCTGGACGACAGGAAGCCCTCGATCGTCTTGCCGCTGGACGCGTTTGCGCTATGTCCATGTGGAAAACATGTTCGACACGGTAATGCGTATGGAAGCAGCAGACAAGCTTTCCTCTGCTATATTGAAGTTTAATGGTTGCTAATGGCAGACCTTTGCACCCACGATGCATGGATGGCAGAATAGGTCCGGTTTATCCGCCACAAGCCATGATACGGTCCACGCAGAACACCCAATGTGTAACGATTGCAAGACTGAGGACCCTCTGCATATGCCGCGGAGTTTGTGGCCCGCGCTATTTGTCAACGCGCCGTTCTCACGCAGCGGCCAGTCATAAACTGATGTCATATATTAAATGCCCGGCTTGTCGCAGGAATTCTGACCGGGACCAAGATCCGCGGTCTTCTGCGGCATAGTGCGCTTCGTGAGTTTCGCGAGGCAGCGCCCATCGTACAGCGGCAGCGAGCTTCCTTGCGGCACCGATGCGAAAATCGCATGTCATAGAAGTTGCGAGTGCAACAAAGGCCTTCAGAGCAACCGCGTCTGCGTGTACTAGTCGACACTGCGAAGCGAATACAGATGAAATACACACACGGCAAACTGACGTCCGTCCGCAGCCTGGCGGGACTTTCAATTGACGAAGGCAACCCGATGTTTGGATGTACGTTTACAGCTACAGAATAGAGAAATCCGATACAAACCTTTCCACATAGAGCATGCAAAGCCTCGTGCCATGCATGAGCAGCGCTGGAAAGTTGCCGTTTTTTCAATGAAGGTATATCAAACTGATTGATCAGCAGCGCTCAGCGACACCTGTACAAGATCGAGCAGCGGCACCCCGAGACATAGCTTTGCGCAACGCCGATGAAAGGTGTGTTCGAAGCGTTCTCAATGCTGGAATATCGCTCGGTTTTTGCGTTGCGGGCTAGTATAGCAGTTTCATCAGCAGGATTGGGCGAGCCCACCGCGACATGGCACTGCGGCCCTGCACGTGGAGCTCCATCAAAAAAATGCTGCGTCAGAAACATAAAAAATTTAGCTGTGCTGGCAACATCAAAAAATCCTTTCCAGACTCAACCCATGCAGGTCATTCTGGTAACCGAATCCGCTCGTTTAGCCTCGGTGTACGTTGGCCTGAGCAGGCTGCGGAGACGGAACGCAGCAGCGGCAGGGGCTGCTATACAACCCGCTGAGCTTTCGCGGCGAATAAGCATTAGAACAGGCTGAGATATGGATCTACAGCGCATATCACTCCCCATCTGAGGCTTTCATCAAAACGGAAACCTCATCAGCGACAGGTTCAGGTAGGAAGGCCCACATGCTCACGCCCCTCTCATTTCTCTCGATGGGGATATGTTCCAAATGGCACGTATCCTCTCCGTTCACCGAGCACTGGAGAACCTGCATCATGTACCAAACTGGACCTCTTGTTCCGAGGTGCAAAACACGTCGCCAAACGCGAGACCTGACAGCAGCACAGCGTCCCGTTGCACAAGCTCATCGCCGTGTACCCACAATTCAGTGCGCTGGCATCTGCGGGTCATTCATAGCCTACTCCCCGACGAATACCTCGAGTCGGAACCCGCAAGAATATGATAGAGCAACTATGTGTCCGTGTGGCGTCCGCAGCCGCGCTGCAGACGCCCCAGCCGCACGGATGGTAGGCTCGGCACGATGGGAAATCGTTCTGTGAGCTTACCATGATACCCAAGGAGGAGACGGTTTGATTACTGGTTGTTGGCAGAGCCTGGAATTCTCATACGGAATGACGCATGCGGCTCTCGATGTCTATACCAATTGCACACCGGAGATAACTGGTCATAGTCTGCGATCCTGCACCACAAAAGAGAATTCTCGTAGAGCTGCCCATCAGCGACCTAGTCGGCGACTCGACGCAGCACCGACCCCATCTGCGCGGCGATCGCGATTCGTCCGCCAAGCTCCGGCGATTTGAGCACACATGCGTCCCGGCCCGCGTCACGTCGCACGTCTTTATATACACTTTCTGCGCTCAATCTGAGCATAGGGGGCATGGAGATTAGTCAACCAGCATAGTGGTAACTCGAGGCATTCGCATTGCCTCGCCCCGGGTTCTGGACAGAGCGCCAACCGATCGATTCCCGGTGCCTCCACGCTTTTGCCCTGCACCACAACAAGCAGGTAGGACTCTTGTTTTAACAGGTATCGGTGAGAGAAGATTTAGGGCCGAAAATAGAATGGCTTCTCCAGATCCGAGTCTCGGGCAGGGCAACGCCGACGTCGTTGACGCGGTCCCGAATGGAGAGTCAGCCGCCCACAGTGGGCGACCTTCAAACCCGCTGACTGCACTGTCGCTTTCGACGCGGGCGCTCTGGCAGCGGGTGCAGCTGCAGTATTTGCAAGAGCGCGAAACAGGTGCCTGGGTTAACCTCTCCTACATTTTTTCAGGGTATAGGTCTTCGGAGTTCTTCCAGAACCTTTCGCACTTTTTCTTAGGCGTTTTCGTGGTGGTCTCGTTTGCAACAATCTATGAAGCGTACTATTCGGCCCCAGCGCTGAGTCTTCTCGGCGGTAAGTACCAGTACAACGTCATCGAACTGGCGATAACGTTCCTGTTTCTCATTTTGAGTGGCGTGGTATATCTCACATGGCGCAGAAAGCCCGTCTACCTGCTTGATTTTGCGACGTTCATTCCGCCTGAGCGACTCAAAGTCTCCAAGGAGACTTTCCTGCGGCTTACTGAGGAGGCCAACTGCTTCACCCCAGAATCAATCGAGTTCCAGAAAAGGCTTCTGGAGCGAGCTAGCGTTGGCGACTGTACCTACTTCCCCGAAGCCATGTTCCGGGCGAAAGAGATTGGAGCAAATGGCGGTCGCGGTGATCGCGTTCTCAATATGGCTAGCGCTCGCAGAGAGGCGGAAATGGTCCTTTTCACTACTGTTGGGGAACTGCTCCGCAGCACCAAAACAAATCCAAAAGCCATTGACATACTCATCGTGAACTGCTCCCTTTTCAACCCCACGCCGTCTCTAACGTCCATGATTGTGAACCATTTCAAAATGAAGTCCAGTATTCTGACATACAATCTTTCAGGAATGGGGTGCAGCGCTGGCTTGATTTCCATCGATCTCGCCAAGGACTTGCTCCAATGCCACCGGAATGCTCTCTGTTTGGTCGTGAGTACTGAGAATATAACACAGAATTGGTATTTGGGACAGGAGCGCAGCATGCTCATAACAAATACGCTGTTTCGGCTCGGCGGAGCGGCCGTGCTCCTAAGTAATCGGCTCAGTGATTCTAGGCGAGCCAAGTATGCCCTTTTGCACACTGTCCGGACGCACCGGGGCGCCGATGATCTAGCATACCGTTGTATCTTCCAGGAGGAAGATGAGAAGGGGATTCGGGGCGTCCGATTATCCAAACACATCATGGAGATCGCCGGCGAGACGCTGCGAGAGAACATCTTTCGGTTGGGGCCGCTTGTTTTCCCGCTAGACGTCCACATTCGATTCTTTGTGAATTTAGCGCGCCGAAGGTATTTGGGTCAGAAGCACGTCAAGTCGTACGTTCCGGACTTTCACAGAGCATTCGAACACTTTTGCATTCACACTGGCGGTCGAGCTGTCATCGATACGATCGAGGCGTCTCTCAGACTGACTCCAGAGGATGTAGAACCCAGTCGGTACGCGCTGTATCGTTTCGGGAACACATCATCCGCATCTATATGGTATGAACTCCAATTCATCGAGCGTTCAGGAAAGATGCGCCGGGGAGACAGAACCTGGCAAATTGCTTTCGGGAGCGGCTTCAAGTGCAACTCTGCTGTCTGGAAATGCTTGCGCAATATTTCGGAACGTGAGGTAGCTGCTGAAGCCGTGGGAACGTAGGCATAGGCTTTAATAAATAATTATATGTCACTGCAGCCAAATATGAAGCCAGAGAAATCGAAATTACACACCAGAGTCCGTTCTCCATCATACCGGATCGACTCGCGGATCGTCCTAGAATGTGATCGCATTCCGACTCTGTTGCCTGCGGATCGCTCACCCTTGAATATGTTTTCGTGAGTGCGCCATGCACTGTAACCTTCGCGATGGCCTATCGAATATCTGAAAACGTGCATTCCACGAGAGCTGTGGCACGGACGCACGAAAGTCGAAGCGTCACGGATGACGGCGACGATCATGTCCCAAAAGCAACATCTGGTTCACGGAATGCTGACTTGTGTGTACGTGTCTCCCCTGAGCGACTGAGCGTACCTGAGCACTCGACCCGAGGCGAAGCGTTGATGGTCTGCCTCTCTCGTCCATGTTCTAAGCACAGAGCAATTTTGACTGGTAGCTAGTTCACGGTGCTTGCAAGCACCTTCGTCAATCAGCGTTTTTGCTTACATGGCCGTTGCGGCGTTATGCTTCCAGATCATCCGGACAGCGTTTTTTCGTACAGACTACAGGAATATTAGACTGGAGTGGAGCGGTTCCACTAATTCGGGCACACGAGCTAAAGTTTCGGACACTTACCACTATCATCAACACTAGCCTCAGCGGGCTTTTCTTTCTGCTATGACTAGATTTCCTTTCTCTTATATCCATCTTTGAAACGACGATCTCTCTCGTTCTTACAGCTATCTTGTCAGCAGTCGAAGGCTGTTATAGTAGCATTCAACTCTCGATTTAGCAGCCTCCGTCTATCGTACGAGCGTTTCATGCACAGAAGTTCCTTCCGATCTATGCTTCGCTCGCTATCTTCATTTTACTTGCATACAGCCTCGGTGCGCGCTTCGCGACGGTGACTGTTGAACATGCCCAGGTTTTCCTTTATGTCCACAACATCACCTGCTCTAAGCGCTGCGCTGTGGCGCGAGAGCGCTTGCGTCAGGGCTCGTTTTATGCGCTTGATTCGGACACGTGGCTCTCCGCAATGCACTCCTCCGTACCCGCACCCGATGCAGTACCCTATGATCATGGGTTTATTAGCAGCGATCCTCCCGGGGAGTGCGCTGTGCGCTGCTCGTGCAAGCGCACACTGTCACATCCGATATCGGGTTTGTGGAGCCCGATGCTGTCCTCGATGAAACAAATGCCGTGACGAAAACCCAGGCTGAACAAGCAATCGAGCTACTTAAATCCGTCTGGGTTTTCTTCTTGCAAAGCGGTGACACGCTCTTCATCAGAAGCGATCGATGCGGTGATTTAATTCCGAAACCAAGACTCTTTTTTTCATGCAAACTAAAGAGCGGGACGCTTCTCGGTGCATGCACCGTGAAAGCTATCATGCTGTTTCAGAATGCTTGTCTCGTGGATGTCCTTGAACTGAGGCGAACTGGTCTTTAGAGTGGAACCGACAATTTGACATGAAAAGTGCACGTAGCTTCTCACAGAAGCTCGTCAACTGTCGTTCAAGAACGATGTCGAGACGTATTCCTTGTGTATCCCGCGGCGCGAATTGCTGCGCCCACGAGTTGCCTTGAAGCAGGAAGATCTAAAATTTGAGCAATGTGCGATTTCGACATGATACACATAAGTAAAGGGGTAGAATGGAGGTTTGCACTCAATAAATAGATAGCAGAATCGGTTTTTAGACGCAACTATTTCAGAGTGCGTCGCGAGTCATGTTCATGACGGTGACGGAACGAATCACAGCTGCAGGGAGTAGAAAGGGCCACTCCGAAGAGGCGTCCGAGAATCCGAGAATTGCCTATGAACCCGTGTACCTTTTCTGTTGCTCTTGGAATGTCGATGCTGCATATCTTCAAAAACTTTGAAAAAATCGAAAGGCTAGAGCAGAGCGCGCAGTTGAGTCATGCAATTTTAATCCGTCTTACAACGCCACAGCTGCGTGTCTACTTAAGCTTATCGTTGAGTTCTTTTGAAATCTTGGTTCTGATTTGAACGGTCGCTCTGGTTGACTCTTATAAACATTAAGAGCCAACCGGCGACAGAGGTTGGCGGGGGCAGCATACCCATGGGTGCGGTACGGTAACCGCGTGACACTCTGAAACGTCACGTTCTTTGGAGACCCTGTGGGAGAGGCGTTTTTCGGGTTTTTGTCGGCAGAAAAACCCCTGAGCGCAAATAGAACTATACAATATCCTGGAAAAAGGCTCTTGATCTGGACTGTCTGAAGCTACAGCTCTGCAAAACTTCGCTTCCCGCAGTACCGGGGGGCTGGCGCTCAGTGAGGCTCGGGAGCGTTGACTCCTGGTACTGTTTTGTACTAGTTGATATAGCTTCTTCTAGTTACCATGTCACGCCGCGCGCTCTTCCGGCCGAGGGCCATTGACCTGCAGCGCCCTCTGCTCATCATCCGCTCAGATGCGGACCTCAAGTCCGATGTCGAAGTGGTCTCCGCTCAGCGGGCCTTGCCAGAATATGGCACTGGAGTCGAAGAAGGTGAGCTTGGAGAACGCCATCTTCAAGAAGCGCTCTTAGCATCTATGAATCTGCGCATAAAACGCGCAGAGACAAAATCCACCGCACAAGAGGAGGATGCGGAGAGCGCATCATGCGATCATATAGACGGAAGGCGCACAGTTATCATACCCGTACCCGTCATTCGGGAGATTCCGTGTTACACCGAGGCTCTGTTGGAGCAAGTGCGGAACCGTTTCCAGCTGAGCGACACCTACGTAGATGCACGCGCCGACGACAGGGCACTACTCGAGCGAGAGATCGACTACGAGGCTGATGACGGGGACAAGCGTTTCGCGCAAAATGAACTATGTATCGATCTTGACACCTTCGAGCGTGCAATGGACGCTCTGGAAAAAGAGCAGGGTACCGCTCGGACGCTCATGTCGCCGAACAGCGCCAAATCCCAGCTAATGAAAGATGACACTCTCGGCTTAAATGAGCAGCATATAGATGCACTATACATGCACTGGAGACGGAAACGTGAGCAGCGTGGCGGTCAACCGATTCTACGTTATCTTCGAGATCCGCCCGATGTGAACAATCCAGACCCGTCGGTAGCTTTCAGGCCACGTAACGATGAAGAACAGAAAAGGCGAGCTCGATCAAACACGTTCGACAATTACAAACGATTACGTAGGATCAGGCAAGACATGGAGAGAGTTAGAACGATCATGGAACAGGTCATGAAACGAGAGCGGATCAAACTCGACCTCGTTCTCTTCACAATTTCGAGTCAATTGGCCACGCTGCAGTTACGCTACCCGCATCTGGAGCTCATTCAAAAAGCTGCCAAGATCCTGCCACTGAAAACGCCGATTGGGGCCGATCTCTATCGCCATTTGACGAACATCGCGGAACTAGCCCGAAAAGGGGTTTTGAAATGGAACAGTGCACACAGAAGGCGCAGCGAAGAGAAAGCATCTAGCGATCACTCGGGAACCTCCGTCACAAAGATTCGAGTAACGAGCGCCGCGAAACCCCCTGATAGCGGCAGCGCTGGTTCTGTTGTTGCAGCTCCGAAACGAGATCTCTACGGCTTTGATGAGAAAGGCTTTCAAGCGTTCCGAAGACTTCGGTACTTCTCAGGGGGTTTCTTTCGTGACGGTATCAATCCATTTGACTGGAGGGTGCACGGAATTCCGTTGTGGTCCGATCCAAGTCTATCGCATTCCGTACAAGAGCGTTCGCAGCTTGGAAACATCACCGCCGAACGCAGTATCCCTCAGGGTGCGCGTCCTGCACCATCAATGGAGCTTGAGGCGTCGCGCTTACGAAAGCCGCTACGCTGCGCATCCACGCTGATCGCGCGTCTGACGACGCCAATGGCATACGCTATCCTCGACGCTGCAGCGTCCAAGAATCATCCCGAGGAGCAAACCTCTCTTGTGGTGAGCGCGTCCAGGATGAGCTCCGATGGCATGAAGCGGATCGCGGACACGCCAGCTGTTGGCCCGAAGCGGCTCATGTGTTTCCCAGACTCGACTCCACTTTGTGACCAGAGTACAATGGTTAGAACTAGTTTTCGACCAACGCTCGTACGCGCTCGCATAGGATGTGATGATGCGATCTATCTTGATCGCATCACTATTAGGCGAGAAACCGATAAGCTGTCAGCGAGCGAGTTGCCGGCAAAATTAGACGCCTGGAGCAGCAGAGAATGGCAACGCCCCTGGCCTAAGCGGCTGAAGCATAGTGCCCCGCCCACTGCAGAGTCCGTGCACAAAACGGCATCTCTTGATGAAAAGCAGTAGCGCTTCTGCCCGTAGAGGGGTATCGAAAATTGACTTGGGTCCTACAAAAGAAGCTGCACTAAAGTCTAAACGCAGCTGACGTTTGACCGAAGCCTCTGCCTCGGTCAACAACCAGTAGTCCTCCAGACCCGCTGTGGAAACGAGAGAAACTCGCCACAGCCCTTATTCGGGAAGTTAGCGGAGGTTTCATTGTGCCTATCAAGATTAGTGCGTGTGTTCAGGCGCTATTCGACCACGCAGGGAATACAAAACTGGTCGAGCACTAGCGCCGAAACCAGCGCAAGAGTACAAGCAACTGTTTGGTTGGCATCAAATAAGACATGCACGCGAGCATACGAAGCCAGGTCAAACGGATGATGCAACGACCGCTTTGAGCGCGTTCGACGGACCTGCACGAACCTCAACGAACATGCATGAATAGGCTCGTTGCTCTGAGCAGGGCCACCGACAACTTCTCCTCCATTACTGGTATCGTCACTTGCTTGAAAGGCGCAACTAAGCCTCAGTCTGAACGCTGCTCCACATCCATTTTGTGGTCGTCTCGGATGATACACGGTAAACTGCTGAGAAGTCTCATCGTTCGGGGTGCAACCGATCGCCTCAAGGTGCATCATAGAATACAGCGAGCTCTGCGTAGCGGTTGGACTCGCTCTCGAACCGAGCTGTCTACTATAGGTGGATCTGCTCTGCAGCAACGCGACACAGCTCCTGATTCCCGTACCTCATGAAGAACATGGCCTTGAGGTGCAGCTCGCTTTCGGCAACTTGCAGTTCAGTCCATTTGGTGAAGCATGCTATCTGTCTGTGTGGAAGCCCGTAATTCGATATAAGTGTGGCTAATTTCAGGGGGACTCGAACCGACGAGAAACGCTTAGTACTAGCCTCTCCCGTTCCCAGTTACTCATTAGCCAGATTCTATGAAGCAAATCGGATGCCCCGCAAAACATGAGTGCTGCCTAGCTCTACGGAAGCCAGCGCTGAAACCCTTCGAAAGCCTTAGCGCGCCTAGAGCTCCAGACCGATAGTCATCATCAGAAGAGAGGCAAGTTCACTCCAACGACTCGTCTGGGCCGACCCTACAGTGAACACTTTTCGCACCACCGTATGCACCTCTACACGGGCGCTCCGCTGACAAATCGGAGAATCGATCCGTTCGAGAACCTCCGCTCCTGTCCATTATACGGTCAATGGAACCAAAAATGCCCCACGACCATATCGGGGCAACTAATACCGACGCACGGACGCCAGCTAGCCTTTTTGGCCGGTTGCATTCTATCGCTTCCAGTTTACGCAGGAACGCTTCGATCCTGAGAGGCTGCCCCATGGAGCTGGATCGCGTCAGATCCTCGAGTCTCTTCTCCGGCACCGCACATCTCCTGATATTGATGGCAGCACTCAAGTCTCGATTCCCGAACTCTATAGGCTCATTGCCAC